>MDSY01054866.1_pt1 | contig 199762 bp, 180 predicted proteins | sample 811131 | NCBI WGS metagenome assembly MDSY01 (sample SAMN05326643, study PRJNA326480) | marine metagenome | isolation source: seawater | place: Atlantic Ocean: South West | collected 2010 | reverse complement strand
GTGATGTGTTTTCCCATGAAAATTCTGTTGTAGTATTATTGGTTTGTGTAGCCCCGTCTCCATTAAAATCACCAGTAAAAATAGATTCATTTGTGGCAGACCCGGAACCAACATATGTAAGTGTAGTTTCAAAATCTACGAGAATATCAAATGCATTGGTAAATGATCCTGAAGCATACCAAACACCAATTATTGGGTCAAGTGAATTTATTTCAAAAAGGGCTTGAAATGTTTGATTTGAATTTAAAGTTATTGTTAGACTTTCACTTGTGGAGTCATTTCCTTCCCATCCCGCAAAAAAATAACCTTCACTTGGTGTTGCAGTAATAGTTACTTGAGTCCCTTCATCAAATGTTCCTCCTTCAGTTGAAACCGTTCCTCCCTCTCCAGCAGTAACTTCTAAAGTATATTGAGTAGTGGCTACTGGTTCAGGGGTTGTTTTAGTTAGGGCTTGTGTTTCTTCATCTGGTGAACAGCTGAAAATAAAAACTAAAAGGATTGGAATTAATATTGACTTTTCCATTGTTAATTATTTATGATTTGACGGCGAAAATACTATATTTTTATCACATTATAAAATTACTTTTTATTTTTAATATTGGAAAAAAATCAAGATTGACTACTCCTTATACTTAGGTATATCTGGATTCCCATCTTGGTCTCTAAATAAATAGGTTTTATCAATATGTCTAGGCATGTCTTTTAGTTTTTCAATTCCTCGGGTTTCCTTCTTAATCCTCTGCCAATCTTTATTGTTAAATACTAAGGATTTATTTAACTGGTCCGTTAGTAAGTTCTACAAAATGGGTTACAGTATCACAAACATTATTCAATTCAGATACAGGTTTAGAGGCAAAGAACTTTAAAAAACAAGCAATAGGATGTGGTGTTATTATTGGAGCAGATACAGCGATAAATTGCCTTATGAAGCTCTAACTTTTAGCTGAAGGGACACCAAAACGGACACCAAAAAAATAAACCCCTATTGATAGCAGGGGTTTAAAGGATATTATGCGGAGAAAGAGGGATTCGAACCCCCGGAGGTGTGACCCTCGCTAGTTTTCAAGACTAGTGCATTCGACCACTCTGCCATTTCTCCAATGCGGTTGCAAATATACATTCCTTTTCTAACTAATAAAATGTTTTAAAACGATAAATTCATATTTTTTGTTTTTAAAATAGATATCTTCATTTAAAAGATAATTTATGGGTGATTTAGTTCAATATGGATTCCTGATACTCGTTGGAATATTAGCTGGAGCAATTAATACATTGGCTGGTGGCGGATCTTTATTGACCCTCCCTATTTTGATTTTCATGGGTCTTCCTCCCAATGTAGCGAATGCAACCAATCGAATTGGAATTGTTTTTCAAGCTTTTGTAGGAACCGCAGGATATCATTCCAAGGGAGTTTCTAATTTCCCTTTCAATCTGTATTTAGGAGTTTCTGCCCTTGTCGGTTCACTCATAGGCGCTCAAATTGCTGTTGATATTAGTGGAGCTATTTTTAATAAAGTATTGGCTATAGTAATGCTAATTGTTGTCGCAATTATTGCTTTTAAACCCAAAACTAAATCTCTGAATTTACCGGAACGGTTAACAGGTAAATATCTTTTTTATGCAACTGTTGGATTTTTTCTAATTGGAATTTATGGAGGATTTATCAATGCCGGTATTGGTTTTGTGATCATCCTTTTTTTGAATAATATTAACCGTTTGATGTTGATCAAAACAAATTCAACAAAGGTTTCTATCGTCTTTATTTACACCGCAGGAGCTTTAGTTGTATTTGCTTACAACGGAACAGTTGATTGGATAATAGGCTTGGTATTGGGACTAGGAACTTCTCTAGGTGCTTGGTGGTCCAGTCGCTGGTCTGTTGATAGGGGTGAAGGGGTCATAAAAATCGCAATGATTATCATGGTTAGTTTGATGTCTGTAAAACTTTGGTTTTTTTAAATCAATATTTTACATACTCAACAATTTCAAGGCCATACCCTGTGATCCCAACACGAGGGCCTTGATTTGAATTACTGATGACTTTAAGTTTATTAATTCTCAAATCGTGAAGTATTTGGGCCCCAATACCAAAATCTTTGTAATCCATTTTCATGGGCGGAACTTTATGAAGTTCACCTTTTAATTGTAAGGAGGTCAGTTCATTTATCCGGGCCAATAAGTTTTCGGACTGTTGGGCTTGATTGATAAATAAAATCGCCCCTTTGCCCTCGGTATTAATTAAGTTGAAAATGTCATCCAAATAGGATTGTAAGTAGTTTTTTCCTTTATCGTTTGATCCAGCCAACATACTTAAAATATCATTGTTTATTTGCGAAGAATTGATTCGAGTCAAAACAGAATCCTTCTCTTTCCAACTACCTTTGGTCAAAGCAACATGGACTTGACTGTTGGTGGTTTGTTGATAAGCTCTTAAACGAAATTCCCCAAAACGAGTTTGAATCTCTGCATCTGCACGTTTCAAAATAAGGCTATCGTGTTGCATTCGATAAGAAACTAAATCTTCGATGGATACCAGTTTAAGATCAAATTTTTCTGCAACCTTGAGCAACTGAGGTAGTCGAGCCATAGTTCCATCCTCATTCATGATTTCCACAATAACTCCAGCCGGTTTCATTCCAGAAAGTCGCGCAAAGTCTATTGCGGCTTCTGTGTGTCCTGTTCTTCTTAGTACACCGCCTTCTTTAGCTATTAACGGAAAAATATGCCCAGGTCTAGAAAGTTGGTGAGCTTGAGTAGAATTATCTACCAATGCTTTAACCGTTTTAGCTCGGTCGCTCGCAGAAATTCCAGTGGTAACTCCATTTCCTTTTAAATCAATCGAAACAGTAAAAGCGGTTTCCAGAGGATCCGTATTATTGTCAACCATCCGATGCAAATTCAATTCATCACAACGTTTTTCTGTCAGTGGGGCGCAAATCAAACCTCTGCCATGAGTTGCCATAAAGTTTATCATTTCTGGAGTAATTTTTTCAGCAGCTGCTATAAAGTCACCTTCATTCTCTCGGTTATCATCATCAACAACAATAATAATTTTACCATTTTTTATAGCTTTGATAGCATCTGATATTTTGTCTAATTTATTTTTTGGCATGAGTTGCTTTGTTTTTAAATTTTTTAAATTGATCACTTATTTTTCGGAGTGGAATTATTATTCGGTCTAGGTTAGTAATTCCTCTATCTCGTGAGGCTTGTTTAGTTAAATAAAGTGCGAGTAGTCCAATAATCAAGACCGAAACCCAACTTCCAATAAAAGGACTGATGCTACTGTCTTCTGCTGCATTTTTCCCAAACAATCCGATGTAGTGGTAGGACAGAAAAATTAAAATAGCCAATACCACAGGTAAGCCCAAGCCTCCTTTTCGAATGATTGCACCCAAAGCTGCTCCAACCAAGAATAAAAAAAACACCCCAAAACCTAAAGTGTATTTATCGTGGAATGAACTTTTGTGAAGGTTAATCAGTTTTTGTTGAATAAAAAAATTCTTTTTCTTTCCTTCAATATTTCTAAGAATACCCTTTGTATTCATTAATGCTGTTTGAATCACTAGTTTGTGTCTGTAATAGCGTTCGTTTGTGATTAAACTCAATGGGTTTCTTAATTCTTTAAAAATTGAATCGTATAAAACATCTTCCACTTCAATATTTTTGAGTACGTCAGATCCATTGATTTTCCTAAAATTTTCTGCGAACAGCTCACGAATTCTATTGTATTTAATCTCCAAAGAATCTATGCTTTCATTCAATTGATCTACTTTTTGCATTCGAAATGTAGTCTTATAAATTTCCTCAGAAAGATCAATATTATTGAATTCAGATAAATCAATATTCATGATGTATTTTTCAAATTTCACTTTGCTGTGCGGAATCCTTCTTTTGTCTTCAGATTTTTCTGGAGTAACCTCTTCGTATCGATTTCCACTAAAAAGCCACAATTGAAGTTGATCCCCGATTACCACACTTTTTAACTCTCCAGTGGCTGCTTTAATAACTATATTATTTTTTTGATTGGGTATTTTTTCATGAATTATTATGTCCCTTAATAAACGATCTTCATCTCCATATTTTTCATCCACCTTAATATTCATTTGCCCTAAGTCATTGAACACCCCTTCAGTTATGGCAAGAGCAGGCTTTAATTTGGCAAGATTTCTTCGTAGATTAAAAGATTTAACTTCTGCAAAAGGCATGATGTAATTTGTAAAATAAAAGCTTCCAATACCTAAAAAAAAATGAAAAAAAACCAAACTCAGCATTGCTCTTTGCAACGAAATCCCCGTTGATTTCATCGCTGCAAATTCATAATTCTCAGCAAACGTTCCATAAGTCATTATTGAAGCCAACAGAACAGAAAGGGGGAGAACTAAGGGAACAAGTTTTGGCGAATAGTAGAGTAAAAATTTCAAGATAGTACCAATGTCGATACCTTTTCCAGCAAACTCATCAATAAATAACCAAATCGTTTGAATGATAAAAATCAGCATCAAGATGATAAAAACACTCAACAATCGTTGAATGTAAGAAACCAAGATGTAACGATCCAGAATTTTCATCAATTATTTATTTATTTATGTAGTAGTTTGGGTAGTTATCTTCGTTAAATTTAAAGAACCCCGGTGGGAGTGAAATGTTTTCCTCTTGATTTTTAATGATAAGTGTTGTTATCGTTTTACTATTTCCAATTTCAATTAATTTATAAATGGTATTTTGATCAACATCAATTCCTAACAAAAGATATTTTATATCTGGATTCTCCTCCGACGGGATAAGTTTTACAAATTGAATATTTCTTCCCATTACACGTTGAGAAATGTCCCACTGATAGTCATAACCTTCCTTGTAAAAGTTTAAAAGCTGGGTAGGGTTTAAATTAATATCCTCACTTTCTTCTGGGGAACTCACGGTAATTTCCTCATTTTCTGGAACGATGGTGTAGATTTTATCTCCATCAAAAATCTGAATGACTTCTAAAAAATCTAATTTGTACTGATCGCCTGCTAGGGTAACTTTACCCTGTGTTTCCTGGCGAATTTGTTCCTCTTTATTTTCTAAAACATACTGAAACTCAAAACGGATGTTTTTTTGGTTTTCAATTTTATTTGATACTTGTTCAAGTAAATATTTGGCTTGCTCAGCTCCTTGAGCAAAAAGGAGAGAAGTTGATCCAAATAAAATTATAAAAAAGCGCATGAGCTGTTGTTTTACATTATTCATTATTCAATAATTGTTCCAAAGAATTTAAATCAGGAATCAAAACCTGTCTAGCTTTGCTGCCTTCAAATGGGCCAACAATTCCAGCAGCTTCCATCTGATCGATTATTCTTCCAGCTCTATTGTAGCCCAGTTTTAATTTTCGTTGAAGTAATGATGCCGAACCTTGTTGGGCATTAACAATAACTTCTGCTGCATCCCTAAATAAAGCATCACGATCATTGATGTCGATGTCTAGTGAGGAAGACTCCTCACCTGCAAATTCAGGAAGTAAGTGGGCTTGTGCATAAGCTTTCTGTCCACCAATAAACTCAACTACTTTTTCAACTTCAGGAGTATCTACAAATGCACATTGAATTCGAGTGAGATCATTCCCTTGAGTATAAAGCATGTCTCCACGACCAATAAGTTGATCAGCCCCCCCGTTATCTAAGATTGTTCTAGAATCAATTTTGGAAGTTACACGAAATGCTATTCGAGCTGGGAAATTAGCTTTAATGATACCAGTAATTACATTTACTGAGGGACGTTGTGTAGCAATAATCAAATGAATACCAATGGCACGAGCCAACTGAGCTAATCGAGCGATGGGGGTCTCAACTTCTTTCCCTGCTGTCATTATCAAATCAGCAAATTCATCGACCACCAAAATAATGTAAGGCAAAAAACAATGTCCATCATCCGGATTCAATTTCCGAGCTTTAAATTTGGTGTTATATTCTTTCAGATTTCGACACATACCGTTTTTTAGCAATTCGTAGCGATTGTCCATTTCTATGCATAACGAATTTAAGGTATGAATTACTTTGGTGTTGTCTGTTATTATGGAATCTTCAGAATCAGGTAGTTTTGCCAAATAATGACGTTCTATTTTGTTGTAAATATTAAGCTCAACTTTCTTTGGGTCAACCAAAACAAACTTTACTTCAGCAGGATGTTTTTTGTACAGGAGAGACGTCAATACAGCATTCAGTCCAACGGACTTTCCTTGTCCAGTGGCTCCAGCCATAAGCAGATGGGGCATTTTTGCTAAGTCTACTACAAAAGTTTCGTTACTAATGGTTTTTCCTAAAGCAATGGGAAGCTCCATTTGAGCATTTTGAAATTTCTGTGAGGCAATTACAGAACGCATAGAAACAATACTAGGTTTCTGATTTGGAACTTCAATTCCAATTGTACCTTTACCTGGAATGGGGGCAATAATACGAATTCCTAGTGCCGATAATGAAAGGGCAATATCATCTTCTAAATTTTTAATTTTTGAAATGCGAATTCCAGCTGCTGGAACAATTTCATAAAGAGTGACTGTGGGGCCAATATTCGCCTTGATTTGAGCAATCACAATTTTGTAATTCTTTAGAGTTTCAACAATTTTAATTTTGTTAGCCTCTAATTCTTCTTGGTTGATGAATATGCTTCCATCTCCGTAGTCTTTGAGTAAATCTAGCGTTGGAAAAACATATTTACTCAATTCCAAAGTAGGATCATATGAACCATATTTTTCAACTAATTGTTGTGATAAATTATTTTCTAAAAGTTCTTCGTTTGTAGTGTTGATTTCAATTTCTAGTTCTTCTTCCGTTGCTGATTCAATAGTTTTTTCAACCTCCAAAACTGGGTTTTCTAAAGGGATTCCATTTTCTGTAGCTTTTTCAGTCGTAATTTTAGGGGAATTAACTTTGCTATTTTCAAAACTAACTTCTTCAACTAATTGGGGTTCTTGTTTATCTATGTTGCTCTCTTTTTCAAAAAGCGATGTTAACTGATTTATTATGGCTTCTGGGGTGATGCTCCAGTGTAAAACAATAAAAATTAAACTACCAAAAATCAAGAGGATTCCAACTCCAATATTTCCAATGTAATCAAACAAAAAATCAGTTATTTCAAACCCCATTACTCCACTCAGTAATGGAAAAGAGTCCGAATAAAAGCCAAACATAAGAGAGAACCAAAGTGTGTAATACAGTCCCCAAGTCCATTGTTGTAAAAGTCTCTCTTTGTGGGTGTTAAAAAAATAAGTAAAGCCAGTGAAACCGATCAAATAAGCAATAATAAATGCAGCAAGTCCAAAGAACTTATAAATAAAAAAATGACTTATGCTTGCTCCTAATTTTGAAAGTAGATTTGTACTTGCTATAGAGCGATCACCCAAAGCATTCAGACTACTTTGATCTTCTTCCCAGCTAAAAAAATAAGATATGAAAGCAATAAAAAAAAGTAAACCAACGAGAATTAAAAAACCTCCAATTAAAATCTCTCTGGTACGCTTATTCTTTGTAGAGGAATCGGAAAATTTTGGCACTTTAGATGATGATGATTTTTTTGTAGTCATTCCGGTAATGGATTCCTAACAAAAATACAAATAATGATTGAATTAAAACTAAAAAAGCCCCCATTAATGGAGGCTTAAATTAGAAATCAATACTTCCTTGGACTTGCTCCATAAAATCATTCAACACTTCTTTTTGACTCTTGCCAGCCTTGATATCTTTGTCTACTTTCAAAGCTCCATAAAGGTTAGATATCAATTCATCTAACACATCGATCTCTTCATCTTTTACTCCTGAATGTTCTGAAATGTGTTCCAAAACTTCAAGCGTTTCGATTAAATAATCTTCATCGTTATTAACAACAAAATTCGACAGGTGTTTAATTAGCGGTAGCCTCATGAACGAATATTTTTAATGACTCAGATTTATTGGTTTGAATTTGATCAATCAATTTTCCATCTCTGAAAGATGCAAACGTCCTAAACTTAATGACGTCAGCAAATTTTCTTGAGTTAGGATTTTTTTCAGCATCAATTATTACAAACGCTATGGTATCATTTTCTGAAGCCATTTTTTAAATTTAGGTTTTATAATCCTGCAATTACCACACCATCCAGCAGAATATTCCACTAATACTCGATCGTTTGAATCAATTAATTGTTGAAGCGAATCGTCTGTTATTTCTTGAAACATGAGGAATAATTTAGTGATTGCTTAGATAATCTTGAACACCATCACAATTTGCATTCATAGCATCTTTTCCTTCTTACCAGTTTGCTGGACAAACTTCACCTTTTTCTTGTACGTGAGTGAATACATCAATTAAACGAATAAACTCATTAACGTTTCTTCCAAGGGGCATGTGGTTGATACCTTCGTTGAAAACCATTTAATTCTCGTCAATAAGGTATGTGGCTCTGTAAGTTACATTATCTCCATCCATCAAAAGAACACTAGTAATCTTATCATATCTCTCGTTTGTGCTGTCAAGAATATCTAAAGTATTTGATAAGTTTCGGTTGCTATCTGCTAAAAGGTTGAAAGTAATGCTTTCAGCACCACCATTGTCTTTAGCGGTGTTGAGCCACGCAAAATGAACTTCTGGGGTATCACAAGAAGCTCCAATAATAATGGTGTTTCTTTTTTCAAATTCAGGTAGTGCCTCTTGGAATGCATGTAACTCTGATGGACACACAAAAGTAAAATCTTTTTAGTACCAGAACAAAAGAACTTTTTTCTTGTTCTTCTTTGCTTCTTCCAATACATTAATGCGATTGGTTTCACCCATTTCGTTAATTGCGTTTACACTTAAATCCAGGAAATATTTTCCTACTATTGACATTCAATTTATGTTTTAAAATTTCAATAAAATTAATTTTGTATTACCCGATTAGAAAAGAAAAAAATTGGATAAATATACTTTTAAATAAGTTTTTTAGATGATTCTACTTAAGTTCAGATTGAGATTGATTGTGTTAAAAAAACACTCTCAGTTATTTGAAAAATACTAGGTATTAACTTTTCTTATTTTAATTCCAAAATAAGCATAAATTAGGGTCATAAAAGGACTGATCCAATTAAAGATCGCATAAATAAAATACTCTCCAACCCCAACTCCTAAAACTCCAGATTGATAAGCACCGCAGGTATTCCATGGGATAAGAACAGAAGTAACAGTCCCAGAATCTTCAAGAGTTCTACTCAAATTTTCTGGGGCTAAATTTTTTTCTTCAAAAGCTTTGTCAAACATTTTCCCCGGTAAAACAATCGAAAGGTATTGATCGGAAGCTGTTAAATTTACTACAACACAAGAAGCAGCTGTACCAGCGAATAGTTGAAAAGTAGATTTTGCCATGCTGAGCAAGGCATTACTTATTTTTTTCAAAGCACCGATGGCATCCATAATTCCACCAAAAACCATCGCACAAATGATCAACCAAATGGTACCGAGCATACCTTTCATTCCACCAGAGCTAAACAAATTATTCAATAAATCATTGGATGTTGTTACCGAAATGTCACTGACGATGGCATTCATAACTCCTTTGTATGCACTAATTGATGTCAAAGAAGTTACACCAGCAACTTGGGCAACAATATGCGGTTGAAAAATCAAAGCAAAAATTCCTCCGAAAAGCGTCCCCAATAATAATGCAGCTAATGGAGGTGTTTTTCGAATGATCAAAACAACAACCAACATGGGAACAAAAAATAATCCTAAATTGATTGTGAAACTATCTTTAATACTATTCAACAAAACATCTGTATCTGCAGTCCCCGAAGTATTTTGAAAAAAGCTCAAGATTAAAAAAACGACAAGGGTTATGCTAATACTGGGAATTGTGGTAAGGGTCATGTACCGAATATGGGTAAATAAATCGGCACCAGCCATAGCTGGAGCAAGGTTTGTAGTATCGCTCAAAGGCGAAAGTTTATCACCAAAGTAAGCCCCTGAAATTACTGCTCCAGCAACCATTCCTGCAGGTATATCCAGAACCCTACCAATACCAATTAGAGCAATTCCTACTGTAGCAGAGGTTGTCCAACTACTCCCAGTGGCTATCGATATGATAGCACAAATAATAATACAAGCTGGTAAAAATATGCTGGGATGTAAAACCTTGAGGCCATAGTAGATCATGGCGGGGATGATTCCACTCAAGAGCCAAGTTCCTGCCAATGCGCCAACAAACAATAAAATTAATAGTGCACCCGTAGTAGATTTCAAATTTGAGCCTACCGTTTCAATCATTTGACTGTAAGGAATCTTATTTCTAAAACCCACAAGAGCTGCAACTGCAGCACCAATTAAAAGAATAAATTGATTGGATCCTCCCAATGCGTCATCACCGTAAACAGTAACGTTGAAGGATAGTAAAAAAACGAGTATTACTACTGGAAGCAGTGCCTGTAAAATGGATAGGGATTCAGTCTTTTGTGACATATCAACAACTTTCTTGTAATGATACGATTTTTAATTGTTTTTTTATTTTTAGTTCTGGAATTTATAATGTTGATAAACCGCATTGATATGCCCTAAAATAAGAACTTCTACTAAGATTACATAAACCCATGGTAAGAAGCTTCCCAAGGTCTGTAGCTGGAGAATAATACCCAAAGCCTGAGGTAGTGTGTAATTACAGAAAAATAGGCGGCATCAATCCAAAACTAATCTTCCTTGTAATGGTAAAAATACATTACCGATACTGATTATGACAACCTTAATACCCAAAAGGTTGCGGTATTCTTTGTCACGCAAAAACATGATGATGATTTTAAAGAGGTGCATAGTTTCAATTTGGTTTCCCCAACTTATAAAAAAACTGAAAATTAAATATTTTCTTCACTCTATCTAGAAACATTTGTATTTTTGTTTTACAATCTTTAAAATTTAAATGATGAGTAAATATGATGTTACTGTTATTGGATCAGGTCCTGGGGGATACGTGGCCGCAATTCGTTGTGCACAATTGGGCATGAAGACAGCTTTGATAGAAAAGTATAGCACTTTAGGTGGAACCTGTTTGAATGTTGGATGTATTCCATCCAAAACACTTCTTGATTCTTCGCATCATTACGATGATGCAGTCAAACACTTTGATACGCATGGGATTGAAATTTCAGGAGAAATAAAAATAAACTTTGAAAAAATGATAGGGCGCAAGCGTGCCGTAGTAGAACAAACCACCAAGGGCATTGAGTTTTTGATGAACAAAAACAACATAACCGTTTATCAAGGTTTAGGAAGTTTTGTTGATGCCACTCACATTCAGATAGATGGTGAAAAAAAAGAAACCATTGAAGCCAAGCACAGCATCATAGCCACAGGATCTAAACCAGCAACTTTGCCCTTTATTTCTTTGGATAAAGAGCGCATCATAACCTCTACAGAGGCACTCGAATTAAAAGAAATACCCAAACATCTTATCGTAATAGGAGGAGGGGTAATAGGTTTAGAACTTGGACAAATCTATAGAAGACTTGGAGCAGGGGTTTCGGTCATAGAATATGCCAATCGAATAACACCCTCAATGGACAGTGCATGTTCTCGAGAGTTAACAAAAGTTTTGAAGAAACAAGGCGTGAAATTTTATTTGTCACATGGCGTAAACAAAGTAGAACGAAAAGGTTCGGCAGTAGAGGTGACCGCAACCGATAAAAAAGGAACTGAAGTTACTTTTGATGGTGACTATTGTTTAGTTTCTGTGGGTCGAAAACCCTACACAGTCGGCTTGAATGCCGATGCAGCAGGCATACAGCTGAACGAACGGGGTCAGATAGAAGTAAACGACCACCTACAAACAACAATACCCAATATTTATGCAATAGGTGATGTAGTCCGTGGAACTATGTTGGCACACAAGGCTGAAGAAGAAGGTGTAATGGTAGCAGAGTTTTTGGCAGGCCAGAAACCGCATATTGACTATAATCTGATACCCAATGTAATTTACACTTGGCCAGAAGTTGCATCGGTGGGTAAAACAGAAGAGCAACTCAAAGAAGCTGGAGTTCAATTCAAAGTGGGTCAATTTCCTATGAGAGCACTTGGTCGCGCTCGTGCAAGTATGGATACCGACGGTTTTGTCAAAATATTAGCTGATGCCAATACAGATGAAGTACTCGGAGTTCATATGGTTGGAGCTCGAGTAGCAGATCTAATTGCCGAAGCAGTAACAGCAATGGAATTTAGAGCTTCAGCAGAGGACATCTCCAGGATGAGTCATTCACATCCTACCTATGCAGAGGCGGTAAAAGAAGCTGCACTAGCTGCGACCGAAGATCGTCCCCTACACATCTAATTACATTCGCCAAGTGTCCGGGTGGTTACTCCGCTAACCGCTGCTGCTCAAGAATTACCATAGATACGATTGTTACATCAACATACGGGGGCACATTCCGTGGTAAAAGCTTGTTTGTTACTAGCCTCGGTTGAGCAGACATCTTGTACCTCTCTTATGGAGCTAATCCGAATCAATTTGTATCGATTCTCCAGACAATCGTCCTAGCAATTGCTGGAATCAATAGAAGTTATTTCTAGAATTAAGTCTTACACATACCCATAAATAAAATCAAAGCCCTTAATAGTAGAGATTTGGATCCTCTATTGATCGCTACCTATTTTGTTTTCAACCTGAAAATTAAAACAATAAAGTTTAAATAAAGCTGGAGCGCAGGGACTGGTTTAATAATTTATCCTCATTTTCCTGAATGTCTCCTCTGCTGATGAACTCGATTTTTCGAAAGAAACCAAAACTATAAGAGGAAAAAATATAACAAATAAATTAAAGTACATAAACAATAACTATTTTAATCACGATCAAACAGATTTTATCGATCAAATCATATTGTTTTTTTGTAAAAAGCAACCATTAATTCGGCAATCTCTGGTCCAGAATCTTCTTGTAAAAAATGACCCCCAGAAATAGTTTTATGATCCATCCCATTTGTTCCGGGAATTAATTTTTGAAAAACTTGATCCCCCCCCTTTGTAATGGGATCTTCATCGCTAAATAAGTTTAAAAAGGGTTTATTCCATTGGATCAGAATTTTCCAAGCATCTTTATTGTTATCACTTTCTGGATCCTTATCTGAAGTGGGGACTAAAGCAGGAAATACCCGAGCTCCAGCTTTATACTCATCTGAAGGAAATGGAGCATTATAAGCTTTCATAACTTCATCAGATAAGATAGTAGTAGTAGCGTTTTGGAGAACAGTAGCAATGTCAAATTTGGGACTCGTTGCAGCAAAGTTTTGCCAGTCCAAAAAAGCTTGAGGAGGAGTTGTACTACCCTTGGGTAGCATAGTATTTCCAGCAACAACAGATTTGAAATTATCAGGATTAGCAGTCAATAATCGCAATCCAATTAATCCACCCCAATCTTGAATGAAAATATTGATGTCTTTTAAATCCAAATGATCCAACAAATCTTGAATCCACATAATGTGTTTGGCATAAGTGTAATCTGTTTGTTTCGCTGGTTTATCTGATTTACCAAATCCAATAAGATCAGGAGCAATAACCCGCAAACCTCCATTAATTAAAATAGGGATCATCTTACGATAAAGATAGGACCAGCTCGGTTCACCATGAAGGAGCAATACAACAGGATGTAGCGGATTACCCTCATCGAGATAGTGCAGGCGCAAATCACTTCCAACGGTACAATACTTTTCTTCGAAAGAATAGTCTTCGAGGTTTTGAAATGCCGAATTTGGTGTTCTAAGTATTTTCATAAATCACAATTTATTTCAGGATTTCCAGCCCAGTTTACAGCTTCTGTCAACAAGAGTTGGTAATCGGGTTCCTCATAATAGCTGGCTTTGTGTCCCAGTGCACTGTAAAAGGATTTTCCTTTTCCCACACAATTGTACCAAACAACAGGATGATCGTCTCCCATACCAAAATCCTTACTTTTCAATAAACTATTTTCGAGAGTTCCACTCATAATCATATCGGTTTCATTGAGGGTGAATAAAACATGAGCCCCTTTATCTCTCGGACTTTCAAAAAACACATACCATTCATCTTCGCGTTCCCAACTCAAAGGAAGTTTATCACTCGCTGGAAAGCTCTTTGGAGACTCTCTGTTCATTGTTCCTGTTTGAAACTGCGGTGCCATTGGGTGATGAGAAAATACAGCACGAATCAATTCATCGTAATACCAGTCCCATTGGTGCGAATCATCTCCAGTTCCATGAAAACCCACAAAACCACCACCACCTTCGATATAATTTTTGAAAGCGATTCGTTGGTTTTTATTTAAAGTCTGACCTGTAACATTATTCCAAACAACAACATCAAAAAGAGATAGTTGGTCTTGGTTATGAATTGCACCATTATCAGAAATAGTAAGTTTCCAGTTGTTTTCTAAAGCTAATTTTTTGAAGGTACTCTTGGCGGCTGGAATTGCTTCTTCATGAACCCAGGCATTTGCTTTAGAATATAATAAAACATTGAAATCGTTTCTGACAAGATTTAGTTCAGGTGCAATAGTTTCAAAGGTTTTCCATCCAATTTTTGCTTTGTAAACCATCAAACCAATCTGTCCAACTTTAAAAAGAAGTAAAACTCCAATGATTCCAACAATATATAAAATTATTTTTTTCATAAAAACTAATTATAGGGTGGTGTTTATTTGAATTTTAATTTTCTCCAAAGTATTAAAAATAATTCACTTTTGTAGCGATGAATAAGCACACTAAGCAATAAACATATAATAACAAAGAATAATGCCCCAACGCTGCTTTGAACTAATGAGCCTGAATATTTAAAGTATTTGTAAATTCCAATTCCACTTAGGCTTCCATAAAAAATAAAGTAATGAATGATGTAAATACTCAAAGTTTTTTGCCCCATCCAAACCCAAAAACTTCTTTTGAAAAGACAATTCATTATTATGAATACTCCCAGTAAAACAAAAACATCTCCCAGTCTAATGAATAAGAAGTTATTATAGGCAACTTGTCGAAAAAGATACAAATCGGTTTGATTATAAATCCAAATAAAAAGTGCAGATGATTTAAAAATTAAAAGGATTCCCGATACAGTAAATCCTATACTTTTTAAAATAAGTTTTTTCGTCTTGGAACCAAAAGTTATTGCAATACTTGCACCCATACTGACATATCCAATCCAGGGGAAAAGATAAAAAACACCTCCATTGACTTTTGTCAAATAAGCGCTCAAAAAATAGGGGAGTGTGTAGAAGGTTTTATTTGCATAAATAGGTTCACACACAAAAACAAGGCAACCAAATCCTAGGAAAACGAAGAGCAACCCTTTTTTTAAAAAACTTAAGAGTGTATAAATTCCAACAACAAAAATCAATCCCAGACCGATGATTTGAAGTACATCAGGCTTAAAAAAAGAGGCGTTTAACTCTCCATTTAAAAGCAAAGGAAGGTTTAAACGCAATACATACCCCCAAATAATTAATTCCAAACCCCGACGAATCCCTTTTTTTATTCTTGGATTTTTAAACCCTTGTACCTTATTTCTGAGAAGTAAAAACATCACTACCCATCCGGTTACTAAAAAAAAAACTGGAGCAGTAAATCCTCTGCAATAGAACCAAAAATCATAAAACAAGCTTTCTTCAAGCTTAAACTCAGGAGCTAATATTCCGCTGATGAAATGTCCTTGAAGCATCATTAAAATTGCAAAGGCTCGAAGTGCATCTAAAAAATACAAGCGTTCTTTTGAACTCATAAACTCCAAACATTTTGGCAAAAGATAAGAAATGAATTGGTTCTTACACTTACGCATTTCAAATAAATAAAACCGATGAATCTGTTGAAACTTTTCAGAGATTACAGCAGTTGTTTACGAATTTATTCAGAACAACTACCACATATTCAAACTATTTGATTTGCTCCATTTTCTTGCGAATTTCTCTAAGCCCCAAGTTGCCTATGCTACCGATATGTGTATGTTCAACAGACCGATTGGGTTGATAGTTTCCTTCTTCAATAGCTTCTCCAAGCTCACGATAGGCATCTCTGAAAGGTTTTCCAGCTTGTACTTCAGCATTTAGTGTATCAACGCTAAAGAGGTAATCGTATTTTTTTTGATCGGTAATATTAGAACTAACCTCGATGTTAGGAAGACTAAAAAGAAGCATTTCTAAACATGCTTTGATTTCTTGAATCCCATCAATGATTGGTGCTTTAGCTAATTGTAATTCTCTATGATAACCACTAGGTAAATTAGTTGTTAACAAAGATAGTTGATTGGGTAACCCTTGCAATGCATTGCATTTTCCACGGATTAATTCAAAAATATCTGGGTTCTTTTTATGAGGCATAATACTTGAGCCTGTAGTCAGGTCATCTGGGAAGGAAATAAAATTGAAATCTTGACTCATATACAAACAGATGTCCATAGAAAATTTAGCTAAAGTACTTCCTATCATACTCAAAGCTATTGCTGAGGTTTTTTCTACTTTTCCACGACTCATTTGTGCAGCAACTGCATTGTATTTTAGTGTGCTGAAATTGAGTAATTCGGTGGTAAATTCTCGATTAATTGGAAAAGAGCTTCCGAAGCCTGCAGCACTTCCTAATGGATTTTGATCTGCTAAAGAATATGCGGTGTTTAGAAATTGCACATCATCAATTAGATTTTCGGCATAGGCTGAAAACCACATCCCAAAAGAGGAGGGCATTGCCACTTGAAGATGAGTATATCCGGGGAGTAAAGCTTTTTGATGTTGTTCAGCTAATTGCATTAAAAGATCAAAAAGTTCAATTACAGTTTTTTTAATTGTACTGATTTCTTCTTTGAGATAGAGATGAGTGGCAACTAAAACTTGATCGTTTCGTGATCGGGCTGTATGAATTTTTTTACCTAAATCTCCCAACTCTTCAGTTAATACATTTTCAATTTTGGAATGCATATCTTCAAATTCATTTTCGATGGTAAATGTTCCAGCTTCTGCTTTTTGCTTAAGTTTGTCAAGTATTTCCGAAAGCTGATCTGCTTCTTTCTGTTCGAGGAGTCCAATTTTCGCAAGCATTTGAGCATGGGCACTTGATGCAATGCAATCGTATGCTGCCAATGCTAAATCATAACTTCGATCATTACCTACGGTAAAATGATCTACTTTTTGATGGGCAGCCTTTCCTTTTTGCCAGAGTTTCATAAGATTTCGTTTAAAAGTTTAATGTACAATGCGATTCCCTCTTCCACTTCATGCACATGAATAAATTCATTTGCTGTGTGCGATCGAGTAGAGTCTCCTGGGCCTAATTTTAATGATGGACAACTTAGTTTTGCTTGATCTGAAAGTGTGGGTGATCCGTAGGGTTTTCTTCCCAGTTCAATTCCTGCAGTAACCAGTTCATGTGTTAGTGGTATGGAGGAAGAATTTAAATTGGTCGAACGAGGAGTCAATTTACAGGGTGCTTCTTTTTGGAGTAACTCTATAATTTCAGCATTAGAATAACGGTCATTAACCCGAACATCAATGACTAAGTTAACTTCTGAAGGGACTACATTGTGTTGATTTCCTGCATTTACTTGAGTTACAGTCATCTTAACAGGCCCAAGTACTTCAGATTCTTTTTTAAAAGAGAATTCTTTGAACCAATTCAAAAATTTTGGAAGTTTCATGATTGGATTCTCTTGATTGGGATGGGCAGCGTGACTTGCAGTTCCTTCAATTAGTCCATCAAAAACTACCAACCCTTTTTCGGCAATGGCCAATTGCATTAGTGTAGGTTCTCCAACGATAGCAACATCAATTGGAGGAAGTGTTTTTAGAAGAGAATTTAAACCCAATGGACCCGAACTTTCTTCCTCTGCTGTTGCTGCAATAATCAGATTGTATTTTGGATTGGGATGATTGTAGTAAAAAGTAAACAAAGCCAATAAAGAAACCAAAGCCCCTCCAGCATCATTACTTCCTAATCCATAAAGTTTTCCATCCTCGATATGAGGATCAAAAGGGTTTTTAGTATATGCACCGTTCGGTTTCACGGTATCGTGGTGTGAATTTAAAAGTAAATTAGGTTTCTTTTTATCATAAAAATGATTAAACGCATATACATTGTTGTTTTCTCTGAAAAAAGGAATCCCATGATCCATAAACCATTGTTCTAGACGAGCAGCAGTTTCATTTTCTTCACTTGAAAATGACTCTATTGCAATTAAATCTTTCAATAGCTCTAGTGTTTTTTTGGTAAGTTCTTTTTGCATATTATAAGGTAATAGTGGTATGTTTTATTGTTCCTTTAATCATTTCAGGTTTTCCTATGTGAACTTTAGAAACTCCATTTTGAAGTGCATCAAATGAATTTTTCATCTTTGGAAGCATTCCTTCGCTAATTATATGTTCTTCTTTCAATTTTTTGTAAATCTGAGAATCAATGTGCTCAATTAATGAATTCTGATCTTTTAATGATTTCATAACTCCCATCTGTTCAAAACAATAATACAAAGTTACTTCGAAATCTTTTCCCAAAGCAACCGCAATACTTGAGGCAATTGTATCTGCGTTAGTATTTAAGATTTGCCCATTGGCATCATGGGTCAAGGCACAGCAAATGGGACTCAATGCATTATTTAAGAGAAGTTTAAAAAAAGAAGTATTTACATAAGTAATATCACCAACCCAACCAAAATCTGTATTTTCAATAGGTCGTTTTACCGCCTGAATTGCATTTGCGTCGGCACCAGACAATCCAATCGCATTACAATTATATCCCTGTAAGGAAGCAACGATATTTTTATTGACTTGACCTCCATAAATTCCTGTAATTAACTCTAGAGTTTCTGTATTAGTAATTCTTCTTCCATCTTTCATTTCAACTGGTATACCCAGTCGTTCTGCCCATTTACTTACTTTTTTTCCACCTCCATGAACCAGTATTTTTGAACCAGTGATTGATGCAAAATCTTTAAGAAAATTATCTAGATCCTTAGGATTTTCAATAACATTTCCGCCTACTTTTATAATGCTAACTTTGGTCATTGTCGAGAATGGTTTTTAGTACAGCTTGTGCGGCAAAAGTTCTGTTGTTGGCTTGATCAATAACCAATGAATTTGGATGGTCAAGTACTCCATCTGCAACTACAATATTTCTTCGTACAGGGAGACAATGCATAAACTTTGCGCTATTGGTTTGTTTCATTTTATCTTCTGTAAGGGTCCATTCGTTATCGGTTCTCAAAATTGAGCCATAATTGGAGTATGAACACCAGTTTTTTGCATAGACAAAATCAGCATCTTTTAAAGCTTCTTCTTGGTTGTGAATTACAGGAACATCTTTAGTAATTCTGGGATCCAACTCATATCCTTCAGGTTGTGCAATTATAAAATCTGCTTTTCTAAACTCCATCATCTTTGTGAAAGAATTTGCTACAGCATGAGGAAGTGCCTTGGGATGAGGTGCCCAGGTAAGCACTACTTTGGGTTTGTGTTGAGTAGGATACTCATCAAGGGTAATTGCATCAGCTAATGCTTGAAGTGGATGTCCAACTGCACTCTCCATGTTAATAACAGGTATGCTTGCATATTTCGCAAAGCTTTTTAGAACAATTTCTGCTTCATCTCGAACTTTATCTGTTAGAGAAGCAAAAGCTCGAATTGCTACCATATCACAATATTGTGATACTACTGCAGCTGCCTCTCGAATGTGTTCTGATCGAATACCTCTCATTTCGGTACCATCATCAAATTCCAATGCCCAAGCTTCGTTTGAGAAATTCATAATCATTGTATTGAACCCTAAATTTTGAGCTGCTTTTTGAGTACTTAAACGGGTTCTCAAACTGGGATTGAAAAATAAGATACCCAAAGTTTTTAGTTTTGCATATTTTTTAAAAGCAAAAGGATCTTTTTTTAATGATTTGGCTAAAGACAATGCTTCGTCAAAATCAGGGAGATCATTCAAAGAAATAAAGTTTTTCATGCTACTGATTTTTGTGTTTATTTAGAGCTTTTTTTAATCCTTTAAAAAAAAGATCAATATGTGTTTTTTGAACAGTTAATGGAGGAAGGATTCTCAAAAGTTTTTTATTACTACTTCCTCCAGTAAATATTTTTTCATCATAAATTAAAGTTTTGCGAAGAGCTCCAACTTCAAAATCAAATTCAATCCCTAGCATTAGCCCTCTTCCTTTAATCTTTTTCAATCCTTTAATTTTTTGAGCTTGTTCTTTGAAGTAAACACCCATTTTAAAAGCATGGTTTTGTAACCTTTCATCTTCCAAAACCTTTAAGACTGCGAGAGATGCCGAACAGGCTAAATGGTTTCCTCCAAAAGTTGTTCCTAACATTCCGTACTTAGCTTTGATACTCGGGTGAACTAGAATTCCACCAATAGGAAATCCATTTCCCATACCTTTTGCCATGGTTACAATTTGTGGCTCAATTCTGTATTTTTGATAAGCAAAAAAGGTTCCTGTTCTTCCAAAGCCAGATTGGACCTCATCTGCAATCAGACACACCTTATTTTCTTTACATAGACGATCCATGTCGTATATAAATTCCTCTGAAGGTTCGTCTAAACCTCCAACACCTTGAATCGCCTCAAAAATAACCGCGCAAACATCTTCTTTTTTAAGTTCTTTCTCTAAGGATGCAGAATCGTTAAACTCCAAAAAGGTGACTTCTTGTTGTTTGTTTAAGGGAGCATTGATTTTAGGATTATCGGTTACAGCTACTGCTGCGCTTGTTCTACCATGAAAGGCGTTTTTAAATGCAATAACCCTTTTTTTATTTGTTTGAAATGAAGCTAATTTTAAACTGTTTTCAATTGCTTCAGCACCTGAACTGCACAAAAATAATTGATAATCTGAACAACAAGATTGATGACCAATCGCAGCTGCCAATTCGTGTTGCAATGGATTATGAATCGCATTGGAATAAAAACCAATTTGATCCAATTGATTTTTAAGTTTCTTTACATAATGCGGATGCCCATGCCCAATTGAAATTACTGCATGCCCTCCATAGAGATCTAAATATTCTGTTCCTTTTTCGTCATAAACATAAACATCATCAGCCCTTACTGGAGTTACATCATACAAAGGATAAACATCAAATAATTTCATAAGTTATTGATTTGAGATGTCATTTATTTTATTAAAAGAAGCCGCTAAACCTTGAATTAATGAAGAACTTAATCCTTGATGTTCCATTTCATTGAGTCCCGAAATGGTGCATCCTCTGGGGGTGGTGACCTTATCGATCTCTTCTTCAGGGTGGGATTTATTCTCCGTCAAAAGTGTAGCTGCTCCCAAAGCTGTGAATACAGACATATCCATCGCTTCTTTAGCTTCAAAACCCAATTGAACTCCACCTTGGGTCATTGCTCGAATTAAACGCATCCAAAATGCAATTCCACTAGCACAAATTACAGTTGCGGCTTGCATATGTTCTTCTGCAATAGTTATGGATGTTCCCAATCCATTAAAAATTGCACTAGCAATATCAATCCGTTTTTCACCAACTTTGTTTGAGCAAATACAAGTCATTGATTTTCGAACTGATATTGCTGTATTTGGCATGCTTCTTATGATAGGGAATTGAGTTCCAATTATGGATTCAATGCGTTCAATTTTAAAGCCTGTGATTACCGAAATCAAAACATGTTTATCTGTCAATATACTTTTTATAGACTTTAAAATTTCTTCAAATTGCCCGGGTTGAACAGCAAAAATTATGATATCAGATTTGTGTATTGCTTCCAAATTATCTGAGGTCACATAAACGTTTTTATGCGATTCCCAGTCGTTGAGAGATGTTACATCTCTTTTAGTTAAATAGAGGGTTGTTATCGTATTGTTGATGACCAACCCCTGAGCGATGCTTAAACCGAGATTTCCAGTTCCTATGATTGCTATTTTCATCTTTTGTTTTTTTAAAAAATATTTGTTTTCAATTCAAGTCCTAAACGCTCTTCCCAACCCATAATTAAGTTCAAATTTTGTAAGGCTTGACCCGAGGCGCCTTTAATCAAGTTGTCAATTATAGAGGTAATCAAAAGAATACCTTGGTGAAGATGCAGATGAATAAAACAATTGTTTGAATTGATTACTTGTTTCAAAGCGATTTCTTGGGTCGAAATATGGGTAAAGGGATGCTCACTAAAATAATTTGTATAAAGACTTAAGGCATCTTTAATGCTCCCATCAAAGGAAGTGTATGCTGTTGCAAAAATACCACGCGTGAAGTCTCCACGTAGTGGTAAAAAAATCACTTCAGTATCGTCTCCTTGAGCTGTGTTTAATGATTCACGAATTTCATCCAAATGTTGATGTGTAAAGGGTTTGTACCACGACAAGTTGTTGTTTCTCCAACTAAAATGTGAGGTAGATGAAAGCTCAACTCCTGCACCAGTACTTCCTGTAGTTGCATTTATGTGTACTGTGTTTTTTAGTTTTTTTGAATCAGCCAAGGGTAAAAGAGCCAACTGAATTGCGGTAGCAAAACAACCCGGATTGGCTATGGATTTAGCATTTTTGATTTCATTTTTTTGAAGTTCGGGTAAACCATAAGCGAAGGTTCTATCCCTAAAATTTCTATCTGCACTCAATCTAAAATCATTACTGAGATCAATAATAACTGTTTCTTTTGAAAACTCTTGTTGCTCTAAAAACAGGGATGAGTTCCCATGCCCCAGACAAAGAAAAACAACATCTACATCTAAGTTAATTTCATCTGTAAAGTTCAAAGTTGTTGTTCCCAATAAATCTTGATGGGTATCACTCAGAGGAGTGTTGGGTCGGGTTGTACTGTAAACAAACTCCAAAACTAAATTAGGGTGTTGAAGGACCAATCTAAGAAGTTCCCCACCTGTGTATCCAGATCCACCAATTATTCCTACTGTTTTCATTTTGTTTCTTCTTTATTAACATTTCTGTATATAGTGTGTGCATTTGCAGTGATTTTTATAAATCCTTTTGCATCTTCTGCAGTCCATTCCTTATTCATTTCTCCATAACTTCCAAAGGATGCATTCATCAAGTCATTTGGTGATTCAATCCCCTCCAATTCAAAGCGGTAGGGGTGAAGTGTTATAAAAACTTCTCCATTAACTTTCTCTTGACTGTTTTGTAAAAAAAGTTCAATGTCTCGCATAACAGGGTCTAAATAATTTCCTTCATGCAATTGCATACCATAAAAACTTCCCAATTGTTCTTTTTGAAATTGTTGCCATTTTGAGAGGGTGTGTTTTTCTAAAAGATGATGAGCTTTGATTATGATTAAAGGAGCTGCTGCCTCAAAACCAACCCGTCCTTTAATTCCAATAATGGTATCTCCAACATGAATATCCCTTCCAATTGCGTAAGTTTTAGCCAAATCTTGCAATTCTTGAATAAGCGTAACAGCATCAGACTTTTTACCATTGAGTTCGATGAGCTCTCCAGCTTCAAACTTTAAGCTAATTTTTGCAGACTTTGTTTCTGATAAAGAACTAGGGTAAGCTTCGTCTGGTAGAGCATTTCGTGAGGTTAGGGTTTCACTTCCGCCTACACTGGTTCCCCATAGTCCTTGGTTGATTGAGTACTGGGCTTTTTCCCAAGACAGTTCAATTCCTTGGCTTTTTAAGTATTTAATTTCATCTTCTCGAGAGAGTTGTTGATCTCTTATGGGAGTAATGATTTTGATTGTAGGAGCCAATACTTGAAAAATCAAATCAAAACGTACTTGATCGTTTCCTGCTCCTGTGCTTCCATGAGCAATAAACTTTGCATCAATTTTTTTGGCATATTCAATGATCTCCATTGCTTGTACAATACGTTCAGCACTAACAGAAAGGGGGTAACTGTTGTTTTTTAGCACATTTCCAAAGACTAAGTATTTTACTATTTTCTGATAAAAAGATTCAAGAGCAGCTATTGATTGATAAGAAGCTGCACCCATATGCATAGCTTTGGATTCTTGTTCTTCAATTTCTTTTGGGGTAAAACCACCCGTATTAACACTAACTGCGTGAACTTCGTATCCTTCCTGAAACAGGGTTTTTAAACAATAGGAGGTATCTAGACCTCCACTGTATGCAAGTACAAGTTTTTTCATTTTGTTTTTTTTTTGAAAAGACCATTCAAAAAAGCTGTGGTCTTTGATTTCGATTTATTTTTATCATTGGGCTCGTGAAGCATTCCCGTACACAAACACATGCTACGATCTGTTCGGGTAAGAACATCATAGTTTTTACAGGTTTGACATCCTTTCCAAAATTCTGGATCGTCAGTCAATTCTGAAAAATGTACCGGTTTGTAACCGAGTTCATAGTTAATTTTCATTACAGCATGACCTGTGGTAATTCCAAAAATTTTGGCCCCAGGGTATTTTTCTAAAGACAATTCAAAAACTTTTTTCTTGATTGCTTTGGCTAGCCCTTTACCTCTGTATTGAGGAGATACAATTAAGCCCGAATGAGCTACGTATTTTCCGTGCTGCCATACTTCGATGTAACAAAAACCTGCAAACTGATCTCCATCAATTGCAATAACAGCATTACCATTTTGTACTTTTTTGATGATGTACTCTGGGGTTCTTCGAGCAATACCAGTTCCACGGTCTTTAGCAGACTCGTCGATACAAAGACTTATTGTTTTTGCAAAATGAATATGTGAGGAGTTACCAATAACGATTTTCATTATTGAAATATTTAGTTAAAGTTAAAATTGAATAAGGATTGTAAGTGAATCCGGACACACCAAGATTCTTAAAGATATGCACCCCTAGGGGCGGTGACGGAATGCACGCGGAAAAAGATCGTTTAGTAAAACCGTGGATGAATAAATATGTGTAATGCTCTCTTTCATAAATCAATACAAAGTTCAAGTATTCTAATCAGAAATCCAAACTTGTTTTTCATTTTTTCGAATTTCATAAAAAACATTCATTTTGTTTTAGTTTCATGTATTTTTGTTTAGTGATCAAGCGTTTTAAATTAAATATTGACAATAAATTTCAAAACTTCAGAACCCAAAAAATTCTACTAGCATTCAGTGGAGGTCTGGATAGTAGGGTTTTACTCCATTTATTGATTCAAAGTAAGCTGGATTTTGGAGTAGCCCATTGCAATTTTGGATTACGAGGTAAAGAAAGTGATACTGATGCTAAATTTATAGAAGAAATTTGTAAGAAAAATCAAATTCCTTTTCAAATAAAAAAATTTAAAACTAAAATCTATTCTAAAAAATATAAAATCTCAACACAAATGGCTGCCCGTGAATTACGTTATTCTTGGTTTGATGAGTTTTTAGAAAAAGAGTATTACGACCAAATTTTAACCGCTCATAACTTAGACGATCAATTAGAAACTTTTATGATTAATACTAGTCGGGGATCCGGTTTGTCCGGATTAATTGGAATTCCCGAAAATACTCCAAAAATTGCACGTCCGCTCTTGCCTTTTACACGAAAAGAAATTTTGGCTTATGCCCAACAAGAAAATCTAGAATGGAGAGAAGATGCTTCAAACGCATCAGATATTTATTTGAGGAATGCACTTCGAAACCAAGTTGTACCCAAATGGAAGCTGTATGAACCCAATTTATTGTCTAATTTCAAGCACACCATGGACTATATCAGGCAAAGTCATCAGGCAATAGATTCTGTTATTTGTCAATGGAAAGAACAACATTTTTTGCAAAAAGGAACCCATATTCATATTGATTTGGTTGCCTTAAAAAAATTAACCCCAGTCGAATACTATCTCAATGCTTTATTTTCTTCCTATGGCTTTCACCCAAGAGATTTAAAAGATTTGTTGGATACTCAAAGCGGGAAGTACTTGAAATCTGGTTCTCACCGTCTGTTGGTCAATCGAGGTGAATGGATTTTGGCAAAAAATAGTTTTACTCAGGTTTCTGAGGTTCTTTGGGATGTGAAAAAACCTCTTCAACAGCCCATAAAACTCCATGTGGCTTCTACTTTTGAGAACAATAACTCTTGTGTATCTCTTGATAAATCTCGATTAATTTATCCTCTAAAGTTGCGTAAATTTCAAGAAGGTGATTATTTTTATCCTACAGGTATGCAAGGAAAGAAAAAACTAAGTAAGTACTTTAAAGATGAAAAGTATTCCCAAATTGATAAAGAAAATCAATGGTTATTGTGTTCCGGAAATACCATTGTTTGGGTTATTAATAAAAGAGCGGACCGCAGATATACCATTAAACCGACAAAAAACTACTGTTTAATACTGAAAACAAAATGAAAAAATATCTACACATTCTATTTGTATTTTTTTGTGTGGGCATTTATGCTCAAACCAATGGTGAGCCTGTAGTATGGGACTATTCTTGGAAACGTCGCTCTGATACAAAAATTGAGATTCAATTTAAGGCTACCATTTTCGAAAAATGGCATTTGTACGGGATCGAATTACCCGAGGATGGACCTCTACCTACCGAATTTATTTTTGAGATAGATTCCACAAAATTTGTATTGGACGAACCCATAAAACAAAGCATTCCTAAGTTCGAATATGATCCAATTTTTGAAATTGATCTTTCTTTTTTTGATGGTGAAGCCATTTTTACTCAAGTAGTTGATGTAATTGATTCGAGTTTAGATCTAATTGCAGGCGAAATCGTATATCAGGCTTGTGACGATCGAGTGTGTATTTTTAGATCAGAAAATTTTGCCATTGCCCTAAAGGAAGGAGCTACAATTACTTCACTGGAATTGGACCAGAAAAGTTTGGAGCGTTCAAAAGGATTGACCTTAGACCTAAAGAATAGAGAGTACTTAAAAAGCAGCCTCAACGAGACTGAGCAGGAATACCCCTTTTTAAATTTATTTTTACTAGGATTTTTGGGGGGGTTTATTGCTCTTTTGACTCCTTGCGTCTTTCCCATGATACCCCTCACAGTTTCCTTCTTCTTAAAGCAAGCCAAAAGTTTGCGAAAAGGAGTTTCAAACGCCTTGCTTTATGGTTTTTTTATTGTTTTGATCTATGTGATTTTGAGTTTGCCCTTCCATTTTATTGATTCAATCAACCCAGAGATACTGAATTCTATTGCAACCAATGTTCCTTTAAATCTTTTGTTTTTTGCAGTCTTTATTTTATTTGCTTTTTCTTTTTTCGGATACTATGAATTGGCATTGCCCAGCAGTTTGGGAAACTCTTCAGATTCAGGATCCAAAATGCAAGGAGGATTGGGAATATTCTTTATGGCACTCACTCTAGCAATCGTTTCATTTTCGTGTACGGGTCCTATTTTGGGATCCCTTTTGGCGGGAAGTTTGTCAACTGATGGTGGTGCTTTTCAGCTCACTGCAGGGATGACAGGTTTTGGTTTTGCTCTAGCATTACCCTTTGCCCTTTTTGCCCTATTCCCCAATGCACTCAATGCCTTGCCCAAATCAGGAGGTTGGATGACCACTGTGAAAGTAGTTTTAGGATTTTTGGAACTTGCACTGGCACTGAAATTTTTATCCAATGCAGATTTGGTTTCTCACTGGGGACTTTTAAAGCGCGAAGTGTTTTTGGGAATATGGCTGCTTTTAGCTTTGGGACTAACTCTATATTTATTTGGAGTTTTTGGGTTTCCTCATGATCAAAAAGCTAAGCTTTCAAAAATCAGAATTGCGATAGGGGGGCTTAGTTTAATTTTGACAGTTTACTTATCCTTCGGATTAGTTTCCAAAGAAAATACCCTAAAATTATTGAGTGGTTTTCCTCCGCCTGAATTTTACAGTATTTATTCTACCGAAAATGATTGCCCTTTGGGTCTCGATTGTTACAAAGATTTTGAGGAAGGCATGGCAGTTGCCCGCCAATCACAAAAGCCAATCCTCTTGGATTTTACGGGTTGGGCCTGTGTAAATTGTAGAAAGGTTGAAGAAAATGTTTGGTCTCAGAAAGATGTTTATCAAATCCTAAACAATGAGGTTGTTCTGATTTCTTTGTACGTAGATGATCGAAAAAAATTGGAGGAAGCTTCCCAATTTAATTTTCAATTTCCTGATGGAAGAATTCAGAAAATAAATACAGTTGGAGAACAATGGGCAGCATTTCAGAGCCTTAACTTTAATACTGCATCACAACCTTTTTATGTGTTGATGAAAGCAGATGGAACCCTGCTCAACAGCCCTATCCAATACTCAGATGCCACAACCTATTACCAGTGGTTGCGTTCTGGAATTCCCAAAGAATAAAATTTAATTTAAAATTTTCTAAGTAAATTTTTTGGTCCTTAGCAGTTGCTCATAAATCAATTTTTGGATCCTTGTGATTTTTATTTTACCTCTTTAAGTATTAATTTTTCTTATATTCCGGCTTTTTCAATTCAGAGTAGCAAAAAGCAAAGCTTTTTTAATTCTAAAAAAAGGATTGTCTTTAAGGATAATGTAAAATGATTAACTTCACAAAAAAAAATGTTTCCAAAATTTAATGGAGGTCCAGCAATAATAATTACGGCAGCTTTTATAGGTCCAGGAACCATTACACTCTGTGTTTTAGCTGGAGTTCAAAATGGATTTTCATTGCTCTGGGCGATGTTGTTGTCTATTTTTATCACCATTTTTATTCAGAACACAACCGCTCGAATTAGTTACACTACCCGAAAAGGGTTAGCCGAGAGTTTACTGCTTCAAACTTCAAATCCAATTTTTAAATTTCTTTTGGCTTTGCTTCTCATTAGTGCTATTTTCATAGGAAATGCTGCCTATGAAGCAGGGAATTTGTCCGGTGCTTTAATTGGACTCCAATCAATTATTTCAGGTAGGGACTTTTATTTTGGAACTCGTTTTGATTTCCTTCCTGTTTTTTTGGGAGCTTTGGTAGCAGGATTAATTTTATTGGGTTCCAACAAGCTTTTAAAAAATTTACTGGTCAGCATTGTTCTATTGATGAGTGTCTCTTTTTTGATAACCGCTGTATTGACAAAACCCAACCTGCAAAACCTTATACATGGACTTTTTATGCCCACTTTTAATGCAAAGGAAACCCTTACAATTGTTGGTTTATTGGGCACAACTGTTGTACCCTATAATTTGTTTTTACATGCTGCATTGGTAAAAGGAGATCATTTTTCGTTACAATCCCTTCAATGGGATACTGTATTTGCTGTTGGTCTAGGAGGTTTGGTGTCCTTGTGTATAATAATTTCTGCCGCTGCACTGGAGGGTCAACCGGTTGAGTCCGCTTCAGATTTAGGGCAAGCTTTGGCACCCTTGTATGGAGGTTTTGCAACCACATTGATGTCTTTGGGTTTGTTTGCTGCAGGGATTACCTCAGCCATTACTGCACCTATGGCAGCTGCATTTGTCGTTTGTGAATGTTTTGGATGGCGTACAAATTCAGCAGGATACAAAAGTATTGTACTTTTGGTTCTCGCAACTGGGGTTATTCTTTCTTCTTTGCAGATTCGACCCATTGAAGTGGTTCGATTTGCACAAATCACAAATGGGATTTTACTTCCAGTAGTGGGATTTTTTTTAATATTCTTGGTTAATAATTCCAAACTGATGCAAGGAAAAATAGCCTCTGTTACTTCCAACATAATTTTATCGGTTATTGAATTATTTTTCCTTTTTTTAGGTGTAAAAAGTTTGGGTTTAATTTTTTAATATGTCAACAATCGACCTCAATTGCGATATGGGCGAAGGAATTGGAAACGACTCCTTAATAATGCCTTACATAAGTTCCTGTAGCATTGCTTGTGGGGGACATTTCGGTAATCGAAACTCAATTTTAGAAACTTTGATTTTGGCAAAAAAGCACGAGATAAAAGTTGGGGCTCATCCCGCATATCCAGATCCTGAAAACTTTGGCAGAAAATCAATGTCTTTATCTATTAATGAACTAAAACAACATTTGAAACAACAATTTAACCGATTTATAGAATGTTGTTCCCTAACAAAAAGCAGTATTCATCACATGAAACCACATGGGGCTTTATATAACGATATGTTTGTCGATAAAATTCCTACACAAGTTTTTATTGAACTTATTGAAGAGCTTATTCCTGATGTTTATATTTATTGTTCCCCAGGCAGTTTATTGGAAAAAGAATGTCGAAAAGTTGGTTTGAAGGTAAAGTTGGAAGGATTTATGGATCGAGTTTACAACCCCGATGCTACTCTTCGTTCACGTTCCCTAGAAGGAGCAGTTTTAAATGATTTAGATCAAATTGAAAAGCAGCTTATGTTGATGGTTACCCAAAAAAAAGTTCCAATTGGAGCTGACAAAACCATTGACTTGAATGTTCAAACCCTATGTTTACACGGAGATAACCCCAAAGCAGTAGAAATAATCAAGCATGTTCATCAGCTTTTAAAAACAAAGGGAATTGATGTACACTAAAACAGATTTTAGCTTCAGCAAATTGGGAAATACCTTAATATTAAATTTTCCACATCGCGAAGGAGATCATGCCTTGCAATTCATTCTGAAGCTAAGTAAAACGTTAAAAATTAAATACAATGACCAATTGGAAGATGTAACCCATTCATTCAACAGCATAAACCTTTTTTTTAAAGGGGAGTTTGATCCCCATAAAATACACAAGCAGATTTTTGGAACACTGGATTCTCTAAAGATTGAAAAAAATAAAAAGAATCCAATTTGGAAGCTTCCCGTTTGTTTTGCTGATGAATTTACTAGCGATCTCTTCGATCATTTCAGAGGAAATCAGCAACAAGTAAATACTTATTTAGAACAGTTTATGAAACTGGAATACTGTCTTTTTTTTTATGGGTTTTTGCCTGGTTTTCCATATCTAAGTGGGTTGTCTGAAGAATTGATAATTCCCAGAAAAATATCTCCTAATCGATTGACTCCCAAAGGGAGTTTGGCGGTAGGGGCAAGTCAAGTTGGGATTTATCCTCAAGACAGTCCTGGTGGGTGGCACGTGATAGGCAATTGTCCTATACCCATAATCGACTTTGAGTTATCCCCACCTAACTTTATTGAAGTTGGAGATCGAATCCGATTTTTTGAAATTTCAGAGAAGGAACTTCAAGAGGTTTTGTTGGCAATCCAAGATCAAAAAAACCACCCTTTAATAAATCAAGTGACTTATGATTGAAGTTATCGATCCAGGTTTTTATACTTCTGTCCAAGATCGAGGTCGAATGGGATATCGACATTTGGGGATTCCCATTTCGGGTGCAATGGATCGTAAGGCATTTGATCTAGCACATTCACTTCTGGGAATCAAAACCGATACAACCTTAATTGAATGTACCTTAGTTGGCCCAATTTTGCGTTTTCATGAGTCTTGTTCACTTGTAATAACAGGTGCTCAAATGGAAACCTTTCTAAATGACATACCAATCACAAACAATGAGGTTGTTGCTTTAAATTCTGGAGATATTTTGAAGTTGAGACAAGCCCTTAACGGAATACGAACCTATGTAAAAATTAATCACTCCCTGATCATTCCCAAAATTTTGGGCAGTACCTCTTTTTACCAACCCATTACTTCCGAAGCATTTCTCAAAAAAGAAACCAATCTTTTTTGGTTAAAATCCAAAACAAGTTTTCAAACCAAAAATTCACGAATTCGAGTAAAAGATGATTATTTGTTTTCTGATGAATTGGAAGTTGAGAAGGGACCAGAATATGAGTTGTTCGAAGATTCATTGAAAAAATCTCTAATAGTAGCTAAATTTAAAATAATAAGTCAGAACCGAATGGGATATCGGATAAAAACTCCCTTTAAATCAAAACCCAAGTCGATACTAAGTTGCGCTGTCCAACCGGGTACTGTCCAAATGACTCCCTCTGGAACCCTATTGATTGCTGGAATGGATGGGCAAGTATCAGGGGGTTATCCAAGAGTTTTACAACTTTGCGAAGACGCTCTCAGTATTTTAGCCCAGAAAAAAGCGGGAGATAAAATATCGTTTAAACTTCACGATAAACCTCTTCAAAAGGAACTCTAAAACGTGTCCCGTATATCCCTCCTTCAGCTCGGTGTCCACAACCAATAATCATATTTATTTCTGCCTTTTTGGGTAAACCTAGAATTTTTTTAACCCTTTTAGAATCTAACCCTTCCATAGGACAAGTGTCATAACCCAGTGCTGCCATGCTGATCATAAAGTTTTGTGCAGCAAGAGCAGTACTTTTATGTGCAATAACTCTGAGATCACCTGAACTCAATTCTCGATACATTGGGCGAAACAGCCCCATAGAAGCGGCCAATATTTTTTTAAGTAATCCAAAGAGTCCAAAAAAATCGCTGTAAACCGTAGGAACTATTTTTTTATAATAGTCCATAGATTTTTTTTTATCTATGAAGTTCTTTAATTTTTGATTTCCAAACTGTTGTTCAAGAAACTTAATGTTTGATGCTACTCTTTTTTTCCATAAGTCTTTTCGAACAACAGCGACCACTAGTTGAGATGCAGTTGCTGCTGCTGATTGATTAAAGCAAGCGGTAGCCATTTTTTTAAGGGTTTCGACTTTGGTAATGTGATAAAATTCCCATAGCTGAAGATTACTGCTTGTCGGAGCTAGTGTAGCTTGTTGGATGCATGATCTTACTTCCTCTTTATTCAGTGTTTTACTTGCATCGTATTTTCGTACTGATCTTCTAAATTCAATAGCCTTACTAACTTTTTTTTCTATCATTTTTCCTATAAAAATAGGATATTATTGCCATCTAAAACATAAAACCAATTTCATGAATCGTTTTTATTTTATGAATAAAACAATAAAACAAGCGAATAAATTAATATTATATAAATTCTTTAGATAAAGCTTAAATATTTTTATGTAAAGCTTAAAAATTATGAGCTATCAATAAAAGCAGTTCTTTTGGTTCATAAAGTCGTTTTTTTTGTTTTATTTTATTGCTTATTTTATGCATAAATAATGAACTTGAATATCATTTATTTTTATAATTAAATAATTGTTTTATAATATTTTATAAATAAAAAATGATTTTGAATTTAGGGCATTTAAAAAAAAAAAAATACCACTCTTTTTTTAGTGTCATAATTTCGAAATATATTTAAACAGAATGGAATACAATAAGTTCAGTAAAGCGGTTACTCAGGACCCCACTCAACCCGCCGCTCAAGCCATGTTGCACGCAATTGGATTGACGGAGGAAGATTTTAAAAAGCCTTTAATAGGAATAGGATCAACAGGTTATGAAGGTAACCCCTGTAATATGCACCTTAATGATTTGTCGATTGATATTAAAAAGGGGGTACAGGCTTCGGATTTAGTTGGGCTCATTTTTAATACCATTGGAGTGAGTGACGGTATTTCTATGGGTACTCCCGGTATGAGATTTTCACTCCCCTCCCGAGATGTAATAGCAGATTCAATGGAAACGGTAGTTCAAGCAATGTCATACGATGCTTTGGTTACAGTAGTAGGATGTGATAAAAATATGCCCGGTGCTTTGATGGCTATGTTGCGATTAAACCGACCCTCAATACTTGTTTATGGTGGAACTATTGCACCCGGTTGTCACAAAGACAAAAAATTGGATGTTGTTTCGGCATTTGAAGCTTGGGGTGAGAAAGTTGCTGGTACTATGGGAGAAAATGAATTCAAACAAGTTGTTCGAAACGCCTGTCCTGGTGCAGGTGCATGTGGGGGTATGTACACCGCAAATACTATGGCCTCAGCTATTGAGGCTCTAGGAATGGCATTGCCCTATAATTCTTCTAATCCAGCAATCAGTGAGGACAAAAAAGTAGAATGCGAAAAAGTTGGTTCAGCCCTAAAGCATTTAATAGTAAATGATATTAAGCCCTCAGATATAGTAACTAGAAAATCATTGGAAAATGCAATTCGTTTGGTAGCTGTTTTGGGGGGATCAACCAATGCAGTATTGCATTTTTTAGCGATAGCCAAAGCTGCACAAATAGAATTTAGTTTAGATGATTTTCAAGTGATAATGGATAATACTCCATTCTTAGCAGACCTAAAGCCTAGTGGGAAATATCTTATGGAAGATTTACACAATATAGGTGGGGTACCGGCAGTTTTAAAATTAATGTTAGCAGAAGGTATGTTAAACGGAGAATGTCTTACAGTAACCGGTAAAAGCTTAGCCGAAAACTTAGCATTAGTGCAAGACCTTAAAGAAGGACAAGATTTAATTCATTCTATAAATAACCCAATCAAAGCAACGGGTCATATTTGTATCCTCAAGGGAAATATTGCTCCGGAAGGATCTGTAGCAAAAATTACAGGAAAAGAAGGATTGTTGTTTAAAGGACCAGCTCGTGTTTACGACAGCGAATATCAAGCCAATGATGGAATTGGAAAAGGAGAAGTTCAAAAAGGTGAAGTGATTGTTATTCGATATGAAGGTCCAAAAGGAGGCCCAGGAATGCCCGAGATGTTAAAGCCAACTGCAGCGATTATGGGCGCTGGCTTAGGTAAAGATGTTGCACTAATTACTGACGGTCGTTTCTCTGGAGGAACACACGGTTTTGTGGTTGGGCATATTGTCCCCGAAGCCCAAGAGGGTGGAGCTATTGGACTGATCCAAAATGGAGATATTATTGAAATAAATGCAGAGACCAATAAGTTAAATGTTTTGGTAAGTGACCAAGAGTTATCAATAAGAAAAGTAAATTGGAAAGAACCTGCATACAAATTTGAAAAAGGGGTATTATACAAATATATTAAAAATGTTTCTACAGCTTCAGAAGGTTGTGTAACGGACGAGTTTTAAAATGAAAAATCAAAAAACCAATCATATTTCAGGAGCGGAAGCTGTCATCCGTTGCCTCTTAGCTGAAAAAGTAGATCTAATCTATGGTTATCCAGGGGGTGCTATTATGCCCATCTACGATGAGCTTTATAAATACTCTGATGTTCTTCAGCGTATTTTAACTCGGCACGAGCAAGGAGCTACCCATGCTGCTCAAGGATATGCAAGAACTTCGGGTAAGGTTGGTGTAGCAATGGCTACTTCGGGCCCAGGAGCTACAAATTTGGTTACCGGTATTGCAGATGCTCAAATGGATTCTACGCCAATGGTTTGTATTACAGGACAAGTAGGTTCTCATTTATTGGGTTCAGATGCCTTCCAAGAAACTGATATAATTGGTATTTCTACACCGGTTACAAAGTGGAATTACCAAATAACAAAGGCCAGCGAAATCCCTGAAATTTTAGCAAAAGCTTTTTATATTGCTAGATCGGGAAGACCGGGACCGGTTTTGATTGACATTACCAAAGATGCACAATTCGATCTATTCGATTTTTCTTACAAAAAATGTAAAGCTGTTCGAAGCTACACTCCAATTCCGGCTTTGGAGCAAGACCAAGTATCGGCTGCTGCGGCAGTAATAAACAATGCTGAAAAGCCAATGATCATTTGGGGACAGGGAGTTATTCTGGGTGAAGCTGAAGAGGAGTTCAAAAACTTTGTTGAAGCCACGGGAATTCCGGCCGCATGGACAATTCTGGGGCTATCGGCCTTATCTACAAAACATCCGCTAAATGTTGGTATGGTTGGAATGCATGGAAACTATGGACCTAACATTCTCACCAATGAATGCGATGTTTTGATTGCAGTGGGGATGCGGTTTGACGATCGAGTAACAGGTAATTTAGATACTTATGCCAAACAGGCTTCCATTGTTCATCTCGAAATTGATCCTGCAGAAGTAAATAAAAATGTTGAAGCACATTATCCAGTTTTGGGGAATTGCAAAGAAAGTTTACCCTTGTTGACTTCTTTAGTAAAGCATAAAGGATACAAGAACTGGAAACAGCTTTTTAAGAATCATATGCAAACAGAATATGAAAGTGTAATCCAAGGAGATATATTGCCAACAAAAGAAGGCTTGACAATGGGAGAAGTAATAGTTGGAATCAATAAACACACAAAAGGAGATGCTGTATTTGTTACTGATGTTGGTCAACATCAAATGATTGCCTGTCGATATGCTGAGTTTGTACGATCAAAAAGTAATGTAACCTCGGGTGGTTTAGGAACCATGGGATTTGCACTTCCAGCTGCCATTGGAGCCAAAATGGGTGCACCCGATAGAGAAGTAGTTGCAGTTATTGGGGATGGGGGTTACCAAATGACCATTCAAGAATTGGGAACGATTTTTCAAAATAAAACAGCGGTCAAAATTGTGGTTTTGAACAACGACTATTTGGGAATGGTTCGCCAGTGGCAACAACTGTTTTTTGATAAGCGTTATGCTTCAACTGAAATGATTAATCCCGATTTCGTTACCATTGCAAAAGGCTATAACATTAAAGCAGAACGAGTAAACAAACGAGAAGATTTAGATGCTGCAATAAGTACGATGATTGCTTCTGATGAACCCTATTTTCTTGAAGTTTGTGTAGAAAAAGAAGCTAATGTGTTTCCAATGATACCTACGGGAGCATCGGTTTCAGACATAAGATTAAAATAAATGAGCGATTTCACAAAATATACCATCTCGATTTATACTGAGAACAATATAGGTTTACTTAACAGAGTATCCGCAATTTTTTTAAAACGGCACATCAATTTCATTAGTTTATCCACTTCACAGTCTGAAATCCCCGATGTTTTTCGATTCATCATTGTGGTAAAAATGACAGAAGCAGGTGTCAAAAAGATTATACAGCAAATCGAAAAGCAAATCGATGTTATCAAAGCTTACTATCATACCGATGAAGAAACGATTTTTCAGGAGTCTGCACTTTATAAAGTAAAATCAAGCTCATTGTTTGAAGAACGTCAGATTCAAAATACAATCAAAAACAGTAATGCAAATATCGTTACCGTTTCTCCTGATTTTTTTGTAATCGAAAAAACAGGTTTTCGACATGAAACAGAAGAACTTCGAGAATCACTTGAACCCTTCGGACTTATGCAGTTTGTACGATCAGGAAGAATTTCCATAACCAAAGAAAAAATGGGGATCTCAGAAATTTTAAATACATTTAAACAACAACATAAAGATTAAAACAACAACAATGGCAAATTATTTTAATAAACTCTCACTCAGAGAACAACTCAAACAGCTAGCTCAATGTCGATTTATGGACGCTTCAGAATTTGAAGGCGGTATTGAAGCCTTGGCTGGAAAGAAAATTGTAATCGTAGGATGCGGTGCTCAAGGCCTCAACCAAGGGTTGAATATGCGAGATTCAGGATTGAATATTGCTTATGCACTTCGTCAAGGTGCAATAGATCAAAAAAGAGTATCTTTTAATAATGCGGTAGATAACGATTTTTCTGTTGGAAGTTATGAAGAAATGGTTCCAGATGCGGATGTTGTGATTAACCTTACCCCAGATAAGAATCATACACCAGTTGTTCAAGCAGTAATGCCCTTGATTAAAAAGGGAGCAACGCTTTCTTATTCTCACGGTTTCAATATTGTTGAAGAAGGAACTAAGGTAAGGGAAGATCTAACTGTAATTATGGTTGCACCAAAGTGTCCAGGGTCAGAGGTAAGAGAGGAATACAAAAGAGGTTTTGGAGTTCCAACACTTATTGCAGTTCACCCTGAAAATGACCCACAAGGTCAGGGCTTAGCTCAGGCAAAAGCTTATGCAGTGGCTACTGGAGGTCATCGAGCTGGAGTTTTAGAATCTTCCTTTGTGGCTGAGGTAAAATCCGATTTGATGGGAGAGCAAACCATTCTTTGTGGAGTGTTGCAAACCAGTTCTATTTTATGTTTTGATAAAATGGTAGAACAAGGAATTGATGCATCTTATGCAGCAAAACTAATTCAGTTCGGTTGGGAAACCATTACAGAAGCACTCAAGCACGGTGGAATCACCAACATGATGGACCGTTTATCTAATCCTGCAAAAATCAAAGCATTTGAGCTTTCTGAGGAATTAAAAGAAATTATGGAACCCTTGTTTCACAAGCATATGGATGATATTATGTCGGGACATTTTTCTAAGACAATGATGGAAGATTGGGCCAATGATGATAAAAATTTATTGGGTTGGAGAGCTGCTACGGGTGAAACAGCATTTGAAAAAACCAAGGTAACTGACCAAGAAATTTCAGAACAAGAATTTTTTGATCATGGGGTGTTAATGGTTGCTTTTGTGCGAGCAGGAGTAGAGTTAACATTCGATACTATGGTTGCAGCAGGAATTAAAGAAGAATCGGCTTATTATGAATCTTTGCATGAGACTCCTTTGATTGCCAATACTATTGCACGCAAAAAATTATTTGAAATGAATCGTGTTATTTCAGATACGGCAGAATACGGATGTTATTTATTTGACCATGCTTGTAAGCCAATGCTAACAGATTTCATGAAAAAGATAAATACAGATGTAATTGGAACTCATTATGCAGTAGACCAAAATAATGGTGTAGACAATAAACAACTCATCGACATTAACGAAATCATTCGTTTTCATCCCATCGAAATGATAGGATATGAACTTCGGGATTCTATGACAGCGATGAAAAAAATCATATAATTATTGCAAAAAAAACCTACAATATTAGGAGTTCAAAAAGCACTACAGTTGATATCAGAAGTAGCGCTTGAGTCTCCTTTGCAATTTAATGAACGCCTCTCAAATTCTTTTTCATCCTCTATTTACCTCAAACGTGAAGATCAACAACAGGTCCGTTCTTTTAAGATAAGAGGTGCATTTAATAAAATAAATTCGCTTTCAAAAAGCGAACTTCAAAAGGGAATTGTTTGTGCCAGTGCAGGAAACCATGCACAAGGTTTTGCTTTTTCTTGCAATCAACTTAAAATATTAGGCACCGTTTTTATGCCAATACCTACTCCCAGCCAAAAGGTGGAACAAGTAAAAATGTTTGGGGGACCCCACGTGTCAATTGTTTTGGGAGGTGACACCTATGATGATTCACAAAAGGCAGCATTAGAACATTGTAAAAAACAAAATCAAGTTTTTGTCCACCCCTTTGATGATGTTGATGTAATCGAAGGTCAAGGGACCATTGCAATTGAGATGATAAAACAAGCAAACAAACCCCTAGACTATGTTTTTATTCCCATAGGAGGTGGAGGTTTAATTTCTGGAATGCTTACGGTTTTTAAAATTTTATCTCCCCAAACCAAAATAATAGGAGTAGAACCTCTTGGTGCCCCCTCCATGAAAATTTCTCTTCAAAATCAAAAAAACACCAGACTTAAGAAAATCGATAAATTTGTTGATGGCGCCGCTGTTCAAAGGGTAGGGGACTTAAGTTTTGAGATTTGCCAAAATCTTTTAGATGATTGTATTACTGTGGATGAAGGTAGAATTTGTCAAGAAATTTTAGATTTATACAACAAGGAAGGAATTGTAGCAGAACCTGCCGGAGCATTATCTATAGCAGGGATAGGGCAATATGCTTCAAAAATTAAAGGTAAAGAAGTAGCTGCTATCTTATGTGGAGGAAACAATGATATTACTCGAACTCCTGAAATAGAAGAACGGGCGTTGCTTCATGCTCAACTAAAGCATTACTTTATTGTTCGTTTTCCTCAACGAGCTGGAGCGCTCAAAGATTTTGTAACGAATGTTTTAGGTCCTGATGATGATATTACTTACTTTGAATTCACTAAGAAGAGCAATCAACATTTTGCACCAGCTGTGCTGGGAGTTGAACTGAAAAAAGCCACAGATTTTCAATCCCTTGTTGATCGTATGAAAGCCCAAGATTTTTTTAGCGAATATCTTAATGACAAACCCGATTTGTTTAAGTTTTTAAAAAACTAAAGGAATTCCAAACCTAAAAAGTAGGATTAAAATTAAAACAGATATACAATTGATTATTATTCCTATTCGCGCCATTTCATGAACTTTTACGAACCCACTAGCAAATACAATTGCATTGGGAGCCGTTGCCATGGGAAGTATAAAAGCACAACTACTTGCAATTGTTACAGGAATCAATAGATAAAGGATCGGGATTTCCAAGCCAATTGCAATCCCTGCAACTACTGGTGCTAGTAATGAGATTAAAGCCACGTTACTCATCAATTCTGTCATAAATAACATTAAAATAATGAGAAGAGATGCTGTCAAAGGCACACTAAAGTTTCCATCAGCGATGAAGTTTGTAATCAAAGAAACAATTCCAGTAGAAGACATTCCTTTTGCTAAAGCTAATCCACCACCAAATAGGATTAAGATTCCCCAAGATAATTTTTGAGTGTCTTCCCATTTTAAGATAAATTCCCCCTTTTTTAAATTTACAGGAATAGCAAAAAGTGCTAATGCTCCAATAATACTTATGGTTGTATCCGATAATTTTAGAAAGGGAAATATCGAATTGATCGTTGTTCTAAAAATCCACAAGAACACAATTATTACAAAAACAAACAATACTTGTTTTTCCCTTGGTGAAATACTCCCCAGTTTTTTGAGTTCCTCATCAATGACATTATTGGAGGTTTTAAATTGCAAATCTTTAGTAGGGAAAATCCAATGTACGATTACTACATAAATGATGGCAATCAAAATTAATGCAAATGGGAGTCCTATCATCATCCATTTCACAAAAGAAATTTGAATTTGATATTCGCTTTCTAGAAGACCTATAAGTACCGAGTTTGGAGGAGTTCCTATAACGGTAGCTATCCCTCCAGCATTGGCTGAAAATGCAATTCCTAGCATTACGCTTAAAGCAAAATTTTTTTGATTTTTATTTGGGTTTTTATTTTCATTGGTTAATAAATGAATAACCGATATGGCAATAGGCAACATTACTACAGTACTTGCTGTGTTGCTGATCCACATGCTCATAGAAGCAGTTGCAATCATAAAACCAAGAATTACTTTATTGGGGGTAGTTCCTGTTTTTTTGATAATTGTTAAGGCTATTCTTCGGTGTAAGTTTACTTTTTCGAGACCCAAGGCTAAAACAAATCCACCAAAAAATAAAAAGACAATGGAACTTCCATAATTGGCACCGACATCATTGACATCCATTACCCCACTCATAGGAAATAATATTAAAGGAAGTAAAGAAGTTGCTGAAATAGAAACAGCTTCTGTAATCCACCAAATGATCATCCAGCTGGCACAGGCAATGACAGCACTAGCTTCAAAAGATAAATTTACAATGGGTACACTTATAAACAGTAAAAACAACAATGGACCTACAAATAGACCTATTTTTTTTGAAACCAATAAATTATTCATGCTTTTATTCTTATCATTACAATTTAAAGATAGTAGTGTTTTATTTGTCTAACAAATTTTAGTTTGAGCTAATTTTATACTGGATGAACTGCCTTACAATATTTTTGTTTCTTATCTTTGATTTTTACTATTTTACCTTATTATATTGTAAAATAAAATTCTTAATTTAGTTTAATATTTAAAATAAAAGATTAAACAAAATAATCTTATGACACAACATTCTAAAAGCAGTAAAATTTCTCCTCTAAAGTTTAATTCGCCTATTCATTGTGATCAATACCTTGTTGATGGTGTATTGCATACCTGGAAAGGAAATACCAGTAAAGTATATTCGACAATACATTCTGAAGACAAAGAAGGGGTTATAAGCCCAACACTTTTAGGCTCTATCCCCGATATGGAAACAGATACTGCATTGGCTGCATTAGGTGCTGCCGAAAAGGCATTCAATCGAGGCCAAGGAGTTTGGCCAACAATGAAAGTAAAAGATCGTCTACGCTGTTTAATTTCATTTGCAGAAAAAATGAAGCAATCTAGAAAACAGGTTGTAGAATTATTGATGTGGGAGATTGGCAAGAACAAAGCCGATTCTTACAAAGAATTTGATCGCACTGTAGATTATATATACGACACTGTTGAAGCTTATAAAAAACTTGATCGCAAAAGTGCTAAGTTCGATAAACAATCTGGAATTCACGCGCACATAAGAAGAGGTCCTTTGGGAGTTGTATTGTGCTTGGGGCCCTATAATTATCCGCTAAACGAAACCTTTTGTTTACTTATTCCTGCAATTATTATGGGTAATACAGCGATTTTTAAACCTGCAAAACATGGGGTTTTACTCATCACCCCATTACTCAATGCTTTTCAAGAAAGTTTTCCTCCAGGAGTAGTTAATATATTATTTGGACGTGGACGGAAGATTGCTTCACCAATAATGGAAACAGGTAAAGTAGATGTTTTGGCATTAATTGGTCATAGCTCTTCTGCTGTTGCTCTGCAAGACTTGCATCCAAATAAGAATCGCCTTCGATTGGTTCTAGGTTTGGAAGCCAAAAATCCAGGAATTATACTACCTGATGCTGATTTAGACTCTACCATAAAGGAATGTATTTCTGGAACCCTTTCCTACAATGGACAACGATGTACAGCACTTAAAGTACTCTATGTTCATGAATCCATAGTTGATGAATTCAATAAACAGTTTTCGAAAGCAGTGGATGCTCTGAAATTTGGATTACCTTGGGAAGAGGATGTTTTCTTGACTCCCTTGCCAGAACCAGGAAAACCGGCATACATTCAAGAATTGGTCAAAGATGCTGTTTCTAAGGGCGCCAGAATTATGAACAAGAAAGGTGGAGAGCTGACCGAAAATTACTCTTTTCCAGCAGTTCTATATCCTGTCAACAAAGAAATGAATGTCTATCATGAAGAGCAATTTGGTCCGTTAGTTCCTATCATATCTTACAGTGATATTAACGAACCATTGGATGCAATGGCTGCCTCAGAGTATGGACAACAAGTAAGTCTTTTTGGAAGAGATGTTCGAAAACTTGCACCACTAATTGATGTATTAGCAAATTTAGTTTGTCGTGTTAATCTCAATAGTGCATGCCAGCGCGGACCAGATGTTTACCCTTTTACAGGGCGAAAAAATTCTGCTGTAGGAACGCTTAGTGTTTTTGATGCCTTACGGTCGTTTTCAATACGTACTTTTGTAGCTGCTAAAGATAATCCATACAACAATGAAATATTGGATGCTTTAATGGATTCCAAAGAATCTAATTTTGTAAATACGGAGTATCTCCTCTAATAGTTACCTTTTTTTAACTTAAAGGTGTGTTTGAAAATACTAAGGTAAATTTACATAAGCCCAGTACATCAGAACAAATTGAATGATTAAGCGTAACCATAAAAGCCATAGAGATACCCCCAGTCGATTTGCAGGAAACAACATGTTTACGTGAACGAACAAGAAGACTGCCAGCATTGCAATAATACCCATCAATGAAATTGCTCTTGTACTTGGAAAAAAAATTCCCAAGCCTAAAACTATTTCCGCTAAACCGCTCCAAAGAATAAGAGTATTGTGGGCTGGTAAAAATTTTGGCATTAGTGGTTTGTAAAATCCAGTATGGGTAAAGTGTATGATTCCTAGTATAAAATAAATTCCACCCATTAGATAAAGTTGAATGATGTTCATAGATTTTCTTTTTTAGATAAATCAAGGGTTTCCAAATCATATTCCTTCATGAAATTTAAGAGATGGTTTAAGCTTTCTTCTGGTCTTTCTTCCATAGGGACATGTCCAGTTTCTTTCATTACAACCAATCGACTGTTGGGAAGTTTAGCTTGAAATTTTGATCCATTTTCTACAGGAATCCAAATATCATTTTCTCCCCAAAGAATTAGAGTTGGTGTGTTTATTTTTTCTAATAGACCTGTTTGATCTTTGAAAACTATTTTTGATCTTTTGATAAATGCATTTCTACTTCCTTCTCTCAAAATCATGTGATGATAGCGGTCTACTAGTTCTGAGGTTATTTTTGAATCATCATAATACACTTGTTCAAGATTTTCTTTAATAAAGGATTTAGGAGTGATGTGTCTTAATAGTTGATTGAGAATGGGAATCTCTGCTAGTCTAAACACAAAAGGTTTTCCTTTGTCTAATGGGAACCCTCCGGGATCAATTAGTATCAACTGTTTTACTTGTTTTTGATGATTTGAGGCATAATGCCAAGCAATAGAACCTCCCAATGAATTTCCTGCTAAAGCAAACTCTGAAACCCCAATTTTATTGGTAAAGGATTCTAAAAAACGATTGTAGCTTTCTAAATCGTAAGAATTATTTTCAGTTGCACCAGTCAAACCAAAAGCAGGTAAATCCATCCGAATCACTCGGTAGTTTTCGATTAAATTTTCAGTCCATGCATCCCATGTATGTAAAGAAGCACTCGTTCCGTGGATTAAAATAATTGGAAAGCCTGCTCCTTGATCTTTGTAATGAACCTTTGATCCATTAATTGAAATGAATTGAGAGTGGGAATCTGAGTAAAGTTCTTTTAAGGTTTCAGCATCAATGTCTGAGTCTCTAAAAAAAACAAATAGAATAAGGATTAAACAAATAAAAAGTGAACCAAATTTTAAAAAGCTATTTATGAATTTGTTTTTGTTCATTGCCTGAAGATCTTTAATTAAATTTTTTAGCCAATATATGATTTCTTTTACTTGTATTGAAATCAACTCACGATGCTAAGATTAATAATAGCCCGCAAACAAGTAATTATTGTTTTTATTTCTAAATTATTAAATGTTGGGATAAAATATTTTGACAATTATGTCGGCATGTTTTTCAACTTCTTTTTCATCAAACGGGTCAATTCCAAATTGTTTTTTCATTTGGTAATTAAATAAGAAAATTGAGTTTGCTGCACTAAAAAAGATTGTGGTTAAATTGGGTATAGGAAAATCTTCAGAAAGCCCTTTTTTAACCAACATTCCATGGAGTTGACTGGTTTTTAAAGTTAGTGGTTTGAGAACATTCTCAATTAACCAATCACTGCGGTGAGATTCATGTGTCATTTCATGAATAATAACTAAATAGAGTTCTGGAAACTTAGAGTTGTAATAAATAAACTGCCTTGCTAATGTTTTTGCTGTATCTTTTAATGACAGGTGTTTTAAAAGTTTGAAAGTAGCTACAGACTCTTTCATGTAGGCATCAAAAGCTCTACTGACTGCTTTTTTCCAAAGATCTTCTTTGTTCCCAAAATGGTAGTGAAGAAGAGAATCATTGACCTCACAAAGTAAAGAAACCTTATTAATACTCGTGCCTTCAAAGCCGAATTTTGAAAATTCTTTTAGTGCAATGTTTAAAATTTTATTTAAATCAATACCAGACTTTTCATTAGGCCTTCCTCTTTTTCGTTTGTTTGTAGTATTTCTCTTGTTGTTTTCTTCCATTTAACCCCAAATTAACTACTATTTAATCAATTTTAAAAATAGTTTGCACTCATTTTAACATTAATTAAGAATACAACCAATTAATTGATATATTTGTGAAAATTAAATTTTAAGTTAAATGTCTTACACCACTCTCAAAGTTGAACAAAAAGATAACTACGCCATTGTCCAGTTAGATGGAGGTAGGGTAAATCAAATCAACACTGCTATGGTTCGTGATTTGAAAAATATTTTTCTTGAATTGGATCAAGACGATTCAATATTGGGTCTTATTTTATCTGGAAGACCCCATGGTTTCAGTGCCGGTTTAGATATCACAAGCCTTGCTTCAGGTGGTTCCGAATACGTCAAAGATTTTTGGAAATTTTATCATGAAGCTCTTCAAGCGATGATTCGTTTTTCAAAACCTTTTGTTTGTGCAATAACAGGCTATGCCCCAGCTGGGGGTACCATTTTAGCACTTTGTGCAGATTACAGAATAATGGGGCAAGGTGCAAAACACGTTGTGGGTATGCATGAATTCAAACTATCAATGTCTCTACCAGAAGTTTTTTCAGATATTTATGCTTATCATTTGGGTGAAAAACGAGCTTGGGAAGCAGTACAATTAAAACAATTATTTAATAGTGATGAGGCTTTGGAAGTAGGTTTGGTAAACGAATCAGTCCCAGTTGAAGAAGTTCTTGAACGTTCCGAAATTTATTTAAAAAGCTTGTTAAAAATTTATTCACCCGTTTTTAGAGAAACAAAACGTTTTATGCGCAAAAACTTACTTAAATTAGTTGACGGTGATTTATCCCAAAAGATAGCTGATTTGGCTGATAATTTTTCAGACCCACATATTCAGACTGTAATGAAAGAGTTTATGAATAATATTAAAAAATAAAATCAAGAGAGATGGAAGCTTACATTTATGATGCCGTTCGTTCAGTTCGCGGTAAAGGAAATAAGAAAGGTGCTTTGTACGGGGTAACACCAACAGAATTATCCAAACAAGTTTTAATAGCTTTGAAAGAGAGAAATGCATTGGATACCCAAAAAGTAGAAGATGTGATCTTCGGTTGCGTTGCTCAGGTAAAAGACCAAGGAGTAAATATAGCAAAATCTGCTGCACAGGAATCAAATTATGGAGACCACCTTTGTGGAGTTACCTTAAATCGATTTTGTGGATCAGGATTAGAGGCAATGAATCAAGCGGCCGCTTATGTGAAGTCTGGATTCAGTTCTTTAATGGTTGCTGGAGGAGTAGAAAGCATGTCTCGAGTTCCAATGGGCTCTGATGGTGGAGGTTTTTTAATGGACCCCTTACAAGCTATTCCAAGGAATTTAGTCCCTCAAGGAATTTCTGCTGATCTAATTGCAACCAAATATGGTTTTTCTAGAAATGATGCGGATTTGTACGCTGTTGAATCTCAAAGAAGAGCTTCTGAAGCTGAGGCTGATAATAGATTCGTGTCTCGTATTTCAATCAAAGACATCAACGGAATAGATGTGTTAAGTACAGATCAAAACATCCGCCCTTCAACAACATTAGAGGGAATAAGTAATCTTCAACCTTCTTTTGCCATGATGGGAAGTATGGGAGGTTTTGATGCTGTTGCAATAGACAAATATCCTGAAGTTGAGGAAATCAATCATATCCATCATCCTGGTAACTCATCAGCAATAGTTGATGGTGCAGGAGCAACTTTAATCGGAAACAAAGAAGTTGGAGCTTCATTGGGAATGAAACCTCGATTTAAAATTCGAGCAGCTGCAGTCCAAGGTACAGATCCAACAATAATGCTTACAGGCCCGGTACCATCTACTGTTAAAGCTTTGAAACAAGCAGGGATGAACATTAATGATATTGATTTGTTTGAAGTTAATGAAGCGTTTTCTGCAATCCCAATGTACTTTATGGATAAATTGGGGGTTGATTATTCTATAGTAAATGTAAATGGAGGTGCAATAGCAATGGGACACCCACTTGGTGCTACGGGATGTATGATTGCAGGAACATTGATGGATGAGCTAGAAAGAAGAGATTTGAACACTGGATTGGTTACCCTCTGTATTGGAGGAGGTATGGGAATTGCAACAATCATTGAACGTGTTTAACTAATAATTAAGAAAAAAGAATATTTCAAATGGAAAATATTAAAAACGACCTTTTTGAATTTGAAGTTGGAGCAGATGGCATCGGGGTTCTTTCGATCAATCAAATCAATAATCCAACCAATCTTTTCAGTACAGAATTTGTTACCGCATACCTCACACTTGCACAAGAAGCAGTTGCTGATAAAGATGTCAAAGGATTAATAATTACTTCATTAAGAAGCATGTTTATGCCAGGAGCTGATCTTCGTGAATTGAAAAACATGGGTTCTAATCCTAAAGAACAATTTGAAAGAACCATTGAAATGCATCACGCATTCAGAGCGTTAGAAACCTCTGGAAAGCCCTTTGTTGCAGCAATTAATGGAACTGCTATGGGTGGAGGTTTAGAACTTTGTTTAGCTTGTCACCATCGTGTTGTTTTGAATGACGTTAAAATTAAATTAGGTTTTCCAGAAGCTAAAATTGGTTTACTTCCGGGAGTAGGTGGAAATTCTAAGGTACCCTATTTAATGGGTATACAAAATGCTTTGATGTATTTGCTACAAGGAAAAGAAGTACGTCCAGCCCAAGCCCTAAAAGATGGGCTAATTGATGAATTGGCAGAAAATCAAGAGGAATTGATCCAGAAAGCTAAAGATTGGATAAATTCTAATCCAAACCCAGTACAACCCTGGGACAATAAAAAACATAGAATACCAGGTGGTGATGTCTGGTCACCTAATGGAGTGCAGACTTTGATAGGTGCAGCAGGAAACTTAGGTAAGTTAGCACATGGTAACTATCCTGCTCAAAATTATATTTTAAAAGTAATTCACGATGGATTGCCTTTGACTATAGACCGTGCGTTAGAAATAGAGGCACGTTATTTTACGAAGTTATTGGCCTCTAAAGAAGCTAAAAACATGATTCGTACAGGTTTTACAGAGCTACAAAAAGCCAAAAAAGGAATTGCTCGTCCAAAATCAGAACCTCAGTATGAAATCAAGAAACTGGGAATCCTTGGAGCAGGAATGATGGGAGCAGGAATTGCTTATGTTTCTGCTAAAGCAGGAATGGATGTTGTTTTAAAAGATGTTTCACAGGAAGGGGCAGACAAAGGAAAAGCTTATTCCAAAACCATTTTAGACAAAGTTATTTCAAAAAAGCGTTATACTTCTGAAAAAGCAGAAGCCTTATTGTCTAGAATTTTACCGACTTCAGATCCAACTTCAATGAAAGATTGCGATTTGGTAATAGAAGCTGTTTTTGAAGATCCAAAATTAAAAGCAATTGTAACTGCCGAAACCGAAGCTGTTTTAGCGGCTGATAAAGTATATGCTTCAAATACTTCTACAATTCCTATTACTGAATTAGCAAAAGCCTCTGTACGTCCTGATAACTTTATTGGTATCCATTTCTTTTCTCCAGTTGAAAAAATGCCATTGGTTGAAATTATCGTAGGAGAAAAAACAGAAGCTCGAGCAATTGCTGCAGCTGTTGATTATACTGTAGCCATAGGTAAAATACCTATTGTTGTGAATGATAGTCGTGGATTTTATACTTCACGTTGTTTTGGAACTTTTGTTTCTGAAGGATCTTTTATGGTTGAAGAAGGAGTTCCTGCGGCAATGGTAGAAAATGTTGCTAAAGCCGAAGGCATGGCAGTAGGACCACTGGCTGTTATTGATGAAGTAACTCTTACTTTGGGGTTACATGTTTATGAAAGTGATCCAACCCCAAACAAACCTGCATTTCAAGAGCGTTCATACAAAATGCAAAAAGATTTGGTTGACAACCATGACCGAAAAGGTAAAAAGTGGGGGGCAGGATTTTATGACTACCCAAACAGAATGCCAAAGAAACTTTGGCCCGGCCTTGCAGAAAAATATGGTTCTAATTTAGATTATTTAGATAAAGAAACCGTTGGAAAACGAATCATGCACCGTCAAGCTATTGAAGCATTTAGATGTCTAGAGGAAGGTGTTTTAAAAAGTGTAGTTGATGGAGACTTGGGTTCTGTACTCGGTTGGGGATTCCCTATCTTTACGGGAGGAGCATTGTCTTATATTGATTTTGTAGGAATGCAAAATTTTGTTGCTGAATGCGATGATTTTGCGAATCAATTTGGAGAACGTTTTTCCGTTCCAAGTGGATTGAGAGCGTTATCTGAAGCTGGAAAATCAATTCATGACTACAAAAATTAATTAGATTCTATGGATACCATTCAAGAAGTTATTGCCCTGTTGACGCTTGAAAAAATTGATGATAATACATTTGTAGGCGTAAATTATGAAACTCCATGGGGGAGAGTTTTTGGAGGACAAGTTTTAGGACAGTCTCTTTATGCTGCATATCAAACAGTACCTAAAGATCGTTTTGCTCATTCCATGCATGCTTATTTTATTCTGGGAGGTCAACTAGGTATTCCAATTCAATACGAAGTTGATTCTATTCGTGACGGCAAAAGTTTCACTACACGTAGAGTTGTAGCCAAACAGAATGGAGTACCAATTTTTAATATGTCGGCTTCATTTCACAAAAATGAAAAAGGAGTAGATCATCAAATCCCCATGCCAAATTTGATAAAGCCAGAAAGCCTTGACACCTCAAGAGATGAAATTAAAGTATTAGAAAAATTTGCGCCAAAAATTTACAATCGTTTAAAAAGCGTACTTCCCAAGGTATTTGATATTCGATCTGTTGAAAGTTTTTTAACCAAGTATTCTAAAAATGGATCCCCGTTTGATAACCTTTGGTTTAAGACTTCAGAGGTTTTGGATCAGAAAAACACAGCAATTCATCATCAAATTTTAGCCTATGCATCTGATTATAATTTATTGAGCACTGCGACTTTTCCACATCGGGAAGAATTGAATAATAAAAATATATTTTACACCAGTTTAGACCACGCCTTGTGGTTTCATCGTGATTTTCGAATTGATCAATGGTTACTTTATGCTATGGATAGTCCAAGTGCATCTAATTCTCTTGGTTTTGCTAGAGGAAGTATATTCAATAAAAAAGGAGAATTAATAGCTTCGGTAGCCCAAGAGGGATTAATAAGAGAACAAACTAAATAAGCCCCTAAAAAATATATTTAAATGATATTTAAATTAGAAGAGGAACACATCAGCGTAAAAGAAGCAGCTCGTGAATTTGCAAACACTAGATTAAAAGAAGGGGTTATTGATAGAGACAGTTCTATGGAATACCCAACTGAACTTGTAAAGGAAATGGGAGATTTGGGCTTTCTGAGCATGATGGCTAATCCTAAATATGGAGGAAGTGGAATGGACACCTTGTCTTATGTTATTGCAATGGAAGAAATTTCGAAGATTGACAGCAGTTGTTCAGTAATCATGTCTGTTAATAATTCACTTGTTTTATGGGGCCTTGAAAAATATGGTACTGAGGAACAAAAGCAAAAATATATTCCAAGACTTACCTCAGGTAAAGAAGTCGGTTGTTTTTGTCTTTCAGAACCAGAAGCGGGAAGCGATGCTACTTCTCAGAGGACAACTGCTATTGATAAAGGTGATCATTATATTTTGAACGGTGTAAAAAATTGGATCACAAGTGGTGGAAAGGCAACAATTCAGTTGGTTATTGCCCATACGGATAAAGATAAAGGACATCACGGAATCAATGTTTTTATTGTAGAACGTGATTGGGAAGGTGTTAATATCGGTCCAAAAGAGGATAAGATGGGTATTCGATCTTCAGATACACATTCGATCAATTATTCGGACGTAAAAGTACCTAGAGAAAACCGTATTGGTGAAGAAGGTTTTGGATTTAAATTTGCGATGCAAACCCTTGAGGGTGGGCGGATAGGAATTGCTGCTCAAGCATTAGGAATTGCTGCGGGAGCTTATGAATTATCCGTACAATATGCACATCAACGAGAAACTTTTGGAAAACCGATAGGGAAACATCAAGCAATAGCATTTAAACTTGCCGATATGGCTATGGAAATTGAAGCTGCCCGAATGTTGGTCTATCGAGCTGCTTACCTCAAAGATTCCGGTCAAGATTTTGGTTATGCGAGTGCAATGGCAAAGTTAAAAGCCTCTGATGTTGCAATGAAATACACCGTCGAAGCTGTTCAGATTCATGGTGGTAATGGATATGTAAAAGAATACCATGTTGAACGACTCATGCGAGATGCAAAAATCACTCAAATTTATGAGGGTACTTCCGAAATTCAACGCATCATCATTTCTAGAAATGTATTGAACGGTGCTTTGGAGTTACCTTATTAAAAAAAAACATATTTTTTACATTTTAACAATCAATCCGATGTCAGCTGGAAGGCTTCCACTACAAACAACTGGATATTGGGTTTTAAGTTCCTCTAGACCGTCTAAATCTTTGTAGTTCAACCACTTTTTGGTTTTTGCAGTAGCATCCAGTAAAAAGCGTGAAGTTTTGTTGTCAAATTCACTTGCTCCCCAATCTTTGATTCGTTTTTCGATGTGACTCGGTGCAAAGAAAAATTTTGAACGTTCCCTGATAATTCCTTCATTTGGATTGGATTCTTCCCAATGCGTTAAACCTACTTTAAGGGTAAATTTCATTTGATCTCCCAATGCTTTATGCAAATCAACTAAAATCTCATTATTTCCGGACATATCTACGATTACAGTTGGTAAATTGTTATCTATACTATTAAGTTGATCATATGCTAGGGATGTGTCATAAAAATTCAATTGTTTTACCGCTCTTAAATTTCGACCAGAGGTTACTCCTAACGTTTTGGGTGAAGATTCGTCTTGATGTAGTGCATATGCTAATCCAATGCTTGTTTTACTTGATGCACTTAGAATTATAATTTGTGTTGCACCATACCAATTGTGTTCTTTGAGTGAGTCCCAAAGGCTAAAAGAGGTGATGTAGAGTGGGTATAATAGAGCGCGATCTCGATCAAAACTTCTGTCATAATTAGGTTCTGAAAGTACTCGTTTGTATAAATTATAAGTGGATGGTAAAGTGGATCGGTGCTCAGAACCATCTATAAATTTTTTTTCGGTAATGCGGTCTGCTTTCATCTTCAGATGAGTGGCAGGAGGGAAGTAACCAAAAATTCGATCTCCAACTGGGATTTCTTCTGTTTTTGAATCAACTACATCTGCAAATCCCCAAACTGGTATAACTCCCCATTCTTCAATGTTTTCCTTAACGGCGGGAAAAAACTCCCAATAGCGAATAATATTACCAGAAACTGCATAGGTGATGTTGTTTGATGTAAAAGAAAACAAATCCACTTGAACTAAAATTTCACCCTCTAAAAGGGTCAGATTTTTATCTGGAATTGTTTGAATTTTAATTTTCGTAAAATTTGATTTTATAACTTGAAATTGATTTTTTTCTGGAATTTTCATAGGCTATTTTTCTTAAAAGTGAGTCCCTAAGATAATCAAATAACAAGAATGATTATGTGGTTTAAATAACATTTCCTTAATCAGTATTCTCTCTTTATTTCTCCAGTTATATGATGACTTGTCTAAACTTTGATTGAAGAGAATTTGAAGGGTAATTGTATAATATTAAAGGCTTTATTTTATTGGTTATTGAATCCAAAAGTTTCCTGTAGAATATGTCACAGCTTTCCCACTGATAAGAACGTTTTTACCATTGTTCTGACAGAATAAAGTTCCGCCTCGAGAAGAAATTTGTTTTGCGATCAGTTTTTCTTTTTTAAATTGTTTGGACCAAAAAGGAATAAGAGAGCAATGTGCAGAACCCGTTACCATGTCCTCTAAAATTGATGCTTGCGGGGTAAAAAATCGCGATACAAAATCACAGTCCTCTCCTTTTGCAGTTGTAATTACTCCTCCCATATCCAAATTTATCTGATCAAAAATAGTCCTGTTGATCTCAATATTTTTAACTTCTTCCTCAGTATCATAAACCAATACATAATCTCTTGATTTTAGAACTTTTCGGGGTTGAATGTTTAGTGCCTTGCTTATGGATTCCGGTAATTCAGATTTTATGGGTACTCGAGACGGAAAATTTAAAGTGTAGACGTCATTCTCTACCTTAACAGTCAGATTTCCACTTAAAGTTTTAAAAATGATTTTGTCTTTTTGGAAATTAAGTATTGTTTTTAGGCAATGTGCAGTAGCAAGGGTAGCATGTCCACATAAATCCATTTCAATTTCTGGAGTAAACCAACGGAGTTCAATAAAATCTTTTTGATTAATAAAAAAAGCAGTTTCAGCCACTGCATTTTCTTCTGCTATTTTTAATAGGGTTTTATCTGACAGCCAATTTTCTAATGGGACAACACAAGCTGGATTTCCTTTAAAAATAGTATCCGTGAAAGCATCAATTTGATAGATGTTGAGTTTCATATACTTTTTTTAAAATTAAAGCCTGTCTGGCCAGATGTTGGGCAATTCTCCACTAAAGCCCATTTCGGGTAATGAATTGATTTGATTCATTTCGGATTTAGATAATTCAAAATCAAATATTTCCATATTCTCTAATATTCGATCTTGATTTGTAGACTTTGGAATGAGTACCACTTCGTGTTGTATAATCCAGCGTAAACAAATTTGAGAAACAGACTTATGATATTTTTCAGAAATTTTAATTAAAGTTTCGTTTCCAAATACTTTTCCTCGAGCCAATGGTGACCATGATTCTACAGTAACATTGTGTTGTTTACAAAAATCAACTACCTCAGGTTGCCAGTATCCGGGATGAAACTCTATTTGATTGATGGCAGGAATTACTTTTGCTGTTTGAAACAGGGATTCTAAATGTTCTTGAAAAAAATTACTTACTCCGATGGATCTGATTTTTCCATCTACTTGTAATTCTTCCATTGCGCTCCAAGTATCCGCATTTGTTTTTTGCCAGTTATCATAATTTTTTGCATTTGCAGGCCAATGGATTAAATATAAATCCAAGTATTCTAATTCAAGTCGATCTAAAGTTTTCTCGAATTCTATTTTTGTAGATTGATAACCTAGATTTTCTCTCCAAACTTTACTTGTAACAAATATTTCCTTTCGGTCTATTTCACTTGCTATAATGCCTTTTCCAACTGCAACTTCATTGTTATAAATAGAGGCTGTATCAACTAGTCGATAGCCTTTTGAAATAGCATATTTCAAAGCTTCAATACCTTCTTGTTCTTTAGCTTTATACGTACCAAAACCCAATTGTGGAATTAAATTACCGTCATTCAATAATAGATCTTTCATGTTTACTAAGATATGTCATGTGAAGACATTATTAAAATTCTGTTTCTAATAGATTCTGGAGCTTATTTTAATATTGCATCAACTAGGTAATCACCAACTTCAGAAGTTTTATATGCTTTTCCACCATCTGCAAGATCTTTAGTTACAAAACCTTTGGTAAGTGCTTGATCTACAACCTTGCGAATAAGCGCTCCCTCTTCTTGAAGGTTAAAACTCATTTCGAACATCATTGCAGCAGACAGAATTGTGGCCAAGGGGTTAGCGATGTCTAATCCGGTTGCCTGCGGAAAAGACCCGTGTATTGGTTCATACAAAGCATTTTCTGATCCAACAGAAGCTGAGGGCATCAATCCCATAGACCCTGATATTACTGAAGCTTCATCTGTTAAAATATCTCCAAAAAGATTTTCGGTAATCAAGACGTCATAACTGTTTGGCCATTGGACAAGGCGCATGGCTACAGCATCAACAAATTCGTAAGAAACTTCAACTTCAGGATAGTCTTTTTCCATTGCTTGAACAGTTTCTCTCCATAGGCGTGAAGTTTCCAAAACATTGGCTTTGTCTACACAACACAATTTTTTTGATCGAGTCATTGCCAATTCAAAACCTTTCTTTGCAATTCGGGTAATTTCTGATCGGTTATAGGTGCAGGTGTCAAAGGCAGTATTACCTTCATCTTTTCGTCCTCGTTCTCCAAAGTAAATACCTCCCGTGAGCTCTCTTAAAAAAACCAAGTCAGTTCCTTCAATACGTTCTTGCTTAAGAGGTGATTTATCGAGCAATGAGGGAAATGTGAAGGTCGGGCGAACGTTTGCAAAAAGGCCTAATTTTTGGCGCATCTTCAATAAACCTTGCTCTGGACGAACTGTTGCAGAGGGATCATTGTCAAATCTAGGGTGACCGATAGCTCCAAAAAGTATGGCATCTGCATCCAAGCAAATTTGGTGGGTTTTATCGGGATAGGGCTCACCTACTGCATCAATTGCAGATGCTCCAGTTAGAGCAGGAGTCCAATTGATTTGATGCTCAAATTTTTGAGCGATTGCATTAGATACTTTTACTGCCTGATCGATGACTTCTGGTCCAATTCCATCACCGGCTAAAAGAGCTATGTTTAATTTCATTTTTTGTATTCTAGGATTTATAGTTGTGTTTCTATTATGTTAAGCATTTTTTCGGTTGCCTTTATTGCTGAAATGGTTTGATCTGAATCCAAACCTCTGGTTATAAAATTTTTATTTATTTGTTGCCAAGTAATGGTGGTTTCACAAAGTGCATCAGATGTACTACCGGGGGGGATATGAACTGCATAATCGATTAATTTTGGCAGTTCAATCTTTTTGCTTTTATAAATTTTACGAATAGCATTGATGAATGCGTCATATTGACCGTCACCGCTTGCCTGTTCTTCATAAATTATTTTATCAATTTCCACAGCAACAGTAGTTGAGGGTTTTAATCCTTTTGAATGTGTTAGTACATAGGATTTTACTATTACCTTTTTGGTGTTAGCGCCACTGTTCATGACATCCGATATGATGTAGGGTAAATCTTCGGCAGTTACTTTTTCCTTTCGATCTCCTAATTCAATTATACGCTGGGTTACTTTCTTTAGAGCATCATCGTCCAAACTCAATCCTAATTCTTGAAGGTTTTTCTGAATGTTTGCCTTTCCTGATGTTTTTCCTAGTGCGTATTTTCGCTTACGTCCAAAACGCTCAGGGAGTAAGTCGTTGAAATACAGGTTTTTTTTACTGTCACCATCTGCATGGATTCCAGCGGTCTGTGTAAAGACATTGGCACCAACGACGGGTTTGTTTACCGGGATTCTAAAGCCTGAAAATGTTGATACCAGCTGACTGACCTTGTTCAATGAATTTTCATTGATATTGACTTCAACTCCAGGAAGAAAATCATTTACAACTGCAACGAGACTTGCAAGTGGAGTGTTTCCAGCGCGTTCTCCCATACCATTTACGGTAAGGTGTAGTCCATGAATTCCTGCTTTTATTGCTTCCATAGCGTTTGCAACACTAAGATCGTAGTCGTTGTGACCATGAAAATCAAAGATTAGCTTTGGATAACCTTCAACAATTTCTGATAAAAAGGCAAAGGTTTCTGCAGGGGATAGAACTCCCAGTGTATCGGGGAGTAAAACTCTTTTAATGGGTTGGTTAGACAAAAAATCGATGAATGAAAAGACATATTCCTTTGAATAACGCATACCGTTGCTCCAATCTTCTAAATAAACATTAGTTTCAATATTGTGGAATTGGGCTAAAGCAATTGTTTCTGCAATTCCTTCAAAGTGTTTTTCTGGGGTTTGTTTGAGTTGATGTGTTAGGTGATTGAGTGACCCTTTGGTTAACAGATTTTGTACTCGAACTCCAGTATCGATCATCCATTGAATGGAAATCCCTTTATCGACAAATGTTAGAATTTCAATGCGGTCAATTAGATTTTCTGAATTTGCCCAAGCGCTTATGTCTTTAACCGCCTGAAATTCTCCTTCGGAAACTCGAGCCGAGGCAATTTCTATGCGATCTACCTTGAGTTCGCCCAACAAAAGTTTGGCTAGGGTAAGCTTTTCTGATGAGGAAAAAGATACTCCGGAAGTTTGTTCACCATCCCTAAGGGTAGTGTCCATAATTTCAATCGTTCTTGGTTTCATAAACCTTGAGATAGAATTAAATTACAGGGGCGTATTTTTTGAAAATTCTCCAATTTGATCTTTGATGTTGATCAAATAATCAATGTCATCAAAACCATTAAGCATATTTTCTTTTTTGTAAGAATTGATTTCAAAAGTTTCAAATTCTCTTGTAGAATCGATTGTAATGGTTTGCTTTGACAAATCAATAGTTAACTGAGAATTAGAGTTACTCTCTATTGCAGCAAATATTTTTTGTAGGAACTCGGCGGATACTTGTACCGGAAGCACACCAATGTTAAGACAATTATTTCTAAAAATATCTGCAAAAAAGCTGGATACAACACAGCGAAAACCATAGTCATAAACTGCCCAAGCAGCGTGTTCTCTGGAAGATCCTGAACCAAAGTTTTTACCTCCAGCTAATATTTTCCCACTGTATTTTTTGTCGTTTAACGGGAATTCACTTTTCACGCTATTATCCTGATTGTATCTCCAGTCTCTAAAAAGGTTATCTCCAAAGCCAACTCGTTCGGTTGCTTTTAAAAATCGTGCAGGTATTATTTGATCAGTGTCAATATTTTCAATCGGTAAGGGTACTACTGAACTTTTAAGGGTATTAAATTTATCGTAAGCCATTGTGTTTTCTTTATTTTAAGATAAACTTCTTGGGTCGGTTACAACTCCTGTTACTGCAGCAGCTGCAGCTACTTTAGGGCTAGCCAAAAGGGTTCTTGATCCAGGACCTTGGCGACCTTCAAAGTTTCTATTTGAAGTACTTACTGCATATTTTCCAGCCGGTATTTTATCATCATTCATTGCCAAGCAAGCCGAACATCCGGGCTCACGTAACTCAAAGCCTGCGGCTTCTAGTGTTTTTAACAAACCTTCTTCTTTGATGGCATTGAGCACCTTGTGTGACCCTGGAACCAACCAAGCTGTAACGTGATCTGCTTTCTTTTTTCCTTCAACAATTTCGGTAAAAGCTCTAAAGTCTTCAATACGACCATTGGTACAACTTCCAAGAAACACAAAATCGATTTTTTTACCGATCATAGATTCTCCTTGTTTGTACCCCATGTAATCTAAAGACTTTTTGAAGGTAGCAGCACCTACGTCAACGCTTTCAGCTGTTGGAATACCTCCCGAAATTCCCATTCCCATCCCCGGGTTGGTTCCATAGGTTATCATGGGTTCGATTGCATCTCCGTCAAAAGTGTATTTTTTGTCAAAAGTTGCATTCTCGTCTGTTTTTAGGGTTGACCAGTAGGTCATTGCTTTATCCCAAGCTGCTCCTTTAGGAGTAAATTCAAGATCCTTGATGTATTCAAAAGTTTTTTCATCGGGAGCAATTATTCCTCCACGAGCTCCCATTTCAATACTTAAATTGCAAACAGTCATTCGACCTTCCATACTGATGGATCGAAAAACTTCCCCAGCATATTCAACAAAATAACCAGTTGCGCCAGAGGTTGAAAGTTTAGAGATTATGAATAATGCTAAATCTTTTGGTGTTACACCTTTATTTAAGGAACCGTTTACGTTAACTTGCATGGTTTTGGGCTTGGGCTGCATAATGCATTGAGTAGCTAATACCATTTCAACTTCCGATGTTCCAATTCCAAATGCGATGGCTCCAAAAGCACCGTGAGTAGAAGTATGTGAATCTCCACACACTATTGTAGCTCCGGGCTGGGTAATTCCATATTCAGGACCTATAACATGGACAATCCCATTTTTTTCATGACCCAATCCCCAATACGAAATGTTGTGTGCCTTGGCATTTTCTTCAAGGGCTTTTAGTTGGTTTGCAGATAAGGGATCTGCTACAGGTAAATGTTGGTTTATTGTAGGGGTATTGTGATCTGCAGTAGCAAAAGTACGTTTTGGGCTCATTACTTTTATACCTCTGTTTTTCAACCCTAAAAAAGCTACTGGACTTGTAACTTCATGAACCAAATGGCGATCGATAAAAAGGACATCAGGTCCATCTTCAATTTGTTGCACTACATGCGAATCCCATACTTTGTCAAATAATGTTTTACTCATATGTTGGTAATAAAAATTTTAAGCTAAGTCGATATTACTTGCTTTGATAATGGTTGGAATATCTTTGTCTGTAATTTCTTTTTGTGTATCTGCTAACTTCAAGAATTCTTGATAAACCTTGTCAAGTTCAAGTTTATCTAGTTCATAGCCAATGTTTTTTGCACGATAAGCCAGTGCTGCTCGACCACTCCTTGCAGTTAGTATTATTGCAGATTCTATAACTCCTACATCATGGGGGTTCATGATTTCATAGGTTTCTCTGTTTTTGATTACTCCGTCTTGATGGATTCCAGAACTATGAGCAAAGGCATTGGAACCCACAATTGCTTTGTTGGGTTGAACGATCATACCCATTAAATCTGAAACCATCTGACTTGTTGAATACAAAAGTTTTGAATCAATATTTGTATCTAATCTCAAATAGGGGTGCTGACGTAAAATCATGACCACTTCTTCGAGGGATGTATTCCCTGCCCGCTCTCCAATACCGTTAATGGTACACTCTATTTGACGTGCTCCATTGTTTATTCCTGCAATTGAGTTGGCAGTAGCTAACCCAAGGTCATTATGACAATGACAGGAGATTACTGCTTTATTAATGCCAATAACATTTTCTTTTAGATATTTGATTTTAGCTCCGTATTCTTCTGGTAAGCAATAGCCAGTTGTATCGGGAATATTGAGTACAGTTGCTCCTGCTTTGACTGCTGCTTCACACACACGAGCTAAAAATTCGTTATCTGTTCTTCCTGCATCTTCAGCATAAAATTCGACATCTTCTACAAACGATTTAGCATAGGAAACAGCAGCAACTGCACGTTCGATTATGGCTTCTTTGTTGGAATTGAATTTGTGTTTTATGTGAGATTCAGAAGTACCGATACCGGTATGGATTCTTGGCCTTTTAGCATTTTTCAAGGCATCGGCTGCAACTTTAATGTCGTTTTTTACGGCACGAGTTAGACCACAAACTGTTGCGTTTTTTACAAGATTAGAAATTTCTACCACTGAATTAAAGTCACCAGGACTAGAAACCGGAAAACCAGCTTCAATAATATCAACACCAAGAACATCTAATCGTTTTGCAATAACTAGTTTACTTTTGGTGTCTAATTTGCACCCTGGTACTTGCTCTCCATCGCGTAGAGTAGTATCAAAAATCTGGACGTGCTCTTGAGTCATATTTATTCAATTTACTGAAAGCACTACGAATTTAATATTTTAATGCATACACTTGTCATTTTTTACTTACTTTTATTACGAAACCTGAGCAGATACGATTATTAATAAAGTACTTTATATGAATGTTTTATGTAAAAAATTGCTACAATGACGAACGGTCAAAAAGAAAACCTCTTTGTTCTGATAAAATCTTTGTCAAAATCGGAAAAAAGACAGTTCAAACTTTATGTCGGAAGAATGGGTTCAAATTTAAACTCAAAATTCCTAAGTTTGTTCAATATTTTGGATAAAATGAGGCTTTATGATGAGAAAATTATTCTCAAAAAAGATTTTGTAACCAAACAGCAGTTGTCTAATCTAAAAGCTCATTTGTATCGTCAAATTCTGATTAGTTTGCGTCTCAATCCCTCTCAACAAAACAAGAGAATGCAAATCCGAGAACAATTGGATTTTGCTACAGTACTTTACCAAAAAGGGTTGTACAATCAAAGTTTGAAGCTTTTGGATCGAGCAAAAACCATTGCCGTAAAGTTTGAGGAAAAATATGCTGCTTTTGAAATTGTTGAGTTAGAAAAAGTTATCGAGTCTCAGTATATTACAAGAAGCATGAGTAATCGTACCGAAGAGCTTGTTCAGGACGCAACTTATTTTAGTAATCAAAATCATATTTCTAGTCAATTATCCAATTTATCTTTGGAATTGTATGAACGTCTCATCAAAACAGGATATGTAAAAAGTGATGATGAATTCCGTTCGGCAACAAATTTTTTTTTGGAACGACTTACCAAGTTTTCTTTTGATGACCTGGGCTTTAGAGAAAAGTTATGGTTTTTTAAGGCACATGTTTGGTACAGTTTGCTTACACAAGATTTTTTGTCGAGTTATCGGTATTCTACAAAATGGGTCGGATTGTTTGACGAGCAACCCGATATGATCTCTTCGCATCCTGTTTTTTATTTACAGGGGAATAATTATTTATTGGAATCCATTTCCTTATTGAAGCATCCAATGAAATTTCGTGAGGTTTTAAAAATAATGCTTAATACTGTGAATTCTAAAGATTTCCCAGAAAATGATAATTTGAGTGCTCTTGTATTTTTGTATGAATACAACAACCGTTTTAATTTGTATTTTTTGGAAGGAAACTTTAAAGAGGGACAAGAGATTATCAACCCTTTGTTGACAAAAATTGAGGAGCACAAAGGGCAAATTGATGAGCATCACGTAATGATGTTTTATTACAAAATTGCATGCTTGTACTTTGGATCGAACGACTTTAAAAAAGCAATTATTTATTTAAATAAAATTGTAAACAATAGGAAACTTAAAATGAGAGAGGATTTACTATGTTTTACTCGTTTGCTGAATCTTATTGCTCACTATGAAGCTGGTTTTGATTATCACATTGACCAACATATTCGAGATACCTTTAAGTTTTTATTAAAAATGGGTGATTTACATGAGGTTCAAAAATCTCTGATTCGGTTTGTTCGAAAACTTGGGAATATTTATCCTCACGAATTGAAAGATGCCTTCAAAAAATTACATGCTGAACTTAAGCAATATGAAAAAGATCCTTATGAAAGAAGAGCTTTTTTGTATTTAGACATTTTATCTTGGTTGGAAAGTAAAATTCAAAATAAAACGGTTGCCGAAATCATACATGCTAAGGCTCATTTAATCAATCGAAAAAACAGGCATCCCACACAGCATCTTTAGGTAAAGGTGCGATACACTTTACCGATTCTTTGGTCACGGGATGAAGAATTTCGAGTGAACGTGCATGAAGATGAATAATTCTGTTGGGATTGCTCCTGGAAGCTCCATACTTCAGATCTCCTTTTATTGGACAACCAATTACAGAAAGTTGAGACCTAATTTGATGGTGTCTTCCCGTTTCCAATTCGATTTCTAATAAGGAGTAGTTATTTAATTTTTTCTTCACCGAATATTTTAAAACGGCTTTTTTGGAACCTGGAGTTTCCTTTTTGTATGCGTATGATTTATTTTGTTTTTGGTTTCGCACAGTCCAGTGAACCAGAGTTTTGGAAGTGGGGATGGGTGAGGTTTTGGTAATTGCCCAGTAGATTTTTTTTGTAATACGATCTTTGAATTGCAAGTTCAATCGCTCGAGAGCTTTTGAAGTTCTTGCAAAAACAATTGCTCCGCTTGTAGGACGGTCGAGTCGATGTACTACTCCTAGAAAAACAGCACCAGGTTTATTATATTTGTATTTGATGTAGTCCTTTGCAAGTTCAACCAGAGGAATGTCTCCTGTTTTGTCTCCTTGAACCAAAACTCCTGGAGGTTTATTGACAACAAATAAATGATTATCCTCATAGAGAACTTCTAACTTCATGATTTTAGTATTGTTCTGATTCGTTTGGGAAATCTTTAGTTTTTACATCGTTTGTGTATTGTTGAATAGCTCCAATAATTTCAGTGTGTAAATCTAAATACCGTCTCAAAAACCTTGGGCTAAACTCTTTACTCATTCCTAACATGTCATGAAGAACCAAAACTTGGCCATCTACACCATTTCCGGCTCCAATTCCAATGACAGGAATAGAAACAATTAAAGCAATTTTTTCAGCCAATTTTGCCGGTACTTTTTCTAAAACTAATCCAAAGCATCCAACTTCTTCTAACATTTTGGCATCTTCAATAAGCTGGTTTGCTTCTGCTTCTTCTTTGGCTCGAACGGTATATGTTCCAAATTTGTAAATGGATTGTGGTGTAAGTCCCAAGTGTCCCATCACAGGAATTCCAGCTTGAATAATTCGTTCAATTGAGGATTTAACTTGAAATCCACCTTCTAGCTTTACTGCATGTGCCCCGGATTCTTTCATGATTCGGATTGCCGATTTAAGAGCTTCTTTAGAATCTCCCTGATAGGCTCCAAAGGGTAGATCTACTAATACCAACCCTCGTTTAACTCCACGTATTACGGCTCCTGCGTGGTAAATCATTTGATCTAATGTAATGGGAAGTGTTGTCTCGTGACCAGCAATTACATTGGATGCAGAGTCTCCAACCAATATCACATCAACACCAGCCTGATCAACTAAGCCGGCAAGAGTAAAATCATATGCAGTCAGCATTGAGATTTTTTCTCCATTGGCTTTCATTTTTAAGAGCGAATTTGTGGTAACTCTGTTGTATGTATTCTTTGCGACAGACATGCTTTAATTTTTTTCAAATGTACTCTTTTTCTTTTGAGTTTTATTTTTTTAAACCCTTGGGAACTAATATTAATGACAACTCAGATTGATATAGGCATACATCGCTGACATGCTGTCAGTTTTTCTTTAATGGCATACTCCTTGAATATAATGTTTTTGAAATATAAAATAATTTAAAATGAGTAAGATAATTGGAATTGACTTAGGAACTACTAACTCTTGTGTATCTGTGATGGAGGGCAATGAACCTGTGGTAATCCCAAATGCTGAGGGGAAGAGAACAACTCCCTCTGTAATTGCATTTGTAGAAGCTGGAGAGATTAAGGTAGGAGATCCTGCAAAACGTCAGGCCGTAACCAACCCAACCAAAACAATAGCCTCTGTAAAGCGATTTATGGGGAATAAATTTTCTGAATCTTCAACACAAGCTTCGACCGTAGCTTACAAAGTAGTTAAAGGCGATAACAATACTCCTCGTATTGATATTGATGGACGTTTGTACACACCTCAAGAGCTTTCTGCCATGATTCTTCAAAAAATGAAGAAAACAGCGGAAGACTACTTGGGTCAAGATGTTACAGAAGCGGTTATTACCGTTCCTGCATATTTCAATGATGCTCAACGTCAGGCTACCAAAGAAGCAGGAGAAATTGCAGGACTTAAAGTTCAGCGAATCATAAACGAACCTACTGCAGCAGCCCTTGCCTATGGTTTAGATAAAAAAGATGGTGCAGATCGCAAAATCGCGGTATACGATCTTGGTGGAGGAACTTTTGATATTTCGATCCTCGAATTGGGAGATGGCGTGTTTGAAGTTTTATCTACCAATGGTGATACCCATCTGGGTGGTGATGATTTTGATCAAGTTTTGATTAACTGGTTAGCAGATGACTTTAAAAAAGCAGAAGATATTGATCTTCGCAAAGATCCAATGGCTCTACAGCGTTTGAAAGAAGCTGCTGAAAAAGCTAAAATTGAACTTTCGTCTTCTGCACAAACGGAAATAAACTTGCCATATGTTACGGCTACTGCCTCTGGACCGAAGCACTTGGTAACCAGTTTGTCTCGCTCAAAATTTGAGCAATTATCGGATGAGTTGGTTCGTCGTTCTATGGCTCCCGTGAAGAAAGCATTGGATGATGCTAGTTTATCGATTTCTGAAATAGATGAAATTATTTTAGTTGGTGGATCTACTCGTATTCCAATCATTCAAGAAGAAGTTGAAAAATTCTTTGGTAAAAAACCATCTAAAGGGGTAAACCCCGATGAAGTTGTAGCCATTGGTGCTGCTATCCAAGGAGGTGTTTTGACTGGAGATGTAAAAGACGTTTTGTTATTGGACGTAACGCCTCTTTCATTGGGAATCGAAACCATGGGAAGTGTAATGACCAAGTTGATCGAATCGAACACTACCATTCCTACCAAAAAGTCTCAGGTATTTTCTACTGCTGCTGATAATCAACCCTCTGTTGAAATACACGTTATTCAGGGAGAACGATCTATGGCAACGGATAACAAAACCATCGGACGTTTTCATTTGGATGGAATCCCCCCTGCACCTCGAGGAACCCCTCAGATTGAGGTAACCTTTGATATCGATGCAAACGGGATTATTAAAGTAACAGCAGCCGATAAAGCAACTGGTAAAAGTCAGGACATACGCATCGAGGCTTCTTCAGGACTTACTGAAGAAGAAATTCAAAAGATGAAACAAGAAGCAGAGGCAAATGCCGAAGCTGACAAAGTTGCCAAAGAGCAAGTTGACAAGCTCAACAGTGCTGATCAAATGATTTTCCAAACTGAAAGCCAGTTGAAAGAATTTGGAGATAAATTATCTGATGACAAAAAGAAACCCATTGAAGAAGCTTTGGAAGAACTCAAGAAAGCACTTGAGTCTAAAGACCTTGCTGTGATTGAACCTGCTTTAGAGAAAATCAATGAAGCTTGGAAAAATGCATCGGAAGAGCTTTATAAGGCACAAGCCGATGGAGCTGAACAAACAACGGGTGCTGACCCTCAGCCTGAGCCTGCTGCTGAAGCCTCTGAATCAGAAGATGTTCAAGATGTTGATTTTGAGGAAGTTAAAGAATAACACCTTTTTTTCATTCATTCTTAAAAAGTATTCTTTTGGGTGCTTTTTAAGAATGAATAAAAAAAAACAGTCCCTAGTCTGTTCCATGCCTTCTAAACAGTTTATCTGAGGCTTGTAGTAATTTGTTCTTGAGGTCAGGACTCAAGTTTGGATTTGTATTTAAATAATTCAAAACAAGATCATAAGCCTGTTTTGAGGTGTATTGCCCAACCGTAGCATCTAACCATCTTTTTGGAAAAAAAATGTCGCCCGTACTTTGAATTTCTTCAAGGAGCTTAAGACTTAGAGGCAGGGTCCTAATACTCTCATCTTGCCGAATGGGATGGTGTATAAAGCCAGCTGCAGCTTGAACCCAACTTTCTTTTTCTCGGTATTTAGGTGATTTAAATGATTCAAAATAGGCGGTTCGTATTTCTGGATCACCAGTAAGGGCAGCTTCCATAAATTTAAAGTGCTCGCGTTTGTCAGGATTGGTAAGTGCAGCCTTGGCTTTATCTAAAATTTCTTTGGAATTGGGATGCCCAAATAAGGAAAGTGTTTGTGCCAAATTAGTTAACTCGTCTTGATTAAAAAAAAGGTCTTCAATTTCCTCATCTTGGTTCCACAGGCGGTAAATTTGATTTAAGCCCTCAGAAGATTTTGCTAAAGAACGATAGGTGTTAAAAACAATTTTCTTGATGTTTTTTGATGCTTTAGTTTGCAATCTTTTCAAGAGTGAATTCTCAATTTTGATTTGTCGTTCTTGGTCATTTTCTGTGTAAAGGTAATTCCAGAACAGATCTCGGGTCTGATTGGAAATAAGATGTAAAATCAATTCGTTTTCTTCAGTTTCAATTCCATTAAGAAGGAGATTAAAAACAGTTTTTACATCGATTAAACCCAACAGCATGTTTTCATAGGTATTGAGGTAAATATGGGCGCGTGACACCTCATTGTCAATATTTAAAACAGAATTTATTAAACTTTCATTGGAAGGGAAAACCCCATATCCAAATCCATTACTGTTGTACAAAACATGGCTGGGTTTGTCCAGCCCAATAGCTTCTTCAACAACTGTAATCGGCTCATTGCTAAAAACTTTAAAGGTTTTTGTGTCGTTGAGGTAAACCAAGCTTATTTCAAAAGACTGAGGCCAAATCTTGTCAGAACCATCCTCCGCTTTTTGATGCAGTCCAAAATATTTTATTTTATTTTTTTCATCATAAACAAGCTGATCGGTAAAAATTGGACGCCCTGGGGAATTAACCCAAACTTCGCTCCATTTTTTAATATCCAGTGAAGTTTTCTGATCAAAAATATAGATTAGATCATTCCAATCGGCATTGCTGTTAGCAAAGCGTTGGATGTAGGTTTGAATCCCAGTTTTAAAATCATTTTCCCCTAAAATTTGTTCCAATTGTCGCATCATAATAGGAGCCTTGTTGTAGATGATGCTCCCGTAAAGAGACCCAGCACGCTCCAAATTATGTAGCTCTTGTCGGATTGGATTACTTCCTTGAGTTCGATCAACACTATAGGAACTGGGGTAGTGGGAGGTTAAAAACTGAAGGTCATGATTTACTTCCTTAAAAAGAGGATTCATGATTTTACCTGCCATAAAATTCGCAAAAACTTCTTTCATCCAAACATCATTAAACCAATTCATTGTTACCAAGTTGCCGAACCACATATGAGCACTTTCATGGGCAATTAATTTAGCACGAGATAATTCTTGAGTCTGAGTTGCATTTTCATCCAAAAACATAAAAGCCTCTCTGTACTGAATAGCACCTGTATGTTCCATACCGCCGTATTGAAACCCGGGAATAGCAGCAAAATCAATCTTTTGAAAAGGAAAAGGTTTTTTGGTGTAGTCTTGAAGATAATTTAGGGAAGCATTGTGTAAACGGAAGATTTCAGGTATGCTAATACTAGTTTTATTCACATCAGTTTCTCGATAACGAAAATCCATATTATAGGTAGACGATCTGTCTATTGTGGAATTAAAATTGCCGGCAACAAAAGAAAAAAGGTAGGTACTCATCAAATCACTCTCTTTGAACCTGTAATTTGTATTGACACCGTCATTTATCAACAACTCAAGGTGCGAACCCGCCAGAACATTCCAATTTTCAGGAACTTTAACACTAAGTGTGAAAGTCGCCTTGAGGTTGGGTTGGTCGAAACAGGGAAACAAGGTTCTTGCTCGATCGGGAACTAACAAAGTGTATAGGTAATCATCGTTTCGATTTAAAGATAAATCTCCTGCCTCAAACTCAAGATCAATAATATTAACTCCCAAGTTTAAAAATTCTTGAGAAATAATAAGGTGTTCATTTTCATGGATAATCTCTATTGCTTGTTCATTCACATTCAGGTATTTTAAATGTGAAGAATCTTCTTTAAAATCGAGGTAAAGGGGATTCGTAAGATCGTGAACAGTAACTGTAAGTTTTAACTCAGAAAAAACAGGATCTTTTTTTAGTGGAGGAATCAAAAAACTCAACTGATAATTCACATTCGAAAGCTGCTCAACACGATATTGAGCTAAATCCAAAGAAACCCCCTCGGTATTGTTTAGCTTTTCATATTCTGAACACGAAACTAAAAACAGGCAAACAAAACAAAAGTAAAAAGCAAGTTTTTTCATTGTTACTTTAAAAGAACGAAGTTAGGGGTTTTTAAATTCATTTTTAAAATAAACAACCTTTTCTATCCGCCACTTACAAATATCGGTTTCTAAAGTAACTCGGATTTTCTTAGCTTATTTTTTTAAAAGTTTGATTGAAATAGGACAGACTCTCAAAACCAGACTTAAAACAAGCATAACCAACACTTTGACCCAAAATCAATATTCTTTTGTATTGGCTTATCCGGTAACGATTGTGGAATTCAACAAAGGTGTATTGACTAGATTTTTTAAAATACCTACAAAATACTTTTTTGGATAGGTTGCTAATTTGCGCAACTTAATCCTATGATAGTTTTTATCAACAAAGGCATAAATCTCTCTGAGCCTACCTTGATCGCGCTCACTGTACTTATTTCTGTACGGCTGTTTGTACAATAAATGAAGGTCATTGGTATCTGCCACCATCTGAAGTATTTCGAGAATTTGAATGTATTGTTCAAAAGGTTTAAGCTTTTCTAATTGAAATAATTTTTTCCCAACATCAACTTTGATTTTCCCATCAAAAGCTAATCCATTTTATATTGTTCAAATAATTGAGCCAATGAAGACAATTCCGGAGTACTCTGAAAATGGGACTCAAAGAAATCTTTTTTTAAAATGAACAACACTTTTAGTTAATCGTTCTTTATCCCGTAGTCAAAGTCTAAATGAGGAATATTGGAACTTATCAACGTTAAATCAGACATTTCATAGGTCAAAATATGGTGCCCAATATGGCTTTGTGCCTTCAGAAGATCGATATCGGTTTAAACTTGACATTTATCGTTTAGAAGATAAGGTGTTCAAAGTAAAGATGAAAGTCTGAGATCTTTTGGTTTCAAAAGTTTGCAACCGCATGGGATACATCCAAATAATTCTAGGGATAAAGTAAGGATTGCACAATATTTATCAATGATGCCTGCCCAAGAAGAGGAACTGGATTTGATAAATTGGAGGATCAACTCGCGGAAAACAGAATTGCACCAGAGGGTCATGCATTTCCAGGTGACCCAAGAAAAAAGGATTAAACACATTATGAGAAAGCCGACTTGTCAGTGCTGGGTGAAAATTATTGGGACTAAAAAAATGGTAAGTTAAAGTTTTTTTTCAGTTGATAATCCCTATTTAATAAAACAGAAGAAGCATTCAAATTTTTTTAGATTTTGTACCTTTGTTTACATGGAAAAAAAGCAATTACTTGAAATAATGAATGGGTCTAAGAAAGACTCGTTGATGAAAACCTTAGATTTCGAATTTGTTGATTTAGGCGATGATTTTTTAATTGCTCGCATGCCAGTAACTCCAAAAGTCCATCAACCCGATGGTGTTTTGCACGGCGGAGCTACTTTTGCTCTGGCAGAGAGCGTTGGAAGCGCTGCGGCATATTTGTTTAACAAGACTAAAAACCCCATGGTCAGAGGAATTGAGATGTCTGGAAATCACTTGAAAGGAATAAGTGAGGGCTATGTGTATGCAAAAGCACAAGCATTGCACAATGGAAGAACCACTCAAGTATGGGAAATAAAGGTAACCAATGAGGCTGGAGACTTAATTTCAAGTTGTAAACTCACTACAATCACTTTACCAAAAAAATAAATGCTTGATCACTTAAAGGCCCTACAAGACAAAAAGGTTGCTTTTGCAGTTTACAAACTTCCAAACTCTAATGAAGTAAAGCTTTTTTACCAAAAAAATGATGAACTTCACCTAACCTTTAATTTTTCAGAAGCAGGCTTTTTGATGGCTCCATTTGCCGAAACAGACCTTTACAGCTTCATACCCAATACTCATCAGGACTCGTTTACAATTGCCTCCAAGGAGTTTGATTCTGATAAAAAAGATATTCACAAGGAGGAAAATAAAGAACTTTTTATTGACTTAGTAAATCAAGCAAAACAAAAGCTGGAGCAAACAGAATTACAAAAAGTAGTAATTTCAAGGGCAATAGACTGCAAAGTAACAGATAAAAATCCACTCCAAACTTTTCAAAATTTACTTAAATTGTACTCAGGTGCTTTTGTCTATCTCTGGAACCATCCTCAAACCGGCTCATGGATGGGAGCAACTCCAGAACGCTTTATCAACCTTAACGAAGGCGTTTTAATTACGACCGCATTGGCAGGAACCACTCAAGTTGAAGAAGGAAAAGAAGCAAAATGGACTGATAAAGAAATTGAAGAACAGCAACTGGTTACGGATGACATAAAAACCTCATTAATTCAAATGCTACCCGAACTAAAGATTGATGTCGGAACTTTAAAATCCACTCGTGCAGGTGCGCTATGGCATCTAAAAACAGACTTAAAAATAAAGCATCCAAATTTAAAACTGCCAAATATCATAAAAGCATTACATCCAACTCCAGCAGTTGGGGGCGTTCCCAAAGACTTGAGTATAAAATTCATCAATAAAAATGAAGGATACGACCGAAAGTTTTACACAGGCTTTTTGGGCCCTTTTGAAGCAAACAATCAAGCCGATTTGTTTGTCAATTTGCGATGCGCAGAATTGACTCCCTCAGGATATAATGTTTATGTAGGTGCAGGGATTACCTTAAAAAGTAATCCAGAATCAGAATGGCAAGAAACCCAGCGGAAGGCAAACACTTTTTGTAAAGCTCTTTGAATAAATACACAATAAACTTTATGTAAGCTTAGTTGTTTTGTATTTTTGTAAAACAATGAAAGATATCCCAAAGCAGCTTTACTCTGAAATCCCTTTAGCACAGACCGTTGTCAATTTTTGTGTCTTCAAGAAAATTCAACACATTGTGATATCACCAGGTTCTCGGAACGCCCCCCTAACTCAGGGATTTACTCAGAACAGCTTTTTTAGAACCTACAGCATTGTAGATGAACGTTCGGCAGCTTTCTATGCCTTGGGCTTGGCTCAGCAATTAGGACACCCCGTAGCAGTTGTTTGTACTTCGGGATCTGCATTGCTCAATTATTATCCAGCAGTTTCAGAAGCTTTTTACAGTGACATTCCTTTGGTAGTTATTTCTGCAGATCGAATGCCTCACCGAATTGATATTGGTGACGGACAGACCATACGTCAGCCCGAAGTTTTTGAACCCCACTTAGAAGCTTCAGCATATCTCATTCCAGATGTAAGCCATGCAACAGAAACCTTGCTGCAAAATCCGATGCAAAAACTAATTTCAAAGAATGCATCCAAAAGTGATTTGAAACGCAAACAAGAGGAAATTCAAATTACAAACGAAAAACTTCTAAATGAGGTTCTGAATAAGTCCATCAGCAACTCTGGTCCAGTTCATCTAAACGTACCCTTAGAGGAACCCTTGTTCGGAACTACTGATATTGAAATTGTACCTAAAAACATAAGTTTGGTTGATCTTCCAAAAAGAGACATACCCATGGCTGGGTTTGTTGACACTTGGAATTCATCAAAGAAAAAAATAGTATTAGTAGGAGTATTGGCTCCACATTCAATTTCAGAGGACGTACAACAATACTGGGCAAATGATCCCACTGTCATTGTTTTAACAGAAAAAACCTCAAACTTAAAGCACCCCAGTTTTATTGATGCTATAGATTCGTTGATTGCTCCCATAGAAAATAAAAATGACGACACATTAGAACAACTTCAACCCGATTTATTGGTTTCCATAGGAGGGATGATCGTTTCAAAAAAAATAAAAAACTACCTCCGAAAATATCCCCCAAAAAACCATTGGCATATTCATCCAAAAAAAGCTTATAATACTTTTTATGTTCTGACTAATTACATCCAAATGAACCCCCAAAACTTTTTTGAAACCCTTCAAAATGAATCAAAAAATTCCGTAGAAAGTACATACAACAAAAGAGTCATATCATTGTACAAGCAAAATCAATTGAAGGGTTCAGATTACCTCAAGCAAATTCCATTTTCAGATTTAAAAGCTTTTGAGGTTGTTTTCAAATACATTCCTGATCTAATTCAACTTCAGTTGGCAAACAGTTCAACCATTCGATATGCACAATTATTCGACCTCCCAAAAACTGTTTCTGTTTTTTGTAACCGTGGAACTAGTGGTATTGATGGCAGCAGTTCTACAGCTATAGGAGCTGCTTCGGTAACTGAAAGCCCTACATTGCTAATCACAGGAGATTTGAGTTTTTTTTATGACATTAATGCCCTTTGGAATGACTATTGGAAACCCAATTTTAGGGTAATAATCATCAACAATCAGGGAGGGGGTATTTTCCGAATACTACCGGGTCAAAAAGATACTGCTGTTTACGATAAATATTATGAAACCGTTCATAATAGAAACGCAAAAAACCTCTGTAAATCTTTTAATCTCTATTATACAAGTGTAAAGTCCCAAAGTCGCTTAAAAAGAAAGTTGAAATCTTTTTTCAAAGCTTCGAGCAAACCTCGAGTGATGGAAATATTTACACCCAGAAAAAGTAATGATCAAATTTTGTTGGATTACTTTAAATCCATGGATTAAAATCTTGTATTTTTAATAAAAAATTCCTCATCAGGAGAGAATAATAATAAAAACTTATTTATGAAAACATTTGTTTGGGAACCTTTAAAAGAATATTCAGACATATTATTTGAAATCCATAAAGGCATAGCTAAAATTACAATTAATCGTCTTGATGTGTACAACGCATTTCGTCCAGAAACCAACAATCAGATGCTCGAAGCAATGGACATCTGTCGGGAACGTAATGACATAGATGTTATCGTATTTACAGGGATGGGGGATAAAGCTTTTTGTAGTGGAGGTGATCAAAATGTAAAAGGTGTTGGAGGTTATGTTGGGGAAGACGGAGTCCCTCGTCTTAATGTACTTGACCTGCACAAGAAAATTCGTGAAATACCTAAACCCGTTATTGCAATGGTCAACGGTTATGCAATTGGAGGGGGACATGTTTTGCATGTTGTTTGTGATCTAACAATTGCAAGCGAAAATGCCATTTTTGGTCAAACAGGACCAAAGGTAGGCAGTTTTGATGGAGGATTTGGATCGTCTTATTTGGCTCGCCATGTAGGGCAAAAAAAAGCACGCGAAATTTGGTTTTTATGTCAACAATATTCTGCCAAGGAAGCCGAAGAAATGGGTATGGTCAACAAAGTCGTTCCTCTAGAAAACCTCGAAGCCACCGTAATCGAATGGTGCCAAATTATGCAAAAGCGCAGCCCACTGGCGTTACGGATGGTAAAACGCTGTTTGAATGCTGAATTGGATGGCCAGCACGGACTCATGCAATTGGCTGGAGACGCCACTTTAATGTATTATTTAATGGATGAGGCACAAGAAGGTAAAAATGCTTTTTTAGAACGCAGAGACCCAAATTTCAAACAATACCCTAAATTCCCATAAATTAAAGATGATATGCCCTTTATTGATGAAAAAAAGTTAGTCAATCTATACAAAGAAGTTGATGATTTAAGAAACTCCTCTGTCTATTTTCAAGATCTCCATTTAAAGTCAAAAAAGAAAATTGATAAAATCACTTTTTACAAATACACTTCAATAATTTCTTTTTCACTTCTTATTATTGTGGCAGGTATTAGTTGGAGGTATCAATCAACCTCAGAAAAAGCCATTACCTACACAAACTTTGGTAAGGCAAGTGATGTAGTTTTATATGAACAAAATAAAACCCTAACATCTAAAAGAATTTATACCGTACAAATTGGTGCAACTCAAAATGATCCATTTCTATTGTTCTCGAAGAATTTAGTGAATTTTAAAAAAACAAAAAGTAACCATTACAATCTCTACTCGCTTGGAAACTTTGAAACTGAAGAAGAAGCAGAAGCTTTCAGAAAAGAGATTGTTAGATTAGGGGTCGATGATGCATGGGTAGTAGCTTACGAAAATGATAAACGTATAATTTTAAATGATTAAATGAATTCTAAGACTCAAATTTGGTTCAAAGCTGCCCGGCTCAGAACACTCCCTTTATCGCTTTCTGGAATAATCGTTGGGAACAGCTTGGCATATGATGCTGATAAATTTTCATGGGTGGTATTTGTCTTTGCACTAGCAACAACCATAGTCTTTCAGGTATTATCGAACTTTGCGAATGATTATGGAGACGGTGTAAAGGGAACTGATAACGAGTCGCGAATTGGCCCACCACGTGTATTACAACAAGGATTACTCTCTAAGGAAGAACTTAAAAAAGGAATTCAAATATGTACAGCGGTAGCTTTAATTTTAGCATTATCCTTAATTTTCTTGGCTTTTGGAGTTTCTGAATTAAAATACTCGCTAATTTTCACACTGCTAGGTATTGTTTCTATTGTTGCTGCAATCAAATACACTGTTGGTTCAAACGCTTATGGATACAGAGCATTGGGAGATCTTTTTGTATTTATTTTCTTTGGCGGTGTAAGTGTTTTAGGATCTTATTTTTTACAAACACAAACTCTCGATACAACACTGCTGTTTCCAGCATCTACTATTGGACTTTTGAGCGTTGGAGTCTTGAATCTTAATAATATGCGTGATATCGATACCGATAAGCAAGCAAACAAGACAACGATGGCCATTCTTTTGGGAGCAAAAAAATCCAAAATTTATCATGTTTTTTTATTATTTACTGCGGTTTTGTCAGCGGTATTTTTTGTAAAATTGAATGCCCAGCCGTCCTATCTTTTTATGATTGCCGTATTGCCTATGATGTATCACTTAAAACGAGTTTTGGAATACGAAGACCCCAAAGATTTTGATCCCGAATTGAAGCGCCTCGCCCTTTGCACATTTTTATTTGCTATATTGTTTTCTGTCGGACAACTTCTCTAAAATGAAAGCAAGTTATTCTAAACATATACTCGATTTCAATGAGCCCAGCGGAACTTCTCGTGGCATTTTGAGACAGAAAGAAACTTGGTTTCTAATACTCAAAGAAAACGAACGTTGGGGAATAGGAGAGTGTGGACTTTTGAAGGGGTTGAGTTGTGACGACCGCCCCGATTATGAAGAAAAATTGAAATGGGTTTGTGATCATATCCATTTAGGTAAAGACGTTTTGTATAAGGAAATGAGAGCGTTTCCATCCATTCAAATGGGGATAGAAACTACATTTATTTCCTTAACATCAGAAGATCCTTTCAAATTATTCCCTTCAAAGTTTACAGAATCCGAAGATACACTACCAATCAATGGACTCATGTGGATGGGAGATCAGTCTTTTATGATGGATCAATTCGAGCAAAAGTTAGCGTCTGGTTTTAAGTGCATCAAGATGAAGGTTGGAGCCATAGATTTTAAAAAGGAACTTGCTGTTTTAAAATTAATACGACAGCGCTTTTCTAAAAATGAAATTTCACTGAGAGTAGACGCCAATGGTGCTTTTACCCCAAAAGAGGCGCTATCAAAGCTCGAAGATTTGGCAGCACTTGAAATTCATTCCATCGAACAACCCATAAAATCTGGACAATGGGAGGCCATGGCAACTTTATGCGAAAACACGCCCCTTCCTATTGCATTGGATGAAGAACTTATCGGTGTATTTGATTTGGAGCAAAAAAAGCATTTACTGGACTCCATAAAACCCCAGTTAATTATTTTAAAGCCCAGTTTTATTGGTGGTTTTAAAGGATCGCAGGAGTGGATTAATTTGGCTCAGAGACAAAATATTGGTTGGTGGATTACCAGTGCTTTGGAAAGTAATGTAGGTTTAAATGCAATAAGCCAATGGACCTACACTTTAAACACAAACGGGCCTCAAGGTCTTGGAACAGGCAGTTTGTTTACAAATAATGTAGATTCACCCTTGGAGGTAAAAAATGGATTTATTGGTTACAATAATGCAAAAATATGGAGCAAAATAAAGTAAACCGGTTTTTAGAAAATGATTTGATTGAAAGATTACCTTTTGCTTGGTATCTTTTAGGGTCAATGATTGTCATTATTTTTAGTTTTGCAGGGCAATTTCCCATGCTATTTTTTACTTCTGAGGAATCTAATGCTACAATGGATCCCAAGAATCCAATGAGTATGTTTGCTCATTTGGATGCGAACTTACTTTTGTTCTTTTTGCTTTTCCCCTTTTTCATTGCCTTTCTTGGATTTTTGATTGTACTCAAAAAAGTACACAGGCAGAGTTTTACAAGCGTAACTACAGCAAGATCCTCAATAGACATCAAACGTTTTTTCTTTGGCTTTAGCTTTTGGGGACTTGTCGCCATTTTCACTGTTTTAGTTGATTATTTCATTTTTCCTCAGGATTATGAAACATCTTTTCAACTGATTCCATTTCTAATTATGTTTGGAATATCAATCATTTTTATCCCATTTCAATCGGGTCTAGAAGAGTATTTATTTAGAGGATATTTGATGCAGGGTTTTGCTAAGCTGACAAAAAATCGTTTGATGCCTCTTGTGTTAACATCGATTATTTTTGGCTCGTTACACATTTTTAATCCTGAAGTGGAAAAATTAGGAATGGCTATTTTGCTCTATTACATCGGCACAGGATTTTTTTTTGGAATCATGACCTTAATGGATGAAGGGATAGAATTGGCACTGGGTTTTCATGTATCAAATAATTTATTAACTGCGCTTTTGGTTACCGCAGATTGGACCGTATTTCAAACCAATTCTATTTTAAAAGACGTTTCTGAACCCTCGTTGTGGCCCCAACTCATATTAGTTTTATTTTTGATGTATCCAATAAGTTTATTAGTACTTGCTCGAAAATATGGTTGGTCGAATTGGAAACATAAACTAACCGCAAGTATTGATGAATCCTAAACAACCGAGCTACAGAAATGTTCATAATCGATTCAAACTGAATGGAAACTCCTATTCATTTGATGATCTTCTAGAAGTGGCTAACAGTTTCATAAAAGATGGTGAGCCACATCAAAAAGAAATTGGGGATTTTTTGATGGATTGGATCGATTCGAAGGAGAACATTTTACTTCAAACTTCGGGATCTACTGGAATACCTGAAACAATTTGCTTTCCAAAGCAAGCCATGGTAAACTCTGCATTAGCTACTGGAAATCATTTTAATATTAAAATTGGTAGTAAAGCATTGAATTGTCTTCCTGCAAAATACATTGCTGGAAAAATGATGCTGGTGCGTGCTATGATTTTGGGACTTGAACTGGATGTTGTTGAACCTTATGGGAATATCCTGGGAAATAACACCAATACATACGATTTTGCCGCGATGGTTCCCTTGCAAGTAGAAAATAGTCTTTCAAATCTAAATCAAATTGGAACTCTACTCATCGGTGGAGCAGCAACGTCAACTAAACTGATACAGAAGCTAAAAACTAAAAGGACCAAATGCTTTATTACCTATGGAATGACAGAAACCTTGACCCATATTGCTTCAATGTCCATTAATTCCGAAAAGAATTTTTTTAGAACTCTGGCGGATGTTCAAATCTCAGTTGATGACCGACAATGCTTATGTATAAATGCACCTTATTTGAGCAAAGACACCATCATAACAAATGATTTGGTAACCTTAGAGGGTAATTCAAGATTTAAACTTTTGGGTCGAGTGGATTCAGTAATTAACTCTGGAGGCGTTAAGATAATTCCAGAAGTAGTAGAGCAAAAAATAAGTACATTTATGGGTTCCAACTTTTTTATTGGAAGCCAACCCGATAAACAATTGGGACATAAAGTGATTTTAGTTGTGGAATCAAAGGAAAATAAGGAAAACCTGATTCAACAAATCCAAGATAGGAATGTTCTCAATTCCTACGAAATACCTAAAAAAGTATTTTACATGAAATCTTTCAAATACACAGAAAACGGGAAGTTGATGAGAAGTAAAACCCTTGGGCTACTTCTAGATTGCAAATAGAATGTATTTAAACTTGTAAAACTCCCATATTAAAGGTTTCCTCGATTGGAGCTTGATTTGCAGCTTCAATCCCTCTGCTGATCCATTGACGGGTAGTTATGGGATCAATGATTGCATCAGTCCACAAATGAGAGGCAGCATGAATGGGAGAGGTTTGTTTATCGTATCCTTCCTTTATTTTTTTGTACAGTTTTTCTTGTTGAGCTTCATCAATCAGTTCCCCTTTTTTCTTTCTCGAAGAAGCTTCAATTTGCATCAAAACTTTTGCAGCTTGTGATCCGCCCATAACAGCCATTTCAGCGCTAGGCCATGCAACAATGAGTCGTGGATCAAATGCCTTACCACACATAGCATAATTTCCTGCCCCATAAGAATTTCCCATAATTACAGTAAATTTTGGAACAACAGAATTCGACATTGCATTAACCATCTTAGCACCGTCTTTGATAATTCCAGAGTGCTCAGCTTTACTGCCTACAATAAAACCTGTTACATCTTGTAAAAATAAAAGAGGAATTTTTTTCTGATTACAATTGGCGATAAAACGAGTAGCCTTATCTGCAGCATCACCATAAATTACTCCACCCAATTGCATTTCACCTTGGGAAGATTTTACAACCTTCCGCTGATTTGCTATAATACCTAACGACCACCCATCAATACGCGCATAGGCAGTTATCAGTGTTTTACCATATCCTTTCTTGTACTCTTGAAGTTCAGAATCATCAACTAAGCATTCTAAAATAGGGTAGGTGTCGTATGGTTGATTTCTTGAGGAGGGCAGTAAACCATAGAGTTCATTTTCATCCCTTTTCGGTGCAATTGGTTCTATTCTATTAAATCCTGCGGTTTCTGGTGCACCAACCTTATTCATAAGAGCGCGAATATGATCTAGGGCAGTAGCATCGTCTTTTACTTTATAATCCACTACACCACTAATTTCTGTGTGGGTTGTCGCCCCTCCTAGAGTTTCATTATCAATGGATTCTCCAATGGCAGCTTTTACTAAATAGCTTCCAGCTAAAAAGATACTTCCAGTTTTGTCAACAATCAATGATTCATCGGACATGATGGGAAGGTAAGCACCACCAGCAACACAACTTCCCATAATTGCGGCAATTTGAAGTATTCCCTTACTGCTCATTTTAGCGTTATTTCTAAAAATTCTTCCAAAATGTTCTTTATCAGGAAAAATTTCATCTTGAAGCGGAAGAAAAACTCCAGCACTATCTACAAGATAAATTATTGGGAGTCTATTCTCTAAAGCAATTTCTTGTGCTCTCAGGTTCTTTTTACCAGTCATAGGGAACCAAGCGCCAGCTTTAACGGAGGCATCATTTGCAACAATAACACACAAACGTTTGTGGATGTATCCCAAAACAACTATAACTCCAGCGGCAGGGCACCCCTTGTGTTTTTCGTACATACCTTGAGCTGCAAAGGCTCCAATTTCGAGTGCCTCAGTATCTGAATCAATTAGGTGTTTTACGCGTTCACGGGCAGTCATCTTCCCTTGATCTCTTATTTTTTGCAATTGTTTTTTTCCACCACCAAAAGTTATGGTAACAAATTTTTGTCGAATCGAAGACCACAATAATTTATTGTGATCCTCATTTTTGTTGAAACTTAGGTTCATTTACAAAATTTGTTTTAAAACTACAAAATTTTAAAGGTTCCTTGGTTTAATATCATAGGGTTTGTTCGTCAGGTTGACCATAATAATTTATATAATTTAAAATAAATAAGCGATATTTGTTTTGAAGATGTAAAATTACAAACATGAGTTTAAACAAAAATAAAATCTTTGGTTATGCTGCCCTCGCAATGTTAATTTTGGGAACCGCTTTAATAGCCTTAGGAATAATTAAATACCCTGAATACGCTATTGGATTTTGTGTAGCAGGTGTCGGATTTTACTCTGTAGCATGGGCCTTTAACGCTTTAAAGGGAAGAATTTAAAACGATGTCAGACGAAAAGAAAATAATTTTTTCCATGTCGGGGGTTTCAAAAACTTACCCAGCTGCAAACAAATTCGTACTCAAAGATATTTATCTAAGTTTTTTCTTCGGTGCTAAAATAGGGATTTTAGGTCTCAACGGTTCTGGAAAATCTACATTACTTAAAATCATAGCAGGAATTGAAAAAAACTACCAAGGAGATATTTCTTTTTCTGCCGGATACAAGGTGGGTTACCTTGAACAGGAACCTCTGATGGATGAAGAAAAAACAGTACTTGAAGTTGTAAAAGAAGGAGTTGCTGAAACCTTAGCTATTCTTGATGAGTACAATAAAATAAACGATCAATTTGGACTACCCGAGGTTTATGAAAATGCATATAAAATGGAGCAACTCATGGATCGCCAGGCTGTTTTGCAGGACGAAATTGATGCCTCCAAGGCCTGGGAACTAGACAACCAATTGGAAATTGCAATGGATGCCTTGAGAACCCCCCCCGGAGATCAAAAATTAAGTGTATTATCAGGAGGGGAGCGCAGAAGAGTAGCTCTTTGTCGTTTGTTGTTGCAAAAGCCAGAAATTCTTTTACTCGATGAGCCTACAAACCACTTAGATGCAGAATCTGTTCACTGGTTAGAACATCATTTAGCACAATACAAAGGAACTGTAATAGCTGTTACTCACGACCGTTACTTTTTGGACAATGTAGCTGGATGGATTTTGGAGTTGGATCGGGGAGAAGGTATTCCTTGGAAAGGAAACTATTCCTCTTGGTTGGATCAAAAGTCTACCCGTTTGGCACAGGAACAAAAAACAGCCTCTAAACGCCAAAAAACTCTAGAACGGGAATTGGAATGGGTTCGTATGGCTCCAAAAGGGAGGAAAACCAAACAAAAAGCTCGTTTGTCCAATTACGATAAACTGGTAAGTCAAGATCAAAGTAAGATACAGGAAAATTTGGAGATTTTTATTCCAAATGGACCAAGACTCGGGACAAACGTTATTGAAGCAAAAAGCGTCAAAAAAGCTTATGATGATAAGCTCTTGTTCAACAATCTTTCATTTAACCTGCCACAGGCTGGAATTGTTGGAGTAATTGGTCCCAACGGTGCGGGTAAATCTACAGTTTTCAGAATGATTATGGGAGAAGAAACTCCAGATGGTGGAAGCTTTGCCATAGGAAAAACCGTAAAATTAGCCTATGTAGATCAGTCGCATTCCAATATTGATCCCGATAAATCCATATGGTCAAACTTCAGTGATGGGCAAGATCTGATCATGTTGGGTGGAAAACAAGTTAATTCGAGAGCATTTTTGAGTCGTTTTAATTTTAGTGGAAGTGAGCAAAATAAAAAAGTATCTACCCTCTCGGGTGGAGAACGAAACCGACTTCATTTGGCAATGACCCTCAAAGAAGAGGGTAATGTTTTACTCTTAGACGAACCAACTAATGATCTAGATATTAATACCTTAAGAGCACTGGAAGAAGGTTTAGAGAATTTTGCCGGCTGTGCTGTTGTAATTTCACATGACCGTTGGTTCTTAGATCGTATTTGTACTCATATCCTTGCATTTGAGGGGGATTCTCAAGTGTACTTTTATGAAGGATCGTATTCAGATTATGAAGTAAATAAAAAGAAACGATTGGGTCAAGACATAATGCCCAAAAGAATACAATACCGAAAGCTTTCTCGAGATTAGATTTTAAACTCAATTACTTTTAAAAGAACTAAAAAAACAAATCTCCAAGAAAAGAAAGAATTCAGCTTCATGTCAAAAAAAATAGTATTCTTTTGATTTCAACATTCAAAGTTACAGGGGGATAATCTAATCCTCTGGGTTCAATGCAGTATCAATCAAATCAGCAACATCAATTCCTGCTCCTTTTGGAATACTATCGGTTACGGTCAATAAGAGTAACTTTTCACCTGGTGTTTTTAAAAAAATCTTTTGTCCCCATGGAAGCTCAACACCACTTTGGGAAAAGGGAGTAAGTTTGGGATTCATGATTCCAGGGATTAGTATGGGTAGCGTTTGAGCAGTGCTGTTCACCAAATAAAAAGCAACTGTCCGATTTGCTACAGTTCGTTTTTTCTTTCCTGGACCAGATTTAAATAAGGTGTATTCTACTCTTAAGGGGGCAATAAACCGATTTTCCAGTTGTAAATATTGATTTTCTTTAACCGAAAGAGTAGCGAAAGCATTTCTATCAATTCCAAAACCTTTATGAAGTGAGTCCGATTGATGTTCTCTTGCCGAAACACCAAGTTCAAACTTCGATTTATTCCAAAGTTTAACACTAAAACCTTTCATGTAAGGGTAATCTATCCAGACAACTTGTTTTGGTGGGATAACCAAAGTAGATTTTGGAAGTTGTTTTTTTGTTTGCGCCTGAACAAGAGTTCCAAAAAGCAACAATAAAAAGAACAAGAGCGGATTAATGCGTTTAACGGCCATGATTTTTATTTTAAATTCAATTCCATTTTAATATCCGATCGATCATAGGGCAGATTTGGTTCAAGCGGAACCTCAATAAAACCTTTCTTTTGATAAATGTAAAGGGCATTTTTTAGTTTAGTACTAGAATAGAGGATGATCTTGCTCCAATGGTGCTTTTGGGCAAATTCAAGCATAAAGAACATCAATTTTTGTCCTAACTTTTGCCCTTGAAATACTGGATCAACTGCCATTTTTCCGAGTTCATAGACTCCTTTTGATTTAAAAATGTAGGCTGCTGTTCCTACTATTTTGGCACCAATCCTAACGAAAAAGATAAACCCTCCAGGCTTTATGATAATATCTTCGCATTGACTCAGAAGTTCAGAATCATAAGGTTCTACAACAAAATATTTTTTAAGCCAAGCTTCATTTAGAAGACGAAAATCTTTTGCATATCGAGATTCATAAGGAATGATTTCCATGCCATTTATTTTTCTCCAGTCATCATTTTGGGTTTTACCCAAGCGTCAAATTCCTCCGAACTAACATATCCCAGAGCCAAAGCAGCTTTTTTTAATGTACTACCTTCTTTGTGAGCTTTGTTGGCTATCTCTGCAGCTTTGTAGTACCCAATTTTTGTATTCAGTGCGGTTACTAACATCAGTGAATTGGAAACCAATTCATCAATACGTTTTTGATTTGGTTTTATCCCTTTTACACAATTTTCAGTAAAACTTACACAAGCATCCCCGATCAATTGAGCGGACTGTATGATGTTCGCTGCCATTACGGGTTTAAAAACATTCAATTCGTAGTGACCCTGAGTTCCAGCGACCGAAATGGTTACATCATTCCCCATAACTTGAGCACAGACCATCGTGATGGCTTCACATTGGGTAGGGTTTATCTTTCCGGGCATAATTGAACTACCAGGTTCATTTGTGGGAATAATTATCTCACCAATTCCAGAACGAGGGCCAGAGGAAAGCATGCGTATGTCATTTGCAATTTTATTCAAAGAAACTGCTAATTGTTTTAATGCTCCATGGGTTTCTACAATTGCATCATGAGCAGCCAAAGCCTCAAACTTATTGTGAGCTGTTATGAAGGGTAGTTTGGTGAATTCTGCAATGTACTCAGCAACTCTTTTGGAGTATCCCTCAGGGGTATTTATTCCTGTTCCAACTGCTGTACCACCCAGAGCAATTTCTGATAAGTGGGTCAAAGTAAAGTTCAATGCTTTCAATCCGTGGTCCAACTGAGAAACATATCCTGAAAACTCTTGACCTAGAGTCAAAGGAGTAGCGTCCATCAAATGGGTTCGTCCAATTTTAACAACATCCGAAAATGCCTTTGCTTTTTTATCTAATGCCTCACGAAGTTGTTTAATTCCTGGAATAGTTGTTTCCACGATTTTCTTGTAAGCTGCAATATGCATTCCAGTAGGAAAGGTATCGTTTGAAGACTGAGATTTATTTACATCATCATTGGGTGCTAAAGTTTTATTTTCCTCTCCCAATTTATTTCCTGCCAGTACATGAGCGCGGTTGGCAATCACTTCATTGACATTCATGTTGCTTTGAGTTCCCGATCCAGTTTGCCAGATTACCAAAGGAAATTGGTCGTCGAGTTCCCCTTCAAGAATTTCATCACATACTTGAACAATAAAATCTCGTTTTGTGATTTCCAAAACACCCAATTCATGATTTGCAAATGCAGCAGATTTTTTGAGGTATGCAAATCCATAAACAATTTCAATAGGTATAGAGGCGGATAAACCTATCTTAAAATTAGAACGTGAACGTTCTGTCTGTGCCCCCCAATAAACGTCTAAAGGTACTTTAACATCTCCTAAGGTGTCTTTTTCTATGCGATATTTCATTTTGTATTTTAGTTTAAATTTTGTGAACACTAAAATACTAATTTTTAGATTAGGGGAATAAGAAGATAGTATGGATTCGGAATTAAATTCTTATGTAAAAAACAAATAGAACGTTGGGATTAATAAAGTAAAAGACTTAATTTTATGTAAAATTTTATGAAAATGTTTGAATTCGATCAATATTTAGGTTTTTTATCTTTTTTAACCATTTTAACTATTGGTTTTTGGTTGATGATCTTTCTTTTAACTTTTGTTATCCCTTACTGGTTAACTGGAGCGCTTTTGGAGTGGCTAAAAGAACGTAAAGAAGCTAAGAAGTCTGAACTACAAGAGTAATTGCAATGCACAAGTTTTTATTCGGCTTTATCAATAATTACAAAAATCTCACAAATCATGAATTCATGACACTTTTTATTTTACTAGAATAATAGTAGATTTAGAAATCAAATTCATCTCCTCCGCCACCAGAGTTGTTTCGATTAGACCTACGTTTTTTAAGTGCCCTATTTTCGTTTATTTTGTAGGTAAATGTTAGAACATAGTTAGGTTGTCTCCATTGAAATTCGGAATAGGTTGTAAAATTTTCGTTTGTGGTTGTACTTTTTCGTCTTCGAGTATTCAACAAGTCACTTGCACGTATGGAAAGTGTTCCTTTTTTCTTTAAGATACTTTTATTAATTGCACCAGAAAGTGTAAAAATACCCTGAGACCTTGTTTGTGCATTTGCTCTAGGTCCAAAATAAAAACCGCGAATTTGAGTGTCAAAACCTCTTGGGAGTTTGAGGTTGACGTTTATTCTACTGAACCAACTTATGATTTCAGCATCAAAATTAGCTCCGTTGTAATCCCCAATCGTTTGAGAGTTAAAAATATTAAAGTTTCCACTCAATCGAATTTTTCTAGAGGGGGAATAGGTCAATGTAAACTCGGTACCAGTCCTTATGTTCTCTGATAAGTTAACTGATATTGATCGCAGTGCAGGAACAGAATTTACTGCACCGTCGTCTGATGTTATATCAACAAATTCATCTGTTGCTTCTGTAATACGTTCGATGTTTTGAGTTGATTTTTGGTAATAAATAGAGCTATTGAATATAAATTTTTCCCAGCGTTTCAAATATCCAAGATCAATGGTATTGGAATAAGAGGGATCTAGATCAGGGTTTCCTTGTCGAAAAAAGGTAATGCTGGACCGAGAGGGGAATGGATTCAACGACCAGCTTCTCGGGCGTCTAATTCTTCTGCTAAATCCAAGAGTAAAGCTTTCTTTTTCTGTTAGTTCGTAGGACAAATTAAAGGTAGGGAACCAATCCAAGTAGTTTTTTTCTACTTTTTCATTAGTAGTTTGTTGGTCGATGATAATATTGGAATGCTCCATTCGTAAACCCAACAAATAGGAAATTTTTTTTATTTTCTTTCCAAATTGCGAGTAAACAGCACTTACATTTTCGGTGTACAACAAAACGTTTGAAAGATCTGAATTGGTCACAAAAACATTGTTTTCTTCAATATTTACCTCATAATCATTTTTTTGAGTCTTAAAATTCCCTCGATATCCAATTTCAAATTGTGTTTGCTCATCAATTGGCCATACGTAATCTACTTGGCACAAAATTCTTTTTTGAGATTCCAAGGTAAACACTTCCTCAGGAGTAGAGCTTCTGATGTCTGAATCTTCGTCTTCATTACTTGTTTCGTATTGAAATTCAGCTACCAGTTCGTGTCCTTTATCATCAAATTTCTTGGTGTAGTTTGCCGTAAATTGTTTGGTTTCATCTAATTCTACCTCATCTTCAAAGCGATCAGAATTGAAAGTTTCGGTAGAGGTTATTGTTTCTATAAATGTAGAAACCAAACTGTTGCGATCACTATTTCTGTAAAAACCTGAAACTGTGAAAGAGGTTTTTTCATTTAAATTGTACTCTGCACCAAGGTTGATTAATAAATTTTTGCGATTTCGATCATAATCTCTTTTTTCGTTTGAAAAATTAATCGGGTTTGTGCTGTCAAAAAACTCGCTGTTAAAAAGGCCGCCGCCATTAGATTGGGAATCACCAAGGGTTGTGGTACTAAAAAGGTTTAATTTTTTTGCTCTCCAGTTCAAAGAAGCACTCCCTCTGTTGTTTTTAGGAATTCCACCATTAACTATTATTGTACCGTTAAAACCTTCCAAGGTGTTTTTCTTTAATATGATGTTTAGGATTCCTGCGGTTCCTGCTGCATCATAACGAGCAGATGGAGAGGTTACTACTTCAACTTTTTCGATAGATTCTGCTGGAATTTGGCGTAAACCCTCGGGTCCTGACAAACCTACCAAACCCGATGGCTTTCCGTTAATCAAGATTCGTACATTGTCGTTACCTCGAAGCGAAATCACTCCCTCTACATCAACAGAAACCGAAGGAACATTATCTAATACATCGGATACACTTCCTCCGCGAACGGTAATATCTTTTCCTACGTTGTAAATGCGTTTATCCAATCGAATCTCAACGGTAGTTCTTTCAGCTACTAATTCAACTTCATCCAAATTAGAAGCTTCAATTTCCATTCGTATTGTTCCGAGATCTGTGTTGGAGCGAATAAGTACCCCTTCTTGAGTAATAGTTTTAAAAGACATGTATTCGGTATTGATATCGTATTTACCGGGGTAAACTTCAAAGTAAAAACTTCCGTTAATATCAGTAATACCACCCTGAATCATTTCTGGGCGACGTTGACTTTTTAGGGTTATGGTGGCGTACTCAAGAGGCTGTTCGGTTTCTTGATCGATAACTACTCCAGTAAGAAAAAACTTGGGTGTGTTTTGTGGTCTTTGTGCAAAGGAAGTGATGGAATTAAATAAAAAAAAAATTATTAAACTAAGTTTATTTGAATAAAAAAAATGTTTCATTAAAAATGTTTGCTCTTTGGACTTTAAATGGAAGATAAGGTTTAATGACTCTTCAAAAAATCTATTAAATTCTTTAGTGGTCTTCCAATGATTGCGTTTGTTCCATTGGAAATAATAGGTCTTTCAATGAGTTTTGGGTTATTGATGAGTATGCTAATGATTTGTTGGTTTAAATGCTCACTTCCTTTAAAATTTACTTTCCAAATGGCTTCATTGGTTCTGACTAGTTGCTGTGGCTCAATTCCCAATAATTCAATTAAATTTTCCAATTCTGAAATTGTCAAAGGATTTTTTAAATATTCAATAATTTCAATTTCAAAAACTTTGGATTTCAAGTATTCTAATCCTTCTCTAGACTTTCTACAACGAGGATTGTGATAAATTGTGTATTTCATTCAATGTGTTTAAAATTTAATATAATCTTCTAATTCTTTTGCCAGTTGCTCAGGGCTATGAAATTGAATTGAATAGATTCCTAAAGCCCTTGCAGCTTCTATATTTCTCAAATTATCATCAATGAATAACGATTCTTCGGCCTTCAGGTCAAAGCGGTTTAGGGTAAGTTCATAAATTTCAGGGAAAGGCTTTCTTGTTTTTTCTATTCCAGAAACCAAAATCCCTTCGAACCACTGCAAAAAGTCAAATTTTTTTATTGCTTTAGGAAAGGTTTCATGGCTCCAATTGGTCAGTGCTACAACCCTGTATTCAGGGATATTTGTAAGTTTTTTAAGGATGTCCACAGTCCCTTGAATTTGATCTCCAAGCATTTCATCCCATCGGCTGTAGTACATTCGAATTTCTTTTTCAAATTTTGGAAATAATGCAACCCGTTCTTCTGTAGCTTTGGCTAAAGGGTATCCCGCATCTTGATTTTCATTCCAATCTTGAGTACAAATTTTAGTATAAAAATATTCCATTTTTTGCTTGTCTCCCTCAAATACTTTCATGAATACCTTATCGGGATTCCAATCGATTAGTACACCTCCAAGATCAAAAATGATGTTTTTTCTGTTGGTATTTTTATTCATTGTTTTGGCTTTAGAATTAGATTGTTTTTTTAGTTGGTTTCATTTTGTCCCATCATCATCAAATAGGATTTTAAGAAAGCATCTATTCCTCCGTTGAGAACATCATGTACATTTCCTGTTTCATATTGCGTTCTTACATCCTTTGCTAATTTGTAGGGGTGAAGAACATAGTTACGGATTTGAGAACCCCATTCAATTTTCTTTTTGGAAGCTTCAATTTCTTTGCGAGCTGAAAGTTTCTTTTGTAATTCTATCTCGTATAATTGAGATTTGAGTAGCTGCATCGCTTTGGTTTTATTATCCAATTGGGATCGAGTTTCGGAATTTTCAATCATAATACCAGAGGGTTCATGCCGCAACCGTACCGCTGTTTCTACTTTGTTTACGTTTTGCCCACCAGCTCCGCTAGATCGCATGGTTTCCCATGATATGTCTGTGGGATTGATTTGAATTTCAATACTTTTATCAACTAAGGGATAAACATAAACCGACGCAAAAGAGGTATGGCGTTTGGCGTTACTGTCAAAAGGCGATATTCGAACCAAGCGATGTACTCCATTTTCACCTTTTAGCCATCCAAAAGCAAAATCTCCGTCAATTTCTAGGGTTACTGTTTTTATTCCTGCAACATCTCCAGCTTGATTATTCAGTTCTTTGATTTTATGATTTTGTTTTTCAGCCCACATTAAATACATCCGCATCAACATTTCGGCCCAATCACAACTTTCAGTACCACCAGCTCCTGCAGTGATTTGTATTACAGCACTCAGCGAGTCTCCCTCATCGGAAAGCATGTTTCGGAACTCCACATCTTCCAATTCGTTTGTTATGGAATGATAAAGATTCAATATCTCTTCTTCTGTGACATCATCCGAATTAAAAAATTCTAGAAGAACTTCTAAATCTTCAGTTTTTTGAACAAGGTTATCGTAATCGCTAACCCATTTTTTTAGTGTTCGCAGTGTTTTCATATGAGCTTCAGCTTCTGCGGGGTTATACCAAAATTCAGGATCAAGAGTTACTTCTTCTTGATTTCGAATTTCGATCAGTTTGGCATCAATGTCAAAGATACCTCCTTAATGCGCCGAGACGCTCCAAAAGACCTTTTTGTTGATCTGATGTTATCATATATATTATTTTGTGTAAAAATAGAATTAAACTCTTGGAATATCTTTTTTTGACATTATTTTTTTAGCTTAGGATAAATTTTTTAATGATGAAACAAATAATCCATTTTACTTTTATCCTAACTCTTTTATTGTCTATTTCGTTACGTGCGCAACGTTTCAAGAAAAAAGGAGCTGTCAGTCAAGCAACCCAATTGGAAAGCCTTGTTAATACTGCAAAATCTTTTGAAGGTTTTTTTGACTTTTTCTATGATGAGAGTAGTGGAAAGGTTTATTTAAAGGTCAATAAAAAAAATCAAATCGAAACTGAATTTTTGTACATCAATAGTTTGAGTGCAGGGATCGGTAGTAATGATATTGGACTGGATCGGGGGCAACTGGGCAACGAACGAGTAGTTTATTTCTCCAAAGCAGGTAATAAGCTTCTTTTGATTCAACCGAATTTAAAATATCGTACCAGTACTTCAAATGTTTTGGAAAAACAATCTGTAAAAGAAGCATTTGCCGAATCTGTCTTGTTTGGTTTTCCGATTATCGAAACATCAACATCTGATTATCTTATTGATTTAACTTCTTTTTTAATATATGACACCCATGGGGTTGCTCAACGTTTGAAACAAACCAATCAGGGGAGTTTTACATTAGATAAATCTCGTTCGGCAATTTCTCTTCCTCGAACCAAAGCATTCCCAAAAAATATTGAATTGGATGTTTTGTTGACTTTTGGTGGACAACCAATAGGTGGATGGATTCGATCAGTTACTCCGACTCCCAACAGTCTGAGTGTAAAGCAGCATCATTCGTTTGTGGCTTTACCAAAAATCCCTTTAACACCGAGAAAATTTGATCCCAGAAGTGGGGCAATTCCATTTTCATTTTATGATTATTCTACTCCTGTTGAGGAGTCTACTAAACAAATTTACACTTTACGACATCGTTTAGAAAAAATCAATTCCTCTGCATCTTCTAGCAAGGCTAAAGAACCCATTGTTTATTATTTGGACAACGGTACTCCAGAACCAGTTCGATCTGCTCTTTTGGAAGGGGGGAGTTGGTGGAATCAAGCTTTTGAGGCAGCAGGTTATGAGGATGCTTTTCAGATCAAAATGTTACCCGATGATGTGGACCCCTTGGATGTTCGCTACAATGTAATCCAATGGGTTCATAGGTCTACTCGCGGTTGGAGTTATGGTGCTAGTGTTGTTGATCCGAGATCTGGAGAAATTTTGAAAGGTCATGTAAGCTTGGGGAGTTTGCGGATTCGTCAAGACTTCTTGATTGCACAAGGACTTACCCGCGCACCTTATGCAAACGGTAATACTGATGAAAGCCAAATGTCCGAACTTGCTATTGCTCGGATTCGACAGCTATCGGCTCACGAAATCGGACATACACTTGGTTTTGCACATAATTTTGCGGCTAGTACCAACGATAGAGCCTCTGTTATGGATTATCCCCATCCTAAAATTGATATTGTTGATGGTAAAATTTCGTATTCAAATGCATATGCTGTGGGTATTGGTTCTTGGGACAAAACTTCTGTACAATATTCTTACAGTGACTTTCCAGAGGGAACGGACGAGACTCAAGTGTTGAATTTAATTTTAGAGAAAAGCATAGAAGGAGGAAATCATTTTATTTCAGATCAGGATGCACGCCCCATAGGTGGAGCTCACCCCTATGCACATTTATGGGATAATGGTAAAAGTGCTGTTGAAGAGTACAAGCATCTTTTGGAGGTCAGATCAATTGCATTGAAAAATTTTTCAGAAGATCAGTTGCGGGATGGAGAACCTTATTCGGTCTTAAATGATCGTCTAGTGCCTCTTTATTTTTTGCACCGCTATCAAGCAGAAGCGATTGTAAAATTGATTGGGGGGGTAGATTATTCTTATGGGGTTAAAGGAAAAATTCCCTTCGCTACTGAGACCATTGCCCTACAAACCCAAAGGGAGGCTTTATCTACCATGGTGAATTCTCTCTCTCCAGAAATATTAGCTATTCCCAAACCTCTTTTGAATCAACTTCCACCCACTGCTTTTGGATATTCGTCAACCCGGGAAAGTTTTCGTTCACAAACAGGTAGGGTTTTTGATGTTATGGGAGCCCCTTCGTCTCTGGGAAAAGGAATAATTCAAATGATTTTGAATCCTCAAAGAATATCTCGAATAGTGCAACAAAAGGCACTGGATAGCAATCAGTTGTCTTTTGACCAACTGGCTGATGTACTAACACAGCAGATTTTTAGAAAGTCCTATGGCAATGCTTATTTTACTGCAATACAGTCTCAACTTAAAGAAATTTACTTGAATTCTCTTTTTGAACTTCACGCAAACAAAAAAACCACTACCTCTGTCAAAGCCATTAGTTATGGTATTTTGAAAGACATCGAAAATGATCTTAAAAAAGCTAAATCAGAACCCTACAAGACGTATTATTTAAATAAGATTAAACGTTTTTTAGCGAATCCTTATGAATTTGAAGTACAAGAAACTCCATTACTACCCGATGGATCCCCCATAGGGACAGATGCTTTTTGTAGTCAGTTTAAAGCATAATTATTTAAACACATAATACTGTATTTTTGTCGAAATGAAAGTAAATTTAATAAGTGATACCACAACGCTTCCATCCCCAGGTATGCTAGACGCCATGCATACTGCAAAAGTTGGAGATGATGTTTTTAGAGAAGATCCATCGGTAAATGCTTTGGAAGAAAAGGTTGCCAGATTATTTGGAAAGGAAAATGCTTTATTTTTTCCTTCAGGCACCATGGCTAATCAAACCGCAATAAAATTACATACCCAACCTGGGGAACAGTTGATTTGTGATCACTATTCTCATATTTTTAATTATGAAGGTGGTGGTGTGAGTTTTAATAGTGGGGTGTCTTGTAATATGATTGAAGGAGACCGTGGCAGGATCAACGCAAAACAAGTTGAAACAAAAATCAATCCACCAGATTTTTATCACTCACCCTTATCAACCCTAGTTTGTTTGGAAAACACAACAAATAAAGGGGGAGGGGCATATTATGATGTTTTGGAGATTGAAGCCATTCGATCTGTTTGTAATCAACATAATTTAGGGTTACATCTCGATGGGGCACGAATATGGAATGCAATGATTGCATCTGGCCAGAAACCTAAGATTTTTGGTGGCTTGTTTGACACGATTTCAGTCTGTTTTAGCAAAGGTTTGGGTGCTCCGGTGGGTTCCGCTTTATTGGGTAGCAATGAGGCTATTGATAAAGCCATTCGCATAAGAAAGGTTTTTGGTGGTGGGATGCGACAAGCTGGGTTTTTAGCTGAGGCAGCATCTTATGCGATTGATAATCACTGGGAATCCTTGTCTGAAGATCACAGAAAAGCATCGGAACTAAAAGATTGTTTAGAAACACAGGATTACATCGAAAAAGTTGAACCGGTTGATACTAATATTGTTATTTTTAAACTTACCAATTCATTGAAAGACACTGAATTTATAGCCAAATTAGAAGCTTTGGGCATACGATTTATTTCTATGGGTCAATCTAAACTTCGGATGGTTACCCATAGAGATTATTCACAATTACAACACGAATATGTTCTAGAAATTATTAAAACCCTAAAACTTTAACCTTATGAAACTTTATGTAAATTTTAATCTCAACTTGACCCTAATCCTGATTTTTGGTGTTATTTTCGCTCAATCTTGTAATTCTGATATGAAAGCTACTTCTATGAAAAACCTTACACCTCCCGTTGCAGAACAAAAACCATATCAGCATAAGATTCATGGTGACATTCGGATGGATGAATATTATTGGTTGAAAGACAAAGATAATCCTGAGGTAATTGATTATTTAGAGCGAGAAAACGACTATTATAATAAAGCTACTAGCCAAACTAAAAATTTTCAGAACGAACTTTTTGAAGAAATGAAAGCACGTATTAAAGAAGATGACTCGTCAGTTCCTTATTTTTATAATGGTTATTGGTACGTTAGCCGTTATGAAAAAGGGAAAGAATATCCCATTTATACGAGAAAGAAAGAGACTCTAGAAGCTGAAGAAGAAATTCTTTTCGATTGCAATGAATTGTCCAAAGGGCATGAGTATTTCCGTTTAGTTGGAATCACTATTAGTCCAGATAATACCAAAGCAGCATTTGCTGTTGATACGGTATCGCGTCGCCAATACACCTTGAAAATAAAAGATTTGGCTACCGGAAAGCTTCTTGATACCTCAATCGAAAACACTACTGGTGGAAGTGTGTGGGCAAAGGACAATAAAACTCTTTTTTACACCCAAAAAGATCCGATTACCCTTCGCTCTGAAGCAATTTACAGATATAATATTTACGCTCCAAACAACGAAACTACCCTTGTTTATGAGGAGGAAGATGATACTTTTTCAGTTTATGTGATGGATTCAAAATCAGAAGATTACATCTTCATTTCATCGTACAGTTCTCTTACTACTGAATTTCAGTACATCAAGTCAGACGAACCTTTGAGTGACTTCAAATATTTCCAAAAAAGAATTCGAGGATTGGAATACAGTATTTCGCATTTTGAGGATAGTTTTTATGTATTTACTAATGCTGATTCTGCCGAAAATTACAAGATTATGAAAACTCCTGTTACTCAAACGGAGCGTTCTAATTGGGTTGATTTTGTAGATCATCGACCCCATGTCCTTTTGGAAGATTTAGAAATTTTCAAAGAACACATGGTAATTACCGAAAGAGAAAATGGACTTTCCAAAATCCGAATTCGGTCTTGGAATGAAAAAAAAGACTACTACTTGCCCATCGAAGGAGAGACCTACACTCTCTACACTTCAACGAATGTTGATTTTAATACAACAAAATTGCGTTATGTTTTTAACTCCCTGACTTCTCCCTCGTCTGTTAGAGAATATGATATGTCAAGCGGAGAACAGAACGTATTAAAAGGGCAAGAAGTTTTGGGGAATTTTGATAAAAATAATTACACTTCTGATCGTTTATGGGCAACTGCTGAAGATGGTGTTAAAGTTCCAATTTCTATTGTACACCATAAGGATACGAAGTTGAATCCAAACACACCAATTCTGTTTTATGCATATGGTTCTTATGGTTCTACCATAGATCCTAACTTTTCAACAACACGTTTAAGTTTATTGGATCGTGGTTTTGCTTTTGCAATTGCTCATGTAAGAGGCGGAGAGTACATGGGACGCAATTGGTATGATACCGGAAAACTTTTCAATAAAAAAAATACTTTTTCTGATTTCATCAGCTGTTCTAAATTTTTAATTGAAGAAGGAATGACCTCTGCAGATCATTTGTATGCCTATGGCGGTTCTGCAGGTGGTTTGTTGATGGGAGTGATTCTAAACGATGCCCCCAAAACATATAATGGAGTAATATCGGCTGTTCCTTTTGTTGATGTAGTCACTACCATGCTTGATGAAACCATTCCCCTAACCACATCAGAATACGATGAATGGGGTAATCCCAATAAAAAAGACTATTATAATTACATCAAATCATACTCTCCCTACGATAATGTTAAGGCACAGGAGTATCCTAACATTCTTGTAACCACAGGTTTACACGACTCTCAGGTGCAATATTGGGAGCCTGCGAAATGGGTTGCACGTTTGAGAAAATTAAAAACAGATGATAATAAATTATTTCTTCACACCAATATGAATGCGGGTCATGGTGGTTCTTCTGGTCGTTTTGATGCTTTGCACGAAACCGCAAAAAAATACTCATTTTTGCTTGCGTTAGAAAATAAGTAAAAGTGATATTTTTTAATTAAATTTGCACTGTTTTTATTCTTACCTATTGCATGAAAAATAAAATTCAATCAACAAAAAATGTTTTAGATTTAATTGGGAATACACCATTGGTTCAACTTCAAAATGTTGTTAAATGCTTAAAAGGCTCTTACTACGCAAAATGGGAAGCTGCTAATCCAGGACATTCAAACAAAGATAGAATTGCACTTTTTATTATAGAGGAAGCAGAAAGAAAAGGCATGCTAAAAAAAGGAAGTGTGATAATCGAAACCACTTCTGGTAACACAGGATTTAGCCTTGCAATGGTTTCTTTAATAAAAGGTTATGAGTGTATTTTAGCCGTAAGTTCCAAGTCATCAGTGGATAAAATAAACATGTTAAGTGCAATGGGAGCTAAGGTTTACGTTTGTCCTGCAAATGTTAAAGCAGATGACCCTAGATCGTATTATCAAGTTGCTAAACGCATCCATAAAGAAACAGCAAATTCATTTTACATCAATCAGTATTTTAATGATTTAAATATAGAGGCACATTATCAAACAACTGGACCTGAGATTTGGAAACAAACAAACGGTCAAATTACACATCTAGTTGCTTGTAGTGGAACAGGTGGAACCATATCGGGTTGTGGCCAATTTTTGAAAGAACAAAACTCGAATATCAAAATCATTGGAGTTGATGCATATGGATCAGTACTAAAGAAATACCACGAAACACAAGAATTAGATTTAAGTGAAATTTATCCTTACAGGATTGAAGGTATTGGAAAAAATATGATCCCTACTGCTACTGATTTTGAGGTGATTGATCATTTTGAAAAGGTTTCGGATGAAGAAAGTGCTCATAGCGCTCGTGAAACCTCGCTAAAAGAAGGTATGTTTGTAGGGTATACTTCTGGTGCAACTGTACAAGCAATCAAACAACTCAATGAAACAAATTTATTTGACCATAAAAGTGTTGTCGTTTGTATTTTTCCAGATCACGGCTCTAGATACATGAGTAAAATTTACAGCGATCAATGGATGCGTGAACAAGGTTTTTTTGATAGCGAACATGCTCAGGATCCGAAAAAATTAGAGTATATTAAATAACGATCCTTTTTAGTCAATCATTTATGATAAACGATTTATTTGACAGAATACTTGATAACAAAGGCCCTCTAGGTAAATGGGCATCTGTAGCCGAAGGCTATTTTGTATTCCCAAAATTAGAGGGGCCGATCTCTAATAGAATGATATTTCAAGGTAAAGAAGTCATTACATGGAGTGTAAATGATTATTTGGGACTCGCCAATAATCCTGAGGTTCGCGAAGTAGATGCAAACGCTGCTGCTTTATACGGATCTGCGCATCCTATGGGTGCCCGAATGATGTCTGGTCATACTGATTTACATGAACAACTTGAAGAGGAATTAGCTGATTTTGTCAATAAAGAATCTGCTTATGTGCTCAATTTTGGATATCAAGGGATTTTGTCAGCCATAGATACTTTGGTTTCTAAAAATGACATCATAGTTTATGATGTAGATGCTCATGCATGTATCATTGATGGTGTGCGTTTGCATCCAGGAAAACGCTTTGCCTTTATGCATAACGATATTAATAGTCTTGAAAAGAACTTGGTTCGTGCTTCAAAAATTGCTGAAAAAACAGGTGGTGGAATATTGGTTATTTCCGAGGGAGTTTTTGGAATGCGAGGAGAGCAAGGTCGTTTGAAAGAAATTGTTGCACTTAAATCAAAATTCAAATTTAGGTTTCTTGTTGATGATGCTCATGGATTTGGTACTCTAGGAGCAACAGGAGCAGGGGCAGGAGAAGAACAATGTGTTCAAGATGAAATTGATGTTTATTTTGCGACTTTTGCAAAATCCATGGCATCTACTGGGGCATTTATTGCTGGAGACAAACAGATTATTGATTTTATGAAATACAATATGCGATCTCAAATGTTTGCAAAATCATTACAATCGGTTTTGGTTGCAGGGGCATTAAAGCGCTTAAATATGCTACGTTCTCGCCCAGAACTTAAAGCTAAACTTTGGGAAAACGTAAATGCTTTACAATCTGGTTTAAAGGATAGAGGTTTTGATATTGGAACTACTCAAAGCTGCGTAACTCCTGTTTACCTTAAAGGAAGCATTCCTGAAGCAATGGTATTGGTCAAAGATTTGCGCGAAAACCACAATATTTTTTGTTCAATTGTGGTTTACCCAGTTATTCCAAAAGGAATTATTCTTTTAAGATTGATACCAACATCTACTCATACTCAGGAGGATATTACCCTAACCTTGGATGCATTTTCTACAATAAGAGAGCGTTTAGAAGGGAATATTTACAAACGAATGTCATCTGGAATAGAAGCTACATCTTAAAAACAGATTTGTTTCAAACCCAACAAAACACTATAATTTTATTTACTTACTCGTTTAACATCACTGGCATCACAAGCATTGTGATATTTTCTCCTTCCTCAGTTCCATTTATGGGAGTTATTATTCCTGCTCTATTGGGTAATGACATTGCAAGAGAAACTTCCCCAACAGTTAGATTGTTGAGCATTTCGATAATGAATCTTGAGTTAAAACCAATTTGTAAATCATCTCCTTGATATTGACAATTTAGACGCTCTTCAGCTTTGTTACTAAAGTCAAAGTCTTCTGCTGAAATATTGAGTTCTGCTCCAGCTATTTTGAGACGAATTTGGTGGGTAGTTTTGTTAGAAAAAATACTAACTCTTCTCAATGAATTCAGAAAAGGTTCACGAGAAATAGTCATTACATTGGGGTTTTCCTTTGGAATGACTGCCTCATAATTTGGATATTTACCTTCGATTAAGCGACAACTCAGTGAGGTACTTCCAAAAGAAAATTGTGCATTGGTTTCATTGTATTCAATGCTAATATTTTCTTCGCTTCCTTGCAAAATTCCTTTCAAAATTTGAAGCACCTTTTTAGGCATGATAAACTCAGCTGTTGCATCAGCTTTGAGATCTGTCCGGGTGTATTTTACGAGTTTATGTGCATCAGTTGCAACGAAAGTCAATGATTCTGTTGAGAATTGGAAAAACACTCCACTCATAACTGGTCTTAGATCATCGTTTCCAGAAGCAAACAATGTTGAATTAATTGCAGTAGCTAATACGTCAGCTATTATTATTGTTTTACTTGGATCTTTTAGGTGGACTGCCTTTGGAAATTCCTCTCCAGGGACGAACGCTAGTGCATACTTACCGTTATTGGCACTGATTTCGAGAGTATTATTTTCCAATACCATAAAAGTTAGCGGTTGTTCTGGAAAAGTTTTCAACGTATCCAATAATAATCGAGCCGGGAGTGCTATTGTTCCACTGGTATCCGATTCTACGGCAATACTTGAAGACATACTTGTTTCAAGATCAGATGCAGTAAGGGTTAAACGATCGGTTTGAAGTTCAAATAAAAAGTTGTCTAATATGGGTAGGGTATTCGAATTATTAATAACTCCACCTAGAGTTTGAAGTTGCTTTAGCAGTTGATTGCTTGATACAATAAATTTCATTTACGGGATTTGGTTTTTTCAAAGATATTTGAAATGCTTCTAATTCCGAAAGAAACTTATCAACAGTTATTGGCGATAACTTTTGTTCCTGAACCAATTGAAAAATAATCCAATAACAAATAAAAATACTAGGGGAGTAAACACATTAAAATAGGTCCAGAAAGCACCTTTTGAATTCACTTTTTCTGAATCCAGCAGTGCTATTTTAATTTCTCGGGAACGTAAATTGAGTAAATTGTCTTCTCTGATTAAGTAGTGGGTTATATTTTTGAAAAATTGTTTGTTTGAATAGAAATTATTAGTCCACTTATCATAACCCAATTCTAAAGGTTTTCCTTTATCAATTTGGTTTTCGATCAGATTTCCGTCTCCAAAAACAGCAATTCGAGCATTTTTAATTTCTTTTGTCTTCCATTCAAATGGATGTATCCGGTTGGTGTAAAGTGAATTGAATTTTCCTTCAAGAGTAAGACCTAGAGTTTGGGCTGAATCTGTAAAAACAGATGGTTTTATAGGTTTTGTTGCAGTTTTTAATTCAATAATTGAGGGAATTCCTTCGATTTTGGAAAGAGGGGATGAATTTATGAGCATAGTTATTTTTAGATTATTTTTTAGAGTGTCAATTGGGCTTGCAAACTGAAAAAGTATATTTCCTACAGCAGATCCTATGGGATTATTTTGATCTGGTGCCGCCATTGGGTTGTATGGCCATGGATAGGGCAAGTATTGAGAATTGTTCTGACTTCCTCGAGCCAATACTATTGGTGCACTGTAGAAGTCCTTTACGAGCTCTTGACGCATCCTAAATCCATACTTAAAAAACAGATCATCAAGCTCCAAGGGATTCCCATAACTCACTGTTGTACCCGACAAATTGTACAAGCTGTCTTTTTGGATATTCACAGGATCTATCAGGAACATAGTGCTTCCTCCTTGTTGCGTGAACTGGTCGAGGATAAATTTTTCTGTATTAGTAAAAGATTCTTTTGGATTTGAAACCAACAGTAAATCAAATCGAATTAAATTTTCTAAAGTTTTTTTTGGGGTCTTTGGGAAAGCTTTCAAATCAAAGGATGCTAAATTGTAGTAGGGGAGTAAACCCTGTAAAAAACTAGCGATTAAAACATCCTCGCTGGTACTGTGAGATTTTAAAACAGCTATTTTCTTTTTTTCTTCCAATAAAACTTGATGGATTCCATCCATCAATACAAACTCTAATTGTTGAATGGATTGTAGAATAAGTTGATCCGATTGGTCGCCCAGATTTTTTTGAAGTAAAGAAACTCGAACGGTTCGATTTTCATAATTCAATAGCATCCAAGGGAAAACGTAGGATTGCTCGGTGACTTGATTTGAATTCTCAACAACCAATTCGGGAAACAAACCGTATTGGCTCATTTCATCCATTAATTGCTCAGCGTTTGTAGTACCTTTGTATGGATCAATAAACTCAAAATAAAAACGATCATTTTGAGCAACTACACTCTGCAATAGTATTTCTGTTTCTGAACGCAACCGTTGGTATTCTTGTGGAAGTTTTCCATTTAAAAATACGTCAATGCGGATGGGTTTTTCAATGGGTTTTATAAAAGCTACACTTTCGGAAGACAGGGAATATCTTTTATCAGAGGTAAGATCCCAACGGTGACTAAATTGTGAAGCCAATATTTGAATTAGTAATACGCCAAAAAAAACAAACAGAATTCTTAAAAAACCAGTTCTGAACATTATTGTTTGATTTTTTTAAGTTGAAAAACAGAGAGATAATTAAACATGAACATCTGACCCAAAAAGTAAGTGATGTCTGAACTTGCGAAAACACCTTTACTCATTTGATTGTAATGGGATTGAATGCCAATTGAATTAAAAAAACCATAAATACGGTTATCAGAAAAATAGAGAGCAAGCTCTCCCCATCCATAAAAATGGAGAAGGCAAAAAAGTATAGATAACAAAAAAGCAACTACCTGATTCTTAGCCAATGAAGAACACCATAGGGTAATGCTACAAAAAACTCCAGCTAAAAATAGTGAGCCCAAAAAAGAACCGTTGAAAGCTCCCCAATCAAATACATCCTGATCCAGCTTTAGCTGAAGAATTGCTAATACATACACAAAACTCAATAATAGACTTGAAAGAATTAGAAAAAGAAGCCCAAATAATTTTCCCAAAATGAGTTCCCATAAAGAAATAGGTTTTGCCATCAAAAGACCAATGGTTCCCAGCTTTATTTCTTCAGCTAAGCTTTTCATTCCAATTGCTGGAATAAGAAATAAAAATAGCCACGGCATCAGTTCATAATACAAGTTTAAATCCGCAAAACCCGATCCTATCAAATTGAAATCATTAGAAAAAACCCAGAAGAATAATCCATTTAAAGTAAAGAAAACAGCCAAAATAATGTAACCCATTGGGGTGGTGAAAAAGGATAGAATTTCTCTTTTGGCTATTGCGAGCATTTTATTCGAATTTAATGGTTATGTTATCACGAAACTCTAATCCAAATAAACTATGCGCACTTCCTACAGTTTGCGGATTACTTTTGTAAATAGATAACTCAAGTTGTCCTGCAGTATTGAATAAGGCAATTTTTTTTCCGTCTTCCTCTCTGTTTTCCTTGGGGATTGAAAAATTTATTGCTTCGGTGTAGGAGTTGTAAATAGAATGAAGCTTTACACTTTTGGTGAGAACTTTGTAATCTCGGCCTCTTTGATATTCTAAAAATACATTTCGATTAATGTTAGTAACCACATTTCCAAAATTATCAATGTAAATAACACTTCCAAGAATTTGATCCTCTGCAGTATTAATTACTGGTTTAACATCGGTTACTTCTTTGATTTGATTGATGTTTTTACCAATGATATCGAGACTTCCCTTTCGTGCAATATGTCCTGCAACTTTTACAAAAACATCCAGAACTGGGAATGATGAAACAATGTTTTCGTGAATATTAATTTCTACAATTTTTTCTGGTATCCGCTCTTCTTTTATTAGTGATAAAATACCGTTATTTGCACCAATAAAATAATGCCCCTCTAAAAACATAACAATGTGAACGTTTTCTGGGGTGTATTCAGAATCAACTCCAATAATGTGAATGCTTCCCTTCGGAAAAGCAGAATAAGCGTTTTTGAGAACATATGCAGCCTCAGTATGATTGAACGGATTTATTTGGTGAGAAACATCAATAATATTAACTCCCTCAATTTCTTGGTGCAATTCAGCTTTAATTGCTGCCACAAAATAATCTTTAAGTCCAAAATCGGTCGTCAGGCTTACTAAAGACATAAAGATATTATATATTTTAAAAGTTATTTAAACTAAAACTGTAATTTTGAAATACAAACTTACAAATCCTTAAATTAAATAACCTTAAAACAGCAGGGTTTTGAATGAAATAGAAATTGAGCTAAAGGAAGTGAACCCAAGAGAGTTTTTTGGTGATCAAAACACAAACATTGAACTACTAAGAAATTATTTTCCAAAACTTAAAATTGTTGCCAGAGGAAATACATTAAAAGCTTTTGGTGAAGAGGTAATATTAGATGAATTTGAGAAACGCATTGGTATGCTGGTTTCTCATTTCCGAAAATTCAATATGCTGGATCAAATAATACTAAAACAAATTCTGACAGCTGATCCAGCACAAGATTTTGAAGCTGTCGACGATAAAGACTCTTTTATTATTCATGGAGTTAGTGGAAAGGTGATCAAAGCCAAAACGATTAACCAACAGCGTTTAGTTTTAGCCAGCCAAAAAAATGATATGCTTTTTGCAGTTGGCCCAGCAGGAACTGGAAAAACCTACACTTCAGTCGCTCTTGCGGTTAAAGCTTTAAAAGAAAAACAAGTCAAACGTATTATTCTTACTCGCCCTGCAGTAGAAGCTGGTGAGAATTTAGGATTTCTTCCTGGAGATATGAAAGAGAAACTTGATCCCTACATGCAACCTCTGTTCGATGCGCTTCGGGATATGATTCCTACCGAGCGACTTAATTCATACATAGATAAAGGGACGATTCAGATCGCTCCTTTGGCTTTTATGAGAGGGAGAACTCTGGATCATGCATTTGTAATTTTAGATGAAGCTCAAAATACTACTCATGCTCAAATGAAAATGTTTTTAACTCGAATGGGTGCTCATGCTAAATTCATTATTACGGGTGATCCGGGTCAGATTGATTTGCCCCGTAGAAAGATTTCTGGATTGAAAGAAGCCTTGCTGATATTGAACGAATCTCCTGGAATTGGAATGATTTACTTGGACGATAAGGACGTTATTAGACATCGATTGGTGAAAAAAGTAATAGAAGCATACAAAAACATAGAGCATCAAAATTAATTTCAAAATATGAATACACTATTAGCATCATCGTTTTCACTACCTGGACAACAATCCAAGTATACGGGTAAGGTTCGAGAGGTAATTAGTCTTGAAAACGATTTGATCGTAATGATAGCCACAGATAAACTTTCTGCATTTGATGTAGTTATGCCCAAAGGGATTCCTTTTAAAGGTCAAATTTTGAATCAGATAGCTACCTATATGATGGAGGCTACAAAGGATATTGTTCCTAACTGGCTTGAAGCAACCCCAGATCCATCGGTGGCGATTGGAAAACGGTGTGAACCCTTCAAAATTGAAATGGTTATTCGTGGATACCTATCTGGTCATGCTGCTCGTGAGTACAAACTCGGGAAAAGAATTCTCTGTGGAGTACCGATGCCTGATGGAATGATAGAAAATGATCGTTTTCCTTCTCCTATCATTACTCCTGCAATCAAGGCAGAGGAGGGGCATGATGAAGATATTTCAAGAAAAGAAATTATTAAGCAAGGGATTGTTTCGGAAAACGATTATGCTGTTTTGGAGAAGTACACTAGAGCTTTATTTGAGCGAGGTTCGCAACTCGCTAAAGATAAAGATCTAATTCTGGTAGATACCAAATATGAATTTGGAAAAACATTCGATGGAATGATTGTATTGATCGATGAGATTCATACTCCAGATTCTTCACGATATTTCTACGAAGATGGATATGCTGAACGTCAAGCAATAGGGGAGTCTCAAAAACAACTTTCAAAAGAATTTGTTAGACAATGGCTTATTTCAAGGGGTTTTCAGGGCCTTGAGGGGCAACAAATCCCAGAAATGAGTGAGGATTACATTGAGAAAGTTTCGGATCGTTACATAGAGTTGTATGAACACATTACTGGAAATAAATTTGTTAAGGGTGATGTATCTTCAATCGAAAACCGAATTAAACAGAACATTCTGACTTATTTAAAAAGCAGATAATACTCGGCAATAAGCTGAAACAGACAGATTATCTTCATTTGCTTTAGCAATTAATTTCTCTTTATATGAAGGCTTTAATCTTATATTAATTATTTTGTCTAAATATTCCATGCGTTGGGTTTTTATGTAATCAATTTCCATGGAGATAAATTGGATTCGATATAAAAATCAGTCCGATTAGGGTTTAGGGAAAAAATATTTTCTCAGTTACAAGAAACCTCCCCCTATTTGATGGGGTATTCATTTTAGTTCACGGAGATTCGGTTCTCTTACCTCAATTATTGTTCACTTAATCATCAATTTATCAGCTATGATGACTATCTTGAAATGGATTGAATAAGAAATAAATTAAACTGTAATAATAAAATGAAATTATTACTATTAATCCTCCTTACATTTTATGGAGCAGGCTGCTCACAAATAAATGATTAAAACAGTTTTCAATTAGAGCTTGAAAATGGTGTAATTAATAATTTGATGGAATAATTGTTTATATTGATAAGGATGATGATTCAAAGCATTATAGAGCAGTGTGGAAAAATAGAGAAGATAAAATTCCAGCAGACCCATACTCTTTGTTTAAGATTGCAAGTATTAGTAAACTTTATATTGCTGCTGCCACGTCAAAATTGTCTCTGAAGTCAGTCTTTCGATAGATAAAACACTTTCTGAATATTTACCTGATATTGATGGTAGAATTGTAAATACAGAAACAATTACACTCAAAATTATGTTAAAAACATCGAAGCGGTATACCTAATTTTACTGATGAAGAATATAATTATCCTTGGGGTAAAACTCAAAAAAGCACAAGGAAAACTCTTGAACTGGTATTAGATATGCCTGCAGATTTTAAACCAAATAAAAAATATAAGTATTAAAATACTAATTACTTGCTTGCAGGAGAAATACTTGATAGAACTTAAGGTCATAGTCATCACCAATATATTAAAGAAGAAATCCCAATTCCACTTGAGTTAAACGACACTTACGGTCTACTCAGTGAAATAAATTTAGATGATTTGACTAGTGGTTATCGTATTGGGTGGGAAATGGATGTAAAGCAAAATGACTATATTGTCCCTTGAGGTTCAATGATTCTTACCATCAAAGAAGTAGGTGTTTTTTTTTAAGATTATTGATTGATTGATCACTACTAAATAATAAAGAACAGGAAATATATTCTTTAATTTATAAACATGAACATACCGGATTATTACCTGGTTATTTTAGTATTGCAAGATATCATGAGGATATTGATGCGGTTGTTATCCTATTTATAAATACAAGTTGAAACTCAAGGTCAATAACTGAGTCCGTTTATAAAAAAATAGTAAAAGCTATTAAAAGGGAGAGCTAACAGAAAGTTTTCACTTTGATTTTATTTGTCAACCCAAAAGTTATGTTTAAGGGTCTCATGAAAAAACAATTAATAGCTTGATGAATCTTTTTTAGATATTTTTTTTATTTCAAAAAATAATATTGATATAATTTTCATCTTCACAATTAAGTCTATGAAAAAGATAAGTGTTGAATTATTAACTATAAATGTTCTTCAACGTGAAGATCAATTAAAACATTTGATTTTTCAAGTTTTATTTTAAAAACCCATTGGGATACAACCATTTAATAGTTTTAAACGGAAGTTGTTGATTACTTTCAAGGTTTTAGTCCACGGTTTTTGCTCGGAACAACTAAATTAGATTTTTTATTATGGGTCAAAACGTACAGTACACAGAAGATAACATTCGTTCCCTTGATTGGAAGGAACACATCCGCATGCGTCCAGGGATGTACATTGGAAAACTTGGTGACGGTTCTTCTCCCGATGACGGTATCTACGTTTTATTAAAAGAAGTCCTTGACAATTGTATTGATGAATTTGTTATGGGAGCGGGAAAAAACATAGAAATCCAAATAAAGGATCAAGAGGTAAGTGTTCGAGATTATGGTCGTGGAATTCCCTTAGGTAAAGTTGTTGATGTAGTTTCTAAAATGAACACTGGAGGAAAATACGATTCCCGTGCTTTTAAAAAATCAGTAGGTCTAAATGGAGTAGGAACAAAAGCTGTAAATGCACTTTCTTCAAAATTTAGAGTTGAATCCATTCGAGAAAATCAAACCAAGTTTGCTGTCTTTGAGGCAGGAAACCTAATTGAGGAAATTAAAGCTGTTGAAAGTTCCAAACGAAAAGGTACTAAAGTAAGTTTTACTCCCGATCATACCATATTTAAAAATTTCCGTTATCGCAATGAATACATTGTGAAAATGATTAAAAACTATGTCTATCTCAACCCTGGATTGACTATTGATTTTAATGGTGAAAAATATTTTTCAGAAAATGGTTTAAAGGATTTGTTGGAAGATATTGTCAATGAATCCGATCTTTTGTACCCCATTGTCCATCTTAGAGGAGATGATATCGAAGTAGCCATAACCCACAGTAAAACTCAGTACAGCGAGGAGTATCATTCTTTTGTTAATGGACAAAATACAACTCAAGGAGGAACTCATCTTGCCGCTTTTAGGGAAGCGTTAGTAAAAACAGTACGTGAATATTTCGGAAAAAATTACGACGCTTCTGATATTCGAAAATCAGTCATTGCTGCGGTAAGTATCAAGGTTATGGAGCCGGTTTTTGAGTCCCAAACAAAAACGAAACTAGGTTCTTCCGAGATGGGTGAAAAAATGCCTACAGTACGTTCCTATATCAATGAGTTTTTGAAAACTCAATTGGATAATTATCTTCATAAAAACCCTGAAACTGCTGAACGTATTCAACGCAAGATCTTACAAGCAGAAAAGGAACGAAAAGAATTATCTGGAATCAGAAAGCTTGCTCGAGATCGTGCAAAAAAAGCGAGTTTACACAACAAAAAATTACGAGATTGTAGAATTCATTTGGGAGACCTCAAGTTAGACAGAAGACTTGATTCAACAATCTTCATTACCGAAGGAGATTCGGCAAGTGGATCTATTACAAAATCAAGGGATGTAAATACTCAAGCTGTTTTTAGCTTACGGGGAAAGCCTTTGAACACCTATGGAATGAGTAAAAAAATCGTTTATGAAAACGAAGAATTCAATTTGTTACAAGCAGCGTTAAACATTGAAGAGAGCTTGGCAGATTTACGTTACAACAATATAGTAATTGCAACCGATGCTGATGTCGACGGTATGCATATACGTTTATTATTAATTACTTTTTTCCTTCAATTTTTCCCAGAATTAATTAAGGAAGGACATTTATACATTTTGCAAACCCCATTGTTTCGGGTACGCGACAAGCAGCAAACCTTTTATTGCTATTCAGAACAAGAACGAGCAGCTGCAATTGAAAAATTGAAAGGCAAATCAGAAATAACACGATTTAAAGGTTTAGGAGAAATTTCTCCAGATGAATTTAAACACTTTATTGGTGAGGATATTCGACTGGATCCTATCATGCTTGATAAAGCAACTACCATAGAAGAACTGTTAAAATTTTACATGGGAAAAAATACCCTAGACCGTCAAGAATTTATTATCAATAATCTAAAAGTAGAATTAGATTTAGCAGAATCGACAAGCTAAGCATGGAAGAAAACGAATTCTACAACAAAAATAGAGGATTTGCAGACAACGGAGCGGATACCCTTGTCAAAGTCACTGGAATGTACAAAGATTGGTTTTTGGACTATGCTTCCTATGTTATTCTAGAAAGAGCTGTTCCCGCAATTTCCGATGGCTTAAAACCTGTTCAGAGAAGGATACTCCATTCGATGAAAGATTTAGATGATGGGCGTTACAACAAGGTAGCAAACATTGTTGGCCATACCATGCAATACCACCCCCATGGAGATTCCAGTATTGCTGATGCAATGGTGCAAATAGGTCAGAAAGACTTAATGATTGATATGCAGGGTAATTGGGGGAATATTTTCACTGGAGATCGTGCAGCAGCATCGAGGTACATTGAAGCTCGCTTATCAAAATTTGCAAATGAAGTAGTTTTTAGTCCTAAAGTTACCAATTGGCAGCTTTCATATGATGGAAGAAAAAAGGAACCTGTAAATTTACCTGTTAAATTTCCATTACTCATGGCACAAGGAGCCGAAGGAATAGCAGTTGGGCTTTCAACAAAAATATTACCGCATAACTTCAATGAGCTTATTCAGGCCAGTATTGCCTATTTAAAAGGAAAGAAATTTACTTTAGTTCCTGATTTTCAAACGGGTGGAATTATTGATATTCAGAATTACAATGATGGTCTTCGAGGTGGAAAGGTTCGGGTTCGCGCAAAGATAAGTGCGGCTGACAAAAATACTTTAGTCATAACCGAAATTCCATTTAGTACTTCGACATCAAGTTTGATAGAATCAATCCTAAAAGCAAATGAAAAAGGTAAGATTAGAATTCGTAAAATTGAGGACAATACAGCTGCTAATGTTGAAATCTTGATTCATTTACCTAATGGAATATCACCAGACAAAACCATTGATGCCTTGTATGCTTTTACAGCATGTGAGACCTCAATATCTCCTCTGGGCTGTGTCATCATGGACCATAAGCCCCACTTTATTGGTGTTTCGGATATGCTGAGAATCTCAACAGACACGACAGTTCAAATCCTAAAAAAGGAATTGGAAGTAAAACTCCATGAGCTTCAAAATCAATGGCATTCAGCATCTTTAGAACGCATATTTATCGAAAATAAAGTGTACCGTGAAATTGAAGAACAAGACACATGGGAAGGAGTATTAAACGCAATTGATGAGGGTCTCAAACCTTTTGTCAAAAAGTTGAAGCGAGCAGTTATTGAGGAAGATATCATCCGCTTGACAGAAATTAAGATTAAGCGAATTTCAAAATTTGATATTGACAAAGCTCAACAAAGGATAGATGCATTGGAAGCTGAAATTTTAGAGGTACAACATCATTTGAACAATTTGATTGAGTATGCTATCGATTATTTCACAAAGTTAAAAAAAGACTACGGCAAAGGAAAAGAACGCTTGTCAGCGATACGTGTCTTTGATGATGTAGATGCAACAAAAGTAGTTGTAAGAAATTTAAAACTATTCATAAATAGAGAAGAAGGTTTTATTGGAACTTCCCTGAAAAAAGATCAATATGTTTGTGATTGTGCGGATATTGATGATATTATTGTATTTACCCAAAGCGGGAAAATGCAAGTGGTCAAAGTAGACAGTAAGGTGTTTATTGAAAAGAACATTATTTACGCTGCTGTATTTAAGAAGAAAGATCTTAGAACTGTCTACAATCTGATTTACAAAGATGGTAAAACAGGAAGCTCATTTATCAAACGTTATGCAGTTTCTGGGGTTACCCGTGATAAAGCGTATGACCTAACCCAAGGTAAACCCGGAACTAAGGTTTTGTATTTTACAGCCAATCCAAATGGTGAAGCGGAAATAGTTACCATACTTCTACGAAATTCAGGAAGTGCAAAGAAATTGAAATGGGATATTGATTTTGCAGATCTTCAAATCAAAGGAAGAGGTGTAAAAGGGAATATTGTTTCTAAGCATAATATTCTCCGGGTTGAATTAAAAGAAAAAGGGGTATCTACCTTAAAACCTAGAAAAATCTGGTTTGATTCAACAGTCTTGAAATTAAATGTAGATGAAAGAGGCGATCTTTTAGGTGCATTTAAAGGAGATGATAAATTACTGATTATTAACAATATAGGAGTTTCTAAAACAGTAATACCAGATTTGAGTCTACATTTTGAAGTAACACCAAAAACCTTAGAACGATGGGTAGAAAATAGACCAATTACAGCGGTTTATTTTGATGCTGAGAAAGAACGATATTTTATTAAACGTTTTATTATTGAAAATGAAAATAAGGAAGATAATTTCTTGAAAGAAGATTCAAAGTTAATATTTGTATCAACTGAATGGAGACCAATTATTGATTTAGTATTTGCTAAGCCACGTGGGAGTGCTGCGCCACCAAATAAGCAAATCAATGTCGAAGAATTCATAGCTGTTAAAGGTTTTAAGGCACTTGGTAATAAACTGACTAGCAACAAATTAAAAGAAGTTGTTTTGGTTGATTCTCTTCCTTATGAAGTAGCAGCCGAAGAGCCTATTGAAGAACTTCAAGTAATCGATCCGAAAGAAATTAAAAATTCGGATGAAAACGATTCACAAATAAAATTAGAACTTTAAGCTCCATTTTTTCTCTAAGTTTTATGTTTAAAAATTCAATTCCCAGAGAAAAACTAATGGCGAAGTAAAGGTATCCTATGGGGATTGTACAAACTTCTTTTTCAAAAACAATTGTTACAGCCAAATTTGCCTCCTAAGTATGCAGCATAAAACCAATTAAACTTGAGAAAGATAATCCAAGAATTTGAAGCAAAGAATGTTTTTCAATAAAAAATGAAACAGGTTTTACAAAAATCGTCATTATTCCTACCTAAATTACAATTACAATAAACATTATAGACATTGCGCTGTCTATTCCATTGGTAATACCAATTGCAGTTAAAATAGAATTAAAGAAAAAAGACAATATTGAGTAAAGTAATTAGAATGATGACTTTAGATAAAGAAAGCATTTTTGTAATCCCTATATTTTGGGATATTTCAGTCTCTACTTTATCAAAAATCTCGTGATCACTTTTGTACAATTTAAAAAATTCCACATAATACCAAGATTACAGATTGTATACTGAAACTTGATGTTATTCATGAAGTGTTTAATAGAAATAAATGCAATTTGCATTTGAATCAACACACTAATTCCAATAAGTAATACAAAACGGAAAAACATAGCAGGGATTAACCCGATATTAGTATCGAATCTTTTGTTTCTTTTCTTCTAGTTTTTGGATGATGATAGAAATCAATAAAAGATTATCAATTCCTAAAAAATTTTAAGGAAAGTAAGAATTATGAGAGAAATAATTACTTAAGAGTTGAGGAGATGTTTCATGATTATTTTTTAATTTTAACAACCGTGCCTTTCTGTTTATTGTTTTTATCTCCAACAATGGAGTATTCAAAAGTGTACTCATTTTTATTGGTTGTCAAAATCTTAACGGATAGCGGACGTTTGTCTTGGTTGGAAGTTGGATTCAATTTGGTTAAAATACACTCACATGGGTTTACCCACCGGATACTAGCAGAATCAATCTTTCCCTCAAAGGTTTCGATTTCAAAATTTTCATCCCTAACAAAAGTAGATTCTAATAATTGATCTCCAATGATTGTTTTGAATTCGAAGGAACCTGTGTGAAACTGTTCACATTTTCTTTGTGGAGAATAACAGGATGAACATATTAAAAGTAAAATGGGAGCTAGAAAAAACTTCATGAATAATTTTTGGTAAAAGTACTAAGATTTTCTCTGAATTACCTTGAAAGTATCGTCAGTGAATACATAAATTATTTCTTTAATTTCTTCTGACGGCTTGAAATTTTGAATTGATGGAGTCTTACTTATTTGAATTGAACTTTCGTATTCAGCATCTGTTGAGTTGAATAAATTATTTGGACTAGGAGTAGCATTTTCATCTTTACCTTTTCCCAAAAGTAACCAATCGAACTCAACATCGTCGAATGTTGTGTGAATTTTAGATAAAAACTCAAGACTCGGTTTATTTCTTCCTGATAAGATATGTGAAATCCCAGAACGTTGCACACCAATTTTTTCGGCAAAACTAGCAGCATTTAATTCATTATCACTAATCAATTTTTTAATTCGAAAAACAATTTCTTCATAGTTTAACATTGTAACATATTGAGGTTTACACTGCAAGTTACTTATAATAATTATACTAACAAAAATAAAATATTCAAATAAGTATTAAACTTTTACTTCATGAATAAAATTTAATATATTGATAATTAATAGTTAAGCACCCTCAAAAAGGCCTTATAATTAGTTTTGTTACTATTGATAAACAAAATCACCAATACACGTACACATCTGTAACTTAATTAAGTTTAACGCTGTAAACATGTTTGTGTTTACATTTGTACACATGAAAATAAAAGACCTAAATCAAAATCGACTTTTGAATCCATCAATGCTTTACAAATTCATTGAGGGTAAAGATTTATTGTCTCATTTAAAGATTCTGGGGACTTCTGTAGAAGCTCGCCCAATATATGCGTTCAGCATTGGAAAAGGTTCAAATAAAATCCTTATGTGGTCTCAAATGCACGGTAATGAATCTACCACTACAAAAGCTCTAGTTGATTTCTGGAGTTTTCTAAAAACCGATCAAGCAGAAGATATTTTGAAAGAATGTACGTTTCTTATGATCCCTCAATTAAACCCGGATGGTTCAGAGGCTTACACTCGCTTAAACGCCAATGCAATTGATTTAAACCGAGACTTTATTGATCTTAGTCAACCCGAAAGTAGGTTACTTAGAAAAATTTATGATGATTTTAAACCAAATTACTGTTTTAACCTCCATGGTCAGAGAACTATTTTTTCGGCAGGTAAAACTCCCATACCAGCTACAGTATCCTTTTTAGCACCTTCTGCTGATCTCGAAAGATCTCTTACACCAGCAAGACAGTTGGCAATGAAGTTGATTGTAGCGGCAAACAAAAAACTTCAAAGTTACCTGCCAAATGCAGTAGGTCGCTATGATGATGTTTTTAATATCAATTGTGCAGGGGATTATTTTACCGCTAAAGGAACTCCAACCGTATTATTCGAAGCAGGACATTACACACAGGACTACAAAAGAAAAACATCCAGGAAAGCAGTTTTTGACGCTCTAATTGTAATGTGTGAAGTGATTTCTTTGGGTAAAATAGATTCCTTTTCTGTAAATGACTATTCAAAAATACCTGAAAACCACAAAAACCTAAGGGATATTGAAATTTTCAATCTCAAAGGAACCTCAAAAGGTGTTTTATCCAATAAAAACACTGTATTTGTACAGTATAAAGAAGAGTTAGAAGATGGAGCTGTCGTCTGGTCTCCTGCTTTTGATAGCCTCAACGAGGAGCATGAAGGATTAAATAAAATAAATGCCGAAAATCACTCAGATTTAAAGAATATTTCAGTTGATTTTGATGAAATTAAAAATATAACGAAAATGATTTCTTTGTTAAGTTTACATCAATAAATCTGTTTCTGTATTAACAAGTCTTCTTTTTGATTATTTTTGTACTCAACTTGACAATTAAATTAGCCTATTATGCCAAAATCTAAATTAGACGAAGTAGATCATCAAATATTAGATATCTTAATTGATAATACTCGTGTTCCATTTACAGACATCTCCAAGAAACTATTAATCTCAGCAGGGACAGTACATGTGCGCGTTAAGAAAATGGAAGATTCGGGAATAATAAAAGGGTCTTCTTTAAATTTAGATTATGAGAAATTGGGCTATTCTTTTATCGCATATGTCGGTATATTTCTAGAAAAAAACAGTGCAACGCAGCAAACGCTTGAGGACATAGAGAAAATTCCCTATGTCACCGTAGCACACATAACAACTGGTAAATTCAATGTATTCTGTAAAGTTAGAGCTAAGGATACTAAACATGCGAAAGACATCATTTTTAAAATCGATGACATTCCTGGAGTTTTGAGAACCGAAACTATGATTTCTCTGGAAGAAAGTATCAACGACAAAAAACGATTAATGCACAGGATTTTTAACGAACTCTAACATAATTCATAACCCATAATGGCAAGAAAAACAAAGTCTGAACGATTTAATGATTATGTTGTATCCAAGTTCGAAATTTACAATAGCCTTTTTCTAACACTTCCTTTTGATTCCATACCCCAAACCTCTCTTTTACTTCCATTATTCAAGGATTTTTGTACTAAAGGTTATGATGCTGATTTGTCGCCAAAACAAATTGTAAATCATTTTTTTGAAAATTTTACCCAAGGAATGGATCTTAAAGATCAACACAATCTGCTGTTTAGTTTTTTAAAATACATTGAACGTCAAATTGTGTTGTTTGATGCAATTGAGGACGCAGGTTTTTCCTATGTAAATAACATGCACGGTAGGGGAACGCTCCGATACATCAAAGAAGCGACCAAGTCAAAGAATAATTTCGTAGAACTTAAAGAGTATTTAAATCGATTCAAGGTCCGAATTGTGCTGACGGCTCATCCAACTCAATTTTATCCCGGCTCAGTACTAGGAATAATCACAGATTTAGCAGCAGCCCTTAAAAAAGATGATCTTGATCAGATTAAATTATTATTGGCTCAATTGGGTAAAACTCGTTTTTTCAATAAAATAAAACCAACTCCATTGGATGAAGCTGTAAGCTTAACTTGGTTTTTGGAAAATGTTTTTTATGAATCTGCTGCAGTAATTTACAATTACATAGAACAACATATTTTTGAAGGAGAATCTATCGATAATTCAATATTTGATTTGGGTTTTTGGCCAGGAGGTGATCGTGATGGAAACCCTTTTGTTACTCCAGAAATAACAATAAAAACCGCTGAGAGATTGAGGTTTACAATCCTTAGAAATTACTACAGAGATCTTCGTAAACTAAAAAGAAAAATAACTTTTGACGAAGTTGATCAAAAAATAAATGATTTAGAGTCTACGCTTTACCACACCTTATTTGAGCCAGAGAAAATTAAAGAAATTAGTTCTGGTTTTGTAATTGATGAATTGACACAAATTGAAAGTATTCTAAAAGAGAAGCACAATAGTCTGTATTTAAACGAAATCATAGACCTAAGAAATAAAATTAAGCTATTTGGTTTTCATTTTGCATCCCTTGATATTCGTCAAGACTCTCGTATACACAGTCATGTTTTTGAGACTATTGTTTCACACCCAAAAATACAAGACCATATTTCAGGTTTACCTTCTAATTACTTAGACCTTGAATTGGATGAGCGTCTCGCTATTTTACCCAAACTAACAGGGGAAGTTCCAGAATCGATCTTTGACAATGATATTGTTAGACATACTTTGGGATCCATTTATGCTATGAAAGTTATTCAAAAAAGAAATGGAGAAAAAGGATGTAATCGATACATTATCAGTAATTGTCAAAGCATTGAGAACATGCTGCAACTATTTGCCTTACATCGCATTTGTGGCTGGGAAAAACCAAAAGTAGACCTAATTCCACTCTTTGAAACAGTTGATGATCTTAGGGCTTCTCAAGAAATCATGAACGCTTTGTACTCAAATACTATTTACAAGAAACATCTAGAAAGCCGAAAAATGAAACAAACCATTATGCTTGGTTTTTCTGATGGAACAAAGGATGGAGGTTATTTTATGGCAAATTGGAGTATTTACAAAGCCAAAGAGGAATTGTCTGATGTATCCAACGACTTCGGAGTTTCTGTCGCATTTTTTGATGGACGTGGTGGACCACCAGCCAGAGGAGGGGGAAATACGCATCATTTCTATGCTTCTATGGGCGATAGGATTCAAGCTGATGACATTCAACTAACGGTTCAAGGGCAAACTATTAGTTCAAATTTTGGAACCTTAGATTCCAGTCAATTTAATCTTGAACAATTATTGAGTTCTGGAATTTCAAACCAAGTATTTAAAAATGATGATAATCACTTATCTGATGTTGATCGTGAAACGATGCAGCAATTAGCTGAAATTAGTTTCAAAGCATACAGTGATTTCAAATCGCATCCAAAATTTGTTCCCTATTTAGAAAATATGAGTACTCTAAAATACTACTCCAAAACTAACATAGGGAGCCGTCCATCGAAAAGAGGGAGCTCAAAAGAACTCAACTTTTCGGATTTAAGAGCAATACCTTTCGTTGGGAGTTGGAGTCAATCGAAACAAAATGTTCCAGGTTTTTTTGGGGTAGGATCTGCTATTCAGTCATTTCAAGCACGGGGAGCATTTGATAAAGTGGATTTGTTGTACAAAAATTCAGCGTTTTTTAGAACTTTAATTGCTAATAGTATGATGAGTTTAACCAAATCGTTTTTTAAACTTACCGCTCACATTGGAAAAGACAAGGAATTCGGTAAATTTTGGAACATCATACACGATGAGTATGTTTTATCCAAACAAATGCTTTTAAAACTAACGGGTTACTCTGAATTAATGGAAGATCAACCAGCGGGTAAACATTCTATAGAAATGCGTGAAGCAATTGTTCAGCCTTTGTTAACAATACAGCAATATGCTCTAAGTTCAATTTATGAGTTGAACGAATCCGACGAGCATTCTGAAGAACAAAAAGAAGTATTTGAAAAATTAGTTACTCGATCTTTATTTGGAAATATTAATGCAAGTAGAAACTCTTGTTAAAACTATTTCTCAATATAATATTGAAATGCTTTTAGAAATAATTCATCAGGTACTTCAACATCAATTGCAGCCTTACCAATGGTTTCTAAAAGAACAAACTTAATTTTTCCGTGACTGTTCTTTTTGTCATACTGTAAAAGTTCAAGTATTGCATTAATATTCTTTTTGGTAAAATCTAACTTAGGGTAAATTGAATCAAAAACTTCTTTAATATTATTACATTGATCAGAACTGAAACCGGTTAATTGGGTTGAGAGATAAGCTTCTAGAATCATTCCTATGGCAATTGCTTCACCGTGAAGAAGAGTAGTTGTTTTTTTATCAGTCAAGCAAAAAGATTCAATAGCATGTCCAAGTGTATGGCCAAAATTAAGTATTTTTCGAGTTCCATACTCGTAGGGATCCTTTAAAACAACTTGATTTTTTATGCCTACAGAATGATAAATCAATTCTTTAATTTCATCCGTACTGATCTTTTTGAAATTTGAAAGTTTATCCCAGTACGTTTTATCATGAATCAATCCATGTTTCAACATTTCAGCATATCCACTCCTATATTCTTCCGAAGGAAGTGTATTTAGATATTGGGAGTCAATCAAAACCATTTTAGGGTTTACAATTACACCAACCTGATTCTTTAAAGCTCCTAAATTAACCCCAGTCTTACCTCCAACAGAAGCATCAACCATTGATAGTAGAGTAGTAGGGATGTTTATGAAATCTATTCCTCTTTTAAATGTTGATGCAACAAAACCACCAAGATCTGTTACCATACCACCACCTAGATTAATCAATAAACTCTTACGATCTGCTCCCAACTCAGAAAGTGCTTCCCAAACTCCAGAACAAGTTTCAATGTGTTTGTTTAACTCACCCACATCTATTGAAATAATTTCGAGAGGTTTTTCTGTACTAAATTCACTTAAAAAATTTTGCAAACAAAGTTCCTCAGTATTGCTGTCTACAAGAATAAAAACAGAAGAATATTGATGATTTTTTATAAAATTGTTTAATATAAGATACTGTTTATCAGTGAATTCAATATTGTATTCCTTGGAAGAAATGGATTTTCTCAAAATTTTATTTTTTGTAAAAATAAGGATTTTATTTAAGTAAAAACACATGTTTAAGAAGCCCTAGATTAATAAAACACTATTTTCATTTATAAAAGGGCAGTCCGATTTTTGGGCGGCTTTTTTTGAGAATAAAAACAGAAAGTAATTAATCTAAAAGCTCTATTCTTAAAATTGTCGCAATTCTTGCACAATTCTCTAACCTTAAAGCGTATTTTTTTGATTCCAATTCAGTTTCAATTTGATACACCTTACAACTGTCAATTGATGTTTTGCTGGAACCAAAGTCTAAATCTGCATAATTAATAAGGGCATTAATGCTAATCGAGTCTAGCAGAATAATGGGGTTTATGTCTTGTGCATATCGCCATTCTTTTTTAGAAAGATTATTGAGCACTCTCGCTTCAGGTCCATAATTGCACTGCGTTCTTTTACCGTTAAAAAAAAAGGCTAAAAAAATTAAACCAGCCGAAAAACCTCCTAAATAATACCCCAATCTTTTTAAAAAACTCATATTCAAATTTTAAGTAAAAATAATATTCTTTAAGATTAAATAAATTCAATTTTTCGGGTATTTTGATCGATGTATTCTAACTGAATGCTGTGAACTTTATCGGGAAGTAAAGATTGAATTTTATTGGGCCATTCAATCAAACAAATAGAGCCTGAATCTAGATATTCCTCTGCACCAAAATCAAAAGCTTCTTCTTCTGAATCCAGTCTGTAGCAATCAAAATGAAAGATATTTTCATGGGATTCGTTTTTGTATTCATTTACCAATGAAAAGGTTGGACTACTAACGGTATCAATTACATTCCAATACTTGCAAAAAGAATTGATCATAGTAGTTTTCCCAACTCCTATGGGGCCTTCAAACAGGAAAATATTATGCTTTGCAAAGGTCAAAATTTTTTGAACTATTGAATCAGCTTCTTCCAAACGATAAACTTGCGTCATTTAAATATTGTTTTTCGGATGCAAAACTACAAAAGGGATTATTATTTCTTCCATAGAGATTCCACCATGTTGGTAACTGTTGTTAAAAAGAGCAGCGTAATGGTTGTAGTTTTTGGGATAAACAAAGTAGCTATAATCCAATGCAAAGATGTATTTGCTGTTGATACTAATTTTGGGAAGTCCTATATTTTTTGGCTCATTAACTTCAAAAATCTTATTCGATTTGCAGGTTAAACTCCTTCCCGTTTTATACCGCAGGTTTAGGCTAGATTCTCTATCACCGATTACCTCAACAGCTTGGGTAACATTTATGGTACCGTGATCTGTTGTAATGATCAATTGATAATTATGTTCTCTTGCAGCATTAATGATTTCTAATAGAGGAGAATTTTTGAACCAACTAGCAGTTAAAGAACGATATGCTTTATCATCAAAAGCCAATTCTTTGATGATTTCCATTTCTGATTTAGCATGAGAAATCATATCAACAAAATTATAAACTACAGCCGTTAATTTTTCACTTTTATGGTCAGCAAGAGATTTAGCAAGTGATTTTCCGTTTTTAATATTCGAAATCTTGTGATAACTCATTTTACCCTCGATATTGAATCGTTTGAGCTGAGCTGCCAATAGTTCTTTTTCAAATAAATTTTTTCCTCCTTCTTCATGGTCATTTTTCCACCACTGAGGGTATTGTTCTGAAATCTCTAAAGGTGTAAAGCCCGAAAACAGTGAATTTCTCGCATATTGAGTTGCTGTTGGAAGAATACTAAAGTAACTGTCTTCTTTTTCTTTTTGATAAAAGTCAGTTATGAAAGGCTCAATTGTTTTCCATTGATCCAATCTTAGGTTATCGATCACAAGTAATAGGGTAGGTTGGTTGTCTTTGAGTAAAGGCTTTATTCTATTTTTAAACAAAAGATGAGATAATTCAGGAGCTTCATCGGGTTTAATCATCCAATCCTCATAAGATTGTTTGATAAACTTAGAGAACAATTGGTTTGCTTCTTTCATTTGGCTTTGAAAAATTTCGATCATTCCATTATCCACCAAGGACTCTAATTCAAGCTCCCAAAAAACCATTTTTCGATAAAATTCTTGCCATCCATCTGCAGTATTCAAGTCCATTAACTCTAAACTTATTTTTTGGAATTCTTGCTGATAATTCCGAGTAGTCTTCTCAGCAATTAAATTCTTATCCAATAAGTTTTTCTTTAGGGACAGCAGTATTTGATTTGGATTAACAGGCTTAATAAGGTAATCCGATATCTTAGAACCAATAGCATCTTCCATAATGTGTTCCTCTTCATTTTTGGTAACCATGATTACTGGAAGCTTTGGTTTCTTGCTTTTCAAATGAGATAGCGTTTCTAGTCCACTTAGTCCGGGCATGTTTTCATCTAATAGCACCGCTTCGTACAAATTCTTTTGAACAAGTTCAATAGCTTCAAGTCCATTGTTACAGGCTGTTACTTGATATCCTTTGTCGAGGAGAAAAAGAATGTGTGGTTTTAGAAGGTCAACTTCATCGTCGACCCATAAGATTTGTATTGGTTGTAGATTCATTACATTTGTAAAAACAAGAAGTTTGAAAATAAATCAAAAATTGACCCTTTTAAACGATCCAATTTACGGATTTATTCACATTAATGCTCCAATAATTTTTAAATTATTGGAGCATCCGTTTTTTCAACGCCTAAGAAGAATTACTCAAATGGGGCTTTCTTCTTTGGTTTATCCTGGAGCAAGACATAGTCGCTTTGAACATGCCTTGGGATGTCTCCATCTGATGCAAAAAACTATTGGAATTCTTCGAGAAAAAGGAGTTTCTATCAACAATAATGAAGCTCTTGCGATGCAAATAGCAATTTTGCTTCATGACGTAGGACATGGTCCATTTTCGCATGCAATGGAAAACTCACTCGTAAAAGGAGTAAACCACGAGTCGCTATCTCTTCAATTTATGTCGTCCTTAAATAAAGAATTCGATGGGCAATTGACCCTTGCCATTTCAATCTTTCAAAATCAATATCACCGTAGATTTATGTATCAGTTGGTTTCTGGACAAATCGATCTGGATCGAATGGATTACCTCAAACGAGATAGTTTTTACACTGCAGCAACAGAAGGTAACATCAATTCAGAACGTATCATAACCATGTTCAATGTAATAGATGATGAATTGGTAATTGAAGAAAAGGGTATGCACTCCGTTGAAAAATTTTTAATTGCTCGTCGCTTGATGTATTGGCAAGTATATTTACATAAAACCAGTTTGGTTGGTGAGCTTCTTTTGGAACGTTTATTAATCCATGTTCGTAAACTTTTCAAAGAAGGAGTAGAGTTAAATACCCCGAAATCATTAACTTTCTTTTTAAACCATAATATTAGTGCAATAGATTCAGAAGAACTTCTGTATAGATTTTCGTTATTGGATGATTATGACATCATATCATCTATAAAAGAATGGCAACATCACTCTGATTTTGTTTTGAAGGACTTGTCGAGTAGAATATTGAATCGGAATTTGTTAAAAATTTGCTTACAGAATAGTCCTTTCAGTGAAACTGAAATTTTAGAAAAAAAAGCTCTTCTACATACATGGAAATTAAACTCAGAGCAACTAGATAACTATGTTTTTACGGGTAGTATTTTCAATCAAGCCTATGTGCCTGAAAATAAGACTATTAAGATTTTAAAAAAATCAGGTCAAGTGAGTTCTTTACAAGAGCAATCGGAGCTGTTCATTGGGAATTCATTTTCAAATATTGAATCAAAATTTTATCTATGCTTTGCAAAGCCGAGTTTGTAAGGTTATTTTTATACTTTTGCAAGAATGAAATTTACCGCTAAACAAATTGCTGGTTTATTGGATGGACGTATCGAAGGGAACCCTAATGTAGAAGTTCATAAACTTTCCAAGATAGAGGAGGGAACAGCAGGGTCACTTACCTTTTTGGCCAACGAAAAATACAACCCCTTCCTTTACAAAACCAACGCATCAATTGTTATCATAAACAAGGATTTTGTATTGGAGAAGGAAATAATTTCTACTTTAGTAAGAGTTCCAGACCCATACCAAGCTTTTTCTACTTTATTGGAGTACTACAATACCAAAGAATCTCATGAAAAAGGGATTTCACAGCATGTCTCTATTCACGAAAGTGTGGTTTTGGATGAGTCTTGTTATGTTGGAGAGTTTTCCGTAATAAAGAAAAACACCAAATTCGGGAAAAATGTAAAAATACATACTCAGGTGTTTATTGGGGAAGGTGTTACCATAGGAGCTGGTTCAATTATTCTTAATGGTGCTCGAATATTATCTCGGACTGAAATAGGTGAAAATTGTGTAATTCATCCAGGGTGTGTAATCGGATCTGAAGGTTTTGGATTTGCTCCTCAAGATGATGGCACCTTTAAGAAAGTTCCACAAACGGGAATTGTTCGTATTGGAAACAACGTGGATATCGGAGCAAACTCAACTATAGATAGAGCTACCTTAGGGGCTACAATAATAAATGATGGGGTTAAATTGGATAATCATATTCAGATTGCCCACAATGTAGAAATAGGGAGCAACACTGTAATTGCAGCTCAAACGGGTATTGCAGGTTCTACCAAAATTGGAAAATCCTGTTTTATTGGAGGTCAAGTTGGAATATCTGGACATCTCAAAATAGGAGATGGAGTCAGAGCTCAAGGTCAAACTGGAATTACACGAAACATCAAAGACAATGAAGTACTCCAAGGGACACCAGCTTTTGATTTTAAAAGCTACAGTAAATCCTTCATTCACTTTAGAAATTTCCCTGAAATCATAAAACGCCTCAATCAATTAGAAAAAGAAATCAATGGAAAGTAATCCATCTTTACAGACAACAATAGCCCGAGAAGTAACCCTTGAGGGAGTTGGTTTGCATACGGGTGAAAATGTTATTTTAACATTCAAACCTGCCCCTGCAAATACCGGATATATTTTTGTTAGAACTGATCTTAAAGGAAAACCATCTATTGAGGCAGATGTTCAGTATGTAACGGACACACAAAGAGGGACAAACCCTGAAAAAAAAAATATTAAAATTCAAACATCTGAGCATGTTTTATCTGCTTTAGTTGGGCTTGAAATTGATAACTGTATTATCGAGCTAAGTGCTCCTGAACCTCCTATTATGGACGGATCCTCAAAGTATTTTGTAGAATCGTTACAAAAAGCAAAAAAGAAAATCCTTAAAGAAAACAGAGACGAATACATCGTAAAAGAAGTAATTCATTACAGAGATGAAGAATCTGGAAGTGAAATGACCTTAATCCCTTGGGATAACTATCAAATAACAACAATGGTTGATTTTGGAACAAAAGTTCTTGGTACTCAAAATGCAACTTTAGAAAATTTAAGCGATTACGTAGAAGAAATATCCTCATCAAGAACCTTTAGTTTTCTTCATGAATTGGAAATGCTTCTAGAAAATGGGTTAATTCAGGGGGGAGATTTAAATAATGCTATTGTTTATGTTGATAAGGCATTGTCAGATGAAACGATGGCTCGTTTGAAAAAAGCATTCAACAAAACCAAAATATCTGTTCAGCCAAATGGTATTCTTGATAATTTATCTTTGCATTATCCCAATGAAGCTGCACGTCACAAGCTATTGGACGTAATTGGAGATTTAGCTTTAGTGGGAAAACGGATTAGAGGGAAAATAATTGCTCGTAAACCCGGTCATAAAGTAAATGTAGAATTTGCACGAAAACTTTCAAAAATTATAAAACAAGAGAAGCGCTTAAACGCTCCATCCATTGACATCAATCAAACTCCATTATTGAATGTCAATGACATTATGAAAATATTGCCTCACAGGCCACCATTTTTATTGGTAGACAAAATTTTTGAACTCTCTAAATCCCACGTTATTGGATTGAAAAATGTAACGATGAATGAACCTTTTTTTGTTGGTCATTTTCCGGGTGCACCTGTAATGCCTGGGGTTTTACAAGTAGAAGCAATGGCGCAAGTTGGGGGTGTATTAGTGCTCAATACAGTTCCTGATCCAGAGAACTATTTGACTCTTTTCATGAAAATTGATAACGTTAAATTTAAAAATCCAGTACATCCTGGTGATACCTTGATTTTTAAATTGAAACTAATTACACCGATAAGAAGAGGGATTTGTCACATGAAAGGTTATACCTTTGCTAACGGTAAAATTACCACCGAAGGAGAATTAATGGCACAAATTGTTAGAAAAGACAGCTTATGAATCAACCCTTAGCTTACGTTCACCCTGGAGCCAAAATTGCAAATAACGTAGTAATTGAGCCTTTCGTTTCTATCAGCAACAATGTCATTATTGGAGAGGGAACATGGATTGGTTCAAACGTAACTATAATGGAAGGTGCAAGAATTGGAAAAAACTGTAATGTTTATTCTGGAGCAGTAATATCTGCTCCACCACAAGATTTAAAATACGCAGGAGAAGAAACCCTAACCATTATCGGAAATAATACTACTATTCGAGAATGTGTTACCATTAACAGAGGGACTACGGATCGCCAACAAACCGTCATAGGTACCAATTGCTTGATTATGGCCTATTCGCACATTGCCCATGACTGCATCGTTGGGAACCATTGCATCTTTTCAAACAACAGTACACTAGCCGGACACATTAATGTTGGTAATCATGTTATATTAGCTGGAATGACAGCAATTCACCAATTTTGTTCAATCGGAGATCATGCATTTATCTCTGGAGGTTCATTGGTGCGTAAAGATGTTCCACCATTTGTAAAAGCTGCCCGTGAACCTTTATCTTATGTAGGAATCAATTCTGTAGGATTGAGACGCAGAGGGTTTTCGGCTGGAAAAATTAGAGAGATTCAAAACATTTACAGAATACTGTACCAAAAAAACTACAATACTACCCAAGCAGCAGAAATCCTTGAAGCTGAAATGGAAGTTACTCGAGAACGAGATGAAATCTTACAATTCATCAAAGACTCACAAAGGGGAATCATGAAAGGCTACTTTCAAAAAAATTAAAATTCAAATATGGCATCATCTTCTGACATTAGAAAAGGTCTATGCATTAAATATAATAATGACATCTTCAAAATAATTGAATTTCTTCATGTTAAACCTGGAAAAGGGCCAGCATTTGTAAGAACAAAACTGAAAAGCGTTACCACAGGAAAAGTTTTAGACAATACATTTTCTGCGGGACACAAAATTGAAGATATTCGTGTAGAAACTAATAAATTTCAGTTTTTGTACAGTGAAGGTGAAATTTTTAATTTTATGAATACTGATGATTACAATCAAATAACCATTCAAATAAATACCATAGATTCACCCAACTTACTTAAAGAAGGAGAGATCGTTTCCATATCCATAAATACCGAAGATGGAATGCCATTGTCGGTAGATATGCCTTTGAGTGTAATTTTAGAGGTTACCCACACCGAACCAGGAGTGAAAGGGAACACTGCAACCAATGCTACCAAACTAGCTATTGTTGAGACTGGAGCTAAAATCAATGTTCCTTTATTTATTAACGAAGGGGACAAAATAAAGATAGAAACTGAAAAAGGAACCTATCAAGAGCGCATAAAAGAATAAAAAATAAACTGAAAAATAATTCAGTAAATCACTAATAAATATTACAAAATAGAATGAGTGTTTTAGTTAATAAAGATTCCAAAATAATTGTACAAGGTTTTACAGGAAGTGAAGGCACATTTCACGCAACACAGATGATTGAATACGGAACTAATATAGTTGGTGGTGTAACCCCAGGAAAAGGTGGTCAAACTCACCTAGATCGTCCTGTTTTTAATACCGTAACTGAAGCAGTCGTAAAATTAGGTGCCAACACCACCATAATATTTGTACCTCCAGCATTTGCTGCTGACGCAATTATGGAAGCTGCCGATGCTGGAATTAAAGTCATTATTACCATAACAGAAGGCATCCCAGTAGCCGATATGGTCAAAGCATTTAATTATATTGCACAAAAAGACTGCCGCTTAGTAGGGCCTAATTGCCCGGGTATAATTACTCCAGAAGAGGCAAAAGTTGGAATCATGCCTGGTTTTGTTTTCAAAAAAGGAAATGTAGGAATTATATCTAAATCTGGAACACTTACTTATGAAGCTGCAGATCAAGTTGTTCGAGAGGGTTATGGAATTACAACTGCAATAGGAATCGGAGGTGATCCTATTATCGGAACTACCACTCGAGATGCTGTTGAATTATTTTTAAACGATCCTGAAACTGAAGTAATTGTAATGATCGGTGAAATAGGGGGTCAACTGGAAGTAGAAGCAGCTCGGTATGTTAAAGAAACTGGAAACAAAAAGCCTGTGATTGGTTTTATTGCAGGAGAAACTGCCCCAGCAGGAAGAACTATGGGACACGCCGGAGCTATTGTTGGTGGAGCAGATGATACTGCCGAAGCCAAAAAGCGTATTATGGCTGAATCTGGGATTCATGTAGTAGATTCTCCAGCAGCAATTGGAAAAAAAGTAGCAGAAGTACTTGCTTAAAAATACATTATGAAATTGTTAGAAGGAAAAACAGCAATTATTACTGGAGCAAGTAGAGGAATTGGTAAAGGAATCGCTCTTACTTTTGCTCGAAACGGATGTAATGTAGCTTTTACATACAGCAGCTCTGTAGAGGCCGCTAATTCTATAGAAACAGAATTACTGACTTTAGGGGTTAACGCAAAAGGGTACCAAAGCAATGCCGCAAGCTATAGTCAAGCAGATCAACTAATTGCAGATGTTCTAAAAGATTTTGAAGGCTTAGATGTTCTCATAAACAATGCCGGAATTACAAAGGATAACCTGTTGATGCGTATGAATGAAGAAGACTTTGATCAAGTAATCAATGTTAATCTTAAATCTGTTTTCAACATGACTAAGGCTGTACAACGTACCTTTTTGAAACAACGCAAAGGATCTCTAATTCATATGAGTTCGGTAGTTGGCGTTAAAGGCAACGCTGGGCAATCAAATTACGCTGCATCAAAAGCAGGGATCATTGGATTTTCAAAATCCATTGCCCTAGAATTGGGATCAAGAAACATCCGAAGCAATGTTATTGCTCCTGGTTTCATAGAAACTGAAATGACTGCAAAACTCTCCGAAGATGTTGTTCAAGGTTGGAGAAATGCAATACCCCTCAAGAGAGGTGGATCACCAGAAGACATTGCTAATGCCTGCGTATTTCTTGGTTCGGATTTATCTAGTTACATTACTGGGCAAGTGTTGAATGTCGATGGTGGAATGTTAACTTAAAATTTTAAATATTAAATTATGCAAAAATTACCTAAAATTGGTCTTCCTGTAATTGCAGGAATTTTTATCTTATTCATTTTTATTTCAAAATCTTCTATAAACATCGGTTATGGAGAAGCTGGTGTTCTATTCAAAACATTCGGTGGTGGTGTGGTAATAGATGAGCCTGTACTTGGAGAAGGATTTCATATCATTGCTCCTTGGAATAAAGTCTATGTTTACAATGTAAAGCAACAAGAGGTTTTTGAAAGTAAAATGCAGGTACTTTCTTCTAATGGATTAGAAATTTCATTAGACATATCAGTGCTTTACCAACCGCTGATACCAGAACTGGGATTACTCCACAAAACAAAAGGGGAGAATTACCTGAACATTATCATAATCCCACAAATTCGTGCAGTTGCTCGTTCTGTTGTAGGACGGTACACTCCAGAACAATTGTATTCTACTAAGCGAGATGCTATTCAAAACGAAATATTTGAAGAAACCAAAAAGGTTGTTGAAAATCAACACGTCCAACTTAACGCTGTTTTAGTTCGTGATGTAACACTACCTATTGCAATCCGTGAAGCTATTGAACGTAAGTTGAATCAAGAGCAAGAGGCTTTGGAATATGAGTTTAGAATTGAAAAAGCAAAGCAGGAGGCAGAACGTCAGCGAATTGATGCTGAAGGAAAAGCAACTGCAAACCGCATATTAAGTGCTTCTTTAACAAATAAAATCTTACAAGAGAAAGGAATAGATGCTACAATCAAGCTTTCAGAATCTCCAAACTCTAAAGTAATTGTAATAGGAAGTGGAGAGTCTGGTTTACCAATTATACTCGGAAATCAGTAAATTATTACGAATTCCTTATTTGTAAAATTAGAATTAACGCTTATATTTGCAACCTGATGCAACAAATACAAATACATAACCATCATCATTTTACGTACTCAAACGAGCTCTAAGATTGGTGTATACAAATTTTCAAGAACCCGTTTGATTATTCAAGCGGGTTTTTTTTATTCTTAAAAATATGATTCGGATAGCAATTCAAAAATCAGGACGTTTAAATCAAGATTCATTAGCTTTATTAAAAAGTTGTGGGATTTCAATTGATAACGGTAAGGATCAGCTCAAAGCTGCAGCTCGAAACTTCCCTATGGAGCTGTTTTTTCTCAGAAATGGTGACATACCACAATATCTTCGAGATGGAGTAGTAGATCTAGCTATTGTAGGGAGTAATCTCTTGATAGAAAAAGGTAATGATCTCGAAATAATTGAATCCCTTGGGTTTTCAAAATGCAAAGTTTCTCTTGCTGTACCTAAGGGTGTTGCTTTTGAAAGTATAAAGGACCTTGATGGGAAAAATATTGCAACCTCATATCCCAATACTGTAAAACAGTTTCTAAAAGAAAAAGGAGTCAATGCAGACATTCATGTCATCAGCGGTTCTGTTGAAATTGCTCCTAACATCGGTTTGGCAGATGCGATCTGTGATATTGTTTCTAGTGGGAGTACTCTTTTCAAGAACAACCTGAAAGAAGTGATTGAGATAATAAAATCTGAAGCTGTTTTGGTTCAAGCACCAAACCTCAATACGGATCAACAAGATTTGATTGAGAAATTGCAGTTTAGAATTCAAGCCGTGCTTCGTGCCAAACAATTTCGATACATCCTACTCAATGCCCCTAACAATCAAATTGAAGCAATTACAGCCATACTTCCAGTCCTTAAAAGCCCAACAATATTGCCTTTAGCACAAGCAGGTTGGAGTTCGATACACTCCGTAATAAATTCTGGTGATTTTTGGGAAGTCATCGATCAATTAAAAGGAGAAGGAGCAGAGGATATTTTGGTTTGCCCAATTGAAAAAATGGTTCGATAATGAAACAATACATCAATCCAAAAGCCAGAGACTGGGATGCTTTAATGGAGAGACCAACAGCAAACTATAAAGACTTAAAGCCTTTAGTTGAGCAAGTTTTTTTGGATGTTAAATCAAAAGGAAATCAAGCTTTGACCGATTATACGCTTGAGTTTGATAAACAAAAAACAACCTCTTTTACGGTTGAATATGAGGCCTTTGAGCGGGCAGAAAAACATATTTCATCCGAATTAAAAAAAGCGATTCAACTCGCCAAAAAAAATATTGAATCTTTTCACAGGGCACAAAAAACAGATATCGTTTCTGTTGAAACACAATCAGGAGTCGAATGTTGGCAAGAGAAAAGACCTATTGAAAAAGTTGGACTTTATATACCTGGGGGTTCAGCACCTTTGTTTTCAACAATTTTGATGTTAGCAATTCCTGCAAAAATTGCTGGGTGTAAAGAAATTGTTCTCTGCACTCCTCCTAGTAAAGCGGGTAAAGTTCCCGATGTAATTTTATATACCGCTTATTTATGTGGTGTAACTCAAATTTTTAGAGTTGGAGGAATACAGGCAATTGCTGCAATGACCTTTGGTACAGAAACCATCCCCAAAGTATTTAAAATATTTGGACCCGGAAATCAATTCGTAACGGTTGCAAAGCAAATGGCAACCCAACACCATGTTGCGATTGATATGCCTGCTGGACCCAGTGAACTTCTTGTAGTCGCAGACCAAAGTGCAAATCCAGCATATGTGGCATCAGATTTACTTTCTCAGGCAGAACACGGTGCAGACAGTCAGGTGATTTTGATAACTACCTACTATCCAATCCTTGAAAAGGTAAGTGGTGAAATAAAAAAACAGCTCCCGCTATTGCCAAGAAAAGAAATTGCGATGCAGGCAATCAAAAATTCCAAAATGATTGCTTTTAATTCCAATGAAGATGCAATAGCATTCATCAATCAATACGGTCCAGAGCATTATATTATATGTGTGGAAGAACAGGATCTGTATGTCGGTCAAGTCATGAATGCAGGTTCTGTTTTTATTGGGAATTATACTCCCGAAAGTGCAGGTGATTATGCTTCTGGAACCAATCACACTTTACCCACTAACGGTTATGCAAAACAATATAGTGGTGTAAATTTGGATAGTTTTCTAAAGCAAATGACTTTTCAAAAGATTTCAAAACAAGGAATTCAAAATTTGGGACCATCCATAGAATTAATGGCTGAAGCTGAGGGGCTTCAGGCACACAAAAATGCTGTAACCTTAAGATTAAACGATTTGAATCAATGAAAAGAAGTATTGACATAAAAAAAATCACCAGACCGATCATTCAAAAACTGAATGCATATCGCTCTGCTCGAGAAGAATTTGTTGGATCAAGTCGAAAAATGATTTTATTGGATGCAAACGAAAACCCTTTTGAAAATGGTTTAAATCGTTATCCTGATCCTTTACAAAACAAGCTAAAGCAGCGTTTAGGGAAAGTAAAAGGTGTCGATCCTATGAATATCTTTTTAGGAAATGGAAGCGATGAATTGATCAATTTATTGATGGTTGCTTTTTGTGAACCCAAAACAGATGAAATCATGATTGTACCTCCAACCTTTGGTATGTATAAGTTTTCAGCAGATCTCAACGCTGTTAATGTCTTGGAAGTACCTCTTTTAAAAGGCTTTCAGTTGAATGTAAATCAAATCTTGAAACAAGCATCAACAAGGACAAAAATGATTTTTATCCCAACCCCCAACAATCCAAGTGCAAATCGATTTCCATTACAAGATTTGAAAAAAATTGTTGAAAATTTTTCTGGCTTAGTTGTCATAGACGAGGCTTATGCCGAGTTTTCACCAGGTGAAACCGCAATAGATTGGTTAAAAGAATATCAAAACGTATTGGTTTTACAAACCTTTTCTAAGGCACAAGGCATAGCAGGAGCTAGGGTAGGAATGGCTTTTGCAGATTCTGAAATAGTTGAAATGCTCAACAAAATAAAAGCTCCCTACAACCTTAATGTTTTATCCCAGAAAGCGGTTTTTCATCGCCTCGATAATGCCGATCAAGTGAAAAAAGAAGTTCAACTATTACTTGAATATAAAAAGGATTTTATCTTAAAAATCAAGGATATTAATTTTATTAAAACAATATTTCCATCAGATGCAAATTTTATTTTGATTCGTTTTGATGATAGTAAGTTGCGTTACGATCAATTAATCAAAAAAGGAATTTTAGTACGTAACCCTTCAGATCAATATTTGTGTGAAAACACATTGAGAATAACCCTAGGGACTGAAACCGAAAACCAAGCACTAATAACTGCTTTTAAGGCAATGGATCAACAAAACTAATCCCATGAAAAAAGTACTTTTTATAGATCGAGACGGAACTTTAGCTCTTGAACCTCAAGATTATCAACTGGATGCATTAGATAAGCTTGAATTTTACCCAGAAGTATTTAAATATCTTGGTAAAATAGCTCAAGAAATGGATTATAAATTGGTTATGATTACCAATCAGGATGGATTGGGAACATCATCTTTTCCAGAAGAAACCTTTTGGCCCACTCAAAATTTTTTGATGAAAACCCTCAAAAATGAAGGTATAACTTTTTCTGAAGTATGTATTGACAATTCTTTTCCTGATGATATGGCTGATACACGAAAACCCAGAACAGGAATGCTTACCTCATATTTAGATCGTTCAAAATACAACATGGATAAATCTTATGTCATAGGTGATCGAATGACAGACATGGAACTGGCAAAAAACATGGGGGCTAAAGGAATTTTTATTGCAAATGATGAGACTTTGGGGGTTGATGAAGTAAAAGCTGGCGACACACTCGATACAATAGCTCTTAAAACTACACAATGGGAGGCAATATACAACTTTCTCAAACTGGATCAGCGAATTGTAGTTCAGAAACGAACTACACATGAAACAGACATTGATTTGATTTTGAATTTAGACGGAATAGGAAAAAGTAAAATTAACACTGGGATTGCGTTTTTTGATCATATGCTTGATCAAATTGCACGTCACGGATCTATGGACTTGGAATTAACTGTTAAAGGTGATTTGGAAATTGATGAACACCATACCATCGAAGATACAGCGATTGCTCTAGGAGAAGCTTTTGCAAAAGCATTGGGAGATAAATTAGGGATTGAGAGATACGGATTTTGTTTGCCTATGGACGATTGTTTAGCCCAGGCATCAGTTGATTTTGGGGGTAGAAATTGGTTGGTCTGGCAGGTCGATTTTAAACGGGAAATGATTGGTAAAATGCCCACAGAAATGTTTTTCCATTTTTTCAAATCTTTTACTGATGGAGCCAAAGCCAATCTAAACATAAAGGCAGAGGGAGTCAATGAACATCATAAAATTGAAGCCGTTTTTAAGGTTTTTGCTAAGGCAATAAAAGTCGCAGTAAATCGAGATCTCGACAAAATGATTTTACCTAGTACCAAAGGAACCCTTTAATTTAAAACAATAAATCCAATGAATATAGTTCTTGTTGATTATGGAGCGGGCAATATTCAAAGTCTTAAATTTGCTCTAGATCGCTTAAATGTTGACGCTGTTTTGAGTTCCAATAAAAATGAAATTTTAGCAGCGGATAAAGTGATTTTCCCAGGAGTAGGAGAGGCGAGCAGTGCAATGCAAAAGCTTGAGTCTTCAGGATTGGACCTTTTGATTCCTGAACTGACGCAACCTGTACTGGGAATTTGCTTGGGAATGCAGCTCATGTGCTCGCATACTGAAGAAGGAGATACGCTGGGTCTTGGAATATTTGACGTTGCAGTAAAACGCTTCAAATCAGATGTAAAAGTCCCACAAATTGGCTGGAATACAATTACCAATATGAAGTATCCTTTGTTTCACAATATCAAAAATAACGAATACATGTATTCAGTTAACAGTTATTATGCAGCTCTATGCAAAGAAACCGCAGCCCAAACCCAATATGGTTTGAATTACAGCTGTGCTTTGCAAAAGAATAATTTTTATGGAGTACAATTTCACCCAGAAAAAAGCAGTAAAGCAGGGAGTCAATTACTCTTAAACTTTATAAATCTCAATTTATGAGAATCATACCCGCTATTGATTTGATCGACGGAAAATGCGTACGACTTTCTAAAGGAGACTATGCAACCCAAAAAACATACAATGAACATCCTTTGGAAGTCGCTAAGGCATTTGAAGATCATGGGATTGAATATTTACATTTAGTTGATCTAGACGGAGCTAAATCTGAACACATAGTTAATCATAGGGCTTTGGAGACCATTGCTGCTAAAACAAGCCTTAAAATCGATTTTGGAGGCGGTTTGAAGTCAGATGAAGACTTAAGGATTGCATTTGAAAGCGGCGCAAACCAAATCACAGGCGGGAGTATTGCAGTAAAACAACCCGAAGTTTTTGAAAAATGGATCACCAAATACGGAAGTGAAAAAATCATTTTGGGAGCAGATGTCCAGGATAATCGGATTGCAACCAACGGATGGTTAGAAACTTCGGAGCATAAATTGGTAGATTTTATTCAAAGTTATCAAAACAAAGGGATTCAATATGTAATTTGTACCGACATCAGCAAAGATGGGATGCTTCAAGGACCCGCATTTGAACTTTATGAAGACCTGCTCCAAAAACAATCGCAAATAAAACTTATTGCCTCCGGGGGGATTTCAATCTTTGAGGAACTCCCAAAATTAGGAAACCTAGGATGCGAGGGAACCATTATTGGAAAAGCAATCTATGAAAATAGAATTGCTTTAAAAGATCTTGAACATTTCATACTTTCGGACCATGAATGACCTTATTTTAGAAGAATTTAAGAAAAATGCCCTATTTAGGTTGGATGAAAGTCTAAGAATGATTTGTATTGCTTTGGGTAAAATCGAAGATGATGTGCTTTGGAAACTGCCCTTTTCGAATGGAATAGCCTTGGGTAGTCAAGTACTACACAGTTGCGGTAATATGACCCAATACATTATTTCGTCTCTGGGAGAACAAGAAGATTTAAGAGAGCGAGACCTTGAATTTGTTGTTGATGAATCCAAAACTCTTGATCATACAATACAAAAACTCAAAGAAACCGTGGATACTTCAAAAAGAACCATTGAGAATGCAACGCAACAACAATACATCAAGGTTAGAATGGTTCAGGGATTTGAGTTGTCAGGAGTTGGTTTAGTTTTACATGCAGTAGAGCATTTTTCGTACCACACTGGACAAATTACCTTTTGGGTAAAGCAACTGACAAATGAAGATTTGGACTTTTATGACGGAAAGGAATTAAACACCAATAACAGCTGATTATGTTAACCAAACGCATCATTCCGTGTTTAGACATTAAAGATGGTCGAACCGTCAAAGGAATCAATTTTGTAAATCTTAGAGATGCTGGCGATCCTGTAGAATTAGCACGTCAATACGCAGAACAAAATGCAGATGAATTGGTGTTTTTAGATATCTCAGCAACCGAACAAAAACGAAAAACCTTAGCCGTTTTGGTTCGTAAAGTTGCTCAAGCCATTGATATCCCCTTTACGGTTGGTGGAGGAATCAGCTCTGTTGATGATGTAGCTATCTTACTTCAAAACGGTGCCGATAAAGTTTCCTTAAACTCCGCAGCAGTAAAAGAACCGGAACTGATCAATAAGTTAGCAGCCCAATTTGGGTCACAGTGTATTGTTGTGGCTATTGATGCCAGGCAAATCAACGGACAATGGATGGTGCATTTGGTAGGTGGAAAAGTTCCAACAAAACTTGATTTATTTGAATGGGCCAGAGAGGTAGCAAAACGAGGAGCTGGAGAAATCCTTTTTACTTCTATGGATCACGATGGTACTAAGACCGGTTTTGCCAATAAAGCTTTAGCTCGAATCTCTGAAGAGGTGAACATTCCCGTAATAGCCTCGGGAGGAGGAGGAAACCTCCAGCATTTTATGGATACGTTTATCCACGGGAAAGCAGACGCAGCCCTTGCCGCAAGTATTTTTCATTTTGGAGAAATATCCATTCCCCGTTTAAAAAAAGAACTTAAAAATAAACAAATTACCATTCGAATTTAATTTAGTAAATAATGGAAATAGATTTTAATAAAAATCCCGACGGACTTGTTCCTGCAATAGTTCAAGATGCTAAAACTCTTAAAGTATTGATGCTTGGGTACATGAATACCGAGGCTCTAGAGCAGACAAAATCCTTAGGAAATGTTACTTTTTTTAGTCGCAGTAAAAATCGACTGTGGACTAAAGGAGAGGAGAGTGGTAACTTCTTGGAACTGGTTAGTCTCAAAGAAGATTGTGATCAGGATGCACTTTTGATAAAAGTAAATCCAGCCGGGCCGACATGCCACAAAGGGACGGACACTTGCTGGAATGAAAGCAATACTCAGACCTACGGATTTTTGACTGAATTGGAAGAAACCATTACCGAAAGAATGGTAGCAGCTCAGGAAGACCAAAGCTATGTCGCTTCTTTATTTAAAAAAGGAATAAATAAAATAGCTCAGAAAGTGGGAGAGGAGGCTGTAGAAACCGTCATTGAAGCTCTAGACACGAACGATGACCTCTTCGTTTCAGAAACTGCTGATCTGTTGTTCCACTATTTGATTTTATTACAAGCAAAAGGATACACACTTGATGATGTTGTTGTAGCTCTAGAAACCCGAAAAAAATAATTTTTTATAAATTTAAGAAAAAGTTATGCTCAAACTACCTAAAGAACTTTTCCCTTTTTTTAAAAAATTAGAGAGAAATAATAACCGAGATTGGTTTGAAGTCAACAAACCACAATTCAAAGAAATTGAATCCCAAGTAAAAATTTTTGGAGAACAGCTCAAAGAAACTCTTGCCTTGACAGAATATTTAGATAAGGTGAAATTGTTTCGGATATACAGAGATGTGCGTTTTTCTAAAGATAAAACCCCTTACAAAACTCACTTTGGACTTAGCTTTTACAGAGAAAAACCTGCTCATCGTGGAGGCTATTATATTCATATAAAGCCCAAAGATTGTTTTATCGCCTCTGGATTTTGGGGCCCTAATAAGGAGGACCTTCTTAGAATACGAAAAGAAATGGAACTTGATCCTGACGAATTCAGAACCTTGATCAAACAAACAAATTTCAAATCAACATGGGGGACGCTTCAAGGAGATGAAGTTAAAACAGCTCCAAAAGGATTTTCAAAAGAAGATCCAAATATTGATTTAATACGAAAAAAAATGTATCTCTTTAGAAAAAATTTCACTGACGCGGAAGTTCTTCGTGCTGATTTTTTTGAACGTATAATCGATGACTTTAAAACTATTCGCCCATTTTTAGACTATATGAGTAGCGTACTTACCACTGATTTAAATGGCGTTTCAACCCTAGATAAGTGAAAATTTTGACTTTACACCAACTAAAAACAGAATTAAAGCAGCTAAAAAAATTAGCATTTGAATTGCCAGATGGCAGTCTTGTTCCTAATCATTTAAATATTACAGAGGTTGGAAAAGTAACCAAAAATTTTATCGATTGCGGAGGAGTTATTCGAAAAGAAGAAGTTGTGAGCCTCCAATTGTGGGAAGTCGATGACTACGACCATCGTTTGCATCCAGAAATGACGCTCCAAATAATCGAAATCGGTGAAAAAGCATTCAATCTAAAGGATTTAGAGATTGAAGTAGAATATCAAGGAAACACCATTCAAAAGTTTGGATTGGATCTAAAAGCGAATCATTTTGCCTTAATCAATAAGCAAACGGCATGTTTGGCTTTGGATGCTTGTCAAATAATCCCTGAATCCAATAAGATAACAACCGAAAAGTGCACGCCAGGGTCGGCTGTTGCTAGGCATTATCGATTAACTACCATAAGTTCCTTGGGCTTTTCAAAAAGCTGAACCTGATCTTTAATCCGTTCAATTGTCATATTCATCATTCGCTTGTTTAAGGCTGAAGAATTGGAAGCGTAGGTTTGGTATTCTTTTACAGTAAATTGCCCTAAAATCATTCCTTTTACAGAATTTCGAAATTTCTGGTCTTTAATCAACCCCATTTCGATGTACGCCAGCTTTTTAGGGACACTCAAATCATAGAAAACACCTTTTCTTTTTTCGATATAATTTCGGAAAACACTGATAAACAAGGGGTTTTGGAGTTTAAGAATGGGACGAAGGGTTTCGTTCTGAAAACGTTCCTCAGTACCCATCGATAAAAATTGTTTGGTTTTTTTTAGCTCTGGACGAATGCGGAGCAAGTCGTTGGGTCTATCGTTCATAAGATATTTTTAAATAAATTTAGTGTCTTTTGAAGTTGCAGAACCATCAAACAATAAGGAATTATCCACTGTTTATTAACAGAATTATGCGTTTTCAGTGGGGTTTTAAATTTTTGACATCATGAAATAGCTTCTTGAATCAAAAACTACGATATTGTCAAAATATTTTATTTATTTTATTGTAAAATAAATATCGATAAATAGTTGCATGATTTCTGTAATTAAAAAACTAGAATTGTGCAGTTTTCTTATTAATTTTTATTCTTCAATTAATAAATGATTTAAAATAATTTAAAATGCTAAAAATTATTGCATTAGGTGGAAGCGATAGTGCTAAGTCTATCAACAAAAAATTGGCGGTTTATGCTGCCAATCAAGTCAAAAATGCAACCGTTAGTATAGTTGATTTAAAAGAACTGGGTTTGCCCATGTTTGGGATTGATGAAGAAACAGCCAATGGGATTCCTAAAAAGGCTCACAAACTCAATCTTCAAATTAAAACTTGCGATGGGCTTGTTATTTCTTTGGCCGAGCACAACGGTTGCTATTCTTCAGCTTTCAAAAGCCTTTACGACTGGTTGTCAAGAATTGATGGAAAGGTTTGGCAAAACAAACCCATGTTGCTTATGGGAACTTCTCCTGGAGCGGGTGGCGCTAAAACTGTAATTGGAATTGCCTTGGCCGGATTTCCGCGTTTGGGAGGGAATATTGTTGCTGATTTTTCATTTCCATCATTTGAGGATAATTTTTCGGATAATAAAATAATAAACGCTGAACTTCATGCTGTTCTTGATTCCAAGATTAAACTATTTGAAAAAGAGTTTTTAAATGGTGTTTAATAACTGTTATATAACTTATTAGCATTTGGTATTCTTTAAATTCAATGTGCCTGTCTCAGTATTAATTCATTTCAAATCAAAATATTTATTGCAACTATAATTAACATTATGTAAAATATAATATTTTAAGTCTTTACCCCATCTAGTATTTAGTCTTTTAGTATATTTGATTTAAACATTTACAATGAAAAATTCAAAGAAAGTAGGATTATCAATACTTGTATTAATAGTCCTCATAGCATCTTACATGATTTATGGAGTTTTTTTAAATCCGAAGAGCCCTAGAGATACAGTTTCTTTTAACAAAGATGAACTAGCACTTGAAGTAGACTACAGCCGTCCTTATAAAAAAGACCGTCTTATTTTTGGGTCTAAGGAAGACGGTGCACTGGTTCCATATTCTGCTTATTGGCGTTTGGGTGCAAATTTTGCAACTACATTCGAAACCAATCAAGAAATTAGTTTTGCAGGTCGTCCCCTACAATCAGGGAAATACCGCGTTTATGCAGTTCCTGAAGAAGATCACTGGTTAATTAGCTTAAACTCGGAATTTGGCAGCTTTGGTTACACAGAACCCGATTATGAAGAAGACATCATGAGTGTAAACATTGCTTCGGCAAAACTGATGAATCCTGTAGAACAGTTTACCATTGACTTTGTTGAAACCAATGACAGCATTTCTTTGCGCTTTCGTTGGGATACAACCGCGGTTTCTCTACCCATTAATTAATGCAGTTTTCTCTGAAAAACCTTGTAAAAGGAATCCTTTTTGTTGCTGTTTTAGGTGGATTTACCTTTTACGTGATTAGTAAAATTCAGTACAGAAACAATCTGATGGATGTTGAAGAATACAGCCCAATTTCAACATTAATAGTTCCTGTCCACGAGGTAAAACACTCCAAATATCCCTTTGTAGATATTCACAATCATCAATTTGATATGCCTTTAAAAGACCTGTCTAAACTGGTTACTGAAATGGACAGCCTCAATATGGGTTTTATGGTGAATTTAAGTGGTTTTCGTGGGCTTTACCTCAAAAAAACCCTTGAAAACATAAGAGAAAATGCTCCTACTCGCTTTGGGATCTTCGTGAATTTAGATTTTGAACAGATTGACTCCCCCGATTTTGTTACCACTAACATTGAGCTTCTAAAGAAAGCCAAGCAAGAGGGTGTTATCGGATTGAAGGTTTACAAATCTCTGGGACTTACCGATAAAGACTTTCAAGGCAACCGCATTGCAGTAAATGACCCCAGATTGGATCCAATTTGGGATCAGTGTGGTAAATTGGGGTTTCCAGTACTGATTCATTCTGCTGAACCCGCCTCCTTTTGGAAGTCCAAAGATAAATACAACGAGCGCTGGCTCGAGTTGAAACAAAAGCCAGGTCGATATCGAGATCCCGAAAAAATCCGCTCTTTTGAATCGATTATTGCAGAACAACACGATGTTTTCAATAAACACCCCAATACCACTTTCATCAATGCTCATATGGGTTGGATGGGTAACGATTTGAAGCGCTTGGCAGTACATTTAGACAACTATCCTAATGTTGTGACCGAAATCGGAGCTGTCCTTGCCGAACTGGGAAGACAACCCCGACAAGCGCGGCAGTTTATGATCAACTACCAAGATCGAGTTTTGTTTGGGAAAGACAGTTACAAAGTTTCCGAATACTACACCTATTTTAGGGTTTTAGAAACCGATGATGAGTATTTTGATTATTACCGTAAAAGACATGCCCACTGGAAAATGTATGGACTAGCCCTTCCCGATTCAGTACTTCAAAAGCTATATTACAAAAATGCATTGCGCATTCTACCTTCAATTGACAAAAATTTATTTCCAAAGCTATGATCATAGTCAACACCCCTATCGTTCCCAACAAAGAAATCTCAGAAGTCCACGGAATTGCTCGCGGAAGTACCGTAAGAGCTCGAAATGTAGGACGGGATATTTTTGCAGGCCTGAAGAATATTATCGGAGGTGAAATCAGTGAATACACCAAATTACAAGCTGATTCTCGAGATCAGGCACTACAACGCCTTGAACAAGATGCTTCAAGATTGGGAGCCAATGCAGTAGTCAACCTTCGTTTTACAACAACTATGGTTATGCAAGGCTGTTCCGAAATGCTTGCCTATGGAACCGCTGTTACTGTTAAATAACAAAAGATCATTGTAATTCTCTAAAATATTGTTTTTATTGTTTTATAATAAACATGATATAATTTAAGGAAAAATGTTATTTACGTTCGCAATACACGATGTAATAACGGGGATAAAAATACCTTAACAAAGGCCGTACCCCTATTTTACTAGTGTCTGGTGATGTCCAAAATTCAGAATCTTTGATTTTCCAGCCCGTTTTTTCCAATAAAAATTGGAATTGCTTGGGTTCAAATTCATGATAATGCTTGTCCCAATCGTCCGTCTCATTCCAGTAAGCTCGGGCAAACCAGAGTTTCAGTGGTATTGAGGCAATGAGTTTATTGGATTTCAATTCTTTTAAAATATTGTAAGGAGCCAACAAATGTTCAAAAATCTCAAAAGCAGTTACACAATCACAGTTTGTTTGAGCAATTTCTTTAAAATCATCGTCTAAATTCTCTCCTTGGGTATTGGAAACCGAGTAACCTGCTGCTTTAAACTGAGGTGTAAAAGGGTTTTCTGTCCCCAAATCCAGTAGCTTACTTCCTGGATTAAGATGTTTGCCCATAAAGGCTAAAGTTTTGTTGTAACGTTTCTGATGTACTTTTGTAATCCCCACTTATTCTCTTGTTTTACCGATAAAAACATTAACGCCTTTGGGAATTGGATTTCCACCAGAACGTCTAAAACTTACAATTTGACCACTGTGATAGATAAAATCTGATATGGGACCGTTTATTAGGTTCCAAAGTGGAAATACAGATTGCTTCCCTCCTGTTTCAAACATTAGATTAAAACCGTTGAGTTCTTCTGGAGACTTCTCCTTAAAAGCACTCGCTGCGTCTTCTAAATTATAAAGAGTCTCCGATCGAATTTTTAACCAATCTATCGGGGGGGGGTCTGAAGGTCTAATAATTACCTTGTTTAGGGCAGTGTTTTTAATTATTTCGGAAAGCTCATGAATATGCTCTAAAGTCTCAAAAGTGGATTTTCCACTGTCTGAGGGTTTGAAAGAAAGATCATCATCAGTAAGTCCCTCAGTAGCCCAATAATACCGGTACCCTGCTCCCTCAATCATTCGTACAATAAGATTGCCAGCTTCATAGTCTGGTGCCGCCTCTGGGATTGCTTTGAAAGGGATTTCCTTGGAGTTGATTTCTTGTGCCATAGCCGAAGTGTTGATGAAAAGAAAAAGTAGGATTAGATTTCTCATTTTAATTATTTTTTAATTCATCTAAAATAGTATTTTAGCAACAATAAAGCTTTTTAGATGTCAAAGAAATTAAACAGCCTGGCCGATTTAGCCAACCTGAAATTTGATGATCTGGCACCAGACCCAAAGCCTCAGGAAAACAAAGAAATTCCTTTTGCAAAGCAACAGCTTGAGGCACAATTCAGTAACAAAGGAAGAGCTGGAAAAACAGTTACCGTAATCAGGGGTTTTGATGGTGATGAACCAGATTTAAAACTACTAGGAAAAACCCTAAAAAAAGCTATTGGTGTTGGCGGAAGCATTAAAAATGGTGAAATCATCATACAAGGAAACTATAGGGATCAGCTTATGAAAATTCTTTCGGATATGGGACACAGCGTGAAGCGTGTTGGAGGATAAAACCCCTACCAATCAATTATCTTTTTTCCCTTAATTTTTAGATATTCGTTGCACTTGCTGAAGTGCTTATTCCCAAACCAATACCCCCGATTAGCACTTAAAGGAGATGGGTGTCCTGTGCTTAATATCAGGTGCTTAGATCCATCAATTAGCTTAATTTTATTTTTTGCAAAACTGCCCCAAAGCAAAAACACAATCGACTCGCATTCGGTTGAAATTTGACGAATAACTTCATCAGTAAATATTTCCCAACCTTGCTTTTGATGGCTAGCCGCTTCCCCTTCTCTCACTGTCAATGTAGCATTTAGCAGTAAAACGCCCTGTTTTGCCCAACGTTCTAAGTTTCCGCTTTCTGGGTAAGCAAGCTTGAGATCAGCTTCTATTTCATTAAAAATATTGACTAAAGATGGAGGATGTTTCTCTCCCTCGGGCACAGAAAAGCTTAATCCATGTGCCTGACCTTTTCCATGATAAGGGTCTTGACCCAACAAAACGACTTTTAATTGACTAAAACTGCAACACTCAAAGGCTGAAAAAATCTTATTGGGTTCTGGATAGCACGCATTTTGATTGTACTCCCGCTTTATAAAACCCATCAACTCCTTAAAGTAAATCTGTTCTTGGGATTTCCCAATAATTTTTTCCCAACCCGAAGGCATTCGATCCTGCATGAAATTATGTATTTTTGCATTGCTAAATTATGAAAATACCTAAGAAAGCACTTAGCGACCTAGAATTTACTACTGTTCTCGAACAACTCTCCCAGCTTGCAATTACTGTCTTGGGTAAAGAAGCTTGTATCAACATGCTACCCTACGAAAATAAAGAAGAAATGATCCTTCAACTCAATTCGGTTTCTGAATTTACATCGTCTTTTGACAATGAAAATCGGATTCCTAACCACGGATTCGATGATTTATCGGTAGAAATCAACCTTTTAAAAATTGAAAATTCAGTTCTTGAAATAGAGGGTTTTAGACGAATAGCAAGTGCTTCTGATACCATCAATACTCTTTTAAAGTTTTTTAAAAAATTCAAGGAATACTACCCAAAAATATATTCTCAAGGTTCCGAAATTGAGATTACCAAAGAGCTCGCAAACTCAATAAAAAATGTGATTGATCGATTTGGAGAGGTTCGAAACGATGCCTCGCCAGAGCTCCATCAAATTCGAAAAAGAATCCAGAGTGTACGTTCAAAAATCGGTCAAAGCTTTCAGCGAGCTTTAAGTCAATACAGCACGGCTGATTATTTGGATGATATCAAAGAATCTGTTGTTGAAAACTGTCGCGTTTTGGCTGTAAAAGCAATGTACAGACGAAAAGTTAAGGGAGCTATTATGGGAAGTTCCAGAACGGGAAGTATTGTTTATGTAGAGCCAGAAATTACGCTACAACACACTCGAGAACTCAACAACCTTCAATTTGAAGAAACCGACGAAATTAAACGTATTTTATTACAATTAACCCAGTTTTTACAGCCCTATCGTTCATTACTCATTGCGTACCAAGACTATTTGATACTCATTGACAGCTACTATGCACGAGCCAAATATGCTGAAAAGACAAATAGTATCTTACCCAAAATCAATTCCAACAGAGAACTTTGTTTGGTAAAAGCCTACCACCCCCTCCTTTATTTATCCAATAAGTTAGAAAGTAAAACAACTTATCCTCAAGACATCACTTTAAAAAAAGAACAGCGAATAATTATCATTTCTGGGCCGAATGCCGGAGGAAAAAGCATAACTCTGAAGACGCTAGGTTTGTTACAACTCATGTTACAAACGGGAATACTGATTCCCGTTCATGAACAAAGCACCGTTTGCTTTTTTGATAGAATATTAACGGATATTGGTGATAACCAGTCCATTGAAAATCATTTAAGCACCTACTCCTATCGGTTAAAAAACATGAAGTACTTCATCCGAAAGTGCAATAAAAACACTCTTTTTTTGATTGATGAGTTTGGAACAGGATCGGACCCTGAATTGGGAGGAGCGTTGGCTGAATCTTTTTTGGAAGAGTTTTACAATCGTGAAGCCTACGGAATCATAACCACCCACTACTCTAACCTCAAAGTACTAGCGAATGAACTTCCGAAAATGTCTAATGCAAACATGCAGTTTGACAATAAAACTCTAGAACCTATTTTTAATTTAATTTTAGGAGAAGCGGGAAGCTCATTTACTTTTGAGGTTGCTCAAAAAAATGGAATCCCCTACAGTCTTATCAATCGCGCCAAGAAAAAAATTGAACGTGGAAAAGTGCGTTTTGACGCAACTATTGCGAAACTCCAAAAAGAACGTTCTCAGATGACCAAAACAGGTAAATCTCTGAGGGAGCTGGAAAGTAAAGCCATAGAAGAGAATCAAAGACTAGAATTTTTGAATAAAAAAATTAAAGAGAAACTAATTGGTTATCAAGAACTTTTTGACCACAACCAACGTATGATTGTCTTGGGAAACAAGATTAACGACGCTGCTTATCGGTATTTCGAAAATGGAAAAAAGCGTCCTTTGATTGCTGATTTACTTCGTTTGGTGGAATCCGAAAATTCAAAACGCAAAAAAAAATCTGCAGCAGTTAAAAAGAAAGAAAAAGCCTCCAAAGAAAGAGCAAATCAGGAGGCTACAAATGCTTTAGTTGGGATTCGTAAAGAAAAAAGAGAAAATAAAAAAGTAGCTCCACAACCTATTAAATTAAAAATAGACTTTAATATAGGTGATCAGGTTCGTTTATTCGATGGAAAAGCCGTGGGAACAATTGATTCGATTGAAAAAGAAAAAGCAATCGTAAATTACGGTATGTTTACCACTCAAATTCGACTGGAAGCTCTTGATTTAGTTCAAGCAATGAAGCAAAAAAAATGAATTTAATATTTTGAAAATAGTTATTATTCTTTTTGATGGCTCCTGCCTGTTGTGCAATGCATGGGTAAGACGCCTGTGTAATTGGGATAAAAAAAATATTCTGCGTTTTGCCACTTTGGACAGCAGTACCGCAAAAGACTTTTTTGAAGAACACAATTTGAATCCTAACTCAATGGAAACTGTGGTTTTTTGGAAACCCAAAGAAATGTATGCTATTGAAGCTCAGGCTACATTTGAACTTTTCAAGACCTTGGGTGGTTTGTGGAGTTTAGCTACTGTTTTTAGCTTACTTCCAAACTTCATTACTCGAAATATCTATCGTTTCATTGCAAGAAATCGCTACAGGTGGTTTGGGAAATCAGACAATTGCCCCCTTCCCGATCCCAAATACGTTCATAAATTCTTGGACTAGTTGTTCTATGACTTTCGATAATTCAATCAAGTCTAATCTAAATTAAATTTATTTATTCACATTGAGATCAACGTTAAATTTAGACTAGAATGTAACGCTAGTAGAATAAAAATAATCTGGCAGCATCGAATTGATTAAGTAAAATTTATTTTGAAATTATCACCCAACGTCTTAAACAAAACTGAATTCATGACAAAAAACCTAAACCCTCCGATTCTGATCAATGTAACCTTAATTTTATTTTTAATTTGAAATTTTATAGGAGTATTTGCCTTTTTGATGGATCAAACAGTTGATCCTTCAACCTTAGACCCAATTCATAAAGAATTCATAACACAATTTCCGTAGTGGACTAAAATAATTTATATACTCGCCGTTGGCTTCGGCACAATCGAAACAATTGCTTTGTTAAAAAAGAAAAAAGTTGTCCAAATTTTTTTAATAGCTCCTTTACTGTGCTTTATTATCCAAATGTACCATAGCCTTTTTATTGCAGTTGGAATCGAAGCTTTTGGAGATGCGGCAGTTATACTCCCAGTAATTGTTATTTATTTTACGCATTTTTCTGTTTGGATCACAGATCTTCACAAAATAAAGAGCTGACTTATTTGAGTTTTCCTATTGATTTTCCTACTAGCATAGACACAGTGGCGTCACCTGTAACATTAACTACAGTCCTACACATGTCTAATGGGCGATCGATGGCAAAAATTAGTGCCAATCCAGCTTCTGGGATACCCGCTTGAGCTAGAACAATTACCAACATTACAATACCTGCACTCGGAACAGCTGCTGTCCCAATTGATGCTAGTGTAGCAGTAAAAACGATCCCAAGCTGTGCACTCAAACTCAAATCAAGACCAAATGCCTGAGCAATAAAAACTGCTGCTACTCCTTGATAAACCGAAGTTCCATCCATATTGATAGTTGCACCAATTGGTAGAACAAAACTGGCTACTTCTTCATCTACCTTGAGGTTGTCTTCAACACATTCCATAGTAACTGGAAGAGTTGCAGCACTTGAACTTGTAGAAAATGCCAACAATTGAGCGGGAGCAATTCCTTTCATAAAAAATGAAGTTGAACGTTTAGTAAAAACATTTACAATTATGATGTAAACCACAATCATAAAAGCCAATCCAAGGATCAAGGTAATAGCATACATACCCAATGCTTGAAACAATTCTAAACTAGGAGCCTCCACAATTAGAGAAGCCAAAAGTGCAAATACTCCATAGGGAGCTATTTTCATGATCATGTCGATCATTTTGAGAATTACATCGTTGAAAGAATCAAAAAATTTCTTTAGCGGTTTAGACTTTTTCTTCGGCAATAAAATCATACCAATACCAAAGAATAAAGCAAAAAATATGATCTGTAACATGTTCTTGTTACTTGATGCTGCTGCAAATATATTGGAAGGAATCAACTCTACTAGTGGTTTTAGTGGGCCTTCTGCTTTTCTTTTAGCAGCAACTGCCTGTTTGGCTTGAGTATCTGTTGCATAAGCCTCAACAAGCTCTTTTCGTGTTTCTACACTTATGGATTTACCAGGTTGTATGACGTTGACCAATACCAAGCCAATGGTAACAGCCGTTAAGGTTGTAAGCAAGTAGATTGCTATGGTTCTGCCCCCCATAAGGGATAGCTTCGAAATATCTTTCAAATCAGACACACCTTTAATTAATGATGCAAGAATCAGGGGGATGGCTATCAGTTTCAATAAATTAATAAAAATGGTTCCAAATGGCTTAACGTAATCTCCAGTGAATTGAGATCCACCATTGATAAAGGACATGATTAATCCAAAAATAATACCGATTAGCATTCCAATTAAAATCTTCCAGTGTAGGGCTAATTTTTTCATAGTTTAAATTTTATTTGTGAGGTACACTAATTTAAAATCTGCAATAACCAAAGCAGCCATGGCTTCTACAATAGGAACAGCTCTTGGTACAACACATGGGTCATGTCTTCCTTTACCCTCCATTACTACCTTTTGACCTTTATTATTTATGGTTTCTTGTGCTTGCATTACGGTTGCTACAGGTTTAAAAGCAACATTAAAATAAATATCCATTCCATTGGATATTCCTCCTTGAATGCCTCCAGAGTGATTCGATTGTGTGGTCCCGTCTTTATTGAAAGGATCGTTGTGCTGGCTTCCTTTCATTTGAGACCCTTCAAAACCGCTTCCATATTCAAACCCTTTAACGGCATTTATGGACAGCATTGCTTTGCCAAGTTCAGCATGAAGCTTATCAAAAGCTGGTTCTCCAAGACCAACAGGTACATTCTGAATGACACAGGTAATTACTCCTCCAACCGTATCTCCTTCTTTTCTAATTTGACGGATGTATTCCTCCATTTTTTTTGCCATCACAGCATCTGCGCAACGTACTGGATTTTGTTCGATAACCTCAAAATCGAGTTCTTGATAGGTTTTTTTTATTTTTAGAGGCCCAACAGCAGAAACAAAAGCTGTTAAATTAATGTCTGATAAGTATTGTTTTGCAATGGCTCCGGCCACTACTCTACTAGCTGTTTCTCGTGCAGAGCTTCTTCCTCCTCCCCGATAATCACGGAAACCGTATTTTTGATCGTATACGTAATCAGCATGAGAGGGACGGTAACTGTCTTTGATATGACGGTAATCTTTGGATTTTTGATTAGTGTTGTGTATTGCAAAACCAATAGGAGACCCTGTAGTCTTACCTTCAAATATTCCAGAATAAAAAACAACTTCATCCGGTTCTTTACGCTGAGTTACAATTGCAGATTGACCAGGCTTACGTCTGTTCAGCTCGTGTTGTATGATATCGATATCCAATTTAATCCCTGCTGGGCAACCGTCGATTACACCTCCCAACGCTGGGCCATGAGATTCTCCAAAAGTGGTGAGATTAAAAATATTACCAAAACTATTTCCTGCCATATTCATTCAATAAGATGCACAAATATACTACTTTAAATCCCCACTTGAAATCATATGCAAACTCTATTTTTATTGTTAATTATCGGAATAAATTAAACATCGAATTCCTATATTTGCATATGAGAAAAAATGTGTTCCTTACTTCTTGCTTTATCTTTTGTCTTTACATAAGTTCATGTACTTCAATTGAGTCCAATACCTTTGTAATAAAAGGGACCACTGACCACTACAATGGGAAAAGTATTTATCGTATCAAATCTGGCCCAAATGGACAACCCATTACCATTGATTCTACAAAAATAGCGGATGGTAGTTTCGAGATGAAGGGATCTGTAGATCAAGTTGATGTTAATTTTCTTTTTTTAGAGGGAATCAGTGGAAATATCCCAATTGTAATTGAGGAGGGCCTGATTGAGACCCAAATTTACAAAGACAGTATAAATGTTTCTAAAGTTGGTGGTACCCCATCAAATGATGATTTATCAACGTATAAGGTTTCAACCCAAGGTTTTGCACAAATAATGAAAACTTTAGCCGCAGAAATAAATCAGGCCAATTCACTAGGAGACAATGTTTTATCAGAGGACATAACCTCTAAATACAGAACAGTGGAACAAAATCTAAGTACGTATGAAAAGGATTTTATGAATTCAAATCCAAAGTCTTACATAGCTGCTCTTATTCTTGAACGTCTGTTAATTACGAAAGCATTTTTATCATCTGAAGCAAAGCCTATTTACGATAACTTTGACCAAAAGATTCAAAGTAGTGTCTCTGGTAAAAAAATAGCTTCAATCCTAAATCAACCAAGAAATCCAACTGCAATAGGTGAAAAAGCTCCAGTTTTTGAAGGTCCATCACCCAGTGGTAATTTAATTAATTTGGGATCTATCAGGGGAAAAGTAACAATAATTGATTTTTGGGCATCATGGTGCCGTCCTTGTCGCATAGAGAACCCCAATTTGGTTCGACTTTACAAACGAATGCACAACAAGGGCCTTGAAATTGTTGGAGTTTCTTTAGATAGAAATAAAGCAAGCTGGGAAAGAGCCATTGAAGATGATGGACTTAGTTGGAGTCATGTTTCAAACCTTCAGTACTGGAAAGACCCTATTGCTATTCTTTATGGTGTTCGAAGTATTCCAGCAGCATTTATTCTTAATAAAGATGGAGTTATTGTAGCTAAAAATCTCAGAGGAGCACAACTGGACGCTAAAATTGAGGAACTCTTAAAACAATAATATTGGTCCTTGCTAAATCACTTTAAACCTAAATATTATTAGATTTTTAATTTCTTTTTTTGAATAGTATCATGCCCGTTAAAAGAGAAACAAGCAAAAGTAGAACGAGTGTTGTAAATGATTCTTGAATAACCCAGGGCGCTAGAATTAAAGTTGCAAGTATTCCTCCTATAGCTCCACCAAAATGAGCGGTATGTCCAATATTATCTTGTTGTCTTTTCATACCGAAGATCGTGTACACTAAGTAGCCTATTCCAAAAACATAACCAGGTAAAGGGACAGGGAAAAAAATAAAACTCAATCTCATTTCTGGAACCATCAAGATGGTTGCATACAAAATCCCCATTGTTGCTCCACTAGCGCCTACTGCACTGTAATACAAATTATCTCTGTGAAAATAAAAGGCAAAAAGATTTCCGGCTGTAAGACACAATAAGTAAAGTATCGTAAAGTTAAAAAAACCAACGCGAGCTAGGGCTTGAGGACCAAAAAGATAAAAGGTAAACATATTGAAACCGAGATGTGACCAATCTACATGCAAGAATGCGGAACTAAAAATCCGATAATATTGTCCGTTTTTTATGGCCGCAATATTAAATTTAAATTTATTAAAAAATTCAAGATCGTTAAACCCCTTAAGAGAAACAATTAGGTTTGCTATAATTATTCCTGAAATTATTGGTGAAAGTGATTGCATTTTGATTTAATAATTGGACTTAAATATACTTATATTTACAAAAAAAAATGTGCAATTAATTGTTTTCCTCTTAAGCTACCCCATTTTAATTGGGATTTCTATCTTACCCAATTTTTTCATCTACGGTTTGTCCGATTTTCTGTATGCAATTCTTTACAAAGTATTTGGTTATCGAACTAAAGTGGTTCGTAAAAATTTAAATCTATGTTTTCCCAATAAAAGTGAAAAGGAACTTCAAGCTATTGAACGAGCTTTTTACAAACACCTATGCGACATTTTCGTGGAAATGATCAAAGCTCTCACGATTTCAAAAAAACAGGTGCTGAAACGATTTAAATTCAAAAACATAGAATTAGTCAATCAATACCTCAGAAATAACAGAGGTGTTGTTTTAGTTTGCGGGCATTATTCAAGCTGGGAGGGAATGCTTTCTATTGGTTATCATATCGAAGGAAAAGGATATGCTGTTTACACTCCCCTTTCCAATAAATACTATGAACGATTGATTGTAAAGTCTAGAGAAAAACACTTGATCCATCTAGGATCTCGATACAAGGTTTTGAGTGATGTTCATTACAACCAAGAAAACAACATTACATACATTTACGGTTTAGCTGCAGATCAATCGCCCCAGCCGAAACCTAAAACCTACTGGAGGACTTTTATGGGTTTAGAGATTCCAGTGTTTAATGGAGCAGAACAAATGGCTGTAAAATTTGATTTACCAGTAGTGTTTGCTGACATCAACAGAACAAAAAGAGGGCATTATGAAATCAATATCGATATGATTTCAGAAGAGCCTATAAAAACTAAGAAAAATGAAATTACCGATATCTTTACCGAACGATTGGAAGCACAAATTCGAAAAGATCCTACTCAATATTTTTGGACTCATAACCGTTTTAAGCACATGGGCAAAAAACCAAACTAAGGATTAAAGGACAATAGCTCTTCTTTGAACCTATTCATCAATTTATCAGCTAGCTTCTGTGATCGAGCTTCGGTGTAAACTCTAATAATTGGTTCTGTGTTTGATTTTCTCAAATGAACCCATGAATCTTTAAAATCAATTTTTACTCCATCAATTATATTTGGTTTTTGAGCTTGATATTTTTCTTCTATATGCACAAGTAAATTATCGGTATTCATTGCCGGTTCCAATTCAATTTTTCCTTTACTCATAAAGTACTCAGGATAGGTTTTTTTGAGATCAGAAACCGAAAGTTTACATTCACTGATTAAAGAAAGAAAAAAAGCAGTTCCAATTAATGAATCTCTTCCATAATGCAAATGTGGATCTATAATTCCTCCGTTTCCCTCTCCTCCAATAACGGCATTACAGGCTTTCATTTGTTGAACTACATTAACCTCTCCAACAGCACTGCTGTAATATTTTCCGCCGTGCTTTTCGGTTATGTCTCTTAAAGCTCTTGTTGAAGACATATTAGAAACGGTGTTTCCTTTTTTCTTTGAAAGCACATAGTCTGCACAGGCTACCAAAGTGTATTCCTCTCCAAACATTTCTCCATTTTCATCTATAAAAGCCAAACGATCTACATCTGGATCTACTACAATCCCAAAATCTGCATTGGTTTCAATTACCTTTGCCGAGAGAGCTCCTAAATGTTCTTTTAAGGGCTCTGGATTGTGAGGAAATTGCCCGTTAGGTTCACAAAAAAGTTCAACAACTTCTATATCAAAAGCTCTAAGAATTTCAGGAATTGCTATTCCTCCAATTGAATTAACGCCGTCTACAACAACCTTAAGCTGTGTAGTCTTGATTTTGTCTACCTCTACCAAAGGATGGTCTAAAACGGCTTTGATGTGCATATCCAAACTTGTGTTATGTTGTTTGACGCTCCCCAAATCATCAACCGCTGCAAAATCAAAATTTTCTTCATCAGCAATCGCTAGGATTTGCCCTCCAGCTTCAGCATTTAAAAACTCACCATTTGCATCCAATAACTTCAGTGCATTCCATTGTTTGGGGTTGTGACTTGCGGTTAAAATAATACCTCCCTGTGACTTTAACTTTGGAACCATCATTTCTACTGTAGGCGTCGTAGCCATGTCTAGATCAATAACATCAATCCCCAAACCAATTAGAGTATTTGAGACCAGAGCCTGAACCATTTTACCAGAAATACGGGCATCACGCCCGATTACAACTGTACATTTTGCAGATTGAGCTTGTGACTTGACATACTCGCCGTAAGCTGCTGAAAAGCGAACGATATCAAGTGGAGTTAAATTATCCGAGGGCTTTCCACCTATTGTTCCTCGAATTCCAGAAATAGATTTGATTAGAGACATGTTTTTTTTTCAAAGATAATCTAGTTCTAAAAAATTTCATCTTGTTTTTGAATTAAATAAGGTTGGTTTGAAAAAAGAAAACTAGTTTTAGTGAATGAATTACTTAGCGCATATATATTTATCTGGTGCCAATTGGGAATTGAAGTTTGGGAATTTTATTGCCGATTCGGTTCCAGGAAAACAATTTAAAAACTATCCAGGAAAAATTAGAAAAGGAATTTTATTGCATCGAGCAATAGATGATTTTACAGATAAACACCCCATTTTTAGAAAACATACCAAGCTTTTATTTAAAGATTACGGACATTACAGCAGAGTAATTGTTGACATGTATTACGATCATTTTTTAGCCGCACTTTGGTCTCAATACCATTGCCAAAACCTAGAAGATTTTACAAAAGAATTTTACGCTCTAATCGATAAAAAATTCGATTTGCTTCCCCATAAAATGATAAAGACATTCCCATACATGAAAACCCAAAATTGGTTATTACAGTACAAAACAATAAGTGGTCTAGAACTCATTTTGGGACAAATGGAAAAGCGCACAAAGTTTGATTCAAAACTAAAAAAATCAATCTCAAATCTCCGAGAAGATTATGATGTTTTCAAAAATGGATTTCTTCTATTTTTTGAAGACATACAAATATTTGTATCTTCAAAATTTGAATCTTTTTAACCTAATCGAATATGAAAAACACCCGAACCTTTTTGAAATTATGCTTCTTTACATTTAGTCTCATTTTTATTAGCTGTAGAACTCCAACAAAAATAAATGGTGGAGTTGTGTCTGCTATGCCCTATGCCTCAGAAGTAGGTGTTAAAATTCTAGAAAAAGGTGGGAATGCCTTCGATGCGATGGTAGCTACTAATTTTGCTTTAGCTGTTGTTTATCCCGTTGCAGGGAACATTACTGGTGGAGGTTTCTTTGTTTACCGAAATGCAGATGGGAGTTCTGGAACACTGGATTACAGAGAGCAAGCTCCAGAAAAAGCCCATAAAGATCTGTATTTAGATGAGGCGGGAAACGTTATTCAAGATAAAAGTACAGTAGGTGGCTTGGCTGTTGGTGTTCCTGGAACCGTAGCTGGAACACTAGAAATTCATCAAAAACTTGGAACTATGCCCATGCATGAGTTAATCCAACCCGCAATTTATTTGGCGGAAAACGGGTATGCAGTTACCGAAAAACAGGCACGCAGCTTTAATACATACAGAGAACAATTTATTGAAGTAAATGGTGCCGACACTTTTTACGCTCATGAATTTAAAGCTGGCGATATCCTAAAAAATCCGCCACTTGCAAAAGTTCTTAGAGAAATAGCAACCAATGGAATTGAAGGTTTTAATTCCGGCTGGGTTGCCGAAGCCATGGTTTCTGGAGTTCAAAAGTCTGGTGGTATTTTAACTCAGAAAGACTTGGTAAATTATAAACCAAAATGGAGAGATCCTCTAACTTTTTATTACAAAGATTTAAAGGTTATTTCAATGGGACTACCTTCTAGCGGAGGAATTTGTTTAAATCAAATGATGAAAATGATTGAGCCTTACGACATTCAAGGAATGGGTCACAACTCACAAAAAAGTATTCAACTGATGATTGAGGCAGAAAGAAGATCATATGCTGATCGAAGTGAATTTTTGGGTGACCCTGATTTTGTCAAAGTTCCATTAAACATTTTATTGGATTCAGTTTACATAAGCAGCAAAATGAACAATTTTGATTGGAACAGGGCAACTCCATCATCAGAAATTAAACCTGGAGAATCTTATTTTTTCGAAAGTGATGAAACGACTCACTTTTCTATTCTTGATGATCAAGGAAATGCTGTTTCTGTTACAACCACTCTCAATGGTGCTTTCGGTTCAAAAGTTTTTATTGATGAACTGGGGGTGTTTATGAATAATGAAATGGATGATTTTAGTAGTAAACCCGGAGTACCTAATATGTTTGGATTAATTGGTAACCTCGCTAATGCAATTGAACCTAAAAAACGTATGTTGAGTTCAATGACTCCAACTATTATAGAAAAAAAGGGTGAATTGTTCCTAATTTTAGGCAGCCCTGGAGGCTCAACCATCATCACTTCTGTGTTCCAAACAATACTAAACGTCTATGAACATAAGTTATCAATTCAGCAGTCTGTCGATGCGTCGCGGTTTCATCATCAATGGTTACCAGACAGCATAACATTTGAACCCAATAAATTCGATCCAAAGCTTCTCCATAATTTAAATGATATTGGGTACAATTCTGAAGAAAAAAAGTCAAAAATTATTGGAAAGGTAGACGCCATTTTGGTAGATGATGATGGGATAATAACATTAGGAGCAGATTATCGAGGAGATGACACTGCTAAAGCCTATTAAATTTCTTTTTATTTTCTAGTAAACAGAAAATTTAGTCCAGACTAAAGTTGTATTTTTATGCCTTATTTTTATTATGAAGAAAAATTCAAATGTGATTGACGTTCAAGGGGCACGTGTTCACAATCTTAAAAATATTGATGTTCGTATTCCTAGAGATCAACTTGTTGTTATTACGGGACTTTCTGGGAGTGGAAAATCATCTCTTGCATTTGATACTATTTACGCCGAGGGACAGCGTCGTTACATGGAAACTTTTTCTGCATATGTTCGCCAATTTTTAGGGAATTTAGAACGTCCTGAAGTAGATAAAATAGATGGACTCTCCCCTGTGATTGCTATTGAACAAAAAACAACATCAAAAAGTCCTCGTTCTACTGTGGGAACGATTACTGAGGTTTATGATTTCTTGAGGCTTATGTTTGCCCGTATTGGAACCGCTTACAGTAATCAAACTCATGAAAAGATGGTCAGCTACACTGATGACCAAATCATGGAGCTCATTCAACAAGATTATGCAGAGCAAAGTGTTATCATTTTAGCTCCAATTATTAAATCAAGAAAAGGACATTATCGAGACCTCTTTGAAAACCTTGCTCGGCAAGGTTTTCTCAAGGTAAGGGTAGACGGAGTAATCGTTGAACTTACTAGCGGGATGAAATTAGATCGATACAAAACACATGATATTGAGTTGGTTATTGATCGTGTCAGAATCAGTGAAAGCGTTTCGGGTATTAAGAGACTTCAAGAGTCGCTAATTACTGCAATGTATCAAGGAGGTGATACCCTACTAATTTATGATGAAGCCACCCGTAAAGCTCGGTATTTCAGTAGAAATCTGATGTGTCCGAGTTCGGGAATTGCTTATCCAAAACCAGAGCCCAATACCTTCTCATTTAATTCTCCAAAAGGAATGTGTCCAGATTGTAAAGGATTAGGGACTCAGCAAGTCGTCAATCGAAATAAAATCATTCCCGATGATTCTGTTTCTATTAAATCTGGTGGTATCATACCCCTAGGGGCTCAAAAAAAGTCTTGGAGCTTCAAACAAATAGAAGTCATTGCTCAACGATATAATTTTAATTTATCTGATCCCATAAATAAAATTCCTAAAGCTGCATTAGAAATAATTCTAAATGGTGGTGCTGAGACTTTTTCTGTTGAATCAAAAACTCTTGGAATTACCCGAAATTACAAAATCGATTATGAAGGAATTGAAAACTTCATAAAAAATCAATACAAAGAAGCAACTTCATCTAACATAAAGCGCTGGGTAAAAGACTTTATGGATCAAAAAAAATGCATGTCTTGTAAAGGATCCCGTCTGAGAAAAGAGGCCCGATTTTTTAAAATCAATGAGCTCAATATTGCAGAGTTAGCAGCATTGGATTTGGATGAATTGTATTCTTGGTTCGAAGAGCTACCCAAGTTTTTATCCGAAAATGAAAAGATTATTGGCGAAGAAATTATAAAAGAAATAAAAGCTAGACTTCAATTCTTATTGAATGTAGGTTTAAATTATTTGTCTCTTAACCGTTCTTCCAAGTCATTATCGGGTGGTGAGGCACAAAGAATACGTTTAGCCACTCAGATTGGATCACAGCTTGTAGGAGTGTTGTACATTTTGGATGAGCCCAGTGTCGGATTGCATCAGCGTGATAATGAGCGTTTGATTGAGTCTCTCTTCTCGCTCAGAGATATTGGAAATTCTGTTTTGGTAGTTGAACACGACAAAGATATGATTATAAAAGCCGACTATGTAATTGATATTGGTCCTTTTGCAGGAAAAAATGGTGGTGAAATCATTTCAGAAGGCAAGCCCAAAGATATTTTAAATCAAAACTCTCTCACTTCTCAATATTTAACAGGAACTAAAAAAATTGAAATTCCAAAAAAAAGAAGATCTGGTAATGGTAAAGCTCTTGTACTTTCAAATTGTACAGGGAATAATTTGAAAAACGTTACCCTAACCCTACCCTTAGGAATGATGGTTGGTATTACAGGTGTTTCAGGAAGTGGAAAATCTTCTCTAATCAATGGGACTTTGTATCCAATCCTAAACGCATATTTCTTTAATGGAGTTAAAAAACCACTAGCTCATAAAAGTATTTCTGGACTGGAATATTTAGACAAAGTCGTTGATGTAAATCAGAGTCCAATTGGCCGTACCCCTCGAAGTAATCCAGCAACTTATACAGGTATGTTTAGTGAAATACGCTCATTATTCACGCTAACTCCAGAGGCTCAAATCAGAGGATACAAGCCCGGTCGTTTTAGTTTTAATGTCAGAGGAGGGAGATGTGAAACCTGTGTCGGTGGGGGTATAAAAGTCATTGAAATGAACTTTCTACCCGATGTGTTGGTCGAATGTGAATCCTGTCAAGGAAAAAGATTCAACAGAGAAACCCTTGAAATACGATTTAAAGGAAAATCAATATCGGATGTGTTGAATATGACCATTGATAAGGCTTGTGCTTTTTTTAAATCCATACCTAAGATTTATAAAAAATTAAAAACATTGCAAGATGTTGGTCTAGGTTACGTTGCTCTGGGGCAATCATCAACAACATTATCAGGAGGAGAGGCTCAAAGAATCAAACTAGCGACTGAACTATCAAAGCGAGATACTGGAAACACCCTCTTTATTTTAGATGAACCTACCACAGGTTTGCATTTTGAAGATATTAGAGTACTTTTAAAAGTATTAAACCACTTGGTCAACAAAGGCAATACCGTTGTGATTATAGAACATAATCTGGATGTAATAAAGCAAGTGGACCACATTATTGACATTGGTTATGAAGGTGGTAAAAACGGAGGTCAAATTATAGCCGAAGGAAGTCCAGAAAAAGTTGTCAAAGCAGTCAATAGCTATACAGCGCATTATTTAGCAAAAGAAATGTAAGTTGATGTAATGAAAAAAATAAAGAACAAAAGCTGGAATACTAACAAAAAAAACGACTCTTGGTATCTCTATAAAATAATAGGAGAATTTGTTCATGATTATGAAAAAATGGATAGTATTTGTCCCTATATTTCAATTTTTGGATCGGCTAGAACCCAACCCCAACATCCTTTTTATCAACTAGCAACTGCTTTAGCTAATGCAATAGCAACAGCCGAATATAGAATTATTACTGGTGGAAGTCCAGGAGTCATGGAGGCAGTCAACAAAGGGGCTCAGGATGTGAACGGTATTTCAATAGGCCTAAATATTGCACTCCCTTTCGAGCAAAGTTCAAACCCATACAAAGAAGATCTCGATTTATTTTCTGTCATTAAATACACAAGAAGAAGTACTAAATTTTTTAGAAAAATTTCATTCAAAAGAATTTTTAACCTAAATTTTTAAAGCTGTTGAACTTTTATTTCAAGATTGCTTTACTATTCACCCTTTTCCTCCATACTCTGCTTTTGAGCCAAGGATTGGTTGTTAAAAATAATTTTTCAATAAATCTAAAAACGGAAGAAAAAACTTTAGAGGTTTCTCAAAAAATCCAATTAAAAAATAATACTTCCAAAGCTTTAACCGATTTTTTTTTCAACGACTGGTCACATTCATACAGTTCCTCAAAATCACCATTGGCAAAAAGATTTGCAGAAGAGTACGATCGAAGGTTTTATTTGGGAATTAAGTCTAAAAGGGGGAAAACGTTTGGATTAAAAATTTCAATTAACGGAAAAGAGACAAAATGGGAAAGACTTGAAGACCAAATTGATATTATCAAAATTGGTTTTATTAAAAAACTTAAAATTGGTGAAACCGTCGAAATCATACTTCAATACAATTTGGAACTCCCTGATGCTCGTTACACTGGATATGGTAGAATTTCAGAAAATGAATATTTTTTGAAAAACTGTTTTATTCAACTGGCTCCCTACATTGATGGAAAATGGATTAAGAACAGTAACTTAGACCTAGAGGAAACCAGTACATTACTTTCAGATTTTTCAATGGAATGGAACATTCCTCTAAACTTATTTTTGAATTCTAACTTGATTTTATGGAAAGAAGTAAAAAAGGGAAATAGAAAAACATTATTCTTATCGGCGTCAGACACCAAGGCAATTCAGTTTCATATCAGTAAACATAAACATAAGTCATATACGATAAACGAACTTATCATTGAAACCGATTTAAAAGAGGTTTATGATAGTTTGTTGGATCCTACCCCTAGCCTAATTCAGATTGAATCTTTTGTCAGTGAATATCTAGGGAAATATCCTCGAAAAAAAATGCAAATTTCTAAGCATAATTACAAAAAGAGACCTTATTATAGTCTTTCTTTGGCTCCCTCATTTTTTTCTCCTTTTTCCGATGAATTCAAATTCGAAATAAAAGCTTTAAGTGTTTACTTGAATCATCATTTAAATGAACAGTTCTTGGTCAATCCTAGAGAGAGTCACTGGCTAACTGGTGGACTTCATGCTATGATGTTAATGGAGTATGTAGATCGCTACTATCCCAATCAAAAATTACTTGGTAAAATCCCAGAACAAAGACTTCTCAGGCCTTTTGTAAAAAACTACAGTTTAAGTAAAGCACCATTTAATCATGGTTATTTATATTTCACAGAATACATCATTAGAAATAACATTCAACAAAGTACGCTTACTTCTAAAGATAAATTAATAAAATTTAATGAGCGAGTTACCACTCCAAGTCAGATTGGTCACGCAATTCGTTATGCTTATCGGTTCGATGGTAAAGAAAAAATTAATCGCGCGATTAAAAATCAAATTGGAGTTATTCAGTCCAAAGATCAATTGATTCAATCTTTAGAAAAAGAGCTCAATATCTCATGGTTTTTTGAAGATTATTTGAAAAGTAGAAATTCTATTGATTTAAAAATTGAAAAATTGAAAATAAACACGGATTCACTAACTCTTATAGTCAAACAAAAACAAAAAGGCTTAATTCCATTTACAATAGCACAAATAAGACAAGATTCAATTATTCAATTTCATAATATCAAAGACCCCAAGAAATCACAGGAAATTAAGTTAGAGAATCTACAGTCAGATTATGTAGCGATCAACCCCAGGGTTAAAATACCTGAATTGAATCAGCTAAATAACTACAAGCGAGTAAGCAAACCATCTTTTAAGCCCTTAAAGTTTACATTAATAAAAGATTTTGAAGATGTAAAGCGTAACCAAATTTTCTTTAATCCTAAGACTGATTTCAATGCATATGATGGAATAATTTTGGGTACTGGACTCTCCAACAAATCACTTGAGCGAAAACCATTTGTTTATGAAATTACGCCCAATTACAGCTTAAAAATTCGAGAAATCGTTGGCTCAATTAAATTGGGTTATCGATTTTTTAATGAAGACTCACCTTTTTACCTGACTCAAATCAGATTTTTTGGAAGTAGTTTTCATTACGATGAAAATCTAAGATATCAAACGCTTATTCCTTCCATAACTTTAGCAAAACGTCCCAGTGATTTCAGGTCAAACCAAAAGGAATTTTTTTCATTAAGTCTCGTTCAAGTGAATCGAGAGTTTGGAACCAATGCTGCTTTAACCCCAAATTACAGCATTGGAAGTCTCCGATATTTGTATTCCAACAAAGAAGCCATACGAGTGTTCAGTTCAGGCAGTAGTTTTGAGTTTTCTGACTTGTTGGGTAAATTCAGTGTGAATTTAGATTTTCGACATCTTTTTCATGACGGTAGAACATTTTCGTTTCGTTTTTTTGGAGGAAAGTTTTTATGGAATAATACCCAAGATACCACTTATTTTGATTATAGTTTGAATCGTTCGTCAGACTATCTTTTCAATTACAATTATTTAGGGCGATCTGATGCTGTAGGGCTTTATAGCCAACAATTTGTTATGTCAGAAGGTGGATTTAAATCTAAATTTACGAAACCCAATGCAAATGATTTTATTCTAGCTACAAACTTAGGTTTTAGTGTTTGGAAATGGATTGAAGCCTATACAGATATTGGAATTACAAAAAATAAAAATATTAAGGCTAAATATTTCTATGACATTGGTTTAAGATTGAATTTAGTTCCTGATTACTTAGAGTTTTACTTCCCCATTCAAAATTCAGAAAATTTTGTGCTCAACGATCAAAATTATTTATCTAATTTAAGATTTGTGTTGACCGCTGATATCAATAACCTTAAACAACTCTTTACGAGAAAATGGTTCTAGAATATTGTTTTTAATGAATTGAAGCTGGAAAAAAAGTATTGAGCTAGTCTGCTTAAATTTTTGTAAATTTGCAAAGCAAAAATTTATAAAATGTCTCTTAAAAACCTTGCTGAAGAATCTCGACTTTCCTTTAAAGATTTCAAAGCAGAAATCCTTTCTGACTACAGATTGTTGTGCATCAGTCGAGCCTGCTCTGTTCTGGGAAGAAGAGAGGTTATGACAGGAAAGGCAAAGTTTGGCATTTTTGGAGATGGGAAAGAACTTCCCCAACTGATTCTAAGTAAATTTTTTAAAAAAGGAGACTTTCGATCCGGTTATTATCGAGATCAAACCATTCTCATGGAACAAGGCTTTTTGAGCCCTCAAGAAATCTTTGCAGCTTTGTATGCTCATCCGGACATAGAAATTGAGCCCATGTCTGGAGGACGTCAAATGGGTGGCCATTTTGTTACAGAAAGTCATAATCCCGATGGATCATGGAAAAAATTAATTGATCAAAAAAACCACAGCTCCGATATTTCTCCCACTGCAGGTCAAATTCCACGGCTAGTAGGTCTTGCTCAAGCATCAAAAGTTTACAGAGCTATAGACATAAAAGGAAGCGAACGCTTTTCTGATAATGGAAATGAAATTGCATGGGGTACTATTGGAAATGCAAGTACCAGTGAAGGTATTTTCTTTGAAGCAATAAATGCTGCAGGGGTGCTACAAATTCCAATGGTAATAAGCATTTGGGATGATGATTATGGGATATCAGTTCACAACGATCAACAAACTACCAAAGGAAGTATTTCAAAGGCATTGGAAGGGCTACAAAGAAATGAAGAAGAACAAGGCTTTGAAATTTTAACCGTAAAAGGCTGGGATTACACTGCTTTAGTAGAAACTTATCAATATGCCGAAAAACTAGCCAGAAACGAGCATGTGCCTGTTTTAATTCATGTTCAAGAATTAACACAACCCCTTGGACACTCTAGTTCAGGATCACACCAGCGATACAAATCTGAGGATCGATTGAATTGGGAAAAAGAATTCGATTGCAATCTAAAAACACGGAATTGGATTCTAAGTAATGGCTTCGCTAACGAAGTTGAACTTCAAAGCATTGAAGAAAGCTGTAATAAAGAAGTTCGACAAGCTAAAATTGACGCATGGAATGCCTATCAAAATCCGATTAAAAAAGAAAAAAAAGAACTGCAAATACTTATTGACAAAGCAATTTTAGCTACAAATAAAGATTCTAATTTTCAAATTATTTCTTCCCAGATCAAAAAAATTGAAGAACCTACTTACAAAGACTTACTGCATAATTCTCGAAAGGCTTTACGTATTTTAACTCAATTCAATCATCCAATTAAAGATGAAATCAGAATCTGGAAAGAGCAATTAACTATCAGACTCAATCCAAAATTTAGCTCTCATCTTTACAGTGAATCCAAAAATCGTTTAGAGAAAATTGCTCCAGTTCCTCCAGAATACTCTAATGATGCAGAAATTGTAGATGGTAGAATAATTATTCGAGATAATTTTGATGCATTACTTAAAATTAATGACAAGCTTCTAATTTTTGGAGAAGATGTAGGAGTTATTGGAGATGTAAATCAAGGTTTAGAGGGAATGCAATCAAAATATGGGGCTGTTAGAGTTGCAGATACTGGAATCAGAGAGGCAACGATTATGGGTCAAGGGATTGGAATGGCACTTAGGGGTTTACGTCCAATTGCAGAAATTCAATATTTAGATTACATACTCTATTGCATACAAACTTTAAGTGACGATCTAGCTTCTTATCATTACAGGACTGTTGGTAAACAATCTGTTCCGTTGATAATTCGTACCCGAGGGCATCGACTGGAAGGTATTTGGCACAGTGGATCACCAATGGGAGGCATAATAAGCTTGTTGAGAGGTGTTAACGTTGCCGTCCCCAGAAACATGACTCAAGCTGCAGGTATGTACAACACCTTACTGAAAGGGGATGAACCAGCAATTGTTGTAGAATCATTGAATGGATACAGATTAAAAGAAAAAAAACCTTCTAACCTTGGAGAATTTAGAATTCCTCTTGGAAAAATAGAAGTTCTGAAAGAAGGTTTGGATATTACATTGGTTTCTTATGGATCTACCCTAAGAATGGTTGAGTCGGTAGCAAAAGAATTGATTCAATATGACATTGAAACAGAAGTAATAGATATTCAAACTTTATTGCCTCTCGATTTAAATCAAGATATCTTAAAAAGCGTTAAAAAAACAAATCGTTTGTTGATTATTGATGAAGATGTACCAGGTGGAGCTAGTGCTTATATTTTGCAGCAATTAATTGATGTTCAAGACATTTACTCTTCACTAGACAGTAGCCCCCAAACATTGACGGCAAAAGCTCATCGCCCAGCTTATGGAAGTGATGGAGATTATTTTTCTAAGCCCTCGGAAGATGATATCTTTGAAAAAGTTTATGGAATTATGCATGAATCTAACCCAGCAGCGTTCCCAAAAATCTAACTAGTCACAATTTTAATAATTAGTTCTTTCAAAAGTTCCTCAGCAGGAAGATTTTGTACACCTACTCCTTTACTTTTCAAATCTGCTTCTTTAATATGACCTATTATTTGGGCAATCTGCTTCATTGAATAAAAACGGGCAGCTGCCTGATAATCTATTACAAAATAGGGAGAAACTCCAAGAACTATCGGAGCTTTGGCAGGAGCTGGTAATCCTTGAAATAATAAAAGCTTCTGGAAAAAATTAAACAAAATTGTTATGGTAAGTGTTATGGGATGTTTTTTACTATTGGAAGCCATATAACGAATAATCCGAAAAGAGTGTTCTAGATCTCTTTTTCCCAATGCTTTCTGCAGTTCAAACCCATTAAAATCTTTACTGTACCCAATGTACTTTTCTATGATTAATGGTGTAATTTCTTGCCCAGCAGCAAGCTGATTGTTTAGTTTTTGTAATTCCTTATCTATTTTACTTAAATCAGTTCCCAAAAATGAAACCAACAAAGGAATAGCGTGTGGATGAAAATTAAAACCATATTTCAAACCACGATCTTTTATCCAAGTTGCGACTTGATCTTCATACAATGGTTTTGTTTCTAAAATTACTCCAGTCTTTGTAATTGACTTGTACGATTTTTTACGTTTATCTAATTTTTTGTGCTTGAAACAAAAAACTAATACCGTTTGAGCTTGGGGATTTTTTAGGTAAGGAAGCAATTGATCCAATGAACGGTCTAAATATTGGGCCTCTCGGACAACAACCAATTGATGAGACCCCATCATAGGAAAACGCTTTGCAGTTTCAATAATTTGCTCTGGGATCGTGTCTTTTCCATAAAGAATTGTCAAATCAAAATCACGGGCACGCTCCTCTACTACATTAGTCAAAAGCAAGTTTGTAACTTGATCAATAAAAAAAGGCTCAGTTCCCATTAAAAGGTAAATTGGTGCATAGTTTCCTTTTTTTATGGAATTCAATATTTGATTTATGTCTTTCAAAGCTAAAAATTGTTCACTTTTGTAGTATGGAACAACTTAATTTCTCCAACTACTCGTTTACTCTCAAAAGTAACGAAAATAAGACGTATATTTTCGATTTTATCCGCAAAAAAAACCTAATATTAACCCCCGAGGAATGGGTTCGACAACACTGTGTTCAATTTTTAAATAAAGAATTAGGATATCCCAAGAGTCACATCAATTTAGAAAAACAAATTAAAATCAATGGTCAAGTAAAACGTTACGATATTGTTGTTTATTCCCTCGATAGTAATGTTGAAATTTTGGTTGAATGTAAAGCTCCTTCAGTTAAAATATCTCAAGATACTTTTGATCAAATTGCTCGTTATAATATGACTTTGAAAAGTCGTTTTTTGATGTTAACCAACGGAAAAGAACACTATTTTTGTGAAATGGATTTTAAAAATAAAGCTTACCGATTTATCCAGAAACTTCCAAAATATCAAAAATGAGTATTGCTTTAGTAATTTTAAATTGGAATGGTAAGAAACTTCTTCAAAGGTTTTTGCCCGATCTCGTTCGATACAGCAAGGAAGCAAAGATCTATTTAATTGACAATGCCTCAGAAGATGATTCAATCTCTTTTGTTAAAAAGGAATTCACTGAAATAACGATCATCCAAAACAATGAAAATTTAGGGTATGCTGGAGGTTACAATACTGGTTTAAAAGAAATTGATGAAGATATTTTGTGTCTGATCAACAACGATCTTAGAGTTTCTAAAAACTGGTTGCTCCCCATAATTGAGATCTTCGAAAAAAACCCTGATACTGCAATAGCTCAACCCCATATCCTTGACGAGAAAGATCCCTCAAAATTTGAATATGCTGGTGCTGCTGGGGGTTATGTAGATCGCTTTGGATATCCCTTCTGCAGGGGGCGTATTTTTCATCACTTAGAAAAAGATCTTGGTCAATACGACAAAAATAAGACCATATTTTGGGCTTCTGGTGCTTGCTTTTTCATTCGAAACAAAATATTCAAATCTGCCAAAGGGTTTGATGAAGATTTTTTCATGCATCAAGAAGAAATTGATCTCTGTTGGAGAGTTTACAATCAAGGGAAAGAGATTTATAGTATTGGGAAATCAAAAGTTTATCATCTTGGTGGTGGAAGCCTGCCAGATTCACCCAAAAAAGTTTTTTACAACTTCAGAAATTCCATGTATTTGATTTTAAAAAATGTGCCTTCTATCCCATTATTTTTTATTTTTCTTGCCCGCTTATTTTTGGATGGTATTGCTGGAATTCATTTTTTATTAAAAGGTGAAGTAAAAAATTTCTTGAGTATTATCAAAGCACATTTTTTTATCTACCTCAATATCTTCAAAATATTGCGAAAAAGACAAGAAATAGTTACTGACAGACCCTATTTTTTGACAAATAGCGTTGTATTTCAATTTTTTCTCAAAAAAAAGTGTAAATATTCTGATTTAAAATTTCCAGAGTCCTAAATTAAATTAACTTTACGAACCTAAATTTTAATTAAAAAAAAACAAATGAAAAAATTATTCCTTTACATCCCTCTAATCACGATTCTTTTGGCATCTTGTGTATCTCAAAAAAAATTCACTGAGCTTCAGACATTACAAGATACCACAGTTGACCAATTGAATTCTGCTACTGTGAAAATTAATACTTGTGATGAAGAAAAGGCAGCAGCACTAGCATCAGTTGCCTCTCTTAAAGAACAAATTCGTTTCTTGAAAGTAAACAACTCTGATTTGATTGATAATTTAGGAAACTTAACTACTCTTTCTCAAAAAGGAGCAGAAAACCTTGAAAAATCATTAGAAAGTTTAAAAGAAAAAGATTCGCGTATCACCAGTCTTAGAGACGCTGTTACCAAAAAAGATTCTGTAACTCTTGCTTTGGTTACTAGTCTTAAAGGTGTTCTTGGAAATCTTGGTGATGAAGACATTGAGGTTAATGTTGAAAAAGGAGTTGTATTTATCTCAATTTCTGATAAATTATTATTTAGAAGTGGAAGTTCAACTGTAACCAAGCGAGCAAAAGAAGTACTTGGAAAAGTTGCAAAAGTTGTTATGGACAAACCTGAACTTGAATTTATGGTAGAAGGTCACACCGATAATGTGCCAATCAGCAATGATTGTGTAATTGATAACTGGGATTTAAGTGTAAAAAGAGCTACTTCGGTTGTTCGTGTACTTGAAAAAGACTTTGGTGTTCCACCACAACGTATGACTGCAGCTGGAAGAAGTTCCTATGCACCTCTTTTAGAAAATGATTCTCCATCAAACCGTTCTAAAAACAGAAGAACTCGTATTGTAGTTCTTCCAAAATTAGATCAATTCTATGATCTAATCAACAAAGGAATGGAAGCTGCACAATAAACTGCAGATCTTAAACACTCAAAACGCCCTTAAAATAAGGGTGTTTTTTTTTATAAAAATTCTACAGAACCCTTTCCATGTCGAACAATCTGAGGTTCTGCCTGTGTTAAATTGATTATGGTAGATGGCTGGTTCCCTCCAGTTCCCGTTTCAATCATAAAGTCAATAACTGAAGTCCATTCTTCGAAAATCACTGCTGGATTTGTAGTGTAGTCTATTATTGCATCCCTGTCATGGAGAGATGTTGTAATTAATGGGGCTGGTAAAAGAGGAAGGAGCACTTTTAAAATAGGGTTGTCTGAAATTCTAATTCCTATCGATTTTCGTTTATCAAAAGGTTTTGGGAGTTTTTTAGAACCCTTCATAATGTAGGTGTAAGGGCCCGGCAAGGTTCGTTTTAATATACGAAAAGTTGGAGAATCAATATGCTGAACATATTCTGATAATTCGCTCAAATCACTAAGCAAAAAACTAAAAGGTGCTTGTTCCACCTTAACCTTTTTTATTTTACTTAAACGGTCAATTGCTTTAGCGTGACTGCTCAAACACCCAAGTGCATAAACTGTGTCGGTGGGATAAATCACTAATGCCCCCTGAATTAATGCTTGAGCAACTTCGCTAATAATTTTAGTATCGGGACTGGAAGGATAAAGAGTATACAAGATAGCCATCACTCAATAATTTTAAGTTTAGCAAAACGCAATAATAATTTTTTTTCACCAGTTCCTTTAAAATTAATGGAAGCTTTTTTGTCATTTCCTGCACCTTCAATTAAAGTTACAACTCCTTTACCAAAACGCTGGTGTTCAACTTGAGTACCAATCAGCAAGGCGATTAAGCTTTTATTATTTGAGGAAGTAAATTTGTTTTCAGATTGAATTTTCCTTAATTTTTTCAACTGGGTCGGAGTTGGGTTTTTGTTGGTTTTACCGTCCCATGAGTTTGGTTTTTTAAATTGTTTTGTGGGAGTATCAACATTTCCAAAAATGGAGTTGTTAATCAGAGGTTTGTACTCGTAATCGGACTTAGAAATTTGATAATCCAAATATTGCTCATCAATTTCTTCAATAAAACGGCTGGGTTCGGCACTGTTGAGTTTACCCCATCGATATCGAGACTGGGTATAGGATAAAAATGCTCTTTCTTTGGCCCTAGTAAGTGCCACATAAAACAACCGTCGCTCCTCCTCCAGCCCACTTCGAGAATTAATATTCATGGGTGATGGAAACAAATCTTCTTCCATTCCAACTACATAAACATAAGGAAACTCCAGACCCTTAGCTAAGTGAATAGTCATCAATGACACCCGATTCGTATCCTCATTTTTATTCTCACTATCAAAGTCTGTCGCAAGAGCCACATCTTCTAAAAATTCAGAAAGTGCCCCTGTTGTATCTGCTATTTCCTCCTGACCTTCAGTGAAATCTTTAATCCCATTTAATAACTCTTCTATATTTTCAATCTTACTTACAGCCTCAGGGGTTCCGTCCTTTTTTAATGCAGAAACAATCTCTGTTTTCTTGGTTACTTCGTCTGCAATTTCAAAAGCATTGGCTGTTTCATTAAAAATCTGAAAACTTTTGATTAAAATCACAAAGTGTTCTAGTTTACTTGCTGTTCTAGAATTAATACCGATACCTAAACTTGCTGCTCTCTCTGCAGTTTCGAACAAGCTAAGACCATTTTGTTTGGCACCAACGACCAATTTGTCTATGGTTTTTTGTCCAATTCCTCGAACTGGATAGTTTATTATTCGTTTTAAACTTTCTTCATCTTTGGGGTTAAAGATTACCCTCAAATAGGCTAACACATCTTTTATTTCTTTTCTCTGATAAAAAGATAAACCTCCAAAAATTTTATAGGGAATATTTCGCTTTCGCAAAGCATCTTCCATCGCTCGAGATTGAGCATTGGTACGGTACAAAATTGCAAAATCATCGTAATTTCTTTGTTCTGTTAGGTTAAAATTAAAAATACTTCCAGCAACATGACGCCCTTCATCAGAATCGTTAGGACATCGTTGAACTTTAATTTTATTACCTGTATCATTAGCAGTCCAAACTTTTTTATCCAACTTGACTTCATTGTGATTGATGATCGAATTGGCTGCATTTACAATATTTTGGGTAGAACGATAATTTTGCTCTAAACGATACATTGCTACATTATCGTAATCTTTCTGGAAATTCAAGATATTGTTGATATTCGCACCCCTAAAAGCGTAAATACTCTGTGCATCGTCTCCAACAACACAAATGTTCTGAAATTTATCAGAAAGTGCACGAACAATAAGATATTGAGAATGGTTTGTATCTTGATACTCATCAACCAATATGTATCGAAAACGATCTTGATACTTGGCTAAAACATTTGGAAATTTATTGAGTAACTCATTTGTTCGAAGAAGTAAATCATCAAAATCCATTGCCCCTGCCTTAAAGCATCGATCTACATACTCTTTGTAAATCTCTCCCATTTTAGGCCTTCTGGACATGACATCAGATTCCTGCAAATCAGCATCGTTGTAATACGCTCGAACCGTTATCAAGCTGTTTTTAAAGGCTGATATTCTACTGCGAACTTGTTTGGTTTTGTAAACATCTTTTTCGAGTCCCATCTCTTTGATGATTGAAGCCAAAAGCCGATCCGAGTCTTGTGTATCATAAATCGTAAAATTGCTTGGGTATCCCAATTTGTCGGCCTCGCTTCTCAAAATTCTTGCAAATACGGAGTGAAAAGTTCCCATCCACAAATTTTTAGCTTCTCCATCTCCAACCAATTCGGCTATTCTACCCTTCATTTCTCTGGCTGCCTTGTTGGTAAATGTAAGTGCTAAAATTGAAAAAGAATCAATACCCTGGCTCATCAAATATGCTATTCGATAAGTCAACACACGGGTCTTTCCTGAACCCGCACCAGCAATCACAATTAGTGGCCCATCCATGTGCAATGTTGGGCCTTGTTGAGCTTGATTAAGTGTATTAATATAGTCGGTTAATTCATGTTTCATCGGTTACTAAAATAATACTTTGCAAACGTATTAATGCATAAATAATTCATTTTATATGATAAATTATGAACCATGAAATACAGGTGCTTTTTTCTTTAAAACGAGTAACAAAAATGAACTAAAAACCACACTAGAATATTTAATTTTTATTGCCAGTAGTTTTTAACACATTTTAGGCATGCTCCCAGCCCTCTGAACACCACTGCCCCATTTCTTGCCGGTTGGATACAAGACTATTTGTGGTCAAAATACGAGGGTTATAATATATTCAAAGTTTTAAATTGTACTTTTTTGCTAACAATTCTCCGCTCTTGAGGTTGTCCAAGTAAATCTGATCGCCCATAAAGTCAAAGGTAGATAACAACAAATCAAAGGCATTTCGCGAGTGCATTCGATTCAATTTTTGGTTCTCAGTTGTTAAAACAATAGCATCTAAATGAGTTGTGCCTTGTTTTATCCCTTCTTCAATTGCAATTATGCATCCAAAACTTTTATTGGCATATTCGTAACGGTTCTTTACAACCAAACTCATAAAAGGCAGATAATTACACGAAATCTAAATCCAATCAATAAAATCATCATAAGAACAATCTGATATTGATTTAAACTCAATTTTATTTAGAGTGAGGTTTGAAACGCAAACAACAACTTCACGGGAAGTAGTTTTTATTGCTTCAAAAAGTGAGGGTAAAATTTCTTTTGCAAGGAGCTGTCTTAAATTTAAACTCTCTCCAAAAGTTTTTCTCCCTCGAATAAAATTTTAACTCATATTAAAATGATTAATCTTTGTTTTAAAGATTTTTCCTTTATTACAAAAGGATTATTGGAAAATATTGATGCTTGGGTCACATGAGTAAATATTTGCTTTATCGTATTAATTTTATTGGTAGCAAAGTGTGAAACCAGCAAACTCCCACTAGAGGTTCCAATAAATATGTCGTATTCTTGCTTATCATTTTCGATTAAATATTATGTAACACTACCTGCAAATGCGCCCTTACTTCCTCCTCCAGAAATTGCTAATGCTGATTTTGACATTTTTTAGTTTTAAGAATAGGTTTTTTAATTTATAATGTTTTTAATTAAAATGAATTTTAAAAATCTTAAAAACGAGTAACTTCGTGAGATCGTATGGATATAATTCAAACTCCTATTGAATATCTCAAAGGAATTGGCCCAAACAGGGCTAGTTTACTCAAAGAAGAACTTGGGGTCAAGACCTATCAAGATCTGCTTCATTTTTTTCCAAATCGATACATTGATCGAACTACATTCTACTCCATTAATCAACTCCCTAGGAACAACTCAGAAGTCCAACTCAAAGGAACCATACTATCGCATAAAATAATCCCTCAAGCAAAAGGCAAACGCCTAACTGCTGTTTTCTCCGATGGAACATCTTCACTAGAATTGGTTTGGTTTAGAGGTCATAAGTGGATTCAAGAAAGTTTGAAAAGCAATACTCACTATGTGGTCTTTGGGAGACTAAACTGGTACGATAACAAAGTCTCGATTGCCCATCCCGAACTTACTTTAGTCGAAGATTACAAACAACGGAATTTAGGAGCTTTTCATCCCGTTTATCCTTCGACAGAAAAACTAATAAACAAAGGAATTAGCCAGAGGGTAATCAGACAATCTATGGAACACTTGTTTCGACAGGTTCACAAAGAATTTAGTGAAACCTTACCTGAATTTATTTTAGAAGAACTCAAACTCGTATCAAAAAAAGAAGCAATCATTCAAATACATTTTCCTGCGAATCAAAATCAATTGACTCGAGCTCAAATTCGCTTAAAATTTGAAGAACTGTTTTACATTCAAATGCAGTTGCTTAAAAAAAATCGATTGCAAAAGCAAAAAGTAAAAGGATATTTTTTTGAGCATGTAGGGGCTCTTTTTAATGAGTTTTTTAGTAATCATTTGCCATTCCAACTAACCAATGCTCAGCAATGCGTTGTTCGCGAAATCAGAAACGATATGGGTACGGGGAAACAAATGAATCGTTTACTTCAGGGAGATGTTGGGTCCGGCAAAACCATAGTTGCACTTTTGAGCATGCTTATTGCTTTAGACAACGGCTTTCAAGCGTGTTTAATGGCTCCAACCGAAATTTTAGCACAACAGCATTTTCAATCTCTAAAAGATGGGTTGGGTAAAATGGAATTGAATATAGCTCTATTAACTGGATCAGTAAAAGCTTTCAAACGAAAAGAAATTCACAAGGCACTAGAAAATGGAAGCTTAAATATTTTAATAGGAACTCACGCGCTAATTGAAGATAAGGTACGTTTCAGAAATCTTGGAATCGCTATTATTGATGAACAACATCGTTTTGGTGTAGCCCAACGGGCCAAACTTTGGCGTAAAAACAAACTCCCTCCACATATTTTAGTGATGACAGCTACTCCAATTCCAAGAACACTTGCAATGAGCGTCTATGGAGACTTGGATATTTCGGTAATTGATGAATTACCCCCTGGAAGAAAATCGGTAAAAACAGTCTTGAGGAGCGACTCCAACCGATTGCAAGTATTTAAATTTATTCGAGAGGAAATCAAACACGGAAAACAAATCTACGTAGTTTATCCTTTGATTCAAGAGTCGGAAAAGATGGATTACAAAGACCTAATGGATGGATATGAAAGTTTGGTTCGAGAATTTCCCCTTCCTGAATACCGCATAAGTATTGTTCATGGAAAAATGAAACCCAAAGAAAAGGACTTTGAAATGCAGCGCTTTATTGAAGGAAAAACTCAGCTTATGGTAGCTACTACTGTGATTGAGGTTGGAGTAAACGTACCCAATGCTTCGGTCATGGTTATTGAAAGTGCAGAACGTTTTGGTTTGTCTCAATTACATCAGCTTCGCGGTCGTGTTGGTCGTGGAAATGATCAAAGTTATTGTATTTTAATGAGCAGTCATAAAAAATCAAAAGAGGCTAATACTCGATTAAATACGATGGTTCAAACCAACGATGGTTTTGAAATTGCAGAAGTTGACTTGCACCTGCGTGGTCCCGGAGATTTGATGGGAACACAACAAAGTGGGGTTTTTCAACTTAAAATTGCTGACATATTGAGGGATCAAGAACTTTTGAAAACTGCTCGATTTTATGCAAAAAAAATTATTGGGGAAGATCCTGACCTTTCTGATATTAAACACCAAAAAGTTAGAACTACCTATTCAAAGGTTACAACTCATAAAAACATTTGGAATTACATAAGTTAGTCCTTTTTTTTAGGATACAGATGCTTATATTTGTTCTTTATTAATGAATTCAAATAACAAACCAAAACATTTAATGTCGTCAAGTTTGAGTAAAGTATTGATCCTTAATAAAACAATTAATACATGAAAATTTCACATAACTGGATAAAACAACATCTCAAAATTGATTTAGCCCTCGAAAAACAGCTTGAATTACTGACCAATATTGGGCTTGAAGTTGAAGGAACTACCCCATTCGAATCCATAAAAGGAGGATTAAAAGGTGTTCTTGTTGGAGAAGTTATTTCATGTCAACCCCATCCCAATGCAGATCGCCTGCGGGTAACTCAAGTCAATCTTGGAGGTGATGAAACTGTTCAAATTGTTTGTGGTGCTAGCAATGTTGCAGCTGGACAGAGAGTCCCTGTAGCTACAATAGGAACGAAATTGTATGATGCTGAGGGAAATTCATTTGAAATTAAGAAAAGTAAAATTAGAGGTGAAATCAGTCATGGTATGATCTGTGCTGAAGATGAGTTGCGTCTTGGCAGTTCACATGATGGAATCATGATTTTAAGTGATACTTTAATCCCAGGAAAACCTTGTTCTGAAGTTTTTAAAATTGAAACGGATACCGTAATAGAAATTGGACTAACACCCAACCGATCGGATGCAATGAGCCACATGGGAGTTGCACGAGATTTGAAGGCAGGGTGTGATCAAATTGATATAACCTCTGAATGGAAATCATCGAATACCAATAATTTTAAAATAACGGATACAAGTTTTACTGTTGATATTAATGTTGATGACATAGAGCGATGCCCTCAATATTATGGTATTACCCTATCTGATATTGAGGTAAGGCCCTCCCCAAATTGGCTTCAAAACCGATTGAATGCAATTGGAATAACACCAAAAAATAATATCGTAGATGCTACAAATTACATTTTACATGATTTAGGTCAGCCCCTTCATGCGTTTGATGCATCCAAGATTAAAGGTAAAATACATGTAAAAACTCTAACTTCAGGAACCAAATTTACGACCCTTGACGGCGAAGAGCGAATCCTTCATGAAGATGACTTGATGATTTGTGATAATGAAAAACCACTCTGTATTGCTGGTATTTTTGGAGGTTTAGACTCATGCGTATCCGAAAACACGACTTCCATATTTCTTGAAAGCGCCTATTTTGATCCAGTAAGTATTCGGAAATCGGCTAAACGTCACAGTTTAAATACGGATGCCTCTTTTAGATTTGAACGAGGAATTGATCGAGAAATAGGGATTTTTGCTCTAAAAACTGCTGCAGTATTGATTCAAGAAATTTCTGGAGGAAAAATTAGCAGTGAAATTCAAGAACAGACTCAACCGCTTCCCGACAAAGTAAGTTTATTTTTAAAATTTGATAAAATTACTCGTGTAATTGGTAAAAAAATTCCAAAAGACACCCTTCTGAAAATTTTAAATTCTCTAGAAATTGAAATCAATAGCACTACAAATGACGGGTTTGTTATAAACGTGCCTCGCTATCGTGTTGATGTTACTCGAGAAGCTGATGTTATTGAAGAAATATTAAGAATTTACGGTTACAATAATATCGAATCTTCCAATATTCTTCGAACCGTATTTCCAGATTTTAACCTAAAAACACCCTATAAAACTGAGCAAATTATTGCTCAATCACTTGTTGGACAAGGTTTTACAGAGGTTGTGAATAATTCGTTAACAAATCCTTCATATGCCAATTTGAGCAAGCAATTGGAGTCTGTTTCCAAAGTGAATATACTCAATCCACTGGGACAAGATTTATCTCAATTACGATCCAGCTTACTGTTTTCTATGTTAGAAGTTGTTCAATTTAATAGTAATCGTCAGCAGAAAGATCTAAAGATTTATGAATTTGGAAAAACATACAGTTCGCATGAAGAGTCCTATAACGAGTCCAAAAAATTGGGGATTTGTATGACTGGAAATAAATATTCCGAAATGTGGAACAGTCCAACTTCAAAAATCAGTTTTTTTGACATGAAGTCCACTGTCATTAATATTCTGGAACGTCTTGGAATTTTATCTTTTAAGGAAAATAAAACAACAATAGATCTTTTTTCAGAAGGGATTTCTCTGGATTTAAACAATAAATCTCTTGTTGATTTTGGGATTGTAAAAAAAAATTTAACCAAATATTTTTCTCTGGATTCCGAAATTATTTATGCAGATTTTGATTGGGATTTGATCTACAAATACGCTTTTAAAAAAGAAATTAAAATCGAAGAAATTTCAAAATTCCCAAAATCAAGAAGAGATTTTTCTTTACTTGTTAATCGAGATGTAAATTTTGATGAATTAGAAATTTCTGCCCTTAAAATCGATCGTAAACTCCTAAAAAGTGTTTCCCTGTTTGATGTTTATGAGGGCGAAAAACTCCCGGAAGGTAAAAAATCATATGGTTTGAGTTTTCATTTTAGTGATCCAAACAAAACTTTAACCGACAAAAATATTGATCGAATAATGCAGAAAATTCAAAAAGAATTTGAACAAATTTTTGGTGCTGTTTTAAGATAGCCAAGTGTTCATTGATTTTAATTTAAACCCTTTAAAAGGTTTTTAATATTTTATGTTTAATTTTACAACAATTAAGTTCAAAAGTATGAAACTAAAGATATTTTCAAACACAAATATTGAAGAACAATTAAAGCAAATACGTTCCAAAGATTTAAATGAACTCTTTTCAAAAAATGATCTTTTACAAAATGAATTGAATCAATTAAATATTGAGGATTTAGAATATGATCGTATTTTCCATGTTGAACACATCAAAAAAACATGTATCGATTATCGACTCCGTTTTTTGGATTCACGTTACTTTAAAAATAAAATACCCCAAGCTGCTTTTGATGAAATAAACAGGCTTAATGCGTTACATAACATCCGATTGGGAGATTATAAAATAATGGCTCCCTCTAAGTTATTTAAATTAAAAGATTATGACGACCCCTTGCTTTTTGCTTCTATTGGGAATGGGTATTATTATTTAATACATAAATGGGGAAATGACCTTCACCCCTTCAGAAAGCTTCTTATGTGGCCTTTTAAATCCATTTCAAACTTATTTGTGTTGATTCTCTTATTGAGTTGGTTTGCTACGTTATTAACCCCAATTCAATTGTTTTCAAAATCAAATGATTGGAGCGTTTATTGGATGATTTATTTTTTTATGTTCAAAGCAATAGCTTCTGTTGTTATTTTTTATGGTTTTGCACTTGGGAAAAATTTCAATCCTGCTATCTGGAATAGCAAATACAATAAATCTTAATTAATGTTTCAATGACAGATCCTGAAAAATTTATCAAGATTTTTACTGGAAATACCATTGAAATTCTCGCACTGAGAAATGAACTGCAAAAGAAGGAAATAGTTCCAATTATTAAAGACGATTCAGAATCCGATCGGTTATCAGGTTTTGGAGTGGTTGTACCAGGTTTACAAGAAGTTTTTGTTCATAAAGACGAATTGGATGTTGCAATTCGAATGGTTGAAAGCCTTAAATAACCTCAATATTATCGATTTTCTATTTCATTTATTAGAAATACTTTCGCTATATTTCCCTATCAAATAAACTAAATTAATTATGCATTTTTTTATATTTCTTGCCTTTACAGCTCTAGTAGGTGTGATAGCTTATTTAGCAACACGAAACACTGATGAAAATTCTTCTGATGGTTATTTTTTAGGAGGCAGAAGTCTGACAGGAGTCGTTATCGCTGGATCTTTATTACTAACAAATTTATCCACTGAGCAGTTGGTTGGACTTAACGGTTCTGCTTACAAAGAAGGAATTTTGGTAATGGCATGGGAAACATTAGCAGCTTTGACTATGGTAGTAACTGCTATTGTATTGCTTCCGCGCTACCTCAAAGGGGGAATTGCAACGGTACCTCAGTTTTTAGAAAAAAGATACGATACCATGACCAAAACCATCACCTCAGGTTTATTCTTGAGTGGTTACATGGTTGTCCTCTTACCAATTGTTTTGTATTCTGGGGCACTCGCCTTAAACAGTATGTTTGATGTACCTGGAGTTTTGGGTGTTTCTGAAAGTACTGCATTAAAAATGTCTGTTTGGTCCATAGGAATTGTTGGGTCTATTTATGCGATTTTTGGTGGATTAAAAGCTGTTGCTGTATCGGATACAGTAAATGCTGTTGGTCTTTTGATTGGAGGTACCTTGGTACCTGTATTTGGGTTAATTTACATTGGTGATGGCAGTGTTCTCCAGGGGATTGAAGCGTTAGTAGCTTCAAACCCAGAAAAACTCAAGGTAATAGGAGGGCCAGATTCTTCAATTCCATTTTCAACCCTTTTTACTGGAATGATGTTGGTACAATTATTTTATTGGGGAACGAATCAAGCGATTATTCAGCGTGCTCTTGCTGCGAAAAATTTAGTGGAAGGACAAAAAGGATTAATCTATGCTGGTTTCATAAAAATCCTCGGCCCAATCATCGTTGTTTTACCCGGAATCATTGCATTTCATATTTTTGGAAACGAGTTGGATGTGTCCAAACAAGATCAGTCATACGGATTACTTGTTTCTAAGGTATTACCTACTTCTTTGGTTGGTTTCTTTGCTGCTGTTCTTTTTGGTGCTATTTTAAGTTCTTTTAACTCTGCTTTGAACAGTTCTGTTACTTTATTTGGATTGGACATTTACAAACAGTATTTCAAAAAAGATGCTTCAGAATCTCAGGTTGTAAAAGCAGGGAAGACTTTTGGTGTTGGATTGGCATTGTTTTCCATGTTAATAGCTCCAACAATAGCGAATGCACCAGATGGTCTCTTTGGTTATTTACAAGAAATTAATGGATGTTACAGTATCCCTATTTTAACTATAATAATCGTTGGATATCTTACAAAAAGAGTTCCTGCCTTAGCTGCAAAAATTGGTATGTTATCAGGTGTTGTTTTGTATTGCTTTAGTCAATTTTATCTTAAAGGAGAGGTTGAAGATGCAGGAGGTACTTATCCACATTATTTACATGTAATGGCAATTTTATTTTCTTTTAATGTACTATTAATGTTAGCAATCGGTTACTTCAAACCAAGAACTGAGGACTTTGAATTGGAGTACACCAAACAAGTAGATATTACTCCATGGAAATTAGTAAAACCTATGGGTCTTTTGATTACCATCATAGTAGTGGCAATTTATGTTTTATTTGCCTAGTTTAAGAAAGGAAAGGCTTTACAAATTAGGAAGTGTACATAGCCATCCTTTGTTCCTTTAACATAGCATCGGTCATGTACTCATCAAATGTTAAAAAACGATCGATAACACCTTTTGGTGTTAGCTCAATTATGCGGTTTCCTACCGTTTGAGCAAAAGCATGGTCGTGTGTTGTTAACAAGAGTGTTCCTTTAAAGTTAGTCAAGGCATTATTCAGTGTTGTAATGGACTCTAAATCTAGGTGATTTGTTGGCTCATCCATCATAATTACATTGGAACGGCTCATCATCATTTTAGATAACATACAGCGTACTTTTTCACCTCCAGATAATACGTTTGATTTCTTTAGAGCCTCTTCACCACTAAAAATCATTTTACCCAGAAAACCACGAATGTAAACTTCTTCTCTTTCTTCCTCGGTCAGAGCAAATTGTCGAAGCCAATCCACTAAATTTAAATCCCCATTTTCAAAATAAGAATCGTGATCCAAAGGTAAAAAAGACTGACCTGTGGTCACCCCCCATTGAAATGAGCCAGTATTTGCTTTCTTTGAATTGTTTAATATCTCATAAAAGGCAGTTACTGCTCTAGAGTCTTTGGAATAAACTACAACCTTATCCCCTTTTCCCAGGTTTATATTAATATTACTGAATAAGGTTTCTACTTCATAAGAATAGGAAAGGTTTTCAATATTTAAAATTTGATCCCCTGCCTCTCGATCTTGTTCAAAGATGATTGCTGGATATCTTCTTGAAGAGGGTTTGATCTCTTCTATGTTTAATTTTTCGATCATCTTCTTTCGAGAAGTCGCTTGCTTAGATTTTGCTACATTGGCAGAGAATCTGGAAATAAATTCTTGTAATTCTTTTTTCTTTTCCTCTCCCTTTTTGTTTTGCTGTGCCCGTTGACGAGCTGCTAACTGGCTCGATTCATACCAAAAAGTGTAATTCCCTGAAAAATGCTGAATTTTCCCAAAGTCAATATCAGAGATGTGCGTACAAACTGCATCCAAAAAGTGGCGGTCGTGAGATACAACTATTACGGTATGTTCGTAATTTGCGAGGAATTGCTCCAACCAATCAATGGTTTCGTAATCCAGGTCATTGGTGGGTTCGTCCATGATTAATACATCAGGATTTCCAAAAAGAGCTTGAGCCAATAAAACTCTTACTTTTTGAGCCCCATCTATATCTTCCATTTTTTTGTAGTGAAGTGAGGGGTCTATTTCTAAATGCGAAAGTAAGATTGCAGCCTCACTATCTGCATTCCAACCATTCATCTCTTCGAAGATAATTTGTAGCTCTCCTACCCTTTCCCCATCAGCATCAGAGAAATTTTCCTTTGCATAAATCGAATCCATTTCAGCTTTAACTTTGTAAAGCTCTTGATTTCCTCTTAAAATGGAGTCTAAAACGGTGTATTCATCAAAAGCATTATGATTTTGCTCCAATACTGACAATCGTTTTCCTGGTTCCAAAAAAATGCTACCCGAATTGGATTCCTGTTTTCCAGATAAAATTTTTAGAAAAGTTGATTTTCCGGCACCATTGGCTCCAATAATTCCATAACAGTTTGTTCCTGAAAAGGTAATGTTTACATCGTCAAATAGTATACGTTTACCAAATTGAACCGAAAGATTAGAAACGGATAACATAGTTATTTTTTTTAATAGCGCAAAAGTAAGCAAATTGATAGCTTAATCAATATTTTTTTTAACTTGTAGTATTAATTTTTAAAAATTTTTGATTTAAATAAATTGGAATGAATCAAATAATTAAGAGGTTCTGTCAATGCTTATTGATTTGTATTTGTTCCTGTGTTTCGGAACCAGATCCTAACGGTGTTTTTTTGGGAGGTCAAATCATAAACCCTTCTTCAAAAACAGTCTCACTTTTTAAAAACAATAAGCTTATTGACTCCATTGTATTAAATGAAAAGAATCGGTTTCAAAGAAAATATGATTCTTTAGACTATGGAATTTTTAAGTTTGAACACCTTCCTGAAAATCAGAATTTATTACTTGAAAAAGGAGACAGTATTTGGTTTAGAACAAATACATCTGACTTTAACTCATCTCTTGTTTTTTCTGGTCGTGGATCGGCTAAAAACAATTTCTTAATGGAGATTTATTTATCACTTCAAAAAGAAACAAGGTTTTTGGCAACCCAATACGCTCAAAACAGCAACGTATTCGAAAATGTAATTGACTCGCTTCTTGAGGAAAAAAAATTAAAATGGATTCAGTTTGATTCCTTAAATCAATTAACCTCTAAAGCCAAGATAATTTCTCAAGCTTCTTATGTTTACCCGTATGCTAACCGGAAAGAACGCTATGCCCTAATAAGAGGTCGGAAAAAAATAAACGAACAAGACAGTTCGTATTTTAACTTCAGAAAGCATTTAAATTATGGTGAAAGGGAATTGGCATATTTTGAGCCTTATGTTACTTATATGCTTAATTTTCTTAATCAAAAAGCACTTTTAGAAAATGAAGTTTTTTTTCAGGCAAAAAACAATACTGATTTTAATATCCGTCGCTTAGCATTAATAGACAAGTTGGTAGCGACTGATGATCTGAGAAATAATTTAGCTCGATCTGTTGCTTACGAGGAGCTTATCAATTTTAAAAATTTCAAAGATCATCCAAAATTTTTGGAGTTTTTCTTAGCAATGAATACCTCTTTCGAGTATGTTGCTGAAATAATGAGCCTCCAGGCGTCCTTACAAAAAATGCAGGCAAAACAACCTCTCCCAGACATTATGCTGGAAGATAGTAAATTCAAAAAAAAATCTAGCAAGACTGTTCTCAAGGGTAAGCCTACTGTGATATACTTTTGGTCTCAGACTCAAATGAATCACTACAAAAAAACACAAGAGCGCGTAGATGCTTTTAAAAAAGAGCTTCCTGAATATCGATATGTTGGTATTTGTATTCAACCCTACAATAAGCTGGTTCTAGATTATCAAAAAGTTATGGAAATTAATCCTCTTAATCAATATGCTTTTGTTGATTTTGAAAATGCTAGCAAAAAGTGGGTGCTGACCCTTCTTAATAAAGGAATTATAATTGATAAAAAGGGTAAAATACTTGAAGGATTTGGTAATTTTTATTCCATGAATTTCAAAACCATTCTTGACAAAAATAAAAATTAATGGAAACTGACAACTCCTATTGTTTTGCTGTAAATAACGGAGATTTATCCAAATTACATAAAGCTTATCACGATACTGAATATGGTTTTAAAGCAAAGTCTGATAATGTTTTATTTGGCAGTCTGATTCTTGAAATAAATCAAGCTGGCTTGTCGTGGAATACCATTATCAATAAAAAGGATTCTATCAGAGAAGCATATGCTAATTTTGAGGTTTCAAAAATTTCTGCCTTTGCTGAAAAAGACGTAGAAAATTTGTTGAAAAACCCCGGGATAATTCGAATGAGAGGAAAGATCGAGGCAATCATTCACAATGCTAAACAAGTTCTTTTAATTCAAAAAGGGTTTGGATCCTTTCAAAATTGGTTGGATCAAAACCATCCATTGTCGGAAGAAAAATGGACTAAACTTTTTAAACAAACCTTCAAATTCGCAGGGAAAGAAATTACCAAAGAGTTCCTGATGGGTAACGGATATATAGAAGGGGCACATAAAAAGAGTTGCCCAATTTACACCAAAACTCTAGCAGCAAAACCTATGTGGACTAAAAAAAATTCTTAATTACCCTTTTGGTGATCGGCAAGAAATTGAGCCAATCCACTGTCTGTGAGTGGGTGTTTCATCAATCCTTTGATAGAACTCAAGGGTCCTGTCATCACATCTGCACCAATTTTAGCGCAATCAATAACATGCATGGTATGGCGGACAGAAGCTGCAAGAATTTCTGTTCCAAAATCATAGTTATCGTAGATATCACGAATTTCTTGGATCAATCCTAAGCCATCTGTTGAGATATCATCCAATCGCCCAATAAAAGGTGATACATATGTTGCTCCTGCTTTTGCAGCTAATAGTGCTTGTCCTGCTGAAAATATTAAAGTACAATTGGTTTGGATTCCTTGGTCTGTGAAATATTTTAAAGCTTTGATTCCATCTTCAATCATTGGAATTTTGACTACAATCTGAGGATGCAAATCTGCAAGTTCCTCCCCTTCTTTGATCATCCCATCGATATCGGTTGCGATGACTTCTGCAGAAACGTCCCCTTCGACTGCTTCACAAATTGCTAAATAGTGTTTTAGAATATTTTTACGACCGGTAACACCCTCTTTGGCCATTAATGAAGGGTTTGTAGTTACTCCATCCAAAACTCCTAAGGCTTCAGCTTCTTTGATTTGATCAAGATTTGCAGTATCAATAAAAAATTTCATATCGGATTATTTCTTGTAAATTTAAAGTTTAAAATGGTTTCTTAATAATTTTTCGTAGGCTTTTTGCGGGAGTATTTTTTTTAAGCTCAAAGAAATTTTTTGTAAGAATGATCCGACAACATAATGTGGATTAGGTGTTTTTCGCTTTAATAATGATGCTATTTTGTGAGCAATTTCAATAGGGTCATTCCCAGAATCTACATGGGAATTCATCAAGTCTAAGCTTTTTTGGTAGGGTTTTTCGTAAGGCGAATTTTGAACCACGGGTTCGTGATGTCTTCTTGACGCTATGTCAGTTGCATAATCTCCGGGTGCAAGTGTCATTACTGTAATTCCTTGATTTGCAACTTCTATACGTAAAGCTTCTGAAACGATATTAAGTGCTCCTTTGGATGCAGAGTAACCACCTCTATATGGAAGTCCCATGTATCCTGCTATGGAAGTAATGTTGATGATGGTTCCTTTTTTACGTTTACGCATCAAAGGCAATACCTGCTGAACCATGGCTAACGGCCCAAAGAAATTTGTTTCAAAATTGTTTCGCAAAGCCTTAATTGAGGTTTCTTCTAAAGGACCCATAATTCCAATACCCGCATTATTAATCAAAACATCTACTCCTGCCTCTTTTTTATTGATTTCACTTATGAACTGTGCAATTGATTCTGGCTTGGTAACATCGAGTTCCAATAAAGGGAACGGAAAATTTTGAGTATATTTTTTGGGGCTCCTACTAGTTCCGTAAATACGATATCCTAGGGAATGCAAATGAGTAGCTATTGACTTTCCTATGCCAGAAGAAGCGCCGGTAACCAATACTACTTGAACCATAAATACTTTGTAAAAATAAAAAAAGGGCAAGCTACCTACATCACACCGCTACGACCGTCTACCCTTGCTGTGTTCCCACCCTGGGGGATTCAACAGGAGCTAGTTGTGTAGGACTTGCCCAATGCAAATATACTATCCTAACTCTTTTTGGACAATCATTTTGTGGTCTAAATTTCATAAACTATTTTTAACTAAAATTATTTCTATGAAATGGATTACTATGCTCCTGACTATTATTGTACTCAAAAGCTGCGGTACTGGAACCAACTCTTCGAAATTTAAACTAAAAGTCAATCAAAAAACATTTACAGTTGGGGACACATTGCAATTGAATGTTAAAAACAATAATAACAGAACTTACGACTCTATTCATTATTTCTTGAAAGGGAAAAAAATAGATTCTTCTTATGTTTTTTCTGAGAATGACCTTTTGGGTGACACTGCCTCTGAAGCTATTGTTTTCTCGAATGGAAAAAAAATAAATTCCACTACAAATATTCGCCTCCTAAATAACGTTGCGCCGTTTTTGTATACCTACACTCTAATCAACGAATTTCCCCACGATTCAGAGGCATACACACAAGGTCTTGAGTTTTTTGGGGATGAACTCTATGAAAGTACAGGCCTCAGAGGGAAGTCGAGCATTCGACGTGTAAATTACAAAACTGGTGTTGTTGAACAAAAAATTGACCTTGATAAGTCTTACTTTGGAGAGGGACTTACCCTTTTGAATGATGAAATCGTACAACTTACCTGGCTAGAAAATACGGGTTTGGTGTACAACAGAGAATCCATGGAGGTGAAAAGTAGTTTTACCTATGATAAAAGTAAAGAAGGATGGGGATTGTGTAATGACGGCTCTTTTCTTTATAAATCCGATGGAACCTCAAAAATATGGAAGCTGGATCCCGATAACAAAAAAGAACTTTCATACATTCAGGCTACTACCAATAAATCTATTGTCATGAAAATAAACGAATTGGAATGGGTAAACGGACAAATATTTGCAAATACCTACCAAGATAAAAAGGATGTTGTGTTAATAATAAATCCCAATAATGGAGCGATTACTGGTTTAGTGAATTTTGAGGGTTTACGGGATAAGGTGGATCAAATTCCAAACCTCAATGTGCTCAATGGTATTGCCTACCATGCCGAGCGCAAAACATTTTTTGTTACGGGTAAAAACTGGAGTAAAATGTTTGAATTAACCCTGCAAAAAATAAATGAAGCCCTTTGAACAAACAATTCGGGTTACCAAAGCTCATTTAGATGAGCTACTGCACGTAAACAATGTACAATACCTGCAATGGGTACAAGACATTGCTGGAGCACACTGGCAATCACTTGTAGCTGGAAAAACAGAAGCCTTTGGTCTTTGGGTGGTTCGCTCCCATAACATCGAATACAAGCGTCAAGCTAAATTGGGAGATAACTTAAGGGCGATTACCCATGTAGAACTTACCAAAGGTTTTTTGAGTGAGCGTATTGTTCGCTTCTATCTTGAGGATACCACTACCCTAGTTGCTCAATGCAGTACCAAGTGGTGCTATCTCGATCCTACTAACCAGAAGCTCTTACGTATTCCAGAGGATATCCATGTGTTATTCACTTAAACAATTGGGTTAATTGAATTGACTTGATGCAAATTAACTGAAATTATTATTTTAAATAAATAAAACAATCAAAAGTACAGCACAACAAATATGCCAACCGTTGTTCACAATCTCTGAAATAAAATTAAGAAAATGTAATAAAAAAAAGCTAGAAGCAGACAATATGAAAACGGCAAAAAAAGGGACTTTACTCTTCTGAATAAAGTACTTTTTTGGATGTACAATGAATTTAGTGATTGAACAAATTGCGTCCAGCCATTAATTGGTTTACCTCTTTTCCTATCGCTTCCAAGCCAGCTTCCTTCTCTGGATTTTGTAAGACACGGTCAACAAGCTCTACAATGGTTTCCATATCAGCCTCGTTCAACCCTCGAGTTGTAATAGCTGCAGTTCCCAGACGAATCCCTGAGGTAACAAAAGGAGATTTATCATCAAAAGGAACCATGTTTTTGTTGGCAGTTATTTCTGCTTTTACAAGCGCTAATTCGGCATCTTTTCCATTAATATTCTTGTTGCGCAAATCAATCAACATCATGTGATTGTCTGTACCACCAGAAATAAGCTTGTACCCTCGGGAGACAAATGCTGCGGCCATTGCTTTTGCATTTTTTTGAACCCGCAACATGTACTCTTTAAAACTGGGTTGTAAACACTCTCCAAAGGCAACGGCCTTGGCAGCAATTACATGTTCCAAGGGTCCTCCTTGATTTCCTGGGAAAACGGCCATGTCTAATAAGTGCGACATTTTACGGACGGTTCCGTTTTTGAGCGTTATTCCGAAAGGGTTATCAAAGTCTTCTCCCATTAATATCAGTCCTCCACGAGGTCCTCGAAGGGTTTTGTGGGTCGTTGTGGTTACCACATGACAGTGAGGAATTGGATTACTTAAAATACCTGTAGCAATCATTCCCGATGGGTGTGATATGTCCGCCAATAGGAAAGCACCTACTTCATTCGCAATGGCCCGAAACTTTGCAAAATCAATATCACGAGAATAAGCAGAAGCACCTGCAATAATCATTTTTGGTTGAAACTCTTTGGCAATCTTTAAAATATTGTCGTAATCCAAACGTCCTGTTTCTTCTTGAACACCATAAAAATGGGCTTTGTATAATCGTCCAGAAAAATTTACGGGTGAACCGTGTGTTAGGTGACCTCCATGAGAAAGATCAAAACCTAAAATTGAATCTCCAGGTTTTATAAAAGCATGAAAGACTGCTGTATTTGCTTGAGAACCAGAATGAGGTTGGACATTTGCATAAGCTGCTCCAAAAAGCTTTTTAGCACGTTCTATTGCTATTGTTTCGACTTTATCGACAACTTCACATCCACCATAATATCTTTTCCCCGGATAACCTTCTGCATATTTATTTGTCAATACTGAACCCGTTGCCTCCATAACCGCTGGGCTGGTAAAGTTTTCTGAGGCAATAAGTTCAATTCCGTTGAGCTGTCTAGCCTCTTCCTCATTTATTAAATCAAAAACAGTAGTGTCTCTTTGCATAATTTGAAAATTAAGTCACAAAAATACAAATTTGACTTGTTATTATAGGTTTGAAAAATGATTTTCAAAAAAACTTATTAAATAAGCAATTAACAGTTTTTGAGTTTTTTAAAATTCTTCCCAGAAATTGGTCTTAAACTCATTATAATACTTGGGCAAGACTTCGTTCTTCTCTTCAATTTGATCAAATTCATTTTGAGATAATTTTTTGGATTCAAAAACCCGAACCTCATAATTAGAATTCGTAATTAGCGACAAATCAAGTCGCATCGAAATCTGATTTTGTTTCCTTCTCCCTTTTACAAATTTATTTTTCTCAATAAACTTAATAGGCCTATCAATTCTGAACTTCTCACCTCCAGATATTTGCAAATATGAAAGCCCATATTTTTTTTCATTGATTTTAGAAAAAATCATTTTACCCGATTTAAGATAGTCGTCATATAAAACACCTAAAAGTTTAATTCTGAATAGTGACTTTGTGTTTTTGAAATCCAATCGAGTAATTGCAAAGTCCTCAGAATTGATATACAGAGTACCTTCAAAATCTTCTTTTCGCTTGGGCGTAAAATCAATTACATAAATTAAGTCATTCCCTTCAGTAGTTAATTTAGGTTCCGAAAAAACATAACGATTGGGCTTCTTTATACAATTTATCTCTGGATCATCAACAAAAAACAATTTAGACAATAATTCAGCAATACTGCTTTTGCGATACTTTGCAAAACCCTCTTTATTTGATTTATTTTTTTCTAATTGTTTTTTTTCAAATGTTTTTAATGCTTCCAAATCTGTACTATCGACCTCTTCTTCTAATCCTTGAATTGTCATGTCGCTTCCAAAAATCCCCGAACGGATCTTGAAATAAGAATCTGATTTCACATTTTCTTTAAGTGCCTTTTCTAAACGATTTGTCAAAGACTTCATTAGGTCATCTCCTTTGTCATAAGTTTTTCTGGCCTTAATGAGGTTTATTTTTTGATTATTTCCTTCAAAGTTGCTCAAATAATAACAAAGAGTTTCAACTATATAATCACTTTTTTTTGGCATATTGACCAAAATACTGTCCAGCAGTGAAAGGTTCAATTCTGTTATTGAAGATTTAAATTTATCAACTTTTACATTGGTGATGTTTTGACCATAAAGTTCTCTGATAAATAATCGCCTCTGACTATAATCAAGGTGAAAATTATCATTCAATCGATCTTTAACCAAAGAAATTATCTTTTCAGCAGTATAATTTTTGTTGGTCAAAATAACATCATCAAGAATAATTGCTTTTGGCTGGGCATAAATTATAGAATCATTGAATTGTTTCAGACAAACAGCTACCCTTTCAAAACCAATCGAAGAGACAAAAAGAGAGTCATTAATTTCAACTTGCCCCGGAAGTAACTCAAAAAATCCCATTTCATCTGTTATTAATCCTCTGTTATTTGAGAAATGAATTGTTGCAAAAGATACTGGATATGAACTCAAAGAATCTATTATTTGAATTTTGGTTGATTGACCTCTTAGAAAAAATGATATGAGTATTAAAGAGTATGTTAAAAAACTTTTCATCAAAGAGTATTTATATCTGTGAACATATTAACATGTGACTATATTTTAATTCCAATATAATACAATTGTTTTGAGCAAATTATACAATTCTACATAAAATAATCATATAATTCAAATAGAAGACTTGTATGACTCAAAAATCCAATTGCGAGTCTCATCATCGACTTATCTAACAAAAAAAGTTTACTTTGTTATTAAGTTAAATTAGCCTTGGGTTAAAAAACGACTTGAATAAAAGAATATTTTAAAAAAACATAAGCTTTTGGATTGCACAAATAATTTTAGAAGATGACAAAAAAAAATAAGGGTATTTTAATTTCTGAATTCAGCAATCTTTTATTTTTTTGGTTTTTTGGAGTAATTCATTTTTTAATTTTTCGTATATCATTTATTGGGTTAAACAGTTCTGATATCAATCCCCAAACAGAAATTATAGAGTTTTTAAAAGTGATTTATATGGGGTTTCGATTTGATGTTACAGTAATATCTTATTTCATAGTTATTCCCCTATTATTGAATTATTTATTAATATTTCTAGACAAAATGAATTGGGTTATTAAAACACGGATATTTTTTCAAAAATTATTTATTTATTCATCTATAATCATAATAATTGCTACATTGAATTATTATAAAGAGTACAAAGATCAGTTTAATCATTTTCTATTCATGGGGCTCTATGATGATAAAAAAGCGATTCTTCAAACAATTCTAAAAAATTATGAACCAATTAAAAACACAATTTTAATTTTTGTGTTAATTTTTATTTCATTGAAAATATTTAATTTTTATGAAAAAAATTCAAGAATCTATAAATTCATCAACTCCCATGAATTCAAATATAAAGAGCTAAAAATTAGTGTTCTTGTTTTAATTTTATTTGTGTTTAGCATCAGAGGATCTTTTACAGAATATCCAGTTAGACGCTTCTATGCATCAATAAGCTCAGATGACTTTTTAAATAAAACCATCATTAATCCATTTAGATCACTCAATAATGCTGTTTTGGATTACAATGAGATAAATAAAAATTTTGGTGTAAATCCTTTTGGTGAAATTTCATCTAAAATCACCACCAAGAGTAAATCAATTAAAAAGCTTTTAGAGAAAAAAACCAAATCAGATTCTTTAGAAATCAAACCAAAACAAATTTTTTTAGTGGTAATGGAAAGTTATGACTCATGGCCTTTGATAGAAAAATATAAAGACCTTAATATTTCAAATAACTTGAAAAGTATAGGATATAAGGGGATAAGTTTTATGAATTTTTTGCCGGCTTCTAACTCAACCATGAATTCATTTGCTTCAATAGTTACAAATATTCCATATTCAGGGGTTAACATGAGTATTATAGGTGCAAATAAATCTTATCCAAGTTCAATTTTCAAGCAATTTAAAATCTTGGGGTATCAAACTAATTTTTTTTACGGCGGATATTTGAGTTGGCAAAACATTAAAAATTTCACAAAAAAACAAGGAGTCGAAAATGTTTTTGGAGCGGGAAACATAGGTAATTCGAAAGGAATTTGGGGAGTAAACGATGAATCTCTTTTCGAAAAAGTATTGGCAAAAGTTGATGATCAAAAAAACTCACTCAATATAATACTGACCACTAGTTATCATTCTCCCTATGAAATTGATGTTTTTTCAAAAGGATTCCCTTACAGTTCAAAAAAAGAATTACCAGATAAAGTAAGAAAAATTTACGATGAGGAGAAACTGAGTATTAAAGCTTTAGGACATATTTGGTATGCAGATATGGCTATTGGAAAATTCGTTAATAAAGCAGAAAAAAAATACCCTAACGCATTGTTTGCTTTTACAGGTGATCATTTTGGCAGGAAATTTATTAATGGATCTCCAACCCTGTATGAGAGCTCTTCTGTGCCTTTTATATTATATGGCAAATCAATTGTTGAAAAATTAGAGTCCAATTGTAATCCTGGAAGTCATATAGACATAACACCAACACTCATAGAGCTTGTAGCTCCATCTAATTTCACGTATTACAGTTTTGGAAATTCATTGCTAAATAACAATAGAAAAAACAAGCTTGGAATAGGTTACAATAAGGTAATAAATTCAAATCAAATATCAGAGTTCTCTAAAAACTATGGCATTAAAAAACAAAGCATAAATTATTGTACACAAAAAAATGATTTGTTACTTGAAGGAAATAAAAGAGAACACGATAGCTTAATGTCACTTGCTTGGCATTATGTAATAAATGGTGATCGCTTAGACTGATAAATTCTTACTTCATTTTTTAATCTTAATCACTCAAAATCAATTCCTTTTCTCTAGTAAATCAGGAAAAAAGAGCATAAAGGATCTAAAAGAATAAACTTACCTTTGCCATTATGCAAAAGAAAATCAACATTCAGAATAAAAAAGCCCGGTTTGAGTTCGAAATTCTCGATCAATACACCGCTGGTATGGTGTTGACTGGAACAGAAATTAAATCCATCCGAGAAAGTAAGGCTTCAATAGTGGAAAGCTTTTGTGAATTCAATGAGCAAGGAGAATTGTTTGCAGTAAATATGTATATCGAGGAATATTTGTTTGGAACACATTACAACCATAAACCCCGATCTACTCGAAAATTATTACTTAACAAAAAAGAACTCAGGAAGCTCAATAAACAAGTTAAAAATGTTGGTCTTACAATCCTTCCCTTAAAGCTTTTTATTACAGATAAAGGCTATGCCAAAATGATTATTGCTCTAGCTCGAGGTAAAAAATTGTACGATAAACGTGACACATTAAAAGACCGAGACAATAAACGTAACCTAGATCGAATCAAAAAAAAATTCTCAAATAAATAATTTTGTAATTATTTTTTAGCTCCTAATAAAGCTAGTTTTTGTCCTTCAGCATGGGAACAAATCGAAACACCCCAAAGGTTTCCTTATCAAATTCATTTTCAGACTTACGCGTAAATCGAGTCATTATTTGTTCATCAGTACCAATAGGTATTACTAGGTGTCCACCAAAAGCAAGTTGTTGGAGTAATGGTTTAGGAACATCAGGTGCTCCAGCGGTAACCACAACACCATTAAAAGGAGCTGCCTCAGGTATTCCTAAATATCCGTCGCCAAAAATAATCTTTTTGGGTTTTAAACTTAATTTGGTAAACAAACGCTGAGTTTTTTTAAATAATTCCTGTTGACGTTCTATGGTGTACGTTTTAATTCCTAAGGCTAGTAAAACGGCAGTTTGATAACCAGAACCTGTTCCAATTTCTAAAACCACATCTCCAGCTTTTATCTCTAAAAGTTGAGATTGAAAAGCAACCGTATAAGGATGTGAAATGGTTTGGTCTGCTGCTATTGGAAAAGCTTTATTTTCATAAGCATGAGACTCGAGACCTGAATCCATAAACCAATGTCTAGGCACCTGAAGCATCGCCTCTAATATCTTGGGATCTTTAATACCCATTGCTGCTAATTTATCAATAAGTAATTTTCGTTGTCCTTTATGTTTGGCAGTATCCAAAGGTCTATTCATGAGTGCAAAAATAAACAATAAAATGGCTTTTCTAGTGAAGTATTAAGAGAAATTAAGTCTAAAAATGTACCTTTGATTCATACTAATAAATCGCACAATAATACTTATGATAAAGCTGAAAGTAGGAGTTTTAGGAGTAGGACATTTGGGTAAAATTCATTTAAGATTGTTGGAAGAATCTGAATTTTATGACTTGATAGGTTTTTATGATTCCGATAAAAAAAAAGCAGATGAGTTGGCCAAAAAAGAAGGTTTTCTAGCTTTTGAAACCATCGAAGATCTTCTATCTAAAGTTGAGGTAGTTAATGTAGTCACACCCACTCCATATCATCATGAAATGGCTGTTCGCTGTTTGAAAGCAAAAAAGCATATTTTCATAGAAAAACCAATTACTCAAACCGTAATTCAAGCAGAAGAAATTGTTCGATTAGCCAACGAAAACAATCGCAAAGGTCAGGTTGGTCATGTAGAACGTTTCAATCCAGCCTTTAAGGCCATAAAAGCACATATTGACAGTCCAATGTTTATTGAAACTCATCGCCTTGCAGAATTCAACCCCAGAGGAACAGACGTTCCTGTTATCTTAGATTTGATGATCCACGACATTGATATCATTCTAAGTGTTGTAAACTCTCCTGTTGTAAATGTGAGTGGTTCGGGAGTTTCAGTAATCAGTGAAACACCAGACATTGCAAACGCCCGAATTGAATTTGAGAACGGTTGTGTTGCCAATTTAACAGCCAGTCGTATTTCACTCAAAAACATGCGTAAAACTCGTTTTTTTCAGAAAGAAGCTTACATTTCGGTTGATTTTTTAACCAAACAAGTTGAGGTTGTCAAAATGAAAGATGCACCCGAAGAACCAGAGGAATTCGATTTGATCCTTCAAAACGCTGAGGGTGTTAAAAAACAAATATACTTTGAACCTCCAGTAATAGAAGAATCAAATGCTATTTTAGAGGAACTAAATACTTTTGCAAAAGCCATTCAAAACAGTACCGAACCCATTGTTACTTTAGATCACGCCACTGAGGCACTCAGAGTAGCACATCAAATAATAGCTTGTTTTAAATAAATCTAAAATGAAAAATATTACCATAATCGGCAGTGGTACAATGGGCAATGGAATTGCTCATTGTTTTGCCCAAAACCAATTCAATGTTCTTTTGATTGATTTGTTCGAAGACCAACTGAAAAAAGCAATTACTACAATCAACAAAAATTTAGATCGTCAGGTTGCTAAAGAATTTATTTCAAACCAACAAAAAAAGGAAATATTAGACCGAATACAAACGACAACCGTTCTTGAAGAATCTTTAAAAGAAGCTGACTTAATTATTGAAGCTGCCTCGGAGAACATTTCAATAAAAGAAGATCTTTTTAAAAAAATAGATGCTCTGGCTCCTGCCCATTGCATTCTGGCTTCAAATACTTCATCCATCTCAATTACAAAACTGGGATCGTTTACAAAACGTCCTGAAAAAGTTATTGGTATGCATTTTATGAATCCAGTTCCCATGATGAGGCTAATTGAGGTAATTCAAGGTTTTAAGACTGACGACGACACTCTAAATCAAATCTTATCGGTCTCAAAAAAGTTAGATAAAACTCCTCTCTTGTCTCAAGATTATCCTGGTTTTGTAGCCAACAGAATTTTATTACCAATGATCAATGAAGCGATCGAGACCCTTTTTCAGGGAGTAGCCGGTGTTCAAGAAATTGATCAAATCATGAAATTAGGAATGGGGCATCCAATGGGACCTTTACAACTTGCTGATTTTATTGGTTTAGATGTATGTCTTTCTGTGTTGAATGTGTTGCATGATGGATTTGGCAATCCAAAATACGCCCCTTGCCCCCTATTGGTCAATATGGTTCAAGGGGGAAACTTTGGAGTAAAATCTAGAGTTGGATTTTATGATTATAGAATAGATATGAAAAAACCAGCGGTAGCAAGTCAATTTTTATAGCATGGGGATTAAACAACAGTTGAAATCATTAAAGGCAGAACTCCCCGAGAACATCAGTTTAGTTGCAGTTTCAAAAACAAAACCATACATTGATCTAGAACACGCCTATGAGTGTGGTCAGCGAATTTTTGGGGAAAATAAAATCCAAGAAATGACCCTGAAATGGGAAAGTCTCCCCAAAGACATTCAATGGCACATGATTGGACATGTACAAACCAATAAAGTCAAATACATGGCTCCCTATGTAAGCCTAATTCACGGAATTGATCGACATAAGCTTTTAAAAGAAATCAATAAACAAGGAGCTAAAAACAATCGTGTGATTGAGTGTTTACTCCAAATGCACATTGCTCAAGAAGAAACAAAATTTGGCTTTAATCTTGAAGAACTAAAAGAGGTTGTCAATGAGTTAAAAATTAATCCTTTACCAAATATTAAAATCAAAGGATTGATGGGGATGGCTACATTCACTGAAAATAAGGATCAAATCAGAAAAGAATTTAAAATATTAAAACAGTATTTTGATTGGATTCAAACCCAACTTACTGAAATTACAGAACTGTCTATGGGAATGAGTGGAGATTATTCCATTGCTATTGAAGAAGGAAGTACCATGATCCGGGTGGGAAGCAAAATTTTTGGAAAGAGAAACTACTAGCCCATGTTCGCAATCCTTGATATTGAGACTACGGGTGGTAAATTCAATGAAGAAGGAATTACCGAAATCGCAATTTATCGATATGATGGACAAGTAATCCTAGATAAAATATCAAGTTTAGTCAATCCAAATCGAAAAATTCAACCCTTTGTAGAGCGTTTGACAGGAATCAACGGCAAAATGCTTGTCAATGCTCCCAAGTTTTTTGAACTAGCTAAACGAATAGTAGAAATTACCGAAGGTTGTGTAATTGTTGCTCACAATGCAGAATTTGACTACAGGATTTTACAAACCGAATTCAGACGACTTGGATATTCTTTTGAGAGCAAGTCGTTATGTACAGTCGCCCTAGCTCAAAAGCTACTCCCAGAAGCGGAATCCTACAAACTTGGAAAACTCGTTCGTTCACTTGGTATACCTATTACAGATCGTCATCGTGCCCATGGTGATGCCTTGGCTACTCTTGAGCTCTTTAAGTTATTGCTTGAAAAAGATTCTGGGAAAGAAATAATCAGTATGTACATAAAAGAACTAAATAGCAATAAAGTAGCTCCCAAATTTCTAAATATTATTGAAGAATTACCCTCAGAAATAGGGGTGTACTACATTCATGATCTTGATGGTACTATTTTTTACATTGGTAAAAGCAAAAACATCAAGAAACGCGTTTTAAGTCATTTAACAGCTGAAACTTCAAAAGCACAAAAAATTCAAAAAAAATTAGCTCGTTTGTCTTTTGAACTTACTGGAAATGAATGTATTGCACTTCTTAAAGAGCAGAACGAAATCAAAAAAAATCAACCCGATCTGAACCATGCTATGAAATACCGTCACTTTGAAATTGGTATTCGAATCGACTGGTCAAGCCCATACCATCATTTGGTCATAGAGCAGGTAAAGCAAGAGGAGGAGTATTTGGAGGTTTTCAAAAATAAAAAGACTGCTAATAGAAAATTACGAGTCTGGTTGGATAAATTTACCCTTTGTGAAAGTAAAACTTCCCTTGGAAATCCAAAGAAAGCATGCTTTGGAAATGGAATAAAGAAATGTAATGGAGCCTGTGTGGGTGATGAATCCTCTCATATTTACAATAAACGTCTTCTAAAAATTGAAAAAAGTTTGAGTTACCCGCATAAAAATATGCTGATTATTGACAAAGGGAAAACAAAAGGGGAACAAAGTTTTATTTACATAAAAAACACTGTTTTTCAGGGATATGGATATTTTAGTTTAAACCATCAGATCAAGACATCTGATGCGATTGAAAAACGCTTAATACCCATAACAAACAACAGAGATTCACAAGCGCTTATTCGCGGTTTCATCGGCAGAAAACGGTTTAAAAAAATCATAAATTTAGACCCCTCTTAAAATTCATTAACTTTACGCTTTGAAATGCAAAACAACAAAACACCTTACTGGAAACATCGTCTTCATGAAATTGTTTATGAAGCAGATACTTTAGCCGGAAAACGTTTCGATCTCATTTTGTTGATCCTAATTCTTTTGAGTGTAATTTTAGTAATGCTCGAAAGTGTTACTTCAATTCAAAACAGGTATACAACAATATTCAACATACTTGAATGGCTCATCACGGGATTGTTTACTGCAGAATACATTGTTCGCTTGGTCGCAATCAAAAAGCCTATTAGTTATGTATTCAGCTTTTTTGGAGTCATCGATCTTTTGTCTACCCTACCCAAATACATTTCGATATTTTTGGTCGGAACAGAGTCCTTGATAGCTCTTCGAGCCCTTCGTTTACTTCGCGTATTCAGGATTTTAAAAATTACTCGATTTATTGGAGAATCTAATTTTCTAATCAAAGCCTTGTATGCAAGTCGAGCCAAAATAGTAGTTTTTCTTTTTGCAGTATTTATTCTTTGTATCATTTTTGGAACACTTATGTACTTGATTGAAGGAGAGCCAAATGGCTTTACAAGTATTCCAAGAAGTATTTATTGGGCAATTGTTACAATGACGACTGTTGGTTATGGTGATATCGCTCCTCAGACCCCTTTGGGTCAGCTTTTAGCATCCGTTATTATGATTATGGGGTATGGGGTCATAGCTGTCCCAACAGGGATTGTATCGGCTCAAATGAGCATCCAGACCAAAGTAGTAGATATCAATACCCAAGCATGTCAGCAGTGCAATACAGAACACCACAAAGATGATGCTCTTTACTGTCACCATTGCGGTAGTATTTTAAACGATGAATTCTAAACAGCTATTGTATGTTGCAGGCCCTACTGCTTCAGGAAAAACTACCTTAGCAATTGCTTTGGCTAAATATTTTAAAACCGAAATTATTTCTTGTGATTCTCGACAGTTTTACAAAGAAATGTCAATCGGAACTGCTGTACCTTCATCAGAGGAATTAGCTGCTGTACCGCATCACTTCATCCAACAAAGAAGTATTCAAAACCCATACAGCGTTGGTGATTTTCAAAGAGAAGCTTTGGATTTACTAAAAATCCTATTTAAAACAAAAGATAAGATCATTTTGGTTGGAGGTTCTGGAATGTACGCTGATGCCCTGATTGATGGATTGGATCATTTTCCTGAGGTAGATTCTTCGTTCAGAGATAAACTCCAAAAACAGTCAGAAGAAGAAGGTATAAATACACTTCAACAACTTTTAAAAAAACTCGACCCAGACTATTACAAAAAAGTTGACCTCGAAAACCCCCATCGTTTGATTCGAGCCCTAGAAGTATGCTTCAGCTGTGGTAAACCCTACTCTTCTTTTTTGGGAAACAAAAAAGCACCTGATTTTTTTAGTACTCAACAACTCGTAATTCAATGGGAACGATCAGTACTTTATGAACGAATCAATCTTAGAGTGGACAAAATGCTTGAACAGGGTTTGGAAGAAGAAGCAAAAAATCTTTATACATTCAAAAAAATAAATACACTTCAAACTGTTGGTTACAAGGAGTGGTTTGCGTACTTTGACGGAACAAAAACTCGCGAAACCGCAGTAGAAGAAATTAAAAAAAATACCCGTCGATACGCTAAACGTCAATCTACATGGTTCAGAAAATACTCCAACGCAATTCATGTCAACGGATGTAGTCCAGTAGAAGACGTTTTAATGAAATTATAATAAACTACAAAAGACCTTCTAAGTTTTGCTTATAATAAAGAGCGCTGTCAGCGGCACTTTGCATGGATGATTTCGCAAAATTACCTCCCTGTTCGATGTACAAATATTTCAAACCAGAGGTTTCTGGATCGGGTAATATCTTGGTGTAGTCAATGGATCCATTACCAAGTTCGCTGTAATCGAGAGTTACCTTGTCCATATCCTTAATATGCCACATCACATATCGTCCCGGTTGCTGAGAGACAAGGTCTTTGGGTGTTTTTCCAGAATGAACCAACCAATACATGTCCATTTGTAATTTCACAAATTTGGAATCCGTGAGTTGCATCAAAATATCATTTCCAGTAGTACCGTTCCAATCGTCAAATTCATATCCGTGATTGTGATATGCAAAGCCTATACCCGATTTTGCTGTATGTTCACCAATTGTATTTAGTTTATCTGCTAAATGCTTGAACCCTTTGGGATTTCGATTTTCAGGCTTCACAAAGGGCCAGGTTATGTAGTGTGAATTTAAAGTTTTTGCAGTTTGAATACATTTGTCAACATAAAGGAGTAGATTTTCTGTAGAGGCATTAAAATATTCAGGAAAACTGTAATGACCACTCGATGTAGAAAGTCCTAAATCGTCCAAAATTCCTTTGAATTCAATAATTTTAAATCCGTAAATTGTTTCTGTATCTGCCTTAAATCCATAGGTTTCAAAATCCTGATATCCCATAGTTTTTAGCTTCTTCAAAGTGTCAAGGGGATCCAATTTCATTGCATCACGAACACTGTAAAGCTGTAAACCCATTTTATAGTTCTTTGTTTTAGAAAAGGATAAATGAGGTAAACCTGCTGTAAAACCTGCGCTTATGAAGGCTGTTTTTTGAATGAATACTTTTCTTTTCATGTCCTAATGTGGTATAAATTTTAGAATCACAGTTATTTTATTTAGAATGTTTAGCAATATTACAAATATTTACTTACTCTCAATATTGAATCATTTTAAGAATAGACCAATCCCTCCCTTATCTATTTCATTTAAAAAAATCACTCATTTCTTTTTATTTCAATAGTTTTATAAATTCGTTTAATTTCCTTGACATCATCAATATCGCTCGAATTCACCAAGAATCTGAATAAAACTAGCCCTTTTTTTGTCTTAGATTCAATCAACTCTATGTCCTGATCAATCGTTAACGGTAAATTACCTTGCTGAGCAATCAAAAGATTTAATTTGTTGGATTGAAATTGTTGATCATTTTTTGCATAAAAACTCACGGTATTGGGCTCATAAAGAGCGACAGACCAATAATTCGAACTTGAGATGTTAGCTGACAAATTAAGGGGGCCTTCTTCCAAATTAAAAAAACAACTGACATACATGAAGTCTGGATTAGGTTTAACAATCACCTGACTTTTATGATCGATTAGATTTCCAAGTTGTATCATATTTTCTGAGCCTCCTATTTTGCTCACTGCACCCTTGAAAAGTAGGCTTGGATAGTATTTGATAAACCCTTTGTAACCCAATACAAATCCAATAATCAATGCAATACCAAAAAGTATACGATGTGTTTTCATTGATTAATTTTTTTAAGCGTTGGCAACTCGATCGCATCTTTATTCTTGTAAACATTTTCTGCAGAATTGTAAAGACGTAATAAAATACTCATGTTGTTCGCTTCTCCTGCTGGCAACCAATTCTCTTTTTTTGGATCTCTTGAAACAATCAACTCATAAGAATTTTTAAGAGAATCTTTGTAAACTATGTTTTCCATGTTAAAGCTGAATACACCCTTATCATTAGGTATCAAAAAATGATCTTCCCCGTAAAGTGTGTAACTCCAATAACGTGTATCAAAACTACTTCCTGTCAACTTGTAATCGTTTGAAGAAGATAGTGGGTTTCCCTCCTCGTCTGTGGAAGCAATAAAATAAATTACCTCAGAATCTTGTAATGCCAGAAGTCCGATTTTCCCTATGTATGCTTTTTGAAGCTCATTTGTTGCTAAATCCATTGAAGTGAAATACCTCCAAACACCATTTTTGAGAATAAGATCACTGTCTTTGCCTAATTGATTAATTTTGAAATTAGTCCAAAAACCGCCAATTAAAATTCCTGCAAAAAATAAAAGAAATACAATTATACTTTTTTTCATAGTTTTCCACTTTCTACCCTAAGCAGTTGATAAAACGTTTAATTATTTTGATTTTGAAATGCCAATAAGGTAGTTTTTTAAATTTTATTAAGGATCATTTATTGCAACATAATCCCTATTAGATATTAAACATTAATTTGTTGAAAGCATACAACAGTCCCAGAATATTGAAACAAAAACACCCTTTACAGTATTTTGTAAAGGGCGTTTGTTTTAAACATCAAAAGTAATTTAATTCAACCTATTCTATAGTCAAATTAAATGGAGCTGTTATGTCTGTTTCACCTCCCGCGTCATCTAACCCAGTATTTGGCTTAGTTGGCTCATGACGTAAGGTAAATGTTAAAGCTCCTGAACTTGCAGCTCCAGCAACTAGAGTGAATTCTGTTCCTAATGGATTTCCTTCTGAATCGTTATTCTCATAAGACATTGTTACATATAATCCACTCCCAATGGTGTAAAAAAACTGGTGATCCAAATCTTCTTCTTCCACTTCTACAGTTATGTCTTTAGCAGGACTTTCCATTTCATTGAGAAGTACAATTTTCCCATTGTAAGTAACACCAGCCGTCAAGTTTCCTGAAACAGTTACTACTGGGGCATTAGGACCATCACCGTCCAAATCTTGGAATTGAAGTGTAATGGTAGTTCCTTCACCTGCAGGTTCAAGTGTAGCAGTTAAAGTTGTAATAACTTCCTCCTCATTTACAGGTTCAGGAAGCGCTGTATCATCATCTTTTGAACATGATACAAATAATAGTGTTGTAAAAAGAATTGATACTAATAAAATGAATTTTTTCATTTTTTGTGATTTTTAAAATTAATAATTGTATTTGATGTTTAATAAAAAATTTCTACCCAAATCGTTAGCATAAAAACGCAAGCGATTTAGGTAATTTCTGTAGGATGTATTTAAAAGATTTGAAATACCAAAACCCAAACTTAATTTTGATTTTTCAGAAAAATCAAAATTAATACTTGAATTAAAGTTAAGCAAGTGATATGCATTTGGGGAT
>MDSY01074375.1_pt1 | contig 214194 bp, 196 predicted proteins | sample 811131 | NCBI WGS metagenome assembly MDSY01 (sample SAMN05326643, study PRJNA326480) | marine metagenome | isolation source: seawater | place: Atlantic Ocean: South West | collected 2010 | reverse complement strand
CCCCGTAGGCGCGAAGCCGTTTCCGGTATCTTCGTCCATATAGGCTTAAGCACCTCCAAAACATCCGCACGCGTCATCGTGGCAACATCGCGCTTGCCGATAATCGGATAGGCGTATGTTTCTAGGGTGCTCTCCCATTGGGCCGCATGCTTGGCGTTCCGCCAACTCCCCCCGTGGGCTTTCATGTATTCGATTGCGGCATTTTTGAAAGAGAGGGGGCCACCCTGTGCCTTGGCGGCGGCTTTGGCGTCGTTTCGGCGGTCGATTGGATCAATGCCAGCCTTGACGAGCTTGCGCGCTTCCTGGGCCGCGTCCCTGGCTTCGGACAACTTAATCGCACTCTGGGGGCCGAGGCCCATTTGGCGGGAACGCCCGTCCAGCATAAAGCGGTATAGCCAGGATCGAGTAACGCCCCGATCCGGGGATACTGTCACCTGAAGATATAGGCCGCCGCCATCGTGATACCTGCCCGGCTCGTTGATGGTGTCAACGAAGCGCGCGGAAAGGCGGTTGATAGCTCTCGCCATAACTCTGTACCCACAACTAAACCCACAAACACAAAGCCGATTATATCAGATGGCATTGGGCCGTATAAGATAAAACGCCCCTAAAACCCTGGGTTTGAGCGGGGTGTATGAGTGGTCATTAGACGCTATCGGAGAGAGGTTTAGCGGACTCCCTGTCCGCCATTGCGCCGGTATCCGGCGCAATTTCCTCAAAAGTTTATTCCAATCCGTTCGGCAGCTTGGCGCGCATCATTTTCTTGCGGTCCAGTCTGTCGCCGTCGACGATGAAGGTGCCGTCGCCGACGGCGTGGATCATGCGTTGCTCCTTGCGGCGATCGTCGCGATAGGCGGCAAGGCCCTCAAGCACCACGATATTGTGGCGTTCGATGATGTCGATGACACGGCATTCGATATTCGCCAGGCAATCCTGGATCAGCGGGGCGCGGACGTGCTTGGCCTCGGCGCGGGTCAGGGAAAATTTCTCGAACTTGTCCGTATCCGCGCCGGAGCACATGCCGATGCCGACGGCGGTATCGAGCATATCGGCCCCCGGAATCGCGATGACGCATTCCATGGTATCGCGCAGCGCCGCGTATGAATGGTTCCACGGACCAGTGGTGATCGCGAACGCGGCGGAAAATCCGATCGCCATGGTCCAAGTGATCGTCATGACATTGTCCCGATGCCCGTCGTTCGTGGTGACAAGAACGACGGGGCCGGGCTCAATCAATGTGAAGGCCTTTTCCAGATCGAATGGTTTCATATTTGGCTCCGCCGAATTTCATTATATCCGCCTGCGTCTGCCCTTATGATCCGCTGAACGCTGGGCGGCTTTCATCTGATGCCTCGCCAAGCTAATACAAATCATACGAACAAGAAGAAAAGGACGAATGCAGATGTCTCGTGGGTTGCCGGTTTCAAATCCTTTCCTTGAGTACCTGGGTGTCGAGATGCTTTCCTGGGAAGACGGGAAATGCGAATTCATCCTTAAAATCGAACCCAAGCACCTGAACCGCCAAGCCGTGGTCCAGGGCGGGGTGATCGCGACTTTGCTGGATCTGTCCTGCGGCTATGCCGGGTTGCGTCCGGACGGAAAAGAAGAAGAGGCCCAACACGGCGTGACCATCACCCTGACCGTCAACTATTTGGAAGCGACCCGCGCCGGTCATCTGCGCGCGGTGGCCAAGGTTACGCGGTCCGGGCGGCGAATCTATTTCTCGGCGGGCGAGATCTTCGCCGACGATGGCACCTTGGTGGCCACGGCCCAGGGGTCGTTCAAGCGCACCAACCTGCGTCACTGATACGCCATGGCCAAACCCGTCCTCATCCTGGCTGTTGTCGTCTGGATACTTTCGGGCGGGGGCGCCTTTGCCGATATGGAAGGCAAGCCCGAGGTGATCGACGGCGACACCTTGTCCATTGGCGGCGTGGTCTTCGATCTGTTCGGGATCGACGCGCCGGAGGCAGGGCAGACCTGCACCAAGGACGGCCAATCCTATGATTGCGGGTTCCAGGCGACCAACGCCCTGGCCTTCCTTTCCGCCTTTCAATGGGTCAAGTGCCGGGACCAGGGGCAGGGTGCGGACGGCGTTCCGCAGATGGCTTGTCTGTTGGGCGGGCGTTATGACCTGGGGGAGCGTTTGATCCGCCAAGGCTGGGCCTTGGCCGACCCGGAACAGGCGGTGCCTGCCTATGAACGGGCCGAAGCCGCCGCCCGCGCCGAGGGGGCCGGCCTATGGGCCGGAACCTTCGATGCGCCATGGGATTGGCGGGCCGGGCGGCGCTGAAGGCTCTTCGCCCGCGTCGGGAAGTATTCTATGATCCGGATGCGCGGAATGCGCGCGGTTCCGGGAGAAATCAGAAAAATGTCTCATCTTCGGCGGTGCCTGTCCTTGGCGGCGGGCGTGGGCTTGGGTGCGTTGGTTGTTATGGCGGTACGGCCGGTGGCCGCATGGGCTGCGGAGGGGCCGCCCCCCGGCATCGAGCGAATTGAACAACCGCTTGCCGGTTGGCTGTCCGAACGGCGGCGGCCCGGTCCCGGCTCGATCGATAGTTTGTTGGGGGATTTCCGCCGCGCCGGATCGTTTCGAACGCTTTTAACGACGGCCTTGGCGGGTGACTGGGTAGCGGCGCAGAGCGCGGCGGCGGCGGCAGAGTATCGATTGTTCGCCCTTGCCGACGGTGACCGTTGGTACATCGTGTTGGACGATGCGGCGTCGCTTTTGGGGCCGACGGTGGTTTTGTCTCCCGCGGCGAAGCGTGATCTGATCGTCGAGGCGCCGCATCCGGTGATCGACCGTTACACCGTGCCGCAGACCGCTGTGTTGCTGAGTGAACTCGGGGCGCGTGCAGGCATTTTCGCTGGGGCGCACCGCTGCGCCGCGACAGCGGAATCGTCGTGCTCTGGAAAGACCAAGGTTTGTAAGGACTACGGCAAGGCCCCTTATCGAGATTCCGATGTGGCCCATAACCCCAATACCCTGTTCCACGTCGCCCATGAGATTCTGGTCGCCCATTGGCCGCAGGCGGTGGCGTTCAGCATCCATGGCTTCAACAAGGCGAAATCCGCGCCGGACACCTGGGCCGTAATCTCCGACGGTGGCCGGGAAGAGGGCGGGAATGCCGATGCCTTGACCCGCCGGTTGCGCGATGCCTTGCGCGAAACCCTGGGCGAGGGCGATGCGCGGGCCGTTGCCTGTGACGATTCGGACGACCGCCGGTTCGGATTTCAGCGTCTTTGCGCCGCGACCAATGTGCAAGGCCGACATCTGAACGGCAGCGACGACCTGTGTCGACAAAGCGTGGCGCGCGGGTCGGGCCGGTTCATTCATATCGAGCAGACGTTGGAACTGCGCGATGACTATGAATTCGGCTGGCGCGCCCCTCGGGACAGCGCCAGAATCAGGGCGATGCTGGATGCCGTCGCCCGGGCCGTCCCCTGCCTGGAGGGGCGTTGCCCCTAGGGAAGAATGCCGCGCGATATATCACCGAAATATTGGTGTTCTTTTTTGATATTTTCCGGCGTCCCGATAGAATGTCTGCCCATCTTACCGATGCGGTTTCAGCAGCGCCGCTGGCCGTCTCTCCTAAACCACGCAAACAGGGAATTTTGTAATGAAAAGACGTGAGTTTCTTAAGAAATCCGCGATTGCCGGTGTCGCCGGCGCCGCGGCCACGACCCTTGCCAAACCCGCGATCTCTCAGGGCCGCAAGGAAATGATCATCGTCTCGACCTGGGGCCGCGATTTTCCGGGCCTGGGCCTGAGCGCACAGCGTTTGGCCGCCCGTATTCCGGTCCTGACCGATGGCCGGATTCAGGTCAAATACTTCGCCGCCGGCGAGCGCGTCGGTGCCTTCGATTCGTTCGACGAAGTGGCTTCCGGTAACTCCCAGGCCTACATCGCGACCGACTATTACTGGAAAGGCAAGCACCCGGGCTGGGCGTTCTTCGCCGCGGTTCCGTTCGGCCTGACCTATGTCGAAATGGACGCCTGGATGAAGTATGGCGGCGGCCAGGAGCTGCACGACGAACTGGCGGCCGGCTTCAACATCAAAGGCTTCCCCTGTGGCAACACGGGCTGCCAGATGGGTGGTTGGTTCAACAAGGAAATCAACTCGGCCGACGACTTCAAGGGCCTGAAGATGCGTATCCCGGGTCTGGGCGGCGACGTGCTGGCCAAGCTGGGCGCTTCGACCGTGTCCCTGCCGGGTGGTCAGATCTATGAAAACCTCGTGTCCGGCGCCATCCAGGCGACCGAATGGGTGGGTCCGTACAACGACTACTTCATGAAGTTTTATGAAGCGGCCAAGTACTACTACTACCCGGGTATGCACGAGCCGGCCTCGCAGAGCACGCTGGGCATCAACAAGAAGTGGTGGGACAGCCTGACCAAGACCGACCAGGCCATCATTCAGGCCGCCTGCAACGAGGAAAACTCGTATCAGATGGCCGAAACCAACGCCAACAACGGTGTCTACCTGCGTAAGCTGATCGACGAACACGGCGTCAAGCTGCGGTCCTTCAACGACGACGTCTATGACGCCTTCGGCAAGGCCGCGGCGGAAGTCTTCGCCGAAGTGCAGGAACACAGCCCGCTGGCCAAGAAGATCTACGAAAGCTTCGCTTCGTCGCGTGCCGACAGCGGCCGTTGGATGATGCTGGCCGACGCCGGCTTCATCAACCAGCGCAACCGCGTGCTGGGCATCAAGGTCTGACGTTTCTTCCGAAACGGACGATTTACGGAAACGGCGCGGGGCTTTGGCTCCGCGCCGTTTTCTTTTGCCTGGCATCGTCCCCGCCTTGCCCGCATTGCGAAAACGTCGCAGGATGCCGGGCAAGAAGGCGGGGCGCCCATAAAACAGCCCGGGGACAAACCCGGGTGCAGGAGACATCATGACAACTCCCATTCGCTTGATGGCGACATCAGGCATTCTCGGCTACGGCTTTACCGAAGAAGCATTCAACCAAGGCTTGGCGATGAAACCGGACCTCATCGCCTGTGACGGCGGGTCGTCCGACCCGGGGCCGTATTACCTTGGCAGCGGGTCCGCATTCGTTTCGCGCGCGGCGGTCAAACGCGACCTGGGCCTGATGGTCGCGGGCGGCATGGCCCACGGCATCCCGGTGATGATCGGCTCCGCCGGTGGCGGCGGCAGCGACGCCCAGGTCGATTGGACGCTGGATATCCTGCGCGAAATCTGCGCCGAAAAGGGGCTGAAGCCCAAGGTCCGCGTGATCCGCACCGAACAGACCAAGGACGCGATCAAGGCCAAGGTTCGGGCCGGAAAGGTCGCCCCCTTGGGCCCGATCGACGATCTGACCGAGGCCGATGTCGAGGACTGCTCGCGCATCGTCGCGATGATGGGCCCCGAAGCCTATCAACAAGCCCTGGCCGATGGCGCCGACGTGGTGATTGCCGGGCGCGGCACCGATGCGGCGCTGTACGCCGCCCTGCCGCTGATGAAGGGGGCCGATCCGGGCTTGGCCTGGCACGTCGCCAAGATCATCGAATGCGGGGCCCAGGTGGTCGAGCCGCGCGAAGGTCAGGACTGCGTGATCGGCACGATCTATGACGATCACTTCACGATCGAGCCGGGCCATCCCGACCGGCGCTCGACCGTGACCCGCGTGTCGGCGCATACCCTGTATGAAAACCCGGAGCCCTATCGCCTGAAGGAACCGGACGGCACGCTGGTGACGGATAAATGCGGGTTCGAACAGCTGGACGAGCGAACCGTCAAGGTCTGGGGCAGCCGCTACGAGCCGTCTGATAAATACACGGTCAAGCTCGAAGGCGCGAAGCCCCTGGGCTACCGGACGGTGTTCATCGCTGGCGTGCGCGATCCGATCCTGATCGGCATCATGGACGATTTCATCGAAACCTGCCGGGGGCGCATCGCCCGCGATGTCGGTGTCCTGGGTATCAAGCCCGAGGACTATACCCTGTCGGTTCATCAGTACGGCAAGAACGCGGTGATGGGCCCGTTGGAGCCGGAGGCCGATGCCCCGATCCACGAACTGGGCCTGTTGCTTGACGTTCTGGGCCGGACCGAGGACATCAGCCGCGCCGTGCTGGCCAAGGCGCGCTATGCCTTCCTGCACACGGATTTCCCGGGCCGGATGTGTATCTCCGGTAACCTGGCGGTTCCGTTTTCGCCGTCCGACATGCATGTCGGGCCGGTCTACGAGTTCAACATCTGGCACGTCATGGAATGCGACGACCCGATGGAGCCGGTCCGCATGGAATGGCTGGACCTCTAGACCGCAACTGACACGCAAGACACAAGGAAGGCCGAAATGGCGAAATTGAGAGATATTGCGCGGGTGGTTCGCGGCAAGAACGCGGGCGCCCTGTACCTGACCCTGGACGTGATGTTCGAGGACGATGAAACCTATCGCAAGGTGCGCGACTGCGGGGCGATCAACCCCCGGGCCATTGCGCCGCTGTACGGGGTGACCGACAACGAAGTGGCGATCATCCCGTTCGATATGGCCAAGGCCATCAAGATCACCGTGCCGCGCCGGGTGCGCTCCGGTTCCGCCGGGGACACCGATGTCTACGGCGCGCAACAGCACGTTCCGCTGATGAATTTGGAAGTGCCGGTTTCATAATCGGCGGTTTTGAACGTCATGCCGCGACAGCGGCGGAAGTCGATGCCCGCTCCCATCTGGGGGCGGGCATTTTTCGTATTCGGGCGGATGCTTGACCTGTGTCATTTGGCGGTAGCCAGCGCGCCGGGACCGTGCAAAAATCGGTCTAATACAAATACTATCTAATAAAAAAATACCTATCTCGATCAATCGTTCACAACAGGGAGAACGTTCATGAAAAGACGTGAGTTTTTGAAAAAATCGGCCGTCGTCGGCGCAGCCGGCGTTGCTGCTTCCACCCTTGCCAAGCCCGCCCTTTCCAAGGGAACGATGGAGATGAACATCGTCTCCACCTGGCCGCGGGATTTCCCGGGTCTTGGGCTTAGCGCCCAGCGTCTGGCCGCGCGTATCCCGGTTCTGACCGAAGGGCGCATCCAGGTTAAATATTTCGCCTCGGGCGAGCGTGTCGGCGCGTTCGATTCGTTCGACGAAGTCGCTTCCGGTAACTCCCAGGCCTATATCGGCGCGGACTATTACTGGAAGGGCAAGCACCCGGGTTGGGCCTATTTCACGGCGGTGCCGTTCGGCTTCACCTATGCCGAAATGGATGCCTGGATGAAGTATGGCGGCGGCCAGGAGCTGCATGACGAATTGGCCGCCGGATTCGGCATCAAGGGCATGCCCTGCGGCAACACCGGTTGCCAGATGGGTGGTTGGTTCAACAAGGAAATCAACTCGCCCGCCGACTTCAAGGGCCTGAAGATGCGTATCCCGGGCCTGGGCGGCGACGTGCTGGCCAAGCTGGGTGCTTCGACCGTGTCCCTGCCGGGTAGCCAGATTTATGAAAACCTGGTGTCCGGCGCCGTTCAGGCGACCGAATGGGTGGGGCCGTACAACGACTACTTCATGAAGTTTTATGAAGCGGCCAAGTACTACTACTACCCGGGTATGCACGAGCCGGGTTCGCAGCTCCACATGGGCATGAACAAGAAATGGTGGGACGGTCTGTCGAAGACGGATCAGGCCATCATTACCGCTGCCTGTGCCGAGGAAAACTCCCACCAGATGGCGGAAACCAACGCCAACAACGGGACCTATCTGACCAAGCTGATCCGCGATCACGGCGTCAAGCTGCGGGCCTTCAACGACGACGTCTACGACGCCTTTGGCAAGGCGGCCGAGGAAGTCTTCGCCGAAGTGCAGGCCCATAGCCCGCTGGCCAAGAAAATCCACGAGAATTTCGTTGGTTTCCGGGCGGATGTCGGTCGCTGGATGCTGTTGGCCGATGCCGGCTACATCAATCAGCGTAACCGTGTTTTGGGCATCAAAGTCTGATTGCCTGAGGTACTGTAAAATCGGGTATAAAGGGGACGGGGCAATGCCCCGTCCCACCCATTTCCGCGAGCAGCGACGTTCACCGGAAATCCGAACAGGAAAAAGAGTAGAGGAGATTGCCGACTTATGGCGGCCGAACCGATAACGCTTGATCCGACCGGAAGCGGCCAGCCGTCTTCCGTGTCGCCTCGAACGACTTTGATGGTCAGATTTTTCGGCTGGGGAATGCTGTCCCTGCTGCTTGTTTTCCTGATGAACAACTACCTCACGTTCTGGCTCGGGTGGCCGGGCGAGGGGGCGGCCCTGCATCTGGGGCGCCATGGGGCCGAGACGGCGTCTTCGCCGCTGGCCTGGGTGCAGATGCTGGCTTATGTGGCGGGCCTTGCGGCCGCTGCCGGTTACACGCTCAAGACCTGCGGCAGCACGCTGCGCCAGGACAGCCAGCGAATTACCGAATTCAATGCCCTGATCATTCGCATGGCGTTTTTCGCCGTGCTGTATATCGGGTTCGTCGATGCTGTGTTGTCGTTCATGCGGGTCGAGGGCTTTTTGCCCGCCGTCTTCGGCGATGCGCTGGCGTTGGACCTGGGCAAGTCGCAATTCCGCGGCCCCTGGGTGCATCTGCCGTTGACCGCCGCCGCGATCGTCACGGCCTTTTTCTCGCGTACGCTGGGCTTTACCTGGCTGGCGCTGCTGATCGTCGTCGCCGAACTGCTGATCGTGATCAGCCGCTTCATCTTTTCCTACGAACAGGTGTTCATGGGCGATCTGGTCCGCTTCTGGTACGCCGCTCTGTTCCTGTTCGCCAGCGCCCATACGCTGATCGAAGAAGGCCACGTTCGGGTCGATGTGTTCTACGCCGCGTTCAACGCGCGCCGTCGGGGCATCGTCAATGCCTTCGGTTCGGTGTTCCTGGGCATCACCCTGTGCTGGGTGATCCTGGTCGTCGGCATGGGCGGCAAGAACGCGGTCATCAATTCGCCGGTTCTGACCTGGGAAACGACCCAGACCGGGTTTTCCATGTACGTCAAATACATGATGGCCGGTTTCCTGGCCGTATTCGCCATTACCATGATGATCCAATTCGTCAGCTACATGATGGATGCGGTCGCCGACGCCCGGGGTGAACCCGGCGGGCGCGATCACAGCAGCCACGTGAACCAATAAGCGACAGGGACCGCGCATCCATGGAACTTCTATTTCTCGTCGTCCTGATCCTGACCATGGCCTTCGCCCTGGGCATCGGTTTTCCCGTCGCCTTCGCGTTGCCCGGATCGGCAATCTTCACCATCTCCCTGGCCGCCCTGACGGGCTGGCTGTTCGCCGGAAACGTCGATGCCTACTTCGCCCAAGGCGGGGCCTGGCAATGGCTCAGTGCCGGTGTCACGAACTTCCGCGGCGTCTATTGGGAGGCCGAGCGAGATACGCTGATCGCCATCCCGCTGTTCATTTTCATGGGCATCATGCTGCAGCGTTCCAAGCTGGCCGAGGACCTGTTGGTCACCATGGCGCAGCTGTTCGGCCCGGTGCCGGGCGGTCTGGGCATTTCGGTGATCTTCGTCGGCGCGCTGTTGGCCGCGACGACCGGGATCGTCGGCGCCACCGTGGTCGCCATGGGCCTGATCTCGTTGCCCGCGATGATGCGCAACAAATACGACAACTCGCTGTCGACCGGGACCATCGCGGCCTCGGGCACGCTGGGGCAGATCATTCCGCCGTCGATCGTGCTGATCATCCTGGCCGACCAATTGGCCAGCGCCGTCGATCAGGCCTCGACCGCGCGCAAGGAGCTGTTCAAGGAAACCACCGGCAACCTGTTGATGCCGTCGGCCTTCGACGTGACCTCGACCAGCGCCGGTGAAATGTTCCTGGGCGCGTTCGTGCCGGGCTTGGTGCTGGTCGGCCTGTACATGCTTTATGTGCTTGGCTTGGCCCTGTTGAAGCCGAAGATGGCCCCCGCCGTGCATCGCGACGGCAAGATCGACCGCAAGTTCATGGTCAAGGTGTTCGTCACCCTGGTGCCGCCGTTGACGCTGATCTTCCTGGTTTTGGGCTCGATCATCGCCGGTGTCGCGACCGTCAACCAAGCCGGCGCCATCGGCGCCGCGGGTGCTCTGATCATGGGCGGCTATCGTCTGTACGAAGGGCGCAAGCACGCCTACACCCCGGCGATCATCGCCCTGGTGTCTCTGATCGCCCTGGCGATCATCAGCATTACCCTTCACATCAACGTCAAATCGATCAACACGACCGCGGATGCGATCGGCGTGGCGGTGGCCGCGTTCTTCGTCACCACCTTGGTGATCGCCATTACGTGGAGCGGTTGGCGGGCGCTGCAGGTCGAAGACACCCTGCGTGGCGTCATGCTGGAAACCGCGAAGACGACATCGCTGGTGTTCATCATCCTGATCGGCGCCGCCATGTTGACGGCGGCGTTCCGGGCCTTCGGCGGTGAAGAACTGGTGCGCGAATTCCTGACCGGCCTGCCGGGCGGGTTCTGGGCTCAGTTCACCATCGTCATGCTGGTGATCTTCATCATGGGGTTCTTCCTGGACTTCATCGAAATCGCCGTGGTCGTGGTGCCGATCGTGGCCCCGATCCTGTTGATGGATCCGGGCGCCAACGTCACCGCCGTCTGGCTGGGCGTGATGATCGGCCTGAATATCCAAACCTCGTTCCTGACCCCGCCGTTCGGCTTCGCGCTGTTCTATCTGCGCGGCGTGGCCCCGGCGAGCGTCAAGACGACGCAGATGTACAAGGGCGTCATCCCCTTCATCTCGTTGCAATTGCTGGCCCTGGTCATCGTCGGGCTGACGCCGCAGATGGTGAACTATCTGCCGCAGCGCGTGAACTTGACGTCCGAAACCGCGCCGCCGCCGCGTAACCCGGCCTTGTCGTCTTGTGTGCAGGACCACCTGTTCTCGGTCTACGACAAGCAGGGGGCGGTCATCCGCGAAGCGATCTCGAAGGCCCGCGCGCTCGATATCTCGGTTATTCCGGGCGAGCTTCGTGGTGATCTGAAAGGCAGCTTCGACAAGGCGGATAAAACCTTCGACCTGGTCGCCAATATCCGTCAGGCCCGCGCGGCCGAGGAAGCGGCGATCCCCGGCTATCTGCCGCTGCACGTCGAGGTGCGCGAACTGCAGCGTCAGGCGCGTCGTCTGAAAGACGAAATCAAATACATCCAGACGACGATGAGCCAGCTTCCGGCCGACGGCCGAGCGGACGCCCGCAAGGCGAAGCTCGAAGCGAAGATCGAAACGCTGCGGGCCGAGATCAAGGAGTACGAGGCCGAAATCCCCGAAAATTGGCGGGCCGACCATATGGCCTTCGTCAAGTTGCAGAAGGCCGAGACCTTGGCCACGCGTCTGTATGAACGCAATGTCGACAGTGCTTACGAGCCGGTGACCGAGGTGACCAAGGTCATCGCCGCCGCTGAGCGGCTGACCGCGCTGAAGGACGACATGGCGGGCCTGCCGGCCGCGGTGACCGCTGCGGGTGACCCGGAAAAAGCCATGGACGTCGTGAACACGGTCGAGAAGGTCATGCGCGAGGTGCCGGGCACGCGGGAAATTCAGAAGCCGCTGGCCGACGCTCGCCGTGCGTTGCGGGGCGACAAGCCGGACATGGAGAAATCCATGAAGGCCCTTGCTGAAGCCCAAGCCGCTTTCGATGCGGAGGTCGCCTGGCGGACCAAGGCCGCAACCGATGTGGGGCCGGGGCTTGCCGCCTATGAGCAAGCCATCCGGATGAACATCGGCCTGCGCATGCAGCCGAAGATGGCGAAGGACCAAGCCCTTGAGGTTGCCGCCTGCATGGCCAATCCGCGTGATCTGACGCTCGACTTCTAAAGGACCGCCTAACCCGAATGCCGCCTATTTTAAAGGCCGCCCTATGGATGCTGGGGACGCTGACGTCCCTGGCATGCATGGCGATTGCGGGCCGGGAACTCTCGGCCGAGCTATCGACGCTGCAAATCCTGTTTTTCCGCAGCATCGTCGGTCTGGCGGTGATCCTGGTCGTGATCTGGCGGGCGGGGTGGCATCACCTGCGGACCCAGCGTCCGGGCCTTCAGATCCTGCGGAACATTGCCCATTACACGGGTCAGTACGGTTGGTTCTACGGCATTTCGCTGTTGCCGCTGGCCCAGGTTTTCGCCTTGGAGTTCACGACCCCGATTTGGGCGGCACTTTTGGCTCCCTTGCTATTGGGGGAATCCATCACGCCGCGCCGGGCCCTGGCGGTGGCGATCGGGTTCACCGGTATTCTGATCGTCGTCCGACCCGGCGTCGTGCCCATCAGCCCGGCTGCCTTGGCGGTTCTGGTCGCGGCCGTCGGCTATGCCTTTGCCTATGTCCTGACCAAGAAGCTGACGCGCACGGAAACGCCCCTGGCGATCGTGTTCTATATGTGCCTGATCCAGTTGCCGTTGGGCCTGATCCCGTCCTTGTTCGACTGGTTCACGCCGACCTCGGCGATGTGGCCGTGGATCGGTCTGGTCAGCGTCACGGCCCTGACCGCCCACTACTGCCTGGCGCGGGCGTTTTCCTTGGTTGATGCCGTCGTGGTGGTGCCGATGGAATTTCTGCGCCTGCCGCTGATCGCCGTGGCGGGGTTGCTGTTCTACGGCGAGGCCCTGGACCCCTGGGTGCTGGGCGGCGCGGCGATGATCTGCGCCGGAAACTTTCTGAACGTCTGGTCGGAAAGCCGCAGGCGTTAGACTGCCTTTTATTCTCAATTAAGTTTGGAACTGTCACCTTGGTGTCAGGTCAGTCGTCATAATGGGTAAGTGATACTGACTGAATTGCTCCGGGCGAGTGGCTGCGCGTGGACTTGGTAAGACGGATAAGAGGACATGAAAATGACCACTATCATCACCTATCCCTCCCAGCAGACGGCGCCGAAAATGTCGGCTTACGAACGCCTTCGCAAAGCCAGCCGCGATCTGGCCCAGGCGGTTTCCGAACAACACCAGGCCGTTAAGTCGCTGCAGGGGAACCTGCATGCCTTGGACGGTGTGCTCGACCGTATGGAGAGCTCGTTTCAGAACGTCCATGACAGTTTGGACATGCCGCTCGGTAAGTTGGCCAAGGGCGAAGCCTAAGGCCACCGCAGATCAGGTCTAATCCGGCAGGGGAATGAATTCGTCGTCGCCCGGAACCTTGGCGAAACGTCCGTTTTTCCAATCGTCCTTGGCTTGGTCGATGCGGTCCCTGGAATGGGACACAAAGTTCCAAAACATCTGCCGGGGTTGATTGGGGCGGGCGTCGGGCGCGGTGTCCAAGGGCGCGCCGCCTAGGATCATGACCTTGGACGATGCGATGGCGTTTAGGGAAACGACTGAGCCCTCGTTGAACACCACCGTTTGTCCTGCCTGATAGGTTTCGTCGTCGATGCGGACAATGCCCTCGGCGATATGGGCCGCGCGCTCGGCGTGGTCGGCAGGCAAGGTAAAGGTCGCACCTTCCGGCAGGCGGACATCCGCATAGACGATCGGGGAAAAGAAGGTAACCGGCGAGGTCCGGCCCGAAAGGGTGCCCGCGATCAGCGCGATCTCGGCACCGCCTTCGGTCCAGCGGGGAATATCGCTGGCCGGGTAATGAACGAATGCCGGGTCCGTTTCTTCATCGGCGATGGGCAGGGCGACCCAGGCCTGTAGGCCGAACAAGGGGCCGCCGGCCTGCCGTTCGGCATCGGGCGTGCGTTCCGAATGCACAATGCCGCGGCCGGCGGTCATCCAATTGACCTCGCCCGGGCGGATGGCCAGATCGAAACCCAGGCTATCCTTGTGCCCGATGGCGCCATCGTACAGGTAGGTAATGGTCGCCAATCCGATGTGTGGATGCGGGCGGACGTCGATGCCTTGGCCCGGGGCGAAAACGGCGGGGCCCATCTGGTCGAAGAATACGAACGGCCCGACCGAGCGTCGGTCGCGGTTCGGCAACGTCCGACGCACGACCAAACCGCCGATATCATGTTCCTTCGGCGTGATGACCAGGGCGACGGGACCGGTCGCCTCGTCGCCCGTGCATTGCGGGTCTTCGGTCGGTTGCCAGCTCATGAGCGGGCCAATCCGTTACTCGGCCAGCCAGCGATCCCGAATTTCGTTCACTTCCTGGGAATGGTGGCGGGCCATCTTCATGGTCGGGGCCAGGGGCTCCTGATAGAAGAACGAGGGCAGTTCGTCGTCTTCGGTGCTGAAACCTGCGGCTTTGTTGAAGGTTTCCTCCAAGACCAGGGTTTCCTTGCCCAGACGGTCGAAGAATTCCGGCTGGAATTCCGTTCCCACGGCGTCGTTGATCGCGGTCACGATCAGGTCCGGGTTGATGTTGGTCACCGACCGCCCGAACACGCAAATGCCAAGGGAGTCCACCGCCGCGCATTTGGCCTGAATCTTCAGGCTTTCCAGGGTCAGTTCTTCCGTCGACTTGCCGGTGCATTCGAACGTCGGCAGGTTCCCCGCCGTGTGGTCGGCGCCTTGCGCCGTCAGCATCATGGAAATGCCGGTTACTTCGACGACGCGCGGATCGTAGGCGCTGATCGACTGCTTCTTGATCACCGGCACATGGTCGATGTTGAAGTGCTCGGCCACGCGGGCCGTGCCCTGGGCCAGCAGGCGACCGCGTTCGTTGCCTTCGCGCATGTCGGCCAGGGCTTCGAGCATGAAGTTCTCATCGCCCCATTCGGCCTGTCCGTCGTGCATCAAGGCCCCCAGCATGGCGCCGGTTTCGATGGTGTCGATGGCCAGGTCGTTGGCGACGGCGTTGATCCGCGCCACCTGATCCGGATGGGTCAGCCCGCAGTTGGTGCCGAGCAGGCCAATGGTCTCGTATTCCAGGGGCGCGACCAATTCGTTGCCGTTCTCGTCCGCATAGACGTTGGAGCATTTGATCATGCAGCCGGGCATGCAGGCATGGGTGGTTTCACCGCCGCGTTCCAGGTTCTGTTCGCGGATGTAGTCGCCGCCCATCTTCAGGCGTTCCTTGGCCGTATCGACCAACTGGCCCGAGGTGAAGTTGCGCACCGGCAAGCCGCCCAAGTGGTTGATCACGTCGGCGACCAAGGCCGTGCCGCGCGCGCCCAGGTTCTGTGTCGCCGGGTCTTCGCGGATCATGCCGCCGTAGGTCTTGATCGACTGCATGAGCTTCTTGCGCTCATGGAATTCGGGCATCTTGTTCTTGTCGCAGACGATCGCCTTGACCTTCTTCGAGCCCATGACCGCGCCCACGCCGCCGCGCGCCGAAATGCGCGTCGGGCGGCCTTCGGGGTCGGTGAACACGATGCCGGAAATCAACCCGCCGTATTCGCCGACCGGGCTGCAAATGCCCAGGCTGACCTTGTCGCCGTATTTTTCGAACAAAAGCTTGGCGGTTTCGAACACGCCCTGGCCCAGATAGGGGGTGGCGTCTTCGAACGTGATCTCGCCTTCCAACGGGATGCGGATGATGACCCAGTCATCGGACTGGTTTTCCAGGGTAATCCCGGCAATGCCCAACTGGCCCATGGCGAAGGCCATGGTGCCGCCGCCGTTGGATTCCTTGACCCCGCCGGTCAGCGGGCTTTTGCAGCCGACGCTGATACGGTTGCCATTGGAGAAGTTGGTGCCCGCGAACGGTCCAGCGGAAAAGATCAGCGGATTGTCCGGCCCTAGGGGATCGATCTCGGCCAGGCCCCGGTCGACCAGGGTCTTGGCGATGTGATAGCGGCCGGCGCGGGCCAGGGCCTCGCCGGTCAGTTCCTCGGTCGTGACCGAATGGGTGGACAAGTCGATGGTCAGATATTTGCGCATGCTTACAGAATTCCCCAAGGTGCGGTTCCAATTGAACCAATGCCCGCCGGGCGCTTGCCCCACGGTGCCGGGCTGCGTTGCCCCTCCCACTGAATGAATGTCTTAATTTGGGGGTTCATCCCCGCAAAGACCAGCATTTTCATGCCGTTTTATGCGTTGTCGTAGCCGAAAGCCTTGATGAACGGGCGTAGCCGCAGCAAATGCGGCGCCATATGGATCTCATACTTGCGCCAGCGGTCGACGGCCTTGGTGTTCACTTCCTGGACGACCTGATGATAGCTGTTGGTGCCGATGAAACCCTGGGACCGGGCATGCCCGGTCGGGTCGAGAACCTTATCGTCCCAAGGCACGCCCAGGAATTCCAGCAACCCACGGGCGACCGGCTCCAGACCTGTCACCAAATCCTCGTAGCGAACCTGATGAACGCTAAGGTTCAAGACCTCGCGCTGGGTCTGCCACAGGCTCATGACCTCTTCATAGAACTTCACCGTGTCGTCCAGACGTGTGAAGTGAACCATCCCAGGGTTCAATTCGAACGGCTGCATGAAGCAGCTCAGGCAGACATCGCAGGGGTGGCGCAGGGCCAGGATGAAGCGCGCCGACGGGAACAGGCGGTGGATCAGCCCGGCGTCCATGATATTGAGCGGCAGTTTATCGACCAGCCGGGCGGTGGGGTCGCGGTCGATCACCCGGTCGACGGCCTGGAAATAGACGTCTCGCAGGGCGGCGAATTCGCTTTCGGGAATGTCGAACAAATTGGCGGGGAAGCCGTCGCCTTTCGCCAGCAGATGGTCGCGCACCGCGGACAGGGTTGCCTGTTCCTCCAGCACCTGGATGCCCGGGTGCGCATCCATGACCTGATCCAACAGGGTCGTGCCGGAGCGAGGGAACCCAACCAGAAAAACGGGTGCTGCGCTGTCGTCCGCGATCGCGGTCTGGGGTGCAGGCGCGTCAGCCAGGGGCTCAAAGGCTTTGTGCAGCCCGTCGAGGTAGGCACGCGATTGGGCGCGGTACATCTCGGCCAAGCCTTCGTCCCGGGCCAGATAGGCGTTCCCTTTTTCGAACTGCTCGACCGCGTCGCCGGGCCGGTCGATACGGTCGTACAACGTGCCCAATTCAAAACCGATTTCACCCTGTGCCGGTGAGGCTTCGATCAAGGCCGGGTCCAGCGCCGTCAGACGTTCAAGGGCTTGGCGCTCCTCTCCGGCCCTGCGTTCAAGTCGGGCGGCGACCAGATTGAGGGCAGGGTCGCCGGGCGCGGCCGCCAAGCCGGGGGCGATGGCGTCCCGCGCATCCTCCAGTCTGTTCATCCGCTCCAACAACCGGCCGAGTTCCGCACGGTTCCCGGTGTCTTCGGGGGGTGCTTCGACCGCCTTACGGTAAAGGTCCAAGGCGCCTTCGGCATCGCCCATGGCCCGCAACAGGGCGGCTTTGGTCTGCAGCAGTTCGATGTCATGGGGAAGGGTCACCAGGGCTTTGTCCAGGCTGGCGACCGCCGCTTCGAAGTCCCCCATTTGGGCGGCGCATTGCGCATGACGAAACAGCATCGTTTCGTTTTGCGGCATCAGCGCCAGGGCGTCTTCGCAGGCCTTGCGGGCAACGGCGAAGGAGCGGGCGCCGTAGGCGGCATTCGCCAACAGTTCCTGGGTTTCGGCATCTTGCGGGGATAGGCGGACGACCTGCTGAAAGGCTTGCGCCGCCTGGGCGAAGTCATTCCGGTTCATAAAGGCCTGGCCCAGGTTGAAATAGGCGTTGGCGTTGTCGGGAGCCAGTTCGACGGCCTTTTTGTAATGGGCGATGGAGCGCTCGACCTGGCGGTCGTCACGGTAAGCGTTGCCCAGATTGTAATGGGTGTCGGCGGAATCGGGATTGAGTTCCAGGGCGCGGCGAAAATGCCGCAGGGCCGCGTTGACTCGACCGGCCTGGCGCAAAGCGACCCCCAAAAGGTCGTGGGCGTCGGCGGAATTCGGCGCGACTTCGGTCAAGGCCTTCAAGCTGTCGGCGGCGGCGTCGGCCTTGCCTTGTTGCAGGCGGGCCAGGGACAGTAGATGCAGGACGTTCGGATTCCCCGGCAGGGCCTGAACCACGGGTTCCAGGCAAGACTCGGCTCCGGCGAAATCGCCCGATTTATAGCGCTGCGCTGCGGCCTGGAATTGCTGTTCTGCGTCCATGTTTCAGGTCCGAAAGTGAGGGTCGAAGGCTGGGGTCAGGAATAGGGCAGGTCGGCGAGGCTCAGCCGGTTTTCAAGCCGCCAGCCGCCGGGATTGTCTACGACCGACTGAAGGCCCGGGTCAATGCGCAAAGCTTCTGTTTGGTCCTGCTCGGCGGCTTCCCGCTCGGAAACGCTGGCCCGCGCCATGCTGCGCGCCAGGTATGCCTCGGCGAAGCTGCCATCGATCTCGACGGCGCGGGTATAGTGGCGAATGGCGTCTTCGTACTGACGCAGGTTCTTTTCCGTCTCGGCGCGTCCGGCCCAGGCAGCGGCGTCGCCGGGGTTGATTTCTGTCGCCTGGGTAAAGTCGGCCAAGGCATCTTCCAACCGTTTGGCGGCCAGATGGGCGAACCCGCGAATACGGAGCGCCACCGACGTTGCCCCGCCGTCGGAAATCAGGGCCGTCACGGCCTTGATCGCCAGGTCGGTTTTACCCTGACGGGCCAACAGATCGGCCTCCAACGCGCGCAGCCAGGTATCCTTTGGTGCCACGGCGCGGCCATGCGTCACATCCAGCGCCGCGCCGGTCAGGTCCCCCGTGCGTAGGTGAAGGAACGCCAAGACGCCGTAGGGTTCTGCGGTGCCGGGGGCGAGCGGGGCCAAGCGTTCATAAGCCGCTGAAGCCTCGCCCCAACGCCCGCCATACAACAGCGTGCGGGCCTTTTCCCGGAGGGCCTCGGCCTGATAGGGCTGTTTGCGTTGGGCGAGTTCGAAATCGGCGACCGCGGCGTCGATGCGGCTCAGCTGACGATAGGCCCGGCCGCGCAGGATCAAGGCTTCGACATCCGTTTCTCCACCGCCGCCTTGGGCAATCGCCGCCGTGGCGTCGTCGATCGCGGCATTGGCATCGCCCGCCGCGAGATAGGCCTTGCCGCGCACGAGCAAGGCCGGCACGTCGCCCGGGGTCTTGGACAGGACCAGGGTCAAATCCGCGATCGCGTCTCGGCCGTCATCCAGGGCCAAGGCCGCGCTCGCCCGGCGACGCAGCAGGGCCGTGTTGTGCGGCTGCAACTGCAACAGCCGCGTCAGGTCCTGTCGGGCCGCAGCGGGGCGGCCCGCGGCGGCATGCAGGGCTGCACGTAGATCCAAGGCCGTCGGGTTCGCCGGATCATTGACCAAGACATGATCCAGGTCCGTCAGAGCGCGTTTGCTCTGGTCCAGGTTCTTGTAGGCCATGGCGCGGATCAGCCGCGCCGTGCCGTTTTCTGGGGCCAGTTCAAGCGCCGAGGTCATGGACTGAATGGCGTGATGCGGCTCACCCAGGCGGAAATAGGCTTCGCCCCGGCGCACCAGCGCCGCCGTCTGGAACGGGTCGTCGCGCACGACGGCATTCATGTCGTCGACCACGGCGGCGTATTTCTCCAATCCGAAATTCTGTTCGGCCCGCAGGAACCGCGCCGTGGCGTTATGCGGTGCGTTGTCGATGGCGGCGCCCAGGTCGTCCAGGGCGATGCCGACTTCGTTTCGGCTGAGGCGGATGCGAGCCCGCAGAATGAATGCGTCCGCGTCTTTGGGGGCAAGGGCGATCGCCTGATCGGCATCGTCCAACGCCAATTGCAGGTGCCCCATGCGCCAGAAGGCCTTGGCCCGGTCGGCCCAGGTGCCGGAGACCTGGCGATCCTCTTCGAGCGAAGCCGACAGGTCGGCGCGGGCATCGGTCAGGCGCCCGCCCTCAAGATGGGCGCGCCCGCGCAGGTGCAACAGGTCGGGATCGCCGGGCGCCATCGTTAGGGCTTCGGAAAAGTCGGCGGCGGCCAGGTCGTAATCGTCCATCGCCATATGGACCAGGCCGCGTTCGCGGAAACTGTGGCGGGGTCGGCGTAGGTTACGGATCGCGCGGTCCAGGTCCGCGAGCGCCAGATTGTAGAGCCCCATTTGCCGCAGCAAGGTTCCCCGGGCATCCAGGGCTTCGCCGTCGTCGGGTGCGATTTCGATGGCGGCGTTCAAGTCAGCGCGCGCCAACTGGTACTGCTCAAGCTGCAGGTTGGCCCAGCCTCGCTGCGTCAAGGCGGTCAAATGCCGCCGGTCGATATCAAGCGCGCGCGAGGCGGCTTCTGCGGCATCGGCGTATCTCCGCAGGCCGTTGAGGATTCGGGCCTTCAACGCCAAGGCGTCGGTATCGCGTGGGGCGAGGGCGAGACCTTCATCGACGTCGCCCAAGGCAATGTCGTCGCGGCCAGCGGTGTGGTTGAGACGCGCCCGTAGGAAGTGAACCCGCTTGCGCCTGGGGGCCAGCCGGACGGCGCTATTCAGATCGCTGAGCGCCTTGTCCAGAAATCCCTGTTCGAGCAAGGCTTCGGCGCGGTTGGTGAACAACTCGGCCAGGACTTCGGGGTCCGTAACGGACCCTTGGGACAGGACTTCGGTACAGGCGAAGGCCCGCATGGCGGGGGGCAGGCCCTGATCGCCGCAATCCGTCGTTTGTGCCGATGCGGACGCGGCAAATCCCGCCGCCCAGGCGGTCAGCAAACAGAGTGGAAGTCGTCGGGTCAGCGTCATCGCCGCCTCATCTTCGCCAAGTACCGGTAATGCTTAGCAAAAATGCGGCGGCGATGCTATCCGGCTCAGGTCTCGGTGCCGCCGTTGATTTGGATCAGCTGGCCGTTCATGAAGCCGCCCCGGTCGGAAACCAGATACGAGATCATTCCGGCGATTTCCTCGGGCGTGCCCAGGCGGCCAAGCGGCACACGGGCTTTCATATGGGCGATATGTTCGGCCATGGCCGGGTCCTTGTGGTCGCCGCCGATCGGCCCGGACGAGATGATGTTGGTGGTGATGCCCTTGGGGCCGAATTCCTTGCCCAAGGCCTTGGTCAGGCCCCAGGAGCCGTGCTTGGACACGCTGACATGGGCGCGGCCGTTATAACCGTGGATCGCGTTCATCCCGGCGAAGTTGACGATCCGGCCCCAGCCCCGTTCGACCATACCGGGAATGCAGGCCCGGCACAGACGGAAGGCGGCGTTCATGTTGACGTCCAGGACGCGGTCCCAGATTTCGTCGGTCATGTCCAAGAAGGCATGGCTGGGGCGGACGGCCGCGTTGTTGACCAGCACGTCGATCCCGCCGAAATGTTCGATGGCCTGTTTGGCCATGGCGTCGCAGGCGTCCTTGTCGCCGACGTCGGCCATGATGACCAGGGCCTCGGCACCCAAGGCGCGGGCTTTTTCCGCCACTTCGTCGCAGGAAGCTTTATCGCTGGAACCGTTGATGACGACGTTGTAGCCGTCTTCGGCCAGGGCCAATGCCGTGGCGCGGCCGATGTTCTTTCCCGACCCGGTAATCAGGGCCGCACGTTTACGTTCAGTAGTCATGGATGTGTCCTCATAGGATGTCGTTTTCCCGACCCTAAGCAAGGGCGGGAAGACTGGCAACCGTCACGGACGGAAAACTCAGGCGCGGGCCGAGAAAAGCGGCTTCAGGCTTTCGCTGACGTTCTGGCGCCCGACGAAGGAAACCAAATGCGTCACCTTGGCGCCGTCTTCGGACAGCGGCATCCGCAGGGACTTTAAAGGGTTCTCGACGCCTTCGTAGGAATTGAGAAAGACCACGGGGCGGCGCGCGTCGCGGACGGCGTTGTATTGCCGGGTCAGCAGGTCCGCAGACCAAGCGTCGGCCATGTCGGTCAGCTTCTTTCCGGTGTAGTCCCGCTGGTGGTACTGGGTATGGCCCGAGCCCCAATAGCGATAGACGTATTCCGGCGGTTCGCCGACGACATCCAATACCAGGATATAGGGCAGCGTCCGGGATGGCAGCTCATGCAGGTGAAAATCCGTCCAGCGCGGGGCAAATGCCTCGCCCTGTTGGCCGCGCCAATAGGTCAGGCAGTCGGAGATACAAGAATCCTCAACGGAATCCGGATCCTGAACATCCGAACGAACCACTGGCCGCATGTAGCCATCCAATATGATTGGCGGAAGTGTCTGCATCACACCGTATGTCTCGAGGTCCCGGCTTTCTGCTTTATGCGCCGGTTGTAATGTGAGGATATAATCCCCATTACGCTACAGTAACCCTGACTTAAGTCTATATTGTGGGCGATTTGCCGTTTATGCGGGTTGGCTTGGTGATTTGCGCCGCAAGGCTGGTAACCCTATGTTTTTCTCCGTAATGCGGGAGAAGACGACATGCTAGCGAAACGCCGGACTTTCCTTATTCCCCTGGCCGTGGCCGCCGCGGCCTGTATCGCGGCGAGCCCCGTTCAGGCGGGCCTCGCGCCGCATAAAGCGGTCTATGATCTGTTGCCTGGCGCTGTGTCGGGAAAGACGCCCTATGACGGCGTGGAGGGCCTTGTCACGCGCTCGGTCGAACGTACCTGCGACGGATGGATCGTCGCCGAGCATATGGTGATGCGGGTGCTCACCCGTGTCGGCGGCGTGATCGATCGGGAAATCCGATTCACCAGTTGGGAAGCGGCGGACGGGACCAAGTACCGGTTCGCGGCGACGATCAAAAGCAAGGCCGGCAACGAAGATAAAAAGCTGAAGGGGACGCTCAGCGTCGATCACGACGGCGGGGCCGGTACGGCGGTTTATAGCGCGCCGGAAGGCTACAAGGTCACCCTGCCGGAAGGCACCTACCTGCCGGTCGGGCAGATCAGGAAGCTTTTGGCGGATGCGGCCGCCGGGAAGAAGCAAACCCAGTTCCATACCTTTGACGGGACCGAGGAAACGGGGCCGGAGTTGATGTCCAGCGTCATCACCAAACGGCTGAAGCCAGGTGAAGGCAAAGGCATGCGGACGGCATGGGGCCCTATGGGCGGCGGCGCGGGATGGCGTGTGTCATCGGCGTTTTTCGACACGACAGGCGATCCGGCCAAGCAGCAGGCCCAGTCGACGCCCAGCTATCAGATGGACGTCGAAATCCTGGACAACGGCGTGCCGCGCCTGTTGGAAATGGACCTGGGCGGGTTCACCGTCGTTCAGTTGCTGAAGACGGTCGAACCGCTGCCCGAGCCTAAATGTAAGTAATTATCGGGGGATGCCCGTCACTTATTGCGCGCCTTGGCGACCAGTTCACGCAAGGTGTCGATGTCGATGGCGCCTGGAACAAGGTCGTCGCCGACGATAAACGCGGGCGTGCCGCGGATGCCGAAGGTTTCCGCCAATTGGTGGTTGTGGTTGATCTGGGCGTCGACGGCGGCGTCCTTCATGCCGGTGCGCAGTTTGTCGACGTCGTAACCGACATCTTTGGCGATCCGCAAAATTCGATCCTCGGGCAGGGCGCCGGAGGTCTTCATCAGCTCGGAATGAAAAGCCATGTACTTGCTCGGGTCCAAGGCCCAGGCGGCCAGGGCCGCGCGCGATGCGGTCAGTGAATCCGGCCCAAGGATGGGGAATTCCTTGAACACCCAGCGTAGGTTCTTGTCTTCCTTCAGCAACTGCGCGACCAGCGGGTAGACCCGTTTACAGTAGCCGCAGCGATAGTCGAAGAATTCGACCACGGTGACGTCGCCTTTGGGGTTGCCGACAAAGGGTGCGCCTTCGGCCTTGACCAGAGCTTCCTTATGGGCGTTCAGGGCCTGTTTGGTCCGCTCTTCCTGGGCTTTCTGTTCGCGCTCGCGATAGGCCTGGATGGCTTCGACCACGATTTCCGGATGGCTCAGAAGATATTCCCGCACGACATTCTCGATGCCGGCGCGTTGGGCGGCGTCGATAGCGGCGGCTTTGTCCTGCGCCTGGGCGGTGCCGAGGGCCGAAACCGAAAGAGCCAACGCCAGAAAGGCAGCGCGCAGGGCCGGAAAGCGGAATTTCATGATCGATCCTTTATTTGAATTTGGTGGCGGCATATTGGTCCAGACCGTTTGCGGGGGCAAGCCGCGCCGCGGCCTGTGATCCTCACGTTTGCGTCAGCGCCAATTATCGCATCAGGCGCAGGTTTGAGATCAGGGCGGCGGGGGGCGTGCGGCCGGATCGGCGGGGTGTCGGCACCGCCCGCGCCGCGACGAAGACGATCCGCGTGTGGCTGGACGACAATCCGGGCCAAGCGCGGTCGTGCAGGGTGATCAGGTCGATCCCTTCCTGCCAGCGGCGCCCCAGGCCTTCTTCGCCGCCGCGCACGGTGTAGCGCGCGGGCGCGGCGCCGTGCGGCATGTCCAAGGTTCCCCGGCGCAGGGCTTTTTCATTCCAGACCAGTTCCAGAATGCGGACGCCGTCGGGAAGATGGCGCAGGGTTTCATCGCGCTCGGGCAGGGGGCGTGAGGTATCGGCGAAGCCGACGGCGATGCGCACCGGGTGATAAGGCCCCTTGTGTGGCGACAGTTTCCAGGTCCAGGTCAGGTAAGGGGCGGCCAGAAGGTGCTGGTCGATGCGCCGTCCCAGGATCAGGTCGTCTTCCCCCGCGGTGATTTGGACCACCGGCAGGCCTTCGTCGGCGACCATGCGGGCACTACCGTTCGTCGGATCGCCGACGATCAACCACCGGTCGCCGGGATCCAGCCCGGCAAACAAGGGCGACGGGCCCAACGTGGCCATGATCGACTGGATTTCAGAGGGATCGCTCGGCGTGCCCGCAGGCCCGGTGACGCAGCCGAACAGACCGAGCGTCAACCCCGCCGCCAGAAAGGCGGACAGTCGGCGGGCGGCGGGACGACGGCGGACAGGCGCCACGCCTATTGACCCTTCCGCTGGTCGCGTTGTTGCTGGGTGGCGTTGATGATGTCCTTGGCGCGCAGCCATTCGGAGCTGCCTTCCTTAAAGGACCGGGCCGCGATCTCGCCGTTGTAGATCGCCTTTTCCGTCTCGCCGCGCAGGAATGCGGCCTCGGCGTGGTACAGGCGGGCGCGGGGCTCGTCGCCTTTCTTGTAATAGGCATTGCCGAGAAGCTGATAAATCGCCGGTGAAAACCGCTCGTAATGAGAGGCGAACTTGAGGTTTTCGATGGCGTCGTCGATCACCTCGGGCTCGCCCACGGCCAATTGGATTCGCGCCAATTCGTAGCGCAGCAGGTCCGATTCCGGCAGAAGCTTCACCGCCTTGGTATAGGATTCCATGGCTTCCTTGGCGCGGCCGTTCTCGAACAGGCCCTGGCCGCGAACTTCGTTGAAATAGGGGTCGTCCGGGTAATCCGCGAGCAGGCTGTCGATGGCTTTCAGAAAGTCGTCGATCCGCGCCAGCTTGAAATAGGCGATGGCGCGGGCATATCGGGCCGGGACGCTGGCGTCGTCTTTTTTATAGGTCCGCAGGGCCTGCGTCGGTGTCAGAAAGCCGATCAGCTTCGCTTGCATGCGTTTGTGCTTGGCGACCAGATCGGGGCTGTCCGGCACGTTGGAAAAGGGCGACCGGTCGACATGGGCCTGTAGCGCGTCGATACGTTCGCGGGTCAGCGGGTGGGTCAACAGGTACGGGTCGCGTGCCGCGCTGATCAGCAATTCGTTGGATTCCAGCTTGCCCATGAATTCCAGCAAGCCTTTTGTCGATTGATGCGTCCGGTCCAGATAGGTCATGGCGGCCTGGTCGGCGGCACCTTCGTGGCCGCGGCTGTAGGCCAGGAACGAACGCTGCGTCATGCTCTGGCCGCCGCCCATGATAACGGCGCCCGCATCCGGCGCACCGGCCAGGACCGCGGCCCCGCCCAGGATCATCGACAGGATCGTCGCAGCGGCCGTGCGCGACAGAGCTTCGTGGGTGCGCGCCAAGTGTCCGCCCGCGATATGGCCCGTTTCGTGGGCGATCACGCCGATCACCTGACCGGGGGTATCTGCCTGAATTAGAAGGCCTGTATTGATGAACATGTTCTGCCCACCCGCGACAAAGGCATTGAGCCGATGATCGTTTACGAGGTAGGTCTTAATCGACTTGGGATTGAGCCCGGCGGCTTCGAACACTGGCGTCGCGTATTCCCGAATGATATTTTCAATCTCGACGTCCCGGATCATGGACAATGACCGCGCAAGGGAGGCCGTCGACCAAGAAGTTAGGCCGATGGCAAAAACGACAAGTAGAAACAACGGCTTAAAAATGCGGTTTTGCAAATCGATCAGCGCCGGTTGGGACGCGTTCCCTTCTGTTTCCGGGCGATTCAAACGTAGTATCGCCCCTGGCTTCCGTCAATTGACCATCCCTCTGCTTTCTGGCCTTTTGATGGCCGGGATTCTGAGCGGGTGTTCCAGCGGATTCTCCAATCCGTTCGGTAAGGACGAGCCGGAGAACACGAAACAACTGGGCGAAACCGGGTTTGTTCGCGGATTCCTGGGCGGGGTCGTGGCCGATGACCCGCAAGCGACCGTGGTCGGACGGGATATCCTGTCCGCGGGCGGGTCTGCCGCCGACGCTGTCGCAGCGATGTATTTCACGATGGCGGTGGTCAAGCCGACCAACGCGGCCCTGGGCGGCGGCGGTATCTGCGTTATTCGTGATAACGAGAACAAGCGAAACGACGTTCTGGCCTTTCCGCCGACGGTGCCGCGCGACGCCAATGGGCAGGCGCGCGGCAATGTCCCCATTCCGGGCAATCCGCGCGGGTTCGCGGTGCTCCACGCCCGTTTGGGCAAACTGAAATGGGGCCAGGTCGTTCAACCGGCGGAAAATCTGGCGCGCTTCGGCAGCATCGTATCGCGGGCTTTCGCGATGGACCTGCGGGCCCAGGCTGGGCGTCTGGCAGGTTTGCCCGAGGCCGCGATGCTGTTCCGCAAGCGTGGCGAAAAACATCTGGCCGACGAAGGCGACCGCGTTGACCGGCTTCGCCTGGCAGGTGTTCTGGGCCGCATGCGGGTGCGCGGCGTCGGCGATTTTTACCAGGGGCAGTTGGCGCGAGATTTCATCGACGATGCCAACAGCCGGGGCGGCGCGCTGACGATTGAGGACATGCGCGGCTACCTGCCCGAGGTTCGCCCGGCCGTTACCTTGCCGTTCATCGAGCGCACTCAATTCCTGTTCCCGAGCGCACCGGAATTGGGGGGCGTGCTGGCGGCCGATCTGACGGGCATTCTCGCCCAGTCGAAGTATTACGAAGAAGACCCGGAGACACGCCGCAATTTGGCTGCCGAGGGCTTCCTGGCCGCGCAGGCGCGCCGGGCGGATTGGTTGCGGCGCGACGGATTGGTGACGCAGCCGGCCTATTTCTTCGCCAATGCCGACCGTCATGCCTTGATCGCCAAGGCGTTGGATGACGAACGCCATAGCCAGAAACCGCCGACCGGCGATGGGGCGGTGGCCCTGCCGACCGGCGCGAATTCGGCGGGCTTGGTCGCGGTCGACAAGTTCGGTTCCGCCGTGGCTTGCACGGTGACGATGAACGGCGCCATGGGCTCTGGCAAGATTGCGCCCTCGCTGGGGTTCCTGCTGGCGCAACCGGCTGGGCCGAATTCCCTGCCGCCGGTTTCGGCGACCCCGATGTTGTTGGTCGGCGATCAGCGTGCGGATCGGACGTTGGAAAAAGTGTTCATGGCGGCGACGGTGACCGGCGGGCCGGGGGCGACCGAAGCCCTGACCGATCTGGCGCTGCGGGTCGCTGGGGGCGGTGAGACCCTGGAATCGGTGCTACGCGGCCCCCGGATGTTCTATGCCGAGGGGAACGACGCCCTGGTGATCGAACCGAGCCTGCCCGCGGACGCACAGACGAAGCTGCGTGGGCAAGGACATACCCTTCATCCCGCGGCATCGGCGGCGCGGATCAACGCCATCTATTGCGACACCGGCGTGCCGTCAGACAATCAGTCCTGCGGTGCTTTCGCGGATCCCCGCGGATATGGTCTTGGTGCCGTCGGCGACCGTTAGACAGAGTTCGTAATCATGGTTTTGAAAGCGTCTTCACGCGGCCAGGTGCCGCCGTTCATCGTTATGGATGTCATGCGCGCCGCCGAAGAGCGCGAGCGCGCCGGTGGCGACGTCTTGCACCTTGAGGTTGGTCAACCGGCCACCGCCGCGCCCCGAAAGGTGATTGAGGCTGCCGAACAGGCCCTTAGGGACGACCGTATCGGTTACACCAACGCGCTTGGCATGTGGGAGCTGCGCGAGGCCATCGCCAAGCATTACGGCGGCGCCTACGGCGTGTCGGTGGCCCCGGACGAGGTCGTCGTTACGACAGGGTCGTCGGGCGGTTTCGTGCTGTCGTTCATGGCGGCGTTCGACGCGGGTGACCGGGTTGCCTTGGCGTCCCCTGGATATCCGGCATATCGAAATATCCTGACCGGCTTAGGGGTTGAGGTTGTCGATTTGCCGACGACGCTGGAAGACAATTTCCAGCCGACCGTGGCGCGCCTGGAAGCTTTGGATCAGGTGCCGGATGGCCTGATCGTCGCCAGCCCGTCGAACCCGGCGGGCACAATGATCCATCCCGAAGAATTCAAGGCCTTGATCGAGTATTGCCGAGTGCACGGCATTCGTCTGATCTCCGACGAGATTTATCACGGGATCACCTATGGTGTGCCTTGCGTGACAGCCTTGAACCACACGCGGGACGCGGTGATCATCAATAGCTTCTCCAAGTACTATTCGATGACCGGCTGGCGCTTAGGCTGGATGATCGTTCCCCAGGATTTGCAGCGTTCGATCGAATGTCTGGCGCAGAACCTATTCATTTCGTCGCCTGCGATTTCGCAATTGGCTGGGATTGCGGCCTTCGACTGTGTGGAAGAACTGGAAGCCAACGTCCAACACTACGCCCGCAACCGCGAGCTTCTATTGGACAAGCTGCCCAAGGCGGGGTTCAGCCGCCTGGCACCGGCGGAGGGGGCTTTTTACATCTATGCCGATGTTTCCGAGATGACCGACGATGCGACGGACATGTGCCGCCGCATGTTGGCGGAAATCGGCGTGGCCGCAACGCCGGGTGTCGATTTCGACCCGACGCGGGGCCACCACTTCGTGCGCTTTTCCTTCGCCGGGGGCGAAGCCGAAGTCGCGGAAGCTGCGGACCGCCTGATTACTTGGCGGCGCTGAGCCAAAACAAAACGCCGGTGGATTTCTCCACCGGCGCTTCATTACGCATTCTTTGAAACCGGACGCTTAGTCCATCAGGCGGTTCCACCACCCACGCCGCGCGGGGGCGGCTTCGGTGGTTGCGCCGACTTCGATCACGACGGTCTTGGCGGCGGCCTGTTGGTCTTCGCCTTCGTCGGTATCGGTCGGTGCTTCCGCAACTGCTTCAGGTTCGGGCGCGGCCAAAGCCGGAACGGGTTCCGGCGCGGGCAGGGCGGACATGGGTTCCGGCGCAGGTAGCGCTTCGGGTTCGGCCGGGGCAGCGTCTGCCACCGGTTCTTCCGTCGTTGCGGTTTCCGCCGGTTGTTCCTCGGCAGCGGCCTTGCGGGTCCGGCGACGGCGCGGTTTGGCGGGTTTCTCTTCCTCGCCTTCGGCGGCTTCGGCTTTTTCCTCGGTCGCCTTCTTGCGGCGGGTCCGCGTCCGCTTCGGCTTTTCGGCCGGTGCTGCTTCCGCTTCCGCCTCGACGGTGGCTTCGGCGGTGTCGGTCACGGCGACTTCAGCCGGGCTTTCGGCGTCGGCTGTCGCTTCGGAGGCGTCGCTTTGCGGAGCTTCAAGCTGAGCCGGGGCATCGCCCTGGTCCGCTTCGCCACTGTCGGCAGTGACCTGCTCTTCGTCAGATTGCTCTTCGCCGGTTTGTTCTTCACCAGCCTGGGCGTCGGTGCGGCCCTCTTCAGAGCGCCGCCGCCGCCGTCCGCCACGGCGACCACGCCGCCGGCGTTTCGGTTGGGCTTCTTCGGTGCCGTCCGCGGCACCTTCGCGGGTTTCCGTTTCGCCGTCGGCATCGGCTTCGTCCGAGGCGTCGTCGGACTGATCGTCCGACTGCGTCTCGATCTGATCCGACGTCTCGGCATTGTCCTGCCGCTTGCGCCGACGGGACCGCCGACGGCGACGACGACCGCCGTCTTCCTCGGATTTTTCTTCCTCGGTGTTGGTTTGAACCTCGACAGCCGTCTCCACGGCGCCGTCGGCCTTGACCCGGTCAAGGCGGAAGTCCGGCGGGATCAGCGTGTCGTCGGCTTCGATCCGGACCATCAGGTCGAACCGCTGTTCGATCTCGGCGATGGCCGGGCGTTTGTTGTTGAACAGGTACAGCGCGACAGCCGTCGGCGTGTACAGGGTCAGCTGCTTGGAGCGGCCCTTCTGTCCTTCTTCACCCAGAACCCGCAGCATCTGCAGGGCTGTCGATTCCGTGGACCGGCGCACCCCGGTGCCGCCGCAGTGCGGGCAGGTTTCGAAGCTGGTTTCATGCAGTGACGGGCGCAGCCGCTGACGCGACAGTTCCAACAGTCCGAACGGGCTGATCCGGCCGATCTGGATGCGGGCGCGGTCATTGCGCATGGCGTCCTTCAGGGCGCGTTCGACCTTGGACTGATTGCGGCTGACTTCCATGTCGATAAAGTCGATCACGATCAGACCGGCCAGGTCGCGCAGGCGCAACTGGCGGGCGATCTCTTCCGCCGCTTCAATGTTGGTCTTAAGCGCCGTTTCCTCGATGTTGCGCTCTTTGGTCGCGCGGCCCGAGTTGACGTCGATGGACACCAAAGCTTCCGTCGGGTTGATGACGATGTAGCCGCCGGACCGAAGCTGAACCTCGGGCTCGTGCATGCCGTGCATCTGGCTTTCGACGTGGAATTTCTGGAACACCGGCACGTCGCTTTCGTCGTGCGGCTGGACCTTCTTGGCGTGGCTGGGGATCAGCAACTTCATGAAGTCCTTGGCCGCGCGATAGGCGTCCGAACCCTGGACGATGATCTCGTCGATGTCCTTGGTATACAGGTCGCGGATAGCGCGTTTGACGATGTCGCCTTCCTCGTGGACCAGGGACGGGGCAATGGACTTCAGGGTCTTTTCACGGACCTCGCTCCACAGCCGCATCAGGTAGTCGTAGTCGCGCCGAATTTCGGCCTTGGTCCGCTTGGACCCGGTCGTGCGCACGATCACCGCCATGCCCTGCGGGATATCCAGTTCGCCTAGGATCTGCTTCAGCTTCTTGCGGTCGCTGGATTGAGCGATCTTGCGGGAGATGCCGCCGCCGCGCGCGGTGTTGGGCATCAATACGCAATAGCGACCGGCCAGGGACAGATAGGTCGTCAGCGCGGCACCCTTGTTGCCACGCTCTTCCTTGACCACCTGAACCAGCAGGATCTGGCGGCGCTTGATGACTTCCTGGATCTTGTACTGACGGCGCAGGTTGACCGGGCGGCGGACGGGAATTTCCTCGTCCTCGCCGCCGAGAACTTCGACGCCTTCGCCGCTTTCGTCGTCGCCTTCGTCGCCGACTTTGGCTTCTTCTTCCTGATGTTCGGCGACCAGCGCTTCGCGGTCGGCGACCGGAATCTGGTAATAGTCAGGGTGAATTTCACTGAAGGCCAGGAAACCGTGGCGATTTCCGCCGTAGTCCACGAAGCAGGCCTGAAGCGACGGTTCGACCCGCGTCACCTTGGCCAGATAGATATTACCTTTTAATTGCTTCCGAGATTCGGACTCGACGTCAAATTCTTCCAGGCGGTTGCCGTTTGCAATCACCACCCGGGTCTCTTCCGGGTGCGATGCATCGATGAGCATTCTTGAGGTTGACATAAAAATGTATTCTCCAGTGCCCGGCGGCGCGTGTGTTCGCCGGTGCCGGCAGGAATTCGATCCGCCGCAGGGCACTTCTCTGGGGTGTTAAGCTGGCCGCGCGCGCAGGCACCCGGGCGTTCGAATTGGAAAACGCCTCAATTCTTCCCGGTGTCTGCACGGCTGTTACCAGCATCATCAATATTCCTTGAGGGGGATCCCTCGTTTGGACACTTGCGGGCTCCGGCGGTTGTCACCTCGACGTCGCCTTGGCTGGGGGCTTCCCGCGCCAATGCGGTTCCGGTTTCGTCAGAGCCATTCCTAGCCCGCCATCCATCCAAAATCTGCGGGACGTGGGCCGGTGGAATTCTTCGCCCCTAACATAGCCACAGACCGTCCGTTCCACAACGCTGTTTGTGCGCTGCGGTCGTTCGGTCGTCGCGAACCTGCGAAAAATCGCGGAAACCCGACGGTGTGAGAAAAAAGCGGACGGAATCAAAGGATTACCCTAAAATGCCTGGAATATGACGGCTAACCGAATCAGCGATGACAAGATGCAGGATCGCGCCGCCCGAGGCGTGTCGTCCTTGCTTGCGCGCGTGAATTGGCGAATGCCCCTTTATGCCTTGGTATTCAGTGCGTTAGCGCTGTTGCTGTCGGGGGTGCCCGGTGCGCGCGCCGCCGATGCCGTGGTGACCAACCTGCAAACCGGGATTTCGGCGGATCGGGCGCGATTCGCCCTGCATCTCGACCGTCGGGTCGCGTTCCGGCTGTTTACGCTGAATAATCCGTATCGCGTGGTGGTCGATCTGCCGGAAGTGGGCTGGCGTCTGCCGCAGCGGCCACTGCCATCGAAACAGGGCGTTTTTTCCAGTTTGCGTTATGGTCTGTTCCGCCCGGGCAATTCGCGGATCGTGTTCGAATTCGTCCATCCGGTGCAAGTCGCGGACGCCTATGTCACGCCGGGTGCCGCCGGATCAGCCTATGAATTGGTGGTTGAAACGGCGCGGACGACGCCGAGCGTCTTCGCGGCATCCGTGGCCATGCCGCCCCGCGAGTATGCTGGCCTGCGACCGCGCGGCGCGGTCGCGCAAGCTCCCGCCGTTTCGTCCAATCGCGCTGAAGCCGTGGCGCGCCGGGCGGCCTCGGTCTTGATCCCGCCGGCCAATGCGGCACAGCCGCCCGCCGCCAAGGACGTCGCAAGTTATCTGCCGATGCCGCCGCGCAGGCCCGGTGCCCGCCCGATGGCGGCGCGTCCCCTGGTGGTGATCGATCCGGGGCACGGCGGTGTCGATCCTGGTGCGCAAAGCCGCCACGGCATCTACGAAAAACACATCGTCCTGGCCTTGGGCCGTGAGGTTCGCCGCCAATTGCTGGCGACCGGTCGCTATCGGGCTGAAATGACCCGCGACCGGGATGTCTTCATCCGCCTGCGTGACCGCACCGCCATAGCCCGCAAGAAAGGGGCTGATCTATTTATCTCGATCCATGCGGATTCCATCCGCAACAGCAAGGTGTCTGGGCCGTCGGTCTATACCTTGTCCGAGAAGGCATCGGATAAGGAAGCGGCGGAACTGGCCGAGCGGGAAAACAAGGCCGACCTGATCGCCGGGATGGACCTGACCCATGAAAACGCCGACGTGGCCAATATTCTGATCGATCTGGCGCAGCGCGAGTCGATGAACCAATCGGCCCGCTTCGCCGGGATGCTGGTCAGCGAGCTGGGCAACAAGACCGAGGTTCTACCCCGACCGCACCGGTTCGCCGGGTTCGCCGTGTTGAAAGCGCCGGACCTGCCGTCCGTGCTTTTGGAAACGGGGTTCCTTTCAAACAGCGACGATGAACGCCGTCTGACCAGCAAGGCCTACCGCCGCCAACTGGCCGCCGCCATCGTCTCCTCCATCGACCGTTATTTCGGCGCGGTTGAGCAAGCCAACGTGCGCGCGCATTAATTTTAGGTACGGTCGCCATATTTTGTTCATAAACCCTTGGAATTGTAGGATGCTCCGGCCCGCCCAGCCTGTCCGGCGGGCTTTTCGCGGGCACGCGTCCGACAACGGGAATAAAGCCAGTTAAATGTTTCGCCTGTTTTCGGCCATCGTCGGACTAATCGTTATCGGCACCGTCGTCGGTGGGGCGGCCGTGTTGTACGTGCTGTACATCTATGGTCAGGACCTGCCGGACTACCGCCAATTAGCGAACTACGAGCCGCCGGTGATGACCCGCGTCCATGCGGGCGACGGGCGTCTGCTGGCTGAATTCGCCCGGGAAAAACGGGTCTTCGTGCCGATCGAGGCGATCCCCAAACGGGTGATCAATGCTTTCCTGTCCGCCGAGGACAAGACGTTTTACCAGCATCCGGGGATCGATATTCCGGGTGTGGTCGCAGCGGCGTTGCGTAACGTCAAGAATATCGGCTCGAACCGCCGGCCGGTCGGCGCATCGACCATCACCCAACAGGTCGCCAAGAACTTCCTGCTGACCAACGACGTCTCGTACGAGCGCAAGATCAAGGAAGCGATCTTGGCCTTCCGGATCGAACGCGCGTTCTCCAAAGATCGTATTCTCGAACTCTATCTGAACGAAATTTATCTGGGCTGGGGTTCTTACGGCGTGGCCGCGGCGGCGCTGAATTATTTCAACAAATCGATGGATGAATTGACCGTCGCCGAAGCCGCCTATCTGGGCGCGCTGCCGAAAGCGCCGAACAATTATCATCCGATCCGCAAACTGCAGGCCGCCCAGGCGCGTCGCGATTGGGTCATCAACCGCATGCTGGAAGACGGCCATATCACTGACGATGAAGCCAAGCGCGCCTGGACCGAGCCGCTGCGTGTGGCGCAACAGGTCGATACCGATTACATCCAGGCCGATTACTTCGCTGAGGAAGTGCGCCGCGAGCTTTTGGATCAGTACGGCGAGGATCAGTTGTACAACGGTGGGCTGTCGGTGCGGACGACCTTGGATCCGCGTTTGCAGCAGATTGCCGAGAAATCACTGCGTGACGGGCTGGAAAGCTTCGATCGTCGCGTGCGCGCCTGGCGCGGGCCGCTGGGGCGCGTGCCGGACGGCGTCAGCTTCGGAGGCGCGCCGGAATGGCGGTCGATCCTGACGACCTTCAACGTGCCGAAGGGGTTGGAGCACCATAAGATCGCCGTCGTCACGGCGGTCGACGGTGCGGTCGCGCATATTGGCCTGGCCGACGGTACGGTTGGCGTGCTGCCGATGTCGATGATGACCTGGGCGCGGCGGCGGGTCGATGACGATACCTGGGCCCCGCGGCCCAAGCGCCCGGCCGACGTCGTGGTTCCCGGCGACATCATCGCCGTCAGCCCCGAGACCGAGGACGAAGACGGCAAACCTCTGCCGCAAAACACCTATGCCTTGCGCCAATTGCCCGAGGTGCAAGGCGCGATCGTCGCCATGGACCCGCATACCGGGCGTATCCTGGCCATGGTCGGCGGCTATTCGTTCCAGATAAATCAGTTCAACCGCGTGACCCAAGCCTGGCGTCAGCCCGGTTCGGCGGTCAAACCGTTCGTCTATCTGGCGGCGTTGGATTCCGGCTTTACGCCGTCGACGCGCATTCTAGATGCGCCCTTCGTCGTCGATCAGGGGCCTGGCCTGCCGAAATGGCGGCCCGGCAACTACACCAACAAATTCTACGGCCCCTCGACCATGCGTCTGGGGATCGAAAAATCGCGCAACTTGATGACCGTGCGTCTGGCCCAGACCGTCGGGATGGAAAAAGTCTGCCATTACGTCGAGGCCTTCGGCATCGTCGATCATCTGCCGCGTGCCTTGTCGATGGCATTGGGGGCGGGAGAGACGACCTTGCTGCGTCTGACTACGGCCTACGCCATGCTGGTCAACGGCGGTAAGCGGGTGATCCCGTCCTTGATCGACCGAATTCAGGATCGCAAGGGGCGGACCGTGTTCCGTCATGATGATCGGCCTTGCCCGCATTGCCGGACCGGGGCCTGGACCGGCACCGAGCATGTTCCCGCCGTGCCCGACACGCGCGAACAGGTCGCCGACCCGGCCAGTGCCTATCAGATGGTTTCGATGCTCGAAGGCGTGGTCAAGCGCGGTACCGGGGCCTCGATCGGGCGCACGGTGAAAAAGACCCTGGCTGGTAAAACCGGAACGACCAACAAGAACCGCGATGCTTGGTTCATCGGGTTTTCGCCCGATTTGGCGGTTGGCGTGTTTGTCGGCTACGACAGCCCGGAAACCCTGGGGCGGCGGGAAACCGGCTCGTCCGTGGCGGTGCCGATCTTTACCCAGTTCATGCAGGCCGCGTTGAAAAATACGCCCGCCATTCCTTTCCGTATTCCGCCCGGTATTCGTTTGGTTCGGGTCGATGCCCATACCGGTCTCCCGGCCCTGGTCGGACAGACCGAGGATGTGATTTGGGAAAGCTTCAAGGACGGGACGGTCCCCAAAGAGGATACGGAAGTGATCTCGGCGGGGCAGGGAATGTCCGGTGGTGGCGATACCACGCAACAGCCGTTTGGGGGAACAGGCGGCCTGTATTAGACTTGAGAGCATCGAATTTAGGGGCGAACATGAGTTGCCTTGCCCAGGGCAATTCATACAATTGATGGGCGAGACGCGGAGGGGAAGCTCCCATGGGAGAACAAGGACCGCAGCCCGCCGGTAATAATCGACAAAACCCAACGGCGGGGACGACATGGTATCGCAGGTGGCCTTTGGCCGCCGTGGCGGGTGCCGTTGCCGGTGGTGTCATCCTGACGGTGGTGGTTGGAACGCGGTTTGGCGGGCCTAGCTGCAGCGCTGCGGATTGGGTGCGTCCGACGGGCGGTGCGACCGTGACCGCGCCGGTGACGGCCTCGGTCGTTCCAAAACAATCTGAGGGCTTTGCCGCCCGGACGGGGACCGTTCCCACATTCGCCGACTACGATCCCATGGCGGGATACCTGAAATTCAATGTGCAAAAGACGGATATGAAGCCGGGCCTTTCGGTCGGCAGTCCGTTCTATTGCGGTTTGTTCAAGGTCCGGGAGACTTTGCAGGTTTCATTGGAGCTTGTCGGCGATCAGCAACAAGCTCTCCTGATGGAGCGGGACTATTTCCTGAGCAAAGGCCAGGGAAACGCCGTTTTCTGGCAATCGCAAAACCAGGCACCGATAACCGAGCGGCTTGAGACCAACATATTGCGGCTGGACGCGGTGAGCGATCTGGCGCTTCGTGTCCGCACGACGGAAACCCACGCCGCGGCGCCGTTTATCGATCCCAAAGACCTTTTGGAAATGATGCCGGAAGCCGATGGGGCCATGGGTGTCGTCGCCAAGTTTGTCCGTTGGTTGGTTAATCTGCCCAAGGGTGACGGGGGTGTCGGGGCCCCGATCGGTGGCCCGCAGGAATTCAAGTTGGTTGAACTGGTTGCGGGCAAGCCGGTCTATGCAGGTGACTTCCAGAACGCGGATCAAGTCGCCGTCTCGGTCACGGACCGGCGCGGGGTAACGGTCAGCCGCCTCGACATCAACCTGCGTAGCTTAAGCTCGTTATTGCTGGAAAGTTGGCGAAAGAGCGCCCCGGCGGGGCAGGTTTTTCCGACCGATGACGCCAATGTTCTTCGCGCCGCCATGGATAGGATCATCGACGGCGTTCAGCCGGCGGACTGGGACATCGTCGGTAAAGTGGCAGACGTCACGGCGGCGCGGATCAAACCGGAGGTGCCGGGCGCGCTTAAAAGCGCTTTCGCGACGGCGTCGGACGTGACCCGCGTGACCCGCGAAGCCGACGCGACCTTCGTCGATTATCTTGAGCCTTATTCATCCAAGCATCGGATTTTGGCCGATGATGATGTGCAGAAGCAGTCGGTTCTGTTGCCGCAGATATGCGCTGAGAACTGGAACAGCTTCAAAAACGTCGCCGGGTTGAACGACCTGGACGCAGCCTTGATGAGTTACGCCACGGTATTCAATGCGCCGGGTGTCCTGCCGACCCTCGAAGGGGTATGTCAGGGCAAGCCCATGGCGTCTATTCTCGCCCCGGTGCATGGCTTGCTGATAAAGCCGGAGCAGATCGCCCTGTCTCAGAACCCGGCCAAAATCGCCGAGGTGATATCCGACGACTTTGAAAAGTCCTTCAATGTCATCGCGCGGAATCTGCGGAACAACATCAAAAAGGACGAGCCGACGATCATTCACGATCTGATCGTCGGGAACCGGATCGCCGTGGTCTATGATGGGCCGCCGACGGGGCAGGGGCAGAGCGGGCCGCCCGATGGCCCCCATGCCGCGCATCGCCGGTTCATCGGTCCTTGGTTCGATACGCGCCTGATTTCCCATTTCGGCTGTTTCCGCAAAACGGTCGACACGCCCCGGTCCAGCGGAAAGCCGGCGCAACAGGAAGTGACGGCCTTGATGGAGGTCGATGAGAAGAAAAAGCGGGTCTCGACCATTTGGCTGGTCGGCTTCGGTTACGAGACCGATGACGACAAGGTCTGGCGGCTGACGAAAATCTCTCATCGCCCGGCGAACATGGCCCAGATCGAGAAACAGATCCTGGGGCGGGGCAAGAATGGGGCGCAGATTTTACCCCCGATTGCAGGCAATAAGGATTGCCGATGCGATTTTCTGCCCGATGCCAGGATCATCCGCCTGGGCGACGAATTGCGGGCGGCGGGCAAGACCTGGGCGACGGATATCAAAAGCCGGGTCGAGCCGTCGGATACCTGTCCGAGCAAACGGAAACTCAGCCTGCCTGCCGTACCGGAAGTGGGGTTGGGGCTTGGGCCGGAAACCGTCATCATTCAATAGGTCGATGCAGTTGGGCCATTGAATCCGGACGCCAGCTTCGATACAAACGCGCTCTTGTCGATTTCCGATCGACTACCTCCGGCCGAACACAGAGACAATGCGCGCTGAAATCACCAATACCGTCCAGGACATCGAGCAGTCGTTGGAACTGCTGAGGAGGCATCTTTGACTACGACAATGCCGTCCTCAAGCTTCAGGAACTGAACGCCCAGTCGGAAAACCCCGACCTGTGGAACGACCCGACCAAGGCGCAGGCGCTGATGCGCGAGCGTAATTCCTTGGACTCCGGGATCAAGGCGATCAATGAAATCTCGCAGGAATTGGCCGACAGCGTCGAGCTGATCGAGCTTGGCGAAGCCGAAGGCGACGACGATGTCGTGGCCGAGGCCGAGGCCACCCTGATGGCGCTGAAAACCCGCGCCGGTGCCGCCGAGCTTGAAACCCTGCTGTCGGGCGAAGCCGACGCCAACGATTGTTATCTGGAAGTCCACGCCGGGGCCGGCGGGACCGAGGCCCAGGACTGGGCCGAGATGCTGTTGCGCATGTACGCCCGCTGGGCCGAACAGCACGGCTATAAGGTCGAATGGCTGGAAGAAAGCCCGGGCGAAGAAGCGGGCATCAAGTCCGCGACCTTGAAGATTTCGGGGCATAACGCCTATGGCTGGCTGAAGACGGAATCGGGCGTGCATCGCCTGGTTCGTATCTCGCCATACGATTCCAGCGCCCGGCGGCATACCAGTTTCTCCTCCGCCTGGATCTACCCGGTGGTCGACGACACCATCGACGTGACCTACGAGGACAAGGACCTGCGGATCGATACATACCGCGCGTCCGGCGCCGGCGGTCAGCACGTCAACAAGACCGACAGCGCGATCCGTATCACCCACCTGCCGACGGGCATCGTCGTGCAGTGCCAGAACGACCGCTCGCAGCACAAGAACCGGGCCCAGGCCTTCGCCATGCTGAAGGCCCGCCTGTATGAGTTCGAGTTGCGCAAGCGCGAGGAAGAGGCCCAGGCCCTGGCCGACAGCAAGACCGATATCGGCTGGGGACACCAGATCAGATCCTACGTCCTGCAGCCCTATCAGATGGTCAAGGACCTGCGGACCAACGTCGAAACCTCGAACACCCAGGCGGTGCTCGACGGCGACCTGGACGAGTTCATGGCCGCGGCCCTGGCCCAGCGGGTCAAATCCGGGGAAGACGCCGGGGCCTAACGGGCCCGGCGCTATCTGGCGCCATATTGCCGATTATTGGATGATCAGATCCTTGAACAGGATCGTATGGGCGCGGATCGGCTGAATCGCGAAGTTGATCACGTTCAACAATTCGAAGCGCAGGCGCTCCGAGCCTTCCTTGCCGATCACGTCCTTGTATTCCAGGTCGCGTAGCTGGGTTTTGATGTTGTCGACGATCTTGATCTGAAGGTCTTCGTCCTGAACGGCGGTCAGGTCGTGTTCGCTGACCTGAACGATCAGGTTCAATTTGATGAAGTGGTCGCGACGACCGACCTTTTTCAGGTCGGTGCGTATTTCGGGCAGGGCGAAGGTCACCGGCTTGCCCAGTTCGACCGTCACTTCGGTAATCGCGGGTTTGCCGAAAATCGCTTCGGTCAGGCCCAGCGCATGGGCGACGAAGCCGCCGCCGAGCAGAAGCACGAACACACCGGCGATCGCGCCGATCTTGATCAGCTTCTTCTTCTTGGCGGCTTTCAGCTCTTCTTCCGAGGGCTCATCGTCCTCGTCGTCGTCTTCCCACTCGTCGTCGTCGTCCTCCCACTCGCCGTCTTCGTCGTCTTCGTACTCTTCGTCGTCGTCGATTTCGTCGTTCTTGTCGGCCATGTGCTTTCCCCAGAGGACGGCGCCGTTCATCCGTCGCCGATTGGTCAATTTAACGCGGGCGCAGCCTACTGCAAATGGCGCCGCGCCAAAACCTTGCCAAAAGTCAGGATATTACAACTGCTTGAATAGGTGAACCGGCCCCGGCCCCGATAAGGGGGCTTATGCCGCCAAAGGCAGGTAATAGCGTTCCGGAAATCCCGCCTGGGCGCGGGCGTCCTGGTTGAACGGTCCTTTGATCTGTCCTTTGAAACGGCTGCGGATCAGCTCTTGGAAGGCCGTTGCGGGATCAAGACCCCGCCGTTCGCACAGGAAATCGAACCAACGCACGCCCGCCGCCACATGGGGGATTTCCTCATCACCGATCCGCTCCAGGATCGCCGCGGTTTCGGCGTCGCCCGCCTCGGTCAGGCGTCGGACCGCGACGGGTGTAGTGTCCAGGCCACGCGCCTCCAGGACCATCGGGACCATGGCCAACCGGGCCAGCAGGTCGTCCGCTGTTTCCGTCGCCGCCTGCCATAGGCCGTCGTGGGCGGGCATGTCGCCATAGGCATGCCCCAGGCCTTCCAGGCGGCGGGACAGCATGTCGAAATGGTCTGCCTCGTCGCGGGCGACCTGCACCCAGTCGTCGTAAAACGCGCGCGGCAGGTCTTCGCCGGTGAACCGGGCGGTGATGTCCCAGGCCAGATCGATGGCGTTCAGTTCGATATGCGCAATGGCATGGACGAAAGCCGCCCGCCCGGCATCGCCGCCCATCCGCCGCTTCGGCATATCGCGGGGCATCCGCAGCTCCGGGCGGGCCGGTCTGGCCGGGCGATCGGGCAGGGCCGCATTGCCGGCCTCGGCAATCTCGCCCGAACGCCAGGCGTCCGAATAACGACGGGTCAAGAAGACCTTATCCGCCGGGACGGCGGCCGTCATGACCTGCCGCGCGGCTTCGGCCAATGTAGAGGGAGGGGCGGCTTCGGACACGGGCGGGTCAGAGCGCCTTGACGGCGGCAAGAACCTCGGCGGCGTGTTCCTTGACCTTCACCTTGGGCCAGGTTTCGCGAACCACGCCTTTTTCGTCGATCAGGAAGGTCGCGCGCTGAATGCCCATGTACTTGCGGCCGTACATATTCTTTTCGACCCAGACGCCATAGGCTTCGCAGAGCGTGCCTTCCTCGTCCGAGACCAGATGGAACGGCAGGTCGTATTTGGCTTTGAACTTGTCGTGACGGGCGACCGAGTCCTTGGACGCGCCGACGATCACGGCGCCGGCTTTTTCGAAATCCTTGATCGCGTCGCGGAAGGCCTGGGCCTCGGTGGTGCAGCCCGGGGTGTCGTCCTTGGGATAGAAGTAAAGCACAACCTTCTTACCCTTCAGGTCCTTCAGCGACAGGTTGCCGCCGCCATCCGTGGGCAGGTTGAAGTCAGGGGCTTTGTCGCCGACGGTCAGGGTCATGTGGTCGTCTCCTTTAGTCTTCTTGGTCAGTCGGTTCGGGCGGCAGGGCGGCGGCGGGTTCGTCGACCAGTTCGCGGTAGATGTCGAACACGGCCTGCGCCGTTTCCATCATCTTGCGTTTCAAGGCGTCGAAATCCGCCGCATCGGCGACCCGGACAAGGTCGTCGGCCAGCGCGCCGGTCAAAAGATCTTCGCGGTCCTTGGTCAGGGTTCCGGCGATGGTTTCGGCCAGAATGCCGAGCAACCCCATCCAGAGCTCCTGGGCCTCCATCAGCGTCTTCCAATGGGCCGGGGCCAGGACGCCTGCTTCCTTCAGTTTGTCCAGGCTGGCCGCCGTATTGGCGTCGCGGATGCCTGGATGGTCGCCGATGTGGCGCAGGGTCAGGTATTGCACGATGAAGGCGATATCGACCAAGCCGCCGCGCAGGTTCTTGATGTCCCACATCGAGTCCGAGGTCTTTTCGCGGGCGATGCGGGCCCGCATGTCGGCGGCGTCGCGCAGCAGCTTTTCCGGGTTTACCGGCTCGCCCAAAATTTCGGCGATGGCCCGTTCGACCCGTTCGCGCAGGTCACCGGTACCGGCGACGACGCGGGCGCGCACCAGGGCCATGCGCTCCCAGGTCCAGGCCGATTCATCGTGGTATTGGCGGAACGCAACCAGCGAGGTCGCCAGCGGTCCCTTGGTTCCCGAAGGACGTAGACGCATATCGACCTCGTACAGCGGTCCTTCGGCCATCATCGCGGTCACGGCATTGATCGTGCGCTGGGTCAGGCGTCCGAAATACTGCCCCGGGGCCAAGGGCTTGGTCCCGTCCGATTCCTGGGCGTCGGGCGCGGCGTCATAGACGAAGATCAGGTCCAGGTCCGATGACGCGCTCATCTCGCGACTTCCAAGACGGCCCAGGGCGACAATGGCGATGTCTCCACCAGGCACCTGCCCATAGGTTTCGGCGAAGTCGGCGGCGACATGGCTCAGCACCGCGCCCAGGGCGGTCTCGGCAATGTCGGACAGCGCGCGCGACGCGTCGAGCGGCTTGATCCGTGCGCCCAGGCGCTGCACGCCGACCTGGAACCGTCGATCGTTGGCCCAACGGCGGCTGGCGACAAGGACGTCTTCCAAGTCCCGGCAGCCGGTCAGCAACTCGTCCAGTTCCGTCTTCATCGCAGCCAGGTCCGGCGGCGGGTCGAAGAAATCGGCGGTCAGCACGCTGTCCAAAATCGCCGCATGGGCGCCCATATGCTCGGCCAATTTCGGGGCCTTGCCCGCGATCTCGACCACCAGCGCCAATAGGTGCGGGTTGGACTGGAACATGGAAAACAACTGCACGCCGCCGGGCAGGCCCTTGAGGAAGCTGTCGAACCGCAGGAACGTCTTGTCCGGCTCCGGCGTCTTGGCGATGGCCCGCAGCAGCACCGGCATCAATTCGGTCAGCAATTCCCGCGCCCGGGTCGAGCGCATGGCCCGATATCGCCCATGATGCCAGGCGCGGATTTGCGCATCGACGCGGGCCGGTTCCTCGAACCCCATCTTGCGGATCGTCTCCAGCGTGTCGGGATCGGCCTCGCCGCCGGTGAATACAAGGTTGCCGCCCTCGGCCTCGTCATCGGCGGACAGGGTCGGGGCATCGCCGAACAGCGCCCCATAGTGGGCATGAACCCGTTGCAGATGGGCCGTCAGCTCCGCCGCGAAATCGTCGCCGGTCGGGTAGCCTAGGAATTTGGCGAACTCGTCGAAGCCTTCCGGATCGTCCGGCAGGACATGGGTTTGCTCGTCATCGACCATCTGCAATCGGTGTTCGACCCGGCGCAGGAAGTCGTAGGCGGCTTTCAGGTCCGTCGCGACTTCGGGTTCGACCTGGCCATGGGCGACCAAGCCATCAATTGCCTCTTTGGTCCTGGACAGGCGCAAATCGGGAATGCGCCCGCCCCAGATCAGTTGCTGGGTTTGGGCGAAGAATTCGATTTCGCGGATGCCGCCGCCGCCCAGTTTGACGTTATGGCCCAGGGCGCGGATCGCGCCGATGCCGCGATGGGCGTTAATCTGGCGCTTGATTGAATGAATGTCCTGGATCGCCGCGAAATCCAGGTTCTTGCGCCAGATGAAGGGCCGCAGCCATTGCAGGAACTGCGCGCCCGCGTCCAGGTCTCCGGCCACGGGGCGGGCCTTGATCATCGCGGCCCGTTCCCAGTTCTGGCCCAGGCTCTCGTAATAGCTCTCCGCCGCCAGGACCGAGATCGCCAACGGCGTGGCGCTGGGGTCCGGGCGTAGGCGCAGGTCAGTGCGGAAAACATAACCGTCGACCGTGCGCTCATCCATGATCCGCAGCATCTGGCGGGCCAATCGAACCATCGCGGGTTGAAGTTCGTCCGGCTTTTCGGTGCGCATGACTTCGGGATCGAACAGCAAGATGATGTCGATATCGGACGAATAATTGAGCTCACGCGCGCCGAGTTTGCCCATGCCCAGAACGACCAAACCCGATTGCACGCACGGCGCTTCCGGATTGGCCAGGACGATTGCGCCGCGTCGCGCTGCTTCGCGCAGGCAATGGTCGCAGGCGGCCTGAAGACAGCCGGAGGCAAGATCGCTCAGGCCGCCGGTCACTTTCTCCAACGGCCATTCGCCCGAGATGTCGGCCAGGGCGATGGTCAGGGCGGCGCGCTTCTTGGCCACGCGCAGGCGGGTTTTCAGGGCCGGTTCGGTTTCGTTTTCCGGTGCGGCGGCGACGTCGGCCAGGATACCGGCCAGGACCGCGTCGGGGCCTTCGTTGAGAATCCGCAAGGTAAAGGCAGGGTCGCCGGTGGCGACACGGGTCAGAAACGGGCTATGTCCGAAAATGCCGTCGAGCAATTCCTTGGCCCGGCCGTCCAATGCTTGCGCGGCGGCTACCGTATCCGGGGCGGATTCGGTCAATCGCGACAGGGCGGAATCCCAATGTTCCCAACCGACTGAGAGGGATTCGGGGTTTCCCGGGCAGGGCAGATGAGGTTTACTGCCGTAAACCGAATTTTCAGGCATATTGGTCACTAATGTTCCTCGAATATTCGGACGATTCGCCGTCTCTCTGGTCGCGGGGGCCTGAAGACTGCGGGAACCACAATGTGGGGTCAAGCGCGCTAACGGAGGCGTGGTGACACAAGAGGGTGAACAATCGGATCGCCCGGTCGTTAAACGGACCGGGGGGCATATCGGACGTTGGTGCCGCGGGCTCGCCCATTTGGCGGGTGGCCTGCTGGCCGGCATCGCGATCGTGGCTGGCCTGCTGTCGTGGCAGTTGTCCAAGGGCCCGATCTCGCTCAGCTTCCTGACGCCCTATATCGAACAGGCCCTGAACGAACAGCGCCCGGAAACCCAGGTCGAACTGGGTGATACGATCCTGACCTGGGCGGGTTGGGAGCGGGCCCTGGATATCCGCGTTCTGGACGTTCTGATCTACAACAAGGCCGGGGCCTTGGTCGCCGCCGTGCCCGAGGTTTCGTTCTCGCTATCGACCAAGGCTTTGGTTCGGCATGGCGCGATCGTGCCGAAAAGCGTCGAGCTGTTCGGCCCCCGTTTGGTCATGCGCCGCGCCTCCGACGGCAAGTTCGAAATCAACCTGGGCAATGCCAGGGATGAGAATGCCGACCTGAGCCGTGGTCTCGGCAGTGGCTTGCTCGACTTGTTGTCGCCGAAATCGGGCGAGGAACAGGCCGCGTCGCTGGCTTATCTGGCGCGCCTAAACATCATCGGCGCGGAAACGGTGATCATCGACGAGGTTCTGGGCCGCCGTTGGGTCGCCCCGGTTGCCGATATCCGCCTGCGCCGGGACGAACAGGGCATTCAGGGCGAGGTCGCCTTGCAGATGGACCTGGAAGGGCGTCGCTCGGAAGTAACGGCCAAGGGCAGCTATTTGGCCGAACAGCAGCGGCTGGCGGTCAGCATCGCCTTTTCCGAATTGGACCCTAAGGCCCTGGCCGGGTTCCACGAATCCCTGAAGCGGTTCGAGAACATTCAATTGCCGCTCAAAGGCACGGTGACCATGGGGATGACCATGGATCGCCCGCCGGAAGATATCGGTTTCCAATTCACCGGTGGCGAAGGTGTCATCACCACGCCGGCGCCGTATCAGGAAGCCATCATGGTGAAATCCCTGGCGGTCAAAGGGCGCTACGACGGTGCCAAGCATACGGCGGAAATTTTTGATTTTTCGGTGATCGCGAAAGAGGGGGCGACGATCCGCTCGCCTGGCTCGGCGACCCACCGTCTGCCGATCGCCGGCATGCAGTTTTCAGGCCTCTACATGATCGACGACGATCGATTGGAGGTCTCGCGCCTGGCCCTGGATGCGGGCGGCCCGACGGTCGTCGCCAAGGGTACGGTCGAAGATGCCGCCGACCGGCCGGTCGGGGCCTTCTCGGTTGTCTTGAACAACACACCGCTGAAGGAACTGCATCGCTATTGGGCGCCGGAATGGGCGCCGGACGTCTACAACTGGTGGATTCCGAATGTGAAGGACGGCTTTGTGCCGCGCCTCAACATGCAGGTTCGTTTCACCGGCGGCAGTGCCGGTTGGGCGTTGACTTCGGTCGTCGGCGATCTGGAGTTTCGCGATGTCGAAATCTCCTATCTCGAGGGGATGCCGGACATATCGGGTATGTCGGGTAAGGCCAATTTCACCCACAACCGGTTCGACGTCTTCGTGTCCAAGGGAACCTCCGGCGGGATGGACCTTGAAGAAGGCCAGTTGTTCATGACGGGCCTGTCGACCAACCGGGAGACCGCGGAGATACAGGCGTCGGTCAGCGGAACCTTGGGCAAGGCTTTGGAACTGATCGACCACAAGCCCCTGGGGTATGCCCGGGAGAAGGGATTGGACCCCAAGGTCGCCAAGGGGAATGCGAAGGTTCGCTTGCGGATCGCTTTCCCGTTGTTGAACCACCTGAAGCTGGCCGATGTGCAGATCGCCGCCGACGCCCGGCTGCGCGATGCCGCCATCCCCAATGCCATGCACGGTTTCGACCTCGACAAAGCCGATCTGAGCATGTCGGTCGACAAGCGCGGAATGGAGGTGAAAGGCCACGGCTCCGTCGCCGGCATCCCGGCGGATATTTCGTGGCGGGAAAACTTCGGCGACAAGGTCGCCTACCGGACGATCCTGGATATGTCGGGACGTATCCCCGATGTCGAGCATATCCGGCAATTGGGCCTGAACGTCGGTTTGTTGAGCGAGGAATACGTCAGCGGCGCGGTCGGCGCCAACCTGCGGTTCACCATGCTTAACGACGGGGAGTCCCGGGTCGAGGTTCGCGCTGATCTGGAAGAAGCCCGTCTGGCCGTCGACCGGGTCAAATGGGTCAAGCCCTTGGGCGCCACGGGCCGGGCCGAAATGAACCTGACGTTCAAGAACGGCAAACCGCGCGAGATCACGCATTTCGCCCTCTATGCCGAGGATCTGGCCGTTGCCGGCAAAGGCACGTTCGAAGACGAAAGCGCGACCGTTCAGCGCCTGGATTTCACCCGTATCAACCATGGCCGCACGGATATGAAGGGGGCCCTGATCCGTCGCGCCGATGGGGCCTGGGACTTGGGTTTCCACGGCGCGGGGCTGGACTTGTCGCCGGTTTGGAAAAGCCTGACCGAAGGGGGCGACAGCGACCTGTTGGGTGATTTCGTCCTGGCGGCCGAGGTCGATAAGGTCTGGATCGGTGAGGACCGGGTCCTGAACGATGTGTCCGGCACGTTCCAGCGCGAAAACAAAATCTGGCGGACGGTCTACTTCAAAAGCGTGATGGGCCAATCGACGGTACTGAACGTCGAATTGAAGCCGGACCTGAAGACCGGGAACCGGACGTTGCAGGTCGATACCTCGGATGCGGGGGTCGTGCTGCGCACCCTGGGGGTTTACGACAACATGCAAGGCGGGGTCATGCGCCTGGTCGGACGGTTCGACGACAGTGACGCGGACCACCCGTTGAAGGGGCAGTTGATGATCCAGGATTATCGGGTGCTCAAAGCCCCGGTCCTGGCGCATCTGGTCAGCATCATGGCGTTGACCGGCATCCTCGACGCATTGCAGGGCGATGGCCTGGGCTTCTCGGTATTGGATATTCCCTTCACCCTACGTTCGGGCGTGTTGGAAATTTCCGACGCGCGGGCTTCCGGGGCTTCGCTGGGCTTCACGGCATCTGGTTCGGTCTATACCCATGCCGATATCGTCGATCTTCAGGGTACGGTCGTACCCGCCTATGCGCTGAACTCGGCGCTGGGCCGGATACCGATCTTGGGCAACATCTTTACTGGCGGGGAAAAGGGGAGCGGGCTGTTCGCTGCCAACTTCCGGATGACCGGCCCGCAAGAAGACCCCAAGGTCGACGTCAACCCGTTGTCGGCCTTGGCTCCCGGCTTCCTGCGCCGTTTGTTCGGGATCTTCGGCGATGGCCCCTCCGTGGCGCCGAAAGACGTGACCCCAGGCGCGATCGGCACGCCGAGCTCCAAGCCCAATTCGCCCGCTCCCGGTTCCTCGGCGCAATGACCATCGCCTTTCGTTGGATCGCCGATGCCGACCGAAATCGGCTGGGCATGGTGCTGGTTGTCTATTTTCTGGCGCTGCTGGCGTTGCGGATGGTGTTGTTTCCGGGGGGATCGGAAGACGACGCCGAAATCCTCTATTACACCCAGTCCTGGGCGCTGGCTTACAAAACGGGCCAACCGCCGCTATACGCCTGGATGCTGATGGCGGTCGAGGCCGTGCTCGGCCCGTCCATGGGTGCGGTCGTGGGGCTCAAATTTGTTCTGCTGGCACTGTTCTACGTCTTCGCCTATCTGGCGGCGCGGCGTTTGTTCGCCGATGGCCTTTATGCAGCACTAACCCCTTTGGCGCTGGTCGCTTGCTTCTTCATCGGCTGGGAAACGGTAGTCAACTATTCCCATACGGTCCTGTTGCTGACGGCCATGGCGGCGACGTTGTGGCTGACGCTACGGCTGGAAATGGAAGACGGTTGGGCGGCGTATCTGTGGCTCGGCCTGGCCATCGCCGTGGGCCTGTTGGCCAAATATAATTTCAGCCTATTTCTGCTGCCGTTGCTGGTCGCGTCGTGGCGCCATTCCGGACTGCGGGCCAAGGTTTTCCGCCCCCAGTTCGCTTTGGTTGTCGTTTTGGCCATCGTGCTGGCGGTTCTGCCGCAGGCAGGGGGGCTGATGGATGGGCATTCCATCGCCGGGGCGACGGCGGCGGGCCGTATGTTCCCCGTGGTCGACAACCGCCTGAGCGCCGCCGGAAGCGGCTTAGGGCAATTCGCCTTGGCGACCCTTGGACTGGTCTCGCCGTTCCTGCCCCTGGCCATCGGCTTCTTCCCGCGCGCCCTGGCAGGACTGCCGCATCCGGCGTTGCCGTTGATCAATGCCGGGCGGTTTTTGGAAGCCTACATGCTGGCCTTGGTGGTCGCGGTCGTGGCGGCGATCCTGGTGACCGGGGCGGCGGACGTGCGCAACAATTGGCTGGTCGTGTGGTTCCCGCTGCCGATGTACCTGCTGCTGCGGATCAAGGTTTTCGCCGATGCCCGTGGCTTCGCCATGGAAAAGCGGCTTGCCTGGTTCACGACGGTGCTGGTCGCCATTGCCTTGGCGGTGCCGTTGGGGTTGGCGGCGCGGGGGCTGGTCGGGCCGCAGACCTGCCGTAAATGCAACTTCTTCATCCCTTATGCCGATCTGGCGCGCAGTCTGGCCGAAGCCGGATTTACCACCGGCACCATCGTCGCCCAGGACCGGCCCAATCAATTAGCGGGCAACCTGCGCCGTCATTTCCCCTGGGCCCGGGTGGTCAGCACCCGCTGGCGGGACTATCAGCCGCCCTTGATCGGCGAAGCCGGCGGAAAATGTCTGCTGCTTTGGCAGGGCGGGGCGTCGGAAGGGGGCGAGGTGCGACAATTGGCGGAAGAACTGCGCGGAGGTGTGCCGCTGCCGAAAACTACGGTCTTTCGGCGCGTGACTTTGCCGATCCCGCGCAATCCGGAACATTTCAAAAGCTGGAGCTTCGTCGTTCTGGACGGCGAAGGTAACTGCCGTTAGCGGCAGTCTCCGTGCCCGGGCATAAGGATCACGCCCAGCGCGGCGTTCTTGCCGCTGGTCAGTAGCGGCAACCCGGCCAGGGGGGCGATCACCAGTTTCTGCGGCGCGTCCGCGGGGATGCCCGCATTCAACAGGGTATTGGCCCCGCTGATGGCGTCGGGACGGTTGTTGCGGGCGGCGTCGGCGGACCAGACCACCAGGCATTGGCCGTCGACATGGTCCTTGCCCAGGGGCGGGATCACATCCGAATGCTTCAGGCTGATGACCCGGGCTTCGGGCAGGGCGGCGCGCAGGTTGCCGGGCAACGGGTCCGGATGCCAATAGGCGACGACTGTCCCGCCTTTGAAGCCCAGGCCCCTTATCTCATCGGCCAGTTCACTGTAGGGGATGTGATGCTGGCAACGCCCGCAGATCAGCGGCTCAAAAAAGTACTTCGCGATCATGCCGACCGGCCCCGCGATCAGGGCCAGGGCGACCACGGCGGCGTAAATGCCTTGGCGTCGCGGTGTGATTCCCGCGGCCTCGGCCCGCGCCAGGACCCAGAGCGGGAACGGCAGCAGAGCCACCATGTAATGGGTGCGGATACGGAAATCCGGCAACAGCAATGCGCCGATCGCGGTTCCTGCCAGGATCAGCACCATCTGCCAGCCGATAACCCGAACCATCGGATCGGGGGCGTCTCGGTCGGCGGGGCGGCGGCGGAAAGCCTGGGGAAAACAGGCCAGGGCGATGATCCAGAACGGGGCCAGGAAGCCGATCGCCGCCTTGGCACCATGGCCCAGGCCCTTTAAGGACAGCCCGGCCTTGGCCGTGGCGCTATCGCCCGCCTGCGCGCTCAGCACGTCCAGGCGCTCGACCAGCCATAGATAATGCGGGGCCATGACCAGGGCCGCGACGGCCAGGGTGATCAGAAGGCGTGGCGACAGCAGGCGTCGCCGCAGCGTCCGATCAGTCAGTGCCGCCATGACCAGGGCGATCAGGAAAATCCAGAACGCATATTTGGCGATCCCGCCCATGCCGATGGCCAGGCCGAGCAGGGCGTAATCGACGATCTTGCCGTTTTCGTCGTCGCGTAGGCGCAGAAAGACCCAAAGCACGAAGGCGTAGAGGAAGCCGACCAGCACCGTGTGGCTGAACCCGGTCACGACTTCCCAAGCGATGTAATAGAACAGGACCGGCGACAGGCCCGCCAGCGCGGCCAGACGCGGATCGCGGACCACGCGCAGGGCCGCCCGCCACAGCAGCAGGTACATCCCGGCCAAAAGGGTGAATTTGACGATGTTTACGGCCCAAAGGGTCGGGCCGGTGATCTCGGCGACCGCCGTGACCAGCCAGGTATAGAGCGGCGGATTGCGGACCTGATAACCCCAGGCGAAGAATTGGGAAAAGATCAGCTGTTCGCCGTCGTCGCCGCCGGTGCCGGGGAACAAACCGCCCCGGATCAGCAACAAGGCCGTCATCACGGCCAAGATCACGCCCGGCACCCCGGGACGTTCGGTCAGGATCGCGATTAGGCGCGAGGCAAGGCGGCAGAAACGCGGCGCGCTGTCCGCCATCGCCTGGGTCAGACCGCCCGCACCAGGGCGTGGCGTTTCTTGCCGGCGGACAGCTTGATGACGCCGTCTTTCAGGTCGCCCGCGCCGACGGTGGCGGTTTCGCTTTCGATCTTGTCGTCGTTGATCCGGCCGCCGCCGCCCTTGATCAAGCGTCGGGCTTCGCCGTTCGAGGCCGCCAAACCGGTTTCGCGGAACAGCTCATACGCGGGAATGCCGTCGTTCAGGCGCTGGGCCGGAACCTCGATGGTCGGAAGGTCATCGCCCAGGGCTCCTTGCTCGAACGTCTTGCGCGCGGTTTCGGCGGCGCTTTCGGCGGCTTCGTCGCCATGGCACAGGCGCGTCACCTCGGTCGCCAGGATCTTCTTGGCCTCGTTCATTTCGGCCCCTTCCAGGGCTTCCAGGCGGGCCACTTCGTCCAGCGGGAGATCGGTGAACAGGCGCAGGAACTTGCCCACGTCGGCGTCCTCGGCGTTGCGCCAGTACTGCCAGTAATCGTAGGGGCTGAGCATGTCTTCGTTCAGCCAAACGGCACCGGCGGCGGTCTTGCCCATCTTGGCGCCCGACGCGGTAGTCAGAAGCGGCGTGGTCAGGCCATAGAGGCCTTTGTTGTCGATCCGGCGGGCCAGTTCGACGCCGTTGATGATGTTGCCCCACTGATCCGAGCCACCCATCTGAAGCATGCAGCCGTTGCGGCGCGAAAGCTCCAGGAAGTCATAGGCCTGAAGGATCATGTAGTTGAATTCGAGGAACGTCAGGGGCTGTTCCCGGTCCAGCCGCAGCTTGACGGAATCAAAGGTCAGCATGCGGTTGATCGAGAAATGGCGGCCCACGTCGCGCAGGAATTCGATGTAGTTCAGCTTGTCCAGCCAGTCGGCGTTGTTGACCATCACGGCGTCGGTCGGGCCGTCCCCGAATTTCAGGAACTTACCGAACACCTGGCGGATACCGGCCATGTTGGCGGCGATGTCTTCGTCCGTCAGGGCCTTGCGCATTTCGTCCTTGCCGGACGGGTCGCCGACCTTGGTCGTGCCGCCGCCCATCAGGACGATCGGCTTGTGTCCCGATTTCTGCAACAGGCGCAGGGTCATGATCGACATCATATGCCCGGCGTGCAACGACGGCGCGGTGCAGTCGAATCCGATATAGGCGGTGATGATTTTTTCCGACGCAAGGGCGTCCAGCGCCTCCATATCCGTGCACTGGTGGATGAAGCCGCGCGCCTGGGCGTCGATCAGAAACTGGGATTTTAGCTTGGTCATGGCGGCTTTTACCCCGGTCTGGGCCTTTTGGGCAATGGTCCATGGATGCATGTCGGCCATTCGGCCCTTGCAGGCCCGGGGGCGGGTGGACACAATCGCGCGCGACCAAGCCGGGAGAGCCTATGCCTGAACAATCCTTTCTTGCCGTCGGCCTGATGAGCGGGACCTCGATGGACGGCATCGATGCCGCGATCATCGAAACGGACGGCGAAACCGTATCCTGGCGGGGGCCGTCCCTGACCCACCCTTATGACGACGACTTCCGCCGCGATCTGCGCGCTGCCCTGGGCCATGATCCGTTGATCCGGGTGCCGGAAAACGACCTGATCGGCCGGCTGACCGAACGCCATGCCGAGGCGGTCAAGGCGGTCCTGGCCGAGGCCGGGAAAACGCCGGATCAGGTCCGCGTTGTCGGTTTTCACGGGCATACCGTGCTGCACCGCCCGGATATGGGTGTGACGCGGCAGATCGGCGACAGCGCCCGGCTGGCGGAATTGACCGGCATCGACGTGGTCGGCGACATGCGCCTCAACGACGTCGCGGCCGGCGGCGAGGGCGCTCCTCTGGCGCCGGTCTATCACCGGGCCCTGGCGGCGGGATTGGAAAAGCCGCTGGCGGTGCTCAATCTGGGCGGCGTCGGCAACGTCACCTGGATCGGTTCCGGCGAGACGCCGGGCGACCTGCTGGCCTTCGATACGGGGCCAGGCAATGCTTTGCTGGACGATTGGATGATGGAAAAGACCGGCCAGGCGATGGACCGGGACGGGGCCTTGGCGGCGGAAGGAACGGTCGACCGGCTGTCGCTGTCGATGTTGATGGATAACGCCTATTTCGACATGCCGCCGCCCAAGTCCCTGGATCGGGACGATTTCGGCATGGCTCCGGTCACGGGGCTGTCGGCGGCGAACGGGGCCGCGACCCTGGCGGCGTTCACCGTCGCCAGCGTGGCCCGGGCGGCGCAGTTCTTCCCCGCGCCTGCGAAACGCTGGCTGATCACCGGCGGCGGACGGTGCAATCCGGTCATCATGGAAGGGCTGCGCAAGGCGCTGGAATGCCCGGTCGAGGCGGTCGAGGCCGCGGGCTGGCAAGGCGATGCCCTGGAAGCCCAGGCCTTCGCCTTCCTCGCCGTCCGCGCCTTGAACGGGCTGGCATTGAGTTATCCGGGAACGACGGGCGTGGGCGAGCCGCTCTCCGGCGGGCGGCTCTATCCGGTCACGCAGACAGCCTAATTTGGGCGGTTTGTCTTAAGCCGCTTTCTCGACCAGGCGCTTGTCGAGGTAGTTCTCGACGTGGCCGATCAGCTTTTCCAGGTGTTCCGAGAAATAGTGGTCGCATTTGTCGACGGTGCGGTAATCGATCTCGATGTTTTTCTGCGCCGAGAGCTTTTCGACCAGTTTGTCGACCGAGGCCACGGGAACGACTTCGTCGGCCTTGCCGTGGACCATCAGGCCCGACGCCGGGCAGGGGGCCAGGAACGAGAAATCGTAGACCGAAGCGGGCGGTGCCGCCGAGATGAAGCCGGAAATTTCCGGGCGGCGCATCATCAGCTGCATGGCGACCCAGGCGCCGAACGAGAAACCGGCGATCCAGCAGGTCTGGGCATTGGGGTTGTGACCCTGCATCCAGTCCAGCGCCGTCGCCGCGTCGCTCAATTCACCCTGGCCGTTGTCGAACTTGCCCTGGGACCGTCCGACGCCACGGAAATTGAAGCGCAGGGTCGAAAACCCGCGTTTCACGAACGACTGGTACATGGCGTAGACGACCCGGTTGTTCATGGTGCCGCCGTATTCCGGATGGGGGTGCAGCAGCAGGGCGATCGGCGCATTCGGGTCTTTGGCGTGGTGATAACGGCCTTCGATGCGGCCTTCAGGGCCATTGAAAATGACTTCTGGCATGGGGGCAAAACGTCCTTGAAACGGGTTCTGTCGGCTAATATCCGAGCATCTTGGTCTGGCTTAATATTCGCGCGGCCTTATGTGTTCCGCTAATTTCCCGGAAATACTTGATCGGGTTAGTAGGGCATCTTATATTCCGGGTAATGATGCCTGGGCAGCCCAGGGGCGCGCAGGCGCGCCTTGCGGAAAGCCTCGATAACATAGTGTGAAGCCGATGTTTTTCAAGAATATTCAAGAAGATATCAAAGCGTTCCAGGAACGCGATCCCGCCGCCAAGGGCGCGCTGGCGATCATTTTCACCTATCCGGGATTCCATGCGGTCGTCTGGCATCGGGTCGCCCACTGGCTGTGGACCCATAATTTCTTTTTCCTGGCGCGGCTTGTGTCCAACCTGTCGCGTTGGGTGACGCTGATCGAGATCCACCCCGGGGCCGAAATCGGCCAGCGCTTGGTCATCGACCACGGCGGCGGTGTGGTGATCGGCGAAACGGCGGTACTCGGTAACGATATTACGATTTATCACCAGGTAACCCTGGGCGGTGTTGCGCCGTCCGTTGATTCGGACAGCCAGCGCGGCCAGAAGCGCCACCCCACGGTCGAAGACGGCGTGATCATCGGCTGCGGCGCTGCGGTGTTGGGTCCGATCACCGTCGGCCGAGAATCCCGCGTCGGCGCCAATGCGGTGGTGACCAAGGATGTGCCCCCGGGCGTGACCGCGGTCGGCAACCCGGCGCAGGTCGTGCTGCCCAAGGACAAATCCCGGGCCAAGGCGTTCCAGGCTTACGGCACGCCGACCGACGGGCAGGATCCGGTCATGCAGACGATCGAGAACCTGCGCTCGCAGATCAACGTGTTGATCGACCGCGTCGGCGAGCTGGAGCGGGAAAAGGCCGCTGTCGAGCATGGTGAAGGCAGCGGGCGGGCGAAAGCCGCCGGCGAAAAGTAACCGCCGACCGCGGAGAGGAATTTGTTCGATGCCGACCCTGATGTTGGGTCCGGCGCGACATAAGAAGGAGACGGAACGTGAAACTGAGTACGAAAGGCCGCTACGCCGTCATGGCGATGGTCGATCTCGCTGCGAATGCTTCGGTCAAGCCGGTGGCCCTGGCCGATGTGGCGGACCGTCAGGATATCTCGCTTTCCTACCTGGAGCAGCTGTTCGGAAAGCTGCGCAAGGCCGGATTGGTGAAGAGCGTGCGCGGACCGGGCGGCGGTTATCTGCTGGCTTATGGGGCGTCGGACACCCGCGTGTCGGATATCATCATGGCCGTGGACGAGCCGATCAAGACCACCCGCTGCACGCCGGGCTCACCCCAGGGCTGCCAGTCCGACAAGGCGCGCTGCCTGACCCACGATTTATGGGAAGAGCTGGGCAATCAGATTTACCTCTATCTGTCGTCCGTTTCGCTGGAAGACGTGGTCGAAAAGAAGGTGCTGGGCACCTCCGGCCGTCTTTATCAGCAGGAACAGGACCGCCATGCCGCGACAGGTATTGCGGCGGCGCAGTAACGATTGAACTTGAAGTAGAAGGATTGGGTGCTGACCCGATGACCGTTTATCTCGACCATAACGCGACCACGCCGGTCCGGCCCGAGGCGGCCGAGGCCGTGGCCGTGGCGTTGACCACGACGGGCAACCCGTCGTCGGTCCATGGCGCCGGGCGCGCGGCGCGGCGCTTGGTCGACGATGCGCGCGAACGGGTCGCGGCGCTGGTCGGTGCGCGGGCCGAAGACGTGATCTTTACCTCGGGCGGGACCGAAGCCAATAACCTGGCCCTGGCCAACGCTCCGCATTTGGGGCCGAAGGGCGGGGCCGCCAGCGGGCCGGTGTTCGTTTCGGCGGTCGAGCATGTGTCCGTGCTGGACGCGGTCGACAACGCGGTCCGCATCCCCGTCGATGAAGACGGCGTGATCGACTTGGCGGCGCTGGACAGCATGCTGAAGGACGCCTTGATGGCGGTCGGCGGCGGCGGCGGGCGCGCCCTGGTTTCGGTGATGCTGGCGAATAATGAAACCGGCGTGATCCAGCCGATCGACAAGGTCGCGGAATTGGCGGCGGAACATGATGCCGTGGTTCATTGCGACGCGGTTCAGGCGGCCGGCAAGCTGGATATCGATTTCCCGTCCATGGGCATCCACATGATGAGCTTGTCCGCGCACAAGATCGGCGGCCCGACCGGCGCCGGCGCCTTGGTCGTTGCTCCCGGGCATAAAGCGACGGCGGCGATCCGCGGCGGCGGTCAGGAACGCTCGCGCCGCGGCGGTACGGAAAACATCCCCGGCATCGCCGGGTTCGGCCGCGCAGCGGAATTGGCCAAGGCCGATATTGCCCGCCTGCAGGGAATGGCTGGACTGCGTGACCGGATGGAAGCGGAAATCGCGAAGACCGAGCCGAAGGCCCGAATCTTCGCCAAGGATCGGGCCCGTGTGGCCACGACCAGCTGTTTGACCATGCCCGGCGTTTCGTCGGAAACGCAGGTCATGGCGTTCGACCTGCAGAACATCGCGGTCAGCGCGGGAAGTGCCTGTTCGTCGGGCAAGGTGGCGCCCAGCCATGTTCTGACGGCCATGGGTGCGGACGAAGACGAGATCAAATCGGCCGTTCGGGTCAGCTTGGGCTGGACGACCGAGGAAAATGACATTGACCAATTCATCGCGGCCTGGAAAGACCTGCACGCCCGTATCGGCGGCGGCTCCATGGCGGCCTGACATATAACGGACGAAAGACCCCCCGGAAGGAAAGCGACACAACGATGAGCGCAACGACAGATCAAGAAACGAACCACCTGCCGCATACGATCCAGAACCGGAAGGCCCCGATCTATCTGGATTATCAGGCGACGACGCCGACCGACCCGCGCGTGGTGGAAAAGATGCTGCCGTTCTTTTCGGAACAGTTCGGCAATCCGCATTCGCGCAGCCATTTCTATGGCTGGGAAGCGGAAGACGCGGTCGAGATTGCGCGCGAGCAGATTGCGTCGATCATCAACGCCAATCCGAAGGAAGTGATCTTCACCTCGGGCGCCACGGAATCCAACAACCTGGCGATCAAGGGCGTGGCGCAGTTCTACAAGGACAAGAAGAACCACATCATCACCGTCGTGACCGAGCACAAATGCGTGCTGGATTCCTGCCGCCACCTGGAACAGGAAGGGTTCGAAGTCACCTACCTGCCGGTGCAGCCGAACGGCCTGATCGATCTGGACCTGCTGCGCAACACCATCACCGATAAGACGGCGATCGTTTCCGTAATGGGCGTGAACAACGAAATCGGCGTGATCCAGCCGTTGAAGGAAATCGGCGCCATTTGCCGCGAGCGTAAGGTGTTCTTCCACACCGATTGCGCTCAGGCGGTGGGCAAAATCCCGCTCGACGTCGAAGACATGAACATCGATCTGATGAGCATCTCGGGCCACAAGATTTACGGTCCGATGGGCATCGGCGCGCTTTATGTCCGTCGCCGCCCGCGCGTGCGTCTGGTCCCGATGATCAACGGCGGCGGTCAGGAACGCGGCATGCGCTCCGGCACTTTGCCGACGCCGCTGTGTGTCGGTCTGGGCGAAGCCTGCGCCATCGCCGAAAAGGAGATGGGTGCGGAGAACGAACGCCTGCGCCACCTGCGCGACCGGATGTACCAATCCATCGTCGGCCGCCTGCCGGAAGTTTACCTGAACGGCGACTTGGATCAGCGCATCCCGGGCAACCTCAACATCTCCTTTGCCTTCGTCGAGGGCGAGGGCCTGATGATGGGCATCAAGGATTTGGCCGTGTCGTCCGGCTCGGCCTGCACCTCGGCCTCGTTGGAGCCTTCGTACGTGCTGCGTGCGCTGGGCGTGGACGTGGAATTGGCCCATACCTCGCTGCGGATCGGTTTCGGCCGGTTCACGACCGAGGAAGAGGTCGATGAAGCCGTCGAGACGATTATCAAGGAAGTCGAGCGGCTGCGTGAGATGAGCCCGCTTTGGGAAATGCACAACGAGGGGATCGACATCTCCTCGATCGAGTGGGCGGAACACTAAGCCGCCCCGACCGATAAAAGAAACCTTGGGAACAGGAGAAATTTGAAATGGCATATAGCGATAAGGTCGTCGACCACTACGAAAAGCCGCGCAACGTCGGTACGTTGGACAAGAACGACACCAGTGTCGGAACCGGTTTGGTCGGTGCGCCGGCCTGCGGCGACGTGATGAAGCTGCAGATCAAGGTGTCTGAGGAAGGCATCATTGAAGACGCGAAATTCAAGACCTTTGGTTGTGGCTCGGCCATTGCCTCGTCGTCGCTTATCACCGAATGGGTGAAGGGCAAGACCATCGAGGAAGCCGGCGCGATCAAGAACACCCAGATCGCCGAAGAACTGGCCCTGCCGCCGGTGAAAATTCACTGCTCGGTTCTGGCCGAAGACGCCATCAAGGCGGCGATTTCGGACTACAAGGCCAAGAAGGGCGCCTGATCGAACCCTCGGACGGGGGCGGGGCCTTGCCTCGCCCGGTGTGCCGGGGTTAAGGAAGACGCCGAATACGGAAGTACGAAGACGACCAAGACGGGAAGATGACGATGGAACGGCCGCAAATGATGTCGATCACGGACCATGCCGCGGAGCGCGTGAAAGCGCTCTTGGCAAGCCGTGGCAAGCCGTCCGCTGGCGTGCGCGTCGGCATTCGCACCAAGGGTTGTTCGGGCATGTCCTATACCCTTGAATTCGCGGACGATAAGAACGAGTTCGACGAAGTGATCGAGGACAAGGGCGTGCGGATCTTCATCGACCCCAAGGCCACGATGTTCATCATCGGGACGGAAATGGATTTCGTTGAAGACAAGCTGGAATCCGGCTTTGTGTTCAACAACCCGAATGAAAAGGGGCGCTGCGGCTGCGGCGAATCCTTCCACATCTGATCGGCCCAAGGCCGTCTTCTCGCTGGGGGCTCGTTCCCGGCCCCTGGTTCTTCCCGCCCCGCCCGGGGCATTCGGCAGAAAGGAAAATGACGCTGGTGCAAGCGACAGCAGACGGCGCGGCCAAGCCTGAGACCCAAGCGGCCGCCGATGAACGGATTGTCCAGGCCTGCTGGTCCTGTCAGGGGCCGGTGGTGTCGGGTGAACCGTTCTGCCCAAGCTGCAAGGCGGTGCAGGCCCCCGGCCAAGCCGATCATTTCCAGCGTTTGGGCGTGGCGCGCGGGTTCGAGGTAGATACGGCCGCATTGGAAAAAGCCTATTTCCAATTGCAGCGCCAATTGCACCCCGACCGTTTCGCCACCCGCACCACCCGGGAGAAGACGTTGAGCCAACAACAGGCGACCAGCCTGAACGATGCCTATGAGACGCTTAAGGACCCGCTGAAACGCTCGGTCTATCTGGCCCATCTGATGGGATTGGACGTGTTGAAAGAGGGCTGTAACGCCCTGAACGACCCGGTGATCCTGATGGAAGCCATGGAAATGCGCGAAGCCCTGGCCGACGCGGAAACCGCGGAAGAGGTCGGCGATTTGACCCGCCGCGCGCAGGGCGACATCGCCGATTGCGAAGCCGAATTAGCCGATGCCTTTCACGGCACGGACCTGGACCGGATCGGCACGCTGATCACCCGATTGAAGTATCTGCGCAAGCTGGCCGACGAAACGCGTTTTCGCCGCGCCCAAATGCGGGGCAGGGCCTAAACCATGGCGCTGCTGCAGATTTACGAGCCGGGTGAAACCCCGGCCCCGCACGAAGGCGACCACGACGTCGCCGTCGGTATCGACCTCGGCACCACCAACTCAGTGACCGCCGTCTCGGTCGACGGTACGCCCGAAGTCCTGCGCGACGAAGACGGGCAGGCCCTGGTGCCGTCCGTCGTGGCTTATGCGCCCGATGGCTCGCCCATCGTCGGCGGATTGGCCAAGAACCTTTTGGCCATGCGGCCGGACAGCGTCGTCAGCTCGATCAAACGGCTGATGGGCCGCGGGATTGAAGATATCAAAACCGTCGCCGGTCACTTGCCATTCACGGTCGAGCCGGATGACGAGGGCGGCTCGCGCATGGTCCGTCTCAACGTCGGCGGTCATCGCCTGACGCCGGTCGAGATCTCGGGCCATATTCTGACGGCGCTGAAGGAACGGGCGGAAGAGGTTCTGTCGCGCGAAGTAACGCGCGCGGTCATCACCGTGCCGGCCTATTTCGACGATGCTGCCCGCACGGCGACCAAGGACGCCGCCCGCTTGGCAGGTCTGGACGTTCTGCGCCTGGTCAACGAGCCGACGGCAGCGGCCTTGGCCTACGGCTTGGATAAGGAAGCCGAAGGGCTTTACGCGGTTTACGATTTGGGCGGCGGCACGTTCGATATCTCGCTGCTGCGCATGGAAAAGGGCGTGTTCCAGGTGCTGGCCACCGGCGGTGACGCGGCCCTAGGCGGCGACGATTTCGACCACGCGATCGCCGAACATTTCCTGAAGGATTGGACCGGCGAGACCCCGGGTGCGGGCGCGGTCAAACAAGCCATAGCCACGGCGCGCGAGGTCAAGGAAGCCCTGAGCGCCGATGATGCCGGAACCTGGGAATTGGCCCTGGGGGGCGAAAGCCAGACATTCTCCCTGAGCCGGGCTGAATTCGATGCCCTGATCGAACCCTTGGTGGCGCGGACTCTTCGTATCTGCGAGGACGTGTTGGAAGACGCCGAGGTCACCCCCGATGCGGTCAAGGGCGTGGTCCTGGTCGGCGGATCGACCCGTGTCCCCCTGGTCCGGGCGAAGGTTGCCGAGCTGTTTGGGCGCGAACCCCTGGCCGATATCGACCCGGACGAGGTCGTCGCCGTGGGGGCTGCCCTGCAGGCCGAGGCCCTGACCCGTGGTTCCGACACCTTGTTGCTCGACGTCACACCCCTGTCCCTCGGCATCGAGACCATGGGCGGCCTGACGGAAAAGATCATTCCCCGTAACACGCCGATCCCCGTGGCCAAGGCCCAGGAATTCACGACCTATCAGGACGGTCAGACCGCCATGGCGGTGCATGTGGTTCAGGGCGAGCGGGAAATGGTCGATCAGAACCGCTCGCTGGCGCGGTTTGCGCTGCGCGGCATTCCGCCGATGACGGCGGGGGCGGCGCGCATCCGCGTGACCTATGCGGTCGATGCCGACGGCCTGTTGACTGTCAGCGCGCGCGAGGAAACGACCGGGACCGAGCAGAGCATCGAGGTCAAACCGTCCTACGGTCTGAGCGAAGACGAAATGTCGCAGATGCTGTACGACAGCATGAAGCACGCCAAGGACGACATGACCCAACGCATCCTGGCCGAGGCCCGGGTAGAGGCCGGACGCGCCATCGGCGCCGTGCGGGCGGCGGTCGGGGTCGATGGCGATTTGCTGAGCGACGACGAGCGGGCCGAGATCGAAGCCCTTGTCGGCGCGGCGGAAGCCGCCGTTGCCGGAACCGACCGCGACGCCATCAACGCGGCCGTCGAAAAGCTGGAAGAAGGCACCCGCGAATTCGCCGAAAAGCGCATGGACCGGGGCATTCGCGCTGCTTTGCGCGGGGTCGAGGTCGAGCGCCTGGACAAGGCGACCCGCGACCGGGAAGAACAACAAGACGAGACGCAGAAAAAGGCCGAGGCCGGCGACTGAGCCCGGCGGCGGACGATAGTACGAGAAGGATCACCACCCCCCATGACCAAGATGTTCAAGATGACCTTCGTCCTGCCGGACGGCACGGCCCAGGAAGTGGACGCGCCCGAAGGCTTGTCGGTGTTGGAGGTCGCGCACCGCAACGGCATCGATCTGGAAGGGGCCTGCGAAGGTTCGTTGGCCTGTTCGACCTGCCACGTCATCGTCGATCCCGATTTCTACGACAAGCTGGAAGAGGCCAGCGAGGACGAGGAAGACATGCTCGATCTGGCGTTCGGCTTGACCCATACGTCGCGTTTGGGCTGCCAGTTGGTGATGTCGGAAGAACTGAATGGCCTGAAGGTGACTTTGCCCAAGGCGACCCGTAACATGATGGTCGACCGCAAGGTCTGATCGGAAAGAGGGGGCTGTAATGGGGCTGCGTTGGACCGATACCATCGACATCGCGATCGAGCTAGAAGACGCCCATCCCGATGCGGATGTGGTCAATCTGCGCTTCACGGACCTATGGAAATGGGTTCAGGAATTGCCTGATTTCGAAGACGATCCGCAGAAATCCAACGAAAAGGTTCTAGAGGCCATTCAGATGGCCTGGTTGGACGAGCGCGACTGACCGCCTGTCCCGAAGGCCCTTCTCCGGCCTGGTAAAAGCAAGGCAGAGCCATGACGATGTTGAGCGAGACCATGTTGTTCGGCACCACCATCCCGCTGTTGGATGCGATGGCGCTCGTCTGGTTCCTTGCGGGTGCGGCGGGTTATACAGCGCTGGCCGATCAGATCGCCTGGGGCAAGCGGCCGATGGCCGTGGTCCTGCACGATTACCGCCTGCGGTGGATGGAGCGCATGTTGGAGCGCGACAACCGCATGGCCGACGTGCAGATCGTCAATGCCTATATCCGCTCCGGCAGCCTGTTCATGTCTACCACCATGCTGGTGCTGGCCGGGGTGGTCGCCCTGTTGGGGCAGATCGAAGACCTGCGCGTCATCATCCACGATGTCTCCATGGCCCAGCCCGCATCCCGCCGCTTGATGGAATTGCGGGTGTTCATCCTGGCGGTCGTGTTTGTCTATGCGTTCTTTAAATTCGCCTGGTGCCTGCGGCAGTTCAATTACACGCTGGTGATGATCGGCGCGGCCCCCCAGGCCGGTGAGTGCGATGCCGCGATCAAGGCGTCCTTTCCGTCCCGCGCGGCCCTGATCCTTGGTCGTGCGCAGGCCAACTTCAACCGGGGACTGCGCAGCTACTATTTCGCCATGGCGCTGCTGCCCTGGTTCATTCATCCGCTCTGCCTGTTCGTGACCACGGTTTGGGTCGTGCTGGTCCTGTATCGTCGGGATTTCCGCTCGGTGACCCTGCAAACGCTGGATGAATTGGGCCGCGCGGACAGCCCGGCGCCCGATCCGTCCCGCGGCGTGATCTAGCGGGCAGGCTTGCACCCGCCCGCGGAACCCCTATATTCCGGCCATGAGCACCCCTGAAAGCACCTCCGTGATCGATTTGGGCCTGGGCGATAAGAAGCCCCAGGACACCCGCGTCGTCGTCGCCATGTCCGGCGGCGTCGATAGCTCGACCGCGGCCGCCCTGGTCAAGGAAGCGGGCTATGACGTGGTCGGCATGACCATGCAGCTCTACGATCAGGGCGAGGTTCTGCCGGGGCAGAAGACCTGTTGCGCCGGCAAGGACATTTACGATGCCCGCCGGGTCGCTGATCAACTGGGGTTCCCCCATTACGTCCTGAACTATGAAAACCGGTTCAAGGAACAGGTGATGGACGATTTCGCCGATACCTATTTGCGCGGCGAAACCCCGATCCCCTGCGTGCGCTGCAATCAGACGGTGAAGTTCAAGGATATGCTGGGCCAGGCCCGCGACCTCGGCGCGGATGCGCTGGTCACCGGCCATTACGTGCGCCGCGTCCTGGGCGACGGCGGCCCGGAACTGCATCGCGCTGCCGATCCGTCAAAGGATCAAAGCTATTTTCTGTTCACGACCACCGGCGCACAGCTCGATTTCCTGCGCTTTCCGCTCGGCGGCATGGACAAGGCCGAAACCCGCCGCCATGCCCAGCGCCTGGGCCTGGCCGTCGCCGACAAACCGGAAAGCATGGATATCTGCTTCGTGCCCGACGGCAATTACGCCCGCATTGTCGAGCGCCTGCGCCCCGAAGCGAACGAGCCCGGCGAGATCGTGGATCAGGCGGGCAACGTCCTGGGCCATCACGACGGGATCATTCACTACACGGTCGGCCAGCGCCGGGGCATCGGCATCGGCGGCACGGAAGAACCCCTGTACGTGATCCGGTTGGAGCCGGAAGGCCGCCGCGTCGTGGTCGGTCCGCGCGCCGCCCTGGGGCGCGGCAGCCTGAACGTGAATGAGGTCAATTGGCTGGGCGACGGTCCGCTGCGGGCCAAGGTTCACCGCGTGCAGGTCAAGATCCGCTCGATGGTCAAACCCGTCGCGGCGACCCTGTTCGGCACGGGCGAGGATACGGCGGCGGTCAAATTCGACGAGCCGCAGAACGGCGTCGCCCCCGGTCAGGCCTGCGTGTTCTATCAGGGCGACCGGGTCCTGGGCGGCGGCTGGATCGCGCGGGAAACCACGGCGTGATGCCGCGTCGGCGCCTATTGGTGCCGACTCTGATCGCCCTGCTTGGGGTATCCCTTAATCGTTGCCGCAGACATACCGTTTCAGGATGGCCCGCCGCCGCCCAGGGGGCCTAAGCTCAGGCGGACTGTCTGGATAGATTAGCCATGCAGATTGATCGCATGACGGCATGGATCGGCGAACCGGGGTCGAACAAGGCCCGCAATTCTCCGCTGGTCGTCGTGTTGCGGTGGCCGGCCATATCGGCGACCTCGTCCTCGCCAACGGCGCGATATCCCATCTCCCATTCGGGGAAGGACCGTTTCGATACTTCCATCTCGAAGATCACGCCAACGTTGTCATGGCGGCGATCTTGCAGAATGCGATCCATCGTGCTTTGCAAAACGCTTCGCTCGCCCTCCAAAAGCTGCACGAACGTCCCATTCGGCAGCAGCACCAGAAGGCCGGTGATATCGTCGCGCTGATTGTTGACGCGCGATTTCTGCAGGATTTCACTGCAACGCTTTTGATCGATGGGTTGCGCGGATTGGCTGGTGTATAGGATTTGACTGAGCGGCATGGCGGAACTCTATTGGTGAAGGTCGGTATATCGGCAAACGATCATGCAGGCTGCGTGCCAATTTGCCTGCTAACTCGCTCGGCCATCCGCTACAAACTGCGTGCGGCCAATTCACGGCGCACATCGTCGGCAACCTTCATTCCCAACAGGATCATAGCCCCACCGGCCAGTCGGTCGAGCCAGCGGGCGAAACGGGCATAGTTCGCGCGGGCGACCGGCGTCGACAGCATCAGTGCCACCGCGCCGTACCAGACCATCGACTGCACCGCGATTAGGGCGACAATCGCGCCATAGAACCAAATGGGCGCATTGCCGGGAACGACCAGGGTGAAGACGCTGGTCCAGAACACGGCGGACTTGGGGTTGCTGATCGTCGTCAACAGCCCGCCGACGAATGGCGATTTGCGAAAGCGGGGGCGCGTGTTCAATGCCGCCGCCGTGTCCTCCGGGCGACCGGCCCGGAACAGCTTTATCCCGACGTAGACCAGATAGGCCGCACCCAACAGACGCGCCGCCGTGTAAAGCTCGCCCGCCTGCATCAGCACCAGGCCGATCCCGCCCAGGCTGAGGGCGACCCAGATTACCGAAGCGACCATTACGCCCGAGGCCGCGGTCAATCCGGCGCGGCGTGATTGGGCCGCGGCGGCGTAGCTGACGACGACCGTATTGGGGCCGGGCACCATCGCCATCAGGAAATGGATGGCGGACAGGTGAAGCAGGGGGGCGGGCAGGTCCATAACGAAGCTTTCAAGATGATAAGGCGCGATGCCGAAAGCTTAGGACCACAGCGCCGTCACGACCAGGGAAATGCCGGAGAATAGCAACAGCACGAGCACGACCTGATTGAACCGGCCGTCGCCCAAGCGATCGTAGACGCGCCGTCCCAGCCAGGACGCGGCGATGGTCGCGGGGAAAGCGACCAGGACCAAGCGTCCGACCTCGGCCGTCATGAAACCGCCGATGGCCTGGCTGACCAGCGAGAGCGCCAGCATGGTGGTGTTATAGGCCTGATAAACGCCGCGTTTCTCATCCTTGGTCCAGCCGCGCAAGGTCGCCCAGATGGTCGGCAAGGGGCCGGACAGGCCCGCGAGGCCGCCCAGGACCCCGCCGCCCAGGCCGACGACGCCGTTGGCCCAACCACCGCCCCAGGTGACCTTGGGTGCCGCGCGGCGCAACAGGGTGATGGTGCAGAACGCGATCAACAGCAGCCCGACCCCCAGCTTGAACCCGGTCATCGAAACATGGGGCAGGGCCAGGGTGCCCAGGGGAATGCCGACCAACCCGCCGATGATAAAGGGCATGACCCGGCGCAAGTCGACGGCGTGCCAGATCGACGGCAAATTCTGAAGCTGCGAAATCAGCGAACAGACGACCACCAACGGCCCGGCGACGACCGGTTCGACCGCGGTCAACCAGATGGCCAAGGCGGTAATTCCCGTGCCGAAGCCGGTCAATCCTGAAACGAACCCGCCCGCAAGCGCGCCCGCCAGAATGGTGAGTTCCATCAAGCCCATGGCCGTCCTTGTCCCGGAAGATCGAGAAAGAGGAGGGACGCTAACGCTACGGCGGAACGATGCCGGAGGATAGGGCCAATTACTTCGGTTTTTACCGTAGCGTGCCTTCCAGCAGACCCGACGCGGCGGATTATCCCGCCGCCGGGTTCTCCGCCGTCTCGCGGATGCTGGGCCCTTCGTCATCTTCTTCCAGGGCCTCGCGGGCTTTTTCCTGCTGTTGCTGACGGGCCCACATTTCGGCGTACCGACCGCCGTGTTGCAGCAGGTCCTCGTGCCGCCCGCGTTCGATGATCTGTCCTGACTCGAGAACCAGGATTTCATCGGCATCGACGATGGTCGACAGGCGGTGGGCGACGGTCAGCGTGGTGCGGCCCTTGGCGACGGCCTTCAGGGCTTTCAGGATGTCTTGCTCGGTGCGGGAATCCAGTGCCGAGGTCGCCTCGTCGAAGATCAGGATGTGCGGGGCCTTCAGGACCGTCCGGGCGATGGCGACGCGCTGCTTTTCGCCGCCGGACAGCTTCAAGCCACGCTCGCCCACGGTTGCCTGATAGCCGTCGGGCAGGTCCATGATGAAGTCGTGGATCTGGGCCGTGCGGGCGGCTTCCTCGACCTCGGCGGGGCTGGCCCCGGGGCGGCCATAGGCGATGTTGTAGAAGATCGTGTCGTTGAACAGCACCGTGTCCTGCGGAACCATGCCGATGGCGGCGCGCAGGCTTTGCTGGGTCACTTGGCGGATGTCCTGGCCGTCGACCAGGATGCGCCCGCCGGAGACGTCGTAGAACCGAAACAACAGTCGTGAAATGGTCGATTTGCCCGATCCCGACGGGCCGACCAGGGCGACAGTCTTGCCTGCCGGAACGGTGAAGCTGACGTCTTTCAGGACAGGTCGGCGGGCATCATAGGCAAAGGACACGTTGTCGAAGGTCACTTCCGCGCCGGCCAGGTCCAGGGACTTGGCGTCAGGGGCATCGGCGACTTCCGGGTCGACGTCGAGCAGGCCGAACATCTGTTCCATGTCGGTCAGGCTCTGTTTGATTTCGCGATAAACGAAGCCCAGGAAGTTGAGCGGCATGTAAAGCTGGATCAGATAGGCATTGACCATGGCGAAGTCGCCGATGGTCATGGTGCCGTCGACCACGCCTTGCGCCGCCATCCACATCATCGCGGTCAGGCCGACGGCGATGATCGCGCCCTGACCGATGTTGAGCATGGCCAACGAGGTATTGGATTTGACCGCCGCTTCTTCGTACCGGGCGAGGGCATGGTCGAAGCGCCGCCCTTCGTGATCTTCGTTGCCGAAATATTTGACCGTCTCGAAGTTCAACAGGCTGTCGATGGCCTTGGTGTTGGCTTCGTTGTCGGTGTTGTTCATGGTCCGGCGAAACTGAATGCGCCATTCCGTCACCCAGAGGGTGAAGTAGATGTAGAGCGCTATGGTCACGAAAGTGACCAGGGCCATCATCGGCCCGAACAGGTACCACAGGATGCCGCAAGTCAGGCCGATCTCGAACAGGGTCGGCACGATGTTGAACAGCATGAAACGCAGCAGGAATTCGATGCCCTTGGTGCCGCGTTCCACCGCGCGGCTGACGCCGCCGGTCTTGCGGTCCAGATGAAAACGCAGGCTGAGTTGATGCAGATGGCGGAAGGTCTTGAGCCCGGCCAGGCGAATTGCCCGCTGGGCGACGCGGGCGAAAACGGCGTCACGCAGTTCGCCGAATGCCTGCGACAGGATACGCGCCAGGCCGTAGGCCAACAGGATCATCACCGGTACGGCGACGACGGCGGCGGTCTTACTGTCCAGGGCATCGACCGTGTATTTGTAGATCAGCGGGATGGCGACGCTGGTGCCTTTTGCCGCAATTAGGAATAAAACTGCGAAAATTACGCGCAGGCGCAAATCTTTTTCGCCGTCAGGCCAAAGATAAGGAAGCAGGGTTTTTACGGTCTGCCAGTCGTTCCGGCGGGTGCCCGCGGAGGCCTGTTGGTCGTCACGCCGCATATGGGATAATCCTGAAATGTATTGAGTTTCATATGGTTGGGCTTCGGTGCCCGAGATACAAGCGGGAATCTTGACTAAAGTCATATACGTATGACGCCGCCGCAGCCTGTATATAGGGGCATGCGTGCTGCCGAAACAGGGGGCGCGGCGAACAAAGCAGTTTTGCATCGTTCAGGTTTTGGTCAGCTTAAGCTGTAGGATTGCTCATGCGGGCAAAAGTTTGGATAGTGTCCGATGGATATTTCAACGACTTGGGGAACCGCCCCGGCAGCCGCCGGTCATAAACCGCCCATGAGCGACGGATACGATTTCAGTGCATTGCGGGTCTTAGTGGTGGACGACAGCTTCCACATGCGTGAGCTTGTCCGCACCTTTCTCGAAGGATTCGGGATTAAGGACGTGACGGTCTCGGCCGATGCCGAAGAAGCCTTCGACCTGGTGTGCAACAGCGACCCCGATCTGATCATTACCGATTGGAACATGGCGCCGGTGTCGGGCCTGGAATTCGTCGAGCGAATCCGCCGGGGCGCCAACGTGCCGAACCGGTTCGTGCCGATCATCATGCTGACCGGCTATACGGAAATGAAGCGCGTCGAAGAAGCCCGCGACGCAGGGATCAATTCGTTCCTGGCAAAGCCGCTGTCGGCGGCGTCGCTCTACAAGCGCCTGGTCACGGCGGTACAGGACAAGCGTCAATACGTCGAGTCGTCCGGCGGCTATTTCGGACCCGATCGGCGCTCGCCCAAACGCCGGGATTATCGCGGCAAGGAACGGCGTGGGGCCGAATAAGGATCGACAATGGCCGAAACGCGTTTCCTGCAACCGCAAAAACACATCAGTCAGAAGGTGCGCCCGGGCGGACCGTCGATGGAACAGGCGATCCTGCGCGCGGTCAATGCGGCCGACGACCTGATCGGCCAGTACCAGGGCTGGGCCGTCGACGACCTGGAAAAGCTGTGGCAGTCCTTCGTCGAGACGTCGCGCGCGGGGCGGGCCGATCCCGACCGCCTGAAGTCGCTGTACGACATGACGCACGAAGCGCGCGGGCAGGGCGGCAGTTTCGGCTTCCCGTTGATCTCGGTGATCGGCGACAGCCTGTGTAAATACCTGGAAGGGCGCCCGCGCCTGAGGTCTCGGGATCTGGACGTTATTAAGGTCCATATCCTGGCCATGAAGGCGGTATTCCGCCAGGGCCTGAAGGGGCATCAGGGAAATCTGAGTAAGGAATTGCACGAATTGCTGGGCGCGTTCCGCGCCAAGGTCGCGCAACAGCAGCAGGCCCGCTGACCGGTCGTTTCTGTTAATAAAACCGGCCTGGGAGCCCGCTGCGTCTGCGGCGGCTAGATTTCCGAACGTTCCAAGAAGCCGACCTGCGCCAGGTGCGCTTCGAAAATCACGTAATCACGAACCTTATAGCGCCGGGCAAGTTCCCGTTCGGCGGCCTTATAGGGGTGTTCACCGCGCCGGGCGGCGAACCGCCGGGTCATGCGGCGGCCCAAGGCCCGGTTCTTCAACACGGGGTAATAGGTGACCTCGACCGTTTCCCGGTCGGGGCCGGTGGTGTCCGCATCCGCGCCGGTTTCCGGTTGGATGGCGTTTTGGGCATAACGGTGGGCGTTCATGGCAAACTCCAATCTGAGCCTCATAATGTTCTCTTTTTGTTCCGTCGTCAAGAGGCCTGTGGATAACTACGCAAGGAGCGTGCCAGATGTGCCCAAACGGCACATCATCTAGCCTTTAGTCTATCTACTAGGGGCGAGGTATTGGAGGAGAGGGGCGGGGTATTCAGCCCGCGTTGATGCGGTCCGCGGCCTGGATCAACCGGTCGACGGCCTCGGCATGCGGATCGTAGGATCCGGTCCGCAGGTAATGTTCGATAGTTGGGCAAATCCGCTTTGTGAACAGTGACTTGGCCATGGTTTCATGGCTTTTGCGGATAGCTTCTCGGCCGGGGGCCAGGATGTTCAGAACCTGCTTCGCGGCGGCGATGCTTTCCCGGTTGCGGGCCTGCCAACGCACGATGTCGCGGTTCATATCCGGTGGGCAGTCGCGTTTGGCCCGTTCCAGTAGGGAATCGTGTGTCGCGACCATGGTCGCGTAGATGAACGCTTTTTGCGTGTCATTCAGACGCAAGGCATCGGGAATGCGTCCATCCGGCGCCAGGGTCAACTTGCTGGGGATGCCCCGTCGGGTGAACGACGACGGCTTCCATTCGTATCCGCCGGCCGTGCCGCTATCGCGCCCGATCACACCGGACGGCGTGTCATAGCTCTGATCGATGTGCTGCCCGGAGCGCACGGCATCTGGATTGTCCTCAAGCGTCGGGACGTCTTCGGTGAAGAAGGCCGTCCGGACAATCAGAAGAAAGATAATGCCGAGAAGAAGGAAGCGTTCGAATGCGGACATAGCGAGACTTTAGCGGCTTATTGACGAGGTCAAAAGGAAGGGAATTTCTGAATTAGATATTCTGATCCGCGAGACGTCAGATGGGCATTGTCCCAGACCATCAGAGAGTCGCTGGTTTCTCCGAGCCGGGTGATACAACCCTCGTCGTCGCAAAGGTAATCATATGGCGAGAGATATTTGGTTTTCAGCGTTTCGGCGATGTCCCGGAATAGGGGGTCCAATTTGTGGAAATCCAGGTTCAGGCCGTATTTCATCCGGTAGGGGACCTCTTTTTTCCCGTGCTCGTTAAAATAATTGAACAATTGTTTCGATAGACTGTCTTTCCACAAGGGGACCGGACCGACCAACGTGATATCCGAAATGCCCAGGGATTTGAGCTGACGGATCGTGTTTTGAAGTCTCCCGACCAACTTGTCCAAGTCGTACCCCACCCATGCGCCGGCCAAGACGACTTTGTCGGGGCGTTGTGCGGTCACCAATTTAAAGACTTCGGAATTGATTTCTAGGCAATGAGGCCGTGCTTCAACGTCGAGACCGATGGCCGGCGGGCAGGACGATGCCGTTCGTTGGGTAATGGCATAGTCGTCGCCATAGCGTTTGTTGATACCGGGATATAGGTGGGCAGCGTGTGAATCGCCCCATAACAGCAACGTCTTGCTCCGGTTGGCCGGAGGCGTCGGGCAACTTGCAAAGGCTTTCGCGTCTTGTTTGGGGCGAAGGAAGCAGGTGCCCTCTCGATAGGCGGATTTGTAGTCGAAATCAAACTTGGTCAAAGCTTGGACGATCGCAGGATATCGGGACGGGACGCCATCTTTGCTGAATACGACGAAACCAGCCCCTGCACACGCAGAGATCAACAGGACCAGGATAAGAACCTTCGTTTTCCCATGGGAGCCTGTTCGAATAGGCCTCTCAAGCAATCGGTAGGTCAGCAAGGATAGGAGGACCGCGACGGCGAGAAGGCCCAAACGGATATATTTGTGCGGCGTTTCGTTTTCGATCAGGCGGGCGAACGAAAGAAGCGGCCAGTGCCATAGATACAGAGGGTAGCTGATCAGACCGATCCAGACGGCCAGCTTATTGGAGAGCAGGACCCGGTTGATCCAAGCCCGCTGTCCCGCTCCAAGCAGGAGTAATGTGCCGACGATGGGAATGAGCGGCCAAGCGCCGGGAAACTGCAGCGATCCATCTATTTTCCGAAACCCATAGGCCAGGAGAAGGATGCCGACTATCGCCATGCCGTTCGCGGTTGTGGTTCCGTCCGCATGACCGGGCGTGCGATAGACGGCCCTGACGACGAATGAATCTACCGTTCCCAGCAGGCGTGCGACGGCATCTTTTTTGAATGTGACGGACCAAGCCAGGAACGATCCGCAAAGTAGCTCCCAAATACGGGTCTGCGGACTATAGAAGGCGGCAACCGCATTGTTGTCGACCTTGAGCAAGTTTAGGGCGAACGAAACGCCGCATGCCAACACGGCGACGAACAGAAGATTGAAGTTCTTGCGCCAGGCGAACCAAAGCAAAAGCGGCCAGACGATATAGAACTGTTCTTCAATCCCAAGGCTCCATAAATGCAGAAGCGGCTTGGTGTCCGCCGCGGAATCGAAATAGCCGGTTTCCTTCCAAAGAACGAAGTTTGAAACGAAACCAGCGCCGCCGGCGATGTGCAGCCCTAGGAGTTTAAAGTCTTCCGGTAGCAGCACCAACCAACCGGCGATTCCGCACGCGACAAGAACCAGAAATAACGCCGGGAAAATTCGCCGAATGCGGCGGGCGGAAAATTCCCAAAAGCTGAAGGTCCCCTTGTTCAGGTTTTCAAACAGGATCGTGGAGATCAAAAACCCAGAAATGACGAAGAAAACGTCGACCCCTAAAAAACCGCCTTCAAGCCTTTTGGGGAAGGCGTGATAGACCACAACCGATAGAACGGCGATGGCGCGCAATCCATCGATGTCAGGGCGATATTTCGGGTGTGAAAGATGGGGGGCTTGTGCCGACATTTCTATCCGTCACCGGTTATTCATTAGTCCGACCCGGTCGAAATATCGCAGGTCGCATTCATGTGCCGGATAGTCGACCGGAACCCGGCGTCGCGGTTGGCTTTGCCGCCTCGGGCCTTGGGCCCGTAGACGATGCTTATTCCCACTCGATCGTGCCTGGGGGCTTCGACGTCACGTCGTAGACGACGCGGTTGATGCCCTTGACCTCGTTGATGATGCGGTTGGCTGTGCGGCCCAGGAACTCGTGATCGAACGGATAGTAATCGGCGGTCATGCCGTCGGTCGAGGTCACGGCCCGCAGGGCGCAGACGTAATCGTAGGTTCGGGCATCGCCCATCACGCCCACGGTCTGCACCGGCAGCAGCACCGCGAAGGCCTGCCAGATGGTGTCGTACAGGCCCGCGTTGCGGATTTCTTCCAGATAGATCACATCGGCCTTGCGCAGGATATCCAGCTTGTCGCGGGTGATCGCGCCGGGAATACGGATCGCCAGGCCCGGGCCGGGGAAGGGGTGCCGCCCGACGAAGACCTCGGGCAGGCCCAGCTCACGGCCCAGTTCGCGGACTTCGTCTTTGAACAATTCGCGCAAGGGTTCGACCAACGCCATGTCCATGCGCTCGGGCAGGCCGCCGACGTTGTGGTGCGACTTGATGGTGACCGACGGGCCGCCGGTGAACGACACGCTTTCGATCACGTCCGGGTACAGCGTGCCCTGGGCCAGGAACTTAGCCCCGCCGACGTTCTTCGCCTCTTCCTCGAACACGTCGATGAACAGCTTGCCGATGGTCTTGCGTTTGACCTCGGGGTCGGTGACGCCCTCGAGCGCGCCCAGGAACAGGTCCGAGGCGTCGTTGTGGACCAGCGGAATGTTGTAGGTGTCGCGGAACAGGCTGACGACTTGATCTGCCTCGCCTTCGCGCATCAGGCCGTGGTCGACGAACACGCAGGTCAGCTGATCGCCGATCGCTTCGTGCAGCAGCACCGCGACGACCGAGGAATCGACCCCGCCCGACAGGCCGCAGATGACCCGGCCGTCGCCGACCTGGTCGCGGACTTTCTGAATGGCTTCGTCCTTGAACGCGGCCATGGTCCAATCCCCGGCGCAACCGGCGATATTATGGACGAAATTGGCCAGCAGCTTGGCGCCGTCGGGGGTGTGCACCACTTCTGGGTGGAACTGCACGCCGAACATCCGGCCCGAGTCGTGGGCGATGGCGGCAAAGGGCGAGCCGTCGGACACGGCGACCGGGCGGAAGCCATCAGGCACGCGAATGATCTTGTCCCCGTGGCTCATCCAGACCTGATGGGTTTCGCCCTGGTTCCACACACCGTCGAACAGGGGGCAATTCTCGGTCACCTTGATGAAGGCGCGGCCGAATTCACGGTGGTTGGAGGGTTCGACCTCGCCGCCGTTCTGCGCGACCATGGTCTGCTCGCCATAGCAGATGCCCAGCACGGGCAGGGTGCTTAGCGGGCCATCGCCGTCGAACAGCGCCTGGGGTGCCCTTGGCGTCGTTTGCTCATGGACCGAGGCTGGTCCGCCCGAAAGGATGACACCCTTGGGGCCGTAGGCCGCGATGAAGGCTTCATCGACGCTGTTGAAGGGATGGATCTCGCAGTAAACGCCGGATTCCCGGACGCGGCGCGCGATCAATTGGGTCACCTGAGAGCCGAAATCGACGATCAGGATCTTTTCCGCGTGAAGGTCGGTTTGCGATGCCTGGGACATGGGGTGCTTCTATCCCGAACGCCCGCAGGAGTCACGCGCGGAGATGCGTCCGCAGGCGCGAAAATCGACGGAATTTGGACGCTGAACCTACTTGCGCGCCAGACGGGCGCAGCTCATCGGGCGGTCCCCCACCCCCTGGTCGCCGGCGGCCATGAAAACACGGACCACCGTGCGCCGGTTCAACACGCCGTTGACGCGCTTGACCAGTTCCTTATCCAGGCCGGAGGCGGCAACGTTCGGCCAAGAGAACGGCATTTTGATATTGGCCCGCATGAAGGCCGAAACCTCCATCTGGATGCGCGCCAGATCACGGCAGAAAACCTCGCCCGCCTGTTTGTCCGTCACGCGGAAGGCGACCGAGATCGGCATCAGGGCCGAGGACCCGGCCTGATAATCGACCCGCGCCAGATAAGGCGCGACCTGCATGTCCATGGCTTCTTCGGTCAGGGCGACGGATTGCGCCCCCATGCCGCCCATCGTGCCGCCGGGGCCGAAGACCCAGACGGCGCCGATTGCCGCCGATGTGGCCGCCCCCAGGGCGGCGCCTGCTACGTATAAGTTCACCCGTGTTTCCCTTTGTCGTTTCCCTTCTCTCGCAGACGGGGAAGGGATTTAGGTCTGGTTTTAACGTTTATATGAGGAAAATTGTACCTTCTTTAATTCTACAGTAGCAACTTGATATATATGTAACCAATTGAAACTAAATATGTGTTCAAATTGATTGGTGAAATTTACGGCTTGCATGCCCATCTATGTCGTTAACGGAAAAGACATAGGTTAATCAGACAATTACCGTGACCGGGATTGGACGCCATGAAGCCTTCGAAATGCCCTTATCGGCCTTTTTCCGCCCGCCCTTCGGTGGGAATGGTGGCGTTCGCTGTCGTTTTTTCGGGCGCGTTGTTCTCCGTTAGCGCTCTTGCCGTCGCTCAGACGGCGGCTGCGCCGGAGCAAACTTCGGTCCAAACGCCGCAATCGGGCGCGGAGGAAGCCCCGGCCAAGGCGCGCATTTCCAAAAAGGATTGCCGCCGCGTCCTGCGTCATCAGCCCAGCGCCGACGTGGCCTACAAGCCGGGCGTGGACGTGCGGGGGAAGAAGGTCGCCCCCGCCGATCTATCGGGCGGCTTCCAGATGGTTTTGCCGGACGTGTTCGAATTCAACGTGACAAAGGATTTGCAGGCGTACCTGGGCGGGGCCGAGGAAACCCTGGCGGCGCAAAAGGCCGCGGCCCTGTCGGCGGAAAAATCCGCCACGGCGACCGATGCCGCGGTATCGTCCGCGGCGCTGTCGTTGTCCGGGGCCAAGGATATTTACGATACCGCCGTCACTACGGCCACGGCGGCCCAGGCCGCCGCCGACGCGGCCCCCAACGATGCGACCCTGGCCGCGACCGCGGCCTCGGCCCAGGCCGCGGCCAGCGCCGCCGAAACCAATCTGGCGACGACGCAGGCGGGCTATACCGCGACCGTCAATGCCGCCGCCGCCAACGACGTCAGCGCGGCCCTGACCGGCGCCAATACCACCCTGGCCGCTGCCCAGGGCATGGGATACGCCCAGGACACGACGGCCCTGACCGCCAGCACCACGGCCGCGACGGCGGCCCAGGCATCGACCGATGCCGATGCGGCGGCCTTGGCAGCGCAGGAGAAGGTATCGAAAAGTGCGGGGATGGAGCTGACGGTCGGCACCGTCCGCTACAACATCAATACGGGCGCCATGACCTTCAACGGTCAGCCGCTCAATGACGCCGCCATGGACGATATGGCGGTGATCTGCCGTGAAATTCTATCCGGCGGAAAGTAACGCCCCGCCGTCATTCATTCAGTAACAGTTCTTCCGCGCTTCGCGGCACTGGGTCTGACAGGCTTGATCGGCGCCGCAGGCTTTCCGGCATTGCTTGAACGCGGTGCCGCAATCCCGCTGCCCACCCTGGCCCTGACCCATGCCCTGGCCCGCGTTGCCGGCAACCCCGCATTGCATGGCGCAGGACGTCTTGGCGCTGCTGCCGTTCTGTTCGATGCAGTTGCGGAAGCAGACATGCCCCTGGTTCTGGGCCAGTTGCTCCCCATGGAAATGGGTCTTCCCAGTGTCATGGGCGCTGACGGTGGCGGGGCTGGCCAGGACCAGCAGGCCGAAAGAAAGGCACAGGGCGGCGAACAAGGTCTTCATGATCGGATTCCCGTCTCGATATCCAAGGGTTCCCTATGGGTTTACCCCCTGCGCGTCTGGCGGTCCAGGCTCGGGAGGCGAGACGGGGGACAGAATTGAAGGCTATCCCCGACCCAACGTATAGAATTCGTCATTCGGGCGCATGGCGGTGAAGTTGGCCATGCGGTTCGACAGGGCGAAGAACGCGGCGATGGCGGCGATGTCCCAAATATCTTCGTCGTCGAAGCCATGGGGCTTCAGCGCCGCCAGATCCGCGTCCTCGACCGATCCGGCGTCGCGCGACACCTTCATGGCGAAATCCAGCATGGCGCGCTGACGTGGCGAAATGTCGGCTTTCTTGTAGTTCGCGGCGACCTGATCGGCGATCAACGGGTTTCTGGCCCGGATGCGCAGGATCGCGCCATGGGCGACCACGCAGTACTGGCAGTCGTTCTTGGCCGAGGTCGCGACCACGATCATCTCCCGCTCGGCCTTGGAAAGCCCGCTGTCCTTTTCCATCAGCGCATCGTGATAGGCCAAAAACGCCCGCAACTCCTCCGGCCGATGGGCCAGGGCCAGAAACACATTGGGAATAAACCCGGTCTTTTCCTGCACTCCCAGAATGACCTCACGCAGATCATCCGGCAGGGTCATGACATCGGGGACGGGATAGCGGCTGATTTTGTGCGATTGGGCTGCGGCGGTCATGGTGGCTTCCTTCCGGGGAACGGTTTTAGTGTCGTTCTCCGCTGTATAGAAAGTTACCAGGACCTATGCATTGAGCGAGATCATGCGCCGCCGTCGAGTGCGCCCGCATAGTCGAAGGGGCCGATATGGGTGATCTTGTGGGCGGTGTTGATCCAGATTTCGCCGCCGCAGCCCTCGGTCTAACGCCGACAGAAGGAATAGTCGGTCGAAAGTTCACGGTCTTCCAATCGGACCTTGGTAAACGGCGTCAGGAATCGCTCGAACCGGTCGGCGAAGGCCGATGTCTTGAACCGGGTTTTGTCGACGATCTCCGGCAGGGTCTCGATCATGCGGGCGATGGCTTCGCGCTTGATCATCATCACGCCGGTGCCGCAGGCATCGGTGCGGACGAAACCGTTCCGTTCCTCCGACCGATCAAGGGCGCCGTGGATGAAGCTGAGACCGCCGCCGGGCAAGATGCCTTTGCGCGGATAGGCGACGCCGCAGACCGGGACGTCCAGGTCCAGCATGTCGGCGATCAACTGCGGCGGAAAGCCCATGTCGGCATCGACAATCAGCATATGCGTGCAATCGGGCTTCAGGTCGAAGAAGGTCGTGACCAGATAGTTGCGGGCAACCTCGATGTCGGGGAACGAAATTGTCGACATGGCCGTGCCGATGCCGTTGCGGGCCAGCGCCGGCAGCAGGTGGAACATCGAGGTGACGAACGGCGCCTGATATTGGCCACCGAGCGCTGCAAGGGCGAAGAAGATTTTCACAAGGTTCCTCCCGTTATGGGAGCAATGATACCGACGGTCGCGACGCAGGCGAATGAAAAAGGCCGGGCGATTGCCCGGCCTTTCCGTATGCCATCAGGAAGGTGACGAGACTTAGTCGTCGCCGCCCGGCGTCGTGTCGCTTTCGGCTTTCTGGTCGACGTACTCTTCCTTGTAGAGTTCGCCGCCTTCGGCCTGGAAGCGTTCGGACATTTGCTTCATGCCGTCGTTGGTGTAGTTGCGCACCAGGTTGGTGATTTCCATGGCGCAGAACTTGGGCCCGCACATGGAGCAGAAGTGCGCGGTCTTGTGCGCTTCCTTGGGCAGGGTCTGGTCGTGGAAGTCGCGGGCGCGTTCCGGGTCGAGGCCCAGGTTGAACTGGTCCTCCCAGCGGAATTCGAACCGCGCGCGGCTGAGCGCGTCGTCGCGCGCCGCCGCACCCGGGTGGCCCTTGGCCACGTCGGCGGCATGGGCCGCGATCTTGTAGGTGATCACGCCTTCCTTGACGTCGTTACGGTCGGGCAGGCCCAGGTGTTCCTTGGGCGTGACGTAGCACAGCATGGCCGTGCCGAACCAACCGATCATGGCCGCCCCGATGCCCGAGGTGATGTGGTCGTAGCCCGGCGCGATGTCGGTGATGAGCGGCCCGAGGGTGTAGAACGGAGCTTCGCCGCACAGGTCCAACTGCTTTTCCATGTTGATCTTGATCTTGTGCATCGGCACGTGGCCGGGGCCTTCGATCATGACCTGGCAGTCCTTTTCCCAGGCGATCTTGGTCAATTCGCCGAGCGTTTCCAGTTCGGCGAACTGGGCCGCGTCGTTGGCGTCGGCCGAGGAGCCGGGGCGGAAGCCGTCACCCAACGAGAAGGTCACGTCATAGGCCCGCATGATGTCGCAGATGTCCTCGAAGTGTTCGTAGAGGAACGATTCCTTGTGGTGGGCTAGGCACCATTGGGCGATGATCGAGCCGCCGCGCGAGACGATGCCGGTCACGCGGTCCGCCGTCAGGTGAATGTGCTTCAACCGGATGCCGGCGTGGATGGTGAAATAGTCGACGCCCTGTTCGCACTGTTCGATCAAGGTGTCGCGATAGATTTCCCAGGTCAGATCCTCGGCCCGGTCGACCTTTTCCAGCGCCTGATAGATCGGCACCGTGCCGATCGGCACCGGCGAGTTGCGGATGATCCATTCGCGGATGTTGTGGATGTTGCGGCCCGTCGACAGGTCCATGACCGTGTCGGCGCCCCAACGGATCGCCCAGACCATCTTGTCGACTTCTTCCGCGACCGACGAGGTCACGGCGGAGTTGCCGATGTTGGCGTTGATCTTCACCAGGAAGTTCCGGCCGATGATCATCGGCTCCGATTCCGGGTGGTTGATGTTGTTGGGGATGATGGCGCGCCCGCGGGCGATTTCGTCGCGCACGAATTCCGGCGTCATCACGTCGGGGATTACCGCGCCGAAGCTTTCGGCGCCTTCCTTGGCCTTACGCAGGACGTCGGCGGGCAGGCGTTCGCGCAGCATGTTTTCGCGGATCGCGATGAATTCCATTTCCGGGGTGATGATCCCCTGGCGGGCATAGGCGATCTGCGTCACCGCCTTGCCGTCCTTGGCGCGGCGCGGGGCGTTCTGCACCGGGAACTGCGGCACCAGATGGTCGTCATCGACGTTGCCGTTGTCTTCCGGTTTGATGTCGCGGCCCTGATAGACCTCGGTGTCGCCGCGCGCTTCGATCCATTCGGCGCGCAGTTTCGGCAGGCCCGCTTCGATGTCGATATAGGCTTCCGGGTCGGTATAGGGGCCGGAGGTGTCGTAAACGACCGTCGGGGCCTCCATCGCGCTTTCGTGGACGTGGATTTCGCGCATGGGCACGCGCACGCCCGGCAGGTCTCCCTCGACGAAAATCTTGTTGGACGCGGGCAACGGCCCGGTGGTGACATCGCCTGTCGTGGGCTTGCGGATGACGTTCATGATTGGGGCCTCCCAAGGTCGTGGCAAAGGTATTGGCATTCGTTTCAAAACGATCCAGGTGCCGGGCCGGGTGTGGGGGAGGAGGAAAAGGGGGAGGGGATAACCCTCTCGAAGTTCCATTCCCTACGCCGGCGTCGCTCCGGATCAGGTTCGAAGGGTCACCGCGTTGCCAGCCCGCGCCGAAATCGGCTGCGGCATGGCCGGCGGAATCTCAGCCTCCTATCGAGGCCCCCCGTCGGAACAGGGGGAATCTGGAGGTTAACGCCCGCAAGGTCAAGGGATTCCACCCCGCCGCGCCGGCAAAACGCGCCATATCGCGCGATTTTTCAGATTCTGGTAAAATAGCGGGATGAAAAACCGGGTGATCACAATGGGGTATGGCTTGGCAGCAGCGGTGCTGGTGCTTTGCCTGACCGTGGCCGAACCCGCCTGGGCCGGGGATATCACCGGGCGGGCCTGCGTGATGGACGGTGACACCCTGATGATCGGCGGCAAGCGCCGTCATTCGAAATGCGTCGAGGGACAGATCGTCGATATCTGGGGCATCTCGGCCTTTCCCCTGGATCAGCTTTGCCCGCATCCGTCGGGCCAGATGGTTCGCTGCGGGCTGTTTTCGGCCTATCAGCTTCAGGAAAAGCTGAAGACCAGCGAAATTCGCTGCGAGGAAAAATCGACCAAGTTCGGCGGTATCATCGTCGCCCAATGCTTCCTGGATCAAGAAGACATCGGCCGCTACATGGTTTCGCACGGCTATGCCCGCGCCAATGGGGCGGAGACCGAACGCTATACCGGTCACGAGGCGCAGGCCCGGTCCCAGCGTCGCGGCCTGTGGGAAATGATCCAGTAATCATTGTCTGCTGGTCAGGTTCATGGACCGCCCCTAAACTCATTTCATGCTGACGATCCGCAATCTGCGCGCGCGCCATGTCGCGGTTGATGCGCTGGACTTGCAGGACGGTGAATGCTTCGCCGTCATGGGGCCCTCCGGCTCGGGCAAAAGCCTGATGCTGCGGGCCGTCGCCGACCTGGACCCGACCGAGGGCGAGGTCGCCGTTGACGGACGCGAGCGGATGTCCATGACCGGGCCGGAATGGCGGCGGCAGGTGATGTACGTCGGTCCGGAATCCGGTTGGTGGGAAGACCGCGTCGCGGCCCACTTCGAAGATCCTGATTCCGTCGTCGGCGTGTTGCAGCGTTTGGGCTTTCGCCCCGAAACCCTGAACTGGCCGGTGTCGCGCCTGTCGACCGGCGAACGCCAGCGCTTGGCCATCGCCCGGGCGTTCGACCGGGGCCCCCGCGTGCTGTTGATGGACGAGCCGACCGGCGCGCTGGATCAGCAATCGACGGCCATGGTCGAAGGCGTCATCCACGACTTTCTGATGGACGGCGGGATCGTTCTGATGGCGACCCATGAAAAGGCGCAGGCGACGCGCCTGGGCACGCGGTCGGCGATGATGACGGACGGGAGGCTCGTGACATGACGACCGAAGCGATCCCCCTGGCGCCGTTGGATCTGGCCTTGGCGGCCCTGCTGCTGGTCATCAACGGGGCGCTGTCGGTCTGGTTGAAGCTGGGCATTACCAAGGCGCAGGCCATCGCCGCGACCCGAATGGTGGTTCAACTGCTGCTGGTCGGTCTGGTGCTGAAGGCGCTGTTCGCCCATCAATCCCCCTGGCTGACCCTGACCGTCGTCGTCGTCATGGTCGGCTTCGCCGGGTACGAGATCATGAGCCGCCAGGAACGCAAGCTGACGGGCTTGTGGTCTTATGGCATTGGGGTGACGACGATGACCTTCGCCGCCGTCTCGGTGACGGTCCTGGCCCTATCGACGCAGCTGCGGCCCGATCCGTGGTGGGATGCGCGCTACGCCATCCCCTTGTTGGGAATGATGCTGGGCAACGCCATGACGGGGATCAGCCTGGGCCTGAACAACCTGTTGAACGCCGTGACCCGCGACCGTTGGGCGGTCGAGGCGCAGATCGCCCTGGGCTATCCCCGTCATGTGGCGATGCGCCCGTTCATCCGCCGCGCCCTGCGCAACGCTTTGATGCCGTCGATCAATTCCATGTCGGCATCGGGGTTGGTGTTCCTGCCCGGCATGATGACCGGCCAAATCCTGGCCGGGCTTGATCCGATCGAGGCGGTGAAGTACCAGCTTTTGGTCATGTTCCTGATCGGCGGGGCGACGGGTATCGGCTCGGTCACCGCGATCTATGCCGCCGTCGGGCGCGTGACCGACGGTCGCCACCGCCTGCGGTTGGACCGCATCGCTGATTTGGACAACTGATTTTCTATTCCTCGTTTTCTCTTTCCCTCTCTTTCCTTGGATAGCCCGCTGATGACCGAAAAGATCGTTTTCCTGGACCGCGACAGCCTTGCCCCCGGCACGGAGCTGCGCGTCCCTGGCTTCGCCCATGACTGGGTCGATTTCACCGATACCAAACAGGATCAGGCCGTGGCACGCATTGCCGGGGCGACCATCGCGGTTTCCAACAAGGTCAAGATCGGTGCTGCGGAAATGGACGCGGCCCCGGATTTGAAGCTGATCGCCGTCGCCGCCACCGGCACGGATATCATTGATCTGGCCGAGGCCAAGGCCCGCGGCATCACCGTCTGCAACGTGCAGGGCTATGCCGTGCGCTCGGTGCCGGAACATGTGTTCGGCCTGTTGCTGACCCTGCGCCGCCAGATCATCGGCTATCTGGCCGACGTCAAGGCGGGCAAGTGGCAGCAATCAGGGGCCTTCACTTTCTTCACCCACGAGCTGCGCGATCTGTACGGATCGCGCTTGGCGATCGTCGGGCGCGGCTCGTTGGGGCAGGGCGTCGCGACCATCGCCAAGGGCTTCGGGATGGAAGTCGTGTTCGTCGGGCGCAAGGGCGATGCCAATCCGGAAGCGCCGCTGGTGTCCTGGGACGAAGCCCTGGAGACGGCGGACGCCCTCAGCCTGCATTGCCCGCTGACGCCGGAAACGCGGGGCTTGATCGGGCTGGCGGAATTCGAGCGGATGAAGCGCTCCGCCGTGGTCATCAACACGGCGCGGGGCGGGCTGATCGACGAGGACGATCTGGTGACCGCGTTGGAACGCAAGCTGATCGCCGGGGCCGGGATCGACGTCGTCTCGTCGGAGCCGCCGCCCGCCGATCATCCGTTCATGGGGCTGGTCGGGCGACCGGATTTCATCCTGACGCCGCATACGGCATGGGCTGGAAACACCGCCCGCGAGGCGATGGTCGAACAGCTGATTTCGAATATCGAGAACTTCCACAAGGGGGCGCCGACCAACGTGGTCTGACGGCGCGCCCTGTCGGGGGCTCAGTCCTTACGCCCGAAGAAGTCGGCGTCCGTGCCTGGGCGTTCGGCCACGTCGCGGCTGTCGCCGGGATCGGCGGATTGTCCGTTACTGCCCGGTGGGGCCCAGTCGCCCGGTTGGCCCGAGAACCCGTTGGCGCCCATTCCGGCCCAGGCCGGTCCCGCCGATTGCTTGGGATGGCGCAGGTCTTCGGGATGGCGATAGCCGCCGAAGAAGCGCGCGATGCCGCGCCAGATTTTCGGCACCAGCCAGATCAGCAGCAAAGCGAACAGGCCCAGGCCGATCAGGAACGCGACCGGGTTGAACACGGCCAGCGCCATGCCGCCGAACACCAGGGCGTCTTCGAACAGGCTCATGAACCAGTTGGAAAACGGCTCGGGCGAGGTATTGATCACGGCCCGCGTGCCAGCCTTGGCCGCATGGCTGCCGGCGGCGATCATGCCGCCGCCCAGAAGGGCGATCGCCGTCTGCACTTCCTGGTTCATCACGTCGGTGCCGCCGACGGCGCCCGCTGCCATCAGCGCGCCCGCCGGGATGCGGATGAAGGTGTGGATCAGGTCCCAGATGGAATCCAGGCCGGGGATCTTGTCGGCGAAGAATTCGATGAAATACATCAGCGCCGCCGCCGCCAGGACCCAGGTCGAAGACAAGACGGCCATGTCGCTGGGAAGCGAGATAACGCCAAAGGCATCCAACCCGCCTAAGACCAGGACGGTCGCGTAAAGGTTCAACCCACTGGCCCAGGCGGAGCCCAGGGCGAGGGCGAGGGCGGTCAACGGTTCCATGGCGTGGGCCTTTTCATTCTTTCGGGTCGGCTTTCATGCCGTCGACGTACAACCCGCAATCCTTCGGATCGATTCCCAGGCGGGAACACAGGCTGACGATTTCGATCTGCTCGATCATGCTGTCTTCGCCCTCGACCTCCAGAATGCCGATGCAGACGCGAAGGATCAGCGCCGCCGTTTCGGAGTCCTTGGCGACCGGCTCGATCCGTTTGAACGCGGCCTCGCGGCCCTCTTCGGAATCAGCCTGGATCGCGGTCGTGTAGTCGTTGAACAGATCGATGGCTTCGTGCGGGTCGAAGGCGTCCAGCTGTTTGATGGCGGCGATGATCTGGTCGAGCCGCATGCGTTCGGGAAAAGTGACCTCGCCATCGGCGGCGCAGACCAGCGCCGCAGCCGACATCACGGCCTCCAGAAAGGGGCGGTTGCGATGCCGCGCCATCTGTTCCCGATAAAGATCGGTCAAGGTTTCAAGCACACCCGCCACGCCGGAAGCCTCCCGCACTGCCCATAGATCGATCGATTATCGGCAAGGCTCGCCCGGGAGGCAACGGCTTATGACGTGTCCCTTTATTCAGGGGACAAGGTGTTCAGGGTGTCGATCAGGGTATCGGCGAATTCCGTCGGGCTTTCGTACATCACCCAGTGCCCGGCCCCTTCGATGATGTGGAAGGGCGCATTCGGCTGAAGGTTTCGTATGATGTCCCGCCGTTTCTCCAAGCCTTCGCGGCCCATCACCGTAATGTCGAATTCACCCCAGATGCCGCCCATCGGGGCTTTGATCTCGGGCAGGGCCCGGTACAGGCGGTCGGTCAACGAGATCGGCCGCGACCGGATGCGACCCCGGTCCAGATTGTAGCGATGCGTATGGATCGCGATGTCGTCGATCTTGGCGGGATCGTGGAACATCAGGATTTCCAGATTGCGGCGCTGCAGTTGATCGATTTCATGGTCGTTCATGCCGTCTTCGGCCAGGGCGGTGCCTTGGGGCGGGGCGTGCAGATTGCCGAACCCGCTGGCGCCGACGGCGACAAAGCTGCGGCAGGTATCAGGCGTCTTGGTGGCGACGACGCTGCTGATCAGGCCGCCGAAGGAAAAGCCGACCAAGTGGAATTTCTCGCCGGCGGGAAGCAGTTCGTTCAGACCCGCGACCAGGATGTCGGCGATGTCGTCGGGAGAGGTCGGCTTGGGCGGCGGCGCGCTGTCGCCGCAGCCGGGAATGTCCGGCGTCAACAGGGTGTATTTGCCTTCAAGCAGCGGAATGGTTCGGTACCAATGGGTCCACGACCCCCAGCCGCCGTGCACCAGAACCAGCGTCGGGCCGCCGCTTCCCCATTTGTGCCAAACGGTCGGGCCGTTCGGTCCCGGCGTTTCCAAGCGTTGAGCCTTGGCGGCCATAGCCGCCACTTCCTTGCTGAGTGCTTCGTGGTCCATGGGAAAGAGAGGTCTTCTTTTTGTTCGTTCAAAGGCAGGGTGTCGGCGGGACTAATCGTCCTCGGAAATGTGAATATACCCCCGTTCGATGGCGTGGGTCAGTTCCTCATAGGCCTTGCGTGCCTCTTCGTAAATATCGCGGTACTTGCGCAGGTTCGTAATCTCGGCGTCGGACGGGGCCTGACCGTCCGAGACATTGGAGATATTGAACGCAGCCTGAAGGTAGCGTCCGCGAAGGTGCGCCACGGCCCGTGCGAAGTTGATGACGCGGTCTTCGTTAATGTCGGGGATCAACGGCCCGATGATTTCCCGGTTGGCCTGGGAGATCAGCAATTCGGCCTTACGCAGAAAGGTTTGTTGGCGGCGCAGTTCTTCTTCGTAGGTGCTCATCCGGTGGTCCCCCTGGGTGTCCCCGGCCGGTCGACCGTCGGGACGTCGGGAAAGTGTAAGCGCAAAACGGGAGGATTGTCTTCATCCCCTATTCGACCGGCGCGTCGAACGCACAGCCGAACCGACGGGCGCGGCCGTGCCGATAGGGGCAGGAATATGGTGCCCCGCGAAGAGGATGCGGCGGACTGTGATCAGTCCGTCGGGTGGGGGCCTTCCAACGGGTGGTCGTTTTCCCGCGGGGCGGCCGTTTGCCATGTCTGTGCCATCAGTCATCTCCCAGTTGACCGGACGACCGGGGCAAGGTGCAGCCTAAGCCCCGTCGCCATGCTATCGTATGAGCATAGAAAGAATCTCATAACGAACTATTAAATTCGATAATAAAATTCTCTCGAACGGTCAACCCAAGAAATTTTATATCGCCATTCGGTGCGTCGTCTCGAATAGCGGCCCGAATTCGCGGGTTTCCTGGAACACGGGCGGCAGGGGCACGCCTTCTTCGATACCCAGCCACAAACGCAGCATGTGGCGCTTGTCGCCGCTGGTCGTGTCCGGGTCCTTGTAGGCGGTGCGGGCGTGCAGGGTGGTGAAGTTGTTGCCGACCACCAGGTCGCCGGGCGACATCTCGAACGCCATGTGGAATTTCGGGTCGTGGCACAGCTTGTCCAGCAGGTCCAAGGCCTCGATCTGCAAGGGTGTCAGTCGGGGGATTTCTTCGGACCGCTGGGCGTATTCGATGTAATGGCGCTTGTACATCACGAACCAACGCCCGCCGTGGTTCTGGAAAATCGGTAGAACCTGATACCACGGACGGCCGGGCAGGGCTTGGCCGCGGGCATCGAAATAGAACGGCTCGGTCAGAACCTTGGCCAAGTCCGGGCGGGTCCGCAGGATTTCGTTGAACACCGCATGAGCGCTGACGATCAGCGATTGCCCGCCGTCATTCGAGCGGCGGCGGCAGTAGAGCGCGAATACATCGCCGCCGTCATTGTGAAACGGCTGTTCGCGGTTGGTCTGATAGGTGCGGATGTTGTCCTGCTTGTCGATGTTGGCACCGGTATCGCGGATATCGTGCAACAGGGTCCGACCGGCGTCTTGAATTTGCGGGACGCCCAGATATTGGCCGACGCCCCAAATCAGGCGGCGGGCTTGTTCTTCGTCCAGCGTTTCCAGGCCGGTGCGAACCATGGCGAAGCCGGTCCCGAAGGCGACGTCGCGGCGCAGGTCGGCCAGGGTGTCGGCCAGGCTGCCGACAGGGAAATCGTCCGCGGTGATGCTCAGGGCGTCGCGGCCTTCGGTCGCGTCCAGAGCGGCCATCAGGTCGGCCCGTTCCTCGTCGCTTAGCTCAACGATCCAGGACCCGGATCCGGAAAGCTCCGGCCCCGTCCAACAGGACGCGCCCTCGGCTGGTGGCAGGAATTCTATGTTCTGCGTCGTCATGGGTTTCCTCGCTCCACTGTCGTGCATTTGTTCTTTTTGTATACAAAGCTATTCTAATCTTCCCAGAACTGCGCAGAAAAATCCATCCGTTCCGGTGGAGGCGGGGGACAGACGCATGAAATCGCCCTCGTTGGGGCAGGGGCCGCCGATCGTTTCTTCCCAGACCTTGGCGATCGGCAGGCGGGTGAAGCCCGGCACATTGGCCTGGAACCAATCCATCTGGTCTTCGTTTTCTTCACGTAGCAGCGAGCAGGTTGCGTAGATCAATCGGCCCTTGGGGGCGACCAGCGACGCGGCCTGGACCAGAACCAAGCGCTGCATTTCCAACAAGTGGGCCATGTCGTCAGGCTGGAATCGCCATTTGGCGTCCAGGTTCCGCCGCCAAGCCCCGGTGCCGGTGCAGGGCACATCGGCCAAGACCCGGTCGGCCATTTCCTTGTTGGCCTTGACCCAACTGTCGTCGCGGGCGGACACGACCTGCCGCCTGACCACGCCGTCGAGGCCGGCGCGTTTCAACCGGGGGGCCATGCGGTCCATGCGATAGCGCGACACGTCGCAGGCGATCAGCCGCCCGCGCGGGCCTTTGCCGTCGGCGACGTCGCCACCCAGGGCCGCGCCCAGGGCCAGGGTCTTGCCGCCCGCCCCGGCGCAGTAATCGACAACCGTCATACCGGGGCGCACCCCAGCCAGCAGGGCAATCAACTGCGAGCCTTCGTCCTGCACGTCGAATAGGCCGTTCTTGAACCCCCGGGTGCCGCCCAGCCGCGCCCGCGAGGTCAGACGCAGGCCCAGCGGCGACAATGGCGTCGGTTCGGTTTCCACGCCTTCACCAGACAGGCTTTCTTGAACACCTTCGCGGGTTGCTTTCAACGTATTGACCCGCAGGTCGACCGGGGCGGTTTGGCTGAGGGCTTGAAGCTCTTCTTCCAGGCGGTCGCCGAAGATCCCCTGCAGCGACGCCGCCATCCATTGCGGATATTCCAGGCGCACCCAATCCGGCATGTCGATATGCATGGGGGGGCGTCCGTATAGGGACTCGGCCAATTCCTGTTCCCGGTTGTTCAGCGTCGGCGGGCAATGCCGGGTGCCGGAGAACAGGCGCGCCATCTCGTCGGGCGAGGTCCGCTCATAGACCGCCAGTTGCGCCAGGGTCCGGGTGCGCGGCGTCGATTCCAACGGCAGGCCCGTCCGCGCAATCCACCATTCCAGACGGGCGCGGTGACGCAGGTGCTCGTACACCCGCTCGGTCACGGCGCGGCGGTCGCCCGACCCGGCATAGCGTCGGGCGCGGAAATAGGCATCAAGGACGGTGCTGGAATCTTGGGCCTCGGCGGCGATCTGCGTCAGCAATTCGATGCAGGCCTGTACACGGGCGCCCGGGGTCATGGAATGCGCTCCTGGTTCGGGTGGGGGATTGTTTGTTGTTCTTTGCGCCCGAGATTACCCGCAGGCCGGGGAAGGGGCCAAGGGTTTCCGCCACCCGATGAAAGCGCGGTCTTCAGGTCATGGCCGCCGAACGTCGGACAGGTCGCGATAGACCTTGTTGGCAGCCGCCAGCAGGCGGTCGCGATCAAGATCGCCGATCAGGGCATATCCCAAGCCTTGATCGATCCAATAAAAGGCGGAAACTCCGCCTTCCTTTTCGATGCGGAAGGCGGTGTCGCCGCCGTCGGCGGCGTCCCGGACATAAAGGGTCAGGCGTCGGCCTTCGGCGTTTTGATACATCAGCTGCGCCGCCGGTCCTTCGGCGGCGGAGAGCAACCGTCCCCCCATCAGCTCGAATCCCTGATCGGTCAGGCGGGGCGCGCGGATGGATTTGCCCAGGCGTTTGCTCAGCCAGGCGACCAAATGGCCTTCCTGGTCCGCGGTCACTTCCACGGGATGGCGAACCTCGGACACGAACACCCGATGTGCGGCGACGGCGTCGGCGGGCAGGCTGCGGGCGGCGATTTGGCGGTCCATCCGGTCACCATGCGCAAGCCAGCCGCCGGCCGCACCAACCGCGATCAGAACGATCGCCGCGGCGGCGCGCAAGGCCTGCCGTTGCCAGCTGCGGGCACGGATGACGTCAGGGTGCAGGCGCCGGGGCAAGGGTTCGGCCAATACCGGATCGAACAAATGGTTGAGCGCCGCCGCGTCCTGCCGGTATCCGCGCCAGCGTTTGGCGGCATCCGGATTGGCGTCGAGCCATTGTTCGACCGCCCGGGTTTGGTCCGGCGTCAGGCGTCCGTCGACCCAGGCCTGCAATTCCGCTTCGCTGAAGGGGTCAGGAGTCATTGGAGCTCACCTCTCGCAATTTTGGCGGGCCGTTTCGGTCCATGAGTTGTCGCAAAGCCTCGCGGCCCCGCGATAGCCGAGACATGACGGTACCTTGGGGCACGTCGAGAATCCGGGCAGCTTCGTCGTAGGAGAAGCCTTCGAGCCCGACAAGCAGAATGGTTTCCCGCTGCTCCTCGGTCAGACGGTCGAGGGCGCGCATCAGGTCCATGGCTTCCAGCCGCGCCGTTTGATCCGGCAGATGCGTCAGTAAGGCATCCCATTGTTCGGCGGCAAGCGTCGTCGGCGGGGCATAGCGCGTGCGCCTGCCGTTGAGGAATTGGTTCCGCAGGATCGTGAACAGCCAAGCCCGCAGGTTGCTGCCCCTGCGCCATTGGAACAGGCGCGTCAGGGCGCGTTCCAACGTGTCCTGCACCAGATCGTCGGCAAGATGCACATCATGGCAGAGCGCGCGGGCAAACCGGCGCAGGCTGGGGATATGAGTTTCGATCTCGCGGGTGACAGACATGTCTGTGTCCAAGAAAAAGGGCACGGTCAAAATGCGGTCGCGGGTTCGGCACGGCGGCGGAATAGTATACCCATCCACCCCCGTGCCGTCCCCGTGGCGCTGCTCGGGAGGGTGCTTTACGGGCGCGCCACGTCCCAAATGCCCTTAACGCCGTTGCCGGTGGTGTCGCCGGGCTTCTTGTCCTTGACCCAGCCGTACAGGGCCATGCCCTTGTAGGCCCACTGCTTGGAGCCATCGTCGCGGGTGATGACGGAATAATCGCCATCAGCCATGGCGCCGTCGGCTGCGGTCAGCGGCGGCCAAAGGGCGGCGCATTGGCCGTTGCAGACGGACTTGCCGGGCTTGTCCTTGCGGAAGGTATAGAGCGTCATGCCCTTGGAATCGGCCAAGACCGGGCCCAGGTCCGTGTTCATGGATTGGGCCGGGGACATGGCGAAGGCGCCCGATGACGTGGCGATCACGCAGGCGGCGGCAAGGGCGGCGAAGATTTGTTTCATGGGTCGGTTCCTTATCTAGATCGGTTCGAATTGCAGTCCGTGGCAGGGCGCATGAACCAAGGTCCGGCGCGTCCTCCTGGGGGGTAAACAGTCGGGCGGGCGGTTTTATTCCCAGGAACCGAAAAAAAATTAGATCAGGGTGACGATCGGGCCGGCGATGTCAGATGATTGTTGCGGGAATGGCGGTTTTTCAGCTTAATCAAACACCTATACGTAAGGCATAGAGGCTTCTTCACGCATTTTGCGCGATAATTCCCGTTATCAGTCGTCTGCAAGGGAGCAATGGCATGGCTGAAAAACACGCGGATGAAATAGACGACGGTGGGGCCGAACCCATCACTGAAGAGGTTCGGGCCGAACTGTCGCTGATCTACAACAAATCCAATGACGCCTTGTTGTTCGTCAAGGCGCAGCAATGGTGGACGGTCGGATCGACCCTGGCCGTGTTCGCGGCCTTTATCGTGATCGCCAAGTTCATCAATGCTGGTGGGCCGATCATCGCGAAATTGATGGCGATGATTATCCTGATGACCTGCGCTTCGGTCTTCATGTTGGTGATTTATCAGTTCTGGCAACACAACGAACTGGCGCGCATTCATGCCGTGGCCCGGCATTTCAGCCCGCTGTTTCGCAAGATTCAGAACATCAAGTCGCCGAAGGAAGGCAACTTCCACCGCTATACGCTGCTGACCTTCATGATCATTCTGGTGATCCTGGGGGCGGTCATCACCTATATGGGATTGGATCAACTGCCCCGGTGGCCGCGCTGACGGCGGAAGATTTCGCTTAGTACAGGACTTCCTTGTAGCGGCGGACCATCTCGTCGTGGCTTTCTTCCTCGACGGCGCCGTCGCCGGCGTCAGCCATGTCGCCGATCATCCGCGACATGGGCGGCAGGGCGCTGCGATCCGTGCGGCCGTCCGGATCCCACAAGCGCGAGCGCATCAGCGCCTTGGCGCAATGCAGGTAGACCTCGCGCACGGAAATCACCAACACGGCCTTGGGCTGCTTGCCATTGACCTCGAACCGGGCCAGCAGGTCTGCATCGGTGCGGATTTCCGCCGTGCCGTTGATGCGCAGGGTCTCGTCGATCCCAGGGATCAGGAACAGCAGGCCGACGTTCGGGTTGTTCAGAACGTTGAGGAAGCTGTCCAAGCGGTTGTTGCCCGGTCGGTCGGGCAGGGCGAGGGTGGTATCGTCCAAAACCTGGACGAAGCCGGGGTCTTCGCCGCGCGGCGAAACGTCCGTGCCGCCGTCTTTCCCATGGGTCGCCAACAGGCAGAACGGCGACAGCGACAAAAACCGCTTGGAGTGAACTTCCAAGTGATCGATCTGCTTAAGTACCGCCCGGCCCTTCGGCTCGGCGTAGACTTCGCGCAGGGCCTGTTCGGTTTCGATCCGCGCCATTGCTTTGGCCTTAGCCTTCCGAACGGTAGTTCGGGGCCTCGCGGGCGATGGTGATGTCGTGGACGTGGCTTTCACGCAGACCCGCGTTGGTGATCCGACGCATCTGCGGTTTGGTCCGCAGTTCAGCGATGGTCGCGCAACCGGTATAGCCCATGGCTGCCTTCAGACCGCCGACCAGTTGATGCAGGATCGTGCCCAGCGGCCCGCGATAGGGCACGCGGCCTTCGACGCCTTCCGGCACCAGCTTCAGGTTGTCGGAGACTTCCTGCTGGAAATAGCGGTCGGCGGAACCGCGCGCCATGGCGCCCAAGGATCCCATGCCGCGATAGGATTTGTAGGACCGGCCCTGATACAGCAGAACCTCGCCCGGGCTTTCGTCCGTCCCGGCGAACAACGAGCCGATCATCACCGCTTCGGCGCCCGCCGCGATGGCTTTGGCGATATCGCCCGAATACTTGATGCCGCCGTCGGCGATGCAGGGCACGCCGGCTTTGCCGCAGGCCTCGGCCGATTCCATGATCGCCGTCAGCTGCGGCATACCCACGCCCGCGACCATGCGGGTGGTGCAGATGGTGCCCGGCCCGATGCCGATCTTGACCCCGTCGGCCCCGGCGTCGATCAGGGCCTTGGCCCCGTCCGGCGTGGCGACGTTGCCGCCGATGATCTGCGTGCTGTTGGACAGCTTTTTGATCTCGGTGATGGCGTCCAGAACGCCCTTGGAATGGCCGTGCGCGGTATCGACGACGATCACATCGACACCCGCGTCGATCAGGGCTTCCGCCCGGGCGCGGCCGTCCGCGCCGACGCCGGTCGCGGCGGCAACCCGCAGGCGGCCTTGCGTATCCTTGCAGGCGTTGGGGTAGGCCTGTTCCTTTTCGATGTCCTTGACCGTGATCAGGCCGACGCAACGGTATTCGTCATCGACCACGATCAGGCGTTCGATCCGGTATTTGTGAAGCAGCTTCTTGGCTTCTTCGCGGGACGTGCCTTCCTTGACCGTGATCAGGGGCAGGTCCGGGCGGTTCTGCGTCATCAGCTCGGACACCGGCTGATTGACGTTCTCGGCGAAGCGGATGTCGCGGTTGGTCAGGATGCCGACCAGCCGCCCGTTGTCGCGTTCGACCACCGGCATGCCGGAAAAGCCGGCGCTTTCCTTGATCCGCAGGGCATCGGCCAGGGTCTGATCCGGGAACATGGTGACCGGATTGATGACCATGCCGCTTTCGAATTTCTTGACCTTGCGGACCTCCGCGGCCTGTTCCTCGGGCGTCATGTTTTTATGCAGGACGCCGATCCCGCCGGCCTGGGCCATGGCGATGGCCAGGGCGCTTTCCGTGACCGTATCCATGGCGGCGGAGACGAGCGGGATGCGCAGGCTGATATCCCGGGTCAACCGGGTGCTGGTATCTGCGGTGGCGGGAAGGACGTTGGACGCGGCCGGCACCAGAAGGACATCGTCAAACGTGAGCGCTTCTTTGATTTCGGCCATGCCATCCTCAATATCTGGGTGTGAGTTGGCGGCCCATCATACACATGCGCGGCCCCTTGCCAAGCTCCTTCACGCAGTTGCAAAAACCTATGGAAACTGGGGCTTTTAGGCCTCTGTTTCCGGGCGAAAGCCGGTCGCGACGACATAGCTTTCGGCGGAATCGGCGCGGCTGGCCGGGGGTTTGGCGTGTTTGACCGTGGCGAAGCGCCGCTTCATCAGGTTCAAAAGGTCGTTCTCGGTGCCGCCTTTCAGGACCTTGGCGACGAATGCGCCGCCGGGGGCGAGAACCTCCAGGGCGAAGTCGAGCGCGGCCTCGCACAGCGCCATGATGCGCAGGTGGTCGGTCTGCCGGTGCCCGGTGGACGCCGCCGCCATGTCGCTCATGACCAGGTCCGCCGGGCCGTTCATCACGTCCTTGATGGCGTCGGGGGCGTCTTCGTCCATGAAGTCCTTGATGATCAGCGTTGCGCCCGGAATGGAATCCATTTCCTGAAGGTCGATGCCGACGACTTGGCCCGTGGGGCCGACGGCGGCGACCGCGACCTGGGTCCAGCCGCCGGGCGCGGCCCCCAGGTCGACGACCCGGCCGCCCTTTTTGAGCAGGCCGAACATGTCGTCCAGTTCCAACAGCTTGAACGCGGCGCGGGACCGGTAGCCCCGGGCACGGGCCTCGGCCACATAGGGGTCGTTCAATTGCCGTTCCAGCCATAGCTTGGACGACGTCTTACGCCCTTTGGCCGTTTTTACCCGGGTATGCAGGTTGCGCCCGGAAAAGCGGGTCGCGCCGGTTTTCGAGCCGGATTTGGATTTACGCGATTTGGGCGCGCCGGGACGGCTCGCGCCACCCCGTCCGGAACCTGAACGTGCGGTCATTGTTTGGCGGATTCCTGCATCATGCGGACCAACAGGCCTTCGCGCACGCCACGGTCGGCGATGCGCAACTGCCCGGCGGGCCAGCGTTTCGTGATCGCCTTCAGGATAGCACATCCCATGACCATGAGGTCGGCCCGTTCAGGGCCGATGCAGGGCAGGCTCTTGCGGGCCTCGCAGGGCATGGCTGAAACGCGGTCGGCCAGGGCTTCCATATCGGCGAAATCGATGGTCAGGCCATCGACCTGCGACCGGTCATAACGCGGCAGGCCCAGGTGCAGGGCACCCAGCGTCGTGACCGTGCCGGAGGGGCCGAGCATCAACGCCCCCTCGCGGGCGAAGGTTTCGGAAACGCCGAATTCCATATCGAACGGGGCCAGCAGCGAATCGATCTCGGACACCAGCAATTGAAACCGCGCCCGCGTGCAGTCGGGCGAGGCGTTCTTTTCCATCAAATTGACCACCCCGATCGGCAGCGACAGGATGCCGATGGGCCGGGGCACGCAGGATTCCAGGTCGATCCAGCTCAGCTCGGTTGACCCGCCGCCGATGTCGAACATCAGGGCCCGGGAATGCCCGCCCTGAAGCAACGGCAGGCAACCGGCCAGGGTCAAAGTCGCTTCTTCTTCCGCCGGGATCGCTTCCAGGGTGATGCCCGTCTCGGTCTGAACCTTGCTGAAGAAGTCCTTGCAGTTGATCGCCTGGCGGCAGGCCTCGGTCGCCACGTAGCGGGCGCGGACCACGTTGTGGCGCTTGATCTTTCCTGCGCAGACGCGCAGCGCCGAGATGGTCCGCTGAATGGCGTCTTCGCACAGGTTGCCGGAATAGGTCAGCCCTTCGCCCAGGCGGACGATTCGCGAGAACCCGTCGATCACCAACGGCCCGTTCGGCGACGGCTTGGCGATCAGCATCCGGCAGTTATGAGTGCCCAGATCGATGGCCGCGTAGCAGGGGCCGCTGCCCTTGGGGCGGCGGCGGTGCCGATAAGGCGGATTTGCTTGGGGCCCTTTGGCCATGAAGACTTCCAACGGTTTGCTACGGGTTGTTCCCGCTTGACCGTGCATTTTAATGGAGCACGGTCGCGGGTCCAACAAATCAATGCTGTTAATAAGGTTATTCATCGGATGGACGAAACCGCTTCTGATCGGTTGCGTTCCGACGGGGCGTTCGTTATATAACCGCCCTGGTTCGCTTCGCCCTGGCCATTATCTGGGGACGGCGGCCCTTAATCTCAATGGGGTATGGTGTAACGGTAGCACGCCGGACTCTGACTCCGTCAGTCTTGGTTCAAATCCAGGTACCCCAGCCAAAACGAAAGGCGCTTCCGGTGACGGGAGCGCCTTTTGCATTTGGGTGCGTCGGAAGGGGGCGGGTCAGGTGCCCGCGCGGCGTTCCTCGCCGGGGATCGGCTGATCGGCGCGGCGGCGTTCCGGTCCGATATAGGTCGGTTTTGCGACCTGCGGGCGGCGCTGGGCGGCGATGGCCGAAATCATGCGGCGCAACAGGCCCTCGGCGGTGACCGGCTTGATCAGGATTTCGTTCACGCCCGCATTCATGGCGCGGGTGATCTTCATGCGGTCGACCGAGGCCATGGTCATGATGATCGGCAGGTTCGGTGCGGGGCTGCCCTCGGCGCGGCGCAGGAACATGGTGAATTCCAGGCCGGGAATGGCTTTCAGGTCCCAATCGACGATGGCGATGTTCGGTTCCTGGGTGCGGATCAGGCCCAGCGCCTCGGCCCCGTCATGGGCGAGGTGAATGTCGCTGACGCCAAGCTGCGTCAGGGTGCGGCGCGTCTGGTGCAGGAAAAAGTCCTGACCGTCGCCGACGACGACGGACAACCGCGAGAAACGCTCAGTCGGCTGACTTCCGGTGCGGAAGCGCGTGTTCGACATAATTCCCATGGATATCTTTCTCCTGCCCGGGAAGGGCGCCCTCTTGGGACCACCGGGGGAAGGATAAAGTTCCAGGAATTACCAACTGGTTAAAAAGTCTTAAGATTTATCGGGGGAACGGAAAGCCCGCGGACGAAACGCCCGCGGGCCCGCCGGACAAAAGAAATCAGAGCACGCAGTGTTTGGCGAAATCGGCGGCTTCGTTGGCCGACCAGTCGCCTTTGGGCTTTTCCTTCAATTGGTCGCACCATTCCTTGCTGCCCACTTCGGGGCTACAGGCGCTCAGCGCGGCAACCGACATCAACGCCACGGCGGCGGCGAGGGACAGGCGGCGCATCAGATGGAAATTCCGAATCATTGTCGTCTCCTAGATGGATCGGGGGAATGTCTACTTATCTCCGGCGCGACGATGGAAATCAACGCCGCTCGCGCCCTTGTCTGTTCTCGCCCCCTGGCCTGTTATCGCCCCCGCGCCTGATATAGAAAGAGCCATGACCGATGACGTTGCCCTCCAGCCTAATGCGCCTTTGGGCGCGGCCCGCCTGGAATGGCGGGACGGCGCGCCGCGCTCGGATGCGTTTGGCGACGTCTATTTTTCCGTCGCCGATGGCCTGGGCGAGACGCGGTATGTGTTCCTGGACGGCATCGGCGGGCCCGACGCTTGGCGGGGCCGGGATCGATTCACCCTGGGCGAATTGGGATTCGGCACAGGCCTGAACGTCCTGGCGGCATGGGACAGTTGGCGGCGCACCGCTCCGGCGGGGGCCCGTCTGCATATCGTCTCGGTCGAGGGCTTTCCCCTGTCGGTCGAGGACCTTGCCGAAGCCCATGCGGCCTTTCCCGAGTTCGCGGCCTTGTCGGCGGAGTTGCGCCGGGCCTATCCGCGCCGGGTGCCGGGCTTTCACCGTCTGCGTCTGGATGGCGGGCGGGTCACGCTGACCCTTTTGTTCGGGCCGGTCCTGTCGATGCTTGCGAGCCTGGAGGCATCGGTCGACGCCTGGTTCCTGGACGGGTTCGCGCCGTCGCGCAATCCGGAGATGTGGTCCGACGCCGTGTTCCGCGAGATTGCCCGCCTCTGTGCGCCGGGGGCGCGGCTGGCGACCTTTTCCGCCGCCGGGGCGGTGCGTCGTGGCCTTGCCGCCGCCGGATTCGCCATGGAAAAGCGCCCGGGTTTCGGCGGGAAGCGGGAATGTCTGGCCGGGCGATATGAGGGCGGGGAGGCACCGCCTCAGGCCGAACCCTGGTTCGCAACGCCACCACCGGTGATGCCGGGCGCTCGGGTCGCGGTGATCGGCGGCGGGATCGCCGGGCGGGCGGCGGCGCGCTGCCTCGCTGATGAAGGCTTCCGGCCGGTGCTGTTCGACGCGGGGGCGGGGGACGTCCAGCCGAACCGCGTGTTGGTCTCGCCGCGTTTGGCCGATCCGAACGATCCCTATGGCCGCTTCATGGCGCAGGCGTTTCTGCATGCCGACCGCTGCGGCGGACTGCCCCCGGCTACGGGGGCCTTGCACCTACCGTCGGAACGGGAGAGCGCGCGCCTGTGTGATTTCGCGGATCGCCTGGGCTGGGGCGACGACCTTGTCCGTCCTGTCGATGCAGCGGCGGCATCGTCGCTGGCCGGATTGCCTGTGACGCGGGGCGGGGTCTGGTATCCGATGGGCCGGTTCGCGGCCCCGTCGGATGTCGCAGTGGTCGAGATGCGGCGAGAGCAGGTTACGGGTTTGACGCCCGACGGGGCGGGGTGGGCCGTGCGGACGGCGGCAGGCCCGGAGGCTTATGACGCGGTGGTATTGGCGGCGGGCCCATGGTCGGCGGGGTTGGTCCCGGGCGGGTTGATCGGATTGCGTGGCAATCGGGGACAGTTATGTCATATGCCGCCGGTGGCCGGGTCGGCGCGGCTGCGCCTGCCGGTCAGCTTCGGCGGTCATGTGACGCCGCTGACGGGGATCGGCGACGGTGTCGGCCATGTCTTGGGCTCGTCCTATGAACGCTGGGACATGACCGCCCAAGATGCGGACTGGCGGGGCCTGCGCCAAGGTGATTTGGATTACGCCCTGGACGGGGTGGCGGCGGTGCTGCCGGATTGGGCCGAGGCCTGGCGGGGCGCGCCGCTACAAGGCTGGGCCGGATTGCGGGCGACGACGGCGGATCACGTCCCGATGGTCGGGCCCCTCGCTGATCGGGCGGCGTATGATACGGCTTATCGGGATCTGCACCATGGGCGGCGCGGCGCCTTGCCGTCGGCCCCCTACTTGAACAATGCCTTCATTCTGGCCGGGTTAGGATCGCGCGGATATCAGACGGCGTTCCTGGCGGCGGAATTGCTGGCCGCGACCCTATCCGGCGCGCCGCTGCCGGTGGACAGCGACGTCGCCCGCGCCCTGCATCCGGCGCGGATGCAGGTCAGGGCCTTGCGCCGTCCGCCGTCGCAGCGGGACGAGCGATAAGATGGGTCAGGATTAGGACGCGCAGACCTTATCGGCCAGGCGGGCCATAAATTCCTCGCCCTTGGCGACTTGGTCCAGGGTGATGAATTCGTTGGGCTTGTGCGCTTCGTTGATCGAGCCGGGGCCGACGATCACGCTGGGCACGCCCGCCGTCTGCTGGAACAGGCCCGCCTCGGTGCCGAAGGCCACGGCGGCATGGTCGTTGCGACCGGCCAATTGCTTGGCCAGGGTTACGACTTCGTCCGTCGGATCGGTGTTCAACGCCGGGATGCCCGACAGGGTTTCGACCGAGATGCCGGTTTCCGGCGATGCGGCCTGCATCTCTGCTTCCAGCTCGCGCACGTAAGCCATGATTTCGGCCTCCAGCACTTCCGCGTCGTGGGTCGGCAGGTGGCGGAATTCGAAATCCATACGGCAATGGCCGGGCACGATGTTCAACTGCTCGCCGCCCTTCATCACGCCGGTATGCACGGTGGTGTAGGCGACGTCGTACAACTCGTCGAACGGGCCTTCCTTGGCGATGCGTTCGGCCATGCCGCGCAGGAACACCGCCAGCTTGGCCGCATAGTCGACGGCATTCACACCCAGCGGCGTTAGCGACGAATGCGCTTCCTTGCCCTTGAACTGGGCGCGGAAGCTGCGCTTGCCCTTGTGCCCGACGCAGACCTGCATGCTGGTCGGCTCCCCGATGATGCCCATGATCGGGCGGATCGGCTGTTCGTTCATCATCTTGATCAGCGAGCGCACGCCGATGCAGCCGACTTCCTCGTCATGGGAGAACGCCAGATGGATCGGGGTCGACAGGCCGCGCTTCAGGAATTCGGGCACGAAGGCCAGCGCGATGGCGATGAAGCTTTTCATGTCCGAGGTGCCGCGGCCATACAGCTTGCCGTCTTTTTCCGTCACCGTGAACGGATCGGTCGCCCAATCCTGACCGTCGACCGGCACGACGTCGGTATGGCCGGACAGCATGATCCCGCCCCGGTCCGTCGGGCCCAGGGTGGCGTACAGGTTCGCCTTAGTGCCCGTGGAATCGTGAACCAGGCGGCTTTCGACGCCATGGCCGTTCAAGTAGTCCTGAACGAAAGCCATGAGTTCCAGGTTGGAATAGTGGCTGGTGGTGTCGAAGCTGATGAGTTTTTCGATAAGCTGTCGGCTGCGGAGTTCGGTCATCTGAACCTGTATCTTTTGTCTGATTTTCGACTGTCAAAATCGGCGCTTCCGCGCACAAGGTCAAGCGCCCAAAGGTGCGGGCTAGGGATGCGTGGGGGGACGGGCGTCCGGCGATTGCTCGGCGCCGACGCTGCGGGTCATTTTGGGCAGCATCGTCCCCATGGTCAGGCCGCGCAGGCCCAGGAACAGGGTGAACGTCGCCCATAGCCCATGGTTACCCCAGGTCTCGACGGCGAAGGGCAGGGCCACGGCATAGATCGCCAGGGAAATGGCCATGCCGTTGCGCATTTCGCGGGTCCAGGTGGCACCGATGTAAACGCCGTCGAACTGATAACTCCAGACCGCGATCATCGGCATGACCATCAACCAGGGCAGGTATTCATAAGCCGTTTGGCGGACTTCCGGCACGGTGCTCAGGGTGTCGATGATCGCGACCCCGGCCAGCCAATAGGCGAACACGAACATAAGCGCGAAGATCAGGCTCCAGATCGTCGTCGCCTTGACCGCGCGGCGGAACAGGTTGCGGTCGCCGGCCCCGACGGCTTGCCCGGCCAGCGCCTCGGCGGCATTGGCGAAGCCGTCCAGGGCATAGGCGGCGAAGGCGGTGAACTGCAGCAGCAGGGCATTGGCGGCCAGGATTTCGTCGCCCATCCGCGTCCCGGCGGAGGTGAAGATGACGAAGGCCGTCTGCAGCATCAGCGAGCGGAAGAAGATGTCGCCATTCACGCTCAGCATGCGGCGCAGGCGCGAGGTGTCGCGGATGCGGTCCCACCGCCATTGCCCGCCCAGCTTGGCCAGGCGCGCCCCGGCCAGCTTGAAGCCCAGCAGCGCCGCGGCATATTCGGAAATGATGGTCGCATAGGCGACGCCATCGACCCCCCAATCCAGGCCCAGCACGAACCAGATATCGAGCACGGTGTTCAGGCCGTTCAGGAAGATTTGCGTGATCAGGGCCGCGCGGACGTTCTGCAACCCGAAGAACCATCCCAACAAGGCAAAGTTCAACAGGGCGGCAGGCGCGCCCCAGATGCGGATTTGGAAATAGCTTTCGGTCAGCGGCCAGACGGCCTCGCTCGCGCCCATCACCCATTGGGACAGAGACAGGATCGGCACCTGAAGGGCGACCAGGATCAAGCCCAACCCGACCGATAGGATGCAGGCCCGCGCCAGCCAGGATCGGATCTGATCCGCGTCCCCGGCACCATAGGACTGCGCCGTTAGGCCGGTCGTTCCCATACGCAGGAAGTTCAGGGACGAATAGATCACGTTCATGATCACCGCGCCGATGGCGACCGCGCCCAGGTATTCCGGGCCCGGCAGGCGACCGACCACCGCGGTATCGACCAAGCCCAGCAACGGCACCGTGACGTTGGTCGCGATGATCGGCAGCGTCAGGGTCCAGACGCGGCGGTTGAACGACCAAGCGTCCTGGGCACGGGGAATGGGGGAATCCGTCATGAGGCGATTAAATGTGTCTGGGTTCTGGACGTGCGGCGGTGGTCAGCCGTTTGCGATCGGGCCTGGGTCGGCCCGAAGGTTGGTCGCCCGAAGCCGCCGGGCCAGATGCAGGAACAGGTCTTTGTAAAATCGGGCGGAGAAGGAATCGTCGGCGGTCAATTGGGCTTCGACAGCTTGGCGCGGGATGACCAGAACCGCGACGTCGCCGTCGGCGATCAGCGTGGCGCTGGCGCCCTGGCCATCGACAAAGGACATCTCGCCGACCACGTCACCGGGGCCCAATGGGCCGACGAATTCGCTCAACTGTCCGCCGGCGAACACATGCGTCACGCGTAGCATGCCCTTGGCCACGACCATCAGGTTCGCGACCTTATCGCCCTGGTTGATCACGACATCGCCGCCTTCGAACGACAGATGTTCGGCGGATTGCATCAGGGTTTCGCGTTCGCTGGCGGTCAGGTTCCGGAATGAATGCTCCAGGGCCATGCGGGCATCCTAGCCTTCGGGAAAAACAATCGATGTTGGACGTTAGCAGAAGTCCGGCGCGAAGGGTAACCCTTGCCGGAGGGGGCGCTACTTTCCGGCGGTCTTGCCGAAAACCCACATTCCCGCCGCCATCGCAGCGACGAAGATCGCGGCCTTGGCCTCGCCGGCGCCCAGGGCCGTCAGGGCCGGACCGGGGCAGAAGCCGACCAATCCCCAGCCGATGCCGAACAGGACAGAGCCCAGGATCAGACGCGGCGTCAGTGGCCCCGGGGCGGGGACGTGGCTGGTCCGATCAAGGACCGGTTGGGCCCGGCGACGGGCCAGCCAGTAGCCGGGAATCGATACGGCCAGGGCCCCGCCCAGGACGAAGGCCAGGGTCGGGTCCCAGGTGCCGCTGCCTATTGCTGCAAAGTCCAGAAAGCCCAGTACGCGGGCCGGGTCGACCATGCCGGACAAGATCAAACCCGCGCCGAACAACAGGCCGGATACCAAGCTGACGAGGATGCGCGGCATCGCCTCAGCCCCCCATCAGGTGGCGCGTGACGAAGACCGTCAGCGCGGCAATGGAAAGATACACGAGCGTCGCCACGATCGAGCGTTTGGAGCCACGCGCCATGCCGCAGACGCCGTGGCCGCTGGTGCAGCCGCTGCCCAAGCGCGAACCGAAGCCGACCAGAAGCCCGGCGGCGATCAACAACGGCCAGTCCGCCGCGATCTCGATCGTCAGGTGAGGGGCATTCAGCCACCAAGCGATCGCGCCGGCGCCGATCAGGCCGACGAGAAACGCGCCGCGCCAGGCAAAATTGCTCCGCTCGCAATCGACGGCCCCGCCGAAAATGGAACTGATGCCGGCGACCCGCCCGTTGAACAGGACCAGGACGACAGCGGCAAGGCCGATCATGCCGCCACCGACAAGCGCCGAAATGGGATCGAAGGAAGACATGGGAAAACCCTATACAGCAGTCAGGCTGCAAACACATTCATTTTCATGAATGTCATTTTTGTGGCGATCATTTGTTCGCCAGCGCGCGGGTTTCCCGGTGCCAGATGTACAGGCCCGTGGCGATGACGATCGTCGAGCCGACGATTGTCGAGGCATCCGGCAGCACGCCCCAGATTACCAGGTCGAAGGAGACCGCCCATAGGATCGCCGTATATTCGAACGGAGTGACCACGGCGGCGGGGGCGAATTTCATGGCGAAGGTCATGAGCAATTGGCCCAGACCGCCGAGCACGCCCGCGCAGATATAGAAGATCAAGTGTTCGGTCGTTGGGGTGATCCAGATGAACGGCAGGATAAAGACCGACACGGCGAAGCCGGTGAGCATGTAATAGAACACGATCAGGAACGGCGTTTCCGTTTCGGCCAGTTTCTTGATCTGGATCAGCGAGATCGCCCAAAGCAGCGTCCCGGCCAGGGAAAACAGACTGCCGACCTGGAAGTCGCCGGTCGGGTCCAGGGCGATGACGACCCCGGCAAAGCCGATGAAGATCGCGATCCAGCGCCGGATGCCGACGCGTTCACCCAGAAAGGGGATGGCCAGGATGGTCGCGAAGATCGGCATCGACATGGAAATCGACATGCCGTCGCTGAGCGCGATCTGCGAATAGGCGAAATAGAAACTGGCGTTGCCCAGAACACCCGATAACGAGCGAAAGAAATGCCCCATGGGGCGATGCGTTCGAAACGATGACGCGCCGGTCGTGAACAGCATGAACGGCACGATCAGGGCGACCGCAACGGCGTTGCGGAAGAACACGGCCTGGAAAGGGGAATATTCGGGGCCGGTCAGCTTGACGAACATCTGCATGGACGTCAGGCACCCGATGGAGCCGAGCATGCAAACGATGCCGAGGATCATGGACCGGCGGGAAAGGTCGATAGCGGAGGCGGTCTTCGAAGAAGAAGGCTCTGGGTTATCTGTGCTCAAGTTGGTTCGTGCTCACCCTAGGCCCCCAACGTTCTTTTTTTTAAAGCAATCGCCCCCGCGCGGTTCCCACGCCGCACGGGGGCAATGCCATTTTATGCCGTTAGGACAGAGCCGCCTTCAGCTCAGGCACGGCGGTGAAGAGGTCCGCCACCAGGCCGTAGTCGGCGACCTGGAAGATCGGGGCTTCTTCGTCCTTGTTGATGGCGACGATGACCTTGGAGTCCTTCATCCCCGCGAGGTGCTGGATCGCGCCGGAGATGCCGACGGCGATGTACAGTTCCGGGGCGACGACCTTGCCGGTCTGGCCGACCTGATAGTCGTTGGGGACGAAGCCCGCATCGACCGCGGCGCGGGACGCGCCCACGGCGGCGCCCAGGATGTCGGCGACTTCTTCCAACATGGCGAAGTTGTCGCCGGACTGCATGCCGCGACCACCGGAGATGATCACCTTGGCGGCCGTCAGTTCCGGGCGTTCGGACTTGGTCAGTTCCTGACCGACGAAGGTCGTCAGGCCGTTGGCCCCGTCACCGGAGACGCTTTCGACGGCGGCGGAGCCACCCTCGGCGGCGGCGGCGTCGAAGGCCGTGGCGCGGACGGTCAGAACCTTTTTGGCATCCGACGTCTTGACCGTGGCCAGGGCGTTGCCGGCGTAGATCGGGCGCACGAAGGTATCGGCACCTTCGACGGCGGAGATGTCGGAAATCTGCTGCACGTCGAGCAGAGCCGCGACGCGGGGCATGATGTTCTTACCGCCGGTGGTCGCCGGGGCGACGATGTGCTCGTACCCTTCGGCCAGCTTGGCGATCAGGGGGGCGACTTCTTCGGCGATGCCGTTGCCGTAGGCAGCGTCGTCCGCGACCAGAACCTTGGATACGCCATCGACCTTGGCGGCGGCTTCAGCCACGGCGCCACAGCCGGAACCGGCGACCAGGATGGTGACGTCACCCAGCTGCTTGGCGGCGGTGACGGCGTTGAGCGTGGCCGCTTTCAGGGCGGCGTTGTCGTGTTCCGCAAAAACCAGGACAGCCATGATCAGATCACCTTCGCTTCGTTTTTCAGTTTTTCGACCAGTTCGGCCGCGCTTTCGACCTTCACACCGGCCTGGCGGGCGGGCGGCTCGGAAACCTTCAGCACTTCGACGCGGGGCGTCAGATCGACACCCAGTTCGTCAGCCGTCAGCTTGGCGATTTCCTTTTTCTTGGCCTTCATGATATTCGGCAGGGAGGCATAGCGCGGCTCGTTCAGGCGCAGGTCGGTGGTGACCACCGCCGGCAGCGTGACGTCCAACGTTTCCAGGCCGCCGTCGATTTCACGGGTGATCTTGGCCTTGCCGCCGTCCAATTCGATCTTGGAGGCGAAGGTGCCCTGGGACCAGCCCATGAGCGCGGCCAGCATCTGGCCCACCTGGTTGTTGTCGTCGTCGATGGCCTGTTTGCCCAGGATCACCATGTCCGGGTTTTCCCGGGCGATGATTTCCTTGAACACCTTGGCGATGGCCAGCGGCTCGACACGACCGTCGGCGACCACATGAATGCCGCGGTCGGCGCCCATGGCCAGCGCGGTACGGATGGTTTCCTGCGCTTGGTCCGGGCCGATGGAGATGGCGATCAGTTCGTCCGCCGTGCCGGCTTCGCGCATGCGAACGCCTTCTTCAACGGCGATTTCGTCGAACGGGTTCATGGACATTTTGACGTTTTGGGTTTCGACACCCGTTTGGTCCGATTTGACCCGGACCTTCACATAGGCGTCGATTACGCGCTTGACGCCGACCAGGATCTTCATGGCTTTACCTTCTTATTCGGCCTTGGAGGGGGACCGGCATCGGTCCCTGGCCTTGATTGTGCAATGCGAGATTTAGAGTTGCAGGATTTAAAGGACCTCTGCATCTCCGTCAAGTTGGCGCAAACGGGGCGGAAACCCTGGGACCGGCGGAATTCCTACAATTTTAGATAAATTTTCGCAGAATGTAGTTTAAATAAAAAATATTGATATTTTTTGTACCGAATAAGAAGATTCGGCAAAAGAAACATCCAAGATTCGGGGACTGGACTGAGGCAAGTCGGGAGAAGAGCGACAGTCAAATGGCCCAGAATTATTCAGAATTACCTTATGGCGCGTGCCGTCCGATGACGCCGCGCTACGGAGGCGCCGGGAAACCCGGCTTGCGCAGTCTTCTGCTGTTGCCGCTGCGACCCGTGCTTTGGGCGTTGCGCGAGGCGAAGCGCCGCCGCAATCGGGAAAAGTCCAAGCTGCACCGCGAGATTCTTCAGCTTCGCAACGAAGTCGCGGGTCTGCGCCGCATCAACCTTGAACTGTTGAAGGGCAAGGAGCGGGCGGAGATCAACGATCAGCGGAAGACCGAGTTCCTGGCCCGCGTCACCCATGAATTGCGGACGCCGTTGAACGCCGTCGTCGGGTTCGCCGATCTCGTGCGGCAAGAGCCTTATGGCGAACTGGGTAGCCCCCGCTACGGCGAATACTTGACCGATATCCGCGCCACCAGCTCGCACATGCTCAATATCGTCAACGACCTGTTGGACGTCGCCAAGATCGAGGCGGGCCGCGTCGAGATGCGCGAGTCCTGGGCGGCTGTGCCGGTCATCTTGGACGATTGCCGCCGCCTGATGGAAGGCGAAGCAGACAAAGCCGGGATCAAGCTGCGGATCGAAGCGCCGGACGACTTGCCGGTGCTGCATTGCGATCCGGGCCGGGTTCGGCAGATCGTCGTCAATCTATTGTCCAACGCCGTCAAGTTCACGCCGAACAAGGGCACCATCACCGTGGCCGCGCGTGCCGACCGTGTCGGCGGGATCGTTATCCGCGTCAGCGATACGGGCATCGGCATCCCAAAGGATGCCTTGGACGATGTGTTCGAGCCTTACATGCAAGTTCAGCCCAATCACTTGGTGCGGGGGCAGCAAGGATCGGGCCTGGGCCTGTCTTTGGTTCGTATCCTGGCCGATATGCACCAGGCGACGCTGGGCATTGAAAGCGTCGAGAATCGGGGGACGACCGTCACCGTCCGGTTCCCGCCCACGCGGGTCGGCGTGATTTCCTGATCATAGAAGCGAGCGCGGCTGTCGATTGCTACGCCCATGGGGCAGGTATAAGGTGCGGTCGCATCGACCCTATTCGACGAGACTCCTTCATGCCGCGCTCCTTCGCCGTTTTCTCTTGGCTTCACGCGCCTGTCTTGGCGCTTATTTTGATATGGGCAGCGGCCACGCCCGCCGCTGCGGGAGCGCCCCGGGTGCTGACCTGGGACGATTTGATCCCGGCTGGCCCGCCGATTGAGGCCCCCTATAAAAACCTGGATGTAGATCAACAGGTCGAAATGGAATTGCTGGCCTCGATCCGGTCGCAGATGGCGACGGGCGTGATCGATAAATCTCACCCGCTATATGAGGATGCCCGCGAGATCGAAACCAAGCTGCGCGCGGAAGGGATCGACGTCGACTTGATGGTCGGCAAGGTTCAGAAGATGCAGATCGAGATCGCCAAGCGGAACATGGAGTTGTCCCAGGATCTGGACGGTCAGACAATCAAGCTGCCCGGCTATGTCCTGCCGTTGGAATTCGACGGCACGTCTGTTCAGGAATTCCTGCTGGTGCCCTATGTCGGGGCCTGTATCCACGTGCCGGCACCACCCATCAACCAGACGGTGGTGGTCCGCCTGGCCCAGTCGTTCCATACCAAGGAATTGTACGAACCGGTCTGGGTCACCGGACGGATGACGGTCAAACGATCCAAGCGGTCTTTGACCCTGGTCGATGGCACCGGCGAGGTCGATGCCGGGTACTTCATCGAAGGCACTTTGGTCGAACCCTATACCGAGGAAAAGAAGTAGCGGGCTTTGCGCGGCGTCATGAGAAATCATTGCCGAGACAAAAATGTTATTTTATAACATTACGCATCTTGATTCTCCGTTCGCGAAAGGAACCTCCATGCGCGCCCTGCCGTCTTCACTTGCCGCCGCCCTTGCCCTTGCCGTTTCGACCTCGTCGCCTGCGGCGGCGACCGAACGCGAACTCGGCCCGCACGTCCATGGCGTTGGCCAGTTGAACCTGGCGGTCGAGGACAAGACCGTTGAAATGGAATTACATGCGCCCGGCATGGACATCGCGGGGTTCGAGCATGCGCCGCATGATGAAGACGACCGTCGGGCGATTGCCGCCGCCGTCGACAAGCTGAAAGACGCCAAAGGCTTGTTCGCGTTCCCTGCCGCTGCGAAGTGCGCCCTTGAAGAAGTCGAGGTCCATTCCCCCCTGGCGGGCGAGAAAGAAGCCCACGGCCATCATGAGCATGAGAAAGAACATGCCCATGAGAAGGAGCACGCGCACGAGAAAGAACACGCCCATGAGAAAGAACAAGAGCACGGCAAAGAGCATCACCATGAACAGGGTGAGCATTCCGAGTTCGAGGCCCATTATCATTTCATTTGCGCCGACCCGGGCGCACTGACGCATATCGACGTGGGCGGGTATTTCAAAACCTTTCCGGCGGCCCGCGAGCTTGAGGCGAAAACCATTACCGCCAAGGGCCAAGGCGCTGCGGAGTTGACAGCGGGCAATGCGCGCCTGACCTTCTAAGAATGCAGATAGACTTTTCCGTTCCGGCCCGATCATGAGCGACGACGCGATCCGTCTTTCCGGCGTGCGTTTCCGTTGGCGGACGGATGGGCCGCTGGTCCTGGATATCCCCGAGTTCATGGCGCGTCCCGGCGAACGCCTGTTCGTGACCGGCCCCAGCGGCGGCGGCAAGACCACGCTGTTGAATCTGCTGGCGGGGATCATCCTGCCGCAGGCCGGTTCGGTCGAGGTCGCGGGGGCGGACCTGACGCGCCTGTCGGGGGCGAAACGGGATTCCTTCCGCGCCGATCACATCGGGTTCATCTTCCAGATGTTCAACCTGCTGCCGTTCCTGTCCCTGACGGAAAACGTCTTGCTGCCTTGTCGATTTTCATCGGTGCGCCGGGCCAAGGCCGATGCCGCGCCGGGCGGGGCTGAAGCCGAGGCGCGACGTCTGCTCGCCCACATGGGGTTGGCCGACGAGGCGGCGCGGGGGCGTTCGGTGACGGAATTGAGCACGGGGCAGCAGCAGCGCGTCGCGGCGGCCCGGGCCCTGATCGGAGCACCGCCGGTGATCATCGCCGACGAGCCGACCTCGGCCTTGGATGCCGATGCCCAGACGGCGTTCCTGAAGCTGTTGTTCGATGAGGCCGCGCACGGCGAGGCCACGGTAATGTTCGTCAGCCATGACCGACGGTTGGAAGACGGCTTCGACCGGGTCGTGCCCCTGGCCGAATTGAACCGCGCCGCCGGGGCGGGGGAGCAGGCGGCATGAACGCCTGGCCGATTCCCCGTCTGGCGGTGAAAAGCCTGCTCAACCGGCGAGCCACGGCGGGCCTGACCCTGGTCGCCTTGGCCGTCAGCGTGATGCTGGTGCTGGGTGTGGAAAAGGTCAGGACCGAGGCCAAGGCCAGTTTCGCGGCCACGATCTCGGGCACGGATTTGGTGGTCGGCGCGCGCAGCGGTGCGATCCAGTTACTGCTCTATTCCGTGTTTCGGATCGGCAACGCGACCAACAACATTTCCTGGCAGACGTATCAGGAAATCGCAGCCCGAAAGGACGTCGCCTGGACCGTGCCGCTCTCATTGGGGGATTCCCATCGCGGGTTCCGGGTGCTCGGCACCAATCAGGACTATTTCAAACATTATCGCTATGGCCGGAAGAAGCCATTGGTCTTCGCTGAAGGCAAACCGTTCGACGATTTGTTCGACGCGGTCCTGGGGGCCGATGTGGCGCGGGCGCTGGGCTATAAGCTGGGCGATCCGTTGATCGTCGCCCATGGCCTGGGCCGCGAGGGTTTTTCCAAGCACAAGGACAAACCGTTCCGCGTCGCGGGCATCCTGGCCAAAACAGGCACACCCGTCGACCGCACGGTCCATGTCAGTCTGGAAGCGATCGAGGCGATCCACGTCGATTGGCGCAGCGGTGCGCCGGTCCCCGGCATGCGGGTGACGGCGGATCAGGTTCGGCGGATGAACCTGACGCCGCGCGCGATCACGGCCTTTCTTGTCGGTGCGAAATCGCGCTTCGCCGGATTTACCCTGCAACGTGCGATCAACGAATACCGGGCCGAACCATTGTTGGCGGTGCTGCCTGGCGTCGCCTTGCAGGAACTCTGGGATTTGATGGGCACGGCGGAATCGGCCCTGGCGGCGATCTCTGTCGCGGTCGTGGCGGCGGGGCTGTTGGGTATGATGATCATGTTGCTGGCCAGCCTGAACGAACGGCGGCGCGAGATGGCGATCCTGCGCTCCGTCGGCGCGCGTCCGGCGCATCTGTTCGCCCTTTTGGTATCCGAGGCCACGGTGTTGGCGACCCTGGCGGCGGCGTTGGGGTTGGGGCTGTACTATGCGGCTTTGGCGCTGGCGCGGCCCATATTGGATGACCGGTTCGGGCTATTCCTGGAATTTTCCGCGCCGACGGTTCACGATCTGACGATCCTGGGGGCGGTGGTGCTGGCCGGGATCGTGGTCGGCAGCATTCCGGCGCTTCTGGCCTATCGGCAATCCTTGGCGGACGGGATGACGGTCCGCCTGTAATGGGGGCGGGTGTGGACGACCGCACAATCGAAATCAAAGGCGTGACCGTGCCGCGCCTGATCTACGGCACCGCGTGGAAGGAAGATGCCACCGAAGGCCTGGTCGCCCAGGCCTTGGAAAACGGATTTCGCGGCATCGATACGGCCAATCAACGCAAACATTACTTCGAAGCCGGTGTCGGGGCGGCCTTGGCCGCGGCGCAGAAGGCGGGGAAGGTGCGACGCGGTGATGTGTTCCTGCAAACCAAGTTCACCTTCCTGCGCGGCCAGGATCACCGGCTGCCTTATGACAAGGACGGCCCGGCGGCAACCCAGGTCGCGCAGTCTTTCGCCAGGTCCTTGGAGCATCTGCAAACGGACTATGTCGACAGCTACGTCCTGCACGGCCCTTCGACCGGTAATCGCCTGCAGGCCGTCGACTGGCAGGTCTGGCGGGCGATGGAGGCGATCCATGCACAGGGCGGGGCACGCTTGTTGGGTGTCAGCAATTTCAATCTGGAGCAATTGAAGCTGTTGTGCGCACGGGCGCGGGTCAAACCCAGCTTCATCCAGAACCGCTGCTACGCATCCCGCGCCTGGGACCGGGATATCCGAGCGTTCTGTGCCGAGCAGGGCATCCGCTATCAAGGCTTCTCGTTGTTGACGGCCAACCGCAACCTTGTCGTCCATGACGGCTTCAAGGCGCTGGCGGCGCGGTACGGCAAGACACCATCACAAACCGTATTCCGCTTCGCCTTGGATGTCGGGATGGTCGCTCTGACCGGAACCAAGGACCCGGCGCATATGGCCGAGGATCAGGATATTTTTGATTTCAGCCTGACGCCCGAGGAAATCCGGGCCATCGAAAACGCCGCCGTGGCCAGCTGAATTTGTGGATTGCGGACAGAGGCTTCCGCTAGAAGTATCGGGACCAAGCCATTTACGGACTGTGCCGATGACCTCGACCGCCGCCGTTTCCCTGCAACAGGCCTTCGCCCGCCACCAGGCTGGCGATCTCGCGGCAGCCTGCGATCTGTACCGCCGGTTCCTGGCGGCCAATCCGGGCCATGGCGAGGCCTCGCACCTGTTCGGCGTCGCCTTGATGCAGGGCGGCGACTTGGCGGGGGCCAAGGCGATGCTGGAGCAAGCCGTCGCCATCGACGGCGGTAAGGCCCCCTGGTGGAACAACCTGAGCCTAGCCCGTTACCATTCCAACGATTTTCCAGGCGCCTTGGCGGCGGCGGACCGCGCCCTGTCCCTGACGTCCGGCAATCCGGATTTCCTGAACAATCGCGGGCTGGCCCTGCAGAAGTTGGACGACCTGCCAGGGGCGATCGCCAGTTTCGAAGCGGCCCTGGCCGTGCAGAATCAGGACCCGGAGCTTTGGCACAACTACGGGGCCGCGTTGCAGACGGCGGCGCGCCCGACGGACGCCGCCCATGCGTTCGAGCAGGCGATCCGGATTTCCGGAGGCTGGCCCGATTCCTATGTCAGCCTGGGCGCGATCTATTTCGAGTTGGACCGCCAGGAAGAAGCCTTCGATGCCTGCCGCAAGGCGGTTTCCCTGGATCCCTTCCATGAAGGGGCGCACGAATGCTTCAAGAACCTGATGTGGACGGCCGGTCATCAGGACCAGATGCACGACACGTTCCGTTGGGTTTGCCGCGAACTACCGGATCATCCGATGGCCCATCTGCAATACGGCCGGTCCCTGGTGGTCGATCATTGGTACGAACAGGCCGAGGCCGTGTTGCGCCGCGCCGTGGCGCTGGCGCCGAATAGCGCCCAGGCACATGGCTTTTTGGGCGCGGCCCTGTCGGCGCTGGGGAAACAGGACGAGGCCTTGTCTGAGTTGGACAAGGCCGTGGCGCTGGACCCGAGCGATCCGGAAGTTCAGGCATTCCGCGGCAAGACGCTGCTGCGGGCCGGACGCCATGCCGAGGCGATCGCCCCCCTCAAAGCCTCGCACGAAGGCAATCCGCGCCGGTCGACGACCCTGGGCCTGCTGACCATTGCCATGACCGAGGCGGAGGACCCGAATCTGGCCAAGGTGGTCGATTTCGATACTGCCGTGACCCAGCGCCTGATCGACGTGCCGCCGGGATATGACAGTCTGGATGACTTCAATGCCGCCCTACATGCGGAGCTTGAGGCCCGTCACAAGGAGTTGCCGCCGCCGATCAATCAGACGATGCAGGGTGGAACGCAAATTCCGGATAATCTGTTTAACGGGCCGACCGGCACGGTCGCCCTGGTCAAGGCCGAGATCGTTAAATCGATCAAACGGTATATCGAGACCCTGGAACACGACGCCAGCCATCCGTTCCTGCGCTATATCAACCCGGATTTCAGATTTACCGGCGCGTGGTCGACGATCCTGCGCGGGGCGGGGTATGACGCCAGCCACATCCATGACGAAGGCTGGTTGTCAGGCGTTTATTACGTAAAGGTTCCGGACCTGCCGGAAGAGGTCTGGGCCGCGGGCGAGGGGTGTATTCAGTTCGGCGCCCCGCCCGAGTTTTATGTGAGCGATCGTAATCGAACGCGCTTCACGATCCGGCCGGAGCCCGGGAAGCTGGTGCTGTTTCCATCCTACGTCTGGCACGGCGTGCTGCCGTTCACGCGCGAAGACACCCGCCACGCAATCGCGTTCGACGTGATTTGACAGCCTCGCCGTTTGGTCGGTCGGGCCGCGTCGAGGATCCAATTTTCGGAAAAAATTAGGGGCCTGCCTTAGGGATCGCGAAGGGGGGCTGGAGCGATCCAAAAAGCAGACCCCAAGGTGGGAAGTCAATTCCCGGTGGAAAACCGGGTAGGGAGATAAAACTGTGGTCTCAGTTCGAGAGTGGTCTGTAGGCTAGTCTCAGTCTGGACCCGTCGCCGTCAGGCGCCGGGGTAGTCAAATCGTGGGCTCTTAGTGAAAGAGCCGGCCGATGGCCCGGCGCATGTTCCGCATGTCGCGGCTCCAGGCCTGATGGCGCAGGGCGCTCATCTCTTCCTGGGTCGGCAGTGCGCCGGAGGGCAAGGGCGCAGATTGTCCGATATAGCGATTGTAAGCCATGTTAATTCTCCTTAAGCGTCAAAAAGGTTTTCACGTCCCCGTGGACTGCTTGGTGTGATCTTCCCTTTTTTTGGCTTAGTGCCTTTAGCGCCGGGGAAGCCTGTTGTTGGCTGGGTTCCCGTCGCCTGTTGAGAAGAAGGTACGTTTGCAGGCGCGAAATAACAAACGACCATTTCTCACTCTTGATTTTAGAAAATCTATACGATACACCTTGGCGTCATGAGACAGCTTCCGCCTCTGAACGCCCTGCGCGCCTTTGAATCCGCCGCCCGGAACCTCAGTATGTCCCGCGCCGCGGAAGAGCTTCATGTTACCCCTGCTGCGATCAGCCACCAGGTGAAGGGGCTTGAAGAATATCTAGGCGTTCAGCTTTTTCACCGGCAGCAACGGGGTTTGGCCCTGACCGAAGCAGGTGCTGCGTACCTTCCGGGGCTGCGTGAAGGGTTCGAAAAACTGGTGTCGGCGACCCAGGCCTTGTTCGAGGCCGAAATCAAGGGGCCCTTGACCCTGTCGATCACGCCGACCTTCGCCGCGAAGTGGCTGGTCCACCGTTTGGAAAAATTCACCATTCTGCACCCGGACATTCAGGTCATGTTGATCGCGACCGCGCTGAAGGTGCGGTTCGACCTGGGCGAGGCAGATGTCGCCGTTCGCTACGGCCCCGGCGAATATCCGGGCTGTCGCGTCGACAAGATGTTCGAAGAAGAAGTTTATGCCGTCTGCGCGCCGGAGCTGATGAAGGGCAAGAATCCGATCCGCGAGCCCAAGGATCTTTTAAATCACACCCTGCTGCACCCGGTGCAGCACGAGATCGATGACAGCTTCCCGACCTGGGCGATGTGGCTGCGCGGCCATGGCGTGCGCACCCAGGGCCCGATCCCGGGGCCGAATATTTCGCCCCACTGGATGCTGGTCGAAGCGGCGGTTAACGGTCAGGGCGTGGCGCTGGTCAAAGCCTCGGTCGCCGAGCGCGATCTGGAAAGCGGGCGTTTGGTCCGCCCCTTCGCCGAAGCCTTCCCGGTGGCCCATGCCTATTGGCTGATTTCGCCGGAAGAAGCGGCCGAACGGCCCAAGGTTAAGGCATTCCGCGATTGGATCATGGCCGAAGCACGGGAGCATGCCGAACACCATGCCGAGCTGGAAGCCAAACAGCAGCTCGAATGGGCGGCGGCGCGGGTGCGGCTGACGGAATCCAAGGCGGCCAAACAAACCGAAGACGCTTGACTGTCCCGCTGCCTGGACCGACGAACGAACAAAAGAAAGAATGCGAAGAGGGGCTTAAGACGGATGAACGGATCAGCATGAAAATTACCATTCTCGACGACTATTTCGATGTCGTGCGCACCTTGCCGAGCTTTCAGAAGGTCGCGCATCACGACATTACCATCTGGAACGACCACCTGCAGGATACCGACGGACTGGCCGAGCGCCTGAAGGACACCGAGGCCCTGGTCCTGATCCGTGAGCGGACCAAAATCCGCACCCCGCTTTTGGAACGCCTGCCGAATTTGAAGCTGATCAGCCAGCGCAGCGTTTACCCCCATATTGATGTCGATACCTGCACCGCGCGGGGTGTCGTCGTGTGCTCGTGCCAGCATGAAGGCACGCCGTCTTACGCTACGTCCGAATTGACCTGGGCCCTGATCCTGGCCGCCATGCGACAGATTCCGCAGCAGATGGCGTCGCTCAAGGCCGGGACATGGCAGACCGGCATGGGTCATTCCCTGCGCCATAAAACCTTGGGCCTATACGGCTATGGCCGGATTTCCCGCGCCGTTGCCGCCGTCGGGCGGGCGTTCGGGATGCGGATTCTCGTCTGGGCGCGCGAAGCCTCGCGCGAAGCGGCGCGGGCCGAAGGCTGCGACGTGGCAGACAGCAAGGAAGCGTTTTTCGCTGAATCGGACGTCCTTACCCTGCATATGCGATTGAAGGACGGAACCAAGGGTATCGTCAGTCAGGCCGACCTGGAGCTGATGAAGCCGACGGCGTTGCTGGTCAATACCTCACGCTCGGGTCTGATCCAGGCCGGGGCCCTGGCGGCGGCGCTGAAGAACGGACGCCCGGGCATGGCGGCGGTCGATGTTTACGACCACGAGCCGGTGACCAAAGGCTCCGAGCCCTTGGTCGATATGCCTAACGTCATCTGTACGCCGCATATCGGCTATGTCACGGACGAGGAATGGGAACTGCACTTCTCCGACATCTTCGACCAGATCGTCGCCTTTGAAAAAGGTGCGCCGATCCACGTCGTCAATCCGGACGTCTTGCAGGGATAACCACGACCATGTCTGAGCCTCTTTTGTTCAAGCTTCCGGCCCCCCATTACCGGGAGGAGCTGCGAAGCACCTTCGACATCATTGATTTCAACCAGGCGGACGGAACGCCCGACGACGCGATCCGTCAGAAGGCCCGGGTGCTGATCACCTCTGGTTCCGTCGGCGCCACGCCTGAAGAAATCGCGGCCCTACCGTCCTTGGGTCTGATCTGCTGCCTTGGCACGGGCTATGACCGGGTCGACCTGAAGGCCGCGATGGCGCGTGGCATCAAAGTCACCCATTCGGCGGGCACCAATGCGGAAGCCGTAGCCGATCATGCCTTTGCATTGTTGATGGCGACTGTCCGGGATATTCCCCGGTTCGACGCCGATGCGCGGGCCGGAAAATGGCGCGCACCCAGCGATACCCGCCCGCCCCTGAATGGCGGGCGGATCGGGATCGTCGGCATGGGCGGCATCGGCAAGGGCATTGCCCGCCGGGCCGAAGGCTTCGGGATGAAGATTTCCTATACCGCCCGCAGCGCCAAATCGGACCTGCCCTGGACCTTCGTCGCCGATGTCAAAGAAATGGCGGCCGCGTCCGATTTCATGGTGATCGCCGTGCCGGGCGGGGATGCGACCCGCGGCATGATTGATGCCGAGGTGTTGAAGGCCCTGGGCCCGAAAGGGTTCCTGGTCAACATCGGTCGGTCCTCGGTCGTGCCCACGGATGATCTTGTCGCGGCCCTGAAGAACGGCGTGATCGCCGGGGCGGGGCTGGACGTTTACGATAACGAGCCGAACATTCCCGACTCCCTGACAGCGTTGCGCAACGTCGTGCTGACGCCCCATACGGGTGGCTTGACCGATGGTGTGCAGGCGATCAGCGCCAAGCTGATGCGCCAAAACATCGAGGCCTTTTTCGCCGGACAGCCGCTCATCACGCCCATTCCCGAAATGGCCGGGTGATCCCGGCGTTGGAGTGACCATCATGAAGCATTTGGCGCATCGGGCCTGGGTGCCCGACGATTGTGAGGTTTTGGTTCAGCGGATCGCCGGAGAGACGGCGGCGGGCGGCTCCGATGCCGTGGCGGCGCGGATCGATGCCCTGGTCGACCGCAATCTGGAAATCCACGACCGGGAATGCTTCAACCTGAACCCGGCGACCAACGTCATGAACCCGCGCGCCGAAGCCGTCTTGTCGGCGGGGTTGGGCTCGCGCCCGTCGTTGGGATATCCGGGCGGCAAGTACGAGATGGGCCTGGAAGCGATCGAAGAGATCGAGGTTATCGCCGCCGAATTGGCCGCCGAGGTATTCCGCGCCCGGTATGCGGAAATTCGCGTTGCCTCGGGCGCGTTGTCGAACATGTATGCCTTCATGGCGACCTGCCGCCCCGGTGATGCCATCATCGCGCCGTCGTCGGAAATCGGCGGCCATGTGACCCATCACGCGGCGGGCTGCGCGGGTCTGTACGGCCTGACGACCCATGCCGCCCCGGTCGATGCCACGGGCTATACGGTCGATCTGGACGCCCTACGCAAGCTGGCGCACGAGGTTCGGCCCAAGCTGATCACCATCGGCGGTAGCCTCAACCTGTTCCCCCATCCGGTGGCCGAGGTTCGGGCCATCGCCGATGCGGTCGGGGCCAAGGTTCTATTCGATGCCGCGCATCTGTGCGGCATGGTCGCAGGCGCGGCCTGGTCCGATCCGTTGGCCCAGGGGGCGCATCTAATGACCATGAGCACCTATAAAAGCCTGGGCGGCCCGGCGGGTGGGTTGATCGTGACCAACGAGGCCGAGATCGCGCAGAAGCTGGACGCCATCGCCTTTCCCGGGATGACGGCGAATTTTGACGCCGCCAAATCGGCCTCGCTTGCGCTCAGCCTGTTGGATTGGCGCGAATACGGCCATGCCTATGCCGCGGAAATGGTCGCGGTGTCGCGCGCCCTGGCCGAGGCACTGGATGCCGAGGGCGTCGCCCTGTTCGCCAAGGATCAGGGCTTTACCGCCTCGCATCAGTTCGCGGTCCTGGCGGAACCCTGGGGCGGGGGGCAAACGGCGGCCAAAAAGCTGCGCCGCGCCGGGTTCCTGGCCTGCGGCATCGGCTTGCCGACGGCCCCGGTCGAGGGTGATTTGAACGGCCTGCGCATCGGTACGCCGGAACTGGTCCGCCGTGGCATGACCGTGGCCGACATGCCACGCTTAGGCGCGCTGATCGCGCGGGGTCTGCAGGCCAACGACCCGGAAAGTCTGTCCGCCGAGGTTCGCGAATGGCGCGAAAGCTTCAGTGGGCTCCATTACGTTCGGGCTTAAAAGGCGGTCTTAAAACGGCCAGAACAGCAGGATCGCCGGAACCGCGACGATCAGCACGACCGCCTGCAACGGCAGGCCCAACCGCCAGTAATCACCGAAGGCATAGCCGCCGGGGCCCATGACCAGGGCATTGTTCTGGTGCCCGATCGGCGTGACGAAGGCGCAACTGGCGGCGACGGCGACGCCCATCAGCATCGGGTCCGGATTGACGCCCAGGCGCTCCGACAGGGTCAGCGCGACCGGCCCCATGATGACCGCCGTGGCGGCGTTGTTGAGCACCGCCGACAGTCCCATGGTCACGATCATCAGCAAGGTCAGGATGGCCAACGGATTGAGGGGCAGGGGGCTGTCCAGGATGCCCTGGGCAATCAGGCCCGTGGTCCCGGTCGAGGTAAAGGCGTCGCCGACTGGGATCAGCGCGCCGATCAGAACCACGACCGGCCAGTCGATCCCGTCGTAGATTTCCCGCACCGGCAAAAGGCCCAGCACGACCATGGCCACGGCGGCGGCGCCCAGGGCGATGGTGATCGGCAACAGGTTGAAGGTTGCCAGCAGCACGCCGACGGCAAACACGGCGATCGATAGGCGGGCTTGGCGGTTGCCTGCTTCGCCGAACTGCACCCGTTCCTGCAGTGTCAGGCAGCCCATGCGGGCCATCAGGTCAGGCATCTGGTCCCGCTGGCCATAGAACAGCACAAGGTCACCGGCGCGAAATCGGAATTGCCCCAGGCGACCGCGAAAGGCCCGGCCCTGCCGGGACACGGCCAGGATATCCGTGCCGTAGCGGGCACGTAGGCGCAGGGACAGCAACTCCCGCCCGATCATGCGTGAACCGGGGCGGATGACCGCTTCGACCAGGTCCATGTCCTCGTCGATCATGTGCTCCGATTTGGCCCCCTTCATGGTCCCGACCTTCAGGTCCATGGCCGTGGTCAGGCGGTCGAGGCCCTCCGAGGTCGATTCCAGTAACAAGCGGTCCCCGGTTTTCAACCCTTCGCCCATGGGCAGGCGCGCCATGCGCCGCCCCCGGCGGATGATGCTGACGACCAGAACGTCGCAGTCCGTCGCCAGCATGCGCAACTCGCCCCGGGTCATGCCGACGGCGTCGGTGCCTTTGACGACGGTCGCTTCGGTGACGAACTTGTCGATGTCCATATGGCCGCCGGTCGCGTCCTGAACCTGGCGGCGGCGCGGGATCAGATAGCGGGCGGAAAATGCCAGGAAGGCCACGCCGACGGCGGAGACCAGCAACCCGACCGGGGTGAAGTCGAACATCCCGAAGGGTTCTTGCGTCGCTTGTTCGCGGACCGCCGCGATGATGATGTTGGGTGGCGTGCCCAACAGGGTGATCAAGCCGCCCAGGATCGTCGCGAAGCTGAGCGGCATCAGGACGGCGCCGGCGTGATAGCGGGTCTTGGCCGTCGTCTGGATCGCCGCCGGCATCAACAGGCCCAGGGCCGCGACATTGTTCATGACCGAGGACATCAATGCGCCGAGGCCGGCCAGCACGGCGATGTGACGGGCCATGTTCTTGGCCGACCGTTCGATCACGCGGGCGAGGATTTCAGATGCGCCGGTCCGGGCCAGTGTATGGCTGAGGACCAGGATCGCCGCGACGGTCACCGTCGCCGGGTGGCCGAATCCGGCGAAGGCCTCCCGCGCCGGGACTAGCCCCAGCACGACGGCGGCCAACAGGGTGGCGAAGGCGACCACGTCGTAGCGCCAACGGTCCCAGACGAATAGTCCGAGCGTCACCACGATCAGTCCGACGATCAAGATTTGGTCCAGGGTCACAGGTGGAGGTCCGCTTTTTGCCGCGCTGTCATGGGGGGAGTGTGCGGGGCTATGACCCAAAAGAAAAGGGGCTGACGGGATGAAAGAAAGGGCGGCCCAAGGGCCGCCCTTTTAGTTGCCTATCTACTATCAAGTAGGGAGATGGCGTCATTTCGCTCCGAGCCGGACAAGGGGCTAGCCGGTGGAGATGCCTCCAAGGAGCACCGCAGACGACCGGGCGGTTAAAGCGTTGCGGCCCCTTCGCAGCGATTGCCGGGGCGGGAATAGCGGAACATCCGACCGACGATGTCGCGCAGGGCTTCGGCGCGCAGGCGACGGCCCAGCCGGATTCCGGCTTCGATTTCGGTCAGTGGAACGGCGTTTCGAAGTTCGAGAGGTGTCATGGACATGGCGTTACTCCTTGATCATGTCCGATTAATCCTGTTCGGCACTCAATGAATGCCTAATGTTGGACAAACCTTAACCATGAGAGTTTTGATTGATAATCACCCTATATGGATTATGATTTATGAAATAAATTCAATAAACGCATGTGTGGAGGATTCATGGATCGGGACAGTGAAATGGCGGTGTTCGTCCGCGCGGTCGAAGGCGGTGGGTTTTCCGCCGCCGCGCGGGATCTGGGCATTACGCCGTCCGCCGTCAGCAAACTGATCGGCCGGTTGGAGGATCGATTGGGCGCACGCTTGCTGAACCGCACCACCCGATCCATCAGCCTGACGGAAGAGGGCCGCACCTATTTCGATCGGGCGGTGACGATCCTGGAAGAAATCGAGGCTGCGGAACTGGCGGTGCGTGAACTGCATGCTGAGCCGCGCGGCGTGCTTAAGGTCAATTCCTCGACCGCGTTCGGGCGGTTCGCCGTCATCCCGCATCTGCATGAATTTATCGAGGCCTATCCCGAACTTCAGGTCCAGTTCACCTTGTCCGACAGCATGGTCGATCTGGTCGGCGAGGGCGTCGATGTGGGCTTGCGGATCGGTACGTTGACCGATTCCTCCCTGATCGCCCGCCGTCTGACGCCGGTCAAACGCGTGGTGGCCGGTGCCCCCGCCTATTTCGAGCGCCATGGCGTACCGATGACGCCGGACGATCTGGCCGATCACAACTGTCTGCGCGTCAGTTTCGAGACAACGATCAATCGTTGGGAGTTCAAGGGGGCCGATGGCCCGCGCATTCTCGACGTTAAGGGCTCGCTGGTCGTCAACGATGCGTCATTGCTGTACGACGCGGCGCTGGCCGGGGTCGGCTTGATCCGTGCGGCGCAGTTCCTGACCTGGGAAGCATTGCGCGATGGGCGGCTTATCCCCGTGCTGCAGGAATACGAGACGGAGGAAGGGCGCAGCGTATTCGCGGTCTACCCGCCCGGGCGGCATCAGGCCCCGAAGGTGCGGGCGTTCATCGATTGGCTGGTGGAACGGTTCGTCAAGAACCCGCCGTGGCAGGATATGGCGGGCTAGGCGTCAGCTGTAGACATCAAAAATCTGATCGTCGACTTGCGCGTTGAACGAAAAGGAACGGCGTTCGCCGGGGCCGGTGAACGGGTTCACTGAATGGTTCAGGTAATGGGGGAACAGGAACATGTGCCCCTGTTGCGGCTCCAGGGCGATGTGCCCTTGGCTGCCGAACTGTTGTACCCCGTGGGTGAAATTGATGAAGCCGGACGACCGCATGTGCTTGCGCGATCCTTCTTCCGATCCGATCTGCGGGGGAACCATCAAGTAACCAGCCCCGGAGACATGCCCGCGGTGGTTATGCGGCGGGTTAAAATCCCCGGCGAAGGACCGAACGATCCAACAGTTCAACAGCTTGAACGAGGTGATTTGTTTGCCGGTCGCGCCCTGAACGTAGGTCGCGGTGACGTTCATCAGAAACTGCGCCACGTCGCCTTGCAGGACTTCGGGCGGGACCATGAACTCTTGCGCCACTTCACCGGCAAGGTGATTCCCTAGGTCCAGTTCCTTAAAGCGCTGCGGATTGGCCGCGACGCCATCTGCGAACGCGTTCAGTTTGTCGACGACGCCCTTTGGGATCGTGAAGTCGCCAATGAACGGGCCGAAAGGCTTGAACAGTTCGTAGCTGATTTCGTTGGTTCCGGACATGGCGGTTTTTCTACCGACCGCGGCCCGAGCGGTCCACTATTTTCACCCGGGCCACAGGGAAATGGCGGAAATCAAGGCAATATATCGGGTTGATATATCACAAAACTGCATGTACTTTTCACTCGAATTTCGGGGTGCAGGTTACCCCTGGTCGAAAGTGCTCAAGGCTCAACGAAAATCATGGACGCAAAGACGCTCTGCCTGGGCGTGCTCATGACGGGTGCGGCCTCGGGCTATGAAATCCGCAAGATGTTCGACGAAGGGCCGTTCGCCCATTTTCAGGATGTCGGCTATGGCTCGATCTATCCCGCCCTGGCTAAGTTGCTGGACGAGGGGGCGGTCGAAATCGTCGGTTCGTCCGGCGAGGGCAACCGGGAACGCAAGGTTTATCAGGTTACCGAGGCCGGCCGCGGGGCATTTCGCGAAACGCTGTCCAAACCGCCGGCGCGGGACAAAATCCGATCCGACACGGCGTTTCTGTTGTTCTTCGCCGAGTTCCTGGACCCCGACCATCTTCGGGACGTTTACGACGACTATTTGAACTATTACCGCGAGCGGGCTGACGTATTGGAAGGCCTGGACGCGGAAGGCATTTCCGACGGGCGCCTGTTCGTCCGCGGCTTGGGCCTGTCGTTCTATCGGGCCTTGGCTGACTACATGACTGAAAATCGTGACCGCATGCTGCGTGGCTCCGCCGAGGCAGCGGACTGAATTCCGGGAAAAGACATTCCATGAAACGCTTTCTGAAGCCCTCTTACATTGCCGCCGCCGTGCTGTCGCTGGGCGCGCTGATCTGGATTTTTTCCGGCGACCTGGATCAGGCGAAACGCCACTACGGCATGGGCGACGGCACGCCGCTGCCTGCCGCAGTCGCATCGACGGGCGACGAGCAGGGCCAGGCGAAGAAATCCGAAGAACTGCCCATGGTGCGGGTGCGTCACATGCTGGCCACGGAGCGGGTGCGGGAATTCAGCGTGACCGGTCGGACGGACGTCATCTACGACGCCGAGGTCTCGGCCGAGACCTCCGGACGCATTACGGAAATTTCGGCTGAAAAGGGCGCCTGGCTGAACAAGGGGGATGTGATCCTCAAACTCGCCATGGACGACCGTCAGGCCAAGCTGCGCGAGGCCGAAGCCCGCGTGGTCTATGAGCGGATCGGCTACGACGCCGCCAAGAAACTTAGCAAGAAGGGCTTCCAGTCCGAGGTCAAACTCGCCCAGGAGGAATCCGAACTTGAGGAAGCCAAGGCGACCCTGGCCGCGATCAAGCTGGACATCGAGCGGACGACCGTCCGCGCCCCCATTTCGGGCTATCTGGAAACCCTGCCGGTAACCACGGGCGATTACCTGAAGTCCGGCGACAAGATCGTGGTCATGATCAACCCCGATCCGATCCGCGTCGTCGCCCAGGTGTCCGAACGTGACGTGACGCATCTGAAGGTCGGTGACATTGCGGTCGCCCGCACGGTCGAAGGTCAGGTCTTCACCGGAACCATTCAGTACATCGCCCAGCGCGCCGACGAGCAGACCCGAACCTTCCGTGTCGATGCGATTCTGGCCAATCCCCAGCACCTGCTGCGCGACGGCCAGACCATGGAGGTTCTGTTGCAGGCCGGGCGCGAGAAAGCGCACAAGGTTTCCGCCGCTGTCCTGACCCTGAACGACGACGGCGAGATCGGCGTCAAATACGTGGGCGCCGACAACAAGGTGAAGTTTCAAAAGGTGCGGATCATCGCCCATACGCCGGATGGTATCTGGCTGGGTGGGCTGCCCGAAGACGTGACCCTGATTACGGTCGGACAGGAATTCGTGTCCGAAGGTCAGGCGGTCAATCCGGTCGATGGTGCGTCCCTGACGGCCAAGAAGGATAGCGCCGGATCATGAACGCTCTGATCGATGCGGCCCTGAGCCATTCCCGCACGGTAATCCTGACCCTGGTCCTGATCCTGGTCGCGGGCACGGTCGCCTATGTGGAAATCCCCAAGGAAGCCGACCCGGACATCAACATCCCGATCATCTATGTCTCGATGACCCACGAGGGCATTTCGCCGGAGGACTCGGAACGCCTGTTGATCCGCCCGATGGAAAAAGAAATGCGCGGGATCGAAGGCGTCAAGAAAATGACAGCCAAGGGCTATGAAGGCGGGGCCAACGTGACCTTGGAATTCGAAGCCGGGTTCGACGCCGACAAAGCTCTGACGGACGTGCGCGAAAAGGTCGATCTGGCGAAGCCGGAATTGCCCGAGGACACGGACGAGCCCGCCGTGCACGAGGTCAATTTCTCCCTGTTTCCGGTGGTCGCGGTGACCTTGTCCGGCAACGTGCCGGAGCGTCTGTTGCTGAAGCTTGGACGCGACCTGCGCGACAAGATTGAAGCCCAGTCGTCGGTTCTATCGGTCAACATTGCGGGCGACCGCGAAGAGCTTTTGGAGATCTTGATCGATCCGATCAAGCTGGAAAGCTACAACCTGTCGCCGGTCGATACCGTGCAGTTGGTCGAAGCGTCGAACAAGCTGGTCGCGGCGGGCGCGCAGGATACGGGGCAGGGACGGTTCTCGCTCAAGGTGCCTGGGCTGTTCGAATCCCTGTCCGATATCGTGACCATGCCGGTCGCCTTCAACGGCGACGCGGTCGTGACCTTTGGCGACATCGGCGAGGTCCGTCGCGGGTTCAAGGACCCGGAAGGTTTCGCCCGCATCCATGGCGAGCGCGCGATCGTGCTCGAGGTCGTCAAGCGTACCGGCGAAAACATCATCGACACCATCGAGGGCGTGCGGAAGATCGTCGCCCACGAGCGCGAGGCCTGGTCCGACGAAGTGCGCCGCGCCGTCAGCGTCGATTTCATTCAGGATAAATCGACCCAGATCCGCAACATGCTGTTGGACCTGCAGAACAACGTGACCAGCGCGATCCTGCTGGTCATGATCGTGGTGGTTGCGGCGCTTGGTTTGCGCTCGGCGGGTTTGGTCGGTCTGGCCATTCCCGGCTCGTTCCTGGCGGCGATCCTGGCCCTGTCGGCGATGGGCCTGACGGTCAATATCGTTGTGCTGTTCTCGTTGATCCTGGCGGTCGGGATGCTGGTCGACGGCGCCATCGTCATCACCGAATACGCCGACCGTAAAATGACTGAGGGGGCCTCGCCCAAGCTGGCATACGGCTTGGCGGCAAAGCGCATGGCTTGGCCGATCACAGCCTCGACCGCGACGACGTTGGCGGCGTTCCTGCCCCTGTTGTTCTGGCCCGGCGTGGTCGGCGAGTTCATGAAATTCCTGCCGCTGACCCTGTTGGTCACCCTGACCGCATCCTTGTTCATGGCGCTGATCTTCGTGCCGACCTTGGGGGCCGCGTTCGGCCGTCCGGGCGGAACGGGCGACGGCGAGACCGCACGCCGCCTTGCCGCCGCGTCCGAGGACGAGGACGACGAAGGCAGCAGCAGCCTGGAAGGTCTGAGTGGGATCACGGGGGCCTACCTGAAGGTCTTGCGGGGGGCGTTGAACCACCCCGCCAAGGTGTTGATCGGGTCGGTCCTGCTGCTGATCGGGGTGCAGGGCGGCTACGCGGTGTTCGGCCATGGGGTTGAGTTCTTCCCCGATGTCGAACCGGAATTGGCGCAGTTGCAGGTCCGGGCGCGGGGCAACCTGTCGACTTGGGAAAAGGACAAGCTGATGCGCGAGGTCGAAGACAAGATCCTCGACATGCGCGAGTTCAAAAGCATCTACACCCGCACCGGCACCAATCAGCAATCCCAGGAAGCCGAAGACATCATCGGCACCATTACCCTGGAGTTCGCCGATTGGACGACCCGCCGCACCGCCGACGAAATCCTGACCGATGTCGAGGCCCGCACCCATGGCTTGGCCGGTATTCACGTCGACCGTCGCAAGCAGGAAAAGGGCCCGCCGGTCGGCAAGCCGATCAACGTTGAATTGACATCGCGCTATCCGGAACTGCTGCCGGCCGCGACGCAACGCCTGCTTGAAGGGCTGGAGACGATCGGCGGCTTGATCAATATCGAAGACGGGCGCCAATTGCCCGGCATCGATTGGGAAATTCAGGTCGACCGCGCCCAGGCCGCCAAGTTCGGCGCCAACGTGCAATTGATCGGACGCATGGTTCAGGCCGTTTCGACCGGGATCAAGGTCGGGGAATACCGGCCCGACGATTCCGACGACGAGATCGATATTCGCGTTCGCTATCCGGCGGAATATCGAACCCTGGAACAACTGCACGCCATCAAGGTCAATACGGCCAAGGGGCCGGTGCCGATCCGTAACTTCGTGACCATCACACCGAAGCCGAAGATCGGTACCTTGTCGCGTTCCGACAGCAAGCGGGTGATCGCGGTCAAGGCCGACGTCGCGCCGGGCGTGCAGGCCACGCAAAAGGTCGCGGCGCTGAAGGCCTGGATCGCCCAGGCTGGGTTGGATCCGCATATCGGGATCGAGTTCAAGGGCGAGGATGAGGAACAAGCCAAGGCCGAGGCCTTCCTGTCCAAGGCATTCTCAACCGCCATGTTCATCATGGCGATCATCCTGGTGACCCAGTTCAACAGCTTCTATTCGGCGTTTCTGATCCTGTCCGCGGTCATCATGTCGACCATCGGTGTGTTCATCGGTCTGATGGTCACGGCGCAGCCGTTCGGGATCGTCATGTCGGGGATCGGTGTGATCGCCCTGGCCGGGATCGTGGTCAACAACAACATCGTGCTGATCGATACCTACGACCGACTGGCCAAAACTGCGACGGACATGAAGGAAGCGATCCTGCGGACCGGCGCGCAGCGTCTGCGCCCCGTGCTGTTGACCTCGGTCACGACGGTGCTCGGGTTGATGCCGATGGTGTTGGGCATGAACATCGATTTCGTGAACCATGCGGTCACTGTCGGCGCGCCCTCGACCCAATGGTGGCGGTCGCTGGCCACGGCGATCGTGTTCGGGTTGGCTTTCGCCACGGTGCTGACGCTGATCTTCACCCCGGCGGCGCTGATGGCGCGCGCGAACTTCAAGGCTTGGCGGGCGCGGCGACGCGCCGACAAAGCGGAAGACCCGGCCTTGCCGCGGGCGGCGGAATAAGCGTTCGGATTAGGCGTCGGGGCTGGCGGGTAGTTCCGGCTCCGAGCGCTTCTTGTGCCAAAGGTACGAGCGGATCGAGAGCGGAAAGCTGATCAGGTATGCGGTCAAAATGGCCGTCAACGCCAGCCACGGGTCGGACACGGCGAAGGCCGCAAGAACCGCGACGGCGATCATCAAGGGCATCATCCAGGCCCGCGCCATCTTCATGTTCTTGAACGAGAACGTCGGCAGGGTCGAAACGAATAGGCCGCCGCAGACGATCAAGACCACGGATACCAGATAGGGGTTCTGCAGGTAGGGGACGACGTTGTCCGGCACCTGAAACGACAGGATCAGCGGCAGCAGGACCAGACCCGCACCCGCGGGGGCGGGCACGCCGGTAAAGAAGCGACCAGCCCAAACAGGCTTTTTACCGTCGTCCAGCATGGTGTTGAAGCGGGCCAGACGCATGGCGCAGCACATGGCGAACATCACGACCAGGAACCAGCCGAAGCGACCGGCATCTTCCAGAGCCCAATGATAGAGAATCATTGCCGGGGCGACGCCGAAACAGATGAAGTCGGACAGGGAATCCAATTCCGCGCCGAACTTGCTGGAGCCCTTCAATAGGCGCGCGACCCGACCGTCCAAGGTGTCCAGGATCGCGGCGACCAGGATCGAAAAGGCCGCGGCTTCCCAGCGCGCTTCGATGGCGAAACGCATGCCGGTCATCCCGGCCGCCAATGCTCCCAGGGTCAGCATGTTGGGGATCATCTTGTTGATCGGCATGACGCGCAGGCCACGGCGGCGCTGGCGCTGCGTGGTCTCGGTCGTGGGCTCGTTCTCGGGGGTGACGTCGCTCATGGGTCCGCGATCCTTTGGTTAGCGGCGTTGCGCCTGGCGGGCTTCGGCGCCGATCTCGGCGATCACGGTTTCGCCGGCGATGGCGGTTTGCCCGACGGAAACCAGCGGCTCGCAATCTTCGGGAAGATAGACATCGACCCGCGATCCGAAACGGATCAAGCCGATCCGGTCCCCGGCGCTCAGTTTGTCGCCTTCGGTAAGGTCGCAGAGAATCCGCCGCGCCACCAAGCCCGCGATCTGGACCATGGCGATTTCGTTCTTCTTGGGCGAGCGGCTGCGCACACCGGCGATCTTCAGGCGTACGCTCTGGCGTTCGTTCTCGGTGCTGGCCTTGTCCAACGAGGCGTCCAGGAATGCGCCCGGCCGATAGGCCAGCTTGGTCACCGTGCCGGACACCGGGGTGCGGTTCACGTGGACGTTGAAGACGTTCATGAACACCGCGATGCGGGTGCGTTCTTCGTCGCCCATTTCCAATTCGGGCGGCGGCGGTGCGCGGTCGATCAACTGAACCACGCCGTCGGCGGGCGAGATGATCAGCTTGTCTCCCAGCGGGGTCATCCGGTCCGGATCGCGGAAGAAATAGGCGCACCAAGCCGTCAGGATAACGCCGATCCAGCCCAGGGGCTCGGCGATGAAAAACAATACGATGGTGACCGCCGCAAATAGCGCGATAAACGGCCAACCCGCCCGATGGATGGGGAACATGACCGCGTTCTGGATGGTGTTCAACGACATACGCCGCGCCTTCCTTTGTTCTTCCCTACGTTTGCCGCGCCGAAACGCCTTCGGGGCGGCTAGCGCGCTTACATAACATATTTTGTGGCCGATGCCCGGTTGAAATGGCTTCTTCAACGCTTGTCAGGAAATGGTTCAGCGGGGATAATCCGACCCAGAGAATAGGGAGCAGCCAACCGTGGCCGTCAGTTCTTCAGCCGAAAAGACCAAAGCCCTCGTTAACGCCGCCGGTGATTCCTCGGCTTCGCTGCCCTTGGGCGCGGTTGGCCTGGACGACGCGGGGCAACTTGTCCGCAAGAACCAGGATGGGTTGGTCGAATTTACGTTCCAATACATGGGCTATCAGTTCGCGGTGAAGGCGGAGGTTGCAACCGGCCACACGCGGATGCGAATTCACGCGGTTCTTGGCCATCTCCCCTATACCGCCGAAGCGCCGGAACTGCGCCACAACATGCGCGCGGTCGTGCTGGAGGCCGGACGTGCCCTGGGCGGGCGAATCCATATCAACGGCGAACAACGAATTCTGTTCCTCGACGAATTCAATTTCAACGAGACGCTGACGCCGACGTCGCTGCTCAGCAAGACCGTTGCCTTCCTACTGTCGGCCAAGCCGTATTTGGAATTGCTGTCGCTGATCGCAGGGGCGAGCAAGGCCGTTTACGCCATGCTGCCGGCGCCTTCTCCAGCGGAATAAGCCGCCCGGCCAATTTGGCCGATTACTTCGTTTCTTTGGGAACCTGGAAGACCTGACCCGGATAGATCAAATCCGGGTTGGAAATCTGCTGTTTATTGGCGCTGTAGATGATCGTGTATTGCACGCCTTCGCCATAAACGCGGCGGGCGATCCGCCACAACGAATTACCCGGTTGCACCACAACAACCTGACCGTCGGCCAGATTGGGCATGGTTTCATCCTGTCGGAACGGGATCGAAACCTCGGCCAAGACCTTTCCGGCGGAATCCAAGCGTTCCGCCTTCAGCGTATGAACGCCGGGCGCAACTTTGTCTTTCAGGGTCAGGGACCAATGGTTCTTGTCGTCGCCTTTGGATTGGCCCAGGGGCGCTTTGTCCAGATACAACTTCACGCTGTCGCCGGCGGGAACGCGACCGCTGACGATCACCCGCCCGGTCGGCGTGTAATCCACGGCGCTGATGTCGAAATCGATCTTTTGCGGGCCATCGCCTTGGATCAGGCGCGACGGGCCTTCGCCCATGCGCGGCATTTGGATGGCCAGGGGCTCGGTCGTCCGTTCCTGGGCGACCAACGGCCCGGTGTCGGTGTGTTCCGGCACGGCAAGCACGACGACATCCGGCGAGGTCAGGGTTTCGCCGTTGGGGCCGACGGTTTCGAGCGAGAGGTAGCGGTTACCCGGCGGCAGCGGATCGCTCGGCAGATAGACCCATTCGCCCTTGTCGTCGGCGACGATGCGTCCGATCTCGGTCTGGCCGTCTTTGATGATCACGGTGGCGCCCGGTGCGGCACGGCCGGCAATCACGGCGTCGCCCGTGGGCCCGATGCGAACCACGTCGAAGGTCGGCAGAACCGGATCGCCTGGTTTCGGGGCCTGATTGCCGGGCGTTGAATCTTTTGGTGTTTTGGGGGCCGCGGCGATGGGGGCGGGCGGTGCTGGGTCTTTGTCGTCGTCGGGGCCGGTCAGGTTGACGGCAATGGCGAAAATCACCACCACCAATCCAACACCGACGATGAAAAGTGGATTACGCCACATCGCGTGATCTGTCAGATGCCGACAAAACGGCGGCATCCCCCTTCGTTGCCCCCTGGAACATCCTTCAACATCTAATGGTCCCGTGGCCTTAACGCAATCGACATCTAGGATTTCCCCGCCGGATCGCTCGCTAGCCGCCGCTTGCAACGGTTGCCGCCAAAGGGCATTTTTTTAGAAATCGAGAAAGGAGCCCCGGTCATGAGCGCGAATACTGAAGAATCCAGCCAATCGGCATCGAATGGCGCCAAGGGCGCGCGGGTCTGGGATTTGCCGGTCCGGCTGTTCCATTGGGTGCTTCTGGCCGCCGTGGGAACGGCGACCGCGACGGGGCTGACCGGTGGGCTGTGGCAAATGGACCTGCATGTGGTGGCCGGAACGACGGTCGTCGGTTTGGTCTTGTTTCGGGTCATCTGGGGCTTGGTTGGCGGGCGTTACGCCCGCTTTGCCGGATTCCTGAAAGGGCCGGGTGCGGTCATCCGCTACGCCCTGGGGCTCGCGCGGGGCCGCTTAGAGCATAGCGTCGGCCATAACCCCATGGGCGGCTGGTCGGTGATGCTGTTGCTGACGGCCCTGGCCGTTCAGGCCGGGACCGGGCTATTCGCGAATGACGACATTTTCCTGGAAGGCCCGCTGTTCAAATACGCGGGCAAGGAGTTGAGCGACCGCCTGACCGGCATTCATCACTTCACGATCAATGTGATCTACGTGCTGGTCGCGGCCCATGTGGCCGCGATCCTGCTGCATGCGATCAAGGGCGACAATCTGGTCCGCCCCATGGTCACCGGGGTCAAACCCGACGTCGACGCGGCAGCAAGCGACGGCCCGACGCGTTGGGGTCGGGTTTTGGTGGCGTTGATTGTGGCGGGGGCGCCGGTCGCCTGGATCCTATGGCAGTGGTAACCGCCGGATTGGGGCGCTAGGCGATAAATAAAGACGGGCCGGGATGCTGTGAGCACCCCGGCATACCCGTCGGAAAAGTTAGTCTTTCTTCTTGAACGAGTCGTGGCAGGCCTTGCAAGAATTCTTGCCAAGGGCGCCCACGGCTGCGCCAAGCTGCTTCGGATCGCCGGTTTCGGCGGCGGCAACCAGATTGGTCGCATGATCGACGAAGGCTGCATTGACCTTCTTGAACTCGTCGGCTTTGTCCCAGATTTCCATCTTGGCGTCGGTATCGCCGCCCATGGCGTCGGACCCCTTGGGGAAGATGTTCTGCGAAATCTTGGCCAGGGCCAGCATGCCTTGCGCCAGCGCCTTCATATCGGCCTTGTTGGCGGTTTCGCCCTTCACGATGCCGACCAGGGCATGCATGTGGCCGCCGACGGCCTCCATCACGGCCTTACGATATTTGATTTCGCCCGCGTCGCTGGCCATGGCGGCGCCCGCACCGACGGCCGTCAAAGAGGCGACGACGGCGGTGGCCGCGAGAATGCGCCGGGTGGTGGTCTTGAACTTCTGCATGTTGCCGATCCTTTTGAAACAAAAGAGTATCACTTTTCGGACATGGTCTGGCGTATACTGCCGCGGGCCAGCCGAACCCCATGGGCGGAGTCTAGCGACTACATAGCCGCCTGTGAACGGTCAGCTTTCCCGGTCACGTAATTGTCAACGGATGCAGCGACCCCCCGCCATGCCCGATTCCTCTGATATTTCCGCCATTTGCGTATTTTGCGGCTCTCGCGCCGGGACCGATCCGGCCTATGCGCAGGCGGCGACGGAATTGGGGCGCTTGATGGCGGAGCGGGGCATTCGCCTAGTCTACGGTGGTGGGCGCGTCGGCTTGATGGGAATGATCGCCGATGCGGTCTTGGACGGCGGCGGCGAGGTCACGGGCGTGATCCCCGAATTCCTGCGCAAGCGCGAGGTCGGTCGCGACGATCTGACCGAGATGATCGTCACCGACAGCATGCATTCCCGCAAACAGCGGATGTTCGAACTGGCCGATGCCTTCGTCACTCTACCGGGTGGCCTTGGCACCTTGGACGAAACGATCGAGGTCGCGACCTGGAAGCAATTGGGGCTGCACGCCAAGCCGATCGTGATCCTGGATGCCGCGGGTTATTGGCAGGCCCTGTCGGGATTGCTCGACGCGGTGGTTGACGGCGGTTTCGCCTATGGCGACGCGCCGGCCTTGTGGTCGGTCGCCAAGACGCCGGAACAAGCGCTGGAAATCGCGGCGGCGTCGGCCCAACCGGGCCCCCGCGCGGCCTCTGCCCGGCTTTAAGGCCCCAAAAACCCGTCATTCGCGCCGGTTTTGTGCCAGCCTCCATCTTGCAGGGACGGGGGCCAGGATATAATGTGCGCCGCAACTTTTATCCAAGGGACAACCGGAGCACCAACTGATGGCGAAAATTCAGGTCAAAAACCCGATCGTGGAGCTTGATGGCGACGAGATGACGCGGATCATCTGGGAATTCATCAAAGACAAGCTGATCCTGCCCTACCTCGACGTCGACCTTAAATACTACGACCTGTCCGTGCAGAAGCGCGACGAAACCAACGACCAGATCACGATCGACTCCGCCAACGCCATCAAGCAGTACGGCGTGGGCGTGAAGTGCGCGACCATCACCCCGGACGAAGCCCGGGTCGAGGAATTCGGCCTGAAGCAGATGTGGCGTTCGCCGAACGGCACCATCCGTAACATCCTGGGCGGCACCGTGTTCCGTCAGCCGATCATCTGCAAGAACGTGCCGCGCCTGGTGCCGGGTTGGACCCAGCCCATCGTCATCGGTCGTCATGCTTTCGGCGATCAGTACCGCGCCACCGATTTCCGGTTCCCGGGTGCGGGCAAGCTGACCATCAAGTTCGAGCCCACCGACGGCGGTGAAGTGATCGAGCGCGAAGTCTTCCAGGCGCCGGACTCCGGTGTCGCCATGGCCATGTACAACCTGGACGAATCCATTCGCGGCTTCGCCCGGGCCTGCATGAACTACGCCCTCGGCCTCGGCTGGCCTTGCTACCTGTCGACCAAGAACACGATCCTCAAGGCCTATGACGGCCGCTTCATGGATCTGTTCCAGGAAGTCTTCGACAACGAATTCGCCGACAAGTTCAAGGCCGCCGGCATCACCTACGAACACCGCCTGATCGACGACATGGTCGCTTGCGCCATGAAGTGGGAAGGCGGCTTCGTTTGGGCCTGTAAGAACTACGACGGCGACGTGCAGTCCGATACGGTTGCCCAGGGCTTCGGCTCGCTGGGTCTGATGACCTCGGTCCTGATGACGCCGGACGGAAAGACCGTCGAGGCTGAAGCCGCCCACGGCACGGTGACCCGTCACTACCGCCTGCACCAGCAGGGCAAGGAAACCTCCACCAATCCGATTGCCTCGATCTTCGCCTGGACCCGTGGTCTGCAGTATCGCGGCGAATTCGACGGCACCCCGGACGTGGTCAAGTTCGCCTCCGCCCTGGAAAAGGTCTGCGTCGAGGCCGTCGAAAGCGGCTCGATGACCAAGGACCTCGCGATCCTCGTCGGCCCGGATCAGAACTGGTGCACCACGCAGCAGTTCCTGGAAGTCCTGGACGGCCGCATGAAGGACGAAATGGCGAAGTGGTAACAACCACCAACGTCATTATCTGAATACGGAAAACCCGGGCTTTGGCCCGGGTTTTTTGTTGCTCAGATTACGCCGTTCAGATCGCCGCCGCGTGGCACGACGTGGATCGCGGCGCCCTCCAGGAAGCGGCCGATGGTTTCCGCCGTCTCCTCGCAAGGGACGGGGCTGTCCTCGGACTCGCTGATGATGATGGCGCGGATCGCGATGTGGCGGGCGCGTAGGGCCATGGCCGCCGTCAGGGTATGGCTGATGGTGCCCAGGTAGCTGCCGACGACCAAGAGGGCGGGCAGGTCGAGCGCCGCCATCCAATCCAGCACCGTCTTGTCCCCAGTCAGGGGCACCATCACGCCGCCGACCCCTTCGATCAGCAGGGTTTCGTCGGGGACTGAGCGTTCGATCTCGCGGCGGCAGAAGCCGAGCAGGCCGTCGAAGTCGATGTCGCGGCCTTCGCGCGCCGCCGCCATGTCGGGCGACAGCGGGGCCTTGAAACGAAAGGGGGAGCAGGCGTCGATAGTTGCCTTGTCGGGTGCTCGGCCGAGGGCCGCCAGGATTTGGCCGGTGTCCGATTCCGCGACCGCCGCCGGATCGTCGCCGTCCCAGCCGGAGATCACGGGCTTCAGCGCCCGCACGGGGCGGCCCTGGTCCTGCAAGGCGCGGCACAAGGCCGCGGTGACATAGGTCTTGCCGACGCCGGTGCCGCTGGAAGTTACGAAGTAGCCCGGAATGCCTCGTCTCCCGCGCTGGTTTCGCCCGCCAGAACCTTTTCCGCGATCAAGTCGGCCAGGCGGTCGATATCGGCGTCTTCATGCCGGGCGGTAAAGGTCAGGCGCAGGCGCGCCGTGCCTTCGGGCACCGTCGGCGGGCGGATGCCGACGACAAGGAATCCCGCGTCTTCCAGAGCCTTCTGCGCGGCCATGGTGCGCGCCGTGTCGCCCAACAGGATCGGCACGATCGGGCTTTCCGCCAGGGGCAGGCCCAGGCGGCGGGTGAAGCGCTGCGCCTTTTCGACCGGAAGGCGGGCGTAATCGGGCTCGTTCTCGATAATATCCAGGGCCGCGATGGCGGCGGCCACCGTGGCGGGCGGCAGGCCCGTGGAATAAATGAAGGTGCGGCAGCGCGTGCGCATCAGGTCGATCACCGGCTGCGAGGCGCAGAGATAGCCGCCGTATCCGCCGATGGCTTTGGACAGGGTGCCCATCTGCAGGTCGACCGGGGCCTTGCCGCCGCCGGTAAAGGTCGATCCGCGCCCGCCCGCGCCGACCACGCCGATGCCATGGGCGTCGTCGGTCATGAACCAGGCGTCGTATTCCGACGCCAGGGCGGCCATGTCGTGAACCGGGGCCAGATCGCCGTCCATCGAGAACACACCGTCGGTCACGACCAGGCAACGGTCATGGCTGGCGCGGTATTTGTCGAGCAGGGCGCGCAGGTGGCCCAGATCGTTATGGCGGAACAGATGGATCGTGCCGCGACTCAGGCGGCTGCCGACGATGATGCAAGCATGGCTCCATTCATCGGCCAGGACCAGATCGTTGTCGGAAATCAGGGTCGGGATCACCCCGGAATTGGTCAGGAAGCCCGAGCCCATGACGCAGCAATCGTCGGTGCCCTTCAGGCGGGCGAGGCGCGATTCCAACTCGGGCAGCAGGGGATGGTCGCCGGTCACCAGGCGGGATGAGCCGGACCCGACGCCCATGCGGTCGATGGCGTCCTTGGCCGCTTGTTTCACCGCCGGATGCTGCGACAGGTTCAGGTAGTCGTTGCAGCAGAACGAGATCATCCGCCGCCCGTTGCGCGTCACCTCGATCACGCCGGTGCGTTCGGTCGTGGTCACGCGGCGGCGCAGGTCCTGTGCCTCAAGGGCGTCGAGCTTTTCCGTGGCGAAGGCGTCGAGGGAGCGGGACATGATTATTTCTTTCCGAAACACGCCGCCCATTCGGGGACGACGGTAAGTATAGCATCGGTCAGGCGGGCCAAGTCATCGGCGGCGATGTTATAGGCCGGGGTCAGGTAGACGATATTGCTGAACGGGCGGATGAACACGCCTTCGTCGACGAAACGCTGGCGCAACCAGACCAGTTCCTCGAACCCGCCGATATCCAATTCGACCACGCCGATGGCGCCTTGGGCGCGCACGTCCTTGACCCCCGGCATGTCGCGGCAGGGCGCCAGGGCCGGGCCTAGGGCGGCTTCCAGCGCCTTGACCTGGTCCAGACGGGGTTCCGTCTCGAACAGGTCCAGCGAGGCATTGGCGGCGGCGCAGGCCAGGGCGTTGCCGGTAAAGGTCGGGCCGTGCATCAGACAGTCTTCCAGGCGGTCCGATTGAAACGCCTCAAACACCCGACCCGAGGCCAGGGTCGCCGACAGCGGCAGCGTGCCGCCGGTCAAAGTCTTGGACAGGGTCAGGATATCGGGAGCCACGCCCGCGCGCTGCCCGGCCAGCATGGTGCCCAGACGGCCCAGCCCGGCGAAGATTTCATCGAACACCAGCAACAGGCCGTGGGCATCGCACAGGCGACGAAGGCGTTGCAGGGTTTGCGGCGCGTGGAACAGCATCCCCCCAGCACCTTGAACCAGGGGTTCGACGATCACGGCGGCGATCGTCTTGCCGTGCTCGGCGAATAGGGCGTCCAGCGCCGCTTCGGTTGCATCGTCCTGGGGCAGATCGGCGATCAGTTGGCCCGGCACCACGCCCTGAAAGGCGGCGTGGAAGCCATCGACCGGGTCGCACAGGGCCATGGTGGCGAAGGTGTCGCCATGATAGCCGCCCCGGAAGCACAGGAACTTCTTACGCGTCGTCTCGCCCTTGTTGTGCCAGAACTGGGCGGCGATCTTGAGCGCGACCTCGACCGAGACCGAGCCGGATTCGGAAAAGAACACGCGGTAATCGGGATCGGGGGCGAAGGCGGCAAAGCGCTGGGCCAGGGTGAAGGCCGGCTCGTTCGCCAGCCCGGCCAACATGATATGTGGCATCTTGGCCGCCTGATCGCGGATCGCCTCGACGATATGCGGATGGTTGTAGCCGTGGCAGGCGGCCCACCAACTGGCCACGCCGTCGATCAATTCCCGCCCGTCGGACAGCGTGATGCGCGAGCCTTCGGTCGCCACTGCCGCTTGGGGCAGGGGGGCCGTCTGCATCTGGGTATAGGGCATCCAGATGCGGTCGTATCCCGCCGTTAGCCAAGCGGGCGTATCGCCCGTCTCGTTCATAGGGTGTCGGAAGAAATCGGACCGATGTCTTCGCCGCTGATGCCCAGGCGCTGGAACAGGGCGGCGTCGCGGTCCTGTTCCGGGTTGGCCGTGGTCAACAGCTTGGGCCCGACGAAGATCGATCCGGCCCCGGCCAGGAAGCACAGCGCCTGCAACTCGTCGGACATTTCCTCGCGGCCCGCCGACAGGCGCACGGTCGAGGCCGGCATCATGATCTTGGCGACGGCGATGGTCCGCACGAAATCCAGCGGATCGACCTGTTCGACGCCCTCAAGGGGCGTGCCTTCGACCTGAACCAGCATGTTGATCGGCACGCTTTCCGGATGCGGGCGCAGGTTGGCCAGGGTGACCAGCATTTCCGCGCGGTCGCGCAGGCCTTCGCCCATGCCAAGAATCCCGCCGCAGCAGACCTTGATCCCCGCATCCCGCACGGATTGCAGGGTGTTCAGGCGGTCGGCATAGGTCCGGGTCGAGATGATTTCCGAATAATAGCTCTCGGAGGTGTCCAGATTGTGATTGTAGTAGTCCAACCCGGCGTCGCTCAGGCGCTGGGCCTGTTGTGGGGTCAGCATGCCCAGGGTCGCGCAGGCTTCCATGCCCATGGCGCGCACGCCTTCGATCATTGCGCAGACGGCGTCCAGGTCGCGGTCCTTGGGGCTGCGCCAGGCGGCACCCATGCAATAGCGGGTCGCTCCGGCGTCCTTGGCGCGCTTGGCTTCGGCCAAAACGCTCTCGACCGCCATTAATTTCGACGCTTCCAGGTCCGTATCGTGCTGCGCCGCCTGCGGGCAATAGGCGCAATCCTCGGGGCAGCCGCCGGTTTTGACCGACAGAAGCGAGGCCATCTGCACTTTATTAGGGTCGAAATAACGGCGGTGCAGGGTTTGCGCCTGATGCATCAGGTCGGCAAAGGGCAGGGCGAACAGGGCCAAGGCGTCCTCGGCGGTCCAATCGAAACGGAGGGCCGGGTCGTCAAGCTGGGTCGAGGCGTTAATTTCGTTCATACCGATTTTCTGCCGTTTTTCGGCGGCTTTCCTGGTTATAATGGCTTTTCGGTCCCGGCCAGGCCGGAACTTCCGGTACAAGGCGGGTTTGGCCGGGATAGGCGTCCCTACCGCCCCGGTCAAGGAATTTAGCACAAAGCGGCTTGCATCGGTTGACGGCGGGAGGCGATTGCCTTAAAAAGCCGCCTCCAACGCGGGCTTTGCCCCGCGTTCATTGGTTTTACCAGCGAAAGCTGAGCATAGGAACGTAGAAGTCATGTCCAGAGTTTGTGATCTGACCGGCAAGCGCGTCGTCACCGGGAACAACGTGTCCCACGCCCATAACAAGACCCGTCGTCGGTTCGTGCCGAACCTGCAGGAAACCAGCCTGTGGAGCGATGCGCTCAGCCGTATGGTGCGTATGCGCGTTTCCGCTGCTGCTATTCGGTCGGTTGAGCACAAGGGTGGCCTGGACGCCTTCTTGCTCGACGCTCGTGACGTAACCCTGGCTCCGGCTATGGTCAAAGTCAAAAAGCAGGTCAAGAAAGCGCAGGCCAAAGCGGCGTAACCCGCCAGAAAATTTGCCAGACGGCAAAGGTCCGCGCCCCAGAAAGGCGCGGGCCTTTTTCTTTTCACAATTGCCGTCTTTAAGTCCGGTCAAGGAGAAGGAGACCCAGACGATGACCGACATGTCCGTGACCCAGATTTTGTTCCGCGATGCCGATAAAGCCGACGCCCGCGCCATTGCCGCGCTTTACCGTCTGGCAGCCGGTGGCGTCGCCGACGTCGTCTGGGACGACATGAAGGCAGCGGGCGAGGACGTGGTCGAGGCAGGTGCCCGGCGCTATGCCCGCGACGACGAGGACTTTTCCTATCAGAACTGCGCCATCGCCGAATGCCGGGGGCGTACGGTTGGCTTGTTGCATGCCTATCCGATGCATGCCGACCCGGAGTTCGACCCCGAGGACCTGAGCCCGGTTCTGCGGCCTTATGCGGAGCTGGAGGAAGACGACAGCTATTACATCGCCGGGATCGCGCTGGAATCCGATTATCGGGGCCGCGGCATGGGCACCAAGATGCTGCGTTTGGCCGAACTGCGCGCCATGACGCGGGGCTTGGCCAAGATGTCCTTGATCGCGTTCGAAGAGAACAAGGATTCGGTTCGCCTCTACGAACGCCTGGGCTACCGCGTGCGCGATACCCGCGACGTGGTGCCGCATCCCTACATCCGCTACGACGGCCGCGCCCTGTTGATGGTCAAGGAACTGATGTAGATGCCGTTTACGGTTCCGCCCGTGGTCGAATCCGGTCGCCTGCGCCTGCGTGGCTGGCGGATGGAGGATTTCGACGGCTATGCCCAGCTTCGCGGCAGCGCCGAGGATCAGGCCTACACGGGCGGCGCCGTTTCCAGGGATCAGGCGTGGAAGGATTTCTGCGCCAAATCCGGGGAGTGGCAGGTACGTGGCATGGGCGTGTTCATCGTTGCCGACAGGGCAACGGACAAAGGCCTCGGCTATGCCGGGTTGTGGTACCCGCCGTTCCTGTCCGAGCCGGAATTGTGCTGGTCCCTGTTCCCGGGAAACACCGGTCGCGGCTATGCGACCGAGGCCGCCCAGGCAGCGCGCGATTGGGCCTATGAGGCCCTCGGCCTCAAGCCCTTGATGAGCTTCGTCCATCACGACAACTTGCCGTCTCGCGCGGTGGCGGAGCGCCTGGGTGCCGAGATCGAAGGCGAGGGCGAGCTATATGGTGTCCCGCGCGTGATCTATCGCCACAAGGGCCCGGAATAGGGCGTTTCCTGCCTCGAAAATCGGGAGGCGATCTGCGACAATAAAGATCGTTTTTCAACACATCCGCAGGGGGCAGCGCGTTGTGAAGCCGTTTCGTCGATTCGTCGCACTGCTGCCGATGGCGTTCGGCTTGGTGGTGTCCGGTCTGGCGATGGCCCCGGTCAGCGCCCTTGCCCAATCGCCGCAGGACCGCTGGCGCGGTCATATGACCCCGGCGGAAAACGCCCATATGCTGGGTAACTACGGACAAGCCGAAGACCATTATCAGGAAGCCCTGGCCCTGGCCGAGAAGTTCGACCGATCGGGCGAATTTCTGGAGCGCTCCATGGGTGGGCTGGCTGGGCTCTATACCACCGAGGGCCGCCACGAAAAGGCAGCTGGCCTGTATCGCCAGGCATTGTCCTTGGCGGAAGGGCTGTATGGTCCGGAAAATTCACGTTATTCGGTGATTGCGATCTACCGCGCCGCCCTGATGCGGGCAGAGAACGCGTTGACGGAAATCGCCGCTGCCCGCGCCGCGCAGGCGAAACCAGCCCCCGAGCCTGAAGGCCCCGCCAGGGCCGTCCCCTCGATGGCGGCCCGGAGCGCGGCGATGGTCGCCACGGCTGCGGGCCCCGCGCCTGAAACCGTGCAGGAACCCGCGCCGTTGGCCCCGCCGCCGGTCCTGTCGCCGGAACCCGGTGCGCCCGTATTGTCCGGCTACGTCTTGGCAGGAGCCCCTGTTGAGACCGAGCCGGAGCCGGTAGTCGAGCCGATTGCCCCGCATGTCCCGGAACCGGAAGCAGCGGCGCAATCGGAACAAGCCCCATCGTCGCCCGAGGTCGCCGCCCGGCCAGAGGATGCAGCCCCGTCCATTCCCATTCCCGCGGCCCCACCGGTCGTCGTCGACCAATATCGGGGAGAGTTGTTCCCGAACGTGCCACGCTTGGCGGACCGGGAAGATGCCTATCTGAACCAATTGGACGATTTGCAGCGCGCGCTGGGCCCTAGCCATCCCGATGTGGCGCTGATCCTGTTCAAGCTGGCGCGGATGTATCATCGGCTCAGCCGCTATGACCGGGCGGCGGAGTTCTATCAACGCTGCCTGACGATCCGCGAAAAGGCGCTGGCAGAGGGCGATCCCGCGACGATTGAAACCATGACGTTCTATGCCCGGCTGCTCCGGTCCAGCGGCTACTCCGAGCGCGCGGCGGAACTGCGCGCCCGCGCCGATTCCCTGCGTGCCAAGGGCCAGGTTGCTCAAGACCGCTGAGCGGCGGCGATTGTCCGGTGACAATACTTTCGTTGCGTGGCGGTCGGCGCGACCGCTAGCCTTTGATCCGTAATCCGTTTCAAGGGCAGGAACCATGACGGCAGCGGATACCTTCATCGATCGACTGGATGCACAGGCGGGCGCCATCGCCGAGGCCTGTACGGCCTGTGGCGCCTGCGTGCGGGCTTGTCCCACGCCGGATTTGCTGGGCTTGGATGCTGGGGATGGTTCGGCCATCGCCGCCGGCGTGATCGACATTCTGAAAACCGGCCAAGCCGACGACGCGGCGGTGCAATGGGCAGCGGGGTGTTGCGGTAGCGGCCATTGCCTGACCGTCTGTGAGCACGGCATCAATCCGCGTTTCATGCTGACCCTGGCGCGGCGGGCGATGGCCATGCGCCAGCCCGAAGGCGACCGCCGCACGGCGGGCAAGGATTCGTTCAAGACGATGAGCCGCGGCGTGCGCGTGCTGTCGCGCCTGCAATTGCCGCCGGATTTGATGGAACGGCTCAGTCCATCGTCGCAATCGGGCCTGTCGAATTCTGGCCAGGCGGAAACGCCGCCGGATATCGTGTTCTATACGGGCTGCAACATGCTGAAGACGCCGCATATCGGCCTGTTGTGCCTGGACGTGTTCGACCGTTTGGACGTCAGCTACGAAGTCTATGGCGGGCCGTCCAACTGTTGCGGGATTCTTCAGCTTCGCCCCGGCGACGATGCCAATGCCGGGCGGCAGGCGGGCCGCACCATGGACCGCTTCGCCGAAACGGGGGCCTCGACCGTGGTGTCCTGGTGTCCGACCTGTCAAATGCAGATGACCGAGACGATGACGGCGGCCCCGACCAAGCCCAGCCCGTTCGATGCCCGCATGTTGCCGGTCTACTTGGCCAGTCGCTTGGACGATCTGCGCCCGATGATGACCCGCCCGGTGAAGCGGCGTGTGGCCCTGCACGAATACCCTGGCTCGCCCGGCGTGATGGATGCGGTCAAGGCGCTGCTGACGGCCATTCCGGGGTTGGAGCTGGTCGATCTGGAGCAACCGGGCGTGGGTTATCAGCTGACCTCGCTCGACATCATGCCGGAGGTCCAGAAACGCCATATCGCCGGAACCTTCCGTCAGGCCGAGGCGCGGGGCGTCGATACCTTGGCCGGGGTATTTCATGCCGATCACCGGGAACTGGTGTCGCACCAGAACGAATGGCCGTTCGAGATCGTCAATTACATGGAACTGATCGGCGAAAGCATGGGCCTGAATCGCCCGGACCTGTTCAAGCGCCTGCGTTTGATGCGGGACGCCGACGAGATCCTGGCCGAGACGAAAGATATGATCTCCCTATACGGGTTGGACCCGGAAGAAGTGCGTGAAGTGATCCTGGCCGATATTTTGGGCGATCAGAAATTGCCCCGTGACCGGGCCGCGCATCCGGTGGAATAACGGGCGCTTAGTCGGTCCGGCGCAACAACATAACCCGGTCGTTCCCCGTATCCGCGACCCACAACAGCTTGCCTTTACTCTCGATCCCGTCCGGGTGGTTCAACTCGCCGGGACCGTCGCCTCGGTCGCCCGTGCCGATGGTCTGCTGGATGGTCATGAAGGCGTTGAGCCGTAGCACGCGGTTGTTGCCGACATCGGTGATCCACAGATCGCCGCCGTCGTCGAACACCACGCCCGTCGGCAGATCGAAATCCCAGGGGTCGCCCTTGTAGCGGCCCAGATAGACCAGTTCGGAATTGAGCGTGATCATGCGGTCGTCGCCGGAATCGCTGACGAACACCCGTCCGTCGGGGGCCAGGGCGACGTCGTGCGGATGGGTCAGGCTGACCATGTCGCGGGGGTGGAAGCCGCCGACGCCGTTGACGACCTCGCCCTTGGGATCCAGGCGCAGCAGGGTGTCGCTGTCTTCGTTGGCGACATAGACATATCCGCCGTCGGCGGTGACGGCGATCCCTTCGGGACCGTGAATGTGCTCGCGCCAGGAGGCCGTCAATTCGGCCTTCAAGGCTGTGCCGTCGAAGGCATAGACGGCGATCCGGTCGTTACCGGTGTCGGCGACCAGGACGGTCTTCGTATCCAGAAATGCAACGTCGTGCGGCTCCGACAGATCCCCCTTACCGAAGCTTCCCAGAACCTTGAGCGTTGCCGGGTCTAGGACCGCAATCGCATCATGGCCTGCGTCCGCGACCAGAAGCAGGTTGCCGTCCGCCGACAAGGTCATGTCGTGCGGGTCGTCCAGTTGCCCCGCCTGGGTCATGGCGACCAGGGCGACCCCCGGTTGAAACGCGGTTTCCCCGGCGTGGGCGGGCAGGGCGGCAAGGCCCAGGAGCAGGGCAGTGAATAGAGCAGTAAGGCGCATGGTCAGTCGTCGGCCAGTTCAAACATCAGCAACAGGGTCCGCTGGGGGCCCATGCGTTTGAAATTGTCGTCGGAGATCAGGAAGATCAAGGTTTCTCCCTTGGGGCCTTTGATTGCTTCGATGCCTTCGAAGTTGTCGACCGTCAGCGGTTCGCGCAGGTCGGCCAGCAGTTCACCGGAAACCTCGCCGCCCGGATGGATATCCTTGGCCAAGATACGCCGCATCCGGACGCGCACGCCTTCGCGCGGGGTGAAATAGCGCTCGACCACCACCACGTCGCCGTTGGGCAGGGTCGCGGCCCCGGTCGGGCGGTAATTGTCCTCGGTCCGATAGAGAAGCACGCTCCAGCCCCGGGGGTTGCTGACCCAGGCCAGGCTGGCACCACCCCGGCCCAGTCCTTCGGACAGGGCGAACAAGCTGCCGTCGTTCAACAGGGTCAGGGCCTCGATCCCGCGATTGGCCGGGGCCTTGCGCATTTCGGCGGGCAGGGGGATCGGGTGCGGGTCGGTCTGGTCGGGCGGATAGGCCCAGATCCGGTGGTTGCGTTCAAAGGCGACGATGATCGAGCCGTCGACCCCGGCGGCCATGGATTCCGCGTCGGACAAGGCCTTGTCCATCAACGGGAGGTTCCCGGGTCCGGTCAGGGTGAAGATTTCTGCATTGGTCACGCCGCTCAAGTTCCCGTCCGGGCCATAAACCAAGTTGGCGTCGAAGCGATTGCCTTCGTCCGAGATCGAAACCATGCGCTTGCCGTCGGCGCTAAGGCCCAGGGAAGACAGCCCGCCGAAGCGGTCTGACCGGCTGAGCATCTCGATCCCGCCGCGATAGATCAGCTTGCCCAACTTGGTCTGCGCCGGGTCTTGGGCGTTCAGCGGCACGGCCTGGGTCTGGACCTCGATGGCATCGGCGCAGGCGTGCCCCGGCGCGGCCATAAGGCCAAAAGCGAGGATGACGGCGGGGATGACCAGGCGGGCGATGCGGCGATGCATGGCGGGCGAAGCCTTTTCGATGAAAGGGATGCCTCCAAGATGGTCGCCCCGGAACGGGATGTCCATAGGGCCGGATTAGAAGCCGGTATCGGTCTCGGGCGATGCCGGGCGCATGTGCCGGGGCACGCGGTTGGCTTCCTCGTCCTTCAACTCGCGGCAGGTGCTGCTGATGACCTTGACCGAGGCCTTCGGCTGGCCCGGCGGCAGGGCGAACATCGGCTGTTCGGCGAACTTGTCGGCGGCGAAGGAGCAATAGGTTTCGCGGGAAAACCACATTTCGACCTGGAGGGGGCCGTTAACCTGCGGCACGGCCAGCATCAATGTCAGCAACCAACCCATCAGGGGCCCCGCTCGGCAATTGGCGTCAGGCTCATTCGATGAGGATAGGGCGGGGATGTGAAACCTTGATGACCGCCCAGCGAAGGTTCAGGGCTTCGCTTTCCGCTTGGCGCGAACAAAGGTGTAGTAGGGATCGAACTGCGCCAGAACCTGGGACATGGCGAAATGGCCGGAATCCCACTGTTGCATCAGGGTCGGCTGCGCGTGGTGCAGGTAGCGTCGGAAATCGTGACATACCCGGCGATTGGTGGTCTTGCGGAACCGCACCATGTCGCGGGTGTCTTGGGCCATGCCTGCATCGGCGATGTAAAGCTGCTGCCACAGCCGCGCCTCGCATTCGAGGTCGATGGGCCGGTCCGCGCCGAAGCGATTTTTAAGGCGCTGGATGCCGTGGCCGATCAGTTCGTGGACCAGGACGGGGGCAAGTTCCTCTGCCGTCCAATTGGCCCCGAACCGCCCGACCACGACGGTAAAATCGCGTTTGTCGTCCTGCGGCTGGAATTCGCCGACCAGATAGGCCGCGATAATGACCCGCGATAAGGACTTGGGCGGAAAGGCCGCGTCATAGACGATCCGTATCTTGCCGTTCTCGGCCAGTTTAGCGATCCCCGCCGCGGCGACGGGCGAGAATTTCAGGACATGGTCGATCGCGGACTGAATCTTGGTGATGGTCGCCGCCGGATCGGCCAGGGGAATGTCGTACTCGGCGGCGGGCGGCAGCTTCATGCCGACCAACTCCATTCCCCGGTAATCGGTCTGCAGGGCGGCCAGCGACATGGGCCGCAGACGCCAGACCGTATCCACGAGGTTCTGGGCCCGAGCCACGGACGGATCAAGGCTCAGCCACAGAAGGGCGGCGAATGCGATGGAAGGAATAAGCCGCCAAAGCGACAGTGCGGCGGCGGAAACGCTGCCGAACGGCCCCGTCATCCAGCCGCGCGGCGGCCGCGCGGGGCCTGGCTGTTGATGTATTCCTCGTCGAACAGTTCGGCGAGGTTGGCCATCATTGTGCCGCCCAATTCCTCGGCATCAACGATGGTCACGGCGCGGCGGTAATAGCGCGTCACGTCGTGGCCGATGCCGATGGCGGTCAATTCCACATCAGATTTGTTTTCGATGAAGTGGATGACGTCGCGCAGATGCTTTTCCAGGTAATTGCCCGGGTTCGCGGACAGGGTCGCATCGTCGACCGGCGCGCCATCGGAAATGACCATCAGGATGCGCCGCTGTTCGGGGCGGCCAAGCAGGCGGTTATGCGCCCACATCAGGGCTTCGCCGTCGATGTTTTCCTTCAGCAGGCCTTCGCGCAGCATCAGGCCCAGGTTGCGACGGGCGCGGCGCCAGGGCATGTCGGCGCCCTTGTAAACGATGTGACGCAGGTCGTTGAGGCGGCCCGGATTGCGAGGCTTGCCCTGGGCAACCCAGTCTTCGCGCGATTGTCCGCCCTTCCATGACCGGGTCGTGAAGCCCATGATCTCGACTTTGACGCCGCAGCGTTCCAGGGTGCGGGCCAGGATATCGGCGCTCATCGCGGCGACGGTGATCGGACGGCCGCGCATCGAGCCGGAATTGTCGATCAGCAGACCGACGACCGTGTCGCGGAATTCCGTATCCTGTTCCTGCTTGAACGACAGGGGATGCAGCGGGTCGGTGACCACGCGGGACAGCCGCGCCGCGTCCAGGATGCCTTCTTCCAGATCGAAGTCCCAGGACCGGGTCTGCTGCGCCATCAACTTACGCTGCAGCCGGTTGGCCAGGCGCGAAACCACGCCTTGCAGGTGTGACAGCTGCTGGTCCAACTGGGCGCGCAGGCGTGTCAGCTCCTCGGAATCGCAAAGTTCCTCGGCTTCGACCACTTCGTCATAGGCCTGGGTAAAGGCTTTATAGAGCGCCATGTCGTCAGGCGAATTGCGCTGCCAACGGTCGTCCCAATCGGACGGACCGGCGGGTTCTTCCTCGCCTTCGCCGGACATCACGTCGTCGTCGAAGCCCTCGGTCGAGTACTCCATGTCGTCGGACATCTCGGCTTCGCCGGATTCGCTGGTCATGGAGCCGTCGGAATCCATGTCCGCGTTCGGGTCCTGATTCTGTTCGCCGCCTTGTTCCGGGTCTTCCTCGGACGAATCCTGCTGGTTCTCGGGCTCGGACGGGGCCGGTGCCTCGGTCATCATGTCCAGGGCGGTGATCATCTGGCGCACGATGTCGCCGTAGGCTTCCTGATTGGTGGCGTTGTTGCTCAGTTCGTCCAACTGCGCGCCGACCTTGCCGGTCAACTCGTCACGCCACAGGTCGACCAGTTGCTTGGCCTCGGCGGGCAGGGTCTGGCCGGGCAGGCGTTCGCGGGCGAGCAGGCCCAGAACGTCGGGCAGCATCGCTTCGTCGCGTTCGGTGACCGCGCCATAGCCTTTGGACCGGCATTTCTCGGCCAGCAGGAAATCCAGATTGTCGGCCACGCCGACCATGCGTTGCGCGCCCAGGCTTTCGCAGCGCGCCTGTTCCAAGGCTTCGAACACGGCATGTCCGTCCGGCCCGGCGGGGGCCATGCGGCGATGAACGTCGGCGTCGTGGTAGCGCAGACGCAAGGCCAGGGCATCGGCCACGCCGCGCAGCTTGGTAATGCCTTCGGCGCTGGGCGGCCCGGACGGCGTGGGCAGGTTGATCGCGCCCTCGCTCACGGATCCGCCCGAGGCCTGGAAGTGGACTTCCAGTTCAGGACGGCGCGAAACGGCCTTCACCGTCGCGGCGGTGACGCGTTTCAGAAGATCTGCCGGGCGTTCAGAGTTGCTCATAGCCTAATATTCGGCCCCGTTTCCCGGCCAGGCAAGGCCCGACCGGGGATCAGGGTTCCTACTGCAACACCGCGCGCATGGCGGAGTCGGGAAGTTCCTCGCCCATGCAGCGCTGATAGTATTCGGCGACCACGGGGCGTTCGATTTCGTCGCATTTGTTCAGGAACGTAACCCGGAAAGCATAAGGCACGTCGTTGAAAATGCGGGCGTTCTGGGCCCAGGTGATGACCGTGCGGGGCGACATGACGGTCGAGATGTCGCCGTTCATGAAGCCGGTGCGGGTCAGCGAGGCCAGTTCGACCATGGCGCTGACCGTGTCCTTGCCGGCCTTGTTGGCATAATCGGGCACCTTGGCGCAGACGATTTCGACTTCTTCGTCATGCGGCAGGTAGTTCAGGGTCGAGACGATGCTCCAACGGTCCATCTGTCCCTGGTTGATCTGCTGCGTGCCGTGATACAGGCCGGTGGTATCGCCGAGGCCGACCGTATTGGCGGTGGCGAACAGGCGGAAATACGGATGCGGTTTGATCACCGAGTTCTGGTCGAGCAGGGTCAGCTTGCCGTCGACTTCCAGGACGCGCTGGATCACGAACATCACGTCCGGGCGACCGGCGTCGTACTCGTCGAACACCAGGGCGCAGGGATTGCGCAGCGCCCAGGGCAGGATGCCTTCGCGGAATTCGGTGACCTGCTTGCCGTCACGCAGGACGATGGCGTCCTTACCGACCAGATCGATACGGGAAATGTGGCTGTCCAGGTTGACCCGGATGCACGGCCAGTTCAGGCGCGACGCGACTTGTTCGATGTGCGTCGACTTGCCGGTGCCGTGATAGCCCTGGATCATGACGCGCCGGTTGTAGGCGAAGCCCGCCACGATGGCGAGGGTCGTCTCCCGGTCGAAGCGATAGGCTTCATCCCGTTCCGGCACATGCTCTTCGGCTTCGGAGAAGGCCGGGACTTCCAAGTCGCTGTCGATTCCGAAGGCGTCGCGCACGGAAACGGTCGTATCCGGCACTTGGTGGCCGGCATCGATCCCGGGGGTGGCGGTCGATTCCAAAGTTGTCATTTAATCAATCCAGTTTCTGAGGCTGCCCCGGGAACCCAGGACAAGGCGCGGTAATGTTTGGCAAACGTCGTAGGGGTTAAGCGGCGGGCCGTCAAGGGGCGAGAAAGTCGAGAAGCGCGGCATAAGCCTCGCTGACCTTCTTGAATTCCTCCTCCGCCGTCTTGGTGCCGCCGTTGGCATCTGGGTGGTGGCGTTTGACCAGTTCTTTGTATCTGGCCTTCACGTCGTCAATCGTGACGGGGATTTCAAGGCCGAATACGGCAAGGGCGCGGCTGGTCTTGGCGTCGGCCTTGACGGTTTCGGGCGGATTGGCGCCGTTGATGCGCGCTTCGGCATCCCTGGCGGCGTCGCCGACGCCCAGGGGGTCGTGGATCCGGGTGCGCCCGAATTTGGCGGATTGCCCGGCGCCCAATTTCCAGGTCGGGCGCTGCCAAACCGTATCGTTGCGGACGTCGGCTTCGACCTGGGTCTCGTCCATTCCTTTGTAGTAGTTCCAGTTGCGATTGTATTCGCGCACATGGGGCAGGCAGAACCAGCGATATTCGTTCAACGCGTCGCGCGACCGCGGGGCCTTGTATTCCCCGGCGCAATCGCAGCCAGGCCATTCGCAGGCCTGTGCGTGGACGCTCGTCTTCCGATTTTTCAGCAGTTCTCCCATGGGCAGTAATATGCGCGCCCCGACCGATGCAGACAAGATTGTCGGCATTCGGTCCGTCCACCGGAAAAATGATCATGTTCGGGTGCAACCAGAAGGTTGAAAAACAGACTTATTACCTTCGTCTAACTTGAAATGGTTGGGATAATCTCTGATGTTTGAACTACCGGTGGACGATTCCGGCTGCGTGCCGGTCTTGTAGCGCTATCGTGCGGTGCGCTGGATACCGGGGGGAACTGAGTATGAGGCGGCGAATCAGCAGGTTCGTCGGGTAGACAGCGTTAAACGGGTATTTAAGACCGTCCGTAGCGAACAGGGGGTCGCAGCAAGAATATGCAAAGCAAGCTCATTAGCCGAAACGTTACCGTCAACGGGCGAAGAACGAGCCTTAGACTTGAAAGTGCAACGTGGGAAGCTCTCGACCAGATTTGTGAAGCCGAAAAGATCAACGTGCATCAGCTCTGCACAATGATCGAAGGTGTCCGTTCGGGCTCGTCCCGGACGTCGACCGTTCGGGCTTTTATCGTCACCTATTTCCGTCTGGCGGCAAGCCGTGCGGGATTGGAAGGCGGCATCGCCGATAAGGCGTTGAACGCGTTTCGCGGCGGCTGAGCGCCCGCTCAGCCCGCCTTCTTTTCGGCCTCTTCCGAGGATCCCTCGGGGCCGTCCTCTCCTTGATAGAATTCCGGCCAGCGCGTCTTGACCACAGGACCGTCGCTGCGGAACGCATAGCACGTATCGATCAGCGGTGATTTCTTGCCCGGGCCGGGTTCCCCGCGCTTTTTCCGGGCAGGGATGATCGTCTGAAACGCCGTCACGGCAACGGGGCCCATCAGCATGTCACGCAGGTGGGTGCAGCCGTGCACGTTGCCCATGGCCTGCGACACGTTCTTGCGCCAGCCGGGGCCGACCTTCAACCCGACCAGGTTCGAAAACGCCTTGGTTACGTCGCCGCACATCGAAAACGGGCTGGAGGCGGTCACGGCTTCGGCTTCTTGAACCACCATGTCGCCGGTCAACGTCAGGCGGATGTACATGTCGTGGATCGGTTCGCCGGCGGCGATGCCGCCCCGGTCGTGGTTTTCGAAGCTGTAGGTTTTGATGTCGGTCAAATGGCCTTCGATGTCCCACAGGCCGTCTTCGCGCTCGTACCCGCGGCATTGGATGTCGCGGGAATGGATATGCTTGCGGGGCGCGGGTTTGCTAAGCGGCATGGTCTGTTCCTGTCGGATAGGGGGAGCCCCTTTCGCCGGTGCGTTGGCGGGGCGATCGTTGGCGCGAGTCTATCGCCAGCCGCCCAGGCACGGCAAGTGGGCCCGCACCGCCGGGGCGGGCGGGCCGAAATTCAGGGAATTTGCGGTCAGGCGCTGTAGCGGTCGCCGAACACGAAGGCTTCGGTTTCCCGGATGTTTTCTTCCAGGCCTTCTTTGACCGCTTCGTACAGGTCGCGGATCGACACCATGGCGACGCAACGTCCTTCGTCGCCGAGCACCGGTAGGTGCCGGTAACGGCGGGTCAGCATCAGTTCCAACGCATCAGACGCCCGGTCGTTGGGCGCCAAAGTGTCGGGGTTGGCGGTCATGATATCGCCGACCTTAGTTTCGCTTGGCCGGGCGTTTACCGCGACCAGACGGCGGGTCAAATCCCGTTCGGTCAGGATGCCGATCAGCTTACCGTTGTTATCGATGACGATAATCGCCGCGACATTGGCCGCAGCCATGTCTTGCGCGGCCTGTTCGGCGGTGGCGTGAATGGTCGTCGTGGTCAGGTCCCTGGGTTGGACGATGTCCGGGATGATCTTGCGCTGCATCGGCCGTTTCCTCTCGTGTTGCGCGGTCTATTCCCGGGCATGCCCGGGCAGGGGCCCGTCCGGCGTCATCGCGCGCCGTATCGGACCCCCATTGTACGAGAATTAAAGGCCGGGGTTAAGGATTAACGAAACCTGATGTAGTCGCGTCGGCACGGTCTTAGTCGCCGATTTCTCCCGGTTGCGGCGGGGTTACCCGGACGCGCGTGATCTGATGCCGATGGCGGGTCACGATATCGAAGCGGAACCCGAACAGGCGGAACGATTGGCCGACATCGGGGATGCGCCGTGCTTCGTGCAGGATCAGGCCTGCGACGGTCGCGGCCTCTTCATCGGGCAGGCCCCATTCGTATTCGCGGTTGAGGTCGCGGATCGTTACGGTGCCGTCCAAAAGGTAGGTGCCGTCGGGCTGCGGCTCGACACCGGCGACGCGCAGGTCATGCTCGTCGTCGATCTCGCCGACGATCTCTTCGATGATGTCTTCCAGGGTCACGATCCCCTGCAGGCTGCCGTATTCATCGACCACCAGCGAGAAATGCTCGCGCCGTTCTCGGAACGCTTCCAATTGGTCCAAAAGCGGCGTGGTTTCGGGGATGAACCAGGGTTCGGCGGCGATATCCCGGACGTTCAGCTTGGTCATATCGCCCCCGGCGGCGCTGACGGCGCGGAACAGGGCCTTGGCATGCAGCACGCCGACGATGTTGTCCGGGTCGTCCCGCCACAGGGGCAGGCGCGTATGGGGGCTATCGAGGACGGCGTCGATCAATTCCTTCTGCGGCAGATCGATGTTCAAGGTTTGCACGGCTGACCGGTGGACCATGATCTCGCCCACTTCGACGTCGGCCAGGTCGAGGACGCTGCGCAGCATGGTCCGCTCCAGGCCGGTGTCTTCATCGCCCTTATGCAGTTCGATGGCGCCGCGTAGTTCTTCTTCGGGCTCGTGTTCGGCATCGTCCGAGGCGCGAATGTCGATCCCGACCACGCGGAAGCAGCCGCGCACGATGACCTCGACCGTGTGGGTAACCGGCGACAAAAACGCCACCAGAATCTGGATCGGCCGCCCCACGGCCAAGGCCATGGTGTTGGCGTTCTTGATCGCATAGGTCTTGGGCATGACCTCGGCGAAGATCAGGACCAGCAGGGTCATGACCAGGGTGGCGTAGGCCACGCCCGCTTCGCCGAAATAGGTGATCAGCAGGCTCGTCGCCAGGGACGACGCCAGGATATTGACCAGGTTGTTCCCCAGCAGGATCGCGCCGATCAGCCGCTCTTTCTGCTCATACAAGCGGTTGACGATCGCCGCCCGCTTGTCGCCGCCTTGCTCCAGGCGGTGCATGAAGGGCTGCGAACTGGCGGTCAGGGCCGTTTCCGAGCCGGAAAAGAACGCCGACATCAGCAGCAGGAACAGAATGGTGATCAGGCTTGTTTCGTCTTCCATGACATTCGCTCACTTCGTGGGCCGGGGCCGCGGGAAATGGTTCAAGCCCGGCCCCCCAAAAATTCGTTCAAAACGTCGGCCACAGGGCCGATCGGGACGTTGCGTTCGATGAAGGCTTCACCGATGGCGCGGGCCAGGATGAAGGTCAGCTTACCGTCTTCGGTCTTTTTGTCCTTCATCATGTGGGTCAAAAGCTTTTCCGCCGTCCAGCCGTCTGTCGGCAGGCCTGACAGGTCGAACGGCAGGCCGGTCGCCCGCAGGTGTGCGGTCAGCCGCCCGATGTCGTTGCCGGGGCAATGGTCCAGGCGCGCGGACAGGGTCAGGGCCATGACCATGCCGATGGATACGGCCTCACCATGCAGCAGTTTCGAGCCGTATCCCACCTCGGCCTCCAGCGCGTGGCCGAAGGTATGTCCCAGGTTCAACAGCGCGCGCAGGCCTTGCTCGGTCTCGTCGGCGCTGACGATCCGCGCCTTGGCCGAGCAACAGGTCAGAATCGCCTGACGACGGGCGGCGGCGTCGCCGTCCAGCAGGGCCTTGCCGTTGCCGTCCAGCCAATCGAAGAAATCGGGCATGTCGATCACGCCGTATTTCACGACCTCGGCGTATCCCGCGCGCAGTTCGCGGGGCGGCAGGGTGTCCAGCACGTCAGTGTCGGCCAGAACCAGGCGCGGTTGATAGAACGCGCCGACCAGGTTCTTGCCCTCGGCGGTGTTGATCGCGGTCTTGCCGCCGACCGAGCTGTCGACCTGGGCCAACAGGGTCGTCGGGATCTGGATGAAGTCGACGCCGCGCAGGGTCAGGGCGGCGCAGACGCCGGTCAAATCGCCGATCACCCCGCCGCCCAGCGCAATCAGCGCGGTCTTGCGGTCGATCCCACCCGCCAACAGGTCGTTGGTCACCCGCTCCAGATGGGCGAAATCCTTGGTCTGCTCGCCGGGTTCCAGAACGATGGCGCGGTTGGAAATGCCGGCCGCGCTCAGGGAGGCTTCCAGCGTTTTCAGATGCCCGGCGGCAACGACGTTCTCGTCTGTGATAATCGCGACCTTGGTCGAACGCAGGACCGGCGCGATCATCCGTCCGGCGTCGGGCAACAGCCCCTTGCCGATGACGATATCGTAGCTGCGGTCGTCCAGGTCGACGCGCAGGGTTTCGTGGGCGGTTTGGTCGGTGGTCATTCGGTGCCGTCCGTCAGCTTTTCGATGATTCTGTCGGCGGTCTTTTCCGGGGTTTCATCGAGACTTTCAATCGTGATGTCAGATTGTTCGTACACGGGATAGCGCTCTGATATCAATTGCTTCAGTTTCGCCGATGGGTCCGTGCCCTGCAACAACGGCCGCCCGGCGGCGCGCCGACGGGTGCGTTTCTCCAACGTGCCCAGGTCCGCCTTGAGCCAGATGCTGACCCCATGTTCCGCGATCCGCTCCCGGGTGCGCGGGTTCATATAGGCGCCGCCGCCCGAGGCCAGGATCACAGGCGGCCCGGCCAGCAGCCGTTCGATCACCCGTTCCTCGACGTCGCGAAAGGCCGGTTCGCCGTATATTTCGAAGATATCTTCGATGCTGCAGCCGGCGGCTTTTTCGACTTCGTCATCGGAATCGATGAACGGCAGGCCCAGGCGCGCCGCCAGAATTCGCCCGACCGAGCTTTTCCCGGCCCCCATCAGGCCGACCAGAACGACGGTTTTTTGTTTTTCTTCAGATAGTTGGTTGGTCATTTCTTCGAAACTCATGGGGTCGATATAGGGTCGGATGGGCGACGTTGAAAGCACGGAATGGAGCCGATAAACTTCGGCTTTCCCGCCGCCGCCGGAAAAATGCCATAGTCGGGGGCTAGCAGGAAGCCCTGAAGGCCGCGTAAAAGGCCAATGCCGACAGGGGTGTCGTGCCCTGCACTGGCTATATCCGAAGACGAAGAACTCAATAGGCCGCCGCTCGCATGAAAAGCTTTTCAAAGATTATCGTTATTCTCGCCCTGGCTCTGGTGCTTGGTGGTGGGACGTTCCTGGTCACCTGGGATTTCCCCGCCCCGTCCAAGGAAGTGAAGAAGGTTCTGCCCGATGACCGCTTCCCGCGCTAGGCGCAGGGTTCGAGCGGTTCGTCTGGCGGCGCTCGTCGCCGCCCCGCTGTTGACGGTCGGCAGCTTTGACGCCTGGGCGCAGGCTCCGATACCCGCACAAGGAACCGAGGCGCCGACGGCGTTGCAGCCGCCCGCCGCCTTGGCGCCGCCCCGGGCGCTCAAGCCATTGGGCCCGGCCGAGCCGGAAAAGCCCGCGACGGTCACTGCCCCGTCCACGGAAATAGGTCCCAAGCCCGGCATGGGCCTGGGGACCGAGCCGGGGGTCGAAGTTGATACCCTGGCGAAGGTCGATCCGGAAACGGCAGGAACACTTGGCCCGGACGATGGCGGGTTGGGATTCAATTTATGGCAGGGCGCCAGCCGCGAATACGTCGCGGGTATGATCGCGGCCCTGCCGGTTCAGACGCCGTCGCCGGCGTTGCGCTCGTTGATGCATCGTTTGTTGCTGACCGCCGCCGAGCCGCCGAAGAAGGCGCCGCCTGCCGATGGCGAAAATCAGAGTAAACCGAAAAGCCTGATCGCCCTGCGCGTGCAGCAGCTTGCGGCCATGGGCGACGTTGCCGGGGTAGGGGACCTTTTGGCCGCCATTCCGGGCACGGTCAGCGACCCGGCATTGCTTCAGGTAGAGGCCGATGCGCGCTTTCTGACCAACGACAATGCCCGCGCCTGCGGCCTGACGGCCCAACAAATTCAGGCAGGCGGCGGAGCCTATTGGCAAAAGGCGATGATCTTCTGCCAGATCCTGGCCGGAGAGCCGGAAAAGGCGGACCTGGGCATCGCCATGTTGAACGAACTCGGTGCCAAAGAGCCGGCGTTTTTCGCCCTGACCGATCGTTTGCTTGGTGGGACATCGGCAGAGTTGGCTGGGTTGAAGGACGCGGATGGCCTGCTGTTGGCCATGGCCCGCGCGGCCAAGATGGCATTGCCGCCCGATGCAGCGCAGTCGACGCGGCCCGGTGTGTTGCGTGCGGTTGCGGTCAACCCGAACGTCGCCCCGGATATCCGCCTGGAAGCCGCCGAGCGGGCCGAAAACGTGGGCGCGCTGGAAACCGAAGCCCTGCGTCAGCTGTATTCCAGCGTGACGTTCGAGCAAGAAGACCTGAACCGTCCGCTGTCGCGGGCGGACGAGCTGGGCGGCCCCCTGGCGCGGGCGCTGCTTTATCATTCGGCCCTGGCGCAAAAGGTGCCGACCGCGCAGGCCGAAATCATCGCCAAGGCGCTTCAGATTGCGATTAGCGAGGGGCGCTATGGCGCCGCGGCGCGGGTGTTCCAGCCGTTGGTTGCGAAGATTCCGCCGTCCGCCGATTTGCTGTGGTTCGCCCCGGAAGTCGTGCGTCTGATGTCGTCGACCAACGCGCCGGAAGGGGCCGAGGCTTGGTTCAAGTTGTTGCAGAGCAATGTGCAGTTCCAGGACGAAAACAGGGACCTGTTGCTGCGCATGACGCCGTTGGTTCGGCTGGTCGGAACGATGGGGCAGGACAAGGAGCCGCGTGACTTGACGGCGTGGTGGCGCTCTGTCGCCGGCGAAGAAGGCGCGGCCCGACGGGCGGCCTTGCTCTATGCCTTGCTCGACGGGTTGGGGGAGGAAATCCCCCTTGCCGCATGGCAGGCGATGGGGCCGGTCACCGGGCAGGTGGCGGCAGAGGTGCCGCATCCGGCGTTGTGGTTCCGCCTGCAGGCCGTGACGCAGAAGGTCAACGAATGGACCGCTCATCGCGAAGCCATGGAAGCCATCGCCGAAGAAGCGATCCTGCCGCCGGGTGAGCCGGTTGCCGGACAGGTTGCCGCCGCGCCGGTCGCCGCTGCCCAGTTGGGCACGATGGCGGCGCCGGGTGCGCCGGAAGAAACACCGCTGCCGCCGCATCGGGGCGAGGTCGTGTTGATGGTGCTGTCCTTATTGGGCGACGGCGGCGTGGCGCGGATCGAAGCCCCCGTGTTGCATCAGGCGGTGGAAAGCCTGCGGGCCATCGGCCTGGATCAGGAAGCCCGGGATCTGGCGTTGGAAGCCGCTTTGGCCGCGGGCCTCTGATCGAGAGGAGGGGCAACTGTCCCGTTACGTCGGTCTTTTCCTGGATATGCTTCGGGCCGAGCGCGGCGCGGCCCGAAACACCATTGAGTCCTATGGCCGCGACCTAGAGGATTTCAGCGGCTTCTGCGCCCGCCGGAAGGTCGCTGCCGACCAAGCCGCGCCGGACGATATCGGTGCCTATATGAAGCGTCTGTCCGGGGCCGGGATGGCGGCCAGCACGCAGGCGCGGCGGCTCTCGGCCTTGCGCCAGTTCTTTCGATTTTTACAGGCGGAACGCATCCGCGACGACGACCCGACCCAAGCAGTCGATGCGCCCCGTCAGGCGCGGGCCCTGCCCAAGTATCTCAGCGAGGACGAAGTCGAACGCTTGTTGACCGCTGCCCGCGAGCGCCCGGGTGCGGACGGCCTGCGGGCCACGGCGTTGCTTGAGGTTCTCTATGCGACTGGCCTGCGCGTTTCGGAACTGGTTGGCCTGCCGTTGTCGGCCCTTGCCCGTGACGGGCGGGTGCTGATCGTCCGTGGCAAGGGCGGTAAGGAGAGGATGGTGCCGGTCGGCGGACCGGCCCGCGAGGCGCTATCCGATTACCTGGCCGTGCGCGACGGATACCTGGGCGAGGACAGGGACGCCCGGGCGGCGTTCCTGTTTCCATCCCGCGCCAGCCAGGGGCATTTGACCCGCGCGCGGTTCGGGCAAATCCTCAAGGAACTTGCGGTCGCGGCGGGCCTTCCACCGAAACGGGTCTCGCCCCACGTCCTGCGCCATTCCTTCGCCAGCCATCTGTTGGCCCATGGAGCCGATCTGCGCTCGCTCCAGCAGATGCTGGGTCATGCCGATATCTCGACCACCCAGATCTATACGCATGTGTTGGAAGAACGCCTGCGCGCCCTAGTCGACCAAGCCCATCCCCTGGCTAAAGTCGATCTTGGATAATTCACGGAGTTACTTCAGGCGGCGTTGACCCAGATCAATGCCTTTCGCGTCACGAAATAGAATTATTCTAATTCTATTCTCCGCAGTGCAGCGGCTTGGCTTGTGATTCGAGAGGAGGATCAGCATGAAACGTATGTTTTTGGCGGCGGCGCTTGGCGCCGTTGTCGGACTTGGGGCAATTCCGGCGGGGGCGGATTCGCTGATGCAGGACGCGAACGATCAGTTCAAACCGATCCCCGTGTCCTTGCCCGAGGTCAAGGGCAACCCGGTGACCCGGGAAAAGGTCGATCTGGGCAAGATGTTGTTTTTCGACCCGCGCTTGTCGTCGAGCGGCCTGTTGAGCTGCAACACCTGCCATAACCTAGGCATGGGCGGCGACGACAACCTGGAAACCTCGGTCGGCCATGGCTGGGCCAAGGGGCCGCGCAATGCGCCCACGGTCCTGAACGCCGTGTTCAACGTGGCGCAGTTCTGGGACGGTCGGGCGGCGGACCTGAAGGCCCAGGCAAAAGGCCCGATCCAGGCCGGGGTCGAAATGAACAGCAAGCCTGATCGCGTGGTCGAGACGCTAAAGAGCATGCCCGAATACGTCGACCGGTTCGGCAAGTCCTTCCCCGGTGAGAAAAGCGCGGTGACCTTCGACAATGTGGCCAAGGCGATCGAGGCGTTCGAAGCCACGTTGATCACTCCGGCTTCGCGGTTCGATCAGTTCCTGGAAGGCAATGCCTCGGCGATGAACGAGCAGGAAAAGACGGGTCTGCGCCTGTTCATGGATAAGGGATGCAGCGGCTGTCACAACGGCGTGAATGTCGGCGGGGGCGAATACTTCGCATTTGGCGTGATGGAAAAGCCCGGGGCTGAAATCCTGCCCGCTGCGGACAAGGGCCGGTTTGCCGTGACCAAGACCGTGGACGACGAATACGTGTTCCGCGCTCCGCCGCTGCGCAATGTTGCGCTGACCGCGCCTTACTTCCACTCCGGAAAGGTCTGGGACCTGCGTCAGGCCGTCGCGGTGATGAGCAGCAGTCAGTTGGGCGAGGAATTGAGCGATCCTGAAATCGACGCGATCACGGCATTCCTGAAAACCCTGACCGGCGAAATGCCCAAGGTCGAATATCCGATCCTGCCGGCGGAAACGGCGGCTACGCCGAAGCCGGAGCCGATGATCCCCTGATCGATCAACGGGCTGGATGAAACGAGGGCGGCTCCGATGGGGCCGCCCTTTTTCTTTATCACCGGGGGGCTTCGACGGCGCGCCGGTACAGATGCCAGGTGGCATGCCCCAGAACCGGCAGGACGATGAACAATGCCAACAGGCCCGACAGCAGGGACAGGGCGATCATCACCGCGATGGTCGCGCACCACAACGCCATCACCCGCGGGTTATGGGCGACGAAGCGCACGCTGGTCAGCATGGCGGTGATGAAATCCACATTGCGGTGGAACAGCATGGGGATCGAAACCACGGAATAGGAAAACACGGCGAAGGCGATCGCGGCCCCTGCCGTATTGCCGACGACCAGGAACAGCCAGCCCGTGGGCGTGGTGAAGATCTCGTTGATCAATTCGCGGAAGCCGAAGAACTGGAACCCCATGAAGCCGAACGACAGCAACGCCGCGATGTCCATCCAGAAGAACAGGGAAAAGCCGGTGACCAGGGCCATCCAACCCAGTTCGTGGCTGAACATCGATTTCACCGTGCCAAGGACGATGCCCCAGGACAGGGGGGAGGAGCCGTCTTCCGGCGGGGTCTCCAGGCGCTGGCTGACCACGTAAAAGCCGCTGGCGATGAACGGCGCGATCAGGGCGAACCCGGCGGCCAGCGGATAAACCAGATACGGCAGCTCGAACGCCATCAGCATCAGAACCAGGACCCAACCGCCGACCGCGTAAATTCCGGCGAAGAACAGGTCGTAGGTGGGGGCCGCGCGAAAGTCGCGCAGGCCCAGGGCCAGCACGTCGATCAGGTCGTTGATCCCGACCTTGTTGACCTGCGGGGGAAGGGGGCGCGTGCCCTTGCGGGCGGGCGCGGCTTTGGCGGATTGGCGCGGGGCGCTCATGTTCGGTGTTCTCCCAGGCTTTTTCAGGCTGCTTTTGCGCAAAACCTTATGGAAGATCGGGTTTTATGTCGATACCGAACGTATCCGGGGCGTGGGGATCAGCCTCCCGGCGCGGAGACTTTGTTGAGCAGCCAACGCGCCGTGCGCAGCAGGCGGGCGTCGTCGTTTCGCGGCCCGACCAGCTGGACCCCGATCGGCATGCCGTTGGCGCCCTGCATCAGGGGGATGGTGATGGCCGGGACACCCAGATATGACCAGGTCGAACAGAACACCGGATCGCCCGTCGCTTCCAGGCCCAGCGGCGCTTCGCCGCAGGTCGCCGGGGTCAGGATCGCGTCGAATTCCTCGCCCAGGCTTTTGACCCAACCGGCCAAGTGCACGCGGATATCGGCGGCTTCGTTGAAGTCCACGGCCGTCACGGTCTTGCCCTCGTCAATCATGCCGCGCAGGACGTCGCTCAGCTGGTCTTCGCCGCGGGCCACGTAACCGGACAGGTAGCGGGTCAGGTCGGTGCACATGATCTTGCGCAGGTTGTCGACGGCATCGTTGAACGGTTCCGGCAGGGGGACTTCCTCGGACAGGTCGCCGAGGAATTCATGCAGTTCGCCGAAGGCTTCCTGGGTATCCGGCTCCGCTCGATCCCAGACCGGGGTCTTGATGAAGGCGAAGCGGGGTTCGAACGGCGGCTCCTCGCCCGCGATCTCGGGTAGGCGGGCGGCAGCGGCCGGTTTGGTGTCCGGGTCAGCCGGGTCATGGCCGATCAGGCATTCGCTGATCAGGGCGGCGTCCTCGACGGACCGGGCGAACACGCCGACGTGGTCGAGCGTCCGGGACAGCGCCAGCGCCCCGGCGCGGGAAATCCGCCCGTGGGTCGGCTTGAACCCGACGACGCCGCAGAACGACGCGGGGCGAATGACCGAGCCATTGGTTTGTGAGCCGATCGCCAATGGGACCATGCCGGCGGCGACCGCGGCGGCGGACCCGCTGGACGAGCCGCCCGGCGTCCGATTGGGATCGTGCGGGTTACGCGTCTTGCCGGGGGAATAGACGGCCAGTTCCGTTGTCACGGTCTTGCCCATGATGACGGCCCCGGCGGCTTTCAGCCTGCGGACGGCGGTGCAATCATCGTCCGGCAGGCGGCCCTTCGACAGGACGGTGCCGTTTTCCGTGGGCAGGTCTTCCGTGTCGAAGATGTCCTTGATCCCGACGGGGATGCCATGTAGCGGCCCCAGCGGCGCGCCGCTGGCCCGATGGTCGTCGCGCGCGGCGGCTTGGCGGCGGGCGAAATCCCGGTCCAGGTGGGCCCAGGCGCCGATGGTGTCTTCGGTCGCATCGATCCTGGCGATACAGGCCTCGACCAATTCCAACGATGTGATTTCGCCGCGTTCGATCATCCCAACCAATTGGGATGCGCCCAAATCCGCTAAGTCCATGTCTGCCCCTTGGTGCTTTTGAACCGAACCGACAGAGTTCAATCTGTTGGGTTCTTTTTCAAGGTCGAATCCCAAAGGTCGTAAATGACCAGGGCCAGCACGGTTAGGCTGATGATCCAGAACGGCAGGCCGCCCCAGAACCCGGCAAAGCCGTGGGAAATACCCCAGGCCAAGCCGAGAACGAACGAGGCGACCATGGCGGTGCCAAGAACACCGCAGAATTGTTCGAATAGGCGTGATCTCATGTCAGCTAACTCCTGTGTCCCTGATCGGGATCGTTCTCATTGTCTTATCACCGTTACGGGACGTACTTACCGAAGAAGTAATCGGGCAGGTACAGGGCGATACCGGGGAACTGGTACATCAGGACCATGATGGTGATGACGATGGCCAGGTACGGCATGATGCCCTTGAAGATTTGCATCAGTTCGATGGCTTTGCCCAAGACCCCTTTCAGGTAGTACGCCGACATCGCCATTGGTGGCGTCAGGAACGACGTTTGCAGGTTCAGGGCCACCAACATCGCGAAGAAGTAGGGGTTGATGTCGAACGTGTTCAGCATCGGCAGGAAGATCGGCACGAAGATGATCAGGATTTCCGACCATTCCAACGGCCAGCCGAGCAGGAAGATGATGACCTGGACCAACACCAGGAACTGCCACGGCTCCAGATTGAAGCTGAGGACGAAGTGTTCGATGATCTCGTGTCCGCCGAGGTAGGAGAACACCGACGCGAACGTCCAGGAGCCGACGAACAGCCAGCAGACCATGGCCGTCGCTTTGGCGGTCAGATATACCGATTCCTTGAGCATCCCCCAAGACAGCGAGCGGTACAGTCCAGCCAGGACGATGCCGCCGAACGCCCCCATGGCGGCGGCTTCCGCCGGTGTCGCCAGACCACCCAGGATCGAGCCGAGAACCAGCATGATCAAGGCCGTCAGCGGCACGAACGAGGTCAGAAGCTGCCAATACACGATGTGCCGGGGCGGCACTTCTTCGGCCTTCGGCTTGGGCGCGATCGACGGATTGATGATCACCCGAACGATGACGTACAGAATGTAGGAACCGGCCAGCAGGAAGCCCGGCAGGATGGCCGCGGCATATAGCCGCAGCGGCGACAATTCGGCGATCGCGGCATAGACGATCAGCATGATCGACGGCGGGATCAGAATACCGAGCGTGCCGCCGGCGCAGATCACGCCCGACGCGAAGCTCTTTTCATAGTTCGCTTTGGCCATGGCGGGGAAGGCCAGCAACCCCATGAGGGTCACCACCGCGCCGACGATCCCGCTGGCCGTCGAGAACACGGCGCAGGTGATCAGCGCCGCGATGGCCATGGACCCGGGCAGGTTCCGCGCCGCCATCTGCAGCGCGTAGAACAGCTTGTTGACGATGTTGGCGCGTTCGACCACGTATCCCATGAATAGGAATAACGGGATCGCGACCAACGTGTCGTTTTCCATCACCGAATAGGTGTTCTGGTTCAGCAGATAGAAGATCTTGTTGCTGAGAATGTCGGTGAGGGTGTGTGAGGTGCCCGGCTCATAATAGGCGTAGTAACCAAAGCCCACGCCCATGGCGAGCAGCGTGAAGGCGACCGGAAATCCCAGCAGCACCATCACGATGAAAAGCGACAACATCAAAATCGCTACTTCAGGGTTCGTCATTCTTGAAAATGCTCCGTTGCGCCGACGGCGGTATCTGGGAAGGAGTCTCAGGCGCCTTTTTCGGCGGCCTGGCTCTGCAAAATGTCTTCAGTTTCCTGCGCGTCCTTAAGACGCGGCAGCCATTCGTTGTTCTTGATCGCCAGGTAGCAGCGCATGCATTCGGCGATCCCTTGAACGATGAACAAGCTGGCCGCCAGGGGGATCAGGGTCTTGAAGAAATAAATCTGAATGCGGGCCGGGCTGTTCCAGCTGACTTCCTTGTAACGCCATGAATCAGCAGCGATTTCCCCGCCGAACCAGGCCAGGGCGAGCATGCCCGGGAAGAAGAAGCAGATGAACAAAATCAGGTCCAGGCTCGCCTGCCAGCGGACCGGCAACAGGCGATAGACGACGTCCGCCCGGACATGCGTGTCCTGGGCAAGGGCGTAGGGCCCGGCCATCAGGAACAGGGCGCCGTACATCTGGACCATCATGTCGAAGGCCCAAACCGTCGGGGAGTTCAGGACATAACGGACAAACACCTCATAGGCGACGGACAAGGTCAAAATCAGGATGCACCAGCCGAAGGTGCGGCCAATCCAGATGCTCAGTTCTTCGATGCCATGGATGATCTTAATCACGGTTTGGGTTCCCGCTTTTGTTGGCTCAGATATTTGAGGGACAGCCAATCAAGGCTGCCCCTCAACACCTAGTTTTTCAGAATTGATCCAAGAAATTGGATGGGCCGGATCAACCGAAGTAATGCTTGTAGGCTTGGCCGTAATCCGGCTGGTTCAGCAGCAGGTAACCCATGACCTTCTTGGCATAGACCTTCTGCGACTCAACGACCTTGGCGAAGAACGGATCTTCGTCCGAGATCTGCTTGATGATCACGTCCCAGGCCTTGAGCTGCGCGTCCATGATGGAATCCGGCGTGCGGTAGACGTTGACGCCGTGCTTTTCCTTCAGCTTGACCAGGTCGTCGGCGTAGCGAAGCGTGTTGTTCCAGTAGAAGTTGGAGTTTTCCGCTTCCGACGCGTATTCCAGAATGGCCTGCAGTTCCTTCGACAAAGAATCGAACTTCTTTTTGTTGAAGGTGATTTCGAAGCATTCCTGCGACTGGTGGTAGCTGGCCAGATGGTAATGCTTGGAGACGTCCTGCATCCCGAAATCGCTGTCCGAGGTCGGGTTGTTGAACTCGGCCGCGTCGATCAGGCCGCTCTTCATCGCCGGCTGAATTTCGCCGCCCGGCAGCTGAACGACCGCCATGCCCATTTCCTGCAAGACGTTGGCCGCCAGACCGACGGTGCGGTACTTGAGGCCCTTCATCTGGGAAACGTCTTTCATCTGCTCCTTGAACCAGCCGAACGGCTGGGCGGGCATCGGGCTGTTGAAGAAGCTGACCAGGTTCAGGCCCAGGCTCTGCATCAGTTCCTGGAACAGCGCCTTACCGCCGCCGTAGTGGATCCAGCCGAGCATTTCCTGCGCCGACCAGCCGAAGCAGGGGCCGGTGCCGAACAGCGACGCTGCTTTCGACTTGGAATACCAATAGGCCGACACATAATGGGCGCCGTCGAGAACGCCACGATGGACGGCGTCCTGCATCTGGCTGGTCTTGACGACCGAGTTCACCGACAGCAGATCGAGCTTCAGGCCCCGACCGGCCATGGCGTTGACGCGCTCGACATAGCTTTTGGCGTTTTCAAGGAAGATACCGCCACCCCAAGCAGCCTGAATCTTCAGGACCGTGGGGGCAGCCGTAGCAATGTTCGGCATAGCTAGGGTAGCAGCCGTAGCACCGGCTGCGACGGCGCCACCTTTAAGGAATTTACGCCGGTTCACGTTCTTGGTTTCCATGAGTTTCCTCCCACTGGAAAAACGGCGGAAAGCCTCCATCCGCCGACAGGTTTGAAGTGCGCGGGGCCCGCGCGTTCAAGGATAGACCCAGATCGTGATTTCGTTTTTTGTTCGTCCCCCGGGTCCGGTTACGACGTCCCGCATTCGCCACGACAAGAGATCATGACGACGGGCCCCGTATCCTGTTTTGGAATCTCACGAATCCCAGGAACTAAGGCAAGGCTTTCAAGCGGGTTGCAGGGGGACGTGGGAGGCCCCGAAAGGCTTTCGCAATGCAATGCGGGAAGGGCGTTTTGACCCCTGATCGATCAAAAACAAAAGGCAGCGTCAGGGGCGGACGGGATTGTGCATGCGCGAATACATGCCCAATCCCGTATATAATTGCCTTCTAATTTTTTCACATTGCGGAAATGCGATCCATGCGTCAGGCCACGCGATCCCCTGGTTCGCGCCCGGCAAAGAACGCATCCAGGTTGTCCAAGGCGCGGAATCCCATGGCGTCGCGGGTTTCGCGGTTAGCGCTGCCGATATGCGGCAGAAGGAACGTATTATCCAACGCGATCAGTCTCTTATCGACATTCGGTTCGTTGTTGTAGGCATCGATCCCGGCGGCGAACAGCTTGCCCGATTTCAACGCATCGACCAGGGCGTCGTCGTCGATCACGGCCCCTCGGGCGGCGTTTGCCAGGATCGCGCCGTCCGGCAACAACGCAAACCGCGCCGCATTCATGATCCCGCGCGTCTCGTCGGTGACATTGCAGTGAAGCGACAGGAAATCGCAGTGGGGCAGCATGTCGTCCAAGCTATCGTGCCAGATCGCGCCGTTTTCCTGATCCGGGCTTAGGCGGGATCGGTTGTGATAGTGAATTTCCATGCGGAAGGCGCGGGCAAGGTCGGCCACAGCCCGCCCGACCCGGCCCATGCCGAGAATCCCCAGGCGCTTGCCGGTCACGGCACGCCCAACCATGAAGGCCGGGGACCAGTCCTTCCATCCGCCGGAGCGAACCAGGCGTTCGCCCTCCGACGCCCGCCGGGCCGCGCCCAGCATCAACAGGATCGTGGTCTCCGCCGTGGCGTCGGACAGAACCTCGGGCGTGTTGGTGACGACGACGCCGTGTTTGGCCGCCGCTTTGACGTTCACATGGTCGTAGCCGACCGAGAAGTTGGCGATGATCTTCACGCTTTTCGGCAGGTCGGCGAAGACCTCTTCGGTGAAATGCTCGGTATGACAGGGCATGATCGCATCTGCGCCCTGAGCGGCCGCGATCAGGGCGTCCTTGTCGTACAGCCTGTCTTCCGGGTTCAAGCGAGCGTCATAGTCGCGCAGAAGCCGTTCATGAACGGCGTCCGGCAGGCGGCGGGTCACCAGCACGGTCGGTTTGGTCGTCATGGTATCCTCCCAAGGTTCGTTGTTTTCGGCCTACACCAAGGCCCCGCCGCTTGTCGAGCGCGGCGCATTCGCTATTGATGCCCGTCCGGCGGGGCAGGGCGAGAGGATGAAATGCGACAAGCGGGTATTTTTCCGCATTGCGGTAAGGCTTTCAAATTTACCCTGTTTGTCCTTGTCCACCCAATAGGTGCTAGCTATTTTGCGCCCGCGAAATAACAATCCAAGACCGGCCGCGCCCAGGGGGGGTGCCGCCCACTCGGACGCAGGAGATAAAAATGAGCTTCAAAATCGTCGAACAGGCGCCCGCGCGCCTGAACCGCAGCGAACTGGCTGTGCCCGGCTCGAACCCCACGTTCATGGAAAAGGCTTCGAAAAGCCCGGCCGATGTGGTGTTCCTGGATCTGGAAGACGCCGTCGCCCCCGACGACAAGGCCCAGGCCCGCAAGAACATCATCGAAGCCTTGAACGACCTGGACTGGTCGGGCAAGACCGTTTCCATGCGTATCAACGGCCTGGACACCCATTACATGTACCGCGACCTGGTCGAGGTTCTGGAAGGCGCTCCGGGTAAGCTGGACCTGATCATGATCCCGAAGGTCGGTACGGCCTCCGACGTTTATGCCGTCGACATGATGGTCACCCAGATCGAAGACGCGACCAAGGTCGAAAAGCGCATCGGCTTTGAGCTGATCATCGAAACGGCCCTGGGCATGCAGAACCTGGCGGAAATCGCGCCGGCTTCGAAGCGTAACGAATCCCTGCACTTCGGCGTGGCCGACTACGCGGCCTCGACCAAGGCCCGGACCACCGTCATCGGCGGCCCGAACAAGGACTACGCCGTCCTGACCGATCCGGACGATGCCGGCAACCGAGACGTTCACTGGGGCGACATGTGGCATTATCCGATCGCCAAGATGGTCGTCGTCGCGCGCGCCAACGGCCTGCGCCCGATCGACGGTCCGTTCGGCGATTTCTCCGACCCGGACGGCTACAAGGCCCAGGCGATGCGCGCCTCGACCCTCGGCTGCGAAGGCAAGTGGGCGATCCACCCGTCGCAGATCGAACTGGCCAACGAGCTGTTCAGCCCGTCGGAAAAGGAAGTGACCCAGGCCCAGCGCATTCTGGACGCCATGGAACAGGCCCAGAAGGAAGGCCGCGGCGCGGTTTCCCTCGACGGTCGCCTGATCGACCTGGCCTCGATCCGTCAGGCCAAGGTTCTGGTCGAAAAAGCGGCGCAGATCAAAGGCGCCTGATCTTATCCAGGCCTAACGGCTTGAAGATCTCCGAATGCGGCGGGTTCCGGTTTCCGGGCCCGCCGTTTTCCGTTGCGGCGCGCGCGCCTGTGGAAATCTAATTACCTATTGCGAAAGTAAGGATGTTCATCGCCTGCCGATCATTTCTATAATGCCCGGCAAAAGAGTGGACAGGGACGGACATGGCAGAGTCAGCCACGCAGGGGGAGCAGAACGCGCGCAAGTTTTCGGACCGCGATCGCTTCGTCGCGTTTTCCTTTTGTTGGGCCGAGGCCATTATCGAATTGGCCGAAGACCGCACCATTACCTTTGCCGGCGGCATTTTGCCGATCCTGACGGGCAAGGACACGCGCGCGCTGAAGGGGATGAATGTCCTCGACATCATCGCCGACGAAGATCGTTCCCTCGCCGAACAAATGTTGGATGCGATCGCCCGCACCGGTCGGTTCGATAATATCCACCTGCGGTTCAAGGGCGCTAACGGCAACTCGCAGCCGCTGGTTTCTTCCGGTTATCGCAACCCGGAATTGGAAAACCGGTACTTCCTGGCATTCCATATTGCGGGTGGTCTGACGACCGACAAATCCCTGAAAAAGACCGGTAAGGAAGGCCTGTACGACGCCGACAGCTTCGGCAAGCTGGCATCGAAGATGCTGGCGGATGGCGTCGATGGCGCCGACAAGATGACCCTGGTCGAATTGGACGGCCTGGCCGAAGCCCAAAAGGACATGGACGAGGTCCAGCGGGAAAACCTGATGGGGGCGGTCGGCTCGGTCTTGAAGATGTCGTCGATCAACGGCGACGCGGCGGCCAAGCTGGCCGAAGGCAAATACGGTGTGGTTCATGGCTCGGCGCTGGACGTCGATGCCATGAAGGAGCGGATTTCCTCGCTGATTTCCAACATCGCCCCCGAGGCCGAGGGTATTTCCGTCGGCTCCGCGACCATCGAGACCGATGGCGAAGGGTTGTCGGAAGAAGCCCTGACCAAGGGCGTGATCCACGCCATGAGCGAATTTTCCAAAGCCAAGGGCGGGGTGTCGCTGGAGGCCCTGTCCGGCAACATGGATGACCTGGTCAAGGACGCCATGGAAACGGCGGAAACCTTCAATCGGGTCGTCAAGCAGTCCGATTTCCGCATGGCGATGCACCCGATCATCGGGATCGAAGACGGCGTCATTCACCATTACGAGGCGCTCGCCCGGTTCCAGGGCAAGCACGGCGAAAGCCCGTACAAATACATCACCTTCGCCGAGGAAACGGGCCTGATCGGCGCGTTCGACTTGTCCGTCGTCGATAAGGTCATCGTCTGGATCGACGAGAACAAGGACAGCCCGATGTTTGCCTCGGTTGCGGTCAATATCTCGGGTAACTCGATCATCGACAGCCGCTACGTCAAAGGGTTGGAAGAACGCCTAGACGCCAATCCCTGGCTACAGGGCAAATTGATCTTCGAGCTGACCGAATCCTCGCGGGTCGAAGACTTGGAAAGCGCCAACGCCTTCATCCAGCGCCTGCGTGGGCGCGGCTATCCTGTCTGCCTGGACGATTTCGGGGCGGGGGCGGCCAGCTTCCAATACCTCAGCGCCATCGACGTCGACGTGGTCAAGATCGACGGGCCGGTGGTCAAGAATGCCGAAGCGATCGAGCGTGGGCGCGCGTTTCTGACGGCCCTGGCCTCGTTCTGTCGGGAACTGGGGGTCGAGACCATCGCCGAAATGGTCGATACGCCGGAAACCGTTTCGTTCTGCCATGGCTGCGGCATCGATTTCGTGCAAGGCTTCCTGTTCGGCCCGCCCAAGTTCGATCTGGACGAGTTCAAGGACTTCCGCGAAAAACTGGCGGCCTCGAGCGCGCCGGGCGCCAACGCCACCGGACCGCTGACATCGTCGCATGCGACGTCGAATGCACCGGCCACTGCCGAAGCGCCGTCAGAGCCGGCTTCGGCGGCGTCGTAAGGTCTCATCTTCCTTATTTATTCCTGGTTTTCGGCGGTTCCCTGCGGTTTGCACCGGGGGAATGCCGACTGCGGCAATCGCGATAAAGAACCATTTTCACCGTCGCCAAAGCCGAAAAAGCTGTGCTAGAAGACGCACATGCACAATTATTTGGATTTCGAGAAGCCCATCGCCGAACTGGAGGGCAAGATCGAGGAGCTCCGGCATCTCTCCTCCGACGGAGAGATGAACATCGCCGATGAGGTCGGCAAGCTCCAGACCAAGGTCGATAAGCTTCTGGTTTCGACCTATGAAAAGCTGACGCCGTGGCAGAAGACGCAGGTGGCGCGCCATCACGACCGCCCGCATGCCATGGATTACATCAATGCCTTGATCGACGACTTCACCCCGCTGGCCGGTGACCGTCAGTTCGCCGAAGACCCGGCCGTGGTCGGCGGCATGGGACGGTTCCGGGGCCAATCGGTGGTCGTTATCGGCAATGAAAAGGGCTCCGACACGGTCGCCCGCGTGCGCCATAACTTCGGCATGGCCAAGCCCGAAGGCTACCGCAAGGCACAGCGCCTGATGCAGCTGGCGGATCGGTTCAATCTGCCGGTCATCACGCTGGTCGATACGCCCGGCGCCTATCCGGGGATCGAGGCCGAGGCCCGGGGACAGGCGGAAGCCATCGCCCGGTCCATCGAAACCTGTTTCGGGATCAAGGTCCCGTTCGTTTCCGTGATCATCGGCGAGGGCGGGTCCGGAGGGGCCATTGCGCTGGCCGCGGCCAACGTCGTGCTGATGCTCGAACATTCCGTCTATTCGGTGATCTCCCCGGAAGGCTGCGCCTCGATCCTGTGGCGCGACGGCGATATGGCGGCCCAGGCCGCGGGTGCGCTGAAGTTGACGGCCCAGGATCTGGAAGAATTGGGTGTGATCGACGCGGTCATTGCCGAGCCCCTGGGCGGTGCGCATCGCGACCGCACCGACACCATGAAAAGCGTCGGCCAGGAAATCGATAAGCAACTAGCGCAGTTAGCGCCCTTGTCGGGTGATGCGCTCAAAGCCGCGCGCCGGGAGAAGTTCCTGAAAATGGGAGCGAACGGCTTAGCCTGACGCTTACGCAATCGAATGCGAACAACGGCCATCCCAGGCAGGGATGGCCGTTGTTTTATGTTCGGATAGGAATGATCAGATACCCGGCGTGCGCGATCAGGCGACTTGGCCGTGGCAGTGTTTGAACTTCTTGCCGGATCCGCAGGGGCAGGGCGCGTTGCGCGGTACTTTGCCCCAGGTCGCCTGGTCGTTCGGATCGACCTCGGTCGCGGCCTGGCGATTGACCACGGTCATGGTCGCGTTGCCGCCCTCGTCGCCACCTTCGCCGCCATAGTATTCCGGGCTGTCGTGATGGGCTTCGCCTTCGGCGCCGCCGTGCTGCGCCAGGTATTCCTCTTCGGAAAACTCCATGTTCAATTCGACATGGGCCAGCATCAGGGTGGTCCGTTCGCGCAGGGCGATCAGCATGCTTTCGAACAGCCCGAAGGCTTCCTGCTTGTATTCGTTCAGCGGGTCGCGCTGACCATAGGCGCGCAGGCCGATGCCGTGGCGCAGGTGGTCCAGGGTCAGCAGGTGGTCTTTCCACAGCTGATCCAACAATTGCAGCAGCACGGCCTTTTCGACCGAGCGGAAGATCTCCGGCCCGGCATTCGCGGCCTTGGCGGCGATCTGGGCGTCCACGGCATGGATCAGGCGTTCGTGAATTTCGGCTTCGGCGATGCCTTCTTCCTTGGCCCAGTCCTGCACCGGCAGGTCCAGCCCGAAGATACGCATGATCTCTTCGTGCAGGGTGTCCATTTCCCACTGCTCGGCATAAGCCTTCTTGGGCATGCAGAGGGAGACCAGATCGTCGATGACCTGATGGCGCATGTCGGTGACGTCTTCGGAGACGTCTTCCGCTGACATCAGTTCCTTGCGCTGTTCATAGATGACCTTGCGCTGGTCGTTCATGACGTCGTCGAATTTCAGCAGGTTCTTGCGGATTTCGAAGTTCCGCTCTTCGACCTTCTGCTGCGCCTTTTCCAGGGCCTTGTTGACCCAGGGGTGGACGATGGCTTCGCCTTCCTGCAGGCCCAGCTTCTGCAGCATGCCGTCGATCCGTTCGGAGCCGAAGATGCGCATCAGGTCGTCTTCCAGCGACAGGAAGAAGCTGGAGGCGCCGGGGTCGCCCTGACGGCCGGAGCGGCCGCGCAGCTGGTTATCGATGCGGCGGCTTTCGTGGCGTTCGGTGGCGATCACGTACAGGCCCCCGGCCTGAGTCACGATTTCGCGGTTCTTTTCGATCTCGGCCTCGATGGCAGCCAGTTGCTGCGCGTATTCCGGGGTGCCCGGCTCGGCATTGATTTCCTGCTCGGCGCGCATTTCCAGGTTGCCGCCCAATTTGATGTCGGTGCCGCGGCCCGCCATGTTGGTGGCGATGGTCACGGCGCCCGGCTGTCCGGCCTGGGCGATGATATGGGCTTCCTGTTCGTGATAGCGGGCGTTCAGGACGTTGTGCGGAATCTTCCGCTTCTTGAGCTGCGCCGCCAGGTCTTCGGACTTTTCGATCGACACGGTGCCGACCAGAACCGGCTGCTGCCGCTTGTGGCATTCCTCGATCAGATCGATGATCGCTTCGTATTTCTCGACCCCGGTGCGGAACACGATGTCGTCTTCGTCCTTGCGGATGCAGGGCACGTTGGTCGGGATCTCGATGACTTCCAGGCTGTAGATCTGGGCAAATTCGCCGGCTTCGGTCATCGCCGTACCGGTCATGCCCGCAAGCTTGGGATACAGGCGGAAATAGTTCTGGAACGTAATCGAGGCCAGGGTCTGGTTCTCGTTCTGGATTTCCACGCCTTCCTTGGCTTCCAGCGCTTGATGCAGGCCTTCGGAATAGCGCCGACCCTCCATCATGCGGCCGGTGAATTCATCGATGATGACGACCTTGCCGTCCTTGACGATGTAATCGGTGTCGCGTTGGAACAGAACATGCGCGCGCAGGGCCGAATTGGCGTGGTGGACCAGCGAGATGTTGTTGATGTCGTACAGCGAGCCTTCTTCCATCAGGCCCCGTTCACGCAGCATCTCTTCCAGCTTTTCCATGCCGTCTTCGGTGAAGGTCACGGCGCGGGCTTTCTCGTCTTTCTCGTAGTCTTCAGGGGTGACGTTGCGCACCACCTTGTCCAGGGCGACATAGAGGTCCGAATTGTCCTCGGTCGCGCCCGAGATAATCAGCGGCGTACGGGCTTCGTCGATCAGGATGCTGTCGACTTCGTCGACGATCGCGTAGTTGAAGGGCCGTTGGACCATGTCGTCCAACGAGAACTTCATATTGTCGCGCAGGTAGTCGAAACCGAGCTCGTTGTTGGTCGCGTAGGTAATGTCGCAGTTATAGGCGGTGCGCCGGTCGGCATCGTCCATTCCGTGTTTGATGACGCCCACGGTCAGGCCCAGGATGTTGTAGACCGGCTCCATCCAGCCGGCGTCGCGCTGCGCCAGGTAGTCGTTGACCGTCACCACATGCACGCCCTTGCCTTCGATGGCGTTGAGGTAAACCGCCAAGGTCGCGACCAGGGTCTTACCTTCACCGGTCTTCATTTCCGCGATCTGACCGCGGTGCAGGACGATCCCGCCCAGCATCTGAACGTCGAAGTGGCGCAGGCCCAGGGTCCGTTTGGATGCTTCGCGCACGGTGGCGAAGGCCTCGACCAGAAGGTCGTCGTGGTTTTCCCCGTTCGCCAGGCGCTTGCGGAATTCCTCGGTCCGAGTTTTCAGGCCGTCGTCCGGCAGGGCGGACAATTCCGCTTCCAGGCCGTTGATGGCGTCCACGTTCTTCCGCAGGCCGTTGACGTAACGGTCGTTGGCGGAACCGAACAGGCTCTTTGCAATGGCGCTGAACATTCGGGGATCGTCCTTGAATGGGGTAAACGTAATGAGTGAAGTATGAATCGATTATGGCGGTTCCGGGGCGGAAACGCTTGGGAAGAGATAGAGGTGCGCCCCTGTCCTGTCAATGAGCGGGGCGTTACCTTTTGGGGGATGTACGCGGTCGGACCAACTGTCTTATTTCAGTTCGAAGATGGTCATGACGTAGGACGGGCTGTCGGGCACCTTTCGGCAGGGTTCGTGCCGCAGGTGCACGTTGTAGATCTGATCCTGGTCGAAGTGCTGCAGAATATCATCGACCTTGTAGTAGTAGGTCTCGCCGGCGCCGTCCTCTTCCGTCACCGGGCGGGTGCAGGAAACGGCGATATATCCACCGGGCCGGCATACCCGCATGGCTTCGCTGGCGACAGTCCGCGGATCACTGCTGTAGCCCAGGACCCAGCCTAGCATGACGATGTCGAAGCTATTGTCCTCGTACGGCATGGCGTGCATGTCGCCCACGTCGATGAAATCGGAGTAGGACATCAGATCCAACCCCCGAACGCGATTGAGGTCGAAGCCGAAGGCATGGAAATAGAATAATTCGGCCTCAAGCCGGGGGCCGACGCAAAGCACATCCAAAGATTGCGAGCGCGCATAGACATAGTCGATGGACATCAACCCATTGATCAGAACCAGGGGGCGGGTCAGCGTCGCCCCGGCCATCAACTGGGATTTGTTCCATTCGATCGTACGTCCGCCCACGCCTGCGGCGGGGTTCTCGTAGATCTCGATGTCGTTTTCCGTGACCTTGGAAAGCCGATGCTGCGCGATCAATCCCACGATGTTGAAATCGTTCATCAACGCGTTGGGATTTTTAGAGAGATAGTCCTGCACCAGGGGGGCCGTCTCTTGGTCGAACGAAAGCGGGGCGCGGCGATATTTACGCTTGTCGGCCATGTGTTCTCCTGCCTGGCGGCTGCGCTGCAATGGTGGTTTGTGTCTCGGAACGGTCTGTTGAAACAGACTTTTGCGCCACCACCGAATTCGGTGTCGTTTTCCGATCCGGTTCGGTAGGGTACCGGCTCTCCGGCTAAGCGGAAAAGGAAAAACTATGAAAATTCGTTCGATCGCCTGGGTGGCTGCGGCCGCTATCACCTTCATCACTTGTGTGAACCCCGTCCAGGCCGAAGGCGACCCCATCGTCGCCACCGTCAACGGCACGAAGATCCTTCGTTCCCAGGTTGTCGAAGCCTATAGCAACCTGCCGGAGCAATACCGCCAGGTCCCGATGGATCAGCTGTACCCGGTGCTGGTGAACAGCCTGATCGATTCCAAACTGGCCGCCGACCAGGCGCGCAAGGAAAAGATCCATGAAAGCGCCGAGTTCAAGGCCGAATTGGCGGCGATCACCGACCGTTTGCTGGGCGCCAAGCTGATCCAGGAACGCGTCGACGCCAAGATCAGCGACGAGACCGTCGCCAAGCGTTACGCCGATATGGTCAAGGAAATCGGCGAACAGGTCGAAGTTCACGCCCGCCACATCCTGGTCAAGACCGAGGACGAGGCCAAGGCCCTGATCAAGGAACTGAACGGCGGCGCCGACTTCGCCTCCCTGGCGAAAAAGAAATCGACCGGTCCGTCCGGCCCCAACGGCGGCGACCTGGGCTATTTCGGCAAGGGTCAGATGGTCCCGGAATTCGAACAGGCGGCGTTTGCCCTGGACAAAGGCAAGGTCACGACCACGCCGGTCCAGACCCAGTTCGGCTGGCACGTGATCAAGGTTGAGGACAAGCGCACCCAGGAAGCGCCGAAGCTCGAAGAAATGGCTCCGCAGATTCGTCAGGGCATGGCCCGCGAAATCGGTGCCTCGGTCACGCAGGAGCTGCGTAAGTCGGCTAAAATCGAACGCTTCAATTTGGACGGTACTCCGGCTAAGTAAGTCGTTCACCTGAGGGCATCCCGGACAAAGGGGGATGCCCCCCTTTGTTCACTTGGTAGATGTGCGAGAACGACCATGCCTGAAGTCACCCTTTCGCCCCTGGCACCTGAAAGTTTCCCCACCATTCCGCCGATCGGCGGCGTGCGCGTGGCGACGCGTGCTTGTGGCGTGCGATACAAGGGGCGGACGGATGTGCTGTTGGTCGCGCTCGACGACGATACTCAGGTCGCGGGCGTGTTCACCAAGTCGTTGACGGCTTCGGCCCCGGTGGAATGGTGCCGCAAATCCCTGCCGGGCGGATTGGCCAACGGGCTGGTCGTCAATTCGGGCAATGCCAACGCCTTCACCGGGCGGCTGGGCGACGAAGCGGTCGAACAGGTGGTCGAGGCCGTGGCCGACCGCCTGGCCTGCCGTCCGTCGCGGGTCTTCGCGGCGTCGACCGGCGTGATCGGTGAGCCGCTGAACTTCACGGCCATCACCGACAACCTGGACGACATGGCGGCGGATCTTGCCCCCGGTAAATGGGACGAAGCCGCCCGCGCGATCATGACCACCGACACCTTCCCCAAGGGGGCGGTCAAGGAAGCCGTGATCAACAGCACCAAGGTGACCATCGCCGGGATCGCCAAGGGCTCGGGAATGATTGCGCCCGACATGGCGACCATGCTGGCCTATGTCTTCACCGATGCGAAGATTCCGTCGCCGATGCTGCAAGCCATGCTGGCCGATACCTGCGACCGCACGTTCAACGCCATCACCGTCGATTCCGATACCTCGACCAGCGACAGCCTGATGCTGTTCGCCACCGGGGCGGCGGATAACGACGCGGCATTCTCCGGCGCGGACGATCCTGCCCTGGCCGATTTTCGGGCCAAGCTGGAAACGGTGCTGCTCGACCTGGCGCAACAGATCGTGCGCGACGGCGAGGGTGCGACCAAGTTCATCGAAATCACCGTGACCGGCGCGGAACACGACGCAGCGGCCAAGCGTATCGCCTTGTCGATCGCCAATTCACCGCTGGTCAAAACCGCCATTGCCGGCGAGGACGCCAACTGGGGCCGCGTCGTCATGGCTGTGGGCAAGGCAGGCGAGCGGGCTGACCGCGACCGCCTGACCATCGCCATGGGCGGGATCACCATCGCCGCCAACGGCATGGCGGTCGAGGACTATGACGAAGCTCCGGTCACAGCCCATATGCAAAGCAAGGAAATCGACATTTCCGTCGATGTCGGGGTCGGCAGCGGCCGGGCCACGGTCTGGACCTGCGATCTGACCCACGGCTACATCTCGATCAACGCCGACTATCGGTCTTAATGTTCCCTCAGTCGCCGGGCGGCCACGTCCGTGGCCTTGGCTTTCGGGCCTGACCGGCCCGCGGCCTCAATGGCCGTTGGTTTCCGGCGGAGCCCGACCAGAAGAAAGGCAGCTATGATTCATGTCTGGTGATCTTCCCGAAGGCGGCTGCTGGGACGCCGAATTCCGCCGCGGCGCGGGCGACGTCAAGACGATCATCGTCGTCGCCGCCGTGCTGGTCGATACCGATGGGCGGATTCTGGTCGCGCAGCGGCCCGAAGGAAAATCCATGGCCGGGCTATGGGAATTTCCGGGCGGCAAGCTGGAGCAGGGGGAGTTGCCGGAGACGGCGCTGGTCCGCGAGCTGAAGGAAGAGCTGGGCATCGACCTGACCGAAAGCTGCCTCGCCCCGCTGACTTTCGCCAGTCATCTGTATGAAGACTTCCACCTGCTGATGCCGGTCTTTGTCGCCCGGCAATGGAAGGGCGAGCCGCAAAGCATCGAGGGACAGGCCCTGAAATGGGTGCAGCCGGTCAAGCTGCGCGACCTGCCGATGCCGCCCGCCGACGAGCCGCTGGTCGCATTGATCCGGGATTTCCTGGGTTAGGTGAAGTACCAGACGTCCACGGCGAAGTGGACGAGCACGACCAGGGGCAGGCTGCCGCTGCGCCGGTACAGGAACATCAGCAACAATCCCCAGAGTATCGCGAACAGGACCTGCGCCTGTCCCAACGGCATGTGCAGCATGCCGAACACCAGGCTCGATCCCAGGTAAAGTTCGGCGACGCGCGCGTTCGATCCGTCGTTGCGTTGCTGCCACCAGCGCATCCACAAACAACGGAACACCAATTCTTCCGAGACCGCGACCAGCGCCAGTCCCGCCGTCATGTCGAAGGCCAGGAACAGGTCGTCTTCCAAGGGCGGGAAGTCGGCTTCGCCGATCGGTAGCAGGGCCGAGGCATGTATCTCGATCAGATCCGCCGTCTGATGATCCAGGAATAGGATCGCCACCGATCCGCCCAGGGCGACGGCCCATAGCCAAAGGGGTGCCCGCGGCCAGGGCGGAGTGAAGGCCTGGCGCAGGAACGCCCAGGCCAGGGCGATGATCGCCAATCGCTCCGCATAGTCGATGAAATAGACGGTGGTGCCGTCGAACTGGAACTTGACCCAACCCAGATAGAACAGCGCCACCAACAGCGCTAGACGCCCGCCGGAAACGGCCAGCTGCGGCGTCATTGCATGTTGTCGATCTGCTTGCTGGTCTTTTGCATCTGGCCGATGACCAGATCGAAGAACGCATCCAATTTCCGGCGCAGGTCTTCCGACAAGGTCAGAAGCTTGGACCGCGCGTCGGCCGGGTTTTCCTGTTCCAGGAGCATCCCGTGCTTCAACGCCACGTCCAGGTATTTCCCCGCCGTATGGGCGCTTTTGATGCTGGTCATGAATTTCAGCGCGTCGGTCTTTCGGACCGGGGTGCGCGAGCGCCACATATTGGTGAAAAGGTCCCAATAGGCGGCGTCGTAAAATTCGGTATCTCCCTCGAAGACTTCAATCCACTCCTGCAGGATGGTGTCGGTGAAGTCCATGTAAGCACGATGCTGTTCGTTGCTGAACGTCAGCTTCATTCTGAATCTGCCCCTTATATTCCCGCGACGTCCCATCCCCACCCACAGGTGCGCCGCCACCCGGCGTCGTTATATCGCAACAGGCAACTAGATGCAAAAATGAAATTAGTTATTGACTTCAAAAATACATGCAAATATATATGCGAAACGACATTCGAGTCGCCCGGGACGCATGCCGATGAACGGCGGTCCCCAGACGGAGGTATATGACATGAAGACGATGACCGAGCCGACGACGACTGAAGCCATCGCCCATCCCCGTACCAAGCGCGCTGGGCGCCGCCCGATGTTCGCCACAGTGGCCGCCCTGATGGGGGTGGTGATGCTGGGGGGCTGCGTCACCAATGGCACCGGCATGAAGCAGGGGGCGGGGACGCTCCTGGGCGCCGGCCTGGGTGGCCTGGCCGGGTCCAAGATCGGTGGCGGTCGGGGCCAGTTGGCCGCCGTTGCCGCGGGTGCCCTGTTGGGCGGCTTCCTAGGTAACGAAGTCGGCGCATCTTTGGACCGCGCCGACCAGGCATACCTTTCCCGCGCCCAGAACACGGCCATGAACAACGCCGATTGGCAGCCTGTAACCTGGTCCAACCCGGACAGCGGCAACCACGGCACCATCACCCCGACGCGCACGGTTCAGAACCGTGTCAGCGGTGAAGTCTGCCGCGAATATCAGACCTCGGTCACCATTGGCGGCCGGGTTCAGCAGGGATACGGCACCGCCTGCCGCACCGCCGACGGCGATTGGCGTATCTCCAGCTAAATAAGGATCCTCCGCACTGGCGGGAGCCTCGCATACCCCCTCCACAATCCCGCCAAGCCTGCCAGGGCCGTCCCGTACCCCACGGGGCGGCCCTTCGCTTATGGGGTCCGCATGTTCGTTGCCAAAAGCGCGGCAGGGGGCTACCAAAGGCGGATGAGCGAGCCAAGAACCGTCACCGCCTGCCTGATCATCATCGGCAACGAAATCCTGTCCGGGCGCACCCGCGACGCCAACCTGCAATTCCTCGGCGAGAATTTGAACAAGCTGGGAATCCGCATGACCGAGGCGCGCGTCATCCCGGACGTGGAAGACACCATCATCGCCGCCGTCAACGACGCCCGTGCGCGGTTCGATTACGTCTTCACCACCGGCGGGATCGGCCCGACCCATGACGACATCACCGCGCTGTGCATCGCCAAGGCCTTCGGCCGCAAGCTGATCCGCCATCCGGATGCTGAGGCCCTGTTGCTGTCGTTCTACAAGCCCGAGGACGTGACCGAGGCCCGCATGAAGATGGCCGACGTTCCCGAGGGCTCGATCCTGTTGGACAACCCGGTCAGCCGCGCCCCCGGTTTCCAGGTCGAAAACGTGTTCGTCCTGCCGGGCGTGCCGCGCATCATGCAGGCGATGTTCGAGTTGTTCAGCCACCGCCTGACCGGCGGGGCGGAGATGCTGTCCAAATCCATCGCCTCATATACGCCCGAGGGCAAGATCGCGGCCCCGCTGCTGGCCCTGCAGGAACGCTATGCGGCGTTGGAAATCGGCAGCTACCCCTTCACCCGCGACGGACGGCACGGCTCGACCATCGTCATTCGCGGCGTCGATGGGGAGGCGATTGCGGCGGCGGCCGAGGAACTGCGCGAGATCATGCGCGCGCTGGGCAGCGAGCCGCAGGACGTCGATCTGTAATTTCAGGGTTAATTAGCGCTTCAGGATGAAGTCGTGAATATCGGCGCGGTCCTGCCAGCCGGCGCGGACCAGTTCCGGGTCTTTGTGCTCTTCCTGCGGATAGCCCAGGCATAGATAGGCGACCAGTCGCCAATCCTCGGGCACGTCGAGCATCGCCGCGACCCGGCCCGGGTGGATGATCGAGACCCAGCCCACGCCCACGCCCGCGGCCCGCGCCGCCAGCCATAGGGTATTGACCGCCGCGACCACGGAATAGGGCAGCATTTCCGGCATGGTCTGGCGGCCCAGGCCATGGCCGCGCTCGGTCGTCTGATCGGAAAACACGGCCAGTTGGACCGGGGCCTGATCCAGCCCGGCCAGCTTCAACCCGGCATAGGTCTGGGCCCGATCGCCCGAATAGCCGGACAGGGCGTCCTTGTTGGCGATTTCGAAATCGTCGCGCACCCGGCTGCGGCGGGCGGCATCCTCGACCAGGACGAAGCGCCACGGCTGGCTGTTGCCGACGCTGGGGGCCAGGGCCGCCTGGGCCAGCAGTTCCTCGATCACGCCGTCGGGCAGGGGATCGGTGCGAAACCGCCGCACGTCGCGCCGCCACAGGAACAGGTCGCGCAGCTTGTCGCGGAACGCGGCGTCGAACGCCGGCGGCTCCTGGGCGGGCTGGGACTTGGCGGGATCGGTGTCGGTTTCGTCACTCATGGGGTCGAGGTGTACCCCCTGCCGCCCAGGGGGGCAACCGTCCTTGGCTCTTGTGCCGAAGCCCCGCTAGGGTTACCAGATGGCCCCAAGGGACGGCGGCGCCGCATGGTTGCCGCCCCTGCGTCGCGGGCGTGGTGAAATTGGTAAACACAAGGGACTTAAAATCCCTCGGCCTTTCGGCCTTGTCGGTTCAAGTCCGACCGCCCGCACCAATAAACAACGTAGGCGACCTGGGGCTGGCCGGGTTGGCCAGGTCGCCGTCTACAACTGCCCCCGCCTTTACCCCCCCAAACCTCACCCCGCACTAAACTTCAGCCCGGCGATCCCTACCGCGATCAGCCCGATACAGGCGAGGCGCATCGTCGTCACCGGTTCGCCGAACAGCATGATCCCGAAGAACGCCGCGCCCAGGGTGCCGATGCCGGTCCAGACGGCGTAGGCCGTGCCCAGGTGCAGGTCGCGCACGGCCAGGCCGAGCAGGCCCATGCTGGCGATCAGGGCGATGGCCGTCAGGACGCTGGGCCACAGGCGGGTGAAGCCGTCGGAATACTTGAGGCCGACGACCCAGCCGATTTCGAACAGACCCGCGAAGAATAGATAGAACCAGGACATGGCGTCACCTTTGCTGCCTTGCCGCCATCCCCGATCAGGGGCGCGCAAAAAGAAACAGGCCGGAACGTTCGTCCGGCCTGTGTCTTCATGAACCTGCATCGGCGGGGCGTCAACCGCCCGCCGGGGTCAGTTTCCTGGAAATGCTCTGGAGATCGTATCCAGATAGGATTCCAGCTTCTTCCGAAATCCGTCATTCAACGTCACCAACTGGGTGCGTGAATCGTTTTCCTTTTGCCGCTTGTCGATAACCCCATCGGATGCCAACTGGGCAATCAGCTTCAGGGTCGTCGATTTAGAGGCGCTGACCGATACGCAAATGTCCGAAACGTTCAGATTCTTGCCGCCGTATTGTGCTTCGGCGATCAGGAACAAAACGTCCCAGGTCAGGTTTTGCGTACCAGCATTTCGGTAAAGGGCGTTTTGGGCCGCACGAGATGATTGAACCCATTGGACCTTTCCAAGGTACGTCGAACTTTCCGCTCTTGTTTGAGTGCGAGCGTTCACCATGCTTACCTCCTCCCCCGAAGGTTTGCGAATACTGCTTAGGTTTCCTTACGGATACCAACCCGTATATTCTGTTGTAAGTTAAAATGTGAGCAAAAAAAGGTCTAGAAATTGGGACCGCTTCGTCTGTCGCGATAGTTGCGATCAATGAATATGACAAGAGAATTATAAAAGACGAAAAGATGAAAATGAGACGAGCGACAGGCTTGCGCGTTTTCCCCGGAAGCGGCATCCTGCCCGTCTAATAATTACCCCTGGAAAAACAGGGGAGCTCATCGAGGGGTGCAGCGGTGAACAGGCGCGTCAGAAGACGCGTTCGCTCTGGCATGGGGAACCAACATGGATACGAATCTCGCCGGAAAGACCTACGAGGTCCAAACCGAGACGGATGGAAAGTGGACGTTTCACGCGTCCCACAACGTTAAGTCACAAGCAATTCAACAAGCCCAGTCGCTATTGGCCTCGCACAAGTTTTCGGGGGTCAAGGTCATTGCCGAAAGTGACCGCAAGGGCGCGGAAATCATATTCAACGAGCAGACCGAGGTCGTCGACAAGGGGTTGACGATCGTCCCCATCGACAGCTCTCCGGTCTGCGAAAGCACCACCGATTGTTACCAGCTGGAAGCGCGCCGCACAGGTGGGCGCCTGCTGCGCCAGTATCTGGACGACGTCGGCATGACGACGATGGAACTGATGTTCGACTTCGGGCGTCTGAAGATGCTGGAGCGGGACGACAAACTGTACTTGGGTGCGCTGTCCCGACTGGCGGGGTTACAGGCGAACAAGGAAGCGGGGGAGAAGCCCGCGGACCGACAGGACAAGCTGGAACGCCTGTACCGGGAACTACTTTCCAACGCTCAACGCATGATGAAGCGCGAAGACCTGGGGGCGGCCATCCGCACGGGTGGGTTGCAAGCGCTGATCGACCAAGTCAATGCCGAGGCCCCGAAAGAAGAACGGCACATGCTGATTCTCGCCGGGCTGGCCGCTCATATGGGCGAGCAGGGCGACTGGAGCGGTAAGATCGATTCCCTGATCGGGCTGTTGGATGAGAAGTCGTCGATCGTCGTTCAGGCCTATGTCGACGAAGCCCTGACCGAGGTTCTGGATGGGGCCAAGGCGGTTGGCGAGCTGCTGGGCGGGGTCGCCGATGCCGCGACCGCCCATCGTATGCTGGCGCAGCTGTCGCAGGGGCGACTGCCCGAGGTTAAGAACCCGCTGTCCTGTATCAACGAGTTGAATAAGGCCCTGGCCGCCCATGACCTGGAAAACGCCAAGGGCGCGATCCTGGAGCGCGTGGCGCGCGGGATCGGCGGTGTCAAACCGATGACCCGCGAAGGGGCCGAGGGCGAGCGTTCCGCCCTGGTCGCCCTGATCCGCAATCTGGAAGGCTATGGCGGTCTGGTCGGCGGCTCGATGATGGCCGAGGCTTTGACCCTGCGCGCCAAGATGGCCCTGGGCGGTCCGGACGGGGATTTGAACGTCGAGCAGGCGATCGCCAAAATTCTCAGCTTCCTGCCGTCCCTGCCGTCGCGGGCCGGGTTCGTGCTGGACCTGTCGACGACCGATACAGGGGCCAAACAGCAGGCGGCGGTGATCCGCAATCTGGCGCAGGCGATGCGCGGCCTGACCGGGATCGAGGCGCTGACCGGCGGCGGTCAGGACCTGTCGATGGCCAAGCGGGTCGTCGATATCCTGATGGAAAAGACCAAGGCCTCCGGCCTGCCGGAAGACCTCAAGAAAACGGTGATCGCGACCTTGGCGAAGGCGATGGCGGCCGGAAGCGCCGCGGCGGCGGCTGCGCCCACGCCGAAGGCCGATGCGCCCAAGGAGCAACGCTGGGATTCAGGGGCATCGCAATCGGCGCCGCCCCCGCCCAAACCGGCGGCGCCCGCTGCGAACGGAAATGGCAACGGCCCAGAGCAACGCAAGTTTGTGAAGGGTCAGATCCTGTTCGAAGAAGGAGACGCCGGGACCGAGGCGTTTTTGGTCGTGACCGGATCGGTCGAAATTTATCGCCGGGGTGCTGTCGACCAGACCCTGGCGACGCTGGGGCAGGGCGAACTTTTGGGTGAGATGTCGTTGATCGACGACCAGCCGCGCGCGGCTTCGGCCCGGGCGGCGGAGAACACCACCCTGATCGTCTTGTCCAAGGATTCGTTGAAGGTTCGGCTGCAACGTCTGGAGCAGACGGACAAGGTCCTGCACCGCCTGATGGGGGTGCTGGTCAATCGCCTGCGCGGGATGGCCCGGACCGCCGAATAGGCGGCGCGGGTCCATCCGCGAAAGGGCGGGTTATTAGCCCCAGGGGAAGGCCGATTTCGGCGGCAGGGCGGCGGAGCCCAAAGCGTCGGCGACGCGCAGGCCTTCGTTCCATTTGACCATGCGCTCGGACCGGGTGAAGGATCCGACCTTCAGCTGCTTCGCACCCCAACCGACCGCCAAATGGACGATGGTCACGTCCTCGGTCTCGCCGGAGCGGGCCGAGACGATGGCCCCCATGTCGGTTTCCCGCGTGGCGTCGAATGCGGCCTTGGTCTCCGAAATGGTGCCCGCCTGGTTCGGCTTGATCAGGGCGCAGTTGACGGCCCCGTCGCGGGACCCGGCGCGCACCCGGTCGGCATTGGTCACCAGATAATCGTCGCCGACGATCTGCAGGTGCTTGGGCGCGGCCTGGGCAAAGGCGATGAAACCTTCGGCGTCGTCTTCCGACATCGGGTCCTCGACCGAGACGATGGGATAACGTCCGACCCATCCCAACAGCATTTCGGCCAACTCGCCCGAGTCCATATCGCGATCTTCGCGGGCCAGGCGATAGCGCCCGCCCTTACCGAATTCCGACGCGGCGATATCGAGCGAGATGGAAACCTGCTCGCCCGGTTTCAAGCCCGCTTTCTCGATGGCCTGGACCAAGGTCTCGGCGGCGTCCTCGTTGGCGTCGAACGCGGGCCAGAAACCGCCCTCGTCGGCGACGCCCTGCAACAGGCCGCGTTCGTCCATGATCTTGCCGGCGGCCAGATAGACCTCGGCGGTCCAGGCCAGGGCCTGTTCGTAATCGTCGGCACCCGTGGCGATGACCATGAAGTCCTGGACGTCGATGCGCCGCCCGGCATGGGCTCCGCCACCGAAGATTTGAATTTCCGGCAGGGGCAGAACCGGCGTGCCGCTTTGACCACCCTGATCCCAAAGGTGCTGCCACAGCGGCTTGCCCGCCTGGGCCGCGGCGGCATGCAGGGTCGCCATCGACAGGGCGATGGTTGCGTTGCCGCCCAGGTTGGCCTTGTTCGACGTACCGTCCAGGGCCAACAAGGCCTGATCGATGGCGTTCTGGTCGGCGGCGTCCAGGCCGATCAGGGCCTTGGCGATGGGGCCGTTCACACCCTTCAGGGCATCGGTCACGTCCCATCCGCCGAACCGGGGGCCGCCGTCGCGCAGGTCAATCGCTTCGTTGCTGCCGCGCGAGGCCCCCGCCGGGGCGATGGCCCGGCCCATGGCGCCGCCGGCCAGGGTGATGTCGGCTTCGACCGTCGGGCGGCCGCGGGAATCCCAAACGCGGCGGCCTTTGACGGCGGTGATGGTGGTTGATGTGTTATTGGCCGTCATTGGCGAAGTTCCTTCTCCCAGGCTTGGCGGACGCCGTTCAATGTCGGCGTTGGTTGTTTGATCAGCGGTTTGGCCACGCGGCGCACACGGTCGCGGTCGGCCTCTTCAGTCAGATATTCGACGGGCGACTTGCCGTCGACCCGCGCCAGGAACAGCGCGGGCAACAAGGCGGCGGCCCGGGCTTCGACTTCCGGGTCGGGGTTATAGCCTGCCGTCAGGGCGTCGAAACAGGCCAGGAAGCCGTCGGTCGCCGAGGGCGTCCAAAGGCATTTCAACAGCATGTGGTTCAGGCAGAACGCCAGGTCGAAGGCCGGGTCGCCGTACCAGGCGCATTCCGCATCCAGGAACACCGGCTGCGTGCCGTCGACCAGAATGTTCTTGGGGCTGACGTCGCCGTGGACCAGCGCCTCGCGGTGGCTGGCCGTGGTCTCCGCCAGGGCCGTCAGGCGCGCCAGCAGTTCCGGGTGCGGGCCGCCAGTGGCAATCAGGTACGGCTCCAGGCGGATGTCGTAGAAGGTTTCGTCGGTGCGGAAGCGGTCGGCCACGGCGGCGTCCCCGGCGGTGCCCGCATGGACGCGCTTCAGCCAGGCGCCGACGGTCCGGGCGAAGGCCGGGTCGGCGCGGCCTTCGTGCAATTCGTCCTTCCATGTCGGGTGATCGGCGGGCTCCAGATAGGCCATGGCGAACACGCCCTGGTCGGCGTCATGGGCCAGGATCGTCGGCGCAATGCCGGGCTGCAGGGCATTGGCGGTCTGCATCCAGGCGACTTCGTAGGCGTTGCGTTCGACCGGGGCGAACCAATCGGCCTTGACCTTCAACTTGGCCAGGGCGCGTTTGACGCAGACCGGCCCGCGGCGCAATTCGGCCCGCCAGATGTCGGACGAGACCCCACCGGCGAGCGGGACATAAACCGGTGTCTCATCGGCCTGGGCCAAGCCGCTTCGCTGTAGGAAGCTGGTAAGAAAGCTCTCGGCTTCGGTCATCGCTATTTCCCCCCGGCGACTTGATTGATGAACTTGGGAATTTCCGACAAGGGAAGAACCGCATGGCAATCCCCAGCGGAAGCGACGGCCCCGGGCATGCCCCAGACCACGCTGGATTCCTTGTCCTGGACTGCGACCGTGCCGCCCGCGTCGGCGACGGCCTTGGCCCCCGCTTTACCGTCGGACCCCATCCCGGTCAGGACGATGAACAGGATGTTGTCGGCACCGTAAGCTTTGACCAAGCCGCGCATCATCGGCTCGGCCGAAGGGCGGCAATAGTTCTCCTCGGGGCCCTCGTTGGTCGTCAAGATCACGCCCTTGGCTTTCCTCTCCGGCACCATGTGAAAACCGCCAGGGGCGAGATAGATGTGCCCGTCGACGACGCTTTCGCCGTTCTTGGCCTCATGACAGGTCCAGCCGGTGCGACGGGTAATGTGATCGGCCAGGGCGGTTGTGAAACCGGGCGGCATATGCTGGGTCAGAAAGATCGGTTGGGAAATGGTGCGGGGCAGGGCGGTGAACAGGCTGAACAGCGCCTGCGGCCCGCCGGTCGAACTGGCGATGGCGATGGCCTGCGGCACGAAGTGGCGGCGCTGGCGTAGTTTATCCGCGACCTTGTATTCGAAGCGCGGCGACGACGGCGACGCCGCCGGGACGGGCATGACGCGCGCCCCTTTTTCCCGCCGGGCCCGGCCCAGGCCTTGGGCCAGTTCGGCGATCTGGCTGACGAAACCCTTTTCGCTGATCTGCGGTGTGTGGGTCGAGGGGGCCTGGATGAATTCCGCGGCCCCGCTGACCAATCCCGCCATCGCGTTCTTGACGTTGGCGAAGGTCAGGGTCGCGACAAGGACGACCTGGACGTGTTCATCGACCTTGCGCAGGCGCGACAGGGCGGTCGCCATGGTGACGGCGGGGTCGCCGATATCCATGAAGATTACGTCGATGGCATGCCGGCGCAATTTGCTGACCGCTTCGACGCCGTCGACGGCTTCGGCGGCAAGGTCCACGCCCTTGGTCGCGCGCAGGGCGGCCTTGACCCGTCCGGCGACAATTTCCGACGTGCCGACGACCATGGCGTGAATGTTGCCGGGCTGGCCGCCAGGATTGCTGACGCTGGTTTCCCCCATGCGGATACTGCTCGTTTCCTCTATTTTTTCCAGACCATAGACGCTGGTCCTCATCGGCACAATCTCAGAACCGCCCGGGAAAGCGCGGCGCCGGGGGCTTGTTCAGGTTCTTCTCAGATTTATTGACCGGCCCGATCGGGGGGCGTATACACCGCGTGGGCCAGATCCCCCCAACGGGGTCGGACCCTTCTGGAAGCGAAGGGAGTAACACGCAATGCCAGTACCTCAGAAGCCGGGCGTCCGTCCGGTCAATCCGTGCTTTTCGACCGGCCCCTGCGCCAAGCGCCCCGGCTGGTCCTTCGATCACCTCAAAGACGCCTTCCTCGGCCGCTCGCACCGTCATGCCGGTGCGAAAGCGAAGCTGAATGAAGTCAGCACCCGTTCCCGCAAACTTCTGGGCATCCCCGACGATTGGGTCGTCGGTATCCTGCCCGGTTCCGACACCGGCGCCTTCGAAGCCGCCATGTGGAACCTGCTGGGCGCGCGCGGCGTCGACATCATGGCCTGGGAAAACTTCGGCAGCGAATGGCTGAAGGACGGGGTCAACGAATTGAACCTGGACACGCTGCGGACCTTTACCGCGCCGTTCGGCCAGTTGCCCGACCTGTCCCAGTTGGATTTCAACAACGACGTGGTGTTCACCTGGAACGGGACGTCTTCGGGCGTCATGGTCCCGGGCGACGACTGGATCCCGGAAGACCACGCCGGTCTGACCCTGTGCGACGCGACGTCGTGCATCTTTGGTGTCGACCTGCCGTGGCACAAGCTGGACGTGGTCACCTGGTCCTGGCAGAAGGTCATGGGCGGCGAAGCCGCGCACGGCATGCTGGCCATGGGCCCGCGCGCCATCGAGCGGCTCAACACCTTCACGCCGGATCGCGGTATTCCCAAGGTGTTCCGTCTGAAAAAGAACGGCAAGCTGAACGAAGACCTGTTCAAGGGCTCGACCCTGAACACACCGTCCATGCTTTGCGTTGAAGACGCCTTGGACGGCCTGAAGTGGGCCGAGGAAATCGGCGGTCTGCCGGCCATGATGGGCCGTGTTCAGTCGAACTACGAAGCGGTCTGCCGCTGGGTCGACAACACGCCCTGGATCGACTATCTGGCCGTTGACGAGTCCATCCGCTCCTGCACCTCGGTGACCTTGGTCGTGACCGATCCGGCCTTCGCCAATCTGGCCGAGGACGACCTGCGCGCGACCCTTCGGCGCATCCCCAAGATGTGCGAAGACGAAGGCGCCGGTTACGACTTCAACGAGCACAAGTCGGCCCCTCCGGGCCTGCGCATCTGGTGCGGCGCCACGGTCGAGACTTCCGACCTGGAAGCTCTGTTCCCGTGGATCGAATGGGCGTTCCATCAGGTCCGCGCCGATTTGGTGGGTGAAGCGGCCTAAGGGCCGCTCACTTCCCGCCATGCCAAAGGTGCTGATTTCCGACAAGATGTCGGAGCTCGCGGCTGAGGTCTTCCGCCGCCGCGGGGTGGATGTTGACGTCAAGACGGGCCTGTCCCCGGACGAACTCTGCGCGATCATCGGCGACTACGACGGTTTGGCCGTCCGGTCGTCGACCAAGGTGCGCGGTGCGGTCATCGACGCGGCCAAGAACCTGAAGGTTATCGGCCGCGCCGGGATCGGCGTCGATAACGTGGACCAGGATGCCGCGACGGCCAAGGGCATCGTGGTGATGAATACGCCGTTCGGCAATTCCATCACCACGGCCGAACATGCCATCGCCATGTTGATGGCCCTGGCCCGCGACATTCCGCAGGCCAATGCCTCGACCCATGCCGGGAAGTGGGAGAAATCCCGCTTCATGGGCGTGGAGATCACGGGCAAGGTTTTGGGGATCATCGGTTGCGGGAATATCGGCTCCGTCGTTGCCGATCGGGCCCAGGGCTTGAAGATGCGGGTCATCGCCTTCGATCCCTATCTGACCGAAGATCGGGCCAAGGATTTGGGCGTCGAGAAGGTGACGCTCGATGACCTGCTGGCCCGCGCCGACTTCATCAGCCTGCACACGCCGCTGACCGATGCCACGCGCCATGTCGTCGATGCCGAGGCTTTGGCTAAGACCCGTAAGGGCGTGCGGCTGATCAACTGCGCGCGGGGTGGGCTGGTCGATGAAAAGGCGTTGAAGGACGCCCTGGACAGCGGCCATGTCGCCGGAGCGGCAATCGACGTGTTCGAGGAAGAGCCCGCGACGGACAATGCCTTGTTCGGAATGGAACAGGTGATCTGCACGCCGCACCTGGGGGCCTCCACGGCGGAAGCCCAGGAAAAGGTCGCGGTCCAGATCGCCGAACAGATTTCCGATTATCTGTTGGACGGCGCCGTCGCCAATGCTCTGAACATGCCGTCGGTGACGGCCGAGGAAGCGCCGCGCCTGAAGCCCTACATGGCCTTGGCGAACCAACTCGGCAGTTTCGCCGGGCAGGCGACGCGTTCGGCCATTCGCGAAGTCACGATTTCCTATGAAGGCGTGTGCGGCGAGCTGAACTGCAAACCGCTGACCGCCGTGGTGCTTCAGGGATTGCTGGGGCCGACGGTCGAGGGCGTCAACATGGTCAACGCGCCGATTATCGCCAAGCAGCGCGATGTCGTGGTGCGTGAGGTTCGATCCGACAATGCGGGGTCGTTCCAAACCCGCATTCAGGTTTCGGTCACGACCGAGGATCAGACCCGGTCGATCTCCGGCACTTTGGTCCACGACCTGCCGCGCCTGACGGATATCAAGGGGATTTCCATCGACGCCAGCCTGGGGCGGCATATGCTCTACATCACCAACTATGACAAGCCGGGCCTTGTCGGGGCCCTGGGGTCGTTGTTGGGGAATGCGGGGATCAATATCGCGGCCTTTAATTTCGGGCGGTCCGAGCCGGGCGGCGATTCCATCGCCTTGCTGGAAGTCGACGAAGCGCCGCCGCCGTCCGTGGTGTCGGAAATTCAGGCTCTAGAGAACGTGGTCCTGGTCCAAGTCATGCGGTTCTGACGCATCCTGAAAAGGATGCTGCGACTGTAACAAGGTTTGAACATCGGGCCGTTATCGTGTTTCCTCAGATTGCTGAGGCGCACAACGTGCGTCTGTTGGCATAATGCCTGGAGGGACGCATGTCGCGGTTATTCTTGGCCGTTTTCGTATTGATGTCGCTGGCCGCCCAGGCGCGGGCGGAAACCGTTCGCTTGGTGTATGAGCCGGTCGAAAATCCGCCGCGCTATTACGGGACCACGGCCGAGGTGCCGAAGGACAAACCCGGCGCGACGATCGAGGTCTTTCGCGAAGTCGCCCGCCGCCTGAACGTGACATTGAAGTTCGACCGAGTGCCCTGGAAACGGGGCCTGTTCATGGTCGAAACCGGCGAGGCCGACGGCATTTTCCACGCCAGTTATAAACAAGAACGGCAGGACTACGCGGTCTATCCGGTGTTGGCGGACGGCCAATCGCCCGACGAGAGCCGCGCGGTCTTTTCGCAGGCCTATTCCTTCTATGTACGCCAAGATGCCGGTATCGCGTTCGACGGCCACCGCCTGACAGGGGCGGAAGGCCGCGCGGTCGCCGTTACGCGGGGTTATTCGATCGTGCGCGAGTTGTCGGCCCTGGGTATTCCATTCGAGGAAGAACGGACCCAGGCGTTGAATTTGACGAAATTGAAGAACGGGCGCGTTGCGGCCTACGCGGAACTTGATAACATGATCGCACCGTTCCTTTCACAGAACGGCGGTTCCGTTGCCGGAATCTCCAAGCTCACGCCCGCCCTTTCGGAAAAAGCCTATTACTTATTGTTTTCAAAGAAATTTTATAAAAAGAAGACGCGATTAGCCGATGCCTTCTGGTCCGAAATCCGCAACATCAACACCTCGCCCCTTATCGACGAGATTCTCCATCGATACCAGTAGGTCCGGTGGTGCACCGGGGCCGGGGCGCCGGGCGACTCTGGCCGGGCGGTTGTTTACGTCGATATTTTTGGCCTTTCTCGGAATTGGGTTCCTAATCACGGGCGTCCTGATCTGGGACGTGTTGCGTCGCGCCGACGAAGAGATTGCGCGCGAAATTCGGATCGTCAAAAGCGCCTTCCACGATCCGATCGCGGATCAACTTTGGGCCTATGACGAGAAAGAATTGAACGTGGTGCTGACCGCCTTGGTGCGGCTTTCTCTGGCGGAGGGGGTGGTCGTCGAAGATCCGTACAGCGGTCGTCGCCTGGGCGCGAACGGCATCACCAATTCGGGCGAGGGCTCGGGCATGGTGGTGCATTCGTTTGATATCCACTACGTCCCAAAGGGGGCGGATCGCGCCCGAAACCTGGGCCATGTCATGTTGTTGGTCCCGGCGGATCTCAATCTGACCCGGTCGTGGCCATCGATCATGCTGATCGTCGTCGCGGGGCTGCTCAAGCTGCTGTTGATTTGGTGGCTGTTTCACCACTACGCGCGCAAGCAGTTGGCCGAACCCTTGGGGCGTCTATCCGAGGCCGTGGACGAGGTCGAGCCCGGATGGCGGCCCTATCGCCAGGTTGATGCCGTGGGCCCCGCCGATGGCGAGTTGAAGCATCTGCAGGATGCCTTCAACCGGCTGATCGATCGCCTGGACAAGGCGCAGGCGGAACGCGCCGCCTATGAAGAGGAACTGCTTGGCGCGCGGGATAAATTGGAAGATGCCGTCGCCGAACGGACCCGCGAATTGGACGGTGCGCGGCGCCGCGCCGAAGAAGCCAACCATGCGAAGTCGCGGTTCCTGGCGATGATGAGCCACGAGCTGCGGACGCCGTTGAATTCGATCCTTGGGTTCTCGCAGTTCATGGTCGACGAGATCATCGGCCCGATGGCCAATGACCGGTATCGGGAATACGCCGCGGATATTCAACGTTCCGCCGGGCATTTGCTGGAGGTCATCAACGATATTCTGGATATATCCAAGGTCGAGGCCGGCGAAGCCAAGTTGGACGAGGACAATCTGAACCTCGATGAATTGGCACAGGCCGTCGCCCGCTTGTTGATGCCCCGCATCAGTGCCAAGAAGCAGGTTATGAGCATCAACATCCCTACGGACCTGCCGCACCTTCGCGGTGACGGGCGGGTTATCCGCCAGGTGCTGATGAACCTATTTTCCAACGCCAACAAGTTTACCCCCGAAGGCGGGGCGCTGACCCTGAGCGCCGGCTTGGACTATCGGGGCGGCATCCGCCTTGAAGTGTCTGATACGGGGGTCGGGATCGCGGCCAAGGACATTCCCACGGTTCTGGAGGCCTTCGGGCAGGTGCGGTCCAGCCCAACCGTGGCGCACGAAGGCACCGGGCTGGGGCTGACCCTATCCAAGCAATTGGTGGAATTGCACGGTGGCGATCTGGCCATTCAAAGCGAAGTCGGGAAGGGGACGACCGTGATCCTGCGTTTCCCCGCCGGACGGACCATTCCCGCAGTCTGACACCGAATTGTCAAATTCCGCCGCTAGCATGGCGCCCGCCGAAAGACTGCGATTGACGGCGCGCTATCAAGGAGACGGAAATGGACGGCGAGATGGACAAGGACCAGGGAAAAAGCTGGATCGAAGCGGAACTGCAAGACAGCTTCGACGAAGAATTGGAGATGGAAATCGACGACCTGCGGGTTGCCGAGGAACTCCGCGCCATCAGCGAATTCCGCCACCATTCGACCTTGGATCGCCGCAAATATTTCCACGATCTCTTGCGCCTTCAGGCCGAATTGGTCCGACTGCAGGATTGGGTGCAGGCCACCAATTACAAACTGGTCGTTCTGTTCGAAGGCCGCGATGCCGCCGGAAAGGGCGGGGTGATCAAACGAATCACCCAGCGCCTTAACCCGCGCAGTTGCCGCGTCGTCGCCTTGCCCGCGCCGACCGAGCGGGAAAAGAGCCAATGGTATTTTCAGCGCTATGTGCCGCATCTTCCGGCGGCGGGCGAGATCGTTCTGTTCGACCGGTCCTGGTACAACCGTGCCGGGGTGGAGCGGGTAATGGGCTTCGCCAACCAGGACGAAGTCGACCAATTCTTCCACGACGTGCCGGAGTTCGAGCGCATGTTGGTGCGCTCAGGTATCAAGCTGGTCAAATACTGGTTTTCCATCACCGACCAGGAACAGCAGCTACGCTTCCTGATGCGTATCCATGATCCCATGAAGCAATGGAAGCTTAGCCCCATGGACTTGCAATCCCGGGTCCGGTGGGAGGACTACACCAAGGTCAAGGAAGAGATGTTCGAACGCACGAACATCCCCGAAGCGCCCTGGCACATCGTCGAAGGCAACGACAAGAAGCGCGCCCGCCTGAACTGCATGGATCACTTGCTGACCCAGGTGCCCTACGGCGACGTCCATCACGATGCGGTGCACCTGCCTGACCGGGTGTTCAATCCGGAGTACGAGCGCAAGGTGCTGCCCGACGAGTTGTATGTGCCTGAAATTTACTGAGCCATCCTATTTCGGGCCGTGCGGATCGAGACGATCCGGGTGATCGGGGTCGCTGGCCAAGCTGCCGGCAACTCGGTGCCCAGGACCGCTGAAGGTCGGCAGGGGTTCGGCGCGGAGCGACCGCACCAGTCCCCATGCCATGAACAACATGATGACCGAAAACGGCAACGCTGCCGTGATTGCGGCTGTCTGCAATGCCGACAATCCCCCGGCAACCAACAAGACGGCGGCTACCAATCCTTCCTTCAGGCCCCAGATCACACGGTGGACAACCGGCGGGTTGGGATCCCCCATGGACAGGATCGTGTTGACGACCAGCGTTCCGGAATCGGACGAGGTTATGAAATAGGTGGCGATGAGAAACGTTGCGACGGCGGCGGCGATCTTGCCCAACAGGCCGGGATCGACCTTGGCCAAGGTCACGTATAGCGCGCTGGTGATATCGGCGGAGACGGCGTCGGCGATCCCGCCGTTTTCAAATAGCTCGATATGAATTGCGGTTCCGCCGAATAGATCCAGCCAGATGAAGGCAAGGAAGGTGGGAACCAACAAGACGCCCAGGACGAATTCGCGGATTGTTCGACCCCGTGAAATTCGCGCGATGAACATGCCCACGAACGGCGCCCAAGCGATCCACCAGCCCCAGTAGAACGCGGTCCAGCTTCCTTGCCAGTCCGTGTCTTTCTGGGCATCCGACCAAAGCGACAGCGGAATGACGTTAGCGATGTAATCGCCAGTGGACTGCAGCAGGGTGTTCAACAGGTATACGGTCGGGCCGAACAAGAACAAAAAGGCCATGATCGCGAGCGACAGCCACATGTTCAACTCGGACAGGATTTTCACCCCACGCCCCAACCCGGAGACCACCGAAAGAGTTGCGACGGCCGAGATCGCCGCGATCAGGATCAGCATGGCCGTCATGTTGGGGGATTGTGCGCCGTCGGGCGCGATGTCGACGAAGGCTTCCCAGCCGGTCAGATCGAACAGCCCGGTGGCCATTTGCTGCACGCCCAGGCCCAAAGAGGTCGCGACGCCGAACACGGTGCCGAACACGGCCAGAATGTCGGCGGCATGTCCCAGCGGGCCGTAAATGCGATTTCCGATCAAAGGATACAAGGCCGAGCGGATCGTCAGGGGGAGGTCTTTACGATAGGCGAAGTAGGCGAGCGACAATGCCACGACCACATAGATCGCCCATGGGTGAAGCCCCCAGTGAAAGAACGTGAGGCGCATGGCGATGTTCGCCGCGGTGGGGGTTTCGGCCATTTCCGCGGCCATGAACGGATTGCTTTGGAAATGGTACATGGGTTCGGCGATCGACCAGAACACCAAGCCGATCCCCATGCCGGCGCTGAACAGCATCGCGAACCAGGAGAAGTATCCGAACTCCGGGCGGTCGTCGTCTTTTCCCAGGCGGATGTTGCCGTAGCGCGAAAACATCAGCCAAATGACGAAGAACAGGAAACCGGCGACGATCGCCAGATAATACCATTTCATCGTCGTCACCATGAAGGCTTTGACCGCGTCGAACAGGCCGCCGGCGACATCTGTCCAGACCGTGCCGAAGATGAGCAGCGTAAAGACGATGAACTGCGACCACAGAGTTACCGTCGGGTTCAGGCCCTTGTGAAACCCCGATGAGGCACAGGCCTCCGCCACTTTACGCGCATGCATGTCGGCTTACCCCTTGCGGAAGTGCAGGATGCCCCAGGCGAGGTACCCTTTGTCTGCGCCGTCGACCCAATGAGCCAGACCGCGCAGCATGTTGTCGACATAGGTTTTTCCAGACATGGCGACGATCTCGTCATAGCGCCCCTGCAGTTCCTGGCCGACCCGGTGGTAGTGGGTTCGTAACTGATCCAACATCGGGATGGCGTGGACTTCGGCAAAACCGTTGCGGGCGAATTCTTCGCGGTAGAAGGCGAAGGACCCCAGGGTCGACAGGTGAATGCGGTCCAGGATCGGCTGTAAGACGCCGTCAGGGGCATCGTCCGCCTGCATCGGGTCGGTGAACGCCGCCTGACCGCCAGGGGCCAGGACACGGTTTATTTCGGCGATCACGCGGGGCCGGTCGCCGGAATGCAGGATCGCGTCCTGCGACCAGACGACATCGAAGGCCCCGTCGGCGGCGGGAATGTCCTCGAACGAGCCGTGAACGACCTCGATCCGGTCGTCCAGGCCTGTCTCAGCGTTCTTATCCCGGTTGAGGGCGTTCTGTGTGCCGCTCAGGTTCAGGCAGGTCACCTTGCAGCCGTAGGTGCCGGCCAGGTAACGGGCCGCCCCGCCATAGCCGGAGCCCAGGTCAACGACGCGCGTATCGGGTCCCAGGCCGTCGATCAGCCCCGCCATCGTTTCGACCGTGCGGCGGCTGGCGCGGGCGATGTCCTCGTCCGGCGTTTCGTAAATGCCGATGTGGATGTCTTCACCGCCCCAGACGTTCTTGTAGAACGCATCGGCTTCCGAACTGTCGTAATACTCTTCGGCCTTTTGGACTGCTTGCGAGCGATTAGTCATTTTCGGATTCCCCCGGGACGTAGGTCTTCTCGGCCACATGGATATAGAAATCCGGGTCGTGCTCTTGATAGGTCTCCTGAAAATCGCCGTAGGTTTTGATTTTCTGGAAGCCGACGTCCTTCATCAACTGGCGGGTATAGGACTTGCGCAGGGGGAACATGTTCAGGTGGAACTGCGAGCCGTCGGGGAATGAGTAGCAGAACCGCGCCAAGCCGTCGTCGATATGCTCCGGTTCGGCGGTGACCTGGTCGCCGCAGTAATAATATTTGTGTTTAGACGTAAATCCGTGGTCCAGCATGCCGTCGTAGTTGCGCTGATCCAGGATTAGAATGCCGTCCCATTTCAGGGCGGCGTAAAATTCGGCCAGGGCCCGGCGTCGGTCGTTCTCGTCGAACAGATGGGTGAACGAGTTCCCCAGACAGATGATCGCGTCGAACTTTCCGTGGATGTCCTTGTTCAGCCAGCGCCAGTCGGCATAGGCGGTGTGCAGGACAAGTCCCCGTGAGCGCGCGTTCTCGAACGCCTTGGTCAGCATTTCCGCGTTGCCGTCGGCGCTGGTTACATCGAACCCGGCTTTCAACAATTGGACGGAGTGAAACCCGGTGCCGGTCGCGGCGTCCAAAACGCGGTGCTTGTCGCGCGCCTTCAGCATATCGATGAAGAAGCGGCCTTCGCTTTCGGCGCGGGCGTCCCAATCGATCAATTCGTCCCATTTTTCAACGAAGGACTGAATGTATTCCTTCTGGTAGTGGTCCGTGGTGCGGGTTTCCAGCGGGTTGTCACCGAAGTCCTGCGCCTCTTGGTTGATATCATCCATGATTGTCCTCCTCGCCTTGGTTGTTGGCGCGTCGGCGCATGAATGGCGGCGACGCGCGACAACGGGCCCTTGGGGGCCCGCTTTGCGGACGACGGCACAGGATCAAAGGCCTTGAGGCCTATCCGAGCCGAAGCGATATGATTTTCTTTGGCGGCAAAGAAGGGGAGCGTGATCGACCGCGCATTGGCGCGATTCACCCCGAAAAAGACGCGATTATCTTTTGCTGTTGTCCACCCCGAACCAGGGGTGACAAGGCCGAAACGGCCCCGACGCGTCCACCGCCAGGACGGCAGGAAAACCTGCCCTATCGACCGAAATCTTTGAATTCAGGCCGATGTGCCGCCCATGGGCATCGCCGCGAAGGTAACAGCCGGGCAGGGGGGGATCAACCGGGGCTCCCCCCGATTTTGATGAGTGGGCCGGAATACCCCGGAAAACCGGGCTGTTCTGGATGTGAAAGTTTTATGCGGCGGCTTGATCTCTGGGTAGTTCGCCGGACCGCTCGCCCTGTTTGTTGCCTGCCAAGCGCGCTTGAACGGCCGCGTCGCGCAGTTGCAGGGCGTACATCGCCGTTGCCGCCAGGAAGGGCAGGCTTTGCACGGCAAGGGTCGACGCGAACAGATTCAGTTCGATAATCCCGGCGGTATTGGTCGCGAACAAGGCGATCGCGCTGGCGAGCAGGGCCAGTCCGATCCGGGTTTCGGCCTTGACCGGAGACGCGGTCGCATCGGCGGCGGCCGGTCCCTTGCCTTTCTGGGTTCGTTGGAACGGCAGGCCGGGTAGGCGGAAGCCGTCGTAAATTGCCCGCGCCACGGTCCATTGCAGGCTGGCGGCGGCCAGGGCTGCCCCCGCGATCCGGGCCGGGCCGATCTTGACCCGCGCCATGTACAGCAACACGCAATGCAACAGCCCGGCCGCGAAGGCGGCCAGGATGGGCAGGGTGAAGGGGATCGGCGGCAACATCACCCCGACGAACAGGATGAAGGGCACCCAGGCCAGGTTGATCACGGCGGCCCCGGCACCGACGGAATCAGACAGCCAATGCAGCCAGCCGGTGATGTAATGGACCTTTTGTTGCCGGGTCAGGGTATTCGACGACGGCAGCATGTGACGCCAGTGCTTCTTGAAAATCTGCACCGCGCCATAGGCCCAACGGTGGCGCTGGGTCTTGAAGGCCTTGTAGGTGTCCGGCAACAGGCCCCATCCATAGCGCTTGCGCGTGTACTGGGCCTGATAGCCGGCTTCGAACAGGCGCAGGCCCAGTTCGGTATCTTCGGTAATGGTGTCCGGGGACCAACCGCCGACCTCTTCAAAGGCGGCGCGGCGCAGCAGCAGCATGGTGCCGTGGGCGATGATCGCATCGGCTTCGTTGCGTTGGACCATGCCGATATCGAAAAAGCCGGTGTATTCTGCGTTCATGCAGCGGTTGAGGATCGAACGTTCGCCGTCGCGGTGGTCCTGCGGGGCCTGAACCATGGCGATCTTCGGGGCGTCGAAGGCTGGAACCAGATCGCGCAACCAGGCCGGATCGACCACATAATCGGCATCCAGCACGGCCAGAATTTCCGCATCCTTGGCGACATGGGACATGGCCTTGCTCAGGGCGCCGGCCTTGAAGCCCTCGACCTTGGGGAAGTTCAAGAACTTGAAGCGCGACCCGAGCTTTTTGCAATGGGCCTCGACTGGCTTCCACAACGCTTCCTCGGCGGTGTTGTTGACGATCACCACGACTTCGAAATTCGGATAATCCAAGGCCGCCGCCGAATTCAGCGTTTCGATCAGCATCTCCGGGTTTTCCCGATAGGCCGGGATCTGGATCGAGACCTTGGGGAAGCGGCGCTCGGCATCGCGCTCGGTTTCGGCGTTCTCGGCCGTATCCGTCGGCGCTTGCCAAAGCCGTTTCGGCGCGGGGCCCAGGGTTACTTCGGCCACTTCGTCGAGCTTGCCCAGGGTGACCAGGGTCAAAGGGGCCATCAGCAGGATGCCCAGGCTCCAGGCAATGGCGGACCCGGCGTTCAGATAGTTCTCGAACGGATACAGCAGGGCCACGGCGACCGCCGCCGACAGAGCATTCGCCGCCACGGCCATGGCCAGGGCGTGACCAAAGGTCGGGCGGCGGGTGATCAGCCATAGCCAGGTCATGATCGCGCCGATGATCAGGGCCAGAATACCGCGCCGCCATTGTTCCGGCTGCTCGACCGCACCGGCCAGGGAGAATTTGGCGGTTCCGTCGCGGTCGAACACACCCCAATAGGGGCCGACGCTTCCTTCCATGGTCTTCCACGGCTGGTCGAAGGCTTCCATCAGGTTGTAGTCGATGCCGTGGCGCGAGGCTTCGGACACGAATTTTCGGATGATTGTGGCCTGGTTCATGGGGTCGGGCCCGGCGTCGCGGTTTCGATAGCCGCGCGACGGCCAGCCGAATTCGGCGATGAAGGCCTTTTTACCCGGGAAGGCGTCGAGGACCTGTTGGAAACGCTCGAACGCGTAGTCCACGGCATTGGCCGCGCCGATAGCTTCCCAGTAGGGCAGGACGTGCACGCCCATGAAATCGACTTCTTCCGCCAGCTCCGGATGGTTCAGCCAGCGGTCCCAGGTTTCACCCGTGGTCACCGGTACCGGCACGCGGGTTCGAACTTCGCGGATCACGTCGATCAATTGATCCGAGGTCATATCCTCGCGCAGCAGGGTTTCGTTGCCGACGACGACGGCGCGGATGTTCGAATATTTGCGGACCAGGGAGACCGCCGTTTCGATCTCTTTGCGGTTGGCGGCCTCGTCCCGGCCAAGCCAGATGCCGAGCATGACTTCGATCCCGCGGGCCTGGGCCAGGCCGGGAACCTGGGCCTGAATACCGCTGACGGTATAGGTGCGGATCGAACGGGCGACGGGTTTCAACACATCGAGCGCGCGCGTCAGGTCACGCAGGTTGGCTTGTTTGCCGAACCAGGCTTCGCGCGGCGCGCCGATGTTGAAGGACATGGACTGAACCTTGCCCGTGATATCAGGCAAGGTGACGTCATCAAGCGTCGTCACCCATGCCATACCATGCAGGACGGCGGCGATTACAGTCGCCGCAAGAACGTTCTTCATTTGGGTTTGGAGGCCTCCGAAGCGGGTAACCCGGCTGTACCTAACTATCGCGGCCACTGCGACCGCAGGCAAATACATAGACCGCGCAATGTTCCGCGCAAGGGGCGGGACGTCGTCGCTTCTTCGCGATATCTCCACGCCGTTAATCACTTACATACCGCCAGAATCCCTGACCCCACAAGAGGGCAAAATTAGGGAATTATCTTGGCGAAAAGTGACGACCCGCGGCGGGTGGCGGAAAACGGTGGGAATCCCGCCGCCGCCGCGGATGATCGGGGGAAATAATTAGGCAGAGATCTCCATCAGGCGGGCCAATTCGGGAATGCTGGCGACCGTTTCCAAAGCCATCAGGCCGTCGAACAGGGGGCGCAGCCGATCGGCGGGCAGGGCGCGGCCGGTGCAGTCCTCGAATTTCTCCCACAGGTCTTCGGGCGTCATGGTGTTCTCACCGCTGCGGCCGATCAGGTTGGAGACCGTTTCCGACAGCTTGCGCCCGTCGGACAGGGTGACGATCACTTCCGCGCCCCAGTTGTCCTTGTCGTCGCCTTCCAGGTCCGGATGGGGACGGGCGGTGGTGATATCCAGCAGGCGGCGGACGGGGTCCTCGCGGAAGGCGTCGCCTTCGAAGTCCTTGAGCCGCACCGTGCCGTCCAGCAGGGCCCTGGCGACCACGTATTGGACCGAGAACTTGGCCTCCAGTTCGCTTTCGGGAATGGGCGTGTTGGTATGCCGCAGACGGCGCTGGTGGGGCATGATCTCGATCCCGGCCACGTTTTCGACCGGAATGTCGTTCTTTCGGGCCAAGCGCTGCATCGCCGTGATGCACTGGTGCGTGCTGCCGCAGCACGGGAACTGCTTGATCGCAAGGTCCTCGGCCTCGACCGCCCAGGGCCCGTTGTCCCAGCCTTCCAACAGGCGTTCGGCAGCATAGTTGCCCGTACCGTTGAAGACCTGGAAGAAGCCTTGGTGATGCTCCATCGCTTCCGGATCGGCGTCGAACCCCTGTTCGGCCAACAGCACGGCCAGAAGGCCGGAGCGCGCCGAATGACCGACATGCAGCGGCTTGGTCATTGTGCCGAAATTGGCTTTCAGGCCGCTCGCCATCGACGCCGCCATGGCCAGGGCCATTGCCGTCTGCTCGGCGGACAGGCCGATCAGGCGCGCGGCGGCGGCGGCGGTGCCGAAGATGCCGAGCGTCGCCGTCGGGTGCCAACCCTTGTCGTAGTGATGGGGGTGTACGGCGCGGGCAAGGCGCATTTCGGCCTCCAACCCCACGACGTAGGCGGTGATCAGGTCCTGGCCGGACAGGCCGCGTTCTTCGGCCAAGGCGAACAGGGGGGCGACCAGCGGCACGGATTGGTGGCCGCCGAACACGGACGAGAAATCGTCGAAGTCCAAGGCATGGGACGCGATGCCGTTGATGAAGGTGGCGTCGAGGGCGCTGGTTCGCCGGTTGGTGCCGAAGACCAACGCGCCGCCGGGCGCCGTCGCCACGCCGGGGGTCTTCAGGGCGATCTGTGTCGAGTCTGCGGGCAGTCCGGCCAGGGTCACCCCAATGGTGTCGGTGATGCCCAGTTTGGCCAGGTACAGGCCGCGATCGGAGATCACGGCGGGATCATAGGAGAGGATGCGATCCGCCAGACGCGCCAAGATGGCCCGCTGGTCGGCGGTGGAGATGGTGTTCATGGATGGTTGTCCCTATCGTTATGGGCTCTTGCGGCCCGTGCATTAGGATAACGTGGGGACAGGGGGGGCGGTCAATCCGTCAATCGTTGCCGATGTGATTCATATCGAACGGCGTGGTTTGATAGATCAGGTTGATCCAATTGCCGAACAGGATATGAGCATAGGCGCGCCAGCGGTTCACCGGCGTATTGGCCGGATCGTCGCCAGGGTAGTAATTGGCCGGAATCTGAATGTCGTCGCCCTTTTCCTCGTCACGCCGGAATTCCGCGTCCAGGGTATCTGAATCGTATTCCAGATGGTTGAACATGTGGACGTGGTTGAGCTTGTGGTCGTGGACCAGGGCGATACCCGTTTCGGAGCTATCCATCAGGATTTCCAACTGAGGGAACGGCTTCATGTCCTCGGCGTGGTTCTCCGTATGGCGGGACACGGGGATGTACAGGCTGTCGTTCAAGCCGCGGCACAGGATCGAGGCGGTATTGAGCACGCGATGCTCGAACACGCCGAAGGCCTTGTGCGGCAACTGGTATTTGGGAATGCCGTAGAAATGGTGCAGCGCCGCCTGCGCGCCCCAGCACAAGTTGAACAGGCCGTGCACGTTCGAGCGCGTCCAATCGAAGATCTGGCGCAGTTCGTCCCAATAGATGACGTCCTCGAACGGCAATTGTTCGACCGGCGCGCCGGTCACGATCAGGCCGTCGAACTTCTGATCCGTGACCTGGGTCCACGGGTGGTAGAAGTCGATCATATGCTGTTCATCGACGGTCTTCGGCTTGTGCGTCGTCAGCGCCAGCAGGGTCATTTCGACCTGCAGCGGTGTCGCGCCAAGAACCCGGGCCAATTGCGTTTCCGTCTTTTGCTTCAGCGGCATCAGGTTCAAAACCGCAATGCGAAGCGGGCGGATGTCCTGACACATCGCCTGGTCGTTGCCGATGATCGGCACCCCTTCCTTTTCGAGAATACTGCGCGCAGGAAGGTCGGACGGAATCTTAATAGGCATATTGAGCCGCTCCAGGCGGTTGCTTCAGGTCAAAAAAAGTAACGTCGCCATGCGGGAACGCATGGCTTGGTGGCGGGTTAGAAAGCCAAGGCCCGGCGCTCGGCGCGGGCAAGGCATGCGTTCACATAGTGTTTCGCATTGGCTGCGGCAACCGGATTATCCACCGATTGGGCGTGGATCGTCTCGAAAATGCGCAGCAGAATCTTGTCGACCTCGGGCACGACCTGCCCCGCGGGCGGGTCCGCAAACAGGTCCGCGACATCGATGGTGAAGCCGAATTTGTCGGCCATCTCGGCATAGCGGGGCTTGCGGCTTTGCAGTAGCTGGGGAAACAGCTTGCGGGCGAAATCCTTCGGGCCCACGCCTTGCCCATCGTCCGGCTGGTCCGCCAGATGCTGATCGATGAACGACGGATAGTAGAACAGGGGTTTCGGATCGGTTTCGGCCCGCTCCATCAAGGCTTCTTCATCGGCCTTCCCGGCGCGGATATACAGGATCAAGGTGTCCGCGCGCAGGGCCGCGATCACCGGATCGTTCGGATCGGTCAAGTCCACGACCTCGCACAGGCTGCCCGAGGCGTCGTTGATGAAATCCTTACAGCGATAGATTTCCCAGGCCTTGGCGATGAAGTGGCTGGTATCCTTCATGGATTCCTGCTCGCCCCATTTGTACAGGTTCTGGCGCTCCAGGAAGATCGTCTTATTCAATCCGCCTTCGGCCGGATCGCCGAACATGCCAAGGAAGGTCGATACCGGATCCAGGTTGTCGACGCTGATGTTATGGCTGATGTAAATGGAATCCGAACGCAGCAAGTTGGCGACGAACGGGTCTTCCATCCGCATGATCTTGTACTTGATATTGTCCAGGATGTGTTCGACCAGATATCGGGTTCCGATGCGGTAATCGGCCGAGTAATGGAACCAGTCCGCCTGACGGCGCAACTGCGTCGACAACATCGTTTTGCCCACCCCGGACATGCCCAGCAAAGTGACGGCATGGGGGAGGTGACGAAAGGACTCGAAGTCCGAAAGATATGCGTCCGCGCTCATGCCCATGGTTTGGCCCGGACGCCGCCGCTTGTAAAGAGGGATCGTTACAAACGGCGGTAATCGTCAGGCGGCTTTGACGCCGTCTAGGAACGTCCGTACGCATTCCTTCAGCACTTCCGCCTGACGGGATAGTTCGCCCGAAGCCCCTTGCAGGTCTCCTGCGGCGGCGCCTGTGTCGTTGGCGGCCGTGCTGACGCCTTCGATGTTTTCGGAAACTTCGCTGGTGCCTTGTGCTGCTTCCTGAACGCTGCGCGAGATCTCGCTGGTTGCGGCGGCCTGTTCCTCGACCGCGGCGGCGACGGCGGAAATGATCTCGAAGATTTGACTGATGGTGTCCGAAATGCCGCCGATCGAGCCGACGGCGGATTCCGTCGCCGATTGAACCTCGTTGATTTGCTGGCTGATTTCCTCGGTCGCCTTGGCCGTCTGATTGGCCAGGTTCTTGACCTCGGCGGCGACGACGGCAAAGCCTTTGCCGGCTTCGCCCGCACGGGCGGCTTCGATGGTCGCGTTAAGGGCCAACAGGTTCGTCTGCTCGGCGATGTCGGTGATCATCAAGATGACTTCGCCGATACGATGCGATGCCGTGGCCAGGCCCTGGATTTCGTCGCGGGCTCCGCTTGCCTGTTCCACCGCTTCCGACGAAATCTTGGTCGACTGCGCGATCTGCCGGCTGATTTCGTCGATCGACGCCGTCAGTTCTTCGGCGGAAGCCGCGACAGTCTGAACATTCGCCATGGCTTCCTGAGAGGCTGAAGCGACGGTTGTCGCACGTGCGCTGGCGGTTCCGGCGGTGCTGTTCAATTGGTCGGACGTGACGCGCAGTTGATCGACGGCGGAACTGACCACGGACAAGACGTTGTCGATTTCCTGATCGAAGCGTCCGGTCAGGCGGTCGACGGTTTCCTGCCGCTGAAGGCGTTTGGTCTGCTCGGCGCGTTCCCGTTCTTCGGCGGCACGGTTTTCGATCATTTTCTCGCGGAACACCTGCACGGATTTGGCCATGGTTCCGACCTCGTCCGCCCGATCGGCCGCGGGCACGTCGATATCGAGGTTCCCGCCCGCCAGGTCGTCCATAACCCGTTGCATGGCCTTGACCGGGCGGGTGATATCGCGAACCACCGCGACGACCAAAAGAACCGTTGCGGCGACCAGCACGATAGACCCCACCAGGACTTGCCAGAAGTATGTCAGGGCCTGTTTTTCGATCATCCTCGCCTGCACGACCAGATCGTTCGCAATGTGATCCTCGACGGTCTTCATCAGATTGATCTTGTCGGTGATGGTCGTGAACCACATCCCCGCATCAACGCCTTGCAGCCCGCTGAGCGGACTGTCGATGGCGATCGTGCGCATTTTCTCCACGCCATCCACGGCCGGGCCTTGAACCGTATCGGCCAGGAATTTCTTTTGCTCATCGGTGGCATAGGTCGTGAAAACCTTCAGGAAGGTTTCCTGCATGGCGATCAGTTTGATGAATCGCGTGTAGATCGCGGGTCGGAAACCGCCCGATCCAAAACCGGCGGCCCCCATGGCGCGCTCGATCCCGGCGCGTTCTTTCGCCTCCAGGAACGCCGTGTAGGTGACGATGGTTCGGGTGACGGCGGCGTCGCTGCTCAAAAGGGCCATGCGCTCGATGATGGAAAGCAGGCTGGCAATCGTGCCGGTGTAATATTTCGCCATGTCGCCGACGGGCATCTTCAAGTCCGAGATCGCCTGGCGGCGTTCTTCCAACAGGGAAAGGTTATCGGTCGCCGTCTTCAGCATCGTGGCAAAGGTCGGGCTGTAGTCGGCGATAGGGAAGGCGGCCAAGGTCGCTTTCAATGCGGTTCGGTGTTGGTCCGTCAATTGCCGTTGTTCCGGAAGCTCTTTGGCGAACTTTTTGCCGCCGCTGCCGATGAAGCCGGCGGACCTGCCGCGCTCTTTCTGCATTTCATGGACCACCGCGCTTAAGCTTGGGGCCAACTCGGCCAGCGTCGAGACCTTGGCCATCTGATCCGCCAAGTTGGCGTTGCGATAGACCGTCATGGCGCCGAATGTCAGAAGCCCGGCGATCGGCAGGATCAACAAATAAACCATTTTTCTGCCGATGGGGGCGCGTGCAAGGAAGGCAAACATTGATCTCTCCCTGTCCTTCAGCGAATGCGAACGATCCGCTTTGAAGACTGCATTTTCACGTCGAAGTTGTGACGACGTTGCCTCCAACCCCAAAGAAAATGTACATCAGAAACATCTGATGTAGGTATATGGATGAATGATTGCGGGATTATCGATAGACGAAAGTATATGGTCGGTTGTAATCCGGTCGGCCTGTATGATCGGAATTTCCGCTGAATGCGGTGTGAAATATTCGAACGCTCGTCGTTGATCCATCACGCCTTTTCTTTATCCTGTGCCCACAGAAAATACCCGTGCCCCCCAACCAAATGGACTTAGGAGTTCCCATGTCGAGCGAAGGATTTCACGAGCCTCTTGAAAAACTGTCGGAAGAAACCCTGGATCTGCACCGGGCGATCGTTTCTCTGATGGAAGAATTCGAGGCCGTCGATTGGTATCAGCAGCGGGTCGATGCGGCCACCGATCCCGACCTGAAGGCCATCCTGGCCCATAACCGCGACGAGGAAATCGAACACGCCGCCATGGTTCTGGAATGGCTGCGTCGCAAGATGCCGCAGTTGGACAAGGAACTGCGCGAAAACCTGTTCAAGGATGGCCCGATCGTGGGGCACCACGGCCACGATCACGACCACTAAGGTCGTTCGCGTTCGTTTTCAGCGCCCGGGCAGTCCAGCCCGGGCGTTTTTTATTGGGAAGGGGTCAGCCTTTGTCCGCGTACGGGTTGTCACCCTTGCGGAAGATCAGGCGGATCGGCACGCCGTCCAGGCCGAAGGAATCTCGCAGGCCGTTGACCAGATAGCGGGTGTAGCTGTCGGGCAATTCGGCTGCGCGCGAACAGAACACGATGAAGGTCGGGGGGCGGGTCTTAGCCTGGGTCGCGTAGCGCAGGCGGATGCGTTTGCCGCCTTTGCCCATTGGCGGGGGGTGGGCTTCCTGCATGGCCATCAGCCAGCGGTTCAGGTCACCGGTGCCGATCCGCGAATTCCAGGTGTCATACGCTTTGGTCACGGCGGGCAACAGTTTGTCCATCCCTTGCCCGGTCAAAGCCGAGCAAGTGATGACCGGAATGCCGCGGACTTGCGGTAGGCTGGTCTGTAGGCGATCGCTGAGGCGTTGGATGGTCTCGCGCCGGTCGGCGGCGGCATCCCATTTGTTGACCGCGATCATCAGGGCGCGGCCTTCTTCGATCACTTGGCGCGCGATGGTCAGGTCCTGTTTTTCCAGGACCGCGTCGGCATCCAGCACCAGCACGACGACATGGGCAAAGCGCACGGCGCGCTGGGTGTCGCGGGTGCTCAGGTATTCCAGTTTGTCGGTGACGCGCGCCCGGCGCCGCAGGCCGGCGGTGTCGATCAGGCGATAGTCGCGCCCACCGTGCCGCCACATCACCGAGATCGCATCGCGGGTGATCCCGGCTTCCGGGCCGGTCAGCATGCGGTCTTCGCCCAACAGGCGGTTGATCATCGTTGATTTACCGACGTTTGGGCGCCCGACAATGGCCAGTTGCAAGGCCTTGGGCTCCGCCGGGCCGTCGCCATCTTCCAAGTCGGCGTCGTCTTGTTCGTAGACGGATGCCCCCTCGGCGGCGGCCAACTCGGCATAGGGTTCCAGGCGGTCGTAGAGTTCCGACAAGCCCAGGCCGTGTTCGGCGGACAGGGACACCGGATCCCCCATGCCCAGGGAATAGGCTTCCAGCAAACCGGCTTCGCCGCCGCGTCCCTCGCATTTATTGGCGACCAAAATCGCCGGGGTGCGGTGGCTGCGCATCCAATCGACGAAGTGTTGGTCCATCGGCGTCACGCCGACCCGGGCGTCGATCACCATCAGGGCGACGTCGGCCTCGTCCAGGGCGCGCTCGGTCTGTGCGCGCATGCGGGCTTCCAGGCTGTTGTCGGTGACGTCTTCCAAGCCGGCCGTATCGATGATGCGGAACTTCATTCCGGCCAGCTTGCCTTCGCCTTCGCGGCGGTCGCGGGTTACGCCCGGCGTGTCGTCGACAATGGCCAGCCGCTTGCCGACCAGTCGGTTGAACAGGGTCGACTTGCCGACGTTGGGGCGGCCGATAATAGCAATCGTGAAAGGCATGAATGCGACCGGGCTCTTAAGACCCGGTTCCGATTTTCCAAAGGTTACTGATACGCGATCAATTCGGCTTCGTCAGTCAGGAAGATCACGCGACCGTCGGCCACGATCGGCGGCACGGAAATGCCGTCGGGCATTTCGACTTCGCCGATGAAGGCGCCGCTATAGGGCGACAGGGCCCAGGCGGAGCCGTGCGATCCGGCCACGATCAAACGGTCCGAGGCCAGGATCGGCCCGGTCCAGATGATCGGGTCTTTCTGTTTTTCCGGGTTCTCGAATTGGGGCAGGGGGCGGACCCAATAGACGCCGCCGGTATCGCGGTTGACCGCGGCGACTTCCGAGTCGTTGGTCAGCACGAAGATATAGTCACCGGCCACCCAAGGGCTTTCGATGCCGCCGATATCCCGCTCCCAAATGCGACGTCCGGTCCGCAGGTCGTAGGCGGCCATGATGCCGGAATGGCTGATGGCGATAACACGGCCACGGTCGATCACCGGGCGGCCACGGATATGCGACAGGGCGGACACGATGTCCGAGCGCTTCAGCGAGGCCAGGGAGTCCGACCACAGCAGGCGGCCGTTTTCCGTGCGCAACGCGACCAATTCACCGGAAGAATAGGGAACGACCACCACGCCCTGATCCACGGCGGGGCTGGCGCTGCCCAGGATCGAGGCGGATTCCGTGATCCCCGAATGATCCCAAATCTGCTGCCCGGTCTTGGCATCCAAGGCGAAGGTGCGGTTGTCCAGGGTGACGACGAAGACGCGGCCGCCGCGAACGGTCGGGGCGGCGTGCATTGGCGCGCTGACGGGCGTGCGCCACAGCTCCTTGCCCGTCGCGGCCTCCAGGGCGACGACATGGCCGAAACCCGTGGCGGCGAACACGCTGCCGTTGTCATAGGTCACGCCGCCGGACAGCAGGCCATCGTCTTCTTCGGATTCCGGGGCCAGGGCGACGTGCCACATCACGTCGCCGGTCTTGGCGTCGGTGGCATAGACCTCGGACTCGGAATCCATGGTGTAGATGCGGCCCGCGGCGGCCACCGGCGAGCCGAGAATGCGCAGTTCGTCGTCTTCGCCCTGGCCGACGTCGGTACTCCAGGCTTCGGACAGATTTTCCGGAACCATGATGTGGTGCATCGCGTGGTTGGGGTAGCCGCCCGGTTGCGGCCAGTCGGGGTTCGGCGACGGCGCGGGCAACAGGATCTGCTGACCCTTGAGGGATTCGTCCGGGGCCAGGGTGCGCTGCGTCGTCAGGATCGACACGCGCGTGCCGGGCAGGGGGACCTCTTCCTTAGAGAACAGGTCTTCGAAATACGTACAGCCACCGGCCGCCATCGGCACGGTCAAAACCAATGCCAGGGCCAGGGCCTTCGCACTGCGCAACCGGGCCCCACGCATCCGCGTCTGGGCGCCTTTGGTCAGGCTGTTTCCGCAATTCGGCGCAGACATTCCGTTGGTTCCCCTGTTCCCCATGGTTGGTCCTGATTAATCGAGGGGGTCTTTTAGCGCAATATCGTTAACAATTCCGTTGCGCGCTGGCGCATGCGGGCGGGCGTTTCCACGTCTTTCGACAGGTCGGTGTAGATTTCGCGGGCTTTCGCCGTTTCCCCAGCGCGAAGCGCTAAAACCGCGGTCAGTTCCTTGGCGCTGAAACGCCACGGGTTGCCGGCTGCGGTCAGGGGTTTCAGGCGATCGGTGATCTTCTGCGCATCGGCGTCCGCCGCGTTGACCTGCAGGCCCGCCGACAGGATCACGGCCAGTTCCTGATAAAGCTTGCTGGCGTCCTTGTCCTGGGCGATGGCGTCGTAGGCGGCGATGGCGCCCGCAGTGTCGCCCTTCTTGGCCAGGAGAGCCGCCGCCTGGAACTTCGCCAACAGGCCATAGCCGCCGGAATCCTTGGCCAATTGGTCGAACGCCTTGGCGGCGTCGTCGGTCTTGCCTTCCTCGGCCAGTTTCTGGGCCTTGTCGAACTTTTCGCCGATGGCCTGGCGGGTATCCAGGTCGTATTTGACCCAGAACTGATATCCCGCGACCGAGGCCACGCATAGTCCGGCAACGACGAGGATGATCTTGCCGTAACGGCTCCACAGTTTATTAAACTGGTCTTGGCGGAGTTCTTCGTCGATTTCTCGGATCAGGCTTTGTTCGGTATGATCGGCCACATTCGGCTCCCGTAGACAACGGTTGGATTTGGCGGGGAAAATAGTGGCCTTTTCGCCCGATAGCAACTTCCCCCATTATCCGAACGGGCTAAGATTTACGCCTCTTTAACGATGATTGCCGATACTGTCGGCTGGCGGCGAAGCATTGTGCCGCCGGTCCGGCATGGGATGAACATGAAGATGAAGCGCTTTCTTGCGATTTTCGCCGTCAGTCTGTTGGCGACCGGTTGCGTCGGTGGGGTCGCCGGGGTCGAGGGCGTTTCGGTTATGGCGACGGATAAAACCGTGGTCGACCACGTGATTTCCCTATCCAGCGGCAAGGATTGCTCCAGCGTCCGCCGTGAACTGGGTATGACCTATTGCAAGGAAGACGAAGTCACGCCGCCGATGAACGTCTACTGCTACCATACCCTGGGTGAAGTGACCTGCTACGATCAGCCCATCTATCAGGGGAAGCAGCAACAGGTTCGCCAAGGCGGCGAAAAACCCCGTTGATCCGATAAACGGAGGCTTGTTCTTCGGCGCCCGCCGTCGTTCAATGCCGCCCCATGCGATTTCTCGCCTACGTAATGATGTTGTCTGCGCTGCTCGGCTCCGGTTGGGCAGCGTGGTTCTTTTTCGGCGCGCCCGCGGCCGATGACGATCCGGTCCTGACAGCCCTCAAAAAACGGGTGGCCGTGTTGGAAAAATCCGTCAAATCCGGCGATTTGAACGCCGCCGTCGATTTGGGCTGGGTGTTGGCGCCGAAGGATTCATGCCTGCCTGATCCGGAACGTGCGGTCACTCTGTTTCGCACTGCTGCCGGAAAAGGGAACGTGCGCGCCCAATACGCCATGGGTTGGGCCTATGCCAAGGGCCGGGGCGTGCCTGTGGACTATGTCAAAGCCGCCGAATGGTATCGCGTCGCGGCGACCGCGGGCGGCGACCCGGACGCGCAGTTTGCGCTGGGGGAATTCTATTTCAATGGCTTGGGGGTGGCGAACGACTACGGTCGCGCCATCGATCTGTACCGCCGGGCCGCAACCCAAGGCCATCCGGTCGCACAATACCTGATGGGGATCATGTATCGCGAAGGATGGGGGGTTAAGCGTGACACGGTCGAGGCCTATAAGTGGTTGGTGCTGGCCGGAACGCAGGTCGATCGGATCAAGGCCTATAATCCCCAGTTCGACCCCCGGGGCGAGCGGGAGCGTCTGATGGTTCAGCTGAATAAAACTCAAATTAACCGGGCCGAACGGATGGCCCGCGAGATGTCGTCCGCTAGATAATTTCAAGGTCAAGGAGGGGCTGGTGAACGGCTCAGGGCTTCGTATTCTCATCATCGAAGGCAACACCGCCGAAGGCAACGCGGCGATGGCCGCCGCAGGCGTCGGCAAGAATTGCGAGCAATACGCAGCTGCCGTGCGGCGGTCCCACCCGGACACGGACATCACCTTCGTCTTTCCCGCCGACCGGGACGACGCCATGCCCCAAGGCGTGGCCTTGGCCGATTTCGACGGCGTGATCCTGGGGGGATCGGGTTTGTTCGTGCGGTCGACCGGCAATGCCCCCGAAGTCCAGCGGCAGGTCGATCTGGTTCGCGCTGCTTTCGATGCCGGATTGCCGGTGTTAGGCAGTTGTTGGGGGTTGCAAGTCGCCGTGGTGGCGGCGGGCGGTGACGTCGACCGAAGCCCGAACGGTCGCGAAGTCGGCATTTGCCGCGATATTTCCGTGACCGATGCAGGGGCTGGGTTCCCCATGTTCGACGGAAAGCCCGCCGTGTTCGACTCACTGGCGATCCATTATGACGAAGTCACCAGCCTGCCGTCTGGGGCCGAGGTGATGGCATCGAACGTCCATAGCCCGGTACAGGCCGCCATGTTCAACGCCGGCAAGGGCGTGTTCTGGGGGGTGCAGTATCACCCAGAGTTTTCACTTGGTCACATGGCCCGCCTGATCCGACGGTACGGACCGGATATGGTGACGCAGGGCATCTACCCAGACCAGGAAGCGATGGACCGTGAAACCGACGAAATGCTGCAATTGGAAGGCGTTGCAGATCCTCTTTCGCCTGAGGCCCGTGTTCTGACATGCAAGTTGCACACTGGCGTGACGGTGGCCGATCCGGCGCAACGAAACCGGGAAATCGAGAACTGGTTGAAGTTTTGCGAAGAATTCGCCCGCGGCGGGCAAGAGGCCTGAGACTCGCTATTCATTTGAAAACATTAATATAAGACTTTCGTACAGCTAGATTCTTTTCCCTCTACCTGGCTATTCTGTTGTGGTGCTGACCACGCCTGGGATGTGAAACCCTTGTGCGACGGTCGCTTCTTCGTGCTCATCGGGGAGCGGGGACGAAGCGTCGAAACGGGATGTGGGGGTAGGGGTAACCTTTTTTCTGGAATTGATCCCTATACCGCACCGTAAAATCGCATAGGATGGCATGCCCTGTGGGGGGAAAGCTGCGAACCTGCCTGGAAAAAGGCGGGACGCAAGGTGAGATACGGACAGGAAACAACCAAGAAAAGGGTTTGGCACGATGAGCGACCAAACGAAGCCCGTGGACGAGGATCAGGTGGAGATCGTCGCGGGAGATGAGCTGGTTGAAGCGGAGGAGGCCGCGACGACCGATACGGAATTTTCACAGACCGAGCATCAAGACGACACGCCGACGCAGGCTCCCGTAGCCTCTGTGTCGCGTCGTGGCATGGGCATCGGTGCCCGGCTGCTGTTTTCGGTGCTGGTGATTTTCGGCACCACGGTCGCGGCGATCGCGGTCGGTTGGTATTCGATGGGGGTGTCGTCGCGGACATTGTCGGCGATCACAGACGTCAAGGCGCCGGCCATGGCGGATGCCCTGCGCCTCGCCGAGACGGTTTCCCGGATCACGTCGATCGCGCCCGCGATGATCGCGGCAAAGGATAACGTTGCCCGCGGCGAGGTCGACGAACTGGTCAAGAACAGCTTCGACCAATTCACCCAGATCGTGAACGGCGTTCAAATGCCGAAAGACGTTCTGGAGGAACTCAAGAAAGGGGCCGACCAGCTGCAAAAGAACCTCTCGCAGATGAGCAAGAAGGTCGAACAGCGCAACGGTTTGGTGACCCATCGTCGAGAGTCGATGGAAGCCTTGGGTGTCCTGCATAAGAAAATCGCCGATGCGGCCGGCGTGATCGCCGACGAGGTGGCGTTCAACCTGTCGCTGGGTGCCGAGGCCGTTGATGTAACGCAACCGGGCGCAGTGCTTGAATTCGTCGAGACCGGGGTCGAGCCGTTGTCCGCCGCGATGAACGTCAAGGCCGAGGTCAACCGCATCGTCGGCCTGTTGGGTAATGCGGCGTCGGAAACCGCGCCCGAGAACCTGGAAGGCATCCGCAATCTGTTCATCGCGTCGAAGTCTCAGTTGCAGGCCGGTCAGACGATGATCACCGAGTCCGAGCATTCCCTGAAGCTCGGCGAAGAGATTCAGCAGTTGCTGAAACTCGGCGAAGGCGAAGGCAACCTATTCGATACGCGCCTTAGCGAGTTGCTGGTCCAGGAGGTGATCGAAGACCTGATGGCCAAGGCGCGCGAAGTTTCCCAAGCATTCAGCGAGCAGATCGCGACCCAGGTTTCGGTTGCTGAGTCTGAAATGGCAACCGAGGCCAAAAACGCTGAAGAAACGGCTGCGCAGAACAAAAAGATCCTGATCTTCCTGGCCGTGGCGTCGATCGCTGTCATTGCCTTTATCTACCTGTTCATCGTTCGTCGCTTGGTGTCTCGTCTGGTGTCTTTGTCCGGAACCATGGTCACGTTGGCCGATGGCAACCTGGATGTCGAAGTCGATACCCATGGTTCGGACGAACTGGCGGCCATGGCGGGTACGGTTCAGGTCTTCAAGGAAAACGCGCTTGAGGTCCGTCGCATGGCCTCGGCGCGGGAAGGCGAAGACCGTCGCAACCGGCGCAAGCTGCGCAGCGAGGTCCTG